>Ga0209725_1000003_pt1 | contig 227445 bp, 213 predicted proteins | sample I18A1metaG_FD_184145 | JGI IMG/M metagenome (GOLD analysis project Ga0209725, IMG submission 184145) | Lake sediment bacterial and archeal communities from Gulf of Boni, Indonesia to study Microbial Dark Matter (Phase II) - ​I18A1 metaG... | ecosystem: Environmental > Aquatic > Freshwater >...
AGCCTGCCGCCTGGGGAGTACGGCCGCAAGGCTGAAACTTAAAGGAATTGGCGGGGGAGCACCACAAGGGGTGAAGCTTGCGGTTTAATTGGAGTCAACGCCGGAAATCTCACCGGGAGCGACAGCAGGATGAAAGCCAGATTAAAGGTCTTGCCAGACAAGCTGAGAGGAGGTGCATGGCCGTCGCCAGTTCGTGCCGTGAGGTGTCCTGTTAAGTCAGGCAACGATCGAGACCCGTATCCCCAGTTGCTACCAGCCATGTGTTGAGCACACTGGGGAGACCGCCGCCGATAAGGCGGAGGAAGGAGCGGGCCACGGCAGGTCAGTATGCCCCGAATCTCCCGGGCCACACGCGAGCTGCAATGGCAGGTACAGTGGGCTCCAACCCCGAAAGGGGGAGGCAATCCCTAAAGCCTGCCGTAGTTGGGATCGAGGGTTGAAACTCACCCTCGTGAACATGGAATCCCTAGTAATCGCGCGTCACTATCGCGCGGTGAATACGTCCCTGCTCCTTGCACACACCGCCCGTCGTTCCACCCGAGCGACTCCTGGGTGAGGCGTGGTCCTTTTGTGGCTGCGTCGAACCCAAGTTTCGTGAGGGGGGAAAAGTCGTAACAAGGTGGCCGTAGGGGAACCTGCGGCCGGATCACCTCCTATGTAAAAAGCCAATAAGCCGACTGGAGGAGAAAGGCGCTAAAGCCACAAAACGCCGAAGCCCAATCATGCGCTCGTTTTTGAGGGTCTGAGGCTCTCTGTTGATCCTAAGCCCTCTTATATATAGGTTGAACCAGATTTTGGAGCGTTAATTGAATTCAGGTTTCTGAAGTCATTTCTACCAGTTTAATGCTTTCAAAGGTTGTTCGTCTTCATCTTTTATAATTCTCTAATCATGCCTTTGCCATAGGGAATATATTCTCTGATTGCCTCGACCGACAACTCTAAAATAGCTTCGCGCACTTCCTTGGAAACCTTTCCTGCCAAAACCCGAAGAACGCGCTTGAACAGCTCTTTACCAGTAAGGTCCCCGGGCACAACAATAACGTAAGCATCCGCCTTCGCCTTGACAGCATCCACAGGACCGCCCCCAATGCGGATCCAGCCTTCTTCTTCATTCACTGCAACGCCTATGGCTACTCTAAGCGGAACATTGCGCATCCAGCTTCGTTTTCCAACGACAAAAAACGCTCCATGTGGTACATACTCGCCAGAAGGCCCACCTTTGCTTAGCTGTTCAGGCTTAACCCCGTAAACGTCTACGCTTCCGAAGCCTTCACGCCAACCTCTGGAGAAGGCAGCCGCAAACTCTCTAGCTTGACTTAAAACCTGCTCACCTGGTTCCTTACCGTTAGTTTTAACGACAACGAATGGTGCTCCAGCAATGTCTGCGTGAAAAACAATGTCGTTTGGCTCGGTATGCTTCTTAATTAAAACTTCGTTGCTAACCGCGTCCTTGCCAGCAACAACCAGAAACCTGTCAGAAGAAACAAACCATCTAAACTTTTCAAACCACTCCTTGCGCTTAACTTTGCGCTTAACAAGTTCCTCCACGGCTTCAGAGGGTTTAATGTGCTCTAAGGCTTCGACCTCCCTAATCTTGGCTTCAGCCTCCATTAGCTTTTTACGTGTTTCTTCTAAAGCAGTCTTCACACCTTCCACCTTCTGCCTAGCCCGCTTGCTCCGTTCATAAAATCGTCCAGCATTCTCAAACACTTTCCCACGCAAATCCAAACTAAACCGTAAACCATCTACACAAACATTAACCACTAAACCACGCGTATCGAAAGTCTCAAAATACACGCTAGGTTTCAAACCAGCCCGCTTCTCAGCCAAAACCTCAGAAAGAACCACGTTCCAGTCTTTCCTGCCTCTTTTTTCAGTCAAAAACCTGTCCAACAAAGCCTGAAGCTCACCACTATGCACATAAATAGCGTCTCCAACATGCCTATCATGTTCAGCTTTACTCTCAGCCTCGGTCAAAGCCTTCTCTTGGCTTTTAATAATCCTCTTAAATCTCTCTGCTTCACGCTTTAACTCTTCAACTTTTATACTAACTGCTGCCTTCTCAACAGCAGCAACCCTAACATAAAACTCGTCCAAAGCCTCATTAAAACTGCCATAAGGCTGATGCCTAAAGCCTTCATAACGCTTAAGCCTAAAAGGCACAACATCAACAAACCCGCCATCCTCATCCAAAACAACGAAAGACTTCAATTCACCGCCCGCAACCTGAGAAAGCAAACCCTGCAAACCATCAAAAATAGCATTAACCTCAGAATCGCTTAACGCGTCACAATGCCTGGTCTTGTCAATACTAGCCCTTAACAAAACTTCTTCCGCATACACGCCGCCAATGCTCAAAAAACGCGCAAGCGTCCTAACAACCTCAACATCACCAAAATCCCTTAACTTGTCCCTCAATTCTTCTATGCTAACCTTGAACGGATTCCGCCCACCAGGGGGAGCAAAACGAAAAACCTCACCACGGATAACATTCCGGTCTCGCATGCGCTTATAAACCAGAGCATGCAAAATCTCGCCCTTCTCATTCACCAAAATAATGTTGCCGTCGCCGAAAAGCTCCAAAACAAGCCGCAACCCGCCCGTCTTAGTCTTGAAAGAAAAAACAATGACTCGTTCAAACTCGTACTGCTCAACGTTAGCCAACCAGCCATTCCGCAGATACTTCCTCAAAGCCATACAGAAGGCGGGCGGAACCAAAGGCTTCTCCAAAACATAAGAAGTCAAATGCAGCCTCCTACCAGCCTCCAAAACCGACCGAAAAGCAGGCTTTTCCGCCTTATGCAGTTTGAAAAGTAAGGTTTTAGAATCCAACTGGTAGATGTTGCTAACGCGAGAATTCAAAATAGCTTCTTTCAGCTCACGAACAACAGCAGCCACATCAAAACTCGTAAACTCCAGCTTACGCAATGTTTTCGCACCACTTTCTAAGAATGTATAACCACCGCCAAACTATAAATAGGCAACTTTAAATCATAATCCAAAATATAAAATGTAAAGGCGCTGAAAATGAAACACCTACAGATCGTATACTGGCTAAGACTAGGATTGGGCATTGTCGCCGCGCTCCTATGTATAGGCTACGGAATAGCAACAGACACGATAACCAATGATCTAACTAAGATCACATTCAACACTTTTATGAATGGCATGTCCATAGCATTGGTCACTTACTTAGTATCATATTACATCATAAAACGCAAATTCACGCTCACGGTGGAAAAACCAAAAAAACTCGTAACAATGGGAATAGGCATCTACTTTCTCGCATGGCTAGTTTTCTGGATTCTACTATACACACTAATCGCCGGGCCGCCACAACCGGCCTAAGCTTCTTCTTTAAGAAAATTCTCCATAGTTGCCTGGCTCTTATCAGCCTTCAAAGTCTTAGGCTTTCCCTTCTCAGACGCCGCACCACCCACATTAGGATTATTTGCAACAGCCATTCTGCTAAGCACACGCATACAATCCGCCCAAGCCGAGAAAAATCCACGATCAAAATCTCCATGAAGCCTATTCTTCACATGATCCAAAAACTCACGCCTATAACCATGCAGAGCCGCTTTATCACCTAAATCCAATTTCGAGAAAAAGGCATACGCGTCATTGGTATTTGATCGGCGCGCAAGAAGCATCCCATATAAGGCTCTAAAATAACCTCGGTTCCACTCTGTTTTGTGCATCTTCTGTTTTAACCTCTCAAGCTCCCTTTCCGCTTCAGTGAACTGTCTATTAACTAAAAGCTGAAAGAATCGCGTAACCAGAGCTGAAGGGATAGGCATCTTCAACGCCCACGGGACTTCGTCTTCTCTTCTTCAGAAACATCCTCTATGCCGTTCTCGGTTATTTTAAATATTTCCTCACCCTCAGGCAGGTACGGGCTGGAAACTAGACGGGCAATCCGCACAGGGCCGTGAGCAGCTCTCCTCAGATAAACGCGTGTATGACTTGTATGTCCAACAATGTGACCGCCAATGGGATGAACGGCATCGCCGAAAAACACGTCTGGCTTGGCCATAACTTGATTCGTCACGACAGCAGCGGCGTTAAAAGCCCTAGCCAAACGAATAAGCTTATGCATATGCTTATTCAGCTTCTGCTGCCTGGGAGCCAGCATCTCACGACCAATGTATTCGCTTCTAAAATGCGATGTCAAAGAATCAATAATAATCAGCTTCACATTATTCCCTTTAATAACTTCGTCAGCATTATCCAGCAGAAACATTTGATGGTCTGAAGTGTAAGCCTCTGCATAGATTATGTTCTTAACAACCTGCTCGGGGTCAAGCCCCAAATGCCTAGCCATCTGCACAATCCGCTCAGTCCTAAAAGTATTCTCCGTGTCAACGTACAATGCAGCACCATTAAGCCCGCCACGTTCAGGGGACAGCTGAACATTTACGCATAATTGATGGCAAAGCTGGCTTTTCCCGCTGCCATACTCGCCGTAAAACTCTGTTATGGTTTGCGTCTCCAGCCCACCATCAAGAACGCCATCCAATGCTTTACTACTAGTTGTCAAGCGCAAAACACTCTGTCGCATTCTGAGGAGCTCATCCGCCCTTACAAAAGAAACACTAATGGAAGAGCGGGCAGCCTCAATGATGGCAAAAGCCTTCTTCTCGCTGATGCCCGCGGGCTCTAATTCACGGGCGGTAGCCATAGCCAATGACTCAACTGTATGAAACCCTAACTCCCGCAGTTTTTGAGCAGTAGCGGGACCAATCCCAGGAAGGTCTTCCAAAAACTCATACTTCTTTTTAAATGCGCCTTCCTTCTCCGCTTCCTCAGTCATAAACCATTTACTCCCTTTTACTCATGAAACAGTTAAGGCAAGCCGTATTTAAAACACACGAAGCAGAACAGCATCTAATCCGTGGAGAGATGAGTTAAAGTGAAAAGCGCAGTGCAAGCACTTGTTAATCTCATGTGGGCGACGCAGGTTTGTTACTTATGTTTTTTCAGGTGTTCTTCAAGAAGCTCACGGTAACTCTGGCAAATTTTGCCGCAGACTTTACATTGGAAAGACTCGATGGTAAACATGTTTCCGTCAGGATCAACAAAAGCAGCGGTTCGACCGCCCCAAGGTTCATCTTTTGGCTCGGTAACAAATTTGGCTCCTTTATCTCTAAGATTCTGATAGACTTCGTCAACATCGTCAACGAGCAGACAGATTTCCAATTTTGCTTTCGGCTCCAAGCCAAGCTCCACCCCGGCGATGTCAAAAATTGCATAAGTGGGCCATTCGCCCATTTTCTCAAGTCCAAGAACCTCTTGATAGAAAGACACAGACCTTTTTAGATCTGACACGCCAATTCTAATATGTGGTATCCTCTTGATATGGCTACTTCTCTTCATATAATTCTCCCCATTACTTTCACCTATGACAGTGTAACCAAAATCTTATTACTTTTGGGGTAAGCGTTAACTAAACTAGAAGTTTCCTTAGGTTTTGCGGTTAACGTGAGATAATATATAAGTACACGGTTTTTTCATAAAACTGACTAATAAGAGGAAATAGACATTGGAGACAGCAAAAATTGTGGAAAATGTCGCCTTTAACATTTTGAAGCAAGCGGTCATTTACCTGCCTGAAGATGTTAAGCAAGCGCTAAAAAAAGCGTATGCTGAAGAAACAAGCGAGACTGGCAAGACTCAGCTGAAGGCAATTCTGGACAACATTGAGCTGGCTGAAAAATACCAAGCGCCCGTATGCCAAGACACAGGTACAATAATATTCTACGTTAAAGCTGGCGCCAAAGTGAAAGATTTAGACAAAATTGAAGAAGCGCTAGTAAATGCGACGCAGAAAGCCACAAGGGAGGTTCCTCTTAGACCGAATGCTGTTGACCCGTTCACTCAGAAAAACAGCGGAGACAACACTGGAAGATTCATACCATACGTAAACTGGGAAATTGTGCCCGGCGACAGCCTAGAACTAACTGTTATGACGAAGGGCGGTGGCTCCGAGAATGTTTGCGTAACTGGAATGCTCGTGCCGGGTGAAGGAATAAAAGGACTGAAAAAGTTTGTTGTTGACGCTGTGATAAAGGCTGGTGCCCAACCATGTCCACCGACCATTTTAGGCATTGCAGTCGGGGGCGGAGCAGATATATCCATGAAGCTAGCCAAGAAAGCCTTGCTAAGACCCTTGAATGAGCCTAATTCAGACTCTGAACTTGCTAAACTTGAAAAGGAGATATTTGAGGCTGTGAATATGACTGGAATTGGGCCTATGGGGTTGAGTGGAAAGACGACAGTTTTAGACGTGCATGTGGACTATGCCTTCAGGCATCCAGCTTCCTTTCCCGCTGCTGTTGCCTTTAACTGCTGGGCTGCCAGAAGAGCCTCTGCAAGAATTAATACGGATGGAACGGTTGAATATTTAACGCATAAAATGAAATGGTGAGGTGAAAAGAGGTGGCTGTTTACAAACTTGAAACACCGATTTCGGAGGAAGAAATTCGCAAACTCAAAGTGAACGATGTGCTTTACATAACTGGAACGATAGTTACCGCCAGAGACCAAGCCCATAGAAGAGCCCTAGAACACCACAGTCAGGATAAACCTTTACCCCTAAACCTTGAGGGACTGGCCGTCTTTCACTGCGGTCCAGTGGTGAGTAAGAAAGGAGATATGTGGATTGCAGTGGCAGCGGGGCCGACAACGAGCACAAGGATGGACATTTTTGAGGACGAGTTCATAAAAAACTTCAAGGTTCGAGTAGTGATTGGCAAGGGCGGAATGGGCAAGAAGACGACGGATGCTATGGCAAAATACGGTGCTGTCTATGGCGCTTTCACCGGTGGAGCTGCGATACTTGCCGCTAGAGCTATAAAGAAAGTTAGGGGTGTTGAGTGGCTCGATCTAGGAACGCCTGAAGCGTTGTGGATTTTCGAGGTTGAGGATTTTGGTCCTTTAGCTGTTGCTATTGACTCGCATAGTAACAACCTTTTCATGGACGTTGCGAGGAACGTTGAGGAGAATAGGAAGAGGATTTATCAGAAACTTGGCTTGTCTCCCTAGTTTTATACCATTGTTTTCTGCTAATGTCTAACAATCCGTTTGAATTAAAACTTAAAAGGAAATCTTCTGGCTAAGTTCTACCCTCTAACTTGGTTTACAATTTCTTGCTCATCACGTACGCACTTTCCCCGTCCGAGTAATACCCATGTATTGTGCGAGTAATCTCAAATCCCAGCGTCTCGTAGAGGTTAATTGCCGGCGTGTTAGTTACCCTAACTTCCAGAAAGCATTGTTTAGCATTGTATAGTCGCATGCCATCCACAGCCTTGTTGACTAAGGCTTCTCCAATGCCTTTACGCCTATACTGAGGCAAAACAGCCACCGAAACAATGTGTCCCTTCTTCATTAAACCGCTAAAACCAAAATTTGATAAGCCCACTTCCATGCGGCACATTATGTAACCAACAACCTCTCCGTTCTCCTCGGCAACCATGAAGGTTTCGGGAAATCTGTGATATAGATCCATGAAAAAGTAGTCTGTGTAGTTTTCTGGCAGACACGCACGATTGATGTGCATTACCCTTTGCAAGTCGTTCACGGTAAATTTCCGCAGTTTGAACGTCTCCTGCAAAGTTTCAGCTCTCCACCGCTTTAATGAGTAAATCTCAAGATGGTTAATCACTTTTCCTATTTAACTACTTTTAGACGCTTGACTCCTCGCTTGCCTTAACTTCTGGAAATGTAAAGTTTCCATAGGGCATCGCCAAAACCTTGGCATTTTCCCTAGAGATGTTAAATGCCTCGTTTAGCGCGTCGTTTACTGCCCTTGCAGTTTTCAATTTAAAGACGTTAGTAGCGTAATAGTCCGGCATCGAAGAAACCAAAATTATCTGATGATTTTGCAACGCTTTCAGCAAATAATAGGCTTTATGCCCCCCTAAAACAAAGTTACGCTTAATCTCCCTTTCAATCGCATTCAAATCTTTAAACCTAACCATCCAATCATAAAACACCTGATTTCCATGCCCCTCCGGACACTCAGCCACCAAAATTATCACGCCGCCCCGTTTAACAACTTCAAGGGCGCTGTCAACACCCTTGTAGGCTTGGAAAAGGTTTACATCCGCTGGATGTCCACCCGGACTAACAACAACTATGTCAGCTTTACGGTCCACTGATACACGGTACATTTCATCAACAACTTTAACCCCTTCATAGAAAGCCTGCTCCAAATCACCAGCGAAAGCCTTAACAACTTCACCTTTACTGTTAGTTACGACATTTAAGATGAAATCTACTTTTACTAGTCTTACGGCTTCAGCCATGTCCTCATGAATGGGGTTTCCATCTAAAACTCCCGTTTTTGCATCTGGATGCAAAATCATGGCATGATTACGCTTTATCGTTTCTTCGCCTGAAACCGCGGGCAAAACACTTTTCCTTCCGCCACCATAACCAGCATAATAATGAAAACAGACATCACCAGTCAAGATTTTCACATCTGCCTCAGCAAAAACACGGTTTAAATGAATCTTTGTTCCATGCTTCTGAGTTGTACCTACATAAACCAAGTCTTCTGCCTTGCAGTCATGGCTTATGGCGCTCACACGGCTAAGAATCCCCTCACCTAAAAGCCTAACAGCTTCTTCACGCGTAACAGCCCTATGCGTTCCACAACCAAAAATAACCGTTATATTTTCATCCTCCACGCTAGCCGCGTTCAGTTCATTAAGCAAAGGCGGAACCATAAGATGGCTTGGCGCAGGTCTGGTGGCGTCGTCCACAACTATTGCCACTTTATGCTCAGACTTAACAATCTCGCCCAGCCTCTTTGAACCGATAGGCTCTTTCAAAGCCCTCTCAATCTCAGCTTTAGCATCTGGCACGCCGGGCTTTTCACGAGGCTCAACTGAACCCAGAAAATTTCTTGTTGGAATCCTAGCGCACACCTCAGTTTTTCCGTAAGGAAGCCAAACATCAACCATAAGGCATCACTTGAATAGGAAAACACGCAAACAGCAACTATTAAGCCTTATTAAACAAAGGGCAAATCTCAAATTATAAGACAGCAGCACAAGTTCTTTAAAACCTAAATGCAATAATTATTAAACGTGAGGAATTAATATGTCAATCGAAAAAACTCCTGAAAAAAATGAGATTCTATTTGTGTGGTTTAACCGTTATGCTGGAGTAACCATTAAAACCCCATCTAAAACACTTGTAATAGACCCCGTGGACGTGAAATCCCGAGACTTCCAAAATGTCGATACAATTCTAATCACCCATGAACATTATGATCATCTAGATCAATCACTCGTTTCAGAAATCCACAAACAAAAGAATTGCATGGTTGTGGCTGATCCAACGTCCACAAGAAGATTACAAAACATAATACCTTCAGAAAAACTACATGAAATTCGGCCCGGCTCAGAGGTGAAACTTGACGAAGTCTCTGTAAGAGCTGAAAAATGTAATCATCCAGCAGCCACGCCAGTATCCTTCATAATCACGAGCGAAGACGGCGTCAAGGTTTTCCACACAGCAGATAGCCTACCATTTCCTGAGATGGCAACCATAGGCGAAAGAGAAAAACTCGATGTTGTTTTCTGCACTGTTGGTGCGATCGCACCTGGCGCATCGCCTGAAACAGGCTTTGAAATTGCAAGATTAACAAAACCTAAGGTAGCGGTTCCCTACCATACAGGATCAGCCGCGGACCAAAAGAAGTTCGCCGAACTTCTAAAAAAGGAAATGCCAAAAGTCACCTGTCTAGTACCCGAAGTCTGCAAAATATACCAAATTTCCAAACGGACGTGAAACATTGTCTATGGAAAAAGACAGCGAAGCCATAAAGGTTGAAGTCTGCAAGATTCTAAACAAGATAGGTGCCTTACAGTTCGGAGCCTTCAAACTCACAAGCGGAAAAATAAGCCCCTACTACATAGACTTGAGGGTCGTTCCAAGTTTTCCAGATGCTTTCCAAAAAGTCTGTGATTTCTACGTTGGCTTCATAAAAGATGAGATAGGCGTGAAGAATTTTGAGAGAATAGCCGGAATACCAGTTGCTGGCATACCATTTGCATCACTAATTGCCTATAATTTGAAGAGACCTTTCCTGTATATACGCAGAGGTGTGCGCCTTCATGGGAGACAAAGAAGAATAGAAGGAATTCTTGCACCCGGAGACCGTGTTTTACTAATTGACGACCTAATCACAACAGGTTTATCCTTAAGAAAGGCGGCAAAAGCCCTAAAGGCTGAGGGCGGAGTGGTGACTGATGCAGTCGTGCTTCTTGACAGAGAAGAAGGCGGAAAAGAAAAACTTGAGAAAAGCGGAATAAAGCTTCACGCACTGCTTAATGTTAGCGAGATATCCAACAGGCTGTATGAAATAGGAGCAATAGACAAAGAGCAACTGAAAACTATTTTAAAACAGATTAAAAAAGGATAAAAGCAATAGAAATCTTAGGTTAAAGGGGCATTATTCATAGAATATTAGTTCTTGCTCCTCAAGTATTTTATGAAGCTTATGCACTGCGTCATAAACGTCTTGTTCTTTTTTCGCTCCAGTGCAAACAAGTTTCCCGCTTGCAAACAACAATATGACAACTTTGGGCTCACCCATTCTGTAAATTAATCCTGGAAACTGCTCTGGCTCATACATCGTTCTTCCAAGGGTATATGCTGCTTTTTCCAAGTCTATCATCCCACCTAAGCTAGCAGAAGCAACAATATTCTGAATTCTTAACTCTGGTTTGCTAATGATTATTATCCCGCCCTTTTTCAGTTCTTTGATCACCTTCATAACTGCTCTACGGGCTTCCTTTTCCGACTTTGCTCCTGTGCAAACCATTTTTCCAGAGTTAAAAATCAAAGTAGCAGTCTTCGGTCTCTTCAGTCTAAACACCAATCCGGGAAACTGTTCTGGACGATACTCCACGCCCGGATAACCCTTCACAACGGCGTTTAAGTCGACTTTCTGATTTAGGGTTGCAGAAGCAACAACGTTTTCAATGTTTACTATGGATTTAACCTTCGGCATGAAACACCACTTCCTATTAGTGAATGCTTAAATACCCTTTATAAAGCCTTGGCTTCAAAAGTCTTTTCCACATCTTCCTTCTGTTCAGCTTTGGCTTCCTTGCCTGTAAATGCTGGAATAACAAACTCCACGATTACAAGAATAATAATGAGAACGATTATTATGAAAATTCCCGAAGAATTGTGCAGAAAAAGTGCGATGTGCCCAACCCAAGGAATTCGCATAATAACCTTACCAACTACACGATCTTGCGGAATATTAGGATATAGAGAGTCAGGTCCTAAGTTGCCATCGCCTTTTGTCTGGAAATAAATCTTGCCACCTCTTGTTTCATTTGCAATAGCCCTATGGACAATTAGTTCATCGCTGTCTGGTTTACGAAATACTATGATGTCACCATCGGAGTGCGCAGCTTTAATCTCTTTAGGGTCTACTCCTTGAACGACGATTAAGTCTCCTATGTGAAGTGTGGGAGAGAAAGGGTGGGACCATCCGTTACAATCAGAACCTGACAAAGTGCACATGCTGCCAGAGGCTACTGCTAAAGCGGGATACTGTGTGTTCAATATTAATTGTGAGCCATACCAGAATCCAAAAACTACTACTATGATTAGAATAATCATTATCGCTGTTTTGAAATACTCGTTTTTCAATAGTTGTTTGAATGTTTCTTTTGCCAATGTTATGCCTTCTGTTGGGCTTAAGCGTTCTTGTTGGTTTAGTCTTCCGTGTTTTAAAACTTAACGCTTTGAGATTTGAAAAAATAAAAGGGGAAATTGTGTGCAACCTTAGTTAGAGTTCTACGCTTTCTGCGCCTAGTTTGGCTTTACTTACAACTCCCTTGAATTTCCTGCCGCATTTTGGGCACTCGTACATGCCGAATATTGTTACTGTAATTCTCATTTTTCTGTCTGGAAACGGGGCGATGAGCTCCCATGTCTTATATGGATCCTTCGCAGGTGTTCTGCATTCTGGGCAGATGTTTTCTCTCGTTTGACTCTTCGGCATGTGAAGTCGCCAGTATTCTCCAGACGTTTAAATCTTCCTTTTGCTTAATACTTCTCGGAAGGGTTTCTTGCATCTTGGGCAGTCGAAGAGTCCAATTTCTAGCTGCATTCTTTTTCCAGATTTATCTGGGCGTCCAGCCATCGTCCACTTCTTTTTGGGTGTTGCAACAATGCTTCCGCATTTTGGACACTTAGCCATTTAATTTCCTCCAATATGTCTCAATAACCATGGTTTCTGATGATGATAGATAAATAATTTTCCATTGCTTTTGGATAGAAAATCTCTATTTAAACGTCATGTTTATACATGTTTTTTGCAAATAAAAAACGATCATGCAAAAACTTTTAAGTTAAAGCCTAAAAATGCATACGCAACAGGATAGAATGACTATGGAGGAAGATTTGGCTTCATTTGCTGTTGATTCTGCTTCCGAATTCGGTGCAGACTACGTTGACGCAAGGCTCGAAGACCATTACAATGAGCTTATAATGGTTGCTGATGGCAAGACTCAGCGAGGGGTTATTAATCGTAAACGTGGAATGGGCATCCGAACGCTGGTTAATGGTGCATGGGGCTTCCTGTCAACAACAGATTTAACCAAAAAAGGCATAAGGCAAACAGTTGAAATTGCATTAAAAATGGCAAAAGCATCAAGCAAGCACGTTCCAACACCAGTTAAACTTGCACCCACAAAAGCCTATGAAGTTTCCTACAAGACTAGAGTGAAAGTTGACCTTGAAGACGTAGCCTTTGAGGATAAGCTGAAGCAGATAATCGCCTGGGAGAAAAAGCTACACACATCTAAGAAAATTGTTCGGGGACTTGCGGAGTACACTGGAATAAAGATTAATAAAATCTTTGTGAACAGCGAGGGCGCAAACATTCGTTTTTCTAACTCGTTAACTTGGATTTCACTGAAAGCGGATTCTAAGAAGGGCGCTACAACTCAGTTTTATGAGAAAACTGTTGGGCATTCTGGTGGATACGAGATATTCCAAAAGAATGATATGGAGGAGATGAGTTCAGAAATTGGGCAGAAGGCAGAAAGCCTACTCAAAGCCAAAGCCGCTAAAACCGAAAAAAATGCCACAGTCGTCCTTGACAACGATTATGTCGCCTTACTTGTCCATGAAATTGTTGGGCATCCAAGCGAAGCCGATAGGGTTCTTGGACGGGAAGCTGCTTGGGCTGGAACGACATGGTGGGCTGGCAAAATCGGTGACAAAATAGGCTCAGACCATTTTACAGCCTACGACGATCCAACAATCCCAAGTACCTTAGGATATTATCTATATGATGATGAAGGTGTGAAAGCTGAGCGGAAAGTGCTTATTGATAAGGGTGTTTTGAAGGGACACATGCACAGTCGTGAAACCGCTGCCATTTTCGGCGCTAAACCAAATGCTGGGATGCGGGCGATAACGTTTGAGTATATCCCATTGATACGAATGTCAAACACATTTTTTGGAGAAGGCGATTGGAAAAAAGAAGAATTAATTGAAGAAACCAAGCATGGATACTTAGTTTCTCGTATGCGGCATCCATCGATTGATGACAAACGTTACAATTGGACTATTAGTGCTCAAGAGGCTTACGAGATCAAAAATGGAGAGTTAACGACGCATTTAAGAGACATGGCCTTAACATCCACCGCGCCTAAATTCTTCAAGAGCATAAATGCTGTTACTAAAAAAATCGAGATTGCACCCTTGCCAGGGTGTGGCAAAGGTGACCCAATGCAAGCATTATACGTTGGAAATGGTGGTCCACACATTCGTGGAGTAGCTACGATTTTGGGGGTGAAATAATATGGCATCAATTTTAACAAGTTTGAAGAAAACTGGAGAAAACGTTCTGAAAATTGCTCAGAGGAAGGGACTTGATGAGGCTGAGGCTTATCTAGTTTCAAACAAGGTGCTTACCATACGATTGGTGAACAACGCTGTTTTCGAATCCAAGAGTGTGCATGATATCGGTGTTGGATTAAGGGTGATTAAAGGAAATATGCTCGGCTTTAGTTCAACGGCGGATCTCTCCCAAAAATCTTTGGAAAAACTTGTGAATGACGCTGTGTCTACTGCAAAAGCGAGAAGGCTGCCTTTTAAGTATTCTTTTCCAAGGCCTAGAAAAATACCGAAAATTGCCGGAATTCATGATAAGAAGTTGGCTGAGCTTCCGTCTGAAAAGGCTGTTGAACTTGCTTATGACATGGTGGAGTCGTCATTGGCGCATAGCAAGAAAATCGTGGATAACGCTGGAGTGCTAAATGTCGTGAACTATGAAAACCTGGTGCTGAATACCCACGGAGTTTCAGCAGAAAACACGGGAACATTTTTTGAGGCCAGTTTAAGTGCAACTGCAAAGAGTGGTGGAAACGTTTCTGAGGGTTCTGACGCAACGGCAGGCAGAAGCCTAAAAGAGTTAAAGCCTAAAGAAATTGGGGAGAAGGCTGCAGAAATGGCTATTTCTGGACTGAAATCTCAGAAGTTAAAGGAAAACACGTATACGGTGATACTTGATTACGAACCAACGGCAGGAGTACTCAACTACGTCGCCATGCTAGTAAGTCCAATGAATGCAAGGCTTTACTTTCCACTTTTCTTGGATAAGCTGGACAAAAGGGTAGCTAGCTCACAGATAACCCTATTTGACGACCCCCTTATGCCTAGCGGCGTAGGTTCGGAACCAGTGGACGACGAAGGAACTCCATCTAAAAAACAGGTGATAATTGACAAAGGCATCTTCAAGAGCTTCGTTTACGACAGCTTTTATGGAGCTATTGAAAAGAAGAAAACTACTGGAAACGCTGTTCGTGCATCATTTGCGGTTGGCGTAAGCTCTTTTCCAGGTAAAAACTACAATGGCGAGCCAATTCCAGTTCCTAGAAATCCATACTTTAAACCTGGAAAATGGAAGCGGGAAGAAATCTTGGAGGAAACGAAGCAAGGCTTGCTTGCCAGTCGTTTTCATTACACTCGATTGACAAATCCAACGCGCGGAGATTTTACAAGTGTTTTAAGGATGGGGCTTTACGCAGTTAAGAACGGCGAAATAGTTAGTGCAGTAGCGAAATCTAGGCTTTTGGACAACTTGCTGAATATTTTGCAGAATGTGGACGCTGTTTCTGATAAGCTATTTGTAGCTGGAGGCTGGGGAAGCTACTGCCATACACCTGCGATACGAACAAAAGCACATGTCGCTCCAATAGACTAGAGAATCCGTCAATCCCTTTTTTCTAAAGGTTTATGCTCTTTTACCGACAATAGCATATTCCAAAAATAGGGGTTTAGTAAAAAGTATATAAGTGTATTATTCTACTTTTCTTTTGGTGGAAAAATTGACCGTAACCATAAAAATTGAAGACACAAAAAAAGAAAAACTAGACAAGTTCCTCGCCTCCCTACTACTCAGGGAAGGCATAAAAATAACCTTACAAGAAGCAATCGGTCTAATGGTAGACTATGCCCTCGAAAACGAAGAAGAAATAATCAAAAGACTTAAAGAATTACCACCACTAGAAGAGGACCCCGCATGGAAATCTCTTGAAAAACCAAAACACTGGGGAATAAAAGACTCCTCAAGGAGAATAGACAAATTCCTCTACGGGAGATAGAAAATATGGCAGTATTCGTTGACACAGGCATTTTTGTTGCCCTACGGAATGCTGATGACGAATTCCACACGAGAAGCAAAGAGCTAATGAAAAGGGCGTTAAAAGGCGAGTTCGGTACAATATACACGTCAGACTACGTCATAGACGAGGCAGTAACGACAGCCCTAGTGAGGACGAGAAGACACGACCTAGCCGTAGATGTCGGCAGTTACATCATTGAATCTCCAAGAATCGCAAAATTGTGGACCACAAAAGACGTCTTTGACGTAGCGTGGGAAAAATTCAAAACATTCAAGGATCAACTCCTAAGCTTCTCTGACTGCGTATCATTAGTCCTCATGGAGAAAAACCGCATCAGGCAAATCATAAGTTTTGACTCGGGCTTTGACGGAGTGATCCAGAGAATCTACTAACCAATTCAAATTAATGACCAATACACTGTGGCTTCCCAAAATACAAAATGCTTTTACCTATGGTTTTGCGCTATTCCTATCAGCATCGAGGCTAAACCAACATTGAAAGAACCCCCAAAAAGTGCTTTTGACTTGCTTGTTAAGCCCGTTCGAAGGCTTGTCGAGCAGAGGGGTTTCTCAAAACCGACGGAACCGCAGGAGAAAACCATCCCAAAGATTCTTGAGAGGAAAAATGTTCTTCTCATTTCGCCCACCGCCACTGGCAAGACTGAGGCTGCGTTCCTGCCAGTTTTAAGTATGCTTCTTCAGGAGCCGCAGGTTCCGGGCATAAAGGTCTTGTATATCACGCCTTTGCGGGCTTTGAACAGGGATATGCTTGAAAGGCTTGAGTGGTGGTGCAACAATCTGGATGTAAAGTTGGCTGTGAGGCACGGCGACACAGAAACGAAGGAAAGGACAAGACAAGCCAGAAGCCCACCAGACATTTTGATTACAACTCCCGAAACATTGCAGGCGATTTTGTCTGGCTGGATAATGCGGCAACACCTGCAAAGTGTAAAGTGGGTGATAATAGACGAAGTGCATGAGATGGCTGACAGCAAACGCGGAAGCCAGCTTTCCCTAGCTCTGGAAAGGCTCATGTCTATGATTGGCAAAGACTTCCAAATAATAGGATTATCCGCGACCATTGGCAGTCCAGAGAAGGTGGCTCAGTTTCTCGTTGGAAAAGGGAGAAGTGTTGAAATCGTCCGCGTTCCAGTTGCTAGGATGATGCGGTTGAAGATAGTTTTTCCGAAGCCAGATGATGAAGATTTTAGGCTTGCTGGGCAGCTTTACACACATCCGGAGGTTGCTTCTAGGCTGCGGATAATCCGCGACTATATTAGTAAGCATAAGTCTGTGCTCCTGTTTACTAACACCCGAGCTATATCGGAAGTTTTGGCAAGCAGATTCAAAGTTTGGGACATAGACTTTCCAGTCTCAATACATCACGGCTCCCTAGCAAAGCCATCACGAATAGCTGCGGAAAGAGGCTTGAAAAACGGCGAATTAAAAGGACTTGTTTGCACAAGCAGCCTCGAACTGGGCATAGACGTGGGCAGAATAGACTTGGTAATACAGTACATGAGCCCAAGACAGGTTACGAGGCTTATACAGCGCGTGGGCAGAAGTGGTCACAGAATTGGACGCATAGCCGAGGGAATAATTGTTGCAATGGACTCTGATGATACTCTTGAAGCCTTAGCCATAGCAAGAAAAGCCCTAAAAGAGGATCTGGAACCCGTTGAAATTCCCCCTAAACCTTACGATGCTTTATCGCATCAAATAGCAGGGTTGTTGCTCAAGCAAAGAAGGCTCGAATTTGAGGAAATTCTGGAAATGTTCAGAAGCGCCTACCCATACATGGATTTGACGATGGAAGATGTTGAAAAAATCCTTAGGTATATGCATCAACGTTTTCCACGCCTAGCATGGGTTTCCTTCGAAGATAAAGTGGTTTTGAAGCCTCGGAGAACAAAAGCCCTCTTCGAGTACTATTTTGATAATCTATCTATGATACCTGAAGAGAAACAGTTTCTCGTTGTTGATGAGTCAAGTGACTCTGCTATAGGAGTTTTAGACGAAGCCTTCATGGCTGAATATGGCAAACCAGGAATAAAATTCATCATAAGAGGAAGTCCTTGGCGGATTCTGCACGTTTCCGAAGAAAGAGTTCATGTGAAACCAGTTGATGACCCTACGGGGGCTATACCAAGCTGGATAGGTGAAGAAATTCCGGTTCCGTTTGAGGTTGCTGAGGAAGTAGGCTTCATTAGAGGTTTTGTTGAAGAACAAATGAAGAACGGGCTTTCACCAGAAGATATAACTGCTAAACTAAGTGAACAGTATCCATCTGACAAAGACACCATCTTGCGTGCGATAGCCGAAACAATGGAGCATGTGGCGGCTGGATTTGCAGTTCCTACCGACAAACGAATAATCTTCGAAGACTGGGAAGAATTCGTCATCGTTCACGCTAACTTCGGTTCCCTTACGAACAGAGCCTTAGCCCAATTAATAGGTCAGCTACTATCTGAAAAAATTGGATACAGCGTCGTTGTTCAACACGATCCATACCGCATTTTCGTACAGACAATGGGGGCTGTAAACGCGGATCAGATAGTCGCATTGTTTAACGAGATGCGGGCCATGTCAGACCAAGCAATCAGAGATAGCCTAACAAGAGCGACTGTGAAAACTGGGCTTTTCAAGAGGAGAATGATTCATGTAGCACGGCGTTTTGGAGCGTTAAAGAAGTGGGCTGACTTTAGCAACATCAGCCTACAAAGATTAATTAAAAGTTTTGAGGACACGCCAATTTACGAGGAAGCCCTAAAGGAAGTGTTCACAAAGGACCTAGACTTGGAAAAACTTGTTCACGTTCTCCGAAAAATCCGTGAGGACGAAATTCATCTGCAGAAAATTGAGACTGGTGGAAATGCAACCCCCGTCGCTCGTGTGGGCATCGAGCGGGTAAGCATGAAAACAGATTTGATTCCGCCGGAAAGGATGCGAGCCGTGCTCATAGAATCCGCCAAAGCAAGATTGCTAAACGAAACATGCGATTTCATATGCACAAACTGTTGGAGTTACATGGAAATGATACGCGCGAAAGACTTGCCGGAAAAGCCAAAATGTCCTAGATGCGGCTCCACAGCAATAGGGCTTCTCAAAGTTGAAGAAGAGAGAATGCTTCCACTTATCGAAAAGAAGGGCGAAAAATTGACTAAAAACGAAGAAAAACTGCAGAAACAAGCAGTGCAAACAGCGCGGCTAATAGCAAAATATGGAAAAGCAGCAGCGGTTGCTTTATGTGCCAGAAAAATTCAAACATCAGATGTTAGTGGCGTTCTCGAAGAGGAGCATAAACTTAGTGACAGATTTTATGAGTTGGTTCTTGAAGCCGAACGCAAGGCTATGAGCAAAAGATTTTGGTAATACTTAGAGACTTACAACAACTCTTAAATGAGGGTCTATCTTATTGTGCGTGAGCATCGCTTGCTTAAGGAGATTAAAGGTTTGGAAATAAGTCGAAAGAAACTACGGGAAGAGGTTCTTGATAGGATCAAATACGTTAAGACATGTGTTCTAGCTAGAGAATTGTGCCTTTTGGTTCGCACAAACAGGGCTGTGCTGGACCCCAAAGACGTGCATGAAATCTGCCTACATATATCAAACCTATGCAAAGAAGAGGGATGCGAAGAGCCCAGTGAGCTGTGCAGCAAAGCTGCTGAGGCTGTCGGTTCTGTGGATGAAGCAAAATACCTTGAGTTATGCGCTCAAAGCGCCATGAAATGCGGAGAAGCCAGAAGGCCTGCACCTAAAAAGGCCACTTATGTTGCTTAAAACTGTATGGAAAAATCTTTTAAAAGAACAAGGATTATTGGTTAAATCAGAATAGGTAACAAGTTTGGTTTGAATGGGGGCTTATGAACTGTTCATAGCGCCTTACGTTCCAAGTCCACCGCAAGTAATCCGCCAAATGCTTATCCTAGCTGAATTAAAACCTGGAGAAGTTTTCTTCGACTTAGGCGCTGGAGACGGTAGAGCGGTGATAATGGCTGCCAAAGATTTTGGTGCAAGGGCTGTTGGCGTCGAATTAAGGGAAGACCTTGTGAAAAAGGCGCTAGGCTCCGTTTATGAGCAAGGATTGCAGAATAGGGTAACGATGGTGAAAGGTGACATGTTCCATGTGGACTTAACCTCGGCAGATGTGGTTTTCCTGTACTTAACAACAAGCGCGAATGAAAAGGTTAAGCCAAAACTTGAGGCTGAGCTTAAACTCGGAGTTCGCGTGGTTTCCCACGATTATGAGATTGTTGGATGGAAACCCGTTAAGATCGAGAATTTCTGCGAAAACCAGACTTTGGGATACCCCTCACACACAATTTACCTATATAAGAAAGTTTAAATCTTCACTCGGCGAGAATTAATGTCCTCTAATGCTTTCAAGACTTCTTTTAGAATTTAATAGACAGACACCGATGCGCCCAAGTCGTGCATTTCTCCAACTACTTCAGATTCTTCGAGAGAGCAGAGATAAGGGACTTTGGTTTCCAAGAGTTGAAGCCTTTCTGCCCATATAAAAAACCAATCACGCACTTTCCAAAAGAAATGGTGGAAAAGCTAAAGTCATTCTGCAAATAGGTTTTATAAGACAATTAGTTTTTAAAATTTTTAGAGTGATAAAAGTGCAGATTGTTCCATGGCGATACATTGCAAGCTGGAAATGCATTGCTTGTGGCAAGTGTTGCAAACTGTACAGCGTAGTCCTAAACTTTCATGAATGGCTCAAAATTGTTAAAAGCTTTGGCGTCGAACAAACAGTTTCAGGCTTAGACAAGCTGTATATAAAAAGAAAAAGCGACGGCTCGTGCGCCTTCCTGTGCCAACTTTCAAACATGCATATATGTGGACTCCAACATATGAAACCCAAGGCATGCAAACTCTGGCCTTTTAAAGTTCTCACCAAACCAGAGTTTGGAAGCGCAAATCAAGCGGCATATAATTACGGTGAAAACACCTTCTTCGTTTATGCAGATCCTCTGTGCAGCGGTCTTAAGTATGGAGAGCCATCATGGGAATTTGCAAGCAGCACCCTAAAAGAGTTTATAGAAATTGCCATGGGCTTCCGCAGCGATCAATCTAAAACTACTGCAAACATTGGTTTCCCTCAGCCATATGCAAGGTTTAGGATTTAAAAACACAAAGTATATGTAGGCTCCTAAGTGGTTAGCTAAATATAGTTATTATAGGCTGTTCGAAGATTAAAAAGCCTTTTATACAGTTACCATACAGTAGTTATTTAAGAGTTCGGTGACTATTGTATGGTCTTAGAAACCGAAACTAAAATTGTGCAGAGTAAAGATGCCCACACTCAGTATTTGGTTATTCCTGCGGTTATGGTTCAGGATTCTCAGTATCCGTTCAGGGCCGATGAAAGGATTAGGATAACAATTGACCCTTATCGTAAAATGATGATTATTACGTCTGCGGAACAATCAATCATTGAAGTTTCATCGAAGGGAATCTTCATAAAAGGCAAGAGAATAGAGGTTACCGAAAAATGAAGCAAAACCCCTTCTTTAAACATGGTAACATAGAGATTTTCAATGATGACATTTTAAAAACTGAAGCCATAGACCCGAATAGCGTAGATTTAGTCATAACTTCGCCTCCTTATGATGTGGATATAAAATATGAAAGTTACGACGACAGCATCCCCTACGACAAATATCTGGAGTTTACGGAGAACTGGCTAAGCAGGTGCTACGACTTCGCTAGGGATGATGGAAGATTCTGTTTGAACATTCCCTTGGACAAGAACAAAGGCGGACAGCAAAGTGTTTGCGCCGACATAACCACTATCGCTAAGGAAGTCGGATGGAAATATCATGCAACCATTATTTGGAATGAGCAAAACATCTCCCGCAGAACCGCTTGGGGTTCGTGGATGAGTGCATCAGCACCGTTTGTTATAGCTCCGGTTGAAGTTATCGTGGTGCTGTATAAGAGACAATGGAACAAAAAACATGAGGGGAAATCTGACATAAGCAGAGACGAATTTATTGAGTGGACAAATGCTGTCTGGAATTTCAGCGGAGAAAGCAGGCGCAAGATTGGGCACCCCTCTCCATTTCCCGTCGAACTCCCAAAAAGGTGCATAAAACTGTTCAGCTTTGTCGGAGAAACTGTATTTGACCCATTCCTAGGAAGCGGAACAACTCTAATCGCGTGCTTACAGACTAACAGAGCTGGCGTCGGCGTGGAAATCAACAGGAATTATTGCGAATTAGCTGTAAAAAGGCTGGAGAAACACGGAATATTTCAAAAAAAGCTAGAAGAAACCCTTTCTAACATAAATGAACTTTGAGGCTTCTTCTCCCCATCTGATAAGGTCTTGGGGTAGTTCACTTAAAGGTCTGATAATTCCACCTAAAACTGTAGGTTCAGTTAACTCAGGACAAAACTCTGGAACGTTTTCAACATAAACTCCGTCTAAAAATGACTCTGCAAGCAAACGATTCTTACCTGGATTTTCAAGTGAACCCCACTCAGACTTTAACTCCCCAGATTTTCCACTTCCAGTGTCAGATGTGGCAAGCACAACCTTCACTCTAGTTAACATTCGGTAAAGCAAGCTCCAAAACAAGGTTTCGGTAAGACGCCCATGAAGGCTCGTCTTACAACTTATCACGGCTATCGGAACGTCACCCTTTACAGCTACTAAATCAATATCTCCCCACACGGATTCTTCAACTATTGAAGATTTCATTGGCATAGAAAGCATCTTCCATAACCTTAAATTTCTCTGTTTCACTTGTTGTTCGTTTTTCCCAACAATGACCTCTATATTTGTACCTTCCAGCTTCTCATTTAAGAAGAGTCTTACATACTCCTCCCATCTACCGCCGGATAAAGTAACCCTTCTTTGTCGTTCTCTAACAGTTTCCTCGTTAGGTCTGCTCATAATAAAAGAAGTAAGAGCAACCACTTAATAAAAGTTAAAGACCATAGAAACTCTGCTCGTGGAGTGTCAAAGCAGATTGAGTCGGCTGGGATACTTTAACTTATTTGTGGAACTTGTGGGATTTTATGCAATTCTTACAATATGGCTTTTGGTTTGGAAACAATTTGAACGGAAGCTCAAAATCGCTTCCACAATCGATACATTTGTATTGGTAAACTTGTAGGGATATTTCGGCAATATGAGGGTCTAAGTCTATAACACTATCAGCAACAGAGTTTAGTCCATGAGCCAGCGCAACCGAAAACGAGGCAATACGCACTGTTTTATTTAGTCGCTTCACTGCCTCGACAACGGGAATGAAGTCTCTATCTCCACTTGCGATTACGGCCACATCAAAATCGTTTCTTTGTGCGTTGGTAAGCAAGTCAAAAATCAGTCTACCATCAATGCTTTTTCCTGGACTTACAACTTTTACTTCTAATCCACTTTTCTGAATGTAAGGAAGTAAGTCTTTCATGTTGTTAGGAAGATAGACAATGCATCCAACCATTCTTAGGTCTTTGAGCAGAATTTCTCGTAACTTATTGAAATTTATGTATTTTAAACCATGTTCCCTACGAGCAGGAATATTGATATTCTCAAAATCAATGAAAGCCATTCCTCGATCTTGTGAAGACATAAGAATAAGTTTAAACGTTGCATTTAATTAAAGTTTTTTATGCTATTTGGGCTGCGTCCGACTGCCGAGGCCCACACATTACGGTCTTATGTCGAGACTTGTCAGCCCCAAACATTTTTTTGCAATTTTAGAATTTGTGGGCCCAAATATTCATAAATAACTTTCAGTATTTAAAGCTATTTCTCGAATAAACAGAATTCCGAATCAGTAAGAGCCTATCACCAGATACTGTTAACTTATTTGTAATGAGTCATGTATTTACACTATGAAAGTGGAAATTTGAGAAACTCGGTTAGCGCATATTATTTGTTCTTAACACTTTCTCTGATGACATATCCTCTTATTAGCTCAAAATCCTTTTCAGGTACTTTTCTCAATGACGTTTGAAAGTAACCATACCATCTTTCCTTGTTGCGAATAAAGGACAAGCTGTTGATTAATGGTCTAATGCTTATTGGTTCGCTCAAGAAAACTTCAGGCTCCATGTCGAATCTGACTGGGTATTCCACATCTTGTTTGTTCTCATAGGTCTCTGAGGTTATTTTGACTATACCATAGATTGCAGAAAAATACTTCACATACGCCACCGCTCTATCCTCTCTTCGTATCTTCCGTGACACTCTTTTGTAGCGTCTTCCTAATTTCCAGAAACCGCTTTTGACCAAAGTTGTCCATGTTTGGTCATCCGCCACAAGCAACCAACGATTAGTCAATCTATCACCAACTCTAATCTCGCTGATTTCTCCTCTGTCAATATGGTGGTTGACATATTTGGGTTTATCTGAATGTTGCTGATAGGTATACAAGTTGGAAAGAAATGGAAAGCGAATCATCGAGAATCGAGAACCTATGTATCCCACGACAGTTAACAAGAACTCAAATCCCATAAGAAGTTACCAGTGCCTGTCTTTCTTTGTTGGTGTGATTGCAAACTCAATAACTTTGGCTAAAGTCGTAAGTGACAACATACGTAACTACGACAAATCCCAACCAAAGTCCAGCCAGTGCCACTAGAGTTTGCCATGCAATTTCAAAGCTCACAAGCAAGCCAATGGAAAAACCGACCCACATTAGGTAAATCAGAAAGACCGCTAGTTTTTTGAGAAAGCTTAGTCTTGACCACCATTCACTCAATTCTTGCCATCACTCCTTTCGTGCGAGATTGTTAAGCCATAATAGAGGCTAGAACACGCGCCGTTTCATACTGAGTGCGATTCCTATAACAATAAGGACTATTCCGATGAATGTGTTGACCGCAGAGAACTCTGATATTCCTTTTAGCTCAATAGGACCGACTGAAACAGATGACATGGGATAGAGCATTGCAACAGTAGGGAGCATTAGGTACACCATTCCTGCAACAATGAAAAACCAGCCCATCCAGTTCGACCTTGAGTTTCTTCGCATATTTTTCCCTCTTATCACTCCTTTGCAGCTTTTTTAACTTCAATGAGCCATCCCTTAGCTACGCTCGCTAAAACAGCCTCTAACAAATCCCCTTTTTGGACTGCTTCTTTTCTTCTTTTTTCGGCGATTGCTAAGAGCGTCTCTCTAACTGCTTCGGCTACTTCCGACATTGTTAAACCACCACCATAGCCCAATCCCAACTACTGCAGCTAACGCTAGGCTTACTATGGCAAATCCCACTATGGGAAGCAAGATAGGTCCAGACGAAGATTCAGATGCCCTCCTTAAAGACCGATGTTGGGTCTCGAAAAAGGGGCGGACGATAGCGATAGACTTCGCAGGTACATCCCTTGCCTTTTTCTGTTTGAACTTCAGTACATCTGATGCTAACCTCATCGCCTTGCTGTTGAGTATCCAGGGCGTGCATAGCAATCTCAAGCAATGGTTCTCCGTTTTTCTCGATTCGCTCAGCAACCTCTATTTTCTGTCCCTTTGCGTATTCGCCATCTTCAATTAACCTATATCCTCTTGCTCTTGAAGTAACTTCTGACATATAGTCACGTTCCACTTTTTCGTTCTCGGTTTTTGTAAACGAATGACAAAGTTTATACCGAAGGTCGAATATAAACCTTTTGAAATTGCGGGAACGGTAAATGTAATGTCCTTTCGTAAAAGGCTTCGTGTTGAGATATTAGCTAAACTTTATGAACAGAATGAGATGTCAATCTCTGATTTAGCTGAGGCCGTAGGGGTTCGTTGGGAAACTATAGAACGTATAGTCAAACAGCTCGACGAAGAGAAATATGTAACTGCAAAGAAAATGGAGGTCTTTCCTTTTGAAATAGTTGTGACTTTGACTGAAAGAGGCAGAGGAGTCGCATCAGAAGTAGCCTTGGGAGACAGAAGTAAGTTAGGAACTCCTGAAAGGCTGTTATCAACCATTCTTTATGCTGTGGGAGGAGAAGTTAAAGGCGCTACAAAACTTGAAAAGCTTGTATTTCTTCTCCAAGAAGAGTTCGGAGTTCCATTAAAGGACTTTTTTAAATATTTTGCATATCTGCATGGACCTTATTCGCCAGAAGTTATGAAGTCAAGCTATGTCCTAGCTTACTATGGCTACATAGACATCAGAGAAGAAGTATATGTGCTAGAAGTAGAAGGAGAAAAAGAGCGGGTTTTAAGGCTTTTTAGGTTAACTGACAAGGGGCAAGATTTTGCTAAGGAACTCTTTGAAAAGCTTCCAGAAGATGTCAAAGAAAAACTTGTCTGCCTGAAGCGTTTTAACAACATGACCACGAGACAACTTCTAGATTATGTTTACGCAAAATATCCGAAGTTCGCCAAAAAATACACGAAATTGGACAAGTGGGTATACTAAAACCTAAATGAGTTCACGCTAGTAGCCCTATTTCCATTTCCTGTCTTGAATGCGACGAGTGCGACGGTTAACATCGCTATCAAAGAAAACGCTACATGAATCCGCACATTATCCAACCCTCTAACCTTTATGTCTTTTAGAGCGAGTTCTTCTTTCAATCGTGAAATAACCCTTTCTGCACTGCTTCTCTTTCTATACAGATTTTTCCAGAGCTCACTATTTCGCTGTATAGGTAAATCTTGTTCGAAATGACGGCTGCCCTTCTTTTTCAAATTCCTCTTGTTAATTGCTATGATTGGAACAGCACCATGCTTTAGAGCCAAACGATAGTTTTCTTTTGAGTCGTAGCCTGCGTCTGCCAGGATAGTTTTGGGTTGCAATCCTTTTTGCATTAGTAGCTCCACAATCTTAGGATACTCTGTACTGTCATAGATGTTGGCTGGCGTAACAGTGAAGGCTAAAGGAAGTTCTGATTCAGCATCGACAGCTAAGTGAGCTTTGTATCCAAAAACCCATTCTGTCGTCGGGCTGTATCCCCACTTTGCATCCGGGTCCGAACATTCTCTATCCTTCCAGAAGTGTGCATATCCTTTCAAGGGTGTAGAGTCCACGGCAATCAGTTCGCCGACACTTTTGAGTCCCCTTATCTGTTCAACCAGGTAATAGAAAAGTTGCTCGGTAGCATCGGCTCCAACTCTGTCAACAAAATCAGAAAAGCTGTTATGGCTGGGCGGATTTTGAAAACCGCATTTTTTCAACCAAAATGTATCTCGCTTAAGGAACTCTACAAGTTTGCGTCGAGAAGAAAGTTGCCGCATCTCTTTAAGGAGCAAAGCCTTGAACATGGCTACAGGGTCATGGGACCTTCCTCGAAGGTGATACTTCATCATCACAACTTTCCAGACAAATGAAAAGTCAACGCTGTTGAACAGAAACTCTAACGAAAGACTTTTATCACCATCAGGTTGAGCTTCCCTAATGGAGTTGAGGCTCGATCCCACGGGTTATCAACTCCTCCAGAGGGATGTTAAGCATCTTTCTGGATTATACAGTAGCCATATAGCTACCAAATAATAATGATATAATAGTTATATATAAAAGTTTTTAATCTTCGAACAGCCTATTATTAATTAAAAGTATGATGCAGATTCATCTTATTTGAATAATTTTTCTTCCTCTTCATCTCGGAGGCGCAAACTGCCGAAAACCGCGACTAGTCCGGCTATAATGAAGTTTGTTAATAGCAACATGAGAGCTGTGCTTGGCATCTTAAATATTATTGATAGACAGATTGCAAAGATCGTTATAATAAGGAAAATTACTATGAAAATTTTTTCTATCACTGCAAATTTGATCAAGCGGTTATCCCACGCATCACCTTTACAATTCTAAGTTAGGTCATCTTAAGACTAATCGCTGCAAGGTATAAATTTTACTGTATGGGAAATGGTGTTAAATCTAACCATGAATAACGTCCGATTTGAACGCTATGACTAGCTTTACCTTGTTAACTTTTATTTTCCTAACACGTAACATGGATTATTGCTCCGACTCTTTTTTTGTCTTTTATGAGTTTATTGAATTCTTGAATAGCTCTTTCGGAAGGGAGTTCGATTAAAGTTATTTTCGTGTTTTCTACGAAATTCTTTGCATCCTCAGATATTGTCGCGACACCATCTGTGCCTGTGCCAATAACCAAAACATCTACTCCATGCTTACACAACTCCTCGAACTCTTTCCGCTTAAACAAATGACTCCCAAACATCAGAATACCTCCTTTTCGTCTTTTGACTTCACCGCTCGGGGAAATAACAACGTCATGCCTATGCCTTTTTCCGTTAACTATTATCCACCCAAAGCCCATTTCATCTATTTTAGCCATAGGATACCCGAAATCTACATATTAGTATTTTTTAATTAAGAGTTTTCTTTTACGATCTCCTCTTTTTCTATCACTTAACTTGTTTATAGTTCAAAATAATCCATGAGGCGAAGGGCATCACTTCCATGGTATGAGCATCTGAAGAGTTTATGGAGTGATGTGAAGATTCTTTTTCTGATATGCTTTGGTATGCAAATTAAGGCTTAGCCCACTTAGGCAACCTTTTTTCTATAAAGGCTCTGTGTCCCTCTCTTCCTTCCTCCGTTTGTACAATGTCGAGCAGTTCTTCCGCAGCGCGCTTTAGTTTTTCAGATTCAAACCGCTGATTCATTAGTTTCTTCATGACACTAACCGATGATGGCGCTGCCCGCATTGTAGTTTTCGCGAGGTATTCAGCCGTCGTCATCAACTCTTTGACGGGAACAACCTTGTTCACAAGCCCTATCAGCTTTGCTTCTTCGGCTGTTATAGGTTCGCCTGTTAACGCCATCATGCTGACATTGAGCTTTCCAATTAGATATGCGCCTATCACTGTGGCTACTGGTGGAATGGCGCCAATAAGCGCTTCGGGTACGGCGAAAGTGGCGTTCTCTGCGGCAACTACAATATCGCATAGCATTGCGATTTCGCACCCCCCTCCATAGGCAGGTCCATTCACTGCTGCAATTATTTGCTTTGGCAGCTGGATTATCTTGGTTATAGTTGGTGTAGCAAAGTCTAAAAAGAAAGCTTTTATTTCTTCCAAAGTTTCTAGGCTAGCTACTTCCTTTATGTCATCACCAGCGCAGAAGGCTCTGCCCGCACCTGTGATTATAATTGCACGTATATCTCTATCTTTCTCAGCTTGATCTAAGTTTTCATATATTTCACGCCACAACTTTCTATTGAGTGCGTTTAGCACTTGTGGACGGTTTAGCGTTATCCATGCTATGGAGTCCTTTTTTTGATATACCGAACATTCAAGCACCACTAATTTCACCTGGTTCTCGATTCAATGCCACAGACTATAAAAGCCTATTTCACTTGGGCTGCAAAAACTATGTTTGTTGGCTTCAGTAACTGTTCAGCTTGGCGAAACAGCCTTCTCACCTGCCTTATACCTATTTGTCCTTAAACTTTTAGAAGCACGCTAATCTTTCCAGAATGCTTAATAAGAAGCTAAATAAGCTGTCGTTTATGTTGAGGATTGGTGTTGTAGGACCCACTTTTCCCCCCGTTGAAGGTATAGCAAGGGTGGCAAGAAGGGTTGAGGAAAAGGGGTATGACTCTATATGGTTTCCCGACCATTTGATGGGCTGGTTCCCTCAAACTATATGGACGCCTGAAATTGTCGGTCCGCTTGCACAGTATAGCCCACACACATTCTTCGAAACAACACTTTCAATGGCTGTTGCAGCCTTATCAACTAGTAAAATAAGGATTGGAAGCGCTGTAACAGAGGCCTTAAGGCATCATCCAGCGATGCTTGCGCAGAGCTACGCAACACTAGAACACATAACAAACAGTAGAGTTATTCTTGGCATCGGAGCTGGAGAACTTGAAAACGTGGAGCCGTATGGCTTGAAGTATGAAAAGGTTGTAAGCAGATTGGAGGAAGCGCTTCAAGTGATAAAGCTTCTATGGGGCTTTGAAGGGAATGAGCTGATAAACTACAATGGAAGATTCTTCAAATTAAGGGATGCCGTCTTTGAGCTTCCTCCGTTGAGGAGTAGGCCATCAATATGGATAGGCGGAGCTGGAGAGAGGATGTGTAGGATTACCGCCAGGTATTCTGATGGCTGGCTACCATCTACCGTAAATGTGGAGGAGTACAAGGAGAAGCTAAACATCATAAAGGACGAATGTGGTGGGATCGGTAGAGATTTTAATGAGATAGAGAAGGGAGTATATCTACATATCATCATTGACCACAGTAGAGAGGAATGCTTAAGAATAATGGAGGCTCCACTCATAAAAGCTGGAGCTTTGCTAATCCCCGCCAATATCTATGAAAAACTTGGCTATAAACATCCACTCGGAGAAAATTTCTATTCTCTCACAGACTACATCCCAGCAAAGTATACAAGAGAAGAAGTTTTGAAGGCAATAGAATGTGTTCCGATGGAAGTTGTTCAAGAAAGCTTTCTATGGGGAAATATCGAAGATGTAATTGATAAATTGGATAAGTATAGAAAAGCTGGAGTTCAAACAGTTGTTTTTTGGAATTTTACATTCCTCGGTGATGTAAACAAGATAGGGAGCTCCTATGAATGCATCGACCAGCTTGTGAGTTACTTTAAGGAAAAACAGTGATCCTAGTTTGCTTAACTCAAGAGAATCAAAACGGCAATATGAATCATGAACAGGTGGAAAAAATGAAGCCGACTTTGCTTTTCATCCACGGAGCGGGAGGAAGCCATAGAGTTTAGGGACATCAAATGAAGTTCTTCAGCTGTGCCATTGCTGTTGACCTTCCAGGTCACGGCAGTAGAATAGGAAAAAGGACTATCGATGAATATGTTGCAGAAGTGAAAAAACTCCGATGAAAAGGCCTTGAAAAATATGTGATAGATGGTGTGATAAATTCAACGTTACGGAAAGGCTAAAAAATAAAAGTACCCACACTTATTATTTGCGGATTAAAAGATCAGCTAACCCCTGTTAGGCGCTCAGAATACTTTAAGTATGGTGTAACACTCGTGGGTTGCGTCCTAAGAGTTCTAAAATTCTATTAACCGCTGAATACCATTATTGTTACTATGAGGAGATTAAAAATTGAAAACTGCAAGTGAATATGTTGAAAGTGTACGAAAATTGGATAAAGAAGTTTATATGTTTGGGGAAAGAATTAAAGACCTTGTTGAATTTCCCTTCCTTAAACCGACCTTGAACTCCATAGCACTAACCTACGAGCTTGCCCACGATCCAAAATACGCTGATTTGATGATAGCAACATCGCACTTAACAGGCGAAAAAATCAACCGCTTCACGCACATACCTCAAAACACGGATGATCTGGTTAAAAAAGTGAAGATGTTACGCCTCTTAGGACAAAAGACCGGATCCTGCTTTCAACGCTGTGTTGGGATGGACGCTCTCATCACAATGTCAAGCGTAACGTATGAGATGGATCAAGAATATAAAACTAATTACTATACGCGGTTCACGGAATTTTTGAAATATGTTCAGAGAAACGACGTCGTTTGTGCTGGGTCAATGACGGATGTTAAGGGAGATAGAGGGCTAAGACCCTCTCAACAAGCAGACAGTGATCTTTATTTACATTTAGTCGAAAAAAGAGATGATGGAATCGTGGTGAGAGGCGCAAAGGCTCATCAGTCAGGCGCTGTCTTCTCCCACGAGCTGATTGTAATGCCCACGGTTGCGATGCGTGAAGACGACAAGGATTATGCAGTTTCATTCGCTGTCCCAGGTAATGCAGAGGGGATCATTTACATCGTGGGTAGGCAAGTGAATGACACGAGAAAATTGGAGGGTGACAAGATTGATGTGGGTAACGCTAAGTACAGCGCCGCGGGCCATGAGGCGCTAATTGTTTTTAATGACGTCTTCGTGCCTTGGGAGCATGTTTTCATGTGTGGAGAATGTGATTTTACCGCTATGCTTGTTGAACGATTCGCATCATACCACAGACAAAATTATGGAGGATGCAAAACAGGCGTCGGCGACGTACTAATCGGAGCTGCAGCAACGGTTGCTGAGTATAATGGTGTGGAAACAGCCTCCCATATCCGGGATAAGATCACAGAAATGGTTCACCTAAACGAAACAATGTATTCATGCAGCATCGCCTGTTCTTATGAAGGCTATAAACTTCCCTCAGGAACCTACCTTGTGAAACCCCTGCTAGCAAACATCGTCAAACATAACGTAACTAGATTTCCTTTCGAAATGGCTAGGTTGGCCATGGATATAGCTGGAGGGATCGTAGGCACAATGCCATCTGAAAAAGACTTCAAACACCCAGAAATCGGAAAATACATAGATAAATACCTGAAGGGTAAGGCCGACACCCCGACGGAACACAGAATGCGGATTGTCAGGCTTATTGAAAACATGGCATTAGGAACAGGTTTACTCGAAGACTTACACGGAGCAGGATCGCCTCAGACGCAGAGAATAATGATATCACGACTAGCCGACCTAGAAGCGAAGAAGAAACTTGCAAAAATTCTCGCTGGAATCGAGACAGGCTAAAATGTGACTTTTGGAAAATTGACACAAAATATCCCGCATTGATCAATTCAGTTTATGAAGCATTAAAAGAATACAGAGATCTGCGCCGCTTGGAATAACACTGTAGCAATAAGAACCGTTTGACTGATATCATACGCTCTTGGCCTGATTTAGCTTGTAATTCCACAAATGTCCTAGAGCCTTAACACATCGTTCAATTGAAGAGTAGACTGGGATGCTCTCTTCTTCGAGCTGAGCAGTCCATGACTCTACGGTATCTTTGAACCCTATGAGATATGCTAATATTGGTTTCTGCTCTCGATTCTTCTCCTTAAAATATTTTACAGCGTTTCTCACATCGAAAAAGGGAATAAGCCTCGGCACAGCTACAAGTAAAACACCTATGCTGTTGACGTTTCTATCTTCTAATGCTGTTTCGACCGCTATTTTTATGCTTTCTTCAGGTCCAACAGTTTCGAATAATGGTTCAATGTCAACGGGGTTATTTACTGCAGCCCATGATGGCATATTACTCCTTATTCGACTTAGAGTTTCGTTAGATAACGTTGCAAGCTCCAAACCTTGTTTGGTGCACTCATCAGCCGCAATCACGCCGCCTCCGCCAGTTACGGTAATTATTGCGACTCTATTTCCTTTAGGTAACGGCTGCAGGGCGAAAGCCTTAGTTATGTCCAAAAGCTCCTCGAGGTCACCACTTACGCGTATGACGCCAGCCTGTTTACACATAGCATCAAAAATTTCATCTCTAACGGCTAGGGAACCGGTATGAGATAGTGATGCCTTTATGCCAGCCGGGCTTCTACCGGATTTGAGGATTATTATGGGCTTATTTCTGGCGAGCTTTCTAAACACTTTAAAGAGGTTTCTACCATCCTTTACGCCTTCCATGTAGATTGCAATGACTTGCGTATCTTTATCTTCTGTTAAATACTCTAACACTTCCGCATCATCCACATCGCACTTGTTTCCAAGTCCTATGATCTTGCTTATCCCAAAGGGCTGCTTTGACATTATCCACCAAAAGGCAGCTGCTGCAAATAGGCCTGTTTGGGCGATAAAGGCCACGTTTCCTTTTTTAAATTCCGGAAGTGGCGCGAAGGATGTTGTAAAGTTGTTTGACGTGTTTAGTATTCCGGTTGTGTTTGGTCCAATTACGCGAATTCCAGCTTTTTTTGCAATCGTTAGAACTTCCTCTTCAAGTCTTCGTCCCTCCTCCCCAGTTTCACGAAAACCAGAAGAACATATAACCACGCCTTTGACATGTTTTTTTGCGCAATCATTCATTATTTCTGGAACCTTAATTGCGGGGACTATTATTGTCGCTAGCTCAATATTTTCATCTATTAAGTCAACCTTGGGATATGCTCGTAAACCTAAGACTTCATCTGCATTAGGGTTGACTGGATAAATTTTGCCCTTGAATCCCAAATCGAGCAGATTTTTCAGCAAGGAATGTCCAAACTTAATGGGGTTACGTGAGGCCCCAACAACTGCAACGCTTTTGGGTTCAAAAAAACACTTTAGTTCATCAAGCTTCCCTATTTCCACAGTCATTTTGACCACTTTGACACTACTTAGCAAAACTTTGGGTTTTAATACATTTCGAGGGAAACTTGATGATTCATAACAATAAATAGTCCTTCATTCATTAAAAGGGTCAAATGCAAAATGCTCAGCGTCTTTCTAGAGTTTTCCCAGAAAGTGTCGATCTGGATCAAAGCAACGTAATAGCATGATCTCTTCTTGCAGTGGTTCTTCTAATCGCAGTAGCTTTTCGGAAATTTTGGGACTCCATCCCATGTTTTGCACAATAGTTGATATTGCCTCATTCTCGCTCTCCCCTTCTCCGACATAGATTTTCTTTAACACTAACTCATTCTCAACTTTCTCAAACACAGCACTATCTGTAACAACCTTTGTTACGTTTTTACCGGGACAGGTAATGTATGGTACTTCTTCCACAAGGCGTCTTTTGTCGTGTAGGAGCGTTATTATAACCTCCCTTGCTGTCATAGAAACGTCGTTGGCACCTCCGCTACCAAACAGAAACAGGTCACCAACCTTTGTAGAGTTAATATTACCATACTTATCTATCTGGCCAGCGGACATACAGGCAAGCATACGCGTATTATTTGCAACCAAACCAAGTATACTCAAAGTATCAGTCAACATCGGACAGGACTCCATTCCTCTCACGGACACAAGGAAGGGCTGTCCAGGCGGAGGTAGGTATCCAAAGAGTCCTAACTCTACCAATAGATGAATATTTTTTCCTTTTAAGCGAAGCCTGTACGTAGCCACCCAAGCAGCAAGGTGAGAAATCCCTATACCTGCAAGAGCGGTGTCGTACCCGTGCCTTTGTACGGAGTCAATAATTTCGCGGGCGGCGAAAACAACAGCTTTCTCCGTTCTATTTGCGGGAGCATTTGACAGACTTTCAGCAATTTTAGAAGCTTCAGTTTGCCAACTGGCATAGGAGACACGGCTCTGAAGCGTATGAAGACGTTTAGAACTTAGCTTGCGAAGAAGACCTTCATGTGAATTTACATCAAGTATCCACTCTCTTATCCATCTGTCTGCTGTCTCCTTTTCCCTTAAAGCCCTTTGTAATTCCTTGGCAAATTCAACATCCTCGCCATATCCATGGCCGTCGTGTCCACGACAACCGTATGGGTGCATGCCAAAAGGTGCTTCAATAACACATCTTACAATATTCGAGGGCACCTTCACACTAAATGAATATTTGCGCAAATATTCGGTGCTTACAATTTTCTCAACACTAAGTATTACACCCTCTTTACTGGCGAATGCGCCATAGGCTTCTTCAACGGGGGAAAGCACCGGAATAGCGTTTCCAGATGGATCGGCACAATAGGCATGCATTATCGAAATGTCAGGCTTTAATGGTCTGATTATGCTGACTTCTTTTTCGTTAAAGGGGTCAACTATTTTCCTGTAAAGTTTCCTTTCCTCGTTTTCCTCGGCTATAGAAGAGCCCTCTAGCGAGCGAGTAGGCATAAAAGGAAGGTTAAGGGCTGCTGCCATTAAACGTTGAATCATTGTGAGTAACGACCAATTTTCTATCTCGATTCCTTGACTTATTGCATGCTGCAGTACTCCAGACATTACCGGGCTGGGAAGTATTAGACCAGCATAACTAGCTATTAGACGCTTAACCAATCCAGCTGCAATCAGTATGTTTATATTATCAACACCACCTAAGCAGCTAACTGTAAAATCAGCATTTCGGCCATGAAATTTCCGAACAATTTCATAAGTTACGGCGAAAGAAAGATAAGCCGAATATATATGTAATTCCGGTCTGACATACTTCTGAACCGCCATTTTCAAAGGCATAATTTTACTTTCGCCCTCTATAGGTTCGAGCTTGAAGTACTTGTCAAAAATCTTGTCTGAAGCGCTCAATTTGACACCGTAATAATTTGTCTTGAATTGAGTCTTTTAAAACTTTACAAATTCTTCATCTATTGGGACATGGCTAGAGTTTGTTCTTTTGAATGGGTATTCTTCGTGATCCTTAAACAATTTTGCTTGCTTTCGATAAGCTAAGAGGCTTGTGCCTCATTCCAAGAAGGGACTCGACAAGGTTTCTTCTAGACCATTCGTAACCGCTGATTTCCTCCATCAAAAGGACTTTCTTCGGCGCATTTGAAAAAACCTTTTCCACTATCTGCTCAGCACTTAGTCCTATGCCTCGAAGGCCATAGATCTTTTCTTTTAACATTAACATATTATTCAAGGTTGCCTTAATGGCGTTTTTATCCCAGATCCCATGGCCACCATATGCAGTTTTAAAATCTAAGTTTAAAACGGTTTCAAGTGAATCCATTTGATCTATGCAGTCTTCCTCTTTCATTGTTATAATAGGTGTTGGATTTGTCAATAAGTCTCCTACGAACATGATGTTCTCTGTTAGAAAGGATATATGGTCAAAGCTATGGCCGGGAGTTTCAATTGTGGCTAGTGTTACATGTTTAAATCTCATTTTCCTTTTAAGTGGGCTAGCTTTTACGGGCTTTGGTTGACCCCAGACCATCTGCCTGTAAGCTGGAACCTCTGGAGGGTTTGCAAGGATTTCAAGGGATTTTCTGGAGGCAAAGACCTCAACGTCGAATCTTTCTTTAAAAAGATATGCTCCACCGCTGTGGTCTTCGTGATAATGAGTTAAGAGAACAGCCCTTACGTCAAGCTTCATATCCTCTATAAATTTCACAGATTCTTCAGCCGCGTGTGAACAACCAGCATCCACGATCAGCCCTTTGTAGTAGTAGAAGGTTGTCCAGTAATAGGGTTCATCATCGTATTCTTTGCCCACATCTATTGCAATAAAGTCTTCGGCAATTCGTTTCCACCTAAGCATACAACACTCATATCAAACCTCGGAATAAAACATTTGCCATTTCTTGAGCATAGGACTACGCCATAAAAATGTAAGATGAATAGAGGTCTCTAACATTCTTATTCTGAAGCTCGCTTTTTCGGCGCAAATTTTGTGAAACTATTTTAGAGACGTACCCTTTCTATTTTGAAAATAACTGGCCTGTCCGAGTCTGGGCATTGAATGGTTTCCTTATAATTTATCCAATCTTCTTGTGGCGTGTCTCGGCAAAGAGCAGTAAGATAGGGAGCCAAGGATAATAAGGCGTAGAGACATAACCTGCCGCTCTCTTCTTTAATGATTTCGGGTTCATCGAACGTGATTTTGTCTCCGACCTTATAGTATGGGCAATTTCCTCTAGACTCTTTGACTGTTAGGATTATGCGATACGGCATTCCACATCCCGAACAATTGAAGCATGTTAAAAGTATAAAAATATTGGCGTGTAGCTAAATGGTGAACTGTTTAGAGACTGAGGAGTTGTGTGCCGCCGCTATTAAGCCGAAGGGAAGGAGACTTGTTCTCACCAAAGCACTTCCATGGGTTAGTCTTGGATTCTCTCCACCTCTTTTATTGCGTGATACTCGCCTTCTTTTTTCTTCATCAAATTTTTCTAATTTTGATTCCAGTTTTCGTCTAATTACTTGTTCAAGAACCTCGGATCCTGGTCCGAATATTTTTCTCAATCCCTTAAAAAAGGTCTTTGGGTTCTTTGCAATATCTTCTTTTCTTATCGACCAGTTTCTTTCCAAATAATAGTACACAGCCGTTTTTCCGCTTTCGCCTAGAAATTGTAGGGCTTCATCTACGGCCTCCAAGAAGACTTTTTTGGAATTTTTAGCTGTTGGCATTTTCTCCACTTAGTTCGGTATTCTTCTGGCGTTAGATTATGGGTGTAAGTTTCACTCGGCAGTCTCTCGAGGCGTCCGGTTGTATGCAGTAAACAATGGTTTTGGGTTTCTTTCCGAAGAGGATCATGCTTCCGTTCCTTTCTTCTATCTTAAAATGGATGCTCAAAATGTCTGCGAAGCTCTTCCTTAGGTCTTCAGGAATGCTTGGTTTGGATGTGTATATCATTAGGTCCTTTCCCGATCTGTTTGCGATCACTGATCGTCCAACCACAGCCGAAGTAAACCTCTCCACTACATATGCTAGGCTATCGCCGCTCAAGAAATGGACTACATTTTTACCGAGTCTACTTGACAGTTCCACAGCTGTTTGTATATACATATTGAAGTTTTCCATTGCATCTATGTCTTCCACGGTTGGGTCCTTCCAAGCTACGATGTAGGGTTTGTTCATGTCGATTAAGGGGCTGGAATAGGCTATCACTCGGGCGTATTCGTTGAATTTTTCTTCACCTGTAAAGGATGCAACCATTCTTTTTATGTCTTCAGGGCCATATTCAATTGTCGGAATGACTATGACCCCTCTCTTCCTCATTATGAAGTTCGCTAATGTGGGACTAATAATGCGGTGAAGCGCCTCCACCGGAACGTCTTCTCCCAACTCGTATAAGACTGAACAGCCCCTAGGGTAACCTTGTCCACCTAAGATTTCATCGAGTTCTGGAATTCCACTGGGGTAATGAGTCTTCGTGCCCTTGGTCGGTTCAAACTCTGAGGGGTATTCCCCTTCTTTGTGGGGGAAGTAGGGAGGGAAAACCTGAAAGCCTTCATGGAGTGTGAAGAGGAATCTTTGATTTTCAAGTCTTGTGCCTCGAAGTTTTTCTATTGTGATTTCTCTAACGAGCCTGCCATCATAACTTTCCTTTCTTAGGGTAATGACTCCATCAGCCACAAATTCCTCAATACTTAATCCAATTTTCTCGCTTCCGATAGGAACCTCCACAATAAGGATTGTGGTACAGTCGAGTTGTCTAACAAATCTACTTAAAATAGTGTGGATGATAATCCTTGCCTCGATTGTGTCCTTAAAAGCTTGGGCCATTGCGGTAAAGGAGTCTATTACCAACCTCTTTGCCTTTAACGCCATCATCTCATTGAAAATCATTTCTAATATTGTCGAGAGTCCCTCTTCTTTAACTGTTGCAAAGTCTAAAATCTTAACTTCCCCGTTCTTCTTCTCAGTTCTCAGGTCGCATTTCAGAAGCTTGGAAGTGTTATCAATGATAGTATTCTTGCTTTCTGCAAAGGATACATAGATCCCGTTCTCGCCATAATTTACCGCACCCTTATGTAGAAATTGCATGCCGAAAATGGTTTTGCCCGTTCCAGGATTTCCAGCCAGAAGAACCAAACTTCCCCGCGGAAAACCTCCTTCAATAAGAGGATCTAAACCATCAATGCCTGTAAGGACCCTACTTTCGCCCATTCTAGAGCACCAAAGATTTAAAACACTTTTTTAGATTTTAGAGTTATGAATTTTCATTAAGAATTATGCATCTGAATTATTCAGCAATTTATGTCATCCTTTGTTTTCTTGAGTTAAAATGCGTGACTCTCATCGACTTATCAATAAACTGGAAGCGCCCCTCTCTATTTCTGTTTAGCAGTTAACATCTTGCTCCAAAGCTTAGCTCTACAAGAAAGTTATACACCTTCTTCTGTTAGTATAAAAAAGAAAGTGTACTATTATATTATGACCTAGATGCATGAGTCATATCTTTCTTTTTCAATAATGGTTGCTACTCCTTGTCCTCCTCCTATACATGCCGTTGCTAATCCGTATCGTCCACCCTCAACTTCTAATATCCTTGACATGGTTCCGACGAGTCTCGCGCCTGTTGCACCAAGCGGATGGCCAATGGCTATAGCTCCTCCCTTCACGTTAACCTTCTCTGGGTCTATTCCAAGTTCCTTTATGCACCAGAGAGTGACAATTGCAAATGCTTCATTGACTTCCCAAAAATCAATGTCCTTAACGTTTAGTCCGGCACGCTTAAGTGCCGTCTCGCTTGCAGAAACAGGTCCCTTACCCATCACTGCTGGGTGGACTGCCGCCCATCCCATCGACTTGATGGTTCCGAGGGGACTTAGTCCGAGTGATTTTGTTTTTTCCTCGGAGGCTAGCATTACGCAGGAGGCGCCAGCATTTAGTGGAGAAGAATTTCCAGCGGTTATCACCCCTCCCTCCATGAAAGCTGGTGGAAGATTCTGAATTTTTTCTAAGCTCGTATCGGATCGCACGCTTAAGTCCTTATCAATAGTTTCCGTGGTTCCATCAGGATAAGTTACGGTTATTGGCATTATTTCACCGTCAAAAAATCCTTTTTGTTGGGCTTTTGTTGCTGACTCATGACTCCTCAAAGACCATCGGTCTAGGTCTTCCTTGGTCAAACCATGTTTTTCTGCTCCCTCTTTGAACAATCTTTCTGCTGTTAATCCCATCACAAAGCCTGTTTCCATTTCATATTTTCTGTACTCTTCTTTTTCAACAAGGTCCATCGGGGGATTAATCCATTGGTTTTCAGCGCCCATTGGGACGTGGGTCAGGTGTTCCATTCCACTTGCGATTACTAGGTCCGCATTCCCAGTCATTATTTCCATAGCACCAAGATGTATGGCGCTCATCGATGACCCACATTGCCTGTCAACAAAGATTGCAGGAACTTCTACTGGAAGTTTAGCTAGCATGGTTATCGAACGGCCACCATAAGTCCACTGCTCCCAAACACCAAAAGCGCATGCTGCGACAACTTCGCTAATTTCGGAAGGATTAACGCCTGTCCTTTCAATGATTTTTTCAATAAGCATGGCAGCCACGTGGTCCATTCTCAACGGATTAAATTTGTCCTTTTCAGGCTCTCTTGGTCTAGATCGTGAAAAGGGAGACCTTAGATAATCCACTATTACCACTTTCCTCATCAGATTCCTCCTTTGAGAACATTGGAGTATAGATTCAGTTGTAGGGAAATATTTTAAATTTTCCGCCGAATTTTTAGATGTGCTCCATTCAATTGTTTGTGTTATCTGTTTTACTCTAAATAAAAATTTTGAAATTTCGTCTCGGTTTTCTTCTATCAACATATCTAAATTATCTCAAAAATCGGAGAAAAGGCTTAAATTTTTTACTACTTACTGTAATGGAGAGGTATTTGAAATGGGAAGAGTGAAAGAAGGTTATAAAGAGTTAACCAAAAGAGCAAATGAGGTTGCTGAATCAAAGGGCCTTATGGCTGGATGGAATAAGGTCATACAGTTCATAGTAGAGGGTGAAGGAGACTTTTACATGAAGTTCGAGAACGGCGTGGCCACATTTCATGAGGGAAAGCACGAGAAGCCTGATGTAACTTTGAAAGGACCGGAGGAAGTTTTCTATAAAATGCTGACACGCGAACTTGACTCAACGAGAGCGTACTTTGCTAAGCAATACACTATAGAAGGTTCTATGTCTGATGCCATGAAGTTTGGACGAATAGGAACAGCCGTAGCTAAAGCAACATAAGAGGACACATTCAAATAAAAACATCCTTTCTATTTTTCTTTTTAAGGCTTTAATGGCAAAGTTTAAAGGATCTATCCTTTTCGAATCTTAAATAAGAAAGAGCTAGGTCAAGCCACGTTTCTCACTTTGCAAGTTTGAAGATTTCTTCTCTAAGTCTTTTATGATCTACTTTTCCAACGTCCGTCTTTGGGACTTCGCCTCTAAACTCCACGATTTTCGGAACCTTATAGTGGGCGAGTCTTTCTTCGCACCATTTCATGATTTCTTCTTCGGTTATTTTTCCTCTATAGTCTGTTTCTGGAACAACTATGGCTTTTATTCGTTCGCCAACCTCTGGGTCAGGCACCCCTATTACGGCTGCTTCCTTTACCTTTGGATGTTTGTATAGCACTTCCTCTATTTCGTGTGAATAGACCGATAGACCTTTGTATTTTATTAAGTCCTTTTTCCGTTCAATGAAATAGAAGTATCCTTCCTCGTCCATTCTTACTATATCGCCTGTTCTAAACCATCTCATGCCTCTGGCATCGAAGAAGCATTTTGCATTTTCTTCGGGCTTGTTTAAGTATTCTCTCATTATTTGAGGACCGCTTAAAACCAGTTCGCCGGGTTCGCCAGGCGGTAGGAATTCATTTTTGTTTATATCGGCCACCGCTGCATGAGTGCTTGGTAATGGAACGCCGAAGGATCCGGGCTTGTTTCTGTCTGGCGGGTTCGTATGTGACACTGCTGTTGTTTCTGTAAGACCATATCCTTCGTTTATTTCTCGACCTGTTATTCTAATCCACTGCTTCCGTGTGGCTTCGTGTAAAGTGTCGGCTCCGCAGAAGAGATATTTGATTTTTTTCCAATTTATTCTCTTAGTTTTAGGTTCATCAACCAGATATTTGTACAGTGTTGGAACTCCATAGAAAAGTGTTGTATCATAGTCTTGGATGGCATCTAGTATTTCGCTCAGTTCAGGTTTAGCGAATAGTATTCCTGTTCCGCCACGAAAGGCTCCTGTAAGCATGATTACTGACTGTCCGTATATGTGGTAGAAGGGCAATACCGCTAAACCACTTTCTTTTCCATCTTCTATTTTTGGGAAAAATTGTCTCATCTGCTCTTGAATTGCAACAACATTTCTGTGTGTTAACACTGCTCCTTTAGGGTCTCCCGTCGTTCCTCCAGTATACGGAAGGGTAGCTACGTCGTCTGGTGATATTTGCACGTTGGGTGGGTTTGGTGGGTATTTTTGAAGCAAGTCTTGGAAGTACAGTAAACCTTGCTCTTTCTGTATTTCTTCTTTAAGAGGTTTTCCTCGTAGTCTAGCTATAAAACCTTCGCTACTCGGTAGATATTCAGATATGCTTGTTATAATTACGTAGTTTAGTTTGACTTCTTCAAGGGCTTTTTCTACCTTTTCATAATGTAGATCAAGGCAAATGATCGCTTTGGCTCCGCTGTCTCGAAGTTGGTAAGCAATCTCGCGTGGAGTGTAAAGTGGGCTAACGGTTGTGACGGTTGCTCCGAGTCTTAAGATGCCATAATATGCAATAACAAATTGGGGACAGTTTGGAAGATATATGGCAACTACATCTCCTTTTCGTATGCCCAAATCATACAAAGCGTTTGCAAATCTTAGGGAGTCTTCTCTTATCTCTTTATGTTTAATCTTTCTTCCATAGAAAATTAAAGCGACTTTGTCTCCCCATTTTTTGTAGTTTTCATCTATTACTTCTATTATGTTGGTTTCTGGAACTTTAACATCGGGTAATACGCCGTTATCGTACCATTTTGTCCATGGTCTTTTGAGGTATTCATCTAAGGCTTGTTCTGACTTTGATTTTACCATTAGGCATCGCCTTTATTTTAATTACTTTATTACCATTTTAAGACTCGATTAGCTACTATGATGCATCTTATATGCCTATATACATTTCTCTAATATCTCTATTTTTCATCAATTCTTCTTTGATTCCTTGTGCTGCTATTCTTCCATGCGTAAGGACGTATGCCCTGTTAGCCAGACTTAATGCGATGCTGACATCTTGTTCAACAAGTAATATTGTTATTCCTGAACTCCAAACTTCTTTTATGCTATCAAAAACTTTTTGCTTTACTAAAGGTGCCAAACCCAATGAAGGTTCGTCGATCATTAAAAGTTTAGGTTTAGACATTAGAGCCCTTGCAATTGCTAGCATCTGCTGTTCACCACCGCTTAACGTTTGAGCCATCTGATCTTTTCTTTCCTTTAATATTGGAAAAAGCTGATAAACCCGATCCAAATCTTTTTTTATCTGGTCCTTGTCTTTTCTAAGGTAGCTTCCCATGATTAGATTTTCAAATGTGGACATTTCCGGGAAAACCCTTCGCCTTTCGGGGCAGTGAATTATTCCTTTTGTCACTATTCTCCATGGTCTAAGTTTGTCTATTCTTTCCTTTTCGAAGAGTATCGTTCCGGAAATTTTTGCTTGTTCTCTTCTTCCTCGTTGAAACTCCTTCAATGTCCCTGAAATTGACTTGAGTAGTGTCGTTTTTCCGGCTCCGTTAGGTCCGACAACCGCTACGAACTCTCCTTTTTCTACCTTTACACTAACGTCGTTTAATGCCATGGCGCCGTCGTAGTGAACTGTTAGATTATTAACTTCTAACATTAGGCTACCTTCCCTAGATAGACTTCAATGACTTTATCGTTTTTTGCTATTTCTTCAGGAGATCCTTCAGCGATTTTTTCGCCATAATGCATAACAATCACTCTTTTAACGAGCTTCATGAGTGCGTGAAGTTTATGTTCAACTATTACTATTGTGTGGCCGTCGAGATGCATCCTTTGAATAGACTTGACCATGTATTCTGTTTCTACTGGGCTTAATCCACCAAAGGGTTCGTCTAAAAGGACAATTTGAGGCTCTAACGCCATGGCTCTTGCAATTTCAAGGCGCTTTAAGTCGCCGTGTGAAAGGTTTTCGGCTGGCTCGAGCATCATTTCAGATAAACCTACGTCTTCAAGCATTTCCATAGCTTTTCTTTCAGGCGTTTTAACCCATTCGATTCTTTTCTTCCCCCTTGGAGAGTTTAATGCTACCATTATGTTTGCGATTGTTGGTAGGTGTCGGAACGGTCTAACAATTTGAAATGTTCTTGCAAGTCCCTTATTGGCGATTTTGTATGGTGGAAGGCCTGTTATTTCTTCGCCATTAAATCTTATTTTTCCGGAGTCTGGTTTTAGATAGCCTGTTATTAAATTGAAAAGGGTTGTTTTTCCGGCTCCGTTAGGTCCGATTATACCAATTATTTCTCTCTCATCTACGTTGAAATTCACATTTTTTACTGCAATCAGGCCACCGAAACTTTTCGTCAGATCTTCAACTTCAAGAAGGTGCATGAATACTTCCTCCGGATGACTCTTCTTTCTTCTTCATTTTTTTGTACACAACTTCTACAGGCCTAGCCTCCTCAAGGTCTTTAAGTTTGTCGACCGCGGTTCTTGCTATGCCCCTTGGCCACTTGAGTATAAGAACTATTACGATAACGACGTATATTATGGTCCTCCACTCTGTGCTCACATTTATGACTTTGTATAGAAGATATCTGTCTAAAATCTGTAAAACGTAGGCAGCGGATATCGGACCGTAAATTGTCCCTATGCCTCCAAAAATTGTAATGATCACTGGCATAAAAGAAATTGTTAATGTAAATGATGCAGCGCTTGCTGAGCTTAGTATATGGGCGTTAACTGCTCCTGCTAAGCTCGCGAACAACCCGCTTATGGCAAAGGCCATTATTTTATATTTGGTTACATTAATCCCACATGCCTTTGATGCGAGTTCATCGTCAAGAATTGACAAAAAAACGATTCCAGTTTTTGAATTTGCTATTTTGTATATTATTATAGAGGAAATTAGCATTAAAATTAGAGTAAAATAGTATTCTGCAAATCTTTGCTGGTTGTAATTTAAGAACGGGAAAAGGCGTGGGATGCCATAAATACCTCTCTCGCCGCCAGTTATATCCTTAAAGTAATAAACTACACCTGTCATGATTAGTGGGAATGCCATTGTGACCAGTGCTAAGTATGGCCCCTTCACCCTTAGACACGGAAATCCTATGAGCAACGCGATTACGAAGCCTATTAGTGCGGCGATGAATATTGTTGCCCATGGTTGTAGATTTAAATAAACATATAGTAAGGCTGTTGCATATGCCCCAATCCCGAAAAATAGTGCGTGACCTAGACTTATTTGTCCAGTTCGCCCCACAAGCAGGTCCCAACTAGCTCCGTAAATCGCCATCAAATTTGCTATGATCATCATAAGTAATATGGATTCTGGCGGTCCTGTGATTGGAAATAAAAGAAAAATTATGAAAATTAGAAAGGCAAAAAATCTCGGAGGTATGTCAACCACATGCACGAGAAAACTTAAGTAGGCGGCTCTGAAATACCTTTTTACCATTCTGCATTTCACTCCATTTCTATACGCTTTCCGAACAACCCTTTAGGTCGGATTAGAAGGACAAGGACCATCACTGCCATGACAACGGCTCCTGCAAGGGACATCGCCCCGGGAACCAAATACATAAAGGCTAATTCGGCATATGCGATAATGAAAGCTCCAATAGGGGTGCCTTTAATACTGCCTAATCCACCCAAAATGACTATAGCAAAAGACAAGTATAGTGGATGTTGCCACATATCTGGGTAGGCGATTCCAGTTTTGGATGCAGTAATTAATATTCCTGCTATACTGGCGATTGCTGCTGATATAGCCATTGTCATCATGCATAGCCTTTCTGTGTTGATACCTATTAACATGGCAGCTTCGCGGTCTTGCGATACAGCCCTCATAGCCCTTCCGACCTTAGATTTGGAAAGGAAAATCCCTAAGATCAAGAAGAGGATTAGTGACGCTATAAAAGCTAAGATCATTGAATAAGTGACTTTTACACCTAATATTTCTACATATCCTGCTACAAAAGAAGGCACAGCTTTTCGGTATGAGCCGAACTGAAGGATTACAGCTTGTTCTAAGATTAAAGCTGCACAGACGGTTACAACCAATACAGCGACTTCATCATTTATAATAGGATTTATGAGTAACCTGTATAGAATGCTTCCAAAAATTCCAGTTGCAAGAACCGCAACAATAGATGCCCAGAAAATTCCTATTGGAAACTGAAATGTAAAAACAAAAAAAACGTAGGCTGCAAGCATGAAAAGCGAGCCGTGAGCCATGTTTACTACACCAGAAACCCCATAAATCAAGGTGAAGCCTAAGGCTAGAAGCGAATAAATTGCACCTAACATCAAGCCATTGATGATTATAGCCTCAATGATCATTACTTTCCGCTCCTAATGGAGCATCCTACGTATCCATATAAATCTTTTCACATTCAGGAACGATTTTCTTAGTTCAAAATAAAAAAATGGGTTGTTTGATTTGAAACTCTATGGGAGTGGATATTTTGGAACCGTTCGTCCATAGTTTAGGGCTATTGCATAAATGTCTTCTATGTCAACTATCCCATCAGTGTTCATGTCGGCTTCTATATCCCAATTTGGCGGCATGGCGCCGTAGGATAGGGCGGCTTTATATATGTCTTCTATGTCAACTATGCCGTCAAAGTTAACATCCCAGTCTGCCAATGGGTACATCAATGGTGGAATTTTGAACTTTCTAGAGTAGGTTTGGTCTTGCGGCCACGTAACCTTCATTTCACCTGCTTGCCACTGAGGTATTAGTGCTCTCACGTAACGTGTAGGCCATGTCGATGCTAAGCAGTCAGCAGCGCAGAAGACGTCGTGAAGTGTTCCGTTTGGACCAGTGTAACGGAACCTACCGAGTATGCCCATTCGGACGGTTTTTTCAGTGTAAGGTATTAATTGATCACAGGTGAGGGGCCATGTTCCTATAGCCGTGATTGTCTCGTTTAATGCCTTTATGGCGTCGTAGGCTCCCCACGCGGTGTAAATTGGGCAATGTCCCCATCTTGCAAGGTAATCAGCCCAGAATTTGTCCGTATAGCCCGGAACTATTGGAGTTTGTGTTCCTACAGATGCCAGAAAACTTTCATATTCGCATCTGCCACCTACCGCAGCCCAGAATTCCTGCATCTGGCTTTCTACATTGATGCCTACGGGTAAAGCATTGGTTACTCTATCTTTCCACGTTTTGATAAAGTCAACTCCAGCTATAGCTGAGAATATATGAATGATAAGTCTAGCCTTCTTGGCATCGATATCGTCGAATATTGGCGGAAAGTTAGGCGTGTAGGCTGAAGGACGAGCAATTCCAACAATTATTGAATTGGGTCCAAGTATTGAATATGGACTGGGGGGCGATGGATAGGGGTTTGGAACACCAAGATAGAGTTCTGGATAGGTTGAGTTGCCAGCAAGACACTTCACCATGAGGTCACACCAAGTAAGATCCTCAGCGACAATGTATGTCTTTACTGGAGGGTAGTATACTTTCTCCTCATATGGATGTGTGGGGGTAACGGGAATAGTGACCCCGGTATAATTACCATACATGGGCGCTAGTTTTTTCAGCAGCACATACGTCCTTAAAAACGCGGCATATTGCTTGAAGAGCATTGTCGAGTTCATGGGCGTTATCCTAAACATGTACTTGTATCTGTTGTAGTTGCAACGTACGCATTTGCCGCACCCTATTCCCCCGCAGTCAATTAGCGCGTCGGTGGATGCACCAGCAATGAACCAGATTGGTCTACCATTTGCCGCCGCGTAGTCCATGACTGCTTCACGGATTGGGCCAACACATTCAGTTCTAAAACCGCCTACAAAAAATTGTGCTCCAGCCTCAAGTGCAGCCAATGCTTCTTCGATGCCCAGATCAGGTCGCAAGTCTTTCCCGTGTTCATCAACGTCGAGCAACGCTATGTTATGTCCCAAGATGCCTCCTTTCGCGTTTATCTCATCCCTAGCCATTTGAGCAGCTTCCCATAGGCCGTCCCATTGTATCCAGCCCTTTGGGCCGATGACCGCAATTTTTATATCCTCAGGCGTGGACCTGACAATTGGCAAGCTAGAGACCGTTAGACCAGCCATTAGAAGCATCAGAGCTATTCCAACAAATACCTTTGATTTGATTTTTCATTCCTCCTTTCTTTCACAAAAATTAAGAGAAAGTTTCAATATTTAAGTCTTGTTTAAAAATGTTCTATACTATTTTTCCTTTCTTTCGAATTTAAAGGTCGAATAACCTGAATCTTTTTAACTAAAACCCTAAATTAACGAAAATAAAGGCGGAATTAGGTTTTAGATGTTGATGGCTTTTCGATGCCAGCTAAGTGTTTCGCTACTCTTTTCTTTTCATCAAAGTCATACGTGGCAGCGATAGCTATTTCCTCCATTATTGGTGAACCTCCTCCATGAACTCCTGCAACTGCTGAAACGCCGCTTAGAGACGAACACAGCATGTCTGAAAGAAGGCGGAAGCATAGATGAACATTTTCAGGCGAGACATCTTCCTTCCTCATAATGTACTTTTCAAGAAAGCGCTTAGTTTCAGGATTTACGAAGTCTCCTTCAAATGGAAGAGTTGCAGGTAATCCCCCAGCCAGATCCGTGAGTATTTCGGACTCATGATAGATATTCAAGCCAGCATGTCGCCTGCCAACGTTTGCGTACACAGTATTCGGGACGAAACTACCAGATTCATGCTTTTGTCCCTCAACAGCAGACGCTATCCCTGACGCATACACAAGCTCCGCTATGCTTGCAAGATGAGCCAACTTTGACCTAACATGCGGCTTATCGGCTATCCCCTGATACTCAGCAACAAGCGCTGAAGCACCTGTTATTATATCTGTCACCGCAGGTTTGCATCCAGTATAGCTATGCCTATGATAGAGAGCAAAGCCATGAGCCAACAAAACAGCAAAGGGCCATTCACTACACATAAAAACTCTTTCCCAAGGCACAAATAAATCGTCAAAAATAACAAAAGAATCTGCAAACCCAAAATCGGCTATGGGAGCCTTAAACACGTTCCTTGATCGAGGATTTGCCACATGTGTGATTAACTTTACTCCCTCCGCATCCGCTGGAACAGCAAAGGCAACAGCGTAATCAGCGTCCTCTTCTTTCATATCCCTGGTGGGTAAACATATCATCTCGTCGGCGATAGCAGCCATGGTAATGTGGTTCTTAGCGCCCCTTACAACTATGCCATCTTTTCGTTTTTCTACTATCCGCACATAAAGGTCTGGATCCTTCTGTTCATGCGGCCTGAGACTTCTATTCCCCTTAACATCAGTTTGCGCTGCCGCAGCTGTCAAATCGTTTTTCTGAAAATATTCCAAGTATTTCACGAATCTTTTATGGTACTCTGTGCCATACGCCTTATCAACCTCGTACGTTACGAAATGAAGGGAGTTTATTGCATCGCATCCCATGCACCGCTGGATACATCCGCCTGTAAGATGACAAGCCTTTCTTATCATCCTCTGCTTATTCAGTAAGTCATCAGCGCTTCTGTTTACATGTGTAAAACGGTTTATGATGTCCCCTGTTAAGTGCGAAGTTGTGGTGATCAAATCCTTAAATTCAGGATCTTCTGCAAGGTCGAAGGTTTTCGAGAGCACCCTTATGGATGGCAAAAGCTCAGGGTCGTCGCGTTCAACAAGTTCTCCGTTCATGTATACATTTTTTCTCATTTTATTAAGTCTTTCAACATACTCTTTTGAAGTTCTCATATAAACCACTGAAACTCAATTAATTTAGAGAGTAAATAAAAATAACGGAGAGAGTACATTCGAACCCAACTTAAAAACCAAAAATTGTGCAAACCTTTTTTAATCCGAAACCGAAAATGATGACTTCTCTTTGGGGTGTTTGAGTTGGGCGATGTAGCAATTGTCGGAGTCGGCCACAGCAAGTTTGGAAATAGATATGACGTGAGAATCGATGAGCTCGCATGGGAGGCTGTCAGTGAAGCCCTAAAAGATGCAAATCTCTCAGCAAAAGACATGGAGTTTCTTGTGGTCGGATGTGCTGGTGGATGGAACGCTGAAGCTCTGCCCGCCGTCATCTGTTCAGAATACTGTGGTACGCTCCCGAAAGGAAGTATGAGAGTGGAGGCAGCGTGTGCAACAAGCAGTGCCGCCGTAGCCACGGCATACAATTTTGTTGCTAGCGGATACGTTGATGTGGCATTGGCTCTAGGTGTGGAAAAAATGTATGAATCTCCGACACCAGTGCAAATAGAGTTTATTGGAAGAGCCGGGAACTACTTCTGGGAATTTGAAAACTTTGGCATGACCTTCCCCGGATACTATGCGTTGCATGCCACAAGCTACATGTGGAAACACGGTTTAAAAGAGGAAGACCTAGCAGAAATAGCCGTGAAAAATCACCATTACGCAGCTATGAACCCCAAAGCTCAGTTTCGAAAAGCAATAACTGTTGACACTGTTATGCAATCGAGATACGTCGCGTGGCCGTTGAAGCTTTTCGATTGTTGCCCATTGACAGACGGTTCAGCTGCGGTAATATTGGCCAGCGAAGATGTTGCCAAAAAAATTACGGATACACCGGTATGGATAGGTAGCATAGGCATTTCTACAGGAACCGGTAATCTAAGTAGGAGAGACATGTTTTTAAAACTTGAATACTCGGGTTTGGAATCCGCTGTCGAGGCTGCGAAGCAAGCTTATAAAAGGATAGGAATAGACTACCATGACGCTGCTAAACATTTTGATGTGGCATGCGTGCACGACTGTTTTACAATAGCAGAACTTATAGCTTATGAGGATCTAGGTTTTTGTAAAAGAGGAGAAGGCCTGAAGTTCATAAGAGAAAAGCAAACCTACAATGGCGGGCTCATACCTGTAAACATCGATGGAGGCTTAAAGGCTAAAGGTCATCCCATAGGCGCTACCGGATGCTCAATGGTCTACGGCTTGACAAAACAGCTCCGGCAAGAATATGGTAAATATGCTAGCCCAGAAGCTCAAGCAACCATTAAGAAAGGGAGAGCCTTAGCCCACAACATCGGTGGAACAGGGCACTATGCATATGTGACCATACTTTCACTAGAAAAACCTCATGTGTAGGAGGAATTTTATGTCTGAGCTAAGTGAAAACGCAAAAAAGGGCATTGCTGAAAAAGGTCTACCCATAGTTGAGGAAGCGAAAACAGAACTACCGCTTTATATTAGCATGCGTGAACTACCTTTAAGATTCCAGTTTGGTGTAGCCAAGATTCAAAGGTTTTTTGAAGGATTGAAAGAAGGCAAAATCTACATGACTCAATGTAAAAGATGTAACGAAAAATTTTTCCCTCCTCAGGCTGATTGTCCGAAATGCTTAGAATCAAACATGGATTGGATACCCTTAAGCGGTGAAGGAGAGCTTTTAACATGCACTATGATATTCGTTAAACCCTCAACCTACACCCATTACAAAGACTACGTGGTTGGTATCGCCCAAATGAAGGAAGGCGTGAGAGTCCTAGCTTGGCTAAAGATAGATGACCCCAGAAAAATAAAGCCAAAAATGAAGGTACGCCTAACAACTGCGAGGAGAGAACCTGAAGGCTTCATAACGTACGAGTTTGTTCCTCTAGAGTGAGCTACAACCCAACAGTTTGAAGTCTTGAAAAATTTGAATGTGCATAAGTAGTTCATGCAACATGGTTGTTACAATGGCTAAAATAATAAGACTGGACAAAAAATGTTTTAAGAAAGCCCCACATTATTCACTGCCCAATAAATGGTGATATGATATGGAAATTAAGAAAATTGCTGTTATGGGCGCTGGTGCAATGGGACACGGTATAGCACAAGTTGCAGCAATAGCCAGCTTTGATGTGACCATGAGAGACATCAGCGAAGATTTTCTTGAGAGAGGCATGAAAAACATTAGATGGAGCATAAGTAAGTTTGTTGAGAAAGGTAGGATATCACCAGCTGAAGCAGAAAAGACTTTGAAAAGGATAAGAACGTTGGTTTCACTAAAAGAAGCGGTGAAAGAAGCTGATTTTGTGATTGAAGCAGTTCCAGAAGACTTAAAGTTAAAGCAGCAAATATTTAAAGAAATGGATAGCTACGCACCGGCACATACAATACTAGCAACAAACACAAGCGCGCTTCCAATCACCGAAATTGCGGCAGCGACAAACCGTCCTGAAAAAGTAATAGGCATGCACTTTTTCAACCCGGCGCAGCTTATGCGTCTTGTTGAAGTAACAATGGGTAAAAAAACAAGCAATGACACTTGCAATGTCACAATAGAATTGGCAAAGAAGTTCGGAAAAGAGGCAGTATTATGCAAGAAGGATGTCCCGGGCTTCATAGCTAACAGAATAACCACACCTAGCACAAACCTTGTCGCGTGGATGGTTTACAAAGGAGAGTACACGATCGAAGAAGTCGATGCGGCAGCAATGCACAAGGCTGGAATGCCAATGGGCATTTTCGCGCTATTAGATTTCACAGGCATAGACATAGGCTACAGTGTCATGAAGTTCATGGAAGAAAGGGAACCAAACTTCAAAGCATCGCCACTGATAAAAGAGAAAATTGAAAAGGGTGAGCTTGGAGTAAAAGCGGGAAAAGGATTCTATACATACCCGGAGAAAGGAAAATGGGCTATGCCACAAATCCCAACCGAGAAGGCGGAAAAATTCGATCCAATGACGCAAACTTATGTATCAGTCAACATGGCTGCAGAGCTCATAAGAAATGACATCGCTACTCCGGAAGATATAGACAAGGCGTTAAAACTAGGCTTTAACATGCCTATAGGCGTTTTAGAGCTCGCTGACACGCTAGGCATAGACCTCATATTGTCAAAACTAAAAGAGATTGAAGCCAAGTATGGAGAGTTCTATAAGCCAAGCCCATTGTTGGAAGATATGGTTAAAAAAGGCGAGCTTGGAACAAAAACAGGAAAGGGCTTCTACACCTATAAAAAATAAAGGTTTCTTCTCTCATTAACCTCCTTTTCTCCTTCTCCAAGGGCTTCAGAATGGTACGCATTAGAATTTGGTTGTTATTTCGCGTTTAAGTTACTTTTGAACTCCTTGTATAGAAGTTTCCATGCCTTTTTACTTTGTCATCAATTTCCAATAGTTCCAAGTGTTTATTTATCATTTGACCTTCCCAGTAATGAAGCAACGGCTTAGCGTAAGGAAACCTACCGTAAATTGGAGCACAATCCACAAGCTGATTGATAGTTTTTTCGCTTTCTAGCAAGGAGAGAATTTTTTCATTCCTTTCATCTATTCTTCCTTGGAACTTGTCGAACTCAGCATCAATATTCTCGGTAATTATTCCTCTATGAGATGATACTACAATCTTTGGAGACAGAGCTTTAAGTTTCTTCACAGATTCTTCAAATTCTTGAAGACTGGATTCTCTGTGTCCATACCAAGGGAATGATGTCAAATCATAGTCAAATGAAAAGAGAATTCTTTCTTTTTGCTCATAAAAACAATAGTGATCTTTTGTATGTCCTGGCGTGTAAATTGGTTTAAAGGTTATTTTCCCAAAATTGAAGAATGTTCGTCTGTTGTAACTGTGCGTCGCTCTGCAATTCTTAAACCCCATAACCTCTTTCGCGAATTTCTGCCAAACTCGAGCAAGATTTTTACTTACGAATCTCTCAGAAAGGGCTGCCATATCCCCGCTAGTGTCAAATCCCTCCTCTGGTACATAAATGGGTAGATCGTTAAACACCCAATTGCCAGCGGAATGGTCCGGATGCGTGTGAGAATTAATAACATAGCTTACATAGTATTCTCTTTTGAGTTGTTTTAGAACATCAACACCACAACCAGTGTCTATCAATACGGTCTCTTCGTCTAAAATGAGAATTGAATGTGAATAAGGAAACCTAGCTTTATTTTTTCCTCGAATTAGAAGTATGTGATCTGTTATGTTTTTGGTTTTTATCCTATTGCATCTCATATGCATTTCAAGAGTGATTAAATTTTTTAAGTCTTACTTTTTCCACCGATTTCACTTATTTCGCAAACGAATGTTTTCTTAGTCTTGAAAGGTTCTTTTTACATTACACGCACGTCAATATAAAGTACCATCTTTAGATGTTAATATCAACAGCATTGGAGGAAAAGGTTCAAGTATACGAAGCACGCAAGATGTGGGAGAAAATGAGGTGTTAAAATGGAGTTTGAGTTCACTAAGGAACAGATGGAAATCAAAAGGGCTGCCCGCGAATTTGCTGAGAAGGAATTTACAGCTGAGAAAGGAAGGGAATACGATGCAAAGTACGAGTTTCCATGGGAATTTTACAGGGAAGCTGCAAAGCTAGGCTTCATCGGTGCAAGCTTTCCCGAGAAATATGGGGGGCAAGGATTAGGCTGCATCGAAGCATGCATAATAGCGGAAGAGTTCTACAGGGTGGATTCTACGCTTGCTTCACTATTAGGCGGTGTGGGTTTCGCCGGATTAATTGAAATGTATGGTACTGAGGAGCAGAAAGAGAAGTACCTCACTAGAATATGTAGAGGCGATATAGTTTGTGCAATGGCGCTTACTGAACCCAAGCATGGCTCTGACGCTGGAATGATAGGGTTAGACACGACGGCAGTAAAAGATGGAGATTGCTGGAAAATTAACGGTACCAAGACATTCATCACATGCGGGGACATCGCAGAATTCACCATGGTTTGCTGTCAAACAGACCCTAATGCCTCTCCACCATATAGAGGCGTTAGCCAAATTATAGTTGAGAAGGGAACTCCGGGGTTCGAAGCCACACACCTAAAACCAAAAATGGGATTTAGGGCAGCTCCAACGGCAGAACTATCCTTCAGCGATGTTCGAGTACCACTAAGCAACCTTCTCGGTCAAGAAAACAGAGGCTTCCATCAAATAATGTCATATTTTGATTTCAGCAGAACACCCATCGCCGCTTCAGCCGTAGGCATAGCTCAAGGAGCCTTTGAACGTGCTTTGAAATACTCTACCGAGAGGGAACAATTTTTCACACCAGTGCATAGATTTCAGTTTACGCAATGGAAGATAGCTGAGATGGCCATGAAAATAGAGGCCGCAAGATTGGTAACGTATAAAACTGCTTGGCTTATCGATAGTAAACGTGATCCAAGGTTGATTACTAAATTCGCTTCTATGTCGAAGGCTTACGCAGCCAAAACCGCAATAGAAGTCACAAATGAAGCCATGCAAATTCACGGTGGCTATGGATATGTTGATTCAGATCTTGAGCGCTTCTATCGTGATGCTAGAATCCTAGATATTGTAGAGGGAACAGGTGAAATTCAAAGGTATATCGTTGCCAGAGAATGGTACAGGGAAATGAATCTACCTATGCCTTAACATTAAGCTCATAATACAATTAATATACGTTCACTTTCTTTTTATTTGTAAAGTTGAGAGAGAATTGGTAATAGACATCCATGTCCACCCCTTCGTTCAAGAAACTGAAATTCTAAATGAGATGAAAGAGGCTGCTGTAGACCATGCGGTTTTGCTAGCCGTGGATGCGGATCCGTCAGATGTAGAAAAACCAGAGATTAAGAGTAAGTTAAGAAAGCGCCATTTAGAATCACTTTTTGGCTTCCGTACCTTGAGATTTGCATCTCTAGAAGAGGAGATAAAACGGTTCTTCCAAGAGTTAATTAATTATTACCCAGAACTCAAAAGCTCAAACCAAGAAATAGCGGATCTGGTGAAAAGGAACCCAGATAAATTTCTTGGGTTTGGTTCCGTCAACCCAAACAAGGACGAATATTACGTAGAGGCAAAGCTCAGAGAGATAGGCACCTTCGGGTTTAAGGGGATAAAAATGCTTCCAACCCTCCAGCTCTTCTCCCCTATCGAAAACAAGAACTTTGAAAAAATATGTGAATACTGTGAAAAAAGCAAAAAAGTTCTCCTCTATCATACTGGCTGCGATCCGGGACCATGGGAAATCCCAGAGTTATCTGAAGACGCCAATCCAAAGTATTTAAAACCCATTCTGGAAAGCTACAATCCAGTCATTATTTTAGCTCACACTGGAAGCTATAGCGCCTACAAGCCCGGAATATGGTTTGATGAAGCAATCGAGTTGGGAAAAAATTTTGATAATGTATATTTCGATTCATCAGCTGTGTCCAGTTTTATCTATTCGGAAAAAATCTTAAAGAGAATAAGAGAAGAAGTGGGTGTTGACAAGCTTCTTTATGGCTCTGACTACCCAGTTGTGTGGGGAAGTGATATGAGATATGAAATAAATGTCATAAGGGCATGCAAGTATTTGACAGAGAAAGAAAAAGAGAATATTCTCGGCTTAAACGCAGCGAAGATTTTAAACTTAACCAGAGGTTAGATGCCCAAATTAAGCTAGGATTGGTGTCTATGATTAAAGAAGTGTTCTCGAACATATTCCAAATAAAGGTTCCACTGCCCCAAAACCCCCTAGGGCATCTGAATTCATACCTAATAAGATCAAAGGATGAGCACCTCCTGATCGACACTGGACTGAATTTCCCTCAAGCCTTTCATTCATTGTGCAAGGGGCTTTCAAAAGCCGGAATAAAGCCTGAAGATTTAACCAAGATTTTATTAACCCATTTTCACGTGGATCATGTGGGCTTGATTCCGTGTTTTAAAGAAGTTTCAAGGAACATCAAATTTTTAATACATCATGCTGAAGCCGAGTTGTCAAAGCTTATGTCAAGAGAATTTGAAGATTACAAGGAAGACATGGAGACCTTTCTTGAAGCTAATGGTGCACCCCAATCAATTGCAATGAACCTGCAGAGGTTTCATCCAGCTTTCTTCACTCCACAAGCCTATCAAGAACTCGCGGAGGAGGCGCTTCCGTTAGATGATGGACAAGAGATCTCAGTGAGCGATTATAGCTTTCAAGTTTTATGGACTCCTGGTCATTCTCCTGGTCACATATGCCTATATGAACCTTCATCAAAAATTCTCATTTCAGGAGATCATCTGTTGCCCACCATCACCCCACACATAGCCCAGTTTATGGAAAACACGGATCCACTGACGGATTACTTAAACAGTCTTGAAAAGATAGAAAAACTTGATGTTAAAGTCGTTTTGCCAGCTCATGAAGAAGCCTTTACAAACCATCGTGAGAGAATTAGGCAACTTCGAGATCATCATGAACAAAGATTAGTGCAAATCTTGGATGGGCTTAAAGCTGGAAGCTTAACAGCGTACACGTTAGCATCCAAGGTTCATTGGAACGTCATATACAAATCTTGGGATGAGTTTCCTCTATTCCAAAAATACTTGGCCCTCGGAGAAACAGTGGCACACCTAAATCTTCTTAAACAAAAAAGGTTAGTAAAAAAAATCGGGGTCCCAATTTCTTCGGGGTCAAATAAATCACTGGACATGTATTCGTTGTTATAGCAGATTTTATCTAGGATGCTATTCTATGTTATCTTTGCCTTCGGGTATTTCTTTTCTTCTTTTAGAGTTATGGGGGGTATCCAAGTTCTTCGAATGTATAAAGTAATTCAAGCTTTGCTAGGGAAACTTTCGAATTGGGACCATACCTCTTCATGTACGTTCTGAAGGCTTCTAATCCTTTTTCGAAGCTTGTTGCCTCGGAAAGCAATACAGCATTCCATCCGCTTGATGGCATGAACACTCCCTTAAAGTTAATGCCCTCTATTCCTTTAGATATACTCATCACTCTTCCAACGTATTCCTTGAACTCGTCAGGTGTCCCAGTCCATCTGAAGTAATATAGTATTAGCAAGGGCTCTTTCACCTCCTTTCTCTTTATCGGTGAAAAACTGTTTAATTGTCAACTGTATATAAGACTTTAAAATAGATTAACATGGGAAAAATCGGAAACATGTCAACAGCCAGCCTGTTAATGTTGACATTAATGAGACAGAAAACTATGAATGACTAACACTTTCCTTGCATTTTTTGATGGCTGCAAGTGCTGCCCCAAAGGCGCAGACCATTTGAGGTTCCTTTGGCAATGTTGGAATTAAACCGATTTTCTTACTTAGAGCATCGATGAACCCTCTGTTCTTTGCCACACCCCCTGTGAAAGCCACATCCTTTTCAAATCCTATTCTGCTAGACATGTTGTAGATTCTGTCAGCTATTGCTTCGTGAAGGCCCGCTATTACATCTTCAATTCTTGATCCTTGACTTATATGAGATATAACCTCTGACTCAGAGAAAACAGTGCATGTGCTGCTTATTTTGACAGGTTGTGAGGATTTAAAATGTAACGTGCTGAGTTCTTCTATTGGTTTTCCAAGAATGTTTGACATTACTTCAAGGAATCGCCCGGTTCCTGCAGCACACTTGTCGTTCATGACGAAATCTAAAACTCTTCCGTTTTCATCGATCCTGATGGCCTTAGAATCTTGGCCGCCAACGTCTATGATCGTTCTAACCGATGGAAAAAGTATATGAGTACCTCGAGAAATGCACAAAATTTCGGAAGACGTTGATTTTGCGTTGACTAAAGCCCTTCCATAACCCGTCGAAACCGTGCAGGCTACATCTTTTAAGTGTAAATTAGATGTTTTAAGCGCCTTTCTTAGCGCTTCTTCAGAAGAAACTTTAAAGTTAATTCCTGACGGAACGATCGCATACGATGTGATTTCGCCTTCCTTGTTAATTATGACGGCTTTTGTCGCAGAAGCTCCTGCGTCTATTCCTACGTACATCATCTTTCTCCTAAAACCTCTAGAAAAGCATCAATTCTATTTTTGATTTGAGCTTCAGCGTACTGCCTAGGATCAGCCATGTCGGCTTCAAACAGAAGGTAAGGGATGCTAAACTTCTTGTTTAATGCATCCGCTGTTACTAGCTGTGGAGTCGACCATGACTTGCAGCTTCTGTTAGAGAGTAAAACAGCTCCATCTATTTGAAACTCCTTAATGCTCTCTAAAAATCTTTCAATTCGTAAGTCTATGTCAACGTTCAAACCCATGGCTAAAATCTTTCTGGCTATGCTTTCTAGAGGCTTCGATGCATCAAGCCTATGAGCCCACGCCTCACTATAGGGTTCATACACAAAAACCGCTCCTCTATCCTCAAAGTACTTTATAAGATCAAACGCGTACCAAATCCATATTCCATCAAACAGCAATCTAAACTTCTCGTTCTCTATTACTCCTTCTCCCTTACCGACTTTTTCCTTAACCTCCAGAAGAAGCTCCTCGTAAAATTTGACAGCTTCTGTTGTTCCCTGCATAACCACAAGTGGAAAAATGTCTGAAGCCGAGTCTCTGCCACCGAGCGGGCATGGTTTAAATCTTCTAAGTTTTAACGTTTCAAGCCATAACTCACTCGCTTCATCCGAAAGCTTAACGGTTTCCACGAGCCTTTCAACGTCAAATCTTAGCCCAAATTTTTCCTCAACTATCTTTATCAGCTGCTCCAACTGTTTGACCACGTAATCCAGAACGTAATTGTCTAAGTCCTCTAGGGTTAAAACGTAAGGAGCTTCGCCTACAAACAATGGTGTTCCGATATGCATATTGAGACTCTGCCACCATTTAACATAAACGTCGCATGAATTCCTAAAAGTTATCAGGATGTCAGGAGGAGGCATGAGTCCACTCATTCCGCCAAGAACATAACCTAAACAACATCTGCTATATGAGCATAAATTTTGGGAATACCCCTTTCTCTCAGCTTCTTCCAGATGATCCAACACGAGACCGCGAGCACTACACATCGCACCAAAGTGTTCGGGGGCGATTGGGTAAATGTCTAGGGCGTGTAGTACTTCCACAGGCGTGAATACGGTTATCCAAGCAACAGGCTTGCCTTGAGCTTTCAAATCCCAAGCCTTTGAAAAGTATTCCATAATAAGCTCACCTATCTTTTTTGTTGTTTGAAGAACACGACTTCTTTCTTTTTGCAAACTCATTCTAACCACCTATAGATTCGATGAAGGCTTCGACTCTGGTCTTGATTCTACTAATCTCTTGCGCTGGGTTCTCATAATCTATAACCATGGCTGGAATTCCATTTTTATTGAGCATGTTTCTTATGTGCACGCTATCATATAAAATTGGATCACAAAACCTCTCAGCAAACGTTATTACCCCTTGCACATTGAACTCTTTAATCATGAAGTCTATATATTCAAGTCTATGTTGGAGGGGCCCATGGGACGGACAAGGGGTCCTCTTAAGGTATCTATAGGCTAAAGCTGAAATGGGGTCTTTAGACTTCTCGACGATGCTCCAGAAGTATCTTGAGCCTGTGCACAAGTCATCAGATGCGACAAATCCGCCAGACTCTTCTATTATCTTTATCAAATCAAGATCGTAGATTGTTGTTCCGTTTAGATGTAACCTGACATTACCATAGCTTTTGCTATCATTGAAGTCTAATGCTTTGATTTGTGCGTTGCATTCTGATTTTGGCATCCACATGCCTGCAAGAGCAAGTTGAAAACGATTGAGCGCATCAATCCTGTACTTGCCGCCGCTGTTCAGCATGTAAATATTTTTAAGCAAATTTCTGTTTTCATTGCATAATTCTATGGAGCTGAATAATACGTTATCATCGATCCCTATTTTAAAATTCTTTTCCAGAAAGTTTTTGAATCTTATAAACTCTATCCTAAAGAAATCAAGTGATAACTCATTGTCTGTGTTATGCGGTACTCTTAAGAGAAATAAGGGCTTGCTGGTTTTTTTCTTTACGATATCGTAAAGTCTCCACATGGGATCACATGTGTGAGCTATTATAAATCCGCTAAAGAAGTCCTCAAGTTTGAGTATATTCTCTAGCGTGGCACTAGCAAAAGGACATATAAAGCTTGGTGTAAGGGCACTCGTGTTTGCTCCAATGTTTGATATTCTATAGGGTTGCAGCCCAGCTGAGATTATTAGTTCTTCAGGAACATAGCTACACGTATATCCGATAACCTTAACCCCGGAATTCTTGTACCGGCTTAATATTGCCGCGGGGTTCTTACACAAAAGGCGTATATCACTTGGTATTGTCATGGGTTAGAATAAAAATCAAGCTAAATAAAAATCATATGCCCTAAATCTTCTGATAACTTCAAGAAAATGAAAAAGAAGGCGGAAAACTTATTTTATTTATTTTTAAACTTCGGTGTTCTTTTTTCAAGGAAGGCCGAAATGCCTTCTACGATGTCTTCAGACTTTGCGCAGATTATGTTGCCGTCAACCATCATCTTGTTTCCTTCCTCTATGCTAATTTCCATAGCCTTTGAAAGTATATTTTTCGCCAAACGTATCGCTATTGGGGCTCTTGTTGCTAATGTTCCAGCCATATATATTGCCGTTGATTTCAATTCGTCTGGCGGCACAACCTTGTTAACGAGCCCAATCCTCTCGGCTTCTTTAGCGTCAATTCGTTCGCCCGTCAGGATTATCTGGGCAGCTTTAGCCCTTCCTATAAGTTTCGGCAATCGCACGCATCCTCCCCATCCTGGAATAAGGCCTCTGATAACTTCTGGATTTCCAAAACTCGCATTCTCTGCTGCAATTCTCATGTCGCATGCCGCTGCCAGTTCGAGCCCTCCGCCAAGCGCGTATCCATTTATCGCCGCTATTACAGGCTTATCGAAGGTTTCTATCTTGTCGAAAACTTTCTGCCCTAGCTCCGTGCGAGCCCTCAATTCAGCTTCGCCCCCTGTTCCGGCTTCTGCCAAATCAGCTCCAGAGCTGAAAGCTCTGCCAGATCCTATTATGACGACGCTTCTGATCTTATCGTCTTTCCTTATCTCTTCTAGTACATTGTCAAGTTCTTCGAGTAAACCTCTGTTTAGAGCATTTAAGGCTTCAGGTCTGTTTAATGTTATGATGGCTATGTTTTCTTCTTCTGGCGTCAGAAAACTCGCTGCTTCTTCATAAATCAGGTATTTATATTCCATAATGCTTCACCTCTTTATCTTACCAGAAACATCGATTTCCATAAAAGTCTTTTTATGCAATTCTATTAAACCAAATGTTAAAATTCAAAATCTCTGTTTTATTCCTTTGGCATTGTCTTTGGAAAGTCGTAAAAAATTTATTTGAGAATCAAGATAGGCGTAATGCCAGTTGGTGAAATGATGGAGTCTGTTGAGAATGGCATTCGGTTTGGCTGCTTTCTGCCTATCCCTGCCACTCCTGTGGATAAATTGTTCAAAATAGCCAAGGTTAATGAGGAAGCTGGTTTCGATTCAATATGGGTTCCTGATCACCTTTTGTTCATACCTCCAGGAATTGTGCCGGAAGCTTGGTCTATGCTGGCTGCAGCCGCGGTTGTAACAGAAAAAGCGGTTTTAGGAACATGCGTTAGCGATCCGCATAGATACAATCCCGCAGTTCTCGCCCAAAAAGTTGCTACCGTAGATCGAATTTCAGGCGGCCGCGTAATACTTGGACTGGGCGCAGGAGAAGCCATGAATCTGGAACCTTTCGGGATAGAATGGAAAAAGCCGGCATCAAAGATAGTTGAGGCTGTAACGATTATGCGTAAGCTTTGGGCTGGTGAGGTGCTAAATTATGAAGGAAAATTTTGGAGATTAAGAGACGCTTTTTTGCAGATAAATCCCGTTAAAGGTAGAGTGCCCATATATTTTGGCGCGAATAGTCCGCGTACGCTTAGATTAGCGGGGGAAATGGCTGATGGTTGGCTTTCAATTCCGCTTTCTCCGAGGCTGTATAAAGAACGCTTAAAGTTCGTTAAAGAAGGAGCTGAAAAAGTAGGTAGATCCACCGACGAAATAGACATGGGAATATACCTGTATACATCTGTTACTGAAAATGCCGAGGATGCTTACAGGCAAATTGAAACGATAAAATCCCAAGTGATACCATCACCTGAACTATTATTAGAAGCAGGCTACGACGTTGAACTGCCAGAGGATTTACAGTCATTATCATATTTTAAAGCACTCGCAGACTCGGAATGGGTGGAAAAATTTCTGGCTTTCGGTAATCTTATTCCAAAAGAGGCTGCAATTGAGTTTTCCATAGCTGGAACCGTAGAAGATTGCATAGACAAGATAGATGAGTATATAAAAGCTGGCGCCAAGCATTTCCTACTCATAAATGTTGGACCTGATCCCCGTAAGATAGTGAAGGCGTATGGTGAAGAGGTAATACCGTACTTTAAATCTAAAGAACGTTAATACTTTTAATGTAGGATTTACAGTGCAAGCGAAATCAGTTCTGCTATGTCCATTATTTGGATTTTGCCTTCGTTTCCCGTGGTTTTAACGGCGTCCTCAAGGGTTAAGAGGCAGAAGGGACATGCCGCAGCCAAGATCTCTGCGCCAAATTCAACGGCATCTCTGACCCGGATTTCTGCTAGGCGTGGGCCTGGAATGTCGATCCACATTCTTCCGCCGCCGCCTTCGCAGCAGAGGCTTCTCGCCCTTGAACGGTCAAACTCTAACAGCTTAACGCCTGGCACGCTTTCAATGACTTTTCGTGGTTCGTCGTAGATGCCATTTTGTTTGCCTAAGAAGCATGGATCATGGTAGACGACTTTTTTGTTCAATTCTTTTGTGAATGTTAGTTTTTTGTTTTCGATTAGTCTTGCAAGTAGTTGTGTGTGGTGTTGGATTTCGAAGCTTGTTTGGTTGTATCTGTTTTTGAAGGCGTGAAATCCGTGTGGACAGCTTGTTACAGCCTGTTTTATGTTGTATTTGTTGAAGATTTTCATGTTCTCCTCTACTAGAAACTCGAATAGGCCTTTTTCGCCCATGCCATAAACTTCGCTTCCGCAGCAGCTCTCTTCATCGTCCAGAACGCCAAAGTTTAGTCCAGCTTTCTCAAAGCATTTTACTAGGCTTCTGGCTACTTCTTGAATTCTTGGGTCATAGGCAGATGTGCAGCCAACGTAGTATAGGATTTCCGCGCCTTGCGAAATGTGCTTAACATTTAAGCCTTGACTCCATTCAGACCGTTTGCTGCGTACTCTTGCCCATGGGTTGCCGTTTTTGAATATGCTTTCTAATGCGTCGCGGATTGTTGGAGCGATTTGTCCTTCTTCAACAGCCATGCTGCGAATGTCAATTAAGAATTCATAGGGGTTCAGGTCTTTTGGGCAGCGGATGCCGCATGTGGAGCACGTTGTGCAACTCCACAACTCATTCTGCGGATGAATGGTTAACTTGCCCATGGCTGAGACTTCACGCATGTACCTTCTAACGTTTAGGTTAGCCTTTCGAGCGACTGGACAGCCTCCGGTGCACATTCCACACTGGATGCATTCAAGAAGCTTATGTTTTTGGACGAGCTCCTGAGCGTTCATTTATTTACGTCACTTTTTGTTGGAATGAGGGAGTAAGATTTTTAATAAGTGTTTTCCTTGTATGAATCAAAACTAATCATAGAAAGTGGGGATTGCTGTTGATGGATAAGAATGCGCCCAGAATCGGTATTTTCGTCTGCGAGTGTGGCGGAAACATAGGTGACATTATAGACGTTAAGGCTGTGGTTGACACGGTTAAGAACTGGGAAGGGGTTGCTGTAGCCAAATATCACAAGTATCTGTGCTCCAAACCAGCCCAGGAAATGATACTTGAAGCCATAAAGAAGCAAAATTTAGAAAGAGTAGTGGTTGCCAGCTGCACGCCGAGAATGCATCTTGCAACTTTTCAGAGCGTTTTGGAACAGGCTGGTTTGAATCCCTACATGCTTGAATTTGTAAATATTAGGGAGCAAGACTCATGGGTTCACGGGCCGCATGCGTCTGCGGAAGCCACAAGGAAGGCTGTAAGCCTAATTAGAGGCGGATATGAACGAAGCCTTGAACTTGAGCCGTTAGAAACCATAAGCGAAAAGGGTTCAAGGGAAATTCTCATTGTAGGCGGTGGTATTGCTGGAATTACGGCTGCCCTTGAGCTTGGCTATTTAGGCTTTAAGGTTTACTTGGTGGAGAGGAAGCCTAGCATCGGCGGCAACATGGCAAAACTGACAAAAGTTTTTCCAACGTTGGATTGTGCTCAATGTATACTCACTCCGAGAATGGCTGAGGTTGGGAGAAACACAAACGTGAATTTGCTTACTTATGCGGAAGTGCAGGATGTTAGTGGACGGCCAGGTAACTACGCTGTTAAAGTTTTCATGAAGCCGCGTGGAGTGGATGTCGAGAAGTGCAGGAGCTGTGGTGTATGTGCAAAGGTGTGTCCAGTGTCTGTTCCAGACGAGTTTAATGAGGGCTTGTCGCAGAGAAAAGCTGCTTACATAGAGTTTCCGCAGGCTGTTCCATCTGCTTATGCTATAGATTTTGACGCTTGCACAAAATGTCGGAAGTGCGAGCAGCTCTGCCCAGCTAAAGCAATAATCATAGACGATCCGGGTAAGACTGTTGATTTAAACGTTGGCTCCATAATTTTGGCGACAGGATACAAGCTTTATGACGCTCGGAATTTGGAAATTTACGGTTATGGCAATTATAAAGACGTTATAACAATGATGGATTTGGAGAGGCTTACTTCTGCCACTGGCCCGACCAGCGGCTATGTTAAAAGGGCGGATGGCAGCGACGTTAGAAAGATGGCGTTTGTTCTCTGTGCTGGTTCAAGGGATAAGAACTACATTCCATACTGCAGTCGTATATGCTGCATGTATGCTTTGAAGCAGGCTTTTGTGCTTAAAAAGATGCTTGGAATAGACGTCACCATTTACTATACGGACATAAGGGCCACTGGAAAGGGCTACGAAGATCTTTACTGGCGAGACCAAGAAGCAGGCGTTGCTTTCGTACGCGGAAAAGTTGCTGAGGTGTGGAAGAATAATAACGGCAAGCTTGTTGTTCAGGCTGAGGACACGTTAACAGGTGAAACGAGAGAGGAAGAGTTTGACATGGTTGCTTTGGCTACGCCTATGGTTGCGCCTGATGGGTTGAAGGAGCTTGCTTATAAAATGAAGGTTTCTATTGGTGAGGATGGTTTTATAACGGAGAAGCATCCTAAGCTTGACCCTGTTGATTCGCTTGTTACCGGAATTTTTGTTGGTGGTTGTGCCTTAAGCCCGAAGGATGTGCGAGACACGGTTTCTGATGGTTTGGGAGCTGCGGCTAAGGCTGCTCTGTTCTTGAAGAGTGATTATGTTACAACTAGTCCAGAGAAAGCCTTTGTGATTGTGGATTTGTGTAATGGTTGCGGTGTTTGTGTGCCGATTTGTCCAGTAAACGCTGTAACAATGCAAGAAGGTAAAGCCAAGATTGACCCGTTTCAGTGCATTGGCTGTGGTGCTTGCATTCCTGTCTGTCCGAAGGAGGCTATTGATCTTAAGAATTCGACGAGTAGGCAGATTATTGCGCTGTTGCGTGGTGTTTTGGCGGATAAGACTGCTGGCGAGGTTAGGATTGTTGCGTTTGTGGATAGGAATGTGGGGTATACGGGACTGGACTTTCTGGGTTTGGACAGAACGAACTATCCTGAAAACATAAGGATTGTGGCTGTTCCTTCTACGGCTATTTTGGGCTTGAAGCATTTGCTTACTGCTTTTGCCTTTGGTGCTGATGGTGTTTTGGTGATTGAGGGTTCTCAGGAGATTGATGAGAAGTTTACCAAGAAGCGGATGATTGACATGGGACGAGAGCTGGCACAATTTGGAGTAGAAAGCATGCGAGTTCGCTATAGCTATGTGCCACTGCCAGTCTACAAAAAAGCAGCAGAACTATTCGCAATGTTCACGGATAGAATCAAAAAGTTTGGACCTTTAGCGGAAGAGAAGCGTAATGCGATAAGGCAGAAGTTGCAGGTTTAAGGCGTTGTGCTCTGTTGCTCTCTGCTGTGACTAGACCCCCTTATATATAGGTTGAATCTGTGGTTGAGGTTTGAGTTTGGGCTTGGTTTGTTCCTCATTTTGGGTAAGAATGGGGTGGTGTCTGCGATTTAAGGGTGGTATCAGAGTGAAGTGAAGGGTTGTATGTTGCACGGGTGCGAATCAAAATTCTGCGGGACAGCAGCCGTTTTTGATATGATTTAAAACCTGCTTTCTAACTTATATGCGATTCAAAGACATGGTTGAGTTCAGAAAAGTTTCTATAGTTTTGGATATTTTTTACCTTCGTGAAAACGATGTGATGGGAATGCGTCATTCAGCCTATCCCTCTATAGTGAGGGTTTACAAAAGGCGCTATACTGCAATGGCTAAGCCGAAGTATATACGGGAACTTGTTGATTATGCAAGGTCTGTATTGCATGATTCTTTTGAGGGTTTAGATTGGAAACAATTGTTAGATTGGATTCATCGGCACCTTGAATTTGCCAAGAGTGAATTGCCTAAGCCTAGAGCTGAACTCCCCATAGACATTGTTGTGCAGGGTAAGGGGCAATGCGGAGAGTTTGCGCTTCTGTATAATGGGTTGCTTTTGGCGAATGGTTATAGAACCCGCTTAGTTATTGACTGCTCCACTCTTCAAGATAAGTCTAAGAAGGTAGCGGGAGATCATGTTTGGGTTGAAGTGCTAATCAATGGCGCTTGGGTTCATGTGGACCCGACTGAGAAGAGGATTAACCAGCCCTTGATGTATGCTCTTGAGTGGAACAAGGACGTGAATTTGGTCTATGCAATAATCGATAGGAAGACAGTGAATGTGACCAAAACCTACAACCCTAAAAAAGAAGCACATTAGCATACTTTCCCCGTTGTTTGGAGGATAGCACAGTTAAAGGAGCTCTCAACCTTAAAGAAGAGGAGCAGGGAGTTTGGTGCTAAGAGAAGAAACACAACCACGATAGAACAAAAACAGGCAGAAGCAAGATCAATCTCATTTCCTTAGGCTATGACTTGACCTCTTCTGGCAAGCCATATACAAGCTCTCTATCACGCTCACCAAAAACTAATACTTTTCTAAACTGCCTCATGGCGATTAGATGCCTCAAAAGTTTCGACTTTTCCATGCCCGTCGCCTTCGAAAGTTCATCTATAGTTGATGGACCACGATTTTTCATCTCTTGAAGTATAAGATTTCTTTCTCTTGCGCGCTCTTGCATCTCCTTCGCTTTTTCTGGATCTATCTTAGGTTTTTCAGACAAGGCTTTACTCCTCCAGAAAACTAAATGAAATCTCAAAGTCATATATAAAAATAATTACGAGCTAAAATCGATATCCAATATTCAATTGAATAGCCGAAAATACATACAAATATATCCTTGGATTATGAACAATTAGGAAAGGAGAAATTCTTGAAGAGGAGTTTGTCGGAAGTCAAATTTGAGGTGTTAAAGGGAAAAAGCTTCGAATTAATTCTTGTAGTTGAAATGTTATGTGAAGTTTGTGAGAAACCATTGAGTACAAGAGAAAAATTTCTTAGAAAAATCCAAATTTTGGATAAAGAAGACTATCAGAACCTCTTAGATAGGGCAACGGTTCATGACCGTGTTGAAGTTGATGTTGAAAATGGCAAAATCTACCTTTACGATCATGACTTTCCCGGAGATATTCACCTAGAATGTATGGAGAAATTGTAGGTTAACTGCATTCTTAAACGAGTTGATAGAGGTACTGCCTATTTTTCTCTCCAGCTTCGCTTATTATGCCGTTTCTTCTGAGGGCTATTATGTGCTGCATTATTCTGCTTGGTCGAAGACCTGTTAGTTGCGAAAGCTCTTCCACGGTGAGAGGGCCTTTCTCTTTTATAGCTCCGATTATCATATGTCTTTCGATCTCATCCTGCATTATTGAATCTACAACTTGTCGGTATCTTTCCTCGTCGATTTCTACCTTAACTTGTGATCTTCCCGTGACCCATCGTAATCTCTGGGATTTGTAAGCGTCTATTGCTGCGTTGGTTTTTCTTATTAAAATTTCTCTTTCGCTCATCTCTCTCACCTATTTCGGGTTATGTATAAGTCTGAAAGGACTTGGCCCTAACTGTTTTATTTGCTGTGTCATCTCTCTGACCAAGGCCGCGAATTTTGCCCCTTCGCTTGCTGAAACCCATTCGAGCTTTACGCGTTCGGGTTCGATTCCTATACTCTTCACGGCTTTCTTTAAGTAATCAAATCGTTTCTCCATTATGTAGTTTCCTTTCTGATAGTGGCAGTCGCCGGGGTGGCAACCTGCGATTAGGACGCCGTCGGCTCCTGCTCTCAAGGCTTCCAGCACAAATGTTGGATCCATTCTACCCGTGCACATTACTCGGATTATCCTTATGTTTGTTGGGTATTCAAAACGGCTTGTTCCAGCTAGGTCTGCTCCTGCATAAGCGCACCAGTTGCAACAGAAAGCCACAATCAAAGGCTCGAATTTTTCTTCTACCATTTAGGATTCAACCTCCTTTAGGCTTTCAGGAATTAAAAGCGCGTTTAATTGCGCAAGAATTTGGTGGTCTCCGAAGTGTCGCATAGTTATTGCTCGTCTTGGGCATTCTGCCGCGCATGAACCGCACCCTCTGCATAGTATTTCGCGGATTTTTGACTTCGCGTTTTCAATTTTCGGTGCTCCATAGGGGCATATTTCTTCGCATAGTCCGCATCCAATGCACAGGTCTTCATCTGCAACAGCTGTTATAGCCTCTGTCTTGACTTTTCTGTTACCCATGAGAATTGACGCTCTCGCGGCTGCTGCTTGGCCTGAAATTATGCTTTCAGAAACATCTTTTGGTCCTGAAACCGTGCCAGCAATGAAAACTCCGTCGACATTTGTATCCACGGGTCGAAGCTTTAAGTGAGCCTCCATTAAAAAGCCGTCTGTGCTTATGGGAATCTTTAGCATTCTCGCGAGTAATACTTCGTCTTTGTTCGGAATTAATGGAGTCGAAAGTACAACCCAATCCGCTAGAAAGTTAACTTCAAGTCCGGACAAGGCATCGTGAGCTATTACTTGAAGCTTGCCTTCTGGTCTTTGAGTTATTTCTGGCGGGACCTCTTCTATTTGCCTTACAAATCTCACCTCAAGGTCTCTCGCGTTTCTGTAGAAGTCTTCATATTCCTTGTAAACTCTTAGGTCTCCGAAGAGTACTACGACATCCGTTTTTGGGGATCTGTCCTTTACGAGTATAGCGTTTTTTATGGCGTTCATGCAACATATCCTTGAACAATATGGCCATCCCTCCTCTTTTCGCGCTTTAAGAATTTTTCTTAGAAGCTCTGCCGTGTCTGATTTCGGGAAACCTTCAAGTTCGGATGGTCGGATTTCACCTTTCCTTGCACCCACGCATTGAATCATCACAATTCTCTCAGGTTCTCCAATCTCACCTTTTCTCAGCATTTCATCCAATTCTCGTTGTGTTATCACATGGTCGTATACGCCGTACTGGTAGAGTCCCTTTGGTGGTGTATAGTTTGATGCCCCAGAAGCAACGATTATTGTGCCAACATTTACTTCCTTATCACCGTCTGCGGTCGTTAAGATGACGTTGAAGTTTCCAACATACCCTGAAACTTCTTTTAGGGTTGTTGATGTCATAAGCTCAATGTTTTTATGAGATTTTACGGCTTCTATTAATGGCTCCACAACCTCTGAAGAATCCGCCAAAGTTGGATATAGCTTATAGAGTTTTTGAGTTATTCCGCCTGGCTCTTTCTCCTTTTCAATAAGGTATATTTTGAAGCCTTGATTTGCCATGGAAAGGGCTGCTGTCATCCCAGCAACGCCAGCTCCAATAACAAGCGAAACATCTTTAACCTCGACTTCTGGCTCTGTTTGAGGTTCAAGCAAGGCATTTTTTGCAATAGCCATCCTAACGATGTCTTTGGCTTTTTCTGTTGCCTTTTCTGGTTCATGCATGTGGACCCAGCTGCATTGTTCACGGATGTTTGCCATTTCGAAAAGGTATGGGTTTAAGTCAGCTTCTTTGCATGCGGCTCTGAATAGGGGTTCGTGGGTTCTCGGCGTGCATGAAGCTACAACTACCCTGTTAAGGTTGTATTCTTTTATTGCTTTCTTTATTGCTGCTAGTCCTGCTTCTGAGCATGTATAGAGATTATGTTCGGCGTAATTGACATGTGGTAATTTTTTAGCATATTCTGTTACTTCTGGAACGTTGACTATTCCGCCTATGTTTATTCCACAGTGGCAGATGAATACTCCTATGCGTGGCTCTTCACTCATCTATAATGCCTCCATGCCCGCTAAAACTTCAGCTATCCGTGCGGCTGTTGCGCTTGCTTGGGTTATGGAGTCTGGGATGTCTCCAGTTTTTGGTCCTAAGCAATAGCCGCAAGCGAAAATTCCTGGAACAGTTGTGTCAAGAGGCGTTTTCACAGCGTCAGCTGATTTGAGAAATCCATAGTTATCTAATTCTATGCCTAATGTTTTGGTCAATTCTTCCACCCCTTTTCTGGGGATTAGGGCTGGGCATAACACCACCAGGTCAAAGGGGATATGCTTAACAGTTCGGGTTATGGGGTCTTCGAACCAAACTATAAGATTATTGGTGGCTGGGTCTTCTAAGATTTCCCCTGGGTTGCTTCGGACAAATGTTATTCCAAACTCTGATTTTGCTCTGTTTACAAACTCTTGGAAACCCCTGCCGAAAGCCCTCATGTCTATGTAGAAAATTGCGACACGAGAGTTTGGTTCATGCTCCTTTATCAAAACTGCATCTTTAACCGCGTATTTACAGCAAATACTAGAGCAATAAGGATGGTTTATCCAGTCTCTTCTATCACGGGAACCTATGCACTGTATGAAGGCTACGCTTCTGGGTATTTTTCCATCAGAAGGCCTTATCAAGTGTCCACCGGTAGGACCCGACGCGCATAGTAGGCGCTCTAGCTCCATTGCTGTTATGACGTTTTTGAAGCGTCTATATCCGTATTGTGGAATCGCCGAGGGGTCGAACATGTCGAAGCCTGTAGCAACAACTATGGCTCCTACGTCTAACTCTATTTCTTCGGGTTGTTGCTCTCTGTTTATGGCGTTTGGTTGACAGACCTTTTCGCAAAGACCGCACTCAATACAGTTGTCTTTGTCTATGACCATTACCCTTGGAACAGCTTGCGGGAAAGGCATGTAAATCGCCCTTCTTAATCCTATATCTTCATCAAACTCGTTCGGTGCTTCTGCTGGGCAGTTATCAGCGCAGATTCCGCAGCCAGTGCATTTTGTTTCATCCACATATCTTGGCTTTTTGAAAACCTTGACTCTAAAGTTACCAACGGAACCCTTTACCTCCTTCACTTCTGAATAGGTCAACAACTTAACATTTGGGTGATGGGCGCATTCTATCATTTTTGGCGCTAAAATGCACATGGAACAGTCCATCGTCGGGAACGTCTTGTCAAGCTGAGCCATTCTCCCACCAATGCTTTCACTTTTCTCCACCAGATACACTCTAAAGCCCCTATTCGCCAAGTCTAAGGATGCTTGTATGCCGGCGACTCCGCCGCCAATAACCGCTACTCCCTTTTGCATTTCATCTTGCCTCCTTTATGTTCAGAATTTTTGTTATTGGGATTCTGTGTGCTCTGATTTCCCAATCTTCAAGTTTGATACCCATCGCCATTCTAAGTATCTCTGCAAAATGTAACACTGGTAAGTTATATTCTTCTGTTAAGTGCCTTTTAATCTCCAATTGACCCATATCGAGTTCAATGTAACAAAATGGACAAACAGTAACTATACAATCAGCACCGGAACTTTTTATACTATCCAATTTTTGTTTTGCAACCTGCGAGGCAACCTCATCGTTTATGCCACGTAAAGGGCCTCCACAGCAAGCTTCTTTCCGATCATAGCCAATAGACTTTGCACCAGTTGCCTCTACAAGCTCGTCTAAAGCGGTTATACCCATCTGCTCGCCAAAATGTATCCGTTTGGGCTTTGTTAAATGGCAACCTGGCTGTACGGCAACTTTAAGTCCATTAAACGGTTCTTTGACAGAGTTCTTTACTTTTTCCAACCCCACATCCTCATGCAAGACATCAATAAAGCTCTTAACTTTTATTTTCCCTTTGAACTTCAAGCCGACATCCTCAAGAATTTCGTTCACCTTTTTCTTGACTCTCTTATCTTCTTTTAGTATAGTGTTTGTCATTAGAAGCGATTCGTAGCAGTCATTGCATAGAGTTAAAATGTCAAGTCCCATTTCTTCGGCGATGCAGAGGTTTCTAGCAGCTAAAGCAAGCCAGCTGGCGTAGTCCACGGATTGTATGCTGAATGGTGCGCAGCAATTTGCGCCTTCCATTTCTACAAGCTCTATACCTAGTTCAGGAGCTATTTTTCTGACGGAATTTTCGTAGTTCGGTTCTCTTGCTGGTATTAAACAACCCAAAAAGAAAGCATATTTCATATGCCTCACGAACCTCTATAGATCAACTTATCAAAGGATGTTTTTCTCAAAATTTTTTGAACCGCCTCAACGTCAACCGTCGGTTCTTTACCAAGCCCGTATTTTTCTCTCTGAATCAAAGCCATTCTGGTTGGAGTTACAACGCGTCCACTTTCAAATAGACTCTGGGCTTGGGTAAGTATCCCCTTCGGGACATTTCCTTCCCTAACCGCCACGTTTCTAATAGCGAACATGGCTTCACCTACATCTCCACCCTGTGGGCATCTATCGAGGCATGTGAAACACGAAAGGCAATACCATGGCAGCGCTCCAAGAATGACTTCTGGGCGTAACCCAAGTATGATCATCTCCATCAGCTTCCTTGGATTATGTTCATCTATCACCCTGGCGACTGGACAGCTGCTAGTACACCTTCCGCACTGTATGCATGTTAGGATACCTCGACCCCGAGGTGTATTTGCAATGTTACGCATGAAATCCGCATCCAACGAACTCAAATCAACACCCACCATCTGCTAAATGCCATAAAAATCATAATAACTAATTTAATAAATATAGTTTTAGGTGAGGAGCAAACCGGAATCTAGACGTCGCACTCAGTAGTGAAAGCCTACGAGAACGATGGAACTTTTACGTAAAATTTGACATCATCTTAATAAGAAAGTTTTACATATCAAAAGTTTTCTAAAACATGAAGACCGACTTAATGTTCCATCAGCATCCATGGATGGAAAAGCAATGGACGAAAAAGTTGGCGCCGTTCTAGTCATCGGCGGCGGAGTCGCCGGCATACAAGCATCCTTGGATCTGGCGGATTCAGGCTTCAAAGTTTACCTCACAGATGAATCGACAAGCATTGGTGGAACAATGGCGCAGCTAGATAAAACATTTCCGACAAACGATTGTGCAATGTGTATATTGGCGCCTAAACTTGTTAGTGCAGGTAGGCATCCAAACATTCAGTTAATAACAAATTCTAAGTTAAAAGAAGTTGAGGGCGAGGCTGGAAACTTTGAAGTAACAATACTTAAACGCCCACGTTTTATAAATGAGGAGAAATGTAACGGCTGCGGAATCTGCGCACAAAACTGTCCAATGGAGGTACTAAACGAGTTTGACGTTAACATAGGAATCAGAAAAGCAATATACGTGCCTTTCCCGCAGGCTGTGCCGCTGAAATACGCCATCGACGAAGAAAATTGTATTAAATGTCGCCTTTGTGAAAAGATGTGCCCCGCTAAAGCCGTAGACTTCGATCAACAGCCTGAGACGCTCAAAATCCATGTTGGCGCCATAATACTGGCGCCCGGATTTGAAGAATTTGACCCCAGTTTAAAAAGCGAATACGGTTATGGGCGTTATTTAAACGTGATTTCTAGCATACAGTTCGAACGTATATTAAATGCTTCTGGTCCGTTCAGCGGGAAAGTTTTGCGTCCTTCTGACGGTAGAATACCGCGGAAAATTGCCTTTATTCAATGTGTTGGCTCTCGGGACGCTCAAGTTGGGAACAATTATTGCTCTGCAGCATGTTGCATGTATAGCATCAAAGAGGCAATTATCGTTAAAGAACACGTTCCCACTAAACTGGATTGCGCAATATTTTACATGGACATAAGAGCATACGGAAAAGAGTTTGACGCATACTACAACCGTGCTATTGAAGAATACGGGATAAGATTTGTAAGGTCAAGAGTTGCAAGCGTAGAGGAAGATCCCCTAACGAACAATCTCTTTGTGCATTACGTGGAAGACGAAGAACCGAGAACAGAAGAATTCGACTTAGTAGTCTTATCTGTTGGATTGCGGCCTCCAAAAAACGTGGAAAGACTAGCGGAAGTTTTGGGAATAAAACTCAACCGATACGATTTTTGTCAAACCGAAACTTTTTCACCAGTGAAAACGACAAAGCCAGGGATATTTGTGTGCGGAGCATTCGCAGGTCCAAAGGATATTCCTGAAAGCGTTGCACAGGCAAGCGCAGCAGCGGCAAAGGCTATGGCTACAATTGCCTCTGAAAGAGGGAAACTAATAGCTGTTAAGGAGTATCCTCCAGAAATAGACGTAAGTCAAGAAGAGCCACGCATAGGAGCATTCATCTGCCACTGTGGAATAAACATAGGTGGAATAGTAGATGTTCCGGCAGTCGTAGAGCATGCCAAAAAACTGTCCAATGTTGTGTATGCAGAAGAAAACCTTTACACGTGTTCCCAAGACACCCAAGTGAGAATTCGAGAAAAGATAAAGGAACACAACCTCAACCGCGTGGTTGTGGCTTCATGCACGCCACGCACCCACGAACCTTTGTTTACAGAGACTGTGCGAGAGGCTGGCCTAAACCCGTACTTGTTTGAGATGGCGAACATTCGAGACCAGTGCAGCTGGGTTCACATGCAAGAGCCAGAGAAAGCAACGGAAAAGGCTAAGGATTTAGTGACAGCGGCTGTTGCGAAGGCCCGGCTATTGAACCCATTAAAAAAGCCGGTAACAAACGTTGTTCCCGTCGGTTTGGTAGTCGGCGGCGGCGTATCGGGAATGACTGCTGCTTTGGAGCTAGCGAGGCAGGGTTTTGAAGTTTACTTGGTTGAGAGTGAGAAGGAACTTGGGGGTCACCTACGCCACATCTATTACCTATTAGGGTCTGAAAACCCGCAGGAAATGTTAAAGTCCATTGTTAGAGAGGTTTATGAAAACGAGAGAATTCACGTTTATCTTAACACAGAGATTGTTAATGCTGAGGGATACATTGGAAACTTCAAGACAACCATTCGTTCTAATGGAAATGAAAAACAAATCGAACACGGCATTGTGATAGTGGCAACAGGAGCCACGGAATATAAGCCAACAGAGTATCTTTACGGGGTAGACCCCAAAGTTTTGACGCAGCGTGAATTGGAGGAAAGGTTGACTAATGGCCAATTTAAGGCCAAAACCGTGGTCATGATTCAATGTGTTGGCTCAAGAAATGAAGCGAGACCTAACTGCTCAAGGATATGTTGTTCCCAAGCCATAAAGAACGCATTAAAAATTAAAGACTTGTCTCCTCAAACTGAGGTTTATGTGCTGTACAAGGACATGAGGACATATGGGTTTAAAGAAGACTACTATCGCGAAGCCGCAGATAAGGGAATTCTGTTCATGCGCTACGATGACGACCATGAGCCCAAGGTTACCAAAGAAGACGAAAAGCTATCGATTTTGGCTTGGGACCCTATCCTAAAAATTTGGATTCCCATAGAAACGGACCTGCTAGCGCTAAGCGTAGCCACAGTTCCAAACCATGATAGCGAACGCTTGGCAAAGCTTCTAAAGGTTCCCTTAACCAGGGATGGATTTTTCTTGGAGGCCCATATGAAGCTTCGTCCACTCGATTTTGCGACGGATGGTGTTTTTCTTTGCGGTTTGGCACATTGGCCGAAATTTATTGAAGAAAGCATTTCACAGGCATGTGGAGCTGCAGCTAGAGCTGCCATCATATTGTCTAAGAAGATGTTGGAGGCTGAGGGTACAGTAGCGTATGTTAACGAGGACTTATGTGTTGGATGTGGGCTTTGTGTAAGTGTTTGTCCATATGTTGCCATAGAGAAGGATGAAAAAGGAGTAGCGAGAGTAAACGAAGTTCTCTGTAAAGGCTGTGGTCTTTGTGCTGCCAGCTGTCCCGAGAAAGCTATAGATATGAAACACTTCACCGATGCTCAAGTGTTAGCCGAGGCAACAGCAGTTCTGGGAGGGACATAAATGGGCGAGTTTGAACCAAAAATAATCGGTTTCCTCTGCAACTGGTGTAGCTATGCGGGCGCAGACCTGGCTGGCGTAAGCAGAATTCAATATCCACCGAACATAAGAGTTGTCCGTGTGATGTGCAGCGGAAGATTAGATCCGATAATACCCTTGGAAGTTTTCATGAAAGGAGCTGACGGAATACTAATCTTGGGATGTCATCCCGGCGACTGCCACTACGTTGAGGGAAACTTATACGCAGAAAGGAAAATCAAAATGCTGAAAAAGTTAGTGGCTTTAACAGGCTTAGAACTTGACCGCTTGAAACTAGACTGGGTCTCAGCCTCGGAAGGCCAAAGATTCGCCCAAATAGTAACAGAATTCACAGAACAAATAAAGAAACTGGGCCCTTCCCCGTTATCAGGGAAAACTCCAGATCAGAAAATCCTTGAAAATATTCAAGCAGCAAAAAATGCAGCTTCAGATTTTAGGCTACGAGTTTTAGTTGGAAGGGAAAGAGAGTTAACGGAAAAAAAGAACGTTTATGGAGAAAAAATTTCACAAGAAGAATTTGACTCTTTGCTTGATGAAGTTGTTACCGCGGAGTTCATTAGACATAAATTTTGCCTCTTAACCAAAGATAAGCCGTTTTCAGTTAAGGAACTAGCCAAAGTTGTCAACATGAAACCTGGGACTGTGCTTCGCCACATCGTGAACATGCGTAGGAAAGGAATGATAGCCTTGGACCGCGTTGAAGGAACGACTCCACTTTACAAGGCGTTGGAGATTGGATAAATGGCAAGCGAAAAAATTGGGGCTGCTCTCGTAGTTGGCGGAGGGGTTGCTGGCATACAAGCATCCTTAGATTTGGCAGATTCTGGTTTCAAAGTGTACCTGATTGACCAAGGGCCAAGCATAGGTGGAGTGATGGCGCAGCTTGACAAAACATTCCCAACAAATGATTGTTCGATGTGTATTCTTGCGCCAAAACTTGTAGCAGCTGGAAGACACCCGAACATAACCCTAATAACAAATGCGGAAATCACCGGCTTAAGCGGCGAAGCTGGAAACTTCGATGTTAAAATTCGAAAAAGAAGCCGTTATATAAACGAAGAGAAGTGCAACGGATGTGGATTATGCGCACAAAAATGTCCTGTGGAAGCCATAGATACATTTAATCAAGGGTTAAGCGATAGAAGCGCCGTCTACGTTGAATATCCACAAGCAGTCCCATTAAAATTCATGGTAGACCGGGAAAAATGCATAGGATGCGGAACATGCCAAGAAATCTGTAAGGCAAAAGCAGTCGAATATGACCAACAAGACAGCGAGGCAACCTTGAAAGCAGGTTCAATTATTCTTGCGCTTGGATTCGAACCATTTGACGCAAGACTGAAAAGTGAATATGGTTACGGGAGATTTCCAAACGTTGTTACAAGCATAGAATTTGAACGTATTTTAAGCGCTTCAGGACCATACGGCGGCCTTGTTTTAAAGCCTTCCGACGGTGAAATTCCAAGGAAAGTAGCCTTCATTCAATGTGTTGGTTCCAGAGATGCCCAGCTTAGAAATAACTACTGTTCCGCCGCATGCTGTATGTATGGCATTAAGGAGGCGATCATAGCTAAAGAACATGTGCCAACAAAGTTGGATTGCACAATATTTTATATGGATATTCGTGCCTACGGCAAAGAGTTCGACGCTTATTATAACCGGGCCAAAGAGGAATATGGCATAAGATTTGTAAGGTCAAGAGTTGCGAGTGTGACAGAAGATTCTTTGACAAATAATCTTTTTGTGCGTTATGTGGAGAATGAAGTACCGAAAACCGAAGAATTCGACATGATAGTCTTATCTATCGGAATGCTTCCTCCAAAAAACGCGGAAAAATTGACAGAAGTTTTTGGAATAAAACTTAATCAGTACAAATTTTGTCAAACGAATACTTTTTCGTCGATAGAAACTTCAAAACCAGGCGTATTCGTTTGTGGGGCATTCGCTGCTCCAAAAGATATTCCTGAAAGCGTCGCACAGGCAAGCGCTGCGGCTGCGAAAGCGATGTCCTTGATCGCTTCTGAGAGAGGAAAACTGGTAGCTGTTAAAGGGTATCCCTCTGAAAGAGACGTAAGCTCCGAAGAACCACGTATCGGCGTATTTGTATGCCACTGCGGAATTAACATAGGCGGGATAGTGAACGTTCCAGAAGTTGTGGAGTACGCTAAAAAACTGCCAAACGTAGTTTATGCGGAAGCAAACCTCTACACTTGTTCGCAAGATACGCAGAAGATTATCAAAGAAAAAATCAAAGAGTACAACCTAAACCGCGTGGTTGTGGCTTCGTGCACACCAAGAACACATGAGCCGCTATTCAGAGAAACTGTGCAAGAGGCTGGCCTAAACCCTTACTTGTTTGAGATGGCGAACATTCGAGACCAATGTAGTTGGGTGCACATGCATGAGCCAGAAGAGGCAACAGAAAAAGCCAAAGACCTAGTTCGGTCCATTGCTGCGAAAGCCCGACTATTGAAACCCTTAAAAAAACCAATTATAGATGTGACACCAGCTGGCTTGGTTATTGGCGGCGGGGTGTCTGGCATGACAGCAGCCATAGAACTTGCAAAACAGGGCTTTGAAGTTCATCTTGTGGAACGTGAAAAGGAACTGGGTGGACACCTGCTGCAAATTCACTATTTGCTAGAAGGCGAAGACCCCACAGGACAGTTAAGCAAGCTAGTAAAAGAGGTCATGGAAAATGATAAGATACATGTTTATCTTGGCGCAGAAGTTATCGATGTCAGCGGGTTCGTGGGCAACTTTAAGTCAAAACTAATTCATAACGGCGAAGAAAAGGAAATCGAACATGGGATAGTAATAGTTGCCACAGGCGCAATTGAATATAGACCCACAGAATACTTATATGGCAAAGACCCCCGCGTCCTGACACAACACGAGCTTGAAGAGAAAATCGCAAAGGGTGAATTCAAAGCCAAAAACGTTGTTATGATTCAGTGTGTAGGTGCTAGAACAGAAGAAAGGCCCAACTGTGCAAGAATATGCTGCGGCCAAGCAATAAAGAACGCTTTAAAAATCAAGGAAGCAAGTCCCGAAACAGACGTTTACATCCTATACAAAGATGTGAGAAGCTACGGTTTCAAAGAAGACTATTACCGCGAAGCAGCGGCAAGAGGTGCAATATTCGTAAACTATGATGACGAGAGAAAACCCAGAGTGACAAACGAAAATGCGAAACTCAAAGTAACATTCTTTGAGCCCATAATAAAAGGGGAAATTAGAATCGAGCCGGACATTGTTGTATTAAGCGCAGCTACCGTTCCAAACCCTGACAACAAACGCATAGCAGAAATGCTTAAGGTGCCATTAACAAAGGACGGTTTCTTCTTAGAAGCCCACATGAAACTTAGACCCGTGGACTTCCAAACCGATGGGGTTTTCCTATGCGGAATGGCGCACTCTCCAAAGTTTATTGACGAAAGCATTGCTCAAGCATGCGCGGCAGCAGCAAGGGCAGCAACAATCCTTTCTAAGAAGACACTTGAAATGGAAGGAATAGTGGCAAGCGTAGATGAAGATTTATGCAGTGGTTGTAGGATTTGTGAATTTCTATGTCCCTACAGCGCAATAGAAATGAAGGAAAAAGAAGGAAAAACAACCGCACACGTTATTGAAGCTCTATGCAAAGGCTGCGGTGTATGCGGAACAGCGTGTCCAACAAAAGCCATAACATTAGGGCATTTCACCACCGAGGAAATCATGGCTCAAGTTAAGGCTGCTTTAGCGGAGGAAATAGTGGCATGAGCAGGAAAGAAGATTTCGAGCCGAGAATAATTGGTTTCCTCTGCAACTGGTGCGCTTATGCTGGGGCAGACCTAGCTGGCGTAAGTCGAATTCAATACCCGCCAAACATACGAATAATTCGTGTCATGTGTAGTGGTAGAATCGACCCCGCTTTTGTTCTTGAAGCCCTTAAAAATGGGGCAGACGGTGTGCTTGTCGCGGGTTGCCACCTGCCTTCAGATTGCCACTACCTTAGTGGAAACTTTAAGGCGCTAAGAAGGATAACCCTTTTAAAGAAAGTTTTGAATGATTTTGGAATCGAGCCGCAACGTGTGCGGCTGGAGTGGGTTTCAGCAAGTGAAGGAGACAGGTTTGCAGCCGTGGTGAAAGATATGGTTGAAGAAATAAGAAAGCTTGGACCGAATCCATTAAGGAATGGAGGAAAAACAGATGAGTGAAACACAGGAGTATGTTCCAAATGTTATAAAAGCTGAGGAAATGAATCCGAAATTCAAGTATGAAATGAGCAAGATGCATGGTGCAGAAAAACTAATGCTGTGCTTCCAATGTGGAACCTGCACTGCTGACTGCCCGATTTCCAGATTCAGTGACCTTTACAGACCAAGAAAAATCGCGCGGATGGTGCAGTTCGGATTGAAAGACAGGCTTCTTTCAGATGATGCCCTTTGGCTGTGTTCCACCTGCTTCACGTGCGTCGACCACTGCCCCCAGGGTGTGGAAATCGCCGGCATCGTGCGAGTCCTACGAAACCTAACCATAAAAGAAAGAGGCGTTATGCCCCTCGTCTTTAAGGAACTAGCTTCTAACATCTTAAAAGCAGGCTTCGTATACGAGATTCCAGAATCGCGACGTAAAAAGAGGACTGAGCAGGGACTTCCACCGTTACCCAAAACAAACCTAGAGGATGTCGCAAAAATCTTCGAAGTTACAGGTTCCTCGAAAATGCTTGAGAACGTAAAAACCTTCGAAAAGGTGAAGAGTTAAAATGCCAGAAACAAAGTATCTACTATTTCTAGGATGCGTTATTCCATACAGGGTTTCAAGCTACGAAGTTTCTGCGAGAAAGGTCCTTGATAAACTTGGAGTAGAATTGGTTGAAATGCCTGAGTTTAACTGCTGCGGATTTCCCATGGATCCGATAAACCATGACTTGATGCTAACTCTGGCAGCGCGAAATCTCTGCATAGCAGAGAAACAAAACTTGAATATCTTAACCCTATGCAATGGATGTTTCAGTGTTTTAAACGAGACAAACAAGATGCTCAAAGAAGACAAAAAGCTGAGGGAGAAAGTTAACGGGTACTTAAAAGAAGTAGGCATGGAATTTAAGGGCACGGTGGATGTTAAACATCTTGTCTATGTGCTCGCGGAAGATGTAGGCTTTGAAAAAATAAAGAACGCCGTAAAGAAGCCTTTAACTAACCTTCATGTGGCACAGCACTCCGGATGCCACATCGTTCGCCCAGCAAAATACGTGGGCCGTGACGACCCTGAAAACCCGGCAATACTTAAAAACTTGATTAGGTTAACAGGTGCGGAATGCCTAGACTACATGGATGAGACAGAGTGCTGTGGCAACCCCATAATCGGCGTAAACGAGGAAGTACCATTTCAAATGGCAAAAGAAAAACTCAATCACGTTAGAGCTGTGAAAGCGCAGGCGCTGATCACTGTATGCCCCTTCTGTCACATGATGTATGACCTTAACCAGCCTAGGATAGAAAGGGCATTTAATGAAAAATTCGGCATACCAGTGCTACATTATCCGCAATTGTTAGGCTTGGCGATGGGCTTCGCACCCGAGGAACTTGCATTAGACGAGCTTAGAGTGAAACCGACCGAACTTTTAAGCCAAATCTGATAGGAAGACGGTTAAACTGGCTAAGGAAAAACTAAAGTTTGCCTTTTACTGGGCAGCAAGCTGCGGCGGCTGCGAAATAGCAGTTCTGGACATAAACGAGAAAATCTTAGACGTTATACAATTAGCGGACATCGTGTTCTGGCCGGTTGCAATAGACATCAAGTACAAAGACGTTGAAAACATGCCGGACAAATACATAGACGTCTGCTTCTTCAACGGTGGAATACGAAACTCTGAGCAAGAGCACATGGCTAAACTTCTAAGGCAGAAGTCCAAAACACTAGTCGCCTATGGAGCATGCGCCCACCTCGGAGGAGTCCCAGGACTTGCGAACATAACTAACAGGAAAGAAATATTCGAAAAAGTGTACAATGGAACATTCTCAACGGACAATCCGAACAAAATATCACCGAAAACCAAAGTGAATGTCAGGGAAGGAGAGTTAGAACTTCCAGAATTCTATGATACCGTTAGAACCTTAGACCAAACCGTGGATGTTGACTACTATGTTCCAGGCTGTCCTCCAGCTGTTGAACGCACACTGTTCGCTGTGGATGCAATCGCGAAAGGCGAGTTGCCGCCGAAGGGATCGGTGCTTGCACCATTAAAATCCGTTTGTGATGAATGTCCAAGAAAGAAAGAGAATAAGAAAATCTCCAAAATATATCGTGTTTATGAGAAGGTTCCTGAGCCTGAAAAGTGCTTGCTTGAGCAGGGAATCCTCTGTATGGGTCCGGCAACGAGAGGCGGCTGCGGAGCGAGATGTTTGAAGGCTGATATGCCATGCACAGGGTGCGGTGGACCTTGCCCTAACTCGCCTGAACAAGGCGCAGCTATGGTAAGTGCACTAGCTTCCATATTGGGTTTGGAGGAGGAGAAAGAGAAGTACAGTGAGGAGGAAGTTGAAAAGCTAATTAGCCAGATAAAGGACCCGCTTGGAACATTCTACATGTACGCTTTACCTGCGTCGATTCTTAGAAGAAGAGTGATGAGAGAATGAAGAAGGTAGTCATAGACCCTATAACAAGACTTGAGGGGCACGGAAAAATCTCGATATTCTTAAACGAGAGCGGAGAGGTGGAAAACGCCTACTTCCAAGTTCCAGAACTTAGAGGATTCGAAAGGTTCTGCATTGGAAGAAAAGCCGAAGACATGCCCCTTTTGACGACAAGGATCTGCGGTGTCTGCCCAGTAGCGCATCACTTTGCTGGTACAAAGGCGCTAGATGCAGCCTTTAACGTTGAACCGCCGTCCGCTGCGAAAAAGCTTAGAGAACTCATGTACGTCGGCTACTACATTTACGACCACACATTACACTTCTACTATCTTGGTGGACCTGACTTTGTAGTTGGACCGGATGCTCCTCCAGAGAAAAGAAATGTTATAGGCGTTATTGAAAAGGCAGGGTTAGAAATAGGGAAGGAAGTGATAAAGCATAGGGCTTATGGACAAAGAATAACTGAACTTATTGGAGGAAAGGCAACTCATCCAGTGTGCGGATTACCGGGTGGAATTTCCAAACCATTAAGCGAGGAGAACCGGCAGGAAATCGAAAAGATGGCCGAATCTTCTGTGGAGTTTGCTAGGTTCACGTTGAAACTGTTTCACGACATCGTTTTAGGAAACAGCAAATATGTTGACTTGATTAAAAGCGACGCTTACACTTTGAAAACTTACTATATGGGATTGGTTGACAAAAATAACAGGGTTAACTTTTACGACGGTAAAGTCAGAGTTGTCGACCCCAACGGCAATGAGTTCGTAAAGTTTACACCCAAGGACTACCTTGATAACGTTGCCGAGCATGTTGAGGAATGGACTTACGTTAAATTCCCATACCTGAAGAAAGTTGGATGGAAAGGCTTTGTTGACGGTGTTAACAGTGGCGCATACCGCGTTGGACCCCTCGGAAGACTTAACGCATCGGATGGTATGGCTACCCCGCTCGCACAAGAAGAGTATGAGTTCATGTACAAGACTCTAGGTGGAAAACCCGTTCACTCCACACTGGCTTTTCACTGGGCTAGGCTTATTGAGTTGCTCTATGCTGCTGAACGTACTGTAGAGCTGAGCAAAGACCCAGAAGTAACGAGCACAAGTGTCCGCAATCCGCCAGGCGAGCCTGGGGAGGGTGTCGGAATAGTTGAGGCTTGTAGAGGCACGTTAATCCATCACTACGTCTTAGATAAGGAGGCCCTCATTAAAGATGTGAACTTGATTGTCGCGACAATAAACAATTATCCTGCCATTTGCATGTCTGTCCGCGATGCAGCCAAAGGCTTAATCCATGGTGGCAACGTAAACGAAGGCCTACTTAACATGGTCGAGATGGCTTTTAGAGCTTACGACCCATGCTTTGGTTGCGCCTCGCACTTTGCTGTTGGGCAAATGCCACTAATAATAGAAATCTACAACCACGAAAAGAAAATTCTCAAGACAGTGCAAAGATAAACCTTTTCTTTTCCTTCCGTTTGTTAGGTTTTATGGCGATTTTTATTGCTTAACGGAAAGAATAATTTTCAAAAAGAGTTAAAGAAGTGGCTCTCAGATGCCCAAAGAGTTGTCATAGCTGGCATTGGAAATCCCATGCGCATGGACGATTTCGTCGGTGTTAAAATAGTTCAAGATTTGCGGGGAAAAGTTTCAGACCGTGTTTACTTGATTGAGTGTGAAACTGTCCCTGAAAGCTTTATTCAGCAAATCATGGATTTCAACCCAACACACATTCTTCTAGTAGATGCGGCAATTCTGGGGTTGAAACCAGGAGAATCAAAACTAGTAAAACCAGAGCAATTAACAAATTTTCCTGCCTTTTCGACTCATATGCTCCCACTACGAATCTTCTGCGAATATCTTACCAGAACAATAAAGGCAAAAATCGCCTTATTGCTAATTGAACCTAAAAACACGGACTTTGGGGAAGAATTATCGCTTGAAACTGCTTCTTCAGCACAAAGTATTGTAAATGCCTTGCTAAAGGTTCTCCCTTAGCGCGCGGTGCTTAATTCTGATTGCTATTCTGTGGTCGCTGTTTCCAGTTCGGTTACTACGGGTATTTGTTCTTTAAATATCGCTAGTACTGGACACATTGCCTCTGTTCTTCTCCATGCTGATTCCACCAGCTGTTTTCTTGCCTTGGCGGAAATGTAGGCCTTAAGCTTGACACCACTTAGTTTTGGCGACTCCGCAGGCTTTTCCGCTTCTGTCACCACTTCAAGTTTTGTAACCTCAATTTTGCTTTGCTTGGCTACGATTGCAAATATTACCGCGGCGCAAGCGGCTAGTCCCATGACAGACAGCTCCAAAGCCGAAGGCCCACTGTCCTGTCCTCCCTGACCAGGTCCCAAGTCGCAAACAACACTGTGGGTTCTACCGTTATCAACGACTATGCGAAAATTTTCTATAAGCTTGGCTGTCGCCTTAAATTTTGCCATTTTACCAATCTCAAAACTTTTTTCGTTATCTTAGAAAATAAGATTTGTCCTTTCAATTACTATGAAGAGGATGATGTCCTTATGTAATCTGAGAGCTTCATAACCTTAATTTCAGTGACTTCTTTCCATTCCTCTTCGTACTGCTTCTCTCCCCCAGTAACTAGCACTTGCGCACCTAGATCAACTGCCGTGGCAAGAATAATGGCATCTGCCAAAGAAAACCCATACTTGGTCTTGTATAGCCCGGCGTTTCTCGCTGTTTCCTCGCTTGTCCCGTCCTTAATCAGTGGCGAATGCTTCAAGTATGCGTATTGGATTCGTGCTTCACGTTCACCAAATTCTCTACTTATAACATTACTTAATTCAGCAATTGTTATGTGGCTGATATGGGCTTCCAGCTTTTCCTTGGCTGCTCTCAAAAGGTTTAAGGCGTCTTGTTTTCCTTTATACCGCTCCACTAAAACCCATGTATCCAAGAAAATTCTCATCGTGTTCCAAGCCTCCTCGACGCTCTTTCTCGTTTTTCATCTTTTTCCCTTTCTTCTCTTAGGGCGGTTTCCAGTTTTTCAGCCTGCGGTAGCTCCATGGCATTTACAACTTCGTTGGGAATGGGAATTACAAGAATTGTTCCGTCAGACATAGCTTCTACTTCAAACTTTTGTCCTGGCTTGAGTCTAAGCTTTCCCCTTATATCGCTGGGTATAACGATTTGTCCCTTAACTGATAAGACTGTTTCGGTCAATTCTTACTTCACTGGTTAATAGTTTTACTTTTGAAGATATAAATCTTACTAATTGCTTAGGCAATCCACGTTAAACGAATGCAAGTTCCGAGGCTGAAATAAAGGTTTAGAAAAAAGAAGATTTTAGGAAGTTACTGGAGTAACTTTCATGGCTTCTAGGAATAGCTTCTTCGTTGCTGCAATTCTTGCCTTTTGCGCTAGAACGTCAGCTGTCACTAGGTCTAAGGCTTCTTCTGGGCACCACTTGACACACTGGGGCTCGCCCTTGTCTTTGCACAGGTCGCAGATAAAAACAACCTTTTTTTCCGGATGCAGCATGACTGCCCCGTAGTCGCAGGCTTCGATGCACCATCCGCAGCCGTTGCATTTGTCCTCATCGATCATTATTAAGCCAGTTTCCTCGGACTGTGTCAAAGAGTCTCTTGGACATGCAGCAACGCAAGGTGGATCCTCGCATAGTCGGCAAGTTATTGAGACATTCACCAGCGGGTTTAATCGAACAGCTCTTATTCGCGATTTCAGTGGGTTGAAAGACTTCTCCTTCTCCCATGAACAAACATATTCGCAGACTTGGCAGCCAACGCACTTGTCAGGGTCTGCTGAAACAAATTTCCTCTCATGAATTTTCACCATCGTTTATTCCTCCTTAGCCTTTCTGGTTCTCCCTTTCTCTTCAATTACGTCGATTAGGTCATCCATGCCCAGTTCTTTGAGCTTTTCTTTGGTCGGTATGCCTTCCTTTGTCCATCCGCGGGCTTCGTAATAGTCGTCTAAGAGCAAGTCTAATTCTTCCTGTGTTACGTAGGCTCCTTTGGATGGGCCTTCGTCTGGGACTGGTTGATGCATAACCTTGTATGGTAAGTTATCGTCTTTTCTGCCTAAGCCTTCTCTAACATTGAATAGCCTTGCTACATTGTTTATTCTCTCGCCAGATCGCTTCATCTCCTCTGGTTTCATTTCAAAACCTGTCACTAGGCTGTAGAGCTTAGTCATGTCTTCGAGTTCTTTATAGTATGTGCCTCTTGAGAATTTGCAGACGATGAACGAGTCAATAAGAGTGTATGAATCCTCCATGTCCTTGACCATTTTTCCTCTACCTTTTTCGGCTTTTAGGCGGTTGACTTTTCCCTTCACGTCGAAGGCATAAGCTCCATGCCTATTATGGTCTGCTCCACGGAAAGATACCGCAAAACCCAACGCGGCTGTTTTGAGGCATCTAAGGTCGTAACCCGTAACCTCTACCCCTTTGATGTGCTGGGCAAGTTTCTCTGCTCCCTTGCCTATTTTCTCTCCAGCAAACTTCACACCTTCAGAAAGAATGTCACCTATGCCATCGCGCTTGCCTATCTTCTCAATAAGCTGGACCAGGGCTTCATGGTTACCGAAGCGAGCATCAATTCCGCCTACATCTTTAGCTGTTAGTATTCCGTTTTCATAGCAGTCCATGGCGAAGCCGACGACCACGCCAGCGCTGATGGCGTCTATTCCATAATAGTTACAGAGGTCCATCGCCTTTATGATGGCGTCAAGTCGATCCACGCCGCAGTACGGTCCCAAAGCCCATAATGGCTCATATTCCATCCGTGTCATAGTGCCTTTGTAAGGGCCTTCTGGAACAACACATATGTGTTCGCATCGCATCGCACAGGAACTGCATCCGATAATTCTTGCAACGAATCTTTCGTTTAGGGCTTCCCCGCTCACTTTTTCTGCTCCTCCAAAGGTTGCATTGTTGTAGTTTCTTGTGGGCATGCAATGTAAAGCGTTGTGCACTAGAACGTTTTCGGGAGTGCCTAATGTTCTGTATTTCTGTGTGGCTGGCCCTTTCATTCTTTCGTGGAATTCCTTTACAAATTCCATGAATTCTTCCGGCTTTGCGACTGTGACGTCGCGTGTTCCGCGCACCGCAATTGCCTTGAGATTCTTTGAACCCATGACGGCGCCCATTCCTGTTCTTCCTGCTGCTCTTGTTTTTTCGTTTATGATGCATGCTATTCGAACGAGTTTTTCTCCAGCGGGGCCTATGGCTGCAACGCGGATGTAGTAATCGCCCAACTCCTCCTTTATGACATCCTCTGTTTCAGCTGGTGATTTGCCAACCAAATGTGAAGCGTCTAAAAGCTGAACCGAATCGTCGTCAATCCAAACATAAACTGGTTTTTCGGCTTTGCCCTTGAAAATCACAGCGTCATAGCCCGCCCTTTTCAACTCTGTTCCGAAGGAGCCGTGGGATTTGGACTCGCCAACTCCGAAGCTTTGGGGCGATTTTGAAACGAAGGCATGTCCGTTTCCGCCTGTCGGCCACACGGTGCCTGATATCGGTCCAGCTGCCAGAATCAATGGGTTTTCTGGACTGAAGGGTTCTACTCCAGGCTTAGAATGGTCCAGCCAAAGGCGCATGCCCAGACCTATTCCACCAATGTATTTTTTAGCGTAATCTTCATTTAAAGGCTCAACGTGGGTTTTTCCAGTTGTTAAGTCTATGTGAAGTATTCTGCCAGCATAGCCGTACAAACATTTTCCTCCATACTTAGCGCATTTTAAAGAGAATTATTAGGTTTATTAGATAAATATATTAATGTATCTATCTAAGCCCGTTTAATCTGCAAGGACTAAATCAAAGATGGCGACAAGTCTTTTAGCTGCAAGAACTTCTCTTCTGTTTATTACGTGGTTATTTATTTAAAACATCAACACTAAAAATAAGGAGGGTCTCACATGGAGCTAAAGGGGAGGACTGCACTCATAACGGGCAGCACTGGTAGCGGGATGGGTAGAAGTACAGCATTCCGTTTAGCCTCAGATGGAGCTAACATCATCCTCAACTATGGAACACATCATCGAACTGGTCAGGTTCTCAGGGATGCGGAGGAGAACGCCAACAGAGTCGCAAAGGTGGTTGAGGAGCTGGGAGGAAAAGCGCTGGTATTCCAAGCGGATACTCGCGACCCAGATCAAGTCAAGGCGATGGTGTACGCTGGAATAAAAAAATTCGGAGCAATCGACATCTTAGTAAATAACGCTGGCGGTGAATGGTTAATACAGGATATTACAGAGATCGAGCCGAATCATTGGCGTTCCGTCTTGCAGGCGGAAATCGACGGCGCCTTCTACTGCATCAAATACGTCCTTCCAGGAATGCGCAAAAGAAGGTGGGGGAGAATCATTAACATAAGCGTGGAAGGTGCCTTGAATTGGAATAGGTGTTTAGCTGAGGATTACGCCCTAGGAAAGGCAGCTCGAACATGGATGGCAAGAGCATGGGCTAAACAGGAGATTAAGAATGGCATAACGATCAACGCTATAGAGCCTGGACCGATTGCGGATATGACACTTGAGGAAGCAATAGATGCAGTCAAAAATGGAAGAGCATGGCTGGAGCGGAAGAAGCCAGTATCCCATGATATAGCTGAACTTATTGCTTTCCTCTGTTCGGAAAAAGCTAGGTTCATCAGTGGCAGCGTGTTCGTGCTTCCAGAAACTTCGTAGGCGCTTTACCTTGCTTCTTTTAATATCTCCAATATGTCTTTAACAGCAATCTTGTTTTCTACGTCGAGTACTTTCACGGCATCTTCTAGTGTGGTCACACAGAACGGACAGGCTACTGCTATAACGTCAATGCCGAGTTCCAATGCCTCTTTAACTCGGTCTACGCAGGGTCTCTTTTCTGGAACTGCTTCCTCTGTCCATACTCTTCCAGCGCCTCCACCGCAGCAGAAGCTGCTCTGTCTTGTCCTCTTCATCTCAACAAGTTCTAGGCCACTTATCGACTGCAAAATCTGCCTCGGGGCCTCGTATACGTCGTTGCGTTTGCCCAAGAAGCATGGATCATGGTAGGCAATTCTTTTCTTAACAGCTTTTGAAAGTTTGATTTTGCCTTTCTCGATGGCTTCTGCCACAAACTGTGTATAATGTTGAACGTTAAGTTTTGCATCAGCGTATGGTTTGTCGTTCTTAAACGTGTTGTAACAGTGGGGCGAAAGCGTAACAATTTTTTCTGCATTGAACTTTTTGAAAATCTCTATGTTGTGTTGAGCCAGCTCTTCGAACAATCCTTTCTCGCCCATTCTGAGCATGTGGTCTCCGCAGCACCACTCTTCTGTGCCTAATGTTGCATAGTTGACGCCCAAGTCATTGAATATTGAGGCCATGGTTCTTGCGATTTCTCGATTTCTTGGGTCATAGGCTGTTGAGCAACATACGAAGTATAGGATGTTTGCTTCTGTAACCATTGGGAACGTCTTGACATTTAAGCCCTCGGCCCACTCCATTCTCTTATTTTGGTGTGTTCCCATAGGGTTGTGGTATTTGAAGACGCTCTCAAGCACATCCTTGACTGCTCTTGGGACTGCTCCCGTTTCTACAAGGAGGCTGCGGTCGTCAACTATAGAGTTTGAACAGTTAACCAGCTTCGGGCAGAACATTGTGCAAGAGTTGCATGAGGTGCATAGCCATATGTTGTCTGTCATCGGCTTTAATCGGTCATCCAAGCCTTCGTCCCTTGAATCTGTGATGAATCTGTAGTTGGCGGTTAAAGTTGAAGGCCCGAGAAATCTTTCGTCTATTGCGGCTGGACACGCTGAGTAACAGATTGAACATTTTGTGCACAGTGTTAAGTCCCAGTACTTTTTAAGGTCGAGTGGCATTTGTGCAAATTCTTCGGCTTTCTTTAAGGCTTCTTCTGGCTTTATTAGGTATGTTTTGATTTTCTTGTATGCGTCGAAGAAGGGTTGGATGTCGACAACCAGGTCTTTTATCACCGGCATGTTTGCCAGCGGTTCGATGGTTAACGATTCAACTTCGATGTCGAGGACCTGCGTATAGCAGGCTAGCATGGGTTTTCCGTTAACGTTGATTCCGCAGCTTCCGCAAACTCCCATTCTGCATGAGTGCCTAAACGTAAGCGTCTCATCCAAGTTGTCTTTTATGTAAAGCAGAGCATCAAGTAGGGTTGTTCCTTTGCGTACTGGCACTTTATACGTAGAAACATAGTGCCTTTTGGTTTGCGGGTCAAATCGGCTTATCTTGAATTCAAAAATTTTCTCCACTTGATTGCTCATATATCTATCCTCCTAGTAGGTTCTCGCAACTGGCGGCCACTTCGTTATCGTGGCTGGAATGTATTCAAACTTGGGGCCCTCCACCGTGCAGTAGGCCAGTGTGTGTTTCAGCCAGTTTTGGTCGTCACGTTTTGGATAATCAAGTCTTGAATGGGCTCCTCTCGATTCTGTTCTGGCTAGGGCGCTGACTATGGTGACTTCTGCTAGGTCCAGCATGAAGTCAAGCTGCAGTGCAGACAAAAATCCTGTGTTGAAGGTTTTTCCCCTATCTTCAATTTTTATGTGTTTGAATCTTTGTTTGAGTTCTCTTATTTCTTTTAGAGCTGTTTGGAGTTGGTCGCCTCTTCTGTATATCCATACTTTCTCATTCATGATGCGCCTCATTTCATCTCTGATAACCGGAACCCTTTCATCGCCCTCGCTTCCTAATATTTCATCGAATACTCTTTTTTCTTCCGCCAGAAGTTTTTCTTTTGGAGCCTCGTGGATAGCGTCCTTTAGTGCATATTTTGCGGCTTCTTCACCTGCTACTGCCCCAAAGACTAGGCATTCTGCTGTCGAGTTTGTTCCAAGTCTATTTGCACCGTGCACACTGATGCACGAGCATTCGCCTGCAGCATACAAACCTGCAATTGGCGTTTCGGTTTTTATGTTGGCTTTAATTCCTCCCATTGAATAGTGAGCTGCTGGTCGTATGGGTATCAGTTCCTTAACAGGGTCTACTCCGCCAAGTTTTATTGCCACGTCACGTATGAGCGGTAGCCTTTCGTTTATTTTTTCTTCGCCTAAGTGCGTCAAATCTAGAGCTATGTATGGTCCATATGGTCCTCGTAGTCCACGGCCTTCTAGGATTTCGGTTTGTTCCGCTCTTGAGACCACGTCGCGGGGGGCTAACTCCATTTTTTCTGGTGCATATTGTTTCATGAAGCGTTCGCCATTAGCGTTAACTAGGTATCCTCCCTCGCCCCGTGCCCCTTCAGTTATTAAAACGCCTGAAGGAACCAAGCCTGTAGGGTGGAATTGCACGAATTCCATGTCTTCCAACGGTGCGCCTGCGCGGTATGCCATGGCCATTCCGTCGCCTGTGGTTGCGTGGGAGAAGGTTGTGAATTCGTATATGCGTTCGTGGCCTCCTGTTGCCATTATTATGGCTTTTGCTGCCAGTGCGTGCATTTCGCCAGTTGCTATTTCCATGGCCGTCAAGCCCGTGGCCCTGTTATTTTCTACTATTAGTGAGGTTGCGAACCATTCCTCGTAAAATTTTATATTATGATAGGCTACGGCTCTTCCGTATATCGCGTGCATTTCGTGGAAGCCCGTCATGTCGGCTGCAAAGCACGCTCTTGGGTAAGTATGACCGCCAAAAGGACGTTGGTCTATTTTTCCGTCTGGCGTGCGACTCCATGGGCATCCCCAATGTTCTATTAGGATGATTTCTTTTGGTGCTTGTCTGACGAAGAATTCTACAACGTCTTGGTCCGCTAGATAATCGGCGCCTTTTACGGTGTCGAAGGCGTGTAGTTCGTAGGAGTCTTTTTCGCGCATTGCTGCGGCTGTTCCGCCTTGTGCACAAACAGAATGTGAGCGTAAGGGGTGGTGTTTGGAGATTACGGCTATGTCGAGTTTATTGCTAACCTCTGCTGCAGCAACAGCCGCTCTCAAACCGGCTAAGCCCGCGCCAACAATAACTATGTCATGGGTGAATTTTTCCATTAAGCTCGCCTACTTGTTTTGTCTCTGAAAGAGTTACCTAGATTTACACTCTGAGGTTTATATTTTTTCAAAATTTTTAATTATTAGAACATTTATTTTGGACGAGACTAATTGCTTTATGGGTTAAGAATATCTATTAGTGTTAAGAAAGGAGAAAATAATGTTTAACAAAGTCTTGGTTGCCAATCGTGGAGAAATCGCCATTAGAGTAATTAGGGCTTGCAGAGAGCTGGGAGTAGAAACAGTAGCGGTTTATTCCGACGCTGACGTTGAATCTCTACACGTTCACTATGCGGATGAATGCCACTGCATAGGACCTGCAGAGCCTACCCAAAGCTACCTAAACATTAACAAAATAATTGAAATAGCCAAGAAGTCAGAATGTGATGCTATACACCCCGGTTATGGTTTTCTTTCCCAGATACCAGCCTTTGCTAAGGCTTGTGAGGAAAACGGCATAGAGTTTATCGGACCCTCAGGTGAGGTTTTTCGGAAGATGGGCAATAAGGTTGATGCTCGTAAAATCGCTGATAAAGTTGGCGTTCCAGTAATCCTTGGAAGTTTGGAACCAGCTAAGAGCATGGAGGAGGCTCTTGAAGTGGCAGAAAGGGTTGGGTATCCTGTTCTCGTGAAGGCTGTCTATGGAGGCGGAGGAAAAGGGATGCGCATGGTCACGGATAAGGATGAGATGCATCGAACATTGGAGCTGGCAGCCCTAGAGGCTGAAGCCTCCTTTGGTAGCCGAGAAATTTATGTTGAAAAGTTTCTTCCAAAGGCGAGGCATATAGAGTTCCAAGTTTTGGCTGACAAAAGGGGGAAAGTTGTCCACTTGGGAGAGCGGGAGTGCTCAATTCAGCGAAGATACCAGAAGCTCATCGAAGAGACTCCATCTTCGTTCATGACGAAAGAGCTTAGGGAAGCTATAGGAAAGGCTGCCGTAAAAATTGCAAAAGCCGTGAACTATGTTAACGCTGGAACCGTCGAGTTCTTAGTTGACCAGAAGAGAAACTATCACTTTTTGGAGATGAACACTAGGCTTCAGGTTGAGCACCTCATCACTGAGATGGTGACGGGCGTAGATATCGTGAAGGCGCAGATCAAAATTGCGGCTGGTCAAAAGCTTGAATATGGACAGACTGACGTTAAAATGAGGGGACATGCGATAAACTGCAGAATCAATGCTGAAGATCCCTACAACAATTTTATGCCTTCTCCTGGAACGGTCACGAGGTTGCACTTACCTGGCGGTCCAGGAGTGAGGGTTGACACCCATTTATATTATGGCTACGGCATCTCGGTTTTTTACGATCCTTTGATAGTGAAGCTTGCTGTTTGGGGTTCAAGTCGTGAAGAGTCTATACGGAGAATGAGGAATGCGTTAAAGGAATTTGTTATAGAGGGGGTGAAGACCACAATTCCTTTTCACAGAAAGATTTTGGAAGATGAAGACTTTCTTAGGGGAGATATTCACGTAAACTTTGTTGATGAAAGGATTGGGGAGCTTTTGCCAGAACAGGCTTTGGGCGATGAGGAAACAGCCGCAATTGTAGCTGTTTTAGCCGACCAAGTTGAAAGAAGGGGTTTTCGAGCAGTTGTTCCGAGAAGGGAGCCTAGGGCGGTTTCGTTGTGGAAGCTTGCTGGTAGAGCACGAAGATTGGGGAGGACATCTTGACAGCCCACGAGGTTCTGGTGAATAGTAAACCACATCGTGTTGAGGTTTTGGAGAGGAATGGAAACAATTTTCTAGTGAGGATTAACGAGAAGACTGTCAAGGTTAAGCTACCCAACAGTTTTCAAGGGAAAGCAACAATAGAAATTGACGGTCAGCTTTTGCAGGCAGAAGTAAAAAGGGTTCAGGGAAATGTTGTTCAAGTCAAAATTGGCGGGAAACTCTTTGAAGTTCAATATCCGCCGAAAATCTTCAGAGAGCCTCCTGTAAGATTGGAACCGATGGCTACCGTTACGAGAAGACCCGCAACAAGCTTGACAGTTGAAAAGGATGCTGTGACGGCTCCAATTGCAGGCAGAATTGTTTTGCTAAAGGCAAATGTTGGACAAACAGTTGAGAAGGGAGAGTGTGTCTGCATTTTGGAGGCTATGAAGATGGAGAATGAGGTTGCCGCGCCGAAAGCTGGGGTTGTGAGGGAGATTAGGGTTTCTGAGGGAGCTGTTGTAAATAAAGGAGACGTTCTAGCAGTTATCGCTTAAAACTTTTTATGCGTTTAGAATAGTGGCACATGTGAGCGGAACGTAAAATGTAATAGTTGCTTTTTACAAGTATTGTTTGGGAAATGGGTTGGTTGGGGGAAAGGTAGCTCAGCGGATTATAATATTCCTTGCTATTGTTGCTAATGGGTTGGCGTTTGCTATAGCGGTTCTTCTAGGGAATATCTGGTTTATGTTACTAGCCGTAGGGATTGTGGCTTTTGTTGTCTATGCTTTTTATGTTAGATTCGTTCTTAAGAGGAAACTGCGATATCCGTTAATTCCGCCTGAGGGAAAACAAGACATTTATCTTCCAAGAACGAATATTCCGAGACCTGTGATTGAGGATTTTCGCAGAATTGAGGAAAAGAAGCGAAGGCTTGCGAAATTAAATAAAATGTTACGCAGAAAAGGGCGTCGCAAGAGTTAGAAAACTTTTTTATAAAGTGTGTGACATGCTTTTAGCATTCTATGAAAGAGGTTGGAGTGCGAAATGTTTGTTGGAATGGATCACGTTGGTGTTGCTGTGAGGAACTTGAATGAGGCTATTGGTGTTTATCGTGATGTTCTGGGTTTTCGGCTTGAGGGAGTGCACGTTTTGACAGAGCGTAAAGTGAAGATGGCATTTTTATCTACTGGTGGCGAGACTCAAATTGAGCTTTTGGAGCCTATTGACAGCGACAGTCCAGTTGCAAAGTTTCTTGAAAGTCGCGGTGAAGGCATTCATCATATTGCTGTTAGGGTTGATGATATTGAGGGTGCTCTGGAAGAGTTTAAGCGGAAAGGTGTGGCGCTGATTGATGATAAACCGAGGATTGGTGCAGAGGGAAAGAAGATTGCTTTTGTGCATCCGAAGAGCACTAAGGGCGTTCTTTTGGAGCTTGTGATGAAGTGAGCGATAGATTTTGTTGATGTTACTTTATTTAGATAAAGGCAATAGCTTAAACGTGAGAGTTTTGTAGAAAGTTTCTGTGTGGCATGGCTTGAATCAGGTTAAGAATGTGCTCTTAATTCAGGCTTTCCATTCCTTTGCCAGCGGGATTCTTGGTGTCGCATTGCCATTAATGATGAAAGCAAGGAATGTTGACGTTGTTATGATGGGGCTTGTGTTTGCATCTATGCCGTTGATTATGCAGCTTGGACGAATTTTCTTTGCTACAGTTTCAGACTTTTTGGGAAGAAAGCCCTTCTTCATTTCTAATGGTTTTTTGGGAGTTGTTTCGAGTTTGATATATTACATTGCTCATACACCTTTGGAGTTTTTGTTTGGTAAGGTTGTGGAGGGAACAAAAGAGGGCGCAGTGTGGGCTGTGAATAGGGCTTTTCTTTTGGAAAAGAGTGAGGGACAATGGAGAATTCTGGTTTACTTAAGGGCGGTTGTATATGTTGCTTATGCCATTGGGAGCTTGTTGGCTGGCTTTTTCGTGGTTTGGTTCCTGTATGAGGGGACGATGTTGCTTTGCGCCCTGTTTGGGGTTTTGGGTGTATTATTGTCTTTGTTGTTGGTTGGTGGGAAAAAAGAAAAGTTCAGTGTGGGGAAGGCTTTGCAGTTTTTGGATTTTAGGAAGAAGGATAGGGTTTTCAAAATTTTCCTTTTTCTGTTTTTTATTATGGGCTTGTCTTTTGGGTTTCGTGTTGGCTTTGTCATTCCTTGGTTTTTGGATAAAAATGGTTTTTCTACCGAGGTAATTGGGTTGATTGTTGGCTTGCAGATTTTGTTGGCTGGCTTGTTCTCTTATATTTTTTCTAGGAGTTCTCAAATTAGGCGACTTATTCTTTTGAGTGGAGTGCTATATTCGGTTATGTTTTTCTTGCTTGGTTTTTCCAGCTCTGTTTTTGCTGGCGCGCTTGTAATTGCTTACGGTGTTGTTGAAGGAATGAATAGCGTTGGTCAGGAGGGAATTCTTTCAAGGCTTAGTTCTAAGGAGTCTTATGGGACTGATATTGGCTTGTTGATGATGGGTCTTCATGTTGGCGAAGCGTTGAGTTTGGCTTTGTCTGGTGTTCTTATTTCATTGTGGGGTTTTGTGGCGCCATTTTTGCTGTCGGCTTCGACTTACGTGCTTTTTTATGTGGGTTCATATTTAATTCTTAAGGAGTGACGGGGCACGTCGGCAAAGATAAACGTGGATAAGCTTCAAGAAGTCTTACGAACTAAACACTTTGGAAGAAGCCTATTCTTCAGTCGCGAGGTTGGCTCGACTAATGATTGGGCTAAAGAATTAGCCGAGCTTGGGGCTTCTGAGGGAACTATTGCCATAGCTGAAACTCAGATGACTGGACGTGGAAGATTTGGACGAGAGTGGGCTTCGCCGAAAGGCGGATTATGGTTTTCTGTTATCCTCAGACCTGAGCTTAAGCCTGCAGAAGCCGTTAAGGTTGTGTTTGTGGCTGGTTTGGCTGTGGCTGAGGTTTTGCGTGAACTGTATGGGTTGAGGGTTGAGACCAAGTGGCCAAATGATGTTTTGGTGAATGGGCGGAAGGTTTGCGGAATACTTGCTGAAATGAATACGACAGGCGAAAAAGTCAACTATGTCATAGTAGGCATTGGAGTCAACGCGAATTTCGATGCAAAAGGGGCTTTTCCAGAAGAGCTAAGGGGAGTTGCTACTTCGCTTGAAACTGAACTTGAAAAGAAAGTCAGGTTAGAAGAGTTGTTTAGGGCATTGCTTGAAAGACTAGAGAGAATCTATGACCAGTATATAACAGGGGGTTTTTCTCCAGTGTTAGAGAGATGGAAAGAATACGCTGGTTTTCTAAATCATCAAGTGGAAGTCATGAGTCAAAACGAAAGGCTGGTTGGTTTAGCGTTGGATGTTGACAATGATGGTGCGCTGGTTGTTAGGCTTGAAGATGCAACGATAAGGCGTGTTTTTGTTGGAGATATTTCTTTGCGAGTCAAGTAAAGCTTAATCTGTATTGTACCCAGAAGACAATGCTCTACGTTCAAGATAAGCACTGGTTTTATTTCGATTGTTTACCTGTGATATTAACGCCACGCTTTTCAAGTTGTTTGAGGAGTTCTTTTGGTTCTGGGTACCACTGACCCCATTTTCTGCAGATGTGTTCTGTCCAGCTGTAACTGTCATATGTGAATGTTTCTTTGCGGTCTCCTTCTAATGGTATTTTTGCGTTCATTTTTCGGTAGTAGTCTTGGGCAAGATAGCCTTCGTCCATCGTGCGCATGGCTTTTGAAACCTTTTCTTCGTCTAGTTCGGGGTATTTGTCTTCGAATAGGGTGAACTCCATTGGGTATCGTGGTCTTGGCGGCGGTTCTTCAGCTGGGTAGCCCATCGCTAATTGGACAAGCGGAAACACTCTCTTAGGAAGGTTGTATTCTTCTGCGATTTTGTCAGCCCTGTATGGTGCGCTTCCCAGGAAGCAACTTCCGAGTCCTAGGCTTCTTGCTGCCATGACCATGTTCTCCGCCATGTAAGCTGCGTCTTGAATTCCAAAGAGCAATAGTGTCAGGTCGTTGGTGACTAGCTTCCAGTTTCTTTTCGCCATGATTAGTTCGAACTTGTGAAAGTCAACACAGATTGTGAACAGGAGTGGGGCTTTGAATGGGTTTAGTTCTCTTTTTCGTGAGAGTAGCACGCTGTAGGACTGCGAAGCGAAGGGTGCCTGTTGGCCTGCTCTGACGATTGTCTCTATCACCTCGTCGGAGGGTGTTTTGTCTGTGTATTTTCTGATTGACTTGTGTTGGAGCATGGTTTGGATGACGGAATTGAGTTTCATGGCATCATCTTCTTTACGCTTAAATCCGAGACTGTGCTGATATATAACTTTCTTTTGAGAAGGTGATAGGATACATCTTCAGCGAAGGTGAAAGTGTGGAGTTTGTTGTAGGCTGTGACTTTGAGGAGTTTAAGAGATACTTAAACAAGATTGGGTTGTATAAGGAAGAGGGAGAGCTTGATAAGTTAGAAACTTTTCTCAGAAATGGATTGTTTAATCTTATTCCTTGGCGAAGGGATGGCGAAATTGTTGGTCACGCGATTTGGCATGAGACTAACACCGAGGAGCATAGGAGGGGAGATCCCAGAGACAAAGAGGACAGGGAGATATTGGAGAGGCTTCTTGGTGGAAAGAGGGATTTCGTTGAGCTTCACGAGGTTTGGCTGACGGAAGAGCACAGAGGAAAAGGCTATGGGAAACGGTTTTTTGAGTTCTTTGAAGAGTTTATGAGGAATAGGGGCTATGACTCAGTAATTTATTATGCATATGATCCCGCTGCATTAGCTATTTGTCGTCAACGCGGATACAAAGAAGCCTACGGTGTTGAGGAAACAGGACCGAAAGGTGAGAAAGTAACTTGTTACGTCTTTTACCTTTCACTAAGGAAATAATCGCAAAGATAGTTCGCAATAACCTTCTGAAGATTTGAGAAGCCTACGTCTTCTTGACTAGACCGATTAGTGCGATTATGACGCCAACTAACGCTATAAGTCCGCCTAGAATCTCTATGGCTGTCCAGAAACTCATGTAACCGCTCGTAACGAAGGCTATTAGGCAGTTCCTCTGGGAAGCGTAAAAACCCAAAACTACGCCAACAACAAAAAGAACAAAACCAGCCAGAACCAAGCTTTTTCTCAAAGTCATCCCAACCGATCTTGTTAATGAACCCTTATTTGCTTTTCAAGTATTCCTTAAAAGTTTCTGAATCCCAGTTGACCGGAACGCCTTCCTTCCTCAACATTCTCGAGAGCTCTCACAACCTCTATCCTTTCTAAATTTCGGCGTGAAAGACGCACGGTGATTACGGCGCTTTTCTCGGTCATAGCACTCTCCTAGAAGAATAGAATCCATTGTAATACATGAGCTTTCCCACGCATAATCTCGCCGAGTCTTCCATATGCTCTAAATACCCATTAAGATAATAAAATATCAACGACTTGAGGAATTCGAATGACCACGGTAAAAGAGCCTACAGTTGAGGAGAAAATTAAAGGCTTAAGAGAACTAGGCGAACAAGCCAAGCTTGGCGGAGGACCGAAACGAATTGAAGAGCAACATGCCAAAGGCAAGCTTACAGCTAGAGAGCGCATTGAGCTTCTACTCGACCCTGGCAGCTTCAACGAAATTGATAAGTTTGTTGTTCACCAGTGCACAGATTTTGGCATGGCTGAGCGCAAATTCCTCGGTGACGGTGTTGTAACTGGCTACGGCACGATAGACGGCAGACTCGTCTACGTATTCTCACAAGACTTCACAGTCTTCGGCGGCTCCTTAGGCGAAATGTTCGCAAGAAAAGTATGCAAACTTATGGATTTAGCCATGAAAACAGGTGCGCCAGTCATCGGCTTGAATGATAGTGGTGGTGCGCGCATACAGGAGGGTGTGGCAAGCCTTGCCGGATATGGTGACATATTCTTTCGAAATGTGATAAGCTCAGGCGTAGTACCGCAAATATCTGCAATCATGGGTCCATGCGCAGGCGGAGCCGTCTACTCGCCAGCCCTAACTGACTTCATCATCATGGTTGACAAGACAAGCCACATGTTTATAACGGGTCCAGACGTTGTCAAAGCCGCGCTGGGGCAAGAGGTGACATTTGAAGAGCTTGGCGGGGCGATAGTTCACAGCCAGACCAGCGGCGTCGCGCATTTTATAGCAAAAGACGAGGAGCAGTGTGTGCAAATTATCAAAAGATTACTGAGCTACTTGCCTAGCAACTACCTTGAAGACCCGCCAGCTGTAGAGCCAACAGATGACCCGAACCGCACGGACGGAACCATAGCCCGCATACTCCCAGACGACCCAGACAAACCCTATGACGTAAAAGAAGTCATCTGCCGTGTAGTAGACAACGGCGATTTCTTCGAAATCCAGCCATTATGGGCCCAGAACATAGTAATAGGATTCGCACGTCTAAACGGCAAAACCATAGGCATAGTAGCCAACCAACCCGCGCACTACGCTGGAGCACTAGACATAAACAGCAGCATGAAAGCTGGCAGATTCATACGCTTCTGCGACTGCTTCAATATTCCAATAATAACATTCGTAGACGTCCCGGGCTTCCTACCAGGCATGGAACAGGAACACGGCGGCATAATAAAACACGGCTCCAAACTATTATACGCTTACTGCGAGGCAACAGTGCCAAAAATCACAACAATACTACGCAAATCATACGGCGGAGCCTACGACGTAATGGGCAGCAAGCATTCAGGCGCGGACATAAACTACGCGTGGCCGACAGCCGAAATCGCCGTCATGGGACCCCACGGAGCCATAAACATAATCTTCCGCAAAGAAATAGCCGCAGCCAAAGACCCAGAACAGAAACGCCTAGAACTCGTAAGCGAATACCGCCAAAAATTCGCAAACCCCTACATAACAGCACAAAAAGGCTACATAGACGAAGTAATCGAACCAGCCGAAACAAGACCAAAACTCATAAGCGCCCTAGAAAGCCTAACAACAAAACGCGAACCCAGACCATCAAGAAAACACGGAAACATACCATTATAAATTAATACAACGACGCCCCACTTTTCACTCTCTGGTTCAATCTATATAAAGGAGGGGTTTAATCACTCTGACGAAGCCAGTAAAAATCACCGACACAACATTCAGAGACGCTCACCAATCCCTAATGGCAACAAGAATGCGCACAGATTCAATGCTTCCTATAGCAGAAAAAATTGACCAAGTAGGATTCTTCTCCCTCGAAATGTGGGGAGGAGCAACCTTCGACGTCTGCATACGCTACCTAACCGAAGACCCATGGGAACGAATACGCAAACTAAAAAAACACATAAAAAAGACTCCGCTTCAAATGCTCTTACGCGGCCAAAACGTAGTCGGCTACCACAACTACCCAGACGACGTCGTTATAAAATTCGTAGAAAAGGCAGCGAAAAACGGCATAGACATATTTCGCGTCTTTGACGCCCTAAACGACACACGCAACATGGAAGTAGCCATCAAAAAAGTAAAAAAAGAGGGAAAACACGCTCAAGGCTCAATCTGCTACACAATCAGCCCAGTCCACACCATACGATACTACGTGGACTTCGCAAAAAAACTAGCCGAATTAGAATGCGACTCCATCTGCATAAAGGACATGGCAGGAATGCTCGCACCCCAGCCAGCCTACGAACTCATAACAGCCCTCAAAAAAGAAGTGAGCTTGCCGGTGCATTTACACTCTCACAGCACAAGCGGCATGGTAATGATAACCTACCTACGCGCGTGCGAAGCAGGAGTCGACATAATCGACACAGCTTTCTCACCTCTTGCATGGGGCACATCCCAACCTCCCGTAGAATCTGTTGTAGCCGCGTTGAAAGGAACACCCTACGACCCAGGACTTGACATAGAGCTGCTAAACGAGATTGCAGAATACTTCAGAGAACTACGCGAGAAATACTATGACCCATTAAAGCTTATTGACCCAAAAGCCGAACATGTCGACGCTTCAATAATTATTCACCAGATTCCAGGCGGAATGTTCTCCAACCTCCTTGAGCAATTAAGAGAACAAAAGGCACTTGACAGGCTGAGAGAGGTTCTTGAAGAGGTCCCCAAAGTCAGAAAAGAACTTGGCTATCCCCCACTGGTCACGCCCACAAGCCAGCTTGTCGGCATCCAAGCAGTTCTCAACGTTATTTCTGGTAAACGCTACAGCATAGTGCCAAACGAGATAAAGGATTACGTTAAAGGCTTATACGGAAAACCGCCAGTCCCTATCGACCCAAAAGTGAGAAAGAAAATCATCGGCGACGAAGAACCTGTAACAACTCGTCCAGCTGACCTCTTGGAACCTGCCCTAGACAAGATACCAGAGGAAGTAAAACCATGCATAGAAAGCGAGGAAGATAAGCTGACGTATGCGTTGTTTCCGCAAACAGCCCTAGAATTTTTTAAGAAGAGGAAAGCTAAGCGCGAGGAAGCCAAAAGCGGAATTCTGCCCGAAAGGCTCACGGAGCTTGAAGAGGTTGCCGCGGTTTCAGTTGCAACAGCCACATATCTGATAAGTTCTCGCGGAATAAAAGCCCTAATACCAACTAAAATGAAACGTGTCGCTTCAAATTGGGTTTTGGCAGCGAGGCAAGAACTAGCTGAACACGGTGCATAGCAGTGCCAGCTTACGAAATTTTCATAGATGGCAAACCCAGAAAAATCGAATTGGTAAAAACCAGCGAAAAATCCTTCACAGTAAAGATTGATGGTAAACCCCTAAACGTAGAGTTGCAAGCTGAAAAACTCGACTTGGAAAAGCAGTTTTCCATAAAAATAGATGGCAAACCATACCAGATAGAGTTGCTCAAAATTGACCGCGAAAAGCCTTTTCGAATAAAGGTTGAAGAAGCTTCATTCAAAGCTGAAGTCAAAACTCCCACAGCAAAGGCGACAATAACAGCCTTCGAACCAGCTCTCCCAACGCCCACAAAGAGAGCCTTACCACAAAAGCAAGTTATTGAAGGCGCTGTAACCGCACCCATGACAGGCAAAATAATCTCGGTCAAAGTCAAAAAAGGCGACCAAGTGAAAGCAGGTCAAGTTCTCTTCACCGTAGAAGCCATGAAAATGGAAAACGAAATAACAGCGCCAAATGCTGGAACAGTCCTAGAAGTAAGCGTTTCTGAAGGTTCATCGGTAAGCGAAGGCGAAGTCCTCCTTATTATTGGCTAAAAGATTGTTAAGGGTTTATACTCGCCAAAAACTTCGCGTAGAACGCCACATATCTCACCGAGAGTCGCGTATTCTTTCACTGCTTGAAGCACAAAGGGCATAAGATTCTCATCTTCTCTTTCAGCAGCCAAGCGCAACCTGCTTAACGCTTCATCCACCTTAGCCTTGTTCCTCTGCCTTTTAATCTGCTGCAACCTTTCCCCAAGCTTCTTCTCGATTTCCGGGTCAATTTGCAAAATCTTTACTGGAACCTCTTCTTCAGTTATGAATTCATTGACCCCCACAATGATCCGATTTTTACTTTCAACTTCCCTTTGATGGTGGTAGGCACTTTCCGTAATTTCTCGCTGCATAAAGCCCTTCTCAATAGCGGCAACAGCACCGCCCATGGCGTCGATTTGTTCAATGTATTTTGCAGCTTTCTCCTCAATCTCATTCGTCAAATACTCAACGTAATATGAGCCAGCCATTGGATCAACGGTATCCACAACCCCACTTTCATATGCAATAATCTGCTGGGTCCTAAGCGCAACCAGCACTGCCTGATCGCTTGGCAACGCGTAGGCTTCGTCAAACGAATTCGTATGCAACGATTGGGTCCCGCCCAAAACTGCCGATAACGCTTGAAGCGCCACTCTGACAATGTTGTTGTATGGTTGCTGAGCCGTAAGTGAAACACCAGAAGTCTGTGTATGAAAGCGCAACATCCATGAGGCTGGGTTCTTTGCTCCAAAACGTTCCCTCATGATTTTTGCCCATAATCGTCTGGCTGCTCTAAACTTAGCTATCTCCTCGAAAAAGTTGTTGTGAGCCGCAAAGAAGAAGGACAATCTGCCTGCAAACTTGTCCAGATTCAAGCCTCTTTCTATGGCTGCTTGCACGTAAGCAATGGCGTTTGCAAGTGTGAAGGCGACTTCCTGCACGGCTGTGGCGCCAGCCTCTCGAATGTGGTAGCCGCTTATGCTTATAGTGTTCCATTCTGGCATGTGCTGGGAACAGTACTCGAAGATGTCTGTAACCAGTCGCATTGAAGGCTTTGGTGGAAAGATGTACATGCCTCTGGCGACATACTCCTTCAAAATGTCGTTCTGCACTGTTCCGCCAAGCTGAGCTTGTTCAACATCCTGTTTCTGTCCAACCGCAATATACATTGCAAGCAAAACATTCGTGGGCGCGTTAATCGTCATAGAAGTCGTAATCTTATCTAAGGGGATTCCATCAAAAACAATTTCCATATCCCGCAAGGTACTTGCGCTTACGCCTGCTCTGCCAACCTCGCCACGCGCCATGGGGTGGTTGCAGTCATAGCCCACTTGCGTTGGGAAGTCAAAGGCCACGCTCAAGCCCTTTTGACCCTGTTGAAGCAAGTATTTGAAGCGTTGGTTTGTCTGTTCCGCGGTGCCAAAACCTGCATACTGGCGCATGGTCCAGAATCGGGCACGATACATTGTTGGATAAACGCCACGTGTGAAGGGATATTCGCCTGGAAACCCTAAATTTCGCATGTAGTCGAAGTCCGCGATGTCAAGTGGAGTATAAGCTCTATTAACTTGGATGTGGGAGCTTGTTGAGAATTCGCCCCTCTCTGGCAGCTTTTCAAAACTTTTGGAAACTGTTTCCTTCTCCCATGTTTTCTTTCGTTCATCAATTTCGTTCAGCCTATGCTTATCAAACATCACTTAGAGCACCTTAAAACTAGACTGTTTGAGAAACATAAAAGAATTATCAACATACTATCCAATTTGGTATGTTTGAAGTAGACTGAATGAATTGTCACGGAAGATGTTATCTATAATTGAGTCAATAAGTTTTCCATTAATTTTTGTATTCCTTTGCTCTTACTATTTCGGAGAACTTCTCCTTTAGCATCGCTAGCTTTGACGATAACCCGAAGAAAGGAGGCTTCTCATGGGAAACCAATTTTTCCTCTGAGTCACTTTCTGGCATCTTCCGCCATTACCTTCAAGAATTCATTGAAAAGCTTTTCAAAAAAGCTTCTTTTAAGCTGAGGCCCCTTTCCAATGCTTGGGCATTCATCTGTATAGGTAAACATGGGTTTGCGATCTCTAATGTTTTTGAGCTGGAAAGGATAGAATCTGCAAATTAGTGGTCTCATCTGGTAAATAGAGCATGAGTTGTCCTTTAGGAATAGGCATTTTCCGCCATGAGTCTTTTTCATTTGGTAAACATAGGGTTCGGAACCTTCAATTTTTTCAGCAAACTTGCGTATGTCTTTCAAAGTTCTCTGCGATATTCGTTCAGCCTCGATTTTCAAGAGAAGAATCGACCTAACCCTTTCTTTAGTGTCACCGCAGCATTTGGCGCATCTCTCGCAAGTAAAGCGAACATTCTTAGGATAATCAAAGCTCAAGTTTTGGCGGCTCATATAACTTGCCATCGTATAGAAATAAATGGCTTTAGTATTTGGCTATTTTCTTTCCTACCTTGTAGTAGAATCCCTCTTCATCTATCCATTTAAATAATAACCCACCATTCCAATCGTAGCCATCGCAAACGTGAGCCGCAAGCACTTCGCCTATAAACCAAACGTGATCGCCAACTTCCACCTCTTTAACAACCTTGCATTCGATGCTAACAGGGCTTTCTTTGATGAGTGGTGCATTCACTTTAACTCCTTTTTCCGGAGTAAGTTTAGCCAGCTCAAATTTGTCCACTTCCCGACCTGATTTCTCTCCACAAATACGAACAGCCTCCATAAGCTTCTCATCAACTACATTAACCACGTACTCTTCACTCTGGCGAATCAAATCATAAGAGTATCTGGAAGGGGCTATGCCAACACCTACCAATGTTGGTTTTCCAGAGAAGAAAGCAAACATGCCAATGGTTATTATGTTGTTTTTCCCTTTATACTCAGCTGAAACTAAATAGATAGGTCTAATAGGTAACTGCCTCAGTCCTTCAGAGACAGAAACATCCTTTTTCATTTTCACAAACTCCTAAAGACAAGAATTACCCTATCATTTCATATTAGTATCAATTAAAATTTTACTTTTAAAGAAGCTAAGCAGAAAGTTTCCTTTAGAAGAGCTTTCTAGGGCTTGGTTGAAAGTGACTGAAATGAATTTATAAAACTCTGAATCTAATATACTATGAAAGCTTTAGGGGTTCACTTTTGAAAGTGAGTGTCGAATACCTCGGCCACATAAGAAATATAATTGGTACTGGGCAAGAGGAAGAAATCGAAATCAAAGAAGAGGCCTCAATCGCCGACTTGTTAATGGTGCTTTCCGAAAAGTATGGAGAACCCTTTAAAAAGGCCGTTTACGAAAGAAGTGGAACCGACGTGAAATCAAACTACATCATCACAGTAAACGGTTACCTGCTTAACCAGTTAGGCGGGGTTGAAACCAAACTCAAAAATGGAGACCACATCACATTACTGCCTATCGTGAGTGGCGGCTAGTATTCTTCTTTCCGGTCTATCAGCCCGTCTTTCCTAGCCTTGTATTCAGCACCACGGAAAACGATTATTCCTATGAGCACGGTGATTATTGTTGTTAAAGTCAAGTAGAGCAAGTCTGCATTAAAAGTTTCAGCTGTGGAGTGCAAAACAGAAAATCTGACAGTTTTAAGAAAGTATGTTATGGGAAGAGCACTTGAGATTGCCTGAGCCCATGAAGGCAGTATTTCTGGCATGAACACTACTCCGCCAAAGAGGTAGAAAATTCCGGAGACGTAATCTGCCATCACAAATTGGATTCTTGACGTCATCATGTTTATTCCACATAGTATAAATCCTATAGATACTAAGCAGATTGTTCCTATAGCCAAGCTTAGAATTAATGCTGGATAGTTTATTCCAAGCCAATTAACTGGTATCTGTACTCCTAATAAGCCTTGAAAAATAAATACCCCAAAGATTAGGGTTAGAATTAGGGATATCGAAGCGTTCATCACTCCATTCAAGGCTCTTCCAAGAATGTACCATTGTAAGGAGCCCGGAGAAAGGTAGATGTGTTTTAGCACTTCATAGTGAGCTCTATCATCATGTATGAGAAAGCTCATTGACATTGCTATCTGTATCACATATACGAAGAAAGCGTTTCCTATAAACATGAAAGCAAAGTATTCAGGTTTAAAAGCTCCAGCCACCCCGCTGCCAATCAAAAAAATGAAGCCTACGATGAGTAGACTGGCTAGTGGCCGTATGACATAATAAATTGAAAATATAAGCGGATCAGCCCAGTTGGTTTCAACTTTCCAACCCACCCAAATAGCTTGCTTAATGGATTTTAAGATAATATTCATTGCCATCTTAGAGTTAACCTCCCCTCCTTCTTGCCCAAATTTTCCATAAAATTTAACGCAAATTTAGCCAAAGGCATCAGAATAATTATAAATATTATCAAAGCAATTATATTCGGCATAATACTGATGAGACCTTCTCCTAAAATTATTACTCTTCTTATGCCGTCTAGTCCAAAAGTTAACGGAAGTATTGATGCTAAAAGTTGAACGACAAAAGGCAAATACCTTGCTGGGAAATAAAATCCTGAGAGGAAATGAACTGGTTCTTGTAGGAGGCTTGCGGTGTGCCAAGCTTCTCTGCCATACAGCATGAACAGGGAAGCAAACAACATACCTAAAGCATACAGAGCTATTATTGTTAAAAGGAACATCAGAAAGGCGGTGCCCGGTTCATTCAGCATTATGGGAACCTGAAAGATTAACGTTCCCGCCATAAGGATTGCCACAGCTCTTAAAGTTGTATTCACAATTCCTCCAAGAGCCATCCCCAGAAGAATAGCCATCCTAGATATTGGAGCTACGAGATAAAGTTCTAAGACGCCTGTTTCCTTCTCCCAATAAAATTGTGCTGACATATTCCATAAAACGTTTGCCCAGAAAGCTATCATTGTTCCGCCGATTACAACGAAGCCTGCGAATTCAGCCGGAGCCTTCAGCATTTTGTATAGGTATATATAAGCGCTTAATGTCAATATTGGGATAACCAGTTCTGCAATTATCCACTCTGGCTCTCGATTGCTGCCCTTAACTCGGACCCAAAGTCTAGCATAGGCTACTTTCAAGTTTAAAATTAGTTGCTCAATCATGGGTGGAGGTCTCCTCTTCCTCGAATCCCTTTCCAACAAGGCTTATGTAAACATCTTCAAGTGTTGGTTCAGCTTTGTTTATTGACAAAACTTTAACCTTCTCCTCATTTAGTTTTGACACGATTTCTGAAAAGTTTGATTCATCGCGTGCCATAACCTTCAAAGTAGTTGTGCCAGTTTGAATGTTGCGAGTTTGAGAGTATCCAACAACACCCTTCAGGTTTTCTATGAAACTTAAATCAGCGTGTATAGAAGATACCTCAAGTTTCGCTATTGGAATTTCTCTGAGTTTCTCTTTGAGCACTTGCGGGCTGTCACATGCTAAGATTTTTCCATGGTCTATTATGGCTACTCTGTCGCACATTTCGTCTGCTTCAGCCATGTAGTGAGTTGTCAAAAGAACTGTTCCTTTCGTTTCCTGTTTCGCCCAGTTTATTATATAGCTTCTTATTCTCTTTGCAGTTAACACATCGAGTCCCAACGTCGGTTCGTCAAGAAACAGGATTTTCGGATCATTCATTAACCCTCTCGCAAGATTCAATCTCTGTTTGTATCCTGTTGATAGCTTAGCCATCCTCACATTTGCGTATTCTTCAAAATCTAAGTCAGACATTAACTGCTTAGTTTTCTCTTTTGCCGTTGACGTAGATAGTCCATAAAGTTGGGAGAAGAACCATAAATTTTCTTTAACCGAGAGTATTCCGTAACCTGGGGTTTCGCCACCCGAAACTAGATTAATAATTCTTCTAACTTTGTTCGGTTCTTTAACCACATTGAATCCGCCTACGTATGCTTCACCGCTTGTTGGAAGCAAGAGTGTTGTCAAAACTTTTATGAATGTGGTTTTGCCTGCCCCATTTGGACCTAGAAGCCCAAAAATTTCTCCCTCTTCTATTGAGACAGAGACTCTATTTAGAGCTTTCACTGTCTGATTTTTCCCTTTGAATATTCTGACCAAGTCTCTGGTTTCAATGCAGTATTGCAACTTATGTCACGGGTTAACAACCAGAACAAAAATCAAATAATTAAAAATTTCTGCTGTTTGCAAGAAGTGCTAAAACTAATAAGCATTCTTTAAGACCTTTTTGCAAAATATTTTAAACTGAACAACAATTTATGATTCCCTCTAAAAGGTGAAAGTTGTGAAGCGGGTAAACGCTTTAAAACAAAGAGCATTTGAGAAGAAAGGATTCGACGGATTTTTAATTGCTAATGAAACTAACTCGTTGTATTTTACTGGTGGTCCGGGAATAGGTTGCTTGTTGATACCCAAAACAGGTGAAAGTACAATATACGTTTACAATGTCAACTATGAACAAGCAAAAGCTGAAACAGAAGGGTTTAAGGTTGAAATGGTGGAACGTGGCAAAAACTTGATGGCGGGAATTGCTAAACAGGTTAAAGCTTTCAAAATCAAGAAACTCGCTGTGGACACGCTGAGCTTCGAAAGCTACCGCAATCTCGCAAAGGAATTGAAGGGAGAAACAAAACTAAAAGCACAGAACAATCTTGTTTGGGAGCTTCGCAAAGTAAAGGATGAAGGAGAGCTTGAACTTATGCGAAAAGCTGGGGAACTGACAAGCGAAGGCATGAAAGTTGCCTACGAAGTGATAAAGCCGGGGATAAAAGAATACGAGGCTGCTGCAGAAATTGAGTATGCGATGCGTAGAAAAGGCTCTTGGGGAACAGCCTTCGAAACAATAGTGGCTTCTGGCACTCGTTCCGCCTTCCCCCATGGAGGATGCAGAGACAAGGAAATCCGAGAAGGAGACTTGGTGGTTGTTGACATAGGAGCCACATGCCAGCATTACCGCTCAGACATGACAAGAACGCTGGTGGCTGGAAAACCATCGGAAAAGCAAAGGAAAATCTATGAAACAGTTAAGTTAGCCCAAGAAAAAGCCTTCCAAGCTATAAAACCAAAAGCAAAAGCAAAAGAAATAGACGCAATAGCACGCAAAGTGATAGTAGACGCTGGATATGGCGAATATTTCGTCCACGGCTTAGGTCACGGCGTAGGCTTAGAAGTTCATGAACCACCAACATTAAATCAAGAAAGCAAAGATAAGCTGACGATTAGAAATGTCGTGACAATCGAGCCCGGCATATACATTGTAGGCTTTGGAGGCGTCCGCATAGAAGACACTGTTCTGGTGCAAAAGCAAAAAGCGCAAAAGTTCACCAATGGACCGTACACTTTAGAAGCTGGAAAATGAGCTAATTTAAATAAATTTATGAGGCATAAGGTTAAATTCTAAGAAGAGGTGCACATCTTTGGGTAAAAAGGCTGTAATAATTATTGACATGCTTAATGATTTTGTTGCTGGAGATTTGAAATGCGAAAGAGCCAAACACATAATTCCCAGCATTAAAAAACTCGTTGAAGCTGCACACAAACATAGAATCCCAATAATCTACAGCAACGATGCCCACTATCCCGAAGATGCCGAAGTTATTGAAAAATGGGGAAAACACGCCATAAAAGGTACAAAAGGAGCAGAAGTAATCCCAGAACTCAAGCCAACTGCAAAAGATTATATCGTTGAAAAGAGAACTTACAGCGGCTTCTACGAGACAGGCTTAGACTCTCTATTGAGAAGCCTATACGATGGCGAAGGCGTGAAAACAGTAATCCTAGGCGGATTACACACAAACCTATGTGTTAGGCACACAGCTGCAGATGCCTTCTTCAAAGGCTACAAAATAATAATCGCCAAAGATGGCGTAGAAGCCTTCACGCAGGAAGACCACGAACAAGGACTGAAATATCTAGAATATGCTTACAATGCAAAGATAGTGACGGTTGACGAAATCATAAAGCAATTTAGTTAAGGAATTACCTAGAGGCAAGCCACATATGCCAGAAAAAATAAGAATTGAAAATCTTCAGAAATCAAACATAGAAGACCTCATTTATGTCTGTTCTTCCACAAGGCTTAGTGACCCGATTCATCAACAAGGAATTAAGCTGAAGAGGCAATGGCTACGGGAAATGCTTGAAAAATATGGGTCGTGCGCAAAAATCGCCTGTTACAATGGAAAACCAGCGGCGCAAATTCTCTATTATCCGGAAGAGGCGGATATAACTAAAGCCTTTAGACGAGAAGGCGTTTTGGTAATAAGCTGTATTTATAATCCAACATCGGAAGCACAGAAACTTGGGATAGGCAAGAGACTTCTACAAAGCGTAATTCAAGATGCAAAGCAGAGAAAGACCTGCCTTGGCAATAAACCATGCCAATTCATTTTAGCAAAAGCCTTCAATACTGGCGAGCTCCTACCAATGCCTGAATTTTACAAAAGAAATGGTTTTCTTCCAACGTCTGAGGGGGACATACTACATCTTCCTATTGAAGGCTGCTATGAACCAGCCACTCAAATAGGGAAATATGAGCCGTTGCTCGAAGACAGAGGCAAAGCAATAATATTCTATGGTCCAATATGCCAGTTCTCTTATCAGTTTGCAAAAAGAATAGAAGAGATCATAAAAGAAGTTGTGCCCAACATAAAAATTGAAATGATTAACGAGTGGGAAAAACCTGAAGAATCAATGAAGCGCAAAAACTGGTGGCTGATAGTAAACGCTAAACCAATACAAACATTCTTCATGGACACTGCAAAATTCAAGGAAGAAATAAAGCAAGCAGCAAGCCGAAACCCTTAAAATACCCTTTTTTCGGAAGATTTCTGAAGATTAAATTTGAAATTCAAAGAAAAGTTTAAAAGCAACATATGCACGAATTATGAAGAATGTGAGGAGAATGGTAGAAAAATAATTTTTCCTTCTCTCCTTTCTCCCCTTATAAACGGTCTACCATTCTCCTCATCAAACATCTAATGCGTTTTTAACCACTTATAGCTTGTGGAAGAATCTTCTATAGCAAATATAAGTTATTATTCTATCGTCTAAAACTGAAAATTATTAAGCCGTGAATTTCAAATCTACTATTGGTGTTGTTGTGGCAAAAATTCTAATAGTTTATGATTCTAGAACTGGGAACACAGAGAAGATGGCTTTTGCCGTTGCCGAAGGAGCCAAGCAAATTAGCAGAGTTGAAGTTATCGTAAAGAAAGTTGACCAAACAAGCCTTGAAGACTTACAGAAGGCTGATGGAATCATAATGGGTTCACCAACATACTACGGACAAATGTCTGCCAAGCTCAAGGCTTTCATTGATAAATCAGTTAAAATCCACGGAAAGCTCGAAGGAAAAGTTGGCGCTGCCTTCACAAGCTCAGGCGGAACAGCAACTGGCGCAGAAACAACATTGCTATCTATACTACAAGCCATGCTAATTCATGGAATGATTGTTCAAGGGTGCGCAGACGATAAGCATTATGGCGCAGCAGCTGTCGGCTCTCCACATAAAAAGGAGCTTGAATACTGCAGGGAGCTTGGAAAAAGAGTTGCAGGCTTGGTTGCAAAGTTGAAAATGTGATGGATGAAATCCTTAAACTCTGTGTATTCTTTCGATTCTAGTTTGTAAATCATAACATCACGCAAGATGACTAGGATAATTATGCTTTTAGGCGTTTAACATCTATAGCATCAGCTTTCGTAATCCAAGGTTTCCAACCAAGAGTTCCCTGTATTTTCTCGCTGCTTACGGGAACAGAATTGACCATTTTAGCAGGCTTCACGATTCTAATCTGACTTTTTGAGCCAGTCTTCTTCACAATGTACTGTGCGATTTCATGATAGGTTACAAATGTATACGGGTTAACAACGTTGAAAACCTGGCCAATCGCTTTCTCATCTAGAGTTGCCAACATAAGGGCATTAACCACTTCGTCCACGTGCACGCTTGCGAAACCCTCACCTTCAAACACCTCAATTGTTTCATTGTTTTCTGCCTTTTCAATAATCCAGCCTGTCCAAGGAACATCATAAACAGATTTACGGTAGAATATGTAGGTTGGTCTAAGGATGGTTACAGGCAACTTGAATGTGAAATAAAATAGTCTGCAGAGTTTTTCTGTGGAAAACTTCATGAACGGGTAGAGACGCCAGCCAGACTCCTCTTCTGGGTTGCAAGGGTGTTCCTCATCGACCGGAAGATATCGTGGTTTCCCATATACTGCTGTGCTGCTGGTGAAGATAAACTGCTTTACTTTTTGCGATTCAGCAGCTTTCAACAAATTTAACGCGCCTTGCAAGTTTGCATTAAAAAATTTAAGACTTCGAATGGAGAAGCCACCAACTAAGGCTAGGTGATAAACTACGTCTACTCCTTTCATAACCCGCTGAACCACTTGCCGTTCAGTCATGCTACCCAAGACCGGTCTCAAATTTGATGAAGACAGCCCTTTAAGGCGTCCAAGCTTAACATCCAATACCCTAACAGAGTGACCTTCTGCCAGCAGACGCTTAACCAAGCGGTAGCCAACGAAACCAGCCCCGCCTACAACCAAAGCTTTCACTCTGTCACCACACTATACTCTTCTGTCCATTTGTTAAAAATCCTTATGTTGCACATAAAAAAACAAAAAGGATTAAACAAGAGTAGTGGGCCCGAGGCGATTTGAACACCTGACCAACAGGTCTCCCAGCACATTGGTGTTTATGAGCCTGTCGCTCTAACCTAGCTGAGCTACGGGCCCTTTCTTACCTGTTCATTTAATATGCTTCTTTCAAATTGATTTAAACGTTTTCTACATTTTAGACTATCCGCGAAAAATTTAAAAAGCCTATCCTTTGCGGAATTGAGTTTTAGAGATTCGTATAAATGGAGTTGAAGGTTTTTGCTCTGCATACTTGCGCCTTTTCTGAATAACCTTAAACGCGTAAAGCTTATCTCCCGTAAATTCATCCTTGTTTGGGAGGAAGTCTTTGTCAGATATTAAGAAGGCTATAGTTACCTTCCATTACGCGGAGAAAATAAAGTCGAATCTAATCTTAACTGCTAACCTTTTAGAATTTTTAAACAGTATGGGAGACCAGGAAGTTTTAGGTGCGGAGAAGCTTCTTGTTACATATTTTAACGCATTAATTAAGGAAGTAAACATTGCTGTGAACGCTTCTGGAGTTGTGGGTTTTCAAGAAGTTAACACGAAGCTTGAGGCAGCCATTGAGCAGACGAAACAGCATAATTATGCTAGTGCCGTGAAACTTGTTTCTGAAGCCATATCCATCACAACTACCAATGGGAATAGTGCAGCTAAAACTTTGAGAGAGAAGAGCCTAATCTAACATTGCGTCCGTTCATAGTGATATAGATATTCTTGGGCATAACCAGCGTACTCACCGAAATATCTTCGCCCAAACAAGCTTAGCCTTTCATACTCTGACCTAGTAAGCGACTTCTTGAGTGAAATTTTCTTGATAAACTTCTTTTCAAAATTGTTTGAATAATACTTTAGTATAATGCGCTTTATCCATACATCCACTGGAAAAGCTTCCAATTTTTCAAGGGAGAACAGCGAAACGCAATCCGCGACCTTCAAGCCGACGCCTGGAAGATTAAGCAATTCTCGCCTAGCCTTTTCGTAGCTTATTTTCCTTAATTTTTTAAGGTCGAAATCGCCCGAGTACACCCTTTTTGCGGTTTCTGAAACATATCCTGTTCTATAGCCTAAACCGCATTCTGCCAAATCCTTGATATTTGCCTTTGCTAGTTTCTCAGGTGTTGGAAAAGTGTAAAAATCATATCCATCAGAAGCCGTTTTCTCTCCGAATCTTTTGGACAGATTGAAAAGCATCCTCTTTATTGCTGGAATGTTCTTGTATGTGGCACAAATATAGGAGATTAAACATTCCCAAGGGTCTTGGCGAAGAATTCGTAAACCCTCTAATGCTCTAACGGCGTTTTTTACTTGTTCATCCTTTGCGATCTGAGACAAGATTCTCGGCAAATCGTCGCGTAGTCCAAAATACTCTTTGATAAAATCTGCGTCAGCATTCTCAAACAGGAGTTCATTGCTAATTTGCTGTATTTTGAAAACTTTTTCCTTAGCAACACCATACCACCATTCGCCAAGCTTTTCCCATCTAAAAGACTGCCCACAACTAAGAGTAAAATCTAAATTAAGCGAGCATAAATGGCTTAGATGAATGTTCATGTAATGTTACTTTCTCCAATTTGCAGTCTTGTAGAGTTTACTAGAAGAGTGAAAATTGGTTGGCTTACTGTGGTTTAATGCTCTGAACTATTGCCTTCTTAAGGTCTTCTCTGTTCTTTTGCGGTTTCCAACCAAGCGTTCTTTGCATCTTCTCGATACTAAGAAGATACAAGTATCTTTTCGATTCAATACTTAAGCGCAACGGATCCGTGACTAACTTAACCTCACTCTTTGAGTTGGTTAGTTGAATGAGAAGTTGATAGAGTTCGCGATAAGATATGTATGTGGCTGGATTTGAAAGGTTGAAAACTTGGCCATAAGCTTTCTTGTTTAGAGTAGCCAGCAAAAAAGCCTCAACTACTTCATCGACATGTATGCTTGCGTAACCGTCACCTTCTATCACCTCAATGGTCTCCCCTTTACTTACATTATCAATGATCCTTCTACTAGGCAACGCCTCATTCTCATAGAACACAAACTCTATTCGAAACACCGTAACTGGTAACCCATATTGATGATAACATAAGAGGCAAAGTTTCTCGGAAGTGAGTTTTAATATGCCATATGCGGGTCCGGGGTCGCCTTCCCATAGTTCAGGTTTACAGACGGCTTCTTCATCAACAATTGGGGATTTTGATGCTCCATATACTGCGCAGCTGCTGGAAAAAAGAAAGTGTCTCACGCCTTGGGATATTGCTGCTTCTAAGAGGTTAAGCGTGCCTCTGATGTTGGCATCAAATAAGTCTGCAAGAGGAAGTGCATGCCTCCAAGTATGTCCGTTCCAATTGATTGCCAAATGGTAAATAACGTCCACATCCTTAACAGCTTTTTCAACAGTGGCCTTATCAACCATACCACCCCGTAGTTCATCGTTTCCGATGCCTATGAACTCCAAATTTGGGTCTTTCCTTCCTTCAAAAGGTCCATATCGATAGTCGAGAACCTTAACTTTACATCCTCTATCTAATAATGCGCCAATAAGCCTAGAACCGATAAAGCCTGCACCACCAGTTACCAGAGCCCATTTTTCAATGTTTTCGATTGCCAAATTTCCACCTCTTCAACTACAATTATCCTTTAGTTTTCTTCTTTAAGTCAAAGTTATAATAAGCGTTTTGAACCAAAGGAAGAGGCTCTTAGGCTTCGTCTATGAATCTGTCTGGTGAAGGAATTTTTGGCGGAAACCCTCTTCTCTTGCGAATCTGTTCAATGATTTCTGCTGCTACATCTTCATGGGCTCTTTCCCAGTGGTCAAAGGTGCTTTGCCAGAAGGCATGACCAGAAGTAGCTGACCGCATCTTCGCAGCCAATCCGAAGGTTTCGGCGACTGGAATGTAACCGTTAATCATTGCTAACATGCCTTTCTGCTCGGAAGACAGTATTTTGCCACGTTTGCGAGTTATGATGTTTAGGCATTCGCCAACCCATTGAGTTGGGACAGATACGCCGATTTTGTAGATTGGCTCTAAAAGCACTGGTTTAGCTGTTAGGAAAGAGCCGAAGATTGCTCGGCGTATGCCATTCATAATTTCAGTTGGTTCGCGGTATGCTGGGTTTTCATGGAGTTTGACATCCAGCAGCTTGACTTTCACATCTCTAAGTGGCTCTCCGCATAATGGTCCTGCTCTGCATGCTGAACGAAAACCAGAAATAATGGCGTCTCTCGCTTCTGGGAGGTGTTTGCTCCCTTCTGTGAAGTCTAGGAGCATGTTCTTGTGCTCATCCAAAGCCAAAATGTTTTCTATTTTTGCAATTTTGCCTTTATCGATAATGTCTTTAAATTTCTCTTCTAACGGCTCTACTTGCACCACAAACTTGTTCTGCTTGTTTGGGCTTTTCGCCGTTGCTATGACGCCCTTCCCCTCCACGCTTTCTCTGTAGACAACTATGGGAGGAGAAGTCAGGATTTCTATTTCGCCAGAGTAATCCCTCAAAAACTTGACGGCAACTTCAAGGTGTAGCTCACCCATCCCGCTCAGAAGATACTCGCCAGTTTCCTTATTTATGATAGAAAGAAGGTTCGGGTCTTCCATTGATAATCTGCCCATGGCTTCTAGTAGGCGTGGCAAGTCGCCTGGATTTTTCGGTTCTACGGCTATAGTCATGACTGGTTCTGAGACGTATTTTATGCGCTCAAACGGAATCATGCCTTCCCTATGTGCAACATCAACAAGCGTTTCGCCAGCCCTCGCCATTTCTAAACTAAGCAGGGCGGCTATGTTGCCAGCTGTTATTTGGTCTACGATTTCTCTGAAAGCACCCATGTACATGGAAACCTCTTTTACAGAGTATTCCCTATCTGCATTAACTAGGTAGACTTTGTCCCCCTTTTTTATAGAGCCTGAAAAAAGCCTTCCAGTTGCAATTAAACCTGCGTCTGGACCCTTTTGAGCCATTGTTATGCACATAACTGTTGGTCCATCATAGCTGCAGCTCAACATCGCCTGTCCCACTTCAGAATTCATTTCGCCTTTCCAAATCTTTGGTATGCGGTATCTTTGTGCTTTGACTGGGTTTGGGGTATTTTTAATCACTATGTCAAGTATTGCGTCGTGAAGCGGAATTGTTTTCTGGAGCGTTTGATAGTTGCCGTTTTTGTAAGCGTCCATTATGTCGCTGATTTTTATTCTCTTTTGCTGGGCTAAGTTTAGGGTGAAACCCCATTTGTGGAGGGCTGAGCCAAAAGCCACAGTTTCCTTTGATGGATCAACCTTCCATTCATCCTTAAACTCGGGCTCTCCATAAATTTCGATGAGGTTGTTGAAGTCGCGGATTATGCGAAGGAACTTGTTCTGAATTTCATCTCCACTAAGCCTCATCTCACTTATTAAACGGTCCACTTTGTTTATGAAGAGAACTGGTTTTACTCTTTCTTCGAGAGCTTGGCGGGTGACTATCTCGGTTTGGACCATGACCTCTTCTACTGCATCAACGACAACAACAGCCCCATCTATGGCTCGCATGGCTCTGGCAACTTTGCCCGTGAAATCAACATGGCCAGGCGTATCCACTAAGTTGATTACGTAGGAGTGACCGCCAACTTCATGCAACAGCGATATATTTGCTGTTTTTATTGTGATTCCGCGCTTCTGTTCCTCTTCCAGATAGTCAAGTGCTCTGGCTTTACCAGCTATTTCAGTCGACAACAACCCAGCTTCAGCAAGCAAAGAGTCAGTCATTGTTGTTTTTCCGTGGTCTATGTGGGCGATTATGCCTATGTTTCGTATACGCTCTTTCCTACCCATCAGTTTGAGTATCTCGGCTGTCTGTCTGAACCTTGGCATTTCTTAACCCATTTTAGGACAGCATCTTAGAGAAGAGGAGTTCCTATTAAATTTATGATGTCCCTATGCTTTATCTTAGTGAATACAGAAATAACATGACTAAAGGGATTAAAATTGGAAAACACGCTGGTGCTGGCTCTTGAAAAATTAAGCGAAGAACCTTACGCTTCCATAATGTGTTACCCTAAACCCAGCAAGGCTGAACTCAAAAAACGTTTGAAAGAATTGCAAAAACTCGGCGTTAAAGCAATTGAATTTAGTGGAGAAAAGCGAGCTTTCAATGTATCTGTTTTGGGCAAAGGCTGCGTTGGCATAGTCACAATAGCCCATATAGATGGAGAAAAAGCGGCTCTAAAAATTCGAAGGGTAGATGCTGACCGCTCCAGAATGCAGCAGGAAGCGGAAATGCTTAAAAAGGCAAACTCAGTGCGTGTCGGACCAAGACTTTTAGGCGTAAGTAAAAACTTTCTTCTAATGCAATTTGTTGAAGGCGATTTGCTTCCAAAATGGCTTGAAAAGCGCAGAAAGAAGGCAGAAATAAGGAGAGTTTTGCGTGAGGTTTTGGAGCAGTGCTGGCGATTGGACGAAGCTGGTCTAGACCATGGAGAACTGAGCCACGCACCGAAACACATAATCATCAATAGGGAAGGCAAACCGTTCATTGTTGATTTTGAAACAGCAAGCGTAAACAGAAAAACATCTAACGTGACATCAATTTGCCAATTTCTTTTCATCAGCGGCGTAGTTGCCAAAATGGTGGCTGAAAAACTTGGTGAAAAGGATAAAGAGGCAATTATTGCAGCTTTAAGGCTTTACAAAGCTGACAGAAGTCGTGAAAATTTTGAAAGGATATTGGATGTTTTGGTCTCTAAATAATGTAGCTTATTATTTGGGGTGTATCTCGTTTTGTTTCATCAGCCTTTCCGATGTTTAGTTCCTTGACCAGCTGGAAAAGGTCAAGCCATGTTTCTATCTGAAATTGCCTCGCAACTCTCCTCTTTTCATAAAGCAATGGAATAAAATCAACAAACAACCAGCCGAAAGCCTCCTCCTTCGCCAACTCCCTCTTCTCCCCAAAATGAAAAGTTCTCATTTCTCTTTATAGCCATGTATGTAAAAACGCGATAGAAGAAAATTCTAGAAGTGAATTTGTGCAAGTGTGAAAAAGGTTTAAAGCGGTGAATTTTAAATTCCATAACCAAACTGGTGAACCGTATGGTCATCGGCAGAGAAGAAATGCAAGAAATAGTCAGAAGATACAAAGAGCCCATAGGACTAAATTTGGGTTCTCATTCAGCACTGGATGCTTGGCAGGGACAACGCAACTACGGATTAAGGAGCATAATCTACACAACGCCAGGTAGAGCACGGATTTACCTTCAAAACCCTATGGTGGGCAAACCAGACGAAGCCATTGAAGATTTGCCAAGCCTAGTGAGAAGGGATTTACGCGTTGTAAAAGACCCTAAAGACATAAGGAAAAACGGCGACTGGAGAAGCGTCATAATAATTCTCGACAAGTACTCAGACATAGTAAAATATGTTGATGAACTTGTTGATTTAGAATGTCTGCAAATTACAAATAGAGCCTTCGCGGTTTACGTTGGTGGAGACGAGTATTGCAGCGTAATTGAGAGGGATTACGCGGTTCCGATACTGGGTTCTAGGGCTCTCCTAAAAATAGAAAATAGGGGTGAAATCGAAAAAGACTATTACTGGTTTGCGGAGAAAGCTGGCATCCCCTATCCAAGATCTTACCAATACGAGGTTTATAGAGGCGGAATAAGATTTAAAGAACCAGTTGATGAACCGATGCTTCTGAAGGCTGAACATGCCCATAGGGCTTTCGAAAGAGAATTCATCTTCGCCGCAAATTCACACGATTTGGAGGAGAAGGCTGAGCGAGAAGTTGAAGCTGGAAACCTGAGCAGAGAGGCATTAGAGAAAGGCCGTGTTGAACAAATTGTTCTGGGGCCTCATGCAAACTTTAACTTCTTCTTCTCACCCCTAGACGCGAAAAGCGAGTGGGGAGACACAGATGACTGGTTTGCAAAACTCTACAATGTTAGCCTAGAAGAAGCAAGAATCTGCTTAGCCAACCAATTCCTATCCATAGATGAGCGAAGAGAAACAATACTTGACGGCGTGAAGAGACTTCCTATCGATGTGCAAGAAAAAATAAAAAAGGTTCCGTCTTTCGAGGTTACAGCCCACGCCATTTTAAGTCTTAGAGAATCCCTGTTGAAGGATGTCCACCGTTACGCAGACCGTTTCTTACTTGCATGCCGAGAACACGCGTATCCAGGAATAATCGGTGCATGGTGCCTGCAAACACTCATCACATGGGACCGCATATCCAAGTATGAACTAAAACCCGAAGTTAAGCTGGACTTCACAAGTGGTGTAGAAGCCAAGACAGCAGCCGACTACGGCTTATACGATGTGCCAGAGGAACGAGACCCATACATGCACATTCCAGTAACACAAGATGTTGCCCTAAGACATGGTGGAGGAACAAACGTTCACATGGGATTGGGCTCGCAATACGCAAACGCAAAATACAATAAGCCAATGAGCACGGGTGACCGCATAGCCCTAGAAATCAAAAGAGCAATAGAAACCAAACAACTACATGAACTAATAACATAAACAAACCACGCAAAACTCTCGTTTTCATTTTCTTTAGACCTTTGGAAGCCTTGTTGCTTGGCTTCAAGTTTTTAAGTTTCAAGTTTTATGTTCACATCAAAGATCGGCATTGGGTAGTGATCTAAACCCAACTCTTCAATGGTAACTAAGCCCTTTTCAGGCCCCTTTTAAAAACAGATGAATCCTTTGGTAATGTTTACGGGAAAGTTATAAATAATTTCTAGGAAAAAAGTTGAAGAGCAAGAAAGTTTGGAGGTGAATGTGTGAGTAAGGTTGAAAGACGGGACGTATACTTTGATGAACCGGGCGTTGCGAATACCGATTCCGTTGTTGAGGCAGTTGTTGAAAGGGTTAAAGAGACAGGAATTGGAAGCGTGGTTGTTGCAAGTACCTCTGGCCGAACCGCTTTAAAATTTGCTAAGGCTTTAAAGGATAAGGCAAAGGTTTCTTGTGTTTCGTATGAAACTATCGATCCCGCAACATGTAAGGAACTCAAAAGTTTAGGCGTTACAGTTATCGAAAAAGCTGACTGTATTCTATCGACTGCCAAAACCAAAACTATTAGAGACGCATTTTACACCCTAGGTCAAGGATTTAAGGTCGCCATAGAATGCGTGCTAATCGCGACTGATAAGGGTGCAATTGAGCCTTACAAGGATTGCATTGCTGTTGCTGGCACCGATAAGGGAGCTGACACCGCTATAGTCTGCAAGGCTACCTCACTAAAACATATATTTGCTAAAGACATCAACAAACGTTTAGAAGTAAAGGAATTGGTGGCGATGCCAAAGAAAAAGAAATGGTGGGAATAACCGCACGCACCACAAAATTATTCCGTATAACCTGTATATTTCCTAATAACCTCTGCGAGGCGTGGGGCGTCAAATAGTTCCCTATTTGTTAATTCGTTTGCGGCACTCGTATACGTCTCTCTTACAATGGTTTTCAGGGTTGGGTCGAGCTTCGGCGGAATAGATTTGCAGAGTTTTCTCCAATCTTTAACTCCCTCTGTTTCGGCCCTTTTCTTTGCTTTCTCAACATCCTTATACCAGTCTGTTTTTCGATAGAATTGTCTGGCTATTTCTTTGCTAACATGCAGTCCTTTATAAGTAAATCTGCATTCATCAAGCGTTCCAACCACATCAACAATCATAAGCCTTCTTTCATGGTCGAAAGCCAACTCTATCTTCCCATCCTCGTTCTCTAATCCAGCACCAGAGGCGATTTCAGTAATTATGTCATTAACCTTTGAAAGAACCGCCATAATCTCCGCGGTTTCATCATCCGACAACCCAACTATCCTCTTCGCCTCTTCCCATGCAATATAACGGTCGGTCTCCTCGAGTTTAGTGCTAACATCAAAAATTGGCTTTGAAAGACGTTCTCCTGGTTTTGGATGGTGATCCAACCCCAAATCTTTGATTGTTACCGTGCCTTGTGCGAGTCTTTTAAAAACTGATGAGCCTTCTGGTAGTCCATTCCTGTACATTATCTCAAGTGGGATTAAGTAGTTTTTTAGGCTTGGCCTGAAAAAACTGTAGTCATATTTGAGCTTTCCACTCACAATGCAGGTTTTGGGCTTATAAACGTTAACTAAGTTGAATTCCATGATGCTCGTAGGTTGTTCTAGCTCTTTAAAAGGTACAACTTTTCCATTTTTGGCAACTAAGCCCCTGTAATGGGTTTTAATTCCCTCTTCTTCTAGTTTTTCGAAGCAATAGGCTCCCATAAGGCATAATGCTTCGCCTTTACCTTCGATGTGGTCTGGCATTTCTCCCCAGTCGAAAACTGAGTATCGGTCTGAAAAGTGGAATCTACCGATTCCCATAAAATCTTTTGTGGGTTTCTTGATTACTTCCAGGTCTTTCACGCTGCCCACGTTCTTCGCCCTACTTCAATTTTCTAACAGACTCATCAGCCTTTTCAACTTCTCTTTTCTTTGCTAACTGATATTCCTTTATGCGTTTTGCCAACTCTCGGTCTTCGACAGCAAAAATTTTTGCAGCGGCAATAGCAGCACCTTCAGGCTCAATCGTCAAAAGCAAGCCTATCCCGCTTGGAACCCTGAGCGAAGAGTATATGTCTGCTCCACCAAACTTTTCAGAGTATGGCGGGCAAGCAATAACTGGTTTAACCGTGTTTGCGTCAACGAAAGCGCTTAGGGCGTTAGACCTTCCAGCAACAGTTATGTAAACAACCTTTTCATTCTCAAACTCCCTTAAAATCTCCAAAACCTTTTCTGGAGTTTTATGGGCGGACGCAACACGAAACTCGTAATCCAGCCCTAAAGCCTTTAAATGCTTGGCTATTTCGCAGCAAAACTCCAAATTCCCCTCTGAACCCATCAATATGACAACTCTGTTTTTCATTTTTCCACCAAGACAATCATACTGCTACAAAGTTTAACCAACTAATTAAATTTTTAAGCGGGAAACTCAAGCCAAAAGGCAATTTGAAACATTTATAACCATAAACATTATTGCAGGCTCTTAACATACTTATTAACATTCGTGGGGTCGTCGTCTAGCTTGGTCTAGGATACCAGCCTGGGGCGCTGGCGGTCCTGGGTTCAAATCCCAGCGACCCCACTTTGACTTTCATTCAAGTAAAATGCACCAAAATTGTTATTTTCAAAGAAACTTGATTTTTGAGTTTTTTCTCTTCAAGAAAACATTTCTTGGACTATTTCGATTTAAAGTTTGGCCCTTAACTCGATTTCGCTACTTACAAAGTTTTGGCTATTATGAATCAAAGTGAGGGTTATGATTTTTAGTAGCTAGCTAGGTGATGTCATTCACTTGGAAGACTCTTCTGATCATGTTGTGTTTGCTTTGTTATCCTCTTTTTCTTTTGCGTAGTCCAAACAGGCCTATGGAAACGGCTGCGATTGACGCAAGGGTAGGCAAGCGTGTAGAAAGGTCTGTTGCGCCCCCTGTTTCCGGTGGGTCCACGTTTGGGTCGGTTTTTCCGTATTGTAGCGCTACTAAGTATATGTCTTCTATGTCGATTATTCCGTCTTCGTTTATGTCGTATGGGGCGATTGACGGTGCTGGTATGAAAACTTCGAAGCAGTTACGAGCCATGTTTTCTAGTTGGTCAATTGCCCTAATAACATGTGGCCCCTTAGCCATCTCTGGAGGAATTTTGGTGTGAATTGTGAAGTTACCGTTGCCATCACTTAGCGTCTTGGTAAGGAGTTTATTATCGCAATACACGTATATCTGCGACTCTGGGGCAAACCCCGTTCCGTTGACTACCACCTCAGTTCCAACAGGTCCCATGGACGGATTCAGCTCTATTGAATTAGGATTATTAGGATTCACCCAGTCCACACCAGGCGAACTGAAGTAAGCAATCCATAGTGCATCATCATACTTTCCTTCTATGATTGCCTGAGCGTTTGAAACATAAGTAGAGGCTTGCATTTGGATTCGTGTATAGTACTGGGAGCAGTTGGTCCACCTAAACGGTTTGTTCCCAGGCCTGGAAAGGTCGGACGGATTAATTCCCAGATCAACGGTCGTCGTAATGCCGGTCGTCACTACGGCGGATGACCACCTCTTCGTCCAAACTTCAAGAGCGGTTCCGTTCCACTCATAAACCGAGAGATGGACGCTGACACTGGCACCAGAAGCGTTTATGCTGTACCAGAGGTAGGTATCTGCATGAACACTCCCTGCTTGTGTTGTTTTGTTAAAATGCCACCAGCCAGTATCAAACCTTGAGATTGCACAGCCATATCCATATGAGGCGTTAAATTTCGCAGTTAACAGAGTGCCGCCCCTAAAAGGATCTATCGATGCAAATGACCCAGGAGTGCACCAACTGAACGACGAACCAAACGCTCTCGGATAGCTTGGAGCAACGCCAGCGTAATTCGATGGTGCAAAGACGGTTATCATATAAGCGAACGCTCGATTCATAAACAATGATGAAAGCGCGGCCGTCAAAACAATGGCATAGACAGACTTCTTAATTTTCATTTCTATCCCTCCTTTCATTTTATTTCATTTTATGCTTCATCGAGCAAATAGAAGGGCCTCAGGGCCTCAGCACGATAGGTATATAGAGTATATAAAATATTTATCTTTTATGAGGAATCTTCCTTTGCTGTGACATCGGTGTCACACGATGCTTAGAAGTAACGCCGCAATCAAGACTTCCCGATTTTGCTAACTCAATTAGAAAGCGTATCTCCGCCTCATTTTTGCAATCGTGCTCAGAAAATTTAGTAAGCATTCGCTTTAGTTAGCTGTTCCAATCTTTAGCTTTGTTTGTACTAATCTTTAGCTTTAAAAAGATGAAGAACATCAAATTAATTGAGGGTCTGATTTGCAGAGACTTCGCATCTTAATTATCTTGTTCTTCTTTGTTGCCATTTCTTTGCCATTGGTTTATGCTGATAGAGGAATGATCCCTGTTTCCATCGGAACTTCAGTCTATGAGCCGGGACAGAAAGCCATACTAGCGTGGAACGGACAAGAGGAGATCATGATACTTTCAACAGATGTGACTTCTAGCCAAGAAACCCTAGTTCTAGAAATTCTTCCGCTTCCGTCTAAACCCGATGTAGAAGCTGCAAGCCTCCGCTCCTTCGAGGAGATACAGAATATGATTTGGGAAGAAGGCGTAAACCAGTTCATATTTTCCGCCAAAGATGGTGCTCGCTATGGAAGCGTAGAAGTCCTCTTCCATGAGAAGATAGGCGCCCATAACATTACGGTTGTCAAGGCAACCGACACCCCAGAGCTTATTGGTTGGGCAAAGAATTTCCTGGTGGGAAGTGGTGTAAATAAGGAGATATCGTTGCAAAACTTTGAATCGGTTGTTCAAGACTACATGAGAAGAGGATTCCGGTATTACATTCTAGACCTTATTACTGTTACCAAAGAAGAAAGAAGTGTAGACCCAATACTTTACAGGTTTAACTCAAGCTTCCTACATTATCCACTTCTCATAACAAGTCCTGTCCATGGAAATACCGAAATAACACTCTTCCTTCTCACCGAAGGCAGAGTGGACAAAGATTACTGGCCTATGCAAAAGACTCGCTATAGACTTTCCGGAGGACTGCAGGCTTTGCAGCCAATAGAGTTCGTTCTTTCAAAAGGCGACTTATCAAAAATAGATATAAGAATAGGTGAGATATTCGACGACAAAGCCTGGCTGACTGTTCTTAGATACGAGGGACAGATAAATTTGTTAACTAGAGACTTAATGATTTCAGAGGGGAGTCTAAATCCCGCCGTAAACCCTCCCATAAACGTAGAGGTAACTGTGTCCCCTACTCTAATCGTTCTATGCTTTCTACTTGGCGCAGCGTCAACTTTAGCGGGTATCCTGTCAACATTTTTGATAACCAGGCCAAAGAAATCATGAAAGCGAAAAGCCAATCCTGGAAAAGGCCTCGGGTTTATTAAGGAAAGCTGAAAATGTGAGAAATTTAAAAACAAGGAATTAAACCTATTTGACCAAATCTTTGATGAAATTTGAGTAAAGCGAAGATAAAATCTTTCCTAATTATTGGGTGCTCTTTAACCTTTTTTGACGTGTTTCAAGAAAGTTTAATATAAGAAAAGGGTAAAACCTTAATACAAAATTGGAAGTGTGGAGTGAAAGAATATGGCGTCGAAGGAATTGTTGAAGATGTTAAATAATGCTATAGCCAGAGAGCTGCAGGTTTCGATACAGTACATGTGGCAGCATGTTCAATGGAGTGGGGTCAAAGGCTTCGCGGTGCAAGATGAGTTAGAGAAGATAGCAATAACCGAGATGAAGCACGCCGAGGCCATTGCAGAAAGACTCTTCTATCTAGGCGGCACACCAACAACAAAGCCGACCGAGATATTTGTGGGCAAAAAGCTTAGGGAAATGATACAGCGCGACGTAAAGGATGAGGAAGGCGCAATAAAACTTTACAAGCAAATTATAGCACAGGCACGAAAGGAAAAGGATGAGGCAACAGAGCTTCTGCTGATGAGCATTCTAAAAGATGAAGAAGAGCATCACGACACTTTCACGACATTGCTTGAAGAAATATAGCGACAATAGCTTAGGAAGAACTATAAACTGCAATCTTCTCTTTTTTCAGTTTGAGTAGCAGATTTACCAGAAATAAGTGAAACGCCAAAATTTGCCTAAAGAGCAGTCCATCCTCCGTCAATGAAAATCGTCTGTCCGGTAACATAATTGGACGCTGGAGAAACCAAATAAGTTAATGCTGCCTTCAAGTCTAAGGATTCTCCTGTCCTTCCTAACGGTGTTCTGGAAAGGATGTATTTTAATGCGTTTTCATCTTTGAAAACAGGCTCTGTCATTTCGCTTGGGAAAAATCCAGGTGCAATGGCGTTCACATTTATTTTGTATGGTGCCCATTCGATGGCTAGAGCTCTTGTTAAGTTTATGACAGCTCCTTTAGACGCGTAGTATGGTGCTGTTGGGAATATGTCGCCTACCGCTCCATAAATGGAGGCGATGTTCACTATTTTTCCATACTTTTTCTTAATCATTTCGCGCGCTGCAGTTCTTGCACACAAAAAGACACCTGTTAAGTTGATGTCTATCACTTTTCTCCATTCTTCGAGGCTCATGTTAACAGATGGACTTAAGCTTGCAATTCCAGCGTTGTTAACTAGAATTTCTATGGAACCAAATTTTTCTATGGCAGTTTTAGTCATGCTGATTACCTGATCCTCTTGACTCACATCTACCTTGACGGGGATCACTTTAACATCATGTTTGTTTGATATGTCTTCAGCCACCTCGACGAGTCTTTCATATCTTCTCGCAGCAATTACGAGGTTTACTCCGTGTTCAGCTAATGTTTCAGCGAACACAACACCCAAACCGCTAGAAGCACCCGTCACAATCGCCGTTTGACCTTTAATATCAAAACATAATTCCATTACAGTTTTGCTCAAACTAACCACCATTTTATACACTTTTTAATGCGAATTTAAATTAAAGGTTTACCAATAACCTAACAGATGATGATGAAAACAGGGATACAACGTTATGAATGGTTATGCTAGGCAAAATCTTAGCCAAAAGGCGAATTAGAGATGGGTGAAGGAAGTATTTACGTGATTCAGAGGCATTCTGCCACTCATCTGCATTACGACTTGCGCTTAGAGATGGAGGGTGTATTGAAAAGCTGGGCAATCCCAAAGGAGCCTCCCACAGTCCCTGGCGTTAGACGATTGGCTGTGCAGGTGGAAGATCACCCAGTTGAATACGCAAACTTTGAAGGTACAATTGCAGAGGGTGAATATGGTGCAGGCACCGTGGAAATCTGGGATAGAGGCATCTACAGGTTAATAGACCGGAAAGAAGACAAACTTATCGTAGAAATCAACGGCAACAAGCTAAAAGGCGTTTATGCTCTTGTGAGGTTCAAAGACCAGAAAAACTGGCTATTCTTCAAAAAGAAATAAGCACTAAAACTTGGCCTGCGATGAAAGTCGACTTGCAAAGAAGATTTCTCCTTTAATTTTAAATGAGAGAGACGTTTATTATTGCTTAAGGTTATTTAAAGTGAAGTGAAATTCATGAAGAAGTTGAAGGGCATTTGGCCATTGCCTGGTGGTTCCAAACAATATGTAAATACTTTGCTCAAGATTCTGGAGAGAGTCAATGAAGGTATTTCCGAAGACGAATTGGAAGCATGGATGAAGAATACTTACCATTTGACTGGTGAGAAGGTTATAGGTGGATATGTTCGGGTTGTAGAAGTAGAGTTAGGGTTGCTTGATAGAAAAGGTGATTTTTTAACGCTGAATGCTTCAGGAAAAAGGTTCGTTGACACAAAAGATTATTCGTTTCTGCTAGATTTATTAATGACTAGAATTGTAGGCTTTGAAGAAGTTTTCAGAATCCTATCTGACAGGCAGCCTCGTTCTTTAAAAGACGTTTATCAGAACTTGGTGAGACTGTGTCACGTAAGCTGGAAGAAAACCATCCAAACAATGTACAGATTAAATTGGTTGAGTAGCTTGGGATACGCAGATTTCGACTACCGCGGGTATTATCTCACTCAGAAGGGGCTCGAAGTTGCTGCTAAATTGCCTAAAGGTCCGGTAGTGGAGCCTCCGCCAACTATTGTGCCTCCACTCCCAGTCCCTACAGAATCGACCGAACTCACTCATTCTGATATGATCCGTCTGATGATTGATTTGGGTGAAGTATTCGGGTTTGAATCAATGGAGGATGTTAAACTCGGAGACATTATAGATGGACTCAGCGACGAATTGGAAAACCGAACTCTTGATGTTGTTTGGAGAGAAAGATACAGAATGATTCCAATAGAAGTGCAAGCTCATGGAAGCATCGACTCTTTACTAAATCGTCTTGAAATAGTTGAACCAAAATCTACAAAATTGATAATCGTTGCAACTCATCCAGAATTTCAAAGAATTAAGTCATACCTTGAGTTCAAAACAAGAAGTTTCAAAGATAAGGTTGTTCATATTTCACCTGAAGAGCTGTCAAAAGTAAAGGACCATGTCGAGTTTGTTAAGAATTTGAGAAAGAAAGTCTCTTGAGATTGGTTTGTATATTAACTAGTACACAACAGTTTCTTCACATACAATGTCTTCTCTTGCGCACTAAATTGAGGCGTTTTCTTTTTTAGTTTAGCTTGTTTATTCTTCTTCTTTTTCTGCTTCTCCCTTTTCAACGACTTCGGCTTCAGCAAATCTTCTGCTTATCCTTGTTATTCTTATTTTAACATGGTCGCCAGGCTTCGTGTTCGGGATAAATGTCACTAAGCCTTGTATTCTGGCTATGCCTTCTCCTCTGCGGCTTGTTTCTTGAACGTCGACTTCGTATTCTTTCCCTATCTCAACGGGTTTTGGAGGAAACCTGCTTCTTCCCCTGAATCCTCTTCTTGGGCCGAAGCCTCTTCTTTCTTCCATTCGTTTCACCTCTTATATCCGTTAACAAAATTTTATTCCGCTGTTTGCTCGACCGTCAGTGTTCCGTATCTTCCCACATTCAGTTGGATTTCTCCCCTGAAGCTTGTTACGTAACCGTTTTCTACTTTGACTTTGTTGTTAACGTTTACTTGGTTGATTTGCTCGTTCCATAATGTCAGTTTTATTGTTCCTGTTTCATCAGCGATTGTTGCTGTTGCTACCTTGTGTGTTTCGTCCTTGAATCTGGATAGGACTTCGCGCGGATCAGATTTTTCTATGACTTTTGCTTCAACGCTAACGCGTTTCATTCCGTTTCTTAATTCCCTTATTTTCAATTATTATCCTCTCGTTTACGCTATTCTTTCAGCGACAGCGAACCTTTCGCCTACTGATCGAATTCTAACTTTCACACGTTCACCTATTTTGCTTTTTGGAACAAAGATTAGATAGCTTTGTATTCTAGCTATTCCATCCCCTCTGCTTCCTATATCATCAATAACAACTTCTAGTTCTTGATTTTCCTTCACAGGTTTCATCGTGAAAAACGGTCTGCTTGGGCGGAACCTTCTTTGACTCCCAAATCTTCTTGGTTTTCTTGGCGCATGCTTTGTTTTTTCTGGCAGCCTTCTTGGCATGTTATGTTTTCGTCCTTATCGCGGAACAGGCTCTTTCACCATAAAACCCATGTGCCGCGTTTTGACACTGAGCTTTTGGTAAAGGCCAGTTACATGCAGAAAAGCTCTTCCACCATATAAATCTTGCTAAACGTCTATTCGTAACGTAACGCCTCAACAGGGTTTAGTTTTGCTGCTTTTCTTGCCGGGTATAAGCCGAAAATTATGCAGACAAGTATTGCGAAAATAAAGGCTATTATCGTCCATCCAGGTGAAAAAATAGGATTCATGGCCATTCTCTGGGTTTCCGGAGTTTTAAAAACGGTATCCTGGTGTTGTGGTTGCATAAAGCCAGAGAGCATGTAGGCTATTGCATAAGAGAGCCCATACCCTGTGAAGATGCCGATTAAGCCACCTATTATGCCTATTAACACTGCTTCTGTCAAAAACATAGCGAGAACTGTTCGGCTTTTAGCTCCAATAGCCTTCAATATACCAATTTCATGTGTCCGCTCCATAACCGACACTGTCATAATATTCATTATGCCTATCCCGGCGACGAGAAGCGAAATAGAAGCTATAGCCATCAGGAAGATTTGAACAATGTTGAGGATGCGGTCAACTTGTCTTATGAACGTTAGTGGAACGAGAATTGTAACTTTAAACGGTGGAAACAGCTCCTCAATTTCATCGGCAATTCTCTCCGATTCTTCTGGGTCGTTAACCTTGACAAAAATTAAATCAGACTGTTGACTTCTAACATTGTCTTTATGAATTTCTCTCGCTGTTTCTAGCGGTATAAAAATCCAATAATCAAAGTTTGTTATTCCAGGGGTTCCTCTTTTCTGCAAGGTGCCTGCAACTGTGAAATTATATTTCAATATACGCTTAGGGAACACTTCTAACGTTAATTTTATCGTGTCATTTGCAATGGCAAATGGTGCTGTGTCGTTTTCCGTCGGATGATTAGCCTTATATCCGATAACTACTGTGTCATTTCTATCTTCTGCTGGCAGTTCACCACTTTCAAAAACAAATCTGTCTGGAAAAACCTTTACAAACTCTGTGAAGTTAACTGCAACGGCAACAAAAGCTTGGACTGTTCTAGTTCCATTGTCTAACGTTACGTTTCCAAGCTGCATAACCTGTGTTGCAACCTTTACTCCGGAGATTTTCGAGATATTTACGACATCATCATCTGTGAAACGCTCCGGTGACAAACCTGCGAAGAGGCTTCCCGGTATAACTGTCAAATTGTCGAGCTCAAACCCTGTCTCCATACGTTGCTTTATTTCTAATCTGAATCCTTCGCCCAATGATGCTAAGCCAATTATTGCAGTTATGCCTATTACAACGCCTAGCGTCGTTAGTGATGTTCTTAGTTTTCGTTGAGTCATGTTTTCCCAAGCCATAGCGATGACTCTGCGTAATCTCATTGTTTGCTCCTCCTAGACGCCTCTTTTACTCCCTCAATTAAGCCATCTTTCAAATGTATCATGCGGTCGGCAGTTTCTGCAATGTAAGAGTCGTGTGTAACAACCACAAAGGTTTGTCCCTTCTCTTCATTCAGCTTTTTCATTAGCTGGACTATTTCCCAGCCCGTTTTGGTGTCAAGATTTCCCGTTGGTTCATCAGCTAGAACAATTTTTGGATTATTTATCAAAGCTCTCGCTATAGCTACACGTTGCTGCTCTCCACCGCTTAGTTCGGAAGGCCTATGGTTCATGCGGGCTTCCAAACCAACAAGCTTCAGCATTTCCATAGCCCTTTCTAGTGTTTCCTTTTCAGATATGCCAGCGATCGTTAATGGTAATTCCACGTTTCTTAAGGCTGTTAACCTTGGCAATAAATTGAAAAATTGGAAAATAAAACCTACTTTGGTTAAACGGAGTTCAGCCAGCTTATCATCACTCAGTCTGAGAATGTTAGAGTCATCAATTAAAATTTCACCTTCATCAGGACGGTCTAAGCCTCCAATCAAGTGCAACAAAGTTGATTTTCCACTGCCTGAAGGTCCAAAGATGGTTAAGAATTCGCCTTCTTCGACATCAAAACTCACGTCTCTCAGAGCTGGAACAAGAACCTTACCCATACGGTAGCTTTTTTTGACGTTCCGGACTTCAAGAATTGCTGTCATTGAATAATCCCGCTAATGAAAACAGGCTTACTGCATATTTGCTTTTCTTATAAACTTTCTTCACCTTAAATTTAAAATCCAAGTATGAAACTCGTTGCTAACATGGTAGCAAAGTAAGCCACTGTAGCGACAAGAAAGCTCTTAGCCCATGAGAACTCGGCCAACAAACGAGTAGCAATCGCACACAGCGCAATGGTCCAGACATACACTCCTATTTGAGTGTACCTGCTGATCAAAGAAACAAACCATGTTTCTTCCAATATCTTACCGTAAGCAACTTCGCTTTCTCCACCAACGCCGCCAATTAATTCAAACCGATAATAGATTGTTGGCAAAGTTGAATATGCGGCAACGTTTATTGCCGCTTGCACAAATAATGTTATAAGAGCGGATCCAACCAAGACAAGCAAAGGTCTCCAAACAGTTTTGGCTCCAAAGGCCTTAGTCATTATGTAAAGTATCCCGCCAAGAAAAACCCACGTAATGATAAACTGCATAAAAGCAAGTACTGAAAAATTAAACATGTAGCTGGCAACGTTTTCCATAAGGGGCTTGAAGACGCCTCGGAAAAACAATCCGTCAATTAGTACAGTCAAATTTGTCTTTTCACGCCACGCAAACTCTAAGTTTAAACCGATGATGCTGCCCCAGTTTGCAACAGCACTATTGTTCAGCCATTTTTCAGACTCGAGCGGGATTGTCAGGTTGTTCCAGATGTTGGGGGTAAAATTCGAAAAGTTCCCTGTTAGATTATAATAAAAGTAGTCCGAAAGAGTTGTTGAAAGTAAGTAAATGGTTACGTTTTCAGGTTCATCCTCTGGACTGATCCATTTTGTTCTTAAGGATAAGTTCTTGTAACCGTCTGGACCTAAACAGTTTATGGGTCCTATATCGTTTAGTTGCATCGAGATTTGTGTACTATTAGCTATTGAGAATTCTATGCTTTTGTTTCCATAATAGGTCCCGTTTATATAGTCGTCATAATTTTCAGTAATGTTTACTCCAAGGGTCGGTGTCCACAAAGTATAGTTTTCGGTCCATTCGTCCAGTTGTTTAGCTGTCGGCAAAGTCTGTTCAATGTATGTCTTAGATACTAGGGTGTAAATGAAACCCGTATTTGCCACGGCAAAAAGAATCATCGCGAGAATAGGCCCAAGGTACTTTGGATTTTGAATTATTTCTTTAAATGCTTTATGAGGGGCGTATATGACTTTGAATATTCCGTACGCAAACAATGGTTTGTGCTCCGCCCGTAAGTGGTTGTTACTTGTTTATTAAGGATTTGCTACATTCCAAGTTTTAGTCGCCTATAAGTTGTGTAGTCCACATACTCCAAGAAGGGATTTTCCGCTTGATACTTAACTGTCAGTTTTTGGTGTTGCCGCTTATCCAGTATTTGGCTCGTGGTGATGAGTGAGTAGGCGTCGCTTCCCGCTCCTGAACCATAGCTAACGATTAGGATGCGTTCTTCAGGCTCGGCTATGTCTAAAATAGCCGCCAAACCCAATGGTGAAGAACCTGAGTATGTGTTGCCGAACTTGGCTACTTGAAGTGAGGGCAAGTACTGACTTTCTTTAAATCCAAGCTCCTTCGCGATTTTCACTGGAAACTGAACGTTAGGCTGATGCGCAACAAAATAGTTGATGTCTCCTACTTGCAGATTAAGTCGATCCATCAGTTTTTTGGCTGCCTTTCTGATGTGTTTAAAGTATGCTGGGTCTCCGGTGAATCTTCCACCATGCATTGGATATAATTCGCCGTCGCGTCGCCAAAAATCAGGGGTGTCTGAGGTGCATGAGTACCATCCTTCAATTTCGGCTATAACGTCGTGTTTTCCCAGAATATAGGCGCATCCGCCGAACCCGACGAATAAGTCCAGTTCTCCGCCGGGGCAGTCTCTTGGAGCTGCTTGAGAATTGTCTGTACCTATCACCATGGCGTATTGAATGTTTGATTTTGGATAGTTAACCAGCGAGGCTGCGTCCTTAAACATGCTTGTGGCAGCTTTGCAAGCGAATTCTGTGTCTATAGCATCAACTCCCTGCAAATCTTCATCGATCTCGCCAAGCTTCAGAACTTGCGCGACTTTTGAAGCTATGGGCTTAACAGCGTATGGGTTTGATTCTGAGCCAGCGTAAATCTTGCCAACTAGTGAACTGTCGGCTCCAGAGTGAATCAACGCGAGTTTTCCAGCTTCAACAGCAGCCGTTATCGCATCTTCATCAATGAATGGAACTGAACGCTCCATGCCTCCCTCCTTTGCTCTAAACCTTGAGGTATATACTCCATAGCCAACTATTCCTGGAGCCTCACACTCTTTATTCTGTTTAACAATAGCATATTCTTGGTACGGATAATACTCGTCAGCGAAGGTGAAAGCCAAAGAAATTGTGGGGATGACATCACTTTTACCCACGGAGTAGCGTCTTCGAAACCTTGGAACAACCTCCCTCCCTTCAAGAGCCGAGAAGTCGATTTCTTCGTTGTCTTTTATTATTCGATCAGTCAGTCTTCCTGGAACACGTATTTTGCCATTGTGGAAGGAAACTATGCCGTAGATGTAACTGCCCAGCTTTGTGAACTTGTTTGTTGGCTCGTTAATAAAGGTGCATACTTCAAGTTTGCCCTTCTCGTAGAATAGGTCCATGTCAACCATTTTCCCAAAGCTCTTTCTTCCGCAGTTTCCACAGTAGTCCCTTATCTCGAAATATTCTTTCCCGCAAATTTGGCAGCGTCTCCCCCTTAATCTGTCGCCAAGATAGGAAACTCTTCTCTCTATTGGTTCACTACTCATTTCAATCTCTCCCCAAAATGTAAACATAACCTTTAGTTCCGAATCCCTCAAGCTCCAGTACACATCCATACTTCAGTCCTTTATCGCTTTTAACTTGTCGTTCACCAGCTTCACCCCTTAGCTGCTTAAAAACTTCAAAGATTTGGGCGCCGCCAGTGGCACCTAAGGGGTTTCCATCCGCTTTTAATCCGCCGTTCATGTTTACGAAGAGTTTTCTTCTATCTATTTCATAATAACCTTTGTAGTCTTGACAGCTTTCGTATATGCTTCTCCAAGCGTTTCCGGGTTCGCAGAATCCTAAATCCTCAAGGGAAACCATTTCCATAACTGTAGACTGATCATAAAGCTCAACAACTTGTATATCCCATAGACTTATTCCAGCAATTTTCAGAGCATTCTTCATCGCTATTTCACCCACAAGAAAGTGTGTCATGTCATCTCTTGCTGGATAGGTCAGGTAATCGGTTGCAGAAGAGGAGCCAAGAATATAAACTGGCTTATCAGTGAACTTTTTGGCAACTTCTTCGCTGGTGAGGATAAGGACTGCTGCACCATCGGAAATTGGTGCATAATCGTAAAGCCCCAAAGGCTTTTTAGCTTCTTTCCTAGCGTTTAAGACCTGCTCAACCGTTATTTCTCTCTGAAGCTGCGCATACTCGTTTTTTGTCGCGTTCAAGTGGTTTTTAACTGAAATCTGTGCTAATGCGATGTTTACTTTTTCGAGGTTCTCGCCTGTTACGCCGTGTTTTTTTATGTAGGCTCGAAGCATCAGCTCATGGTTTGCCTCTGGCGTGCATCCCGCATAATAACTCCATGGATCTTCTAGCAGCATTAGGTCGTCGCGGATTTTATCCCAACGGTCTGTCATTTTCTCTATTCCGCCAACCAAAACCACGTTGTATCTTCCAGCTTGAATGGCGTTACAAGCGTTTGACAGTGCTGAGCTGAAGGAACGGGTTACTTCCATTGGAACATGAAGTTCTGTGAGTTCTGAGAGGAATCCTTCCTCCAGTCCAAATTTGTTTGTGATTGGGAGAAAATAGTCTGAAAGGTAGCATGCCTCTAAGTCTCTGCGTTCTATGTCTGCTTCCTTTGAAGCCTTCAGCCAAGCCTCTTCTATCAGTTTTTCTGGTTCCTTCTCGTAGTGTTCTCCAAACCTTGTTCTTCCAACAGCAACTATGGCTGGGCGATTTTGCATTACATCGCACCTTTTCTCTCAATCAGCAAATATTCCCTTTCGTAATGACTTTTAAGTGTTTGCCATTTTACCGTTTTCGGAAAATTCATAATTGTGTTAATAAGCATATATGAGGATAGCGAGGCGAGGATCATGCGCGATGAAGAGAAGTACCGCTTAGTTATAACCGTTAAGGAGATACGTGGAAGTTGCCCCGTCTTCAAAGTGGGAGACAGAATAGTTATAGATTCGCCAAAAATAGTTGTTGACAAAACAGACAACATTTGCATTCATGCTTTCGGGTGTATGCTCTCCATGATTGTTCCCTTAAGCCATGGAATAAGCTTCAAAGAGTTAGGCTTGGCAAAAGAGGAAGGAGAAAAAGGCTACATCCAATGCTTAGACCCAGGAAAGCCCTACACCGACGGCGGAACTGTACTATTCGAAATGAAGCGAGAAAGAATCTGATGGTCTAGTTCATAAAATTTTTATTATGGTTTGTCGGAAAGGCTAACCAACATGTGATTTGAATGATGTTGATTCATCTATCCTTTAGGAGTGTAAAATCGTTTTGGATACAAGAAGAAGAGCAGCGCTTCTCGGTTTAGCCTTCATAGCCTTTCTGGCTCTCTCTTACATCGCGAACGTCATCTTCTTCAGCGTTTTAGGCGAAATCTTCCACAATCAGTTTCTAGCCGTTGCCATGCTTTTCATACATAACGTTCTTGCAATCTCTCTCATTTTACTAGGCATGACATTATACGTTAATCTTGTTGTTTTGGGTTTCTTCAAGATGGAGAAGTACGGACATATTGTACTTGTGCATCCCCGAACCTTCGCCATAGTCTTCGCAGTCATGATTCTTTTCCTAAGCATTCTGCGCGGAAGCAATCTCCTTTACGGCGGAATAAACGTCGAAGCCTTGCCCCTAATTCTGCTGGTAAGTGCACCAATCGGGATTGTTGAGGGATATGGCATTTACTTGACGATTAAGAAGGCACTAAGCAGAGCAATGTCTATGAAAGACTTAGTTTACATTTACGGCATTTTCCTCGTCGCAGCCATAATCGAAGTTGGCTTCATAAACCTTCTAATATGGGTTTCCAGAGGATAGGCGAAGCAACAGACATTTACTCCCTAGGTGGGATTCGAAACCTCAATCTTCTTTAACTTTCCTTTTAATTCTTTCATCAACCTTTTTAACTTAAGACTCAACTCCACGGGGTAGCGGGGTGCGCCCTTCAAATTCTTGCATTTCTCGGGAAGTTTTGAAAGACTTTCCAAGGCTCTTTTTCTTATCTCCTCAAGCGGTGGAAGGTCATAGACTATTTTCCCCTTCTCCATTACTTTAAGGAGCAGAGGCTCCCCGTCTATTTTTTCATCCTCTAAAGCGATGGTGTCTTTTACGAAATTGCCTCTTTCATCTTTAAACCTGAAGACTTGCTTTCTCCCGGGAAGTGTGACTTTGCCTTTACTTAGCTTCATGATTGGCGAAAATTGGCCTTTCTCGTCCATCTTTTCGCACAACTTGTAGATGATGTCGACGTAAGGTCTATCCTCTGAGGTTCCCATTCTGGTCCCGACACCGAATGCATCGATTTTTGCGCCCTTTTTCAGCAATTCCTCTATCTCGTATTCATCCAGATCCCCGCTTGCGAAGATCTTGACGTATTTCACGCCGTTCTTATCCAGCAATTCCCTAACCTCTTTGCTTATCTCTACCAAATCTCCGCTGTCTAGCCTTACCCCGCCCAACTTGAACCCCTTTTCTTCGAGCTCTTTGGCAACCATGGCAGCTTTCTCAGCTCCCTTAATATCGTCGAATGTATCGATCAAAAGCGTTGGTTTATCGGGGAAAGTTTTGGCAAAAGCCCTGAAAGAATCTATCTCCCTTTCGAAAAACATTACGAAAGAATGGGCCATGGTTCCAAAGATGGGGATGCCGTATTTCATCCCTGCAAGGACGTTGGAAGTGCCGCTGCAGCCAGCTATGTAGCTGCACCTCGCCACCTTCATTCCCGCGTCGGTTCCGTGCTCTCTTCGTAAGCCGAACTCGATCACAGGCCTATCTTTTGCTGCGTTCACGACTCTCGAAGCCTTAGTCGCAATCGTTGTCTGTAAGTTAACGGTGTTAAGGATGAAGGTTTCTATCAGCTGAGCCTCTATTATCGGCGCAGTAACCCTAATCAAAGGCTCGTTTGGAAAGACTATTGTGCCTTCTGGGATAGCCCACACTTCGCCCGTGAATTTGAAGTCCCTCAAGTAGTCGAGAAATTCATCTTTAAATCCTTGCCTTTTCAAGAAATCTATGTGCTCTTCGTTAAACCTTGCCCTTTCAAGGAAAAGTAGCACTTGCTCCAAACCCGCAAACAAGAAATAAGATCGATTTGGAGGTAATCTTCTTATGAACAGGTCAAAAGTCGCAGGCTCAAATTTTTTGTTATCGAAGTAACTTGCGCACATGGTCAACTCGTACAAGTCTATGAACATGCTCATGTTTTCTTCGTCCACGAAACCTATGAAAAAGCTCATGGAGTATATTTGATGGTAAGGAAATTATATCCCTTTCTGCTTGACAGACGTGGTTTCACCCCTTGACTAACGTCCTGTGCCAAGCGAAATTGGCAAATATGTGCTTTAATAAAGCATAAATATTCACCGCTTACAACCATGATTTCTAAACTTAGGTGGAAAATAAAGTGAGTAGAAAACCAGTGAAGGAAATACTTGTTATAAAAGGCGGAAATCTAATAGACGGCACCGGCGCAAAACCGCTGAAGAACTCTGTTGTTGTGGTGGAAGGGGCAAGAATCACGGCTGTTGGCAAAGAGAGAGATGTAGATATACCAAAGAAAGCCAAGAAAACTGAGATTGACGCATCAGGAAAAACAGTAATGCCAGGATTAATTGACTCACATTTGCATTTAATAGGCATGAAGACTGACCGCATTCTAGAAGAAGAATTTGTTAGACCTCATCAATTGGGTTTAATAAAAAGCGTTTACGATGCTGTTGACCTTTTAGAAGCAGGCTTCACAACAGTGAAAGACTGCGGCGGCTTCGGCATATACCTGAAAAGGGCTATCGCCGAGGGAACAACGCGCGGGCCTAGGATACTTTCGGCAGGTTATGTGTTAAGTCAAACAGCGGGTCATGGGGATACGCATTTCGTTCCTGTTGAATGGGTAGATGCGCGGGTCACAAAAAGGGGCATGGCCTTGTTGTGCGACGGAGTGGCAGAATGTATTAGGGCGTCTCGTTACGCATTGAGAGAAGGTGCTGACTTTATAAAAATCTGCGCAAGTGGTGGAGTAATGTCGATGGTTGATAGACCTGAACATACTCAGTTTACACTGGAAGAATTGAAGGCAATAGTTGAAGAGGCAAGACATGTCGGAAAGTTTGTCACAGCTCATTGCCAAGGGACAGAAGCGATGAAAAACTGTATAATGGCTGGTGTAAAAACAATTGATCACGCTTGCTATCCTGACGACGAAGTAATAAAGATGGCTAAAGAGAAAAAGGATGTTGTGTTTGTTTCAACCCTTTCTATCATGTGGCGCATAGTAACCGAAGGAGAAAAGGCTGGGTATCCGCCTTGGGCAGTGACAAAGGGAAAGGAAGTGTCAGAAACTACAATGAAGAACATAGCAAGACTTTACAAGGCCGGTTTAACAATTGCAAGCGCTACCGACTTTGGGGGTTCGCCATTGTTGAAAATGGGTACAAATGCTATGGAGTTGGAGTTGCTGGTTAAATATTGCGGCTTTAAACCTATGGACGCGATTATCGCGGCGACACGAAACGGCGCAAAGGCGTGTGGATTGGAAAATGAAATTGGAACGATAGAGAAGGGAAAGCTGGCTGACATTTTATTGGTTGATGGCGATCCGCTTAAGGATATCAAGGTTTTGCAGGATAAGAGCAAGATAAAAATGGTTATGAAGGAAGGAAAAATTGAAGTAAAAAGAGGTGTAAAACTCTCTCCTTCATGAACGCAGAAATAATACAATGCTGTGTGCTTATGCTATTCCAAAATATAGCCTAACTCATCATTTCCTCTTCAACTATCCTTATTCCCCTCTTCTTCAACTCATCTAAAAACAACTGGAAAAGTTTATCATCCATCCCTATCTTTTCAGGCGGAATGACGCCTTTTTCCTTTACGGCTTTTTTTAGTATTAATTGTGCAATGATTGAGGCTGGATAAGCCGTTGTTCTCGCCATGGCTGTTATCCCTCGCTTTTCATCGTAGCGGTCCAATAGGTGGTAAACATAACGTTTTTTTCTGCCATTTTTAATGCCAATGACCTCAATCTTTAATGCCACAAAATCCTTAACCTCTGGTTTCAAAAGCCTCTGTTCCAAAAGTTTGATGGTGAGCCTTCTCGGCGATACGCCTACACCCTCGACATCGACCTTTTCTTCATCAAAGAATCCAAGAGCCTCAAGCAGTTTAATCTTTTCAGCATGTCCCGGATATCTGAGCGTCTTCTCCCACATGTCTTCTACATTTTTTATAGTGTACATCAATGTTCTAAGCCCATCGGTGTAGAAGGCTTCAAGCTTTCCAATATTTGGAAATTCGACTTCTTCCAGCCCGCTTAAGGCTTCTACTTCAATGATTTTGCCATCTCTAACTATTCGCGCTTTTCTTGTGTATTCATCGATTAGGCTTTCGGGTGACCATGTAATAATGTAGCCTAAAAGCGGGACGGGTTTTTCCGGAAGCCCTCCAACCATTATTCGTACACTTCTAATCTTGTCAAGCCTTCCCGTGGCATGTCCGACAAGAATGTTGCTTATGCCGGGGGCGAGTCCGCAATCCGGAATAATTGTTACATTAGCTTTTACAGCGCTTTGATTGAGGGCTAAGGGATTTTTCCCCATATAGGAAACGTCCACCAAATCCTTTCCGGCTTCAACACATGCTTCAGCTAGGCGGTAGCCAAGTTTTCCTGGCAGAAATCCCATAGCCAAGTCGAAGTCTTTTAAGACATCAACTAATTTGTTATAGTTTGCTGTATCCAGTTGAATCCATGAAACATTCCTCCTGTGGATTCTTTCAGCAACATTTTTAGCTCTTGTCTTGTCTTTGTCGGCGACAACAACTTCAATAGAACTAATGCTTTTGGCGATGTCTTCTGCAGCAACAGGGCCTATATTTCCACAGCCCAATATGAGTAGTTTCATAAGTGGTAATCAAGGAATTTTTTATTAAAACCTTCCTAAAAGCAAAGATAAAACGTCATGGCTAGCCTTTATCCATTACTCTTCCTTAAATCTGGCATCATTAGAATTTCTAGTAGAATTCCAGCAAAACTCTAGCGATTCCCGTTCAGAGAATAATGAAGCTATATAGTTGATTTATAGAAGATTGATTTGAAAATCTTATATACCACCATGGCAATTGTAACTCTGAGCATCATGGCTGAAGTTTGTCCGATATGCGGGCTTCCCAAAGACTTGTGCGTTTGCAGCGAAATAGAGAAGGAGCAACAGAGAATTCGCATAAGACTTGAAACACGAAAGTTTGGCAGACCAACAACAATAGTGGACGGCATAAACGACAAAAACACAAACCTAGCAAGCCTAGCCCAAAAACTAAAAAACGCCTGCGCATGCGGAGGAACAGCAAAAAACGGTCAGATAATGCTTCAGGGAGACCACCGTGAAAAAGTCCGCCAATACCTAATAAAGCTTGGATATCCGGAAGAAAATATAGAGCTTCAGTAGCTGCCGCATAAAGGTGCAAGCCCGAGATGAAGTTGCTACAGAATATACAAGAAGTATTTAAAATGCTAAAACGTCGAAAACCATCAAAAATATACTGTCCAAGATGTGGAAGCCCAAAAATCCACCTATCTAGCAGCCTTGACTATTGGCTAACACCAAAAAAGTACATGTGCGATGACTGTGGGTATAGAGGTCCCATAGTTATGGAACTTGAAAAAGAAGAAGTTTGAGAATGTCGTATTGCCTAGTCTGGAAGTTCCAGATTTAGTTGTTTCTTCAAAGTTTTGTAGCGGTTTCTCACAGTGACTTCCGTAACCCCAGCGGCTTCAGCAATATCCTTCTGTGTTTTCTTCTCATCATTCTGCAGGCAAGCAATATACAGAGCCGCTGCAGCCAAACCCATAGGGTCTTTACCAGCAGCAGCCCGCCTCTTTCTGGCTTCTCGAAGAAATTGAATGGCGAGTCCCTGAGTTTTGCCCGAAATCCCCGTTCTCTCAGCGATTTTTGAAATGTATGTTAAAGGGTCAGCAATGGGCATATGCACCTCAAGTTCACGGAGCAAAAGCCTATAACAACGAGCAACATCCTTCTTATCGACCAGACTTGCCTCCGCAATTTCACGGAGAGTTCTCGGGGTTCCGCTTCCACGACAAGCTGCGTAAAGCGCAGCGGCAGCTATAGCTGCGATAGACCTACCGCGAACTAAGCCCCTGTCCAAGGCTTTGCGGTAAATAACCGCAGCCTTCTCCTTGATCGGCGGTGGGATGTAAACTTTGTCTGAGAGGCGGTCAAGCTCAGCCATTGCTTGGGCGAGGTTTCTGTCAACTGAGGAGTGCACTCTGGAACGTATCTGCCATTTCCTCAAGCGCCACATTTGCAATCGTGTGGAAAGAGGAAGCTTCCTACCGAAGGCGTCGCGGTCAACTTGGCTTATGGCTGTTGACAAGCCTTTGTCATGGACGGAATATGACGTTGGCACTCCAACTCGGCTTCTTGACGCTTTCTCTTCTTGTGTGAAAGCACGCCACTCGGGTCCCTTGTCCATCATCTGGTCATACAACACTAATCCGCAACTACCGCAAACAGTCTCACCAGTATCATAATCATGAATAAGGTTTGCACCACCGCATTCCGGACATTTATCAACTAAACGTTGACGAGGTCTGCTTTCTTTCTTGTTCATTTTTACCCCGATCATTATCGCGTAGAACCGTCACCCTTCATGTTCCTTCTCGGATTCAGAAAACAGCCCATCCGGCCCCGCGTAGCTATCTCAATGGGCAGTCTTAATATATAAAGTTTACGGTTTATTTAAGAGGATTCCACTCACAAATCTTGAATACTTACATGAACTATTGATTAACAGGGAAAGTGGTTTATGTGAATATACTTCCAGAAAAAATACGAAGAACATTAGAGAAAACCGTCAAGGAGATGAGGGTTAAAGAAAACGTTTACGGTATCGGATTGTTTGGAAGTTGGAGTCGAGGCGACGCTACGGCGTCAAGCGATGTTGATCTATTCGTCCTTGACAAGGGCAACTTTAATCATGAGTATGTGGAGAGGATCGAAATTGGCGGTTTACTCATAGATTTAGATCACATTCCAAAACAATGGATTCATGGACCAATCACCCCAGAAATAGACCAGAAGCTATACGAGATGCAAATCCTTTACGATAGAGATTGGTCGCTGACTAACACAAAACTTTTGATGGCTAAATCCTATGTTTCACCTGAAAGGGTTGACATCCGGACAGAAGCCCACATCATAGACTCAGACATATACTTGAGCCGTGCAACCTCAGCCTTTTCAAGGGAAGACCTCTGCAGCGCGTATCTTTTCGCTACGGTAGCTCTAGAAAATGCAATGAAGGTTTTAGTTGAGATAGCTTTGGAGCCATTTTCAAACAGTCGATTCATAGAAAAACTCGAAATTTCGGCAACAAAACTAGGAATGCGAGACCTATTCAACGACTACTTAGATTTAGCTGGGCTAAGCAAAGCCGACAGTGCAAGCGTTAAAGACAAACTGAAGCTTTTCAAAACAATTTGGGACGAAATAAGCACCACGGTCAGGCAGAATCTCCAGGCACTTGAGTCTTCTCATTTTAAAGTTAAGACGAAGCTAAAGTATTATTTGAATCCGGCCTTTCTGCAGGGCACGTTGATGCGTACAAACTCTTTGATCGAATCTGAAAAAGTGGTTGAGGCATCCCACTACTTGAACAATATACTTCTTGACATCGTCGAAAACTATGTGTGGTTAAAATCCTCAATTGCTAGAGTTAAAATAGATTACACAACCCTAATTCGCTCTTTTGAAAGCTTAGAAGAGAAAAACCCCAAAAACTACAAAGACATAGTAAAGTTTCTAAACCTAAGCGACATGGACAAATCTTTCGCCGCCAGCACAATCGAGAAAACCCGCGAAATAATGCTTAAAATACGCAGGGAGAGGAAGGTTTTAATCAAAAATCGCCTAATAAAAAGTTAGCTCAAATCATCTTATACTCGGAGCCCGGTGGTGTAGCGGACAAGCATAGCGGGCTTTGGACCCGCTGACGAGAGTTCGAATCTCTCCCGGGCTACCATTACATGTGTAAGAGAATACTTCCCCCAATTTTTTGCGTGTGCGCGCGTCAGTCATCCGAGATGAGGCTGAAGCTAGGAAACTGGCAGATCAACATTATAAATGCGCGCGCTTAAAATTATATATAATAGAAGTTGATAGCAATTAGCGGATGATTTGTCATGTCAGCAAAAGAAAATAAGGGGCTTATGCGTCGTTTGTTTGAGGAGTATAACAAGGGGAAGGCAGCCGCCATGGCAGTAATCGATCGATCGATATGCGCGGCGACCTCAAGGACTTCAAACAAAAGGAGAGCGAGGCGTTCGACGCGTTTCCCGACATGCATGTAACCATTGATGACATGGTCGCCGAAGGAGACAAGGTAGCAGCGCGCGTTACAATGACTGGCACACACAAAGGTGAATTTATGGGCATTCCTCCTACCAATAAGAAGGTGACGATTTCGTTGATCTTCATCGACCGCTTTGCTGGCGGCAAGATCGTGGAAGACCATGGTGAATATAGTGCTTTGGACTTGATGCGGCAACTCGGTCTTAAAGAAATACCCACGCCGAAGAAGGAAAAATAACCACCACAAATCGTATTCTGATTTCAGCTTCCCCCTCTTTTTCTGTTCGGTCATTTCTTACCTCATCATAGCGCGCGCTACGAAAGAGTTCACTCCTCTTTTTTTCTTTTAGCTTCTATGGCATCTAAATGCACAGCTAACACCCAAGCGATCCAGCTGGCTATGCCTGACAGACAAAAAACGATTGATAACAACAACCAAGATGTTGGTTCTAAGACGAGACTGATGTTCATAGCATCGCCAGCTACCCCAAAAGCAGCGAATGTTAATCCAAGTACCCAGAAAACAAACCCACCATCACAATGTGCGCCACCAGCAGCCACTATTTCTTCACGTTTCATCGAGCACTTTCTTAATCTCATAGATAATCACCTCCTCTGAGACGAAAGTATGCATGTACGTCTTCTGCTTCAATTTTTATGACTTGTGGAAAGACCTTCGATTTATTCTAAATGACGCATACCAAAGCATTAGATAATTGATAATAGTGACTACAAAAGGGGAACTATGTCACTTATACCAGAATTTGAGTTGGGCTTATGGAACGCTTGGATTGTTACGGTTCTAGGTTTGATTCTCCCCTCTATTATTTTCTCTTACATCAACAAAGAGGTACAAAAAAAGAGAACGGGGGGGTTCAAATGGAGTGAACTGAGTAAAACTGACAAAATAGGAATTATAATTACTCAAATCATTATCTTTCCTTTCACAGTAATCTACTCTTTCTTCTTGCCCTTGAAGCTAGGCACAGTATGGTTCTATATAGGTCTACCCATCAGCATTCTGGGCATTATCATGTGCTTCATGACTGGAGTCTCCTTTGCTACTGCTCCACTTGATAAACCCATAACCACAGGGGTCTACAGCGTTTCGAGAAACCCTCAGTATTTCTTATGGTTCCTGGAGTATTTAGGCATAGGTATAAGCGGTCTTTCTTGGGTTTTTTTACTATGTGCAGTGGCATGGATAATCTTGTTGCACATTGGGGTAGTACAAAGCGAAGAACCCTCCCTCATCAAGAAGTATGGGGACGCATACAGAGAATACATGAATAGAACTCCAAGATGGATAGGAATACCGAAATCAGGGAAAAAAGACTAATACCTCTTCATTAAGTGTTTAATGAGAGACTGGATAGTTATACCTTCTAGCTTGAAGCAACTTTCCACACTTCTCGCGCAAAACAAGCACCCTCGGTTCTCCATGTCGGAAAGTTGGATAAGCGGAAGCCTAGGCTGGCTAGCGTACGCTCCAAAGTGAGAAATTTAAACGAGACAAGTCACGTATCCCGGGCTACCATGAAACCCTAGTCAGGACGACGTTCAAACTCTCGGCTCAGCATGGTTGGGGTAAAGTTTTATTCCAAACCTGAAGGTAGAGGTTGCTTGGTGCGTGAAATCGAAAGCTTATAGGGATGCGATGCTCTTATCACGTCAATGAGTGATTCTGATGGTTGAGATAAAGGAAATGCCTTATGATGAGAAGTATTCGAGTGTGCTTAGTTACTTGAAACTTATGGACGATAATGTTTTGCCTTTTGTAGATAAAGAGTTGGGCGCTCAGAAAGTCGCTGAGCTTAGGACCATTTGGCAGAAGGGCACACAAACTATTCCTGAAGACGCTACTTACGAAGAGAAGTATAACATAGCTTACGGTAACTGGGTGCGAAAATACGTGAGTGCCTTCAATTTTGTAAGTAACAATCTGGGCGAGAACGGCGTTGAAAAGTTCAAAGACACTTCCGTTGAAGCACTGAAAAGGAAAATCTCCAGCCCAGCCCTGTTCTTGCTGAAGCTAATGAGGGCAGTTTCACCACAAACAGCTTTTCGAACATTTGCCAAGCAGATGACCTATCAATTGCAAGTGTATACGCCCCTCTCCGTTTCGGAGTTGTCTGGAAACAGACTCGTTGTCCATACGAGTCATTGCAGAGTACTTGACTATCCTGACTCTGAAGTCTGCTGCACAGTCGGCTGCCAAGAAGTCCCTGCTCGCTGGCTAGAAGACCAGTTTAAACTGAAGATGACAGCGAACCGTCAAGGCAAGAGTTGCACAATAACCATCGATAGGAAGTAAGTAGCTCAACGCGCTTCTTCATGCTCTCACTCCTAGTTAGCCTGCTAGCTGTTCCAACCGATATTTTTCCTCTAGTCAACCCGTCATTTTCGCTAATTCGAGATGAGAAATTTAGACGAGATAAGTCACGTATCCCGGGCTACCATTGTTCTTTGATTCTGAGGCTGGTTTGTTATCGTTCCGTGAGGGAGCAGTTTGATTTAGGCTGACTTGTTGGTTTAGAGCTTGAAGAAGACTGAGAAGCTGTTGTGTCAGCGGGCTTAGGACGCACGTCGATTAAATAGTCAAATGCAATACGTTTAACGATAGTTAGCGAAATGCCATGATGAATGTAAGGGGCGTTCACATGAAAGTTAAATGGAAGATACGGCATCATCTTAAGCCAGGAGATATAGGGTATCTCACTTATCTTCATGGGATCTTATATGCAGAAGAATATGGCTACGACCAAACATTCGAAGCGTATGTTTCAGGTGGGCTTGCAGAATTTGTTCACTCGTTCAGTCCCGACAAAGATCGAATTTGGCTGGCAGAGACAAACGGTCGAATCATTGGTTCCATCGCCATTGTCGGGCATTCAAAAGTAGATGCTCAACTTCGCTGGTTCCTCGTTCATCCTGACTATCGAGAGCTTGGTATCGGGAAAGAACTCCTAAAGGAAGCGCTTCAGTTCTGCAAGGAGCGCAAGTACAAAACCGTATTCCTCTGGACCACAAGTGAACTGATGGCAGCTGGTCATCTCTACACACGCTTTGGTTTCAGTAAAACCGAGGAGAAAACGCACGAAATTTGGGGAAAGAGAGTAACAGAAGAAAGGTATGATCGGTATTTATAATTAAACGGTGAGTTTGCTCTCTTTTCCCTTCTTGCCAACTAATTCAAGAATCCGCTTCTGCATTTCTTCAGGGTCCGGCACCGCTATCATTGTTGGGAAACTCCATCCAACTCCATACCAGTAACCATACCAAGGGTATCCATACCTTGGCTCTCCCGTCATTTCCCTTACAACTACGCCGCCCACTCCGCAAACCCTTTCCCAAAATGTTCTGCTCACGGCAACATCGGAGATTCTCTCGAGGGGGACGCTCGTTACGCTGTAGCCTATAACCCCATGCTTCCATACCACTCGCCTATCAGTGACCCAGTAGTGGTACTTCTTGTACATCAAGTTGGTGAGAATCAACGTTAAAACGATAACTATTGCAGCGAGAACAAGATATGAGAAAGCATAGGTTACGAGTAGGGGACCAATACCTACCGTGGTAATCGGAACTCCGCCAGTTACCACATATAATGTCATTGCGACTATTACGTTCAGCATAGCCAAGATAACGAGTTCTGCGATAGTAGCCCTAACCGCCACATATCTCTTAAAATTGGGCGTGGGAGAGACATCCAAAATCAAGCGTTCGCCTTCAAGCAGGCGCGGCTCAGACACGCTACTTCACCTTAATGAAGTATACTGGCGGAGCCAATATAAAAGATAGCGCACGCACAAGGATACGTACAATGCTTTTATTAATGTCAAAAAGGCTAATTTTAAATGGATGACTGAACTTGAGAAAGTTGCCGAGCGGATGGCACTTACTGGCTTGGGTTATCGGTGGTTTTTTGATGGCGTGCTGTTTCTGCTTTGGGCTTTTATATGCCTGATTTATCTAGGCGTAATGCGGGCTTGTTTCTTGCCTCTGACATACTTCAACAACGGGTTAAGAGATGCCATGATCTATGAAAACCCAACAAGCGCCTTGTACAACTCTCTCATCATTCTTGCAGTAGCATCATTCTTCATAATCGCAGCTTCCCTTTTGACCAAATGGAGGGAGGAATAGACTGACCTTATCGGGTAATCCGAAATAGCCTCCAAATAGAGCTTTGGACCTGCTGACTAGAGTTCGACTCTTTCCCGGATTACCACTTTGAAATTGATTTTAAAGTCATTTTGGTATGTTAAAGCGGCGCCGGAGGCATGAGATATAAATGGTTGCGGTCAGAAAAATTGAATGGAGGTTTCGGCTTAGGTTTTAACAAAACCGTGAGCGAAAGTTTTTATTAAGGTTAGAAACTATTTTGGCACTGTTCCTTAAAAGATGATGTATTATGGCTTTGCAGAAAGGCGACTTCCTGCGGATAGATTACACTGCCAAAGTAAAGGAAACAGGCGAGGTTTTCGACACAACCATCGAAGAAATCGCCAAAAAAGAACGCCTATACAAAGAAGGCGAACTCTACGAACCAAAACTGGTGGTGGTAGGAGAAGGATGGGTTCTCAAAGCGTTAGACGAAAGCCTATCAACCATGGAAGTTGGCAAGCCCACAACTGTTGAAATACCGCCAGAAAAAGCCTTTGGAAGCAGAGACCCTGAGAAGGTTAAACGTGTTTCACTAAGGCATTTAACCGCTAAAGGAGTAACCCCAAGTCTTGGGATGCGTGTTGAATATGAAGGGAAGATGGCTACTGTGCGAGCAGTAGGTGCTGGGCGCGTTCTGCTGGATTTTAACCCTCCCTTAGCCGGAAAAACCCTAGTCTACGAAGTGACGGTTCAAAAGAAACTTGAAGTGCAAAGAGAGAAAATAGCAGCCCTTATTCATCGCAGAATACCAGCCGTAGAGGAAAGCAAATTCAAATTCAGCGCAAAGGCGAAGACGGTCAACATAGAAATGCCTGAAGAAGCCTTCTACTTGGATGGAATTCAGGTGGCGAAAAGGGGCGTAGCCCTAGACATACAAAGATTCTTCCCGGAAATCACCTCGGTCAAATTCACAGAAACATTTAAGGCAGAACCTAAAACAAAGGCATAAGCGGTATCCTCGACCTCTAGATGACTTCCGTAGTCTTCACAATTTTTCTGCAAGCTTCAAGGTTTAGGTTTAGTTTGTTAAGAATCGTGTATCGTTCAGGTCTTATTGACGAAGCCATAAATAGGGCTCTAACAACGTTCTCTTTTTCTATATTAAGCTCCTCAGCATTTGTGGGTGCACCTAACTTTCTTAGCGTGTCCCTTATGCGTTTCCAGTTTGCCTTATGCAAGTAAGCCATGATTATTGTTCCAACACCACATTGTTCACCATGCAAAGCGTGATTAGGCCCGAGCATGTCGAGCGCGTGGCTGAATAGGTGCTCTGAACCGCTGCATGGGCGGCTACTTCCCGCGATGCTCATGGATACTCCGCAGCTTATCAAAGCTTCTAAAAGCACCCGTAAACCTTCTTCGCTTTTTGGTTTAATCAGTTCAGCGTTCTGCATTACAAGTTTGGCGCTCATTAAAGCTAGGCTTGCGGCGTATTCCCCATAATACTCGTTTTTCTCTTCATGCGCCAATCTCCAGTCTTTCACAGCCGTGAATTTTGCGATAACGTCTGCGCAACCACTTGTAATAAGGCGATGCGGTGCTTGCATTATTATGCTTGTGTCTGCTACGATGGCTATAGGTGCTTGAGCCATAATGGAGAATGGTTTTTCAAAGCCCTTAACAGAAGATAAGGGGCTTGCGATTCCATCATGGGAAGCCGTGGTTGGAACACTGATAAATTGGACTTCTTGATGAGCGGAGCTCAACTTTGCGACATCTATTTTTGTTCCACCGCCCACCCCGAAAACAACTTGCGGTTTAAAAATCTTTATTTTTTCTTCAACAGTCTCAACATCTTTAACAGTCGCTGTTTCGACAAGAAAAGTGTCAATATTCACCCCTTCTTGCTCAAGAATCTTCTGAACAGTCTTTCCAGCAATATCATAGGTTTTTGAACCCGCGATTATTAATGCAGATTTTGTAAATCCCAATCTTCGAGAGATTTCAGCAACACGCTCTATTGTTCCATTTCCGACGATCACTTCTCTTGGAAGCTGCATGCGATGATATTTTAAAGACAAATCAATCACTGTTCCGTTTGTAGTCATCTCTAATTTCATAGCGATGTATGTTTAAAACTTTTTAAATCCAGCGTTTCCAAATTAAAAAGGGTTGTTTCATCTCGCAGTTTTGAACCGTAATATTAATAAATCTCATGATTATGATTACATGATGCTACTTCCTAGCGAAGTAATTCCGTGATGTGTTTAGGTTTTAGGAGAAAAACGAAATGACAAATAATGATGCAGTCAATCGATTAGTGTTGAAGGGAACAACAACCATGGGAGTCGTATGTAAAGACGGCGTAATGTTAGCTTCAGACACCCGTGTAACTATGGGATTCTACGTAGCCCACAAACACGGGAAAAAGATATACAAAATAGACGACCACCTGGCCATGACCATTTCCGGAACCCTTGCCGACGCGCAAAGAACCGTAGACGTATTGACGGCGAATGCAGAGCTTTACAAATTGAACTTGGGCAGACCCATGCCTGTCAACTCTGCGGCGAGACTTATCGCGAACCTTTTATTTTCATCTAGATACGTGCCGTTGCTCACGCATGTTCTGATAGGAGGCGTAGATGACGCTGGACCACATGTGTTTTCGTTGGACCCCTTTGGCAGTTTGACAGAAGAGAAGTGCGTTGCCACCGGTTCCGGTTCGCCGATAGCCTATGGTGTTTTAGAAGATAAGTATAGGGAAAATATGTCTGTTAAAGAGCTTTCGCCAATAATCGTTAAAGCCGTTAGTGCTGCAATGAAGCGTGACGCGGCGAGTGGAGATAGTTTTAACGTTGCGGTAATAGATGAGAATGGCTATCGTGAGTTAACAGATGAGGAGAAGAAAAAACTTCTAAAAATCGAGGAAGTTTAAAAATCGTGGCACCACACCCCGAAAGAGAGAAGATAGAAGTAAGCCAATATATATTAGAGCACGTTCCGAAAGAAGCAGAAGTAACGAGAATAGAATATGAAGGACCGACACTCGCCGTCTACACCAAAAGACCAGAACTTTTAGTTGAACAAAGCAGCGTGATCGCAGACATAGTTAATATCATAAGAAAGAGAATAGTTATACGCTCTGACCCTTCAGTTAGACTTCCAGAAAACGATGCTGAAAGAATAACACGTGATATAGTCTCGCCTGAAGCAGAAGTGACAGACATAAATTTCGACCCAAGCCTCGGCGAAATAATAATTGAAGCCAAAAAACCGGGGCTGGTCATCGGAAGAAATGGGGCGTTTCTACAAGAAATTATAAAGAGGACCAAATGGCGTCCCCATGTTTTGAGGAGCCCTCCACTGCGCTCTAAAATAGTGACTCATATGCGCCATTACCTTCATTCAGAAAGCAAGGAAAGAGAGAGAATACTCCGCACAATAGGTGAAAGAATTTTCAGACCTAAAGCCTACGAGGTTGGAGACGTTCGGATTACAACCCTCGGAGGGGTCCAAGAAGTAGGAAGATCAGCTTTCTTAATTCAAACGAGAGAAAGCAACGTACTGTTAGACTGTGGCATTAACCCCGGTTCTTCGAAGCCCTTTGAGGCATTTCCAAGATTTGATAACCCTGTGTTTGAAGTTGACTCTTTAGACGCTATTATTATAAGCCATGCTCATCTTGACCATTGTGGTTTGGTGCCTTTCCTTTACAAGCATGGATATGATGGCCCAGTTTATTGTTCGGCTCCAACCTCAAATCTTATGACACTGCTTCAGTTGGATTATTTAGATGTAGCAGGCAAGCAAGGCATAATAGCGGCTTACGACCAGAAAGATGTTCGTGAGTGCGTTTTACACACAATTCCTTTGCGGTATGGTGTTGTGACAGACATAGCTCCAGACGTTCGCTTAACCCTGCATAACGCGGGTCATATCCTGGGTTCTTCAATAATTCACTTACACGTAGGCGAAGGTTTACACAACATTGTCTACACTGGCGATTATAAATATGCAAGAACAATGCTACTGGAAGCAGCGACAACAGAGTTTCCAAGGGTTGAAACAGTGATAACCGAAAGCACTTATGGAGGTGTAGATGATATAATGCCTTCACGGGTTGAAGCTGAAGAACGTTTAACAACCGTTATAAATGAAACCTTAGAGCGCAAAGGTAAAGTTTTGATTCCTGTGCCAGCCGTGGGTAGGGCTCAAGAAATAATGCTAATCATTGACGGTTATATGCGGCGTGGACTGATGAAGGAGGCACCAGTGTTTATTGAAGGAATGATTTCAGAGGCGACGGCAATTCACACGGCATATCCAGAATACTTAGGTAGAGAGGTTCGCTACAGCATACTTCATGATGGAGTTAATCCATTCCAATCAGACTACTTCACGATTGTGGAGCATCCGAATGTCAGGCAAGAAATAGTAGATGGCGAACCGTGCATTATTATGGCGACTTCTGGGATGCTCGAAGGTGGACCCGTAATAGAATATTTCAAAGGCTTGGCAGAGAATGAAAGAAACACTGTGGTTTTTGTGAGCTACCAGATTGAAGGCACTTTGGGAAGAAGAGTGCAGAAGGGCTTAAACGAGGTTACCATGATAAACAGCGACGGCAAGCTAGCCGTCATAAAAGTTAGATTGGGTGTAGAATCAATCGAAGGTTTCTCTGGGCATTCAGACAGACGACAGATAATCAATTACATAACCTACCTGAAGCCGAAGCCTGAAAGAGTTATCGTGTGTCACGGTGAGAAGGCAAAATGCCTGAGCATAGCGAACTTCATCCAGAGGAAATGTGAGATACAAACACTTGTGCCGACGGTGATGGAGACCTTTAGGCTGCTGTAGGTATAGGCTTGTTTGCCACTGGTGTTTTCTCCCGCCAAATTCTCACGCTTGGAGGACAGATGACTACTCGCTCCTCGCCCAGTCTTGCAATGTCTCCCCCAAAAGACTCAACGAATTCACACAACTCGTTTATTGCGCGCTTAACATCATCAACGCTCTTGTTTGCGAGAGGAGTTATCCTGAGGATCATAATATTCCCGGATTTTACTTCGCTTTTCACAGCATCCAAATCGGATAAATCGCGAAGAGGCATAGCCTTCAAATAGGTTTTGCCAGAAGCACTTTTAACCTCAACTTCTTTTTCAGCCTTCTTGGATTTGCGGAATATACCACTTAAATCTGGCAAACTTCTCCTCTCTGACACTTTATTATCCTTTTAAGAGTTTAAGTGTTTTCTTAATTTGACAGTGAATTACTAATACAGAATTTAACTATTAAAGTATTTTATGAATTTAAAATCAACTTTTGCTTAATAAAAATAGGAATTGAATATTTCTTTTATATGCTCGCAATATTGCTTTGTTTCTTTAAGATAAGCATGGCAATTATTGCATTGTTGAATAGGCCGTTCATTAGGTTAAAAAGGTAGAGCTTTTACGCAATGGGCAAGACGTAACCATTGGATGTAAAAATGATGTGTTATGGGTCTTTTTCTCCATAGTGTAGCGCTGTTATGTATATGTCTTCTATATCTATTATGGCGTCGCTGTTTATGTCTAGGTTTGGTTTGTAGCTTGGTTGTCCAAGTTTTGAGCCATAGGCGAGAGCAATCAAGTATATGTCTTCTATGTCAACGATGCCGTCAGCGTTGAGATCTCCTATGATTGCAACCATGACCCAGCCATCGGCGTTTGTATTATCAGCGGTGTCTATCTCGCTTGGGATAGGCCAAGCGTAGGCCCATATGGTGTAGTTGCCCTTAGCAAAGCCTGTGGTGTTCCATGTGAAGGTGATGGTTATAAGATTTTTGCTTGTTATAGTTATTTCTTTTGTTTTGATTGTTTTTGTATTGGCATAGACGGTAACATTGAAGGTTTCGGTATAGTCGCCTTCGTTTATTATGGTTACGTTTATTTGCACGCTGTGTCCTTGTCCCACAATGTTTTTAGAGGGTGTAACATTTGTTATTGCTATGTCTGGTCTAGTTAGTACGGTTTTGATGGCGCTTGTGGATGTGGACATGCCATCGTCATCTGTCACAGTCAACGTTACTGCGTAAGTTCCTTTGTATGGGTAGTTGTGGCTTACAGCTATGTCTGTTGTGTTGGTGCCGTCACCGAAGTCCCAGAAATAAGCCACTATCATGCCATCTGGGTCATAGCTTCCGCTTGCGTTGAAGATTATGGTCTCGTCTATGAACACTTTTTCAGCGGACTCTGTGAATGACGCCATGGGTGGTCTATTCAAAATAGTTTTGGCTGCGGTTGTTGTGGCTGTTGCACTATCGTCGTCTGTTACGGTTAGGGTTACTGTATAGTTGCCATCATCGGCGTAAGCATGGCTTACCTCGACTCCTGTGGTGTTGGTTTCGTCGCCAAAATCCCAAAAATAACTAACGATCATACCATCAAGGTCATAGCTGGCTGAGGCATTAAAAGTGATAGTTTCGCCATTGTAAACTGTCTCTGCTGATTCGATGAAGTTGGCAACTGGTGGTCTATTCAAAATGGTTTTCGTAGCTTGAGCGGAAGCTGTTGCGTCGTCGTCATCTGTAACTGTTAGGGTTACTATGTAGACGCCATCATCTGCATAAGCATGACTCACGCTGACTCCTGTGGCGTTTGTGTTGTCACCGAAGTCCCAGAAGAAAGTGACGATTGTGCCGTCTGAGTCACAGCTTCTAGAGGCGTCGAAGTGGATGGTTTCGTTTGTAAGTGCTATGGTAGCAGATTCGGTGAAGGTGGCAACAGGGACTCTGTTCAAGACTGTCTTGATGGCACTCGTGGATGCGGTTGCGCCATCATCGTCCGTAACTGTTAAAGTAACTCTGTAGGTTCCGTCGTCGGCATAGGAGTGCTCGACGATAACGCCCGTTGTATTTGTTCCATCGCCGAAGTCCCAAAAGTAACTCGCAATGTAACCATCAAGGTCGAAGCTTGCAGATGCATTAAAGTGGATAATCTCTCCGGTGTATACTGCTGTGGCATTCTCTGTGAAAGAGGCTGTTGGGACTCTGTTAGAAATTATCTTTGTTGCTGTTGCTGTAGCGGTTGCATCGTCGTCGTCTGTAACAGTCAATGTAACCGTGTATGTTCCGTTGTCAGCGTAGGCATGTTCCGTAGTGACGCTGGTGCTATTTGTTCCGTCTCCAAAATCCCAGAAATAACTAAGGATATGGCCATCCGGATCGTAGCTTAAAGAGGCGTTAAAAGTGATAACTGTACCTGTTGGCACTGTAGTTGCGGATTCTGTGAAAGAAGCTATCGGAAATCGGTTAAGCACGGTTATGTTCTGAAAATCTGTGTCCGCTAACCCATCGTCATCAGTCACAGTAAGTATAACTGTGTATGTTCCGTCGTCGGTGTAGTTGTGGGTTGTGATCATGCCAGTTGCGTTAGGAGTTCCGTCGCCAAAGTTCCATTCGTAACTGATTATGGTGCCGCCGTCTGGTGTTGAAAGTGAGGCGTTGAAAGTAACAGTCTCTCCGGTGAGCGGAATGGTTGGCGAGTAGATAAAGTAGGCGACTGGAGATTTTATTACCTTTACACTACCATCAATGTAGGTATTGTCTGCTGTGTCTGTTTCCCCAGGAACTGTGCTGGCTACTGCTTTTATTGTGTAATTGCCTGGGGTTACGTTTGTGGTGTTCCAGTTGAAGGTTAGGATTATTTCTGCGTTTGGAGCCAAGTTTGTGACTTTTTTTGTCTCGATAGCCGTAATGTTGAAGTAGGCGGTTACGTTGAAGGTTTCTGTTTCGGTTCCATCGTTCTTTGCAGTTACATTGATATCGACAATTTGTCCCACGTATGCCTTTGTGGTGGATGTTGTAACGCTGCTTATGGCAACATCATGAGAGCCAAAAGCATAAACTTTGGTATCAAATGAGCCTATGAAGATCTTACCGTCAGCTACAGCTGGAGAAGAATACACCCAACTTCCGGTCATGTAGTTCCATATTACGGCGCCTGTAGTAGCGTTTAGTGCGTAAACTTTGTAATCGTATGAGCCTATAAAGACCTTGCCATCTGCCACAGCCGGGGAGGATAACACGCCGCTGCCTGTTGTGTAGCTCCATATGAGGTCTCCTGTAGAAGCGTTGAGTGCATAAATTTTGTTATCCCTTGATCCTATGTACATTTTGCCATCTGCCACGGCTGGGGAAGAATCCACATCGTCGGCGGTTGTGTAGTTCCATATGTGGGTGCCGGTTGAAGCGTTGAGTGCGTAGACTTTGTTGTCCCATGAGCCTATGAAGACCTTGCCATCTGCGACGGTCGGGGAAGAATACAAGGCATCGCCTGTTGTGTAGTTCCATATGTGGGTGCCGGTTGAAGCGTTGAGTGCGTAGACTTTGTTGTCCCATGAGCCTATGAAGACCTTGCCATCTGCTACAGCTGGGGAAGAATCCACTCCGCTGCCTGTTGTGTAGCTCCATATTACGGCGCCTGTAGAAGCATTTAGCGCATAAACCTTGTTGTCAAAGGAGCCTATGTACACTTTGCCATCTGCAACGGCAGGAGAAGAATAACCGATAGAACTGCCTGTTGTGTAGTTCCATATGAGGGAGCCGGTTGAAGCGTTGAGTGCGTAGACTTTGTTGTCCCATGAGCCTATGAAGACCTTGCCGTCAGCAACGGCGGGAGAAGACTCAACAATGTCGCCTGTTGTGTAGTTCCATATGTGGGTGCCGGTTGAAGAATTTAAAGCGTAAATTTTCTTGTCCCATGAGCCTATGTACACTTTGCCATCAGCAACAGCCGGAGAGGAGTAACCGATTAAACTTCCGGTTCTGTAGTTCCATAAGATTTGATTATTGTTTGGTGCTTTTGATGTGGAGTATCCCGTATGCCTTAAATCGTGGCGAAACATGGCCCACCAATCGACGCTGGACTCTTCTTCAAAATCCACTGCCCGAACAGGAATATTCGTGGGGAAAATCAGAACCAATAGCAATATTGTTAAGGCGAAACCTATTGCAACTTTCTTCATCATCCTTTCTCCCATTTTACGTTATGAAGAGGCTATAAGCCATAAGAGAATATGGCTCGTTGGCTTCTGAGATGCCTCTATGGAAGCCAATCAGCTTCTGTGAAAACTTGCCTCTCCCAGACCATAAAAAACAACTTCAAAAGTCTATTTAAAATTTATGCAACTTTGTTTCTTTATGAAATTCCATGCTCTGTCGCCTACAAAATGAATGTTTCTAACAACGATACCCTGCGAAATTTTCTTTGCATTGTCTGCATCATAGACGATCTCACCTAACGCTATGGGTTTACCATGTCTCTCGTCCACAACGATAACATAATCCCCTTTTCTAAATTCTCCCTTAAAACGGACAATTCCGGGCGCCATGACGTTTGCGCCGCTGCAAACGTGCGGTACGGCGCCCATGTCAATAACAACTTTAGGTGCCAAAACTAAAAAATCGTTGAAAACTAGTGTTGGAAACAACTTTTCTCCAGCTTTAACCAGTAGTGGCTTGCCATTTATGAGAAAGATGTCAGCAAATTCTGTTTCGACGAGTTCAACGTTAACTTTAGTCTTGAAAATTTGTTCTAAATCAACTTTAAGTTTTTCAGAGGCTCTGTTCAAGAGGGATTTTGCTTCTTTGGCTTTTAAAAAATGCCTCTCATATCTCTTGGACATGATGTTCTCTCTTAGATAGGTTTAAATCATATAAGTTTAAGTATAAAAGCATAAAATGTAAGGTTTGAGGGTGCAAAATGAGCGAGATGACGACTGAGATTCTTGAACAAAACCTAGGGAAAATTGTGCTCGTTAGATTGAAAGGTGGGAAAAGTTTACGGGGAAGGCTGAAGGGGTTCGATCAGCATCTAAACTTGGTTTTGGAGGAAACAGAGGATACTACAAATGCAGAAAACACGAGAAAATTAGGGTTAATAATCGTTCGCGGAGACAACGTTGTTCTAATCTCACCACCGCCAAGGTGAAAGGGCTTTGGGAAAGGGAACACCCTCTTTTGGTAAGCGTGCTGGTAAGACGCTTCACATACGCTGTAGGCGGTGCGGAAGAAGAGCATACAACGTGGCAAAGAAGCGGTGTGCGGCTTGCGGTTATGGAGAAACAACTGTTATTAAAAGATATTCGTGGCGAGCTAAGAATCTTCATAGAGAAAGAATACGCTAAAATTTGTTTCTTATTTGGAAGATTGATAATAACCCTTGTCAATTTTAACGTAGATTAAGGGTCCTCTGCTTCGAGTTAGTTCTCTCGCCTTCCTTAAAGTGTTATTAACAACATTCAATACTTGTTCCTCTTCGTTAAGGTATTCCCTCTTTTTTTCGCCCAACTCCATCTTTAGGAGGTTTTCTGCGAGAATTGATGTGCCGCAAATTTCACCGTTCTTGATAAGCGTGGATGCTACCACTTCCTGCATTTCCTGAGTGTCTGGAAGCCTTCTCCATAAAGGCTCTGTTTTGTTAAGAATCTCTGTAACTCTGTTCCATCTACTAGGATTCTCGTTGCCTATGAGCAGTTTTACTCGTTCTTTCCATTTTTTGAACCATATTCCAGTCCAAACGTCCAAAAACTCTTCTAGCTCGCTTGGATTTTCGTTAAAAAGCCTTTCCAATTTCTCCACAGTTTCGCATTCATTTGCTTCCCTTCCAACGAGGTTCCAGTGGACTTTGAGGTAGTTTGTTAGGTCTTGGCATGCTATTTGAAGTACCTTGCGGTCTGAACGGAAAACATCCAGCATCGGGTTTATCTCTTTAAGTTTTTCTGACAGCAACATCTCTATGAGATTCATTAGGTTTTCCTGCTTTGAAGCCCTCTCCATCTTAAACTAAGAGGTTGAGCTTTTAATAAGCTTTATTTATGGTTGCTTCTATAACCTTTTTCGATAATTTTTAGCTATATTACTGTTTCAGAAATATCTTAGAGCCTATTTTACTTATGATTCAAGAAAATCTGGGAGTTGGTTGATGTTTTCCAGAATTAAATCCGGTTTTTCCCTCTCTAATTCCTCACGAGAAAAAATTCCAGACAAAACCGCAACTGTTTTGGCTCCAGCGTTCTTTCCAGCTTTTATATCTGTGACGGAGTCCCCAACAACCGCGCATTCACTCGTTTGAATGCCCAGTTGCTCTGCACACTTTATTAGTGCCTCTGGAGAGGGCTTTGGGTCGTGCGTATCCAAGGCTGTTATTACATACTGAAAGTATTTCGCTAAGTCGAATTTCTCCAACTCTTCAATGATTTCCTTCTTTGGAACATAACGCATGGTGATTAATGCCAGCTTCGCCTTTTCTGAAAGTTTTTTAACGGTATCCGAAATGTTTGGTATTGGTTTCGTTTTTATGGCTGTGGCTTGATAGTAGGCTTTAAGATATTTCTCTAAAAATTTCTGCACATCAATTTCTTTCACTATGTCGTTTATTGGAAGGCTCTGTTCAAGCCTCCTGGGGATTTCCCTCACTATTTTGGTGTCGACTATTTTTTGTCCCATTGCTGCAAAGGCTATTCTCGCCGCTTCTAGATATGCTTCTTTCGAGTCTACTATGGTGCCGTCCAGGTCTAGGAGTATCCCTTTGACTCTGAGCTTAACCTTTCCCATATTTTATTCTCCTAATATGTTACTCGTTACTGCTGTTTGTTTGGATAAGTTTCTATTCACTGCCAAAACTTAAAGATCACCAGCTCATCTACAGCAGATTCCCAAGCGTACGGCGAATAAACCGCCTAACAACAAAGGGCAAAATCGTAGCAGAACTGACACTACAGAAGAAAAGGGCTCTCACTGAAACAGAAGTCGACAAAGAGGAACTGCGAGAGGCAAAAACGTGGATTGGAAGAGACACAAAACGCCCCTGGTAAACAGGAGGTGATAGTGGGATTCCAGTTTAAGCCGAAACTGTCCGCAGTCCTAGCCGTTCTCAACGGAGTTTCAGTGGGCTTAGCCTACATAGTTAGCCAAGGAAACACAACGGCAACAATCATGTGGTTCGCCATAACAACAGGAGCAACAGCAGGACTAAACTACTACAAAGAAAAAGAATAACTCTCCACTGGTCTGAACTAAGCTATATAGCTCCTCTAGTCCTCTTTACAGGTAAGACGTCCAAATTAGCTCTTATAAAGGCTTCAACTGGATGTAGCCCAAGGGCTACGTTACAGAACAATGGCATGGCTAACTGACTTCCAGACCTATCGTGTGGAGGAGTTATGTTGCATTTTTGGAGAATGCCGTCAATTTCCTGTTGCTTTTTATCAGGTCTACTAATGAAGTTAACGTCTTCCTGTTCGAGAATCCAGTCTAGAGCATGAAGAATGTATTCAAGACTATATCCAGGCAATTCAGACACGAGGCTTTGGTATTTGTTTAAAACCTCTGGAACTGACCTTTTGTTCCATATCTCTATTATAGCCTCCCAGACCTTCATGGCTTTTTCTCTGTTTGCGCATAGTTTTCCAAAAAAGTCAATCACGAAATGAGCGTGTTTAGGCGTAAGAGACCTAATTCTCGGAGTGGTCTGAAAGATTGTTTTCACTTTGAAATCTCTTGCTGATTTTTTGTTTTCCGTTTTCACAACGTACCAACCATTGGATAACCGAACTACATCCTTGATTCTTTTTCCTCTGATTTTCCCGCCTGTAACAATGGACGACATTTAGTATCACCCTTCTCTCCTGTAGTGATAATTGTGCGCATATATCCTTGTCGGAAAACTGCCGAATCTGCCTAAGCCCAAGGCTTTATAAGTAGAAAACAACTTATGTAGCATAAGTGGTTTAGGATGGGGCAGGTTAATCTCCAGATCGGTGATGAACTAGAGAAAGAGTTCCGAAGGGTTGCTGCGGAGAGATTTGAGGCTAAGAAGGGCTTTCTAAAAAAAGCAATAGAAGAAGCAATAAGAGACTGGGTCAACAAAAACAAAAGGAGTTTCTAAAAATGTCTGAAGAGTACATTGAAATAAAGGGAGCGCCTCAAGAACACGGCAAGACTCAGACCAAACAACTTTATAGACCGATGGAGCTTGTAACGCAAGCTGACTATGAAGAATTCGTAAAATCGCATAATAGCGTTATGTTCGAAGATCAAGCAGTTCCTATAGGGCGTAAATGGGTCATCAACAAGTTCGGCCCAAATAAAGACTACAAACGCGAAACCGAGACTGTTTGGAGTTTTCCAGACAGAGGAGACTGGGCTACACATATTGGAAATTATCGTGGCAATTGGTCACCGTTCATCCCAAGAAACTTGATCACGCGATATACAAAACCAGGAGAATGGGTATTAGACCAAATGGTTGGAAGCGGAACAACAGCCGTTGAATGCAAACTCTTGGGTCGACAGGGAAAATTTGTAGACATCAATCCGAACGCAATAATGGTCACTAGAGACCGACTTAATTTCGATTATGTCTCGGTAGACCCCGACTATCCACACGATTTGAAACTGGAGACCTACGTTGGTGATGCAAGAAATCTGGATAAAATAGACAACGATAGCATAGACCTCATTGCAACACATCCTCCATACGCTTACATCATCAGCTATAGCAAGAGCAAGGTCGAAGGCGATCTGTCATCTCTCAGAAACCTCAAAGAATACCTTACAGAGATGCGAAAAGTTGCAGACGAATGTTACAGAGTGCTTAAACCTGGAAAACACTGTGCAATACTCATTGGTGACACCCGACGCCATAAACATTTTGTGCCAATCGCTGTTAGGGTGCTACAAGAATTTCTTAATGCAGGCTTCATACTAAGAGAAGACATTATCAAGCTACAGTGGAAGACGAAGACAACAAGAGAGCGATGGAGAAGCACCAAATTAGACTTTTACAGAATCGCCCATGAACACCTCTATGTTTTCAGAAAACTAGTGAATGAAGAGGAGAGAAAGAAATTCAAACTAAGCACAAAATGGTGGAGTGAACAACCATTAACCGAGAAGCCTCCGCGTATACAGGATATTCAGCCAATCCAAACAACGGCAGCAAAGGTTGAAGCAATCGAGACCAGACTAAACCCTTATGGTTTTGTATACATTCCCAAAAACGCCTTAGCTTCTCTTCCATTTAAACCCGGCGAAAAACTTCACTTAAAGATAGATAGAGAAAACAAGCGTGTAATCATAACCTTGGCATAATAAAGTCCTCAAATTCCGAAATGTTATCAAATCAGGCGCCGTGTGCCGTTAATTAGATTGCGGGCAACGCTTCCTCTGGAGGCATCAGAATCCGATGGTCACACGACCTTAGTACCCTCATCAGTTTAGTAACTATCTAATAGAAGTGTATAAAGCATTATCTGGAAATCGTTCACAGACACTTAATGAATATAGAGCCTCAAAAGAAAACCTACGTTGCTTAAGTCGCGTTTGTCAGCACCTCTTCTCCTGTTGAGCCCCATGCTTCTCACATGAAACTTGTTAGTGCTCAACATTGCCCAGTTCCAACATGCGCTTAAATTCAAGCTAAGTAAGCGGGCGATTCTGGCAAAGCAGAACCTTTTTAAATTTATCGAAGACTAGCGTAATAAGGTGATTATTTTGGTTTCAAAACAGGTCAAAGGGGCTTTTGGCGTACATTTTGTGGCAGCTGAACTTTACAGGAGCGGTTTCATAGCAACTCCCACGACTAGAAGTACGGAGGGCATAGACATTCTTGTCTCTAATACTACCGGAAGCAAAGCTGTAGCAATACAAGTAAAAACATCGTCTTTTACAGAAAACGGGAAGCCATCATTTCCCATAATAAGTTATAAAGAGTCCAAAGATCCGAAAAAGGCGAAAATGCCATTAAAGGAAAGAACTGAATGGATTAAAAGGAAAATAAATCCCAGCGCTCAGAAATTCTACATTTTAGTTTATGTTCCAGACGAATTTTTTGAAAAAGAGATGTGGGATCAAGTACCAGACTATTATGTAGTTCCAAGTAAGGAAGTGTTAAATGGCATTTTAAAAATCAGAGAAGAATATTTGGGAGTCAACAAAGCCTCACAAATTACAAGGATTTCCGAGAAGACTGGTAGTTTAGTGAAAGATGAAGGAGTATGGTATTGGCCTCCTCCTGAAAAGTATCTTCGCAAAATTGAGCTTCTAAGGCGGGTCCTCCAGTAATTCTTCAGAACGAGATACTCGATTTTTCCTCTCTTAATTCTTCCTTTGTGCCTCCCCAAGCTTCTCGCAAAAACGATGTCAGCGCCCAGCCTTTGCCTACTTTCTCTGCTGCTTTTTGTCCGATTAGGCGGCGGTCTAACTTCTTGTTTATGCGTCGTATGCACTGGGTTACATTCCAAGGCTTAAGCCTATACTCTTTCAACCGGCAGGCTATATATCTCGTGGCAACATGCCATAGGGTCCAGCATGATGCAACTCCTCTATTATGGCTCGGTCAACTTCATCCGTGCAAGCCACATCTTCCACATATTCCTGGTCAAACAGGAACTCGTGCTCCAAACCCCTAACCATATACCGCTGAGTAACCCTCAAAGTATCCCTTAAGCAAATCAGAAAGCTGTTATGGGTCTCGAATAATTCTCTCAATTTCAACCATTTTATGAGGGTTAAGAGAAACCTGTAAGCCATAAGCCGTAGGCTTGACCATAATCAAATTTTGCTTCATCAAATCCTTTGCCACCTTCTTAACTTTGCCATAAACATGTTTTGGAAAACCTTTCGGAATGTTATCAACAGATGTATGCCTTCCACCAATGTAGCCATGCCTATACAGTTTGGCAAGAATTGCTTTCTGGATGTCAACGATCATTACAATCGTTCAAGAGGTATGCTTCTAAAATTTTTTAAGCGTTTCCTCGACGACACATTAACGGTCAAAAGAGAAGTTTAAATATGTCATTTTTACAATTATAAATTAAAGGAGATACAAAATGAACAAAAAAGAAGCCAAAGAAGAGAACCCACCAACCCTCCAGAAACTCTTCGGAGACTCATCCATAGCAAAAATCCTAGACTACCTAACCCTCTTCAAAAGCTTCGACTACCCAAAAACAGAAATCTCAAGAAACTCAGGCGTAGCATGGAAAACCCTCTACAGAATCTGGCCAACCCTCCAAAAATACGGCCTAGTAGTCAGAACACGCCAAATCGGCAGAGCCGAACTCTACAAGCTAAACGAAGAAAACCCAATAGCCAAAGCCCTAAACGAACTAGCCTTCCAAATCGCAAAACACGACGCCCAGAAAATTACAGCAGAAGAAAAAGCCAATGAAAAGGAAAAAATAAAAGTACCAGCATAAAAAGTTCTGCCGACGCAACGTCGCAAGCGACAAACCGCAAAGGCCTCACCACGTTCAAGTCTTGGTTCAATCTATTTATAGGGGGCTATAAACACTCCTAGAGCAAAAGAGCTCACCAACTCTTCCGCAAACACAAATAGGTGTAGATAAATCAAAAACATAGGTCGATAAGTTTTTATTTGCGGTTAATTGTCTAAGGTAAATACCCAATAAATCCGATGGACAATGCTCTAGGAATGATGGCTGATGGTTAGAAAGGCACGAATACGCTTAACAAGCACAGACTACAAAAAACTAGAAGAAGTATGTGAAGAACTAAAGGGCATCGCCCAAAAAACAGGGGTTAAAATGACCGGTCCAGTTCCATTGCCAACCAAAAAGCTTAAGGTTCCTGTTCTGAAGTCGCCTTGTGGTGAAGGAACAGCCACATGGGATAAGTGGGAGATGCGCATCCATAAACGCCTTGTCGACATTGATGCTGAAGAGCGTGTTATGAGGCGCATAATGAGGATTCGTGTTCCAGAGGAAGTGCACGTAACCATAGAACTTCTCTAGCCATTCTAAGCAATTCTCTTTTGCCTGTTCCATTTAAATAATATGCATTCCCCACATTTTTCCAAAAATTCTAGACCTTTCTTCGATGTCTTAATAAGACGGTTCTCATCAATTTCCAACAGCCCTTTTTCCAACAATGCGCCTAAATACTGTTTTGACTGTGAATATGAGAGGCCAACATCCCTCATGATTTCCGTCTTGACCTTTCCAAGCTTTGCCTTCTCCAATATTTCAATGACAATTTCATGTCTATCGCGATTAACCATCTATACCCCATTAAAAGTTTTTGCCAAAGTATCTAAACTTTTTCATTACCAGAAATGTTTATTTTTGCCACACACCTGCTTCAAACGACAAAAGTGTAAGAAATTATCGTAAGAATCAAACTTGCCGTAAAGACTAAAGCCCAAATACTCTTATTCCATAAGAAGACTTTGAATCCATCGAGTAGTCCGAAAGGAATAAGGTTAAAAAACGCTATCCAAGCGTTAATGGCAGCGCCAAATAGGATGATTAAAGCGTATTGTGATGGAAGAAATGCAGCGGCAAAAAACACTGTTGATAAAGTGATGTTTGTAACTGGTCCTGCAATGGATATTTTTCCTAAAGCCTTTCTGTCTGCAGATCCAGCCACCATAACCGCTCCTGGAGATATAATCTTGATTGGCGACACTACAGAAAACAGCGTTAAAATGGCTCCCATAAGTGTTAATCTAAACTCTGCCCATAACCCATTTCTTTGTGCGGCTATTTTGTGAGCTATCTCATGCATTAAAAAGGACAAGGCCAAAATTACTATTGACATAACTAACACAATGGGGTCCCATATTTCTGTGTAGACTTCTAGGAACATCCCCGATGACAATCCTACACCCATAACAAGCAATGATGCTACTGTCAGATGCCTGATTTCCTTACTGCTGAAACTTATTTTTCTCCTAGCCAGTTCAAGCGGCGCATAAGTAATCGTATACTCGTATGATTTTTGTTTTTGAACTGCTATTGGTCGTGTTTCCTTTCTTGGTGCGCGTGCTAGTTCCATTTGTGGGCACTCATGGCTCTCTGGTAAGCGATGCTCAGAACAAAAATAGCCTCCACAATATGGGCATCTAAAAGGTAGAAAAGTTTCCTGTCCACATTTCTGACACTTCATTTCTGCACGCCTTCTGTTGCTAAGATGCTGTTAATTAACCGTTTATATATTTCCCTTAAAATCAAAGGGGAAAATTCTGCAAGTGTCAAAGTGCTAAACGTTTAAAACCAGCGATACTAAGCTAAATCTGAGTGTTAAAAGTTTAATGATGGGAGGAAAGAGGCATTTGAAGGCTTTCAGTTTTGTTCATGCCGCAGATTTGCACTTAGGTTATTCGCAATATGGATTAGAAGCTAGACGCGAAGACTTTGATAGAGCTTTTCAAGAATTAATCGATAAAACCATAGAGCTAAAGCCAGATTTCATGATCATCGCTGGTGATTTATTCCATCATGCACGCCCTTCAAATGTTACATTGGAAAACGCCATCAAAAACTTCAGTCGCCTGCGCGAGGCTGGAATCCCAGTTTTAACAGTTGACGGTTCGCATGATTCAGCGCCCAACGTTGTCACAGGCACGATCTTGAATCCATTGGACAGTGCTAGACTAATTTATCACCTGCCAAGACATGAAGGTGCCTGCTGGCGAAAGCCAGACTGCTGCTATGTTTACGGTGTGCCAAACCTCAGAACCAGACGCAAAACCGAAGAGTCGCTTCCAACCTTCATGGAACAAAGCAAACCAACACCAGACCCAGCCCTATTCAACATCTTCGTCTTCCACATGGCTCTAGACATTCCAAGCGTCAAACCACCGTACATGGAAGCTGAGGCTCCACCAGAGCTCATACCAGAAGGCTTCAACTATTACGCTGCTGGGCACGTGCACACACCCTACAAGGAAAAGTTCAAGACAGGATTGCTAGTCTACAGCGGATGCACCGAAACCATCAACTACGATGAAGCCAAAAACAAAAAGGGCTTCTACCATGTTAAGGTAGATGAAAAAGGCGCAGTTTCCCCAGAGTTTATAGAGCTTGAATCTCCACGCAGATTTGTCCTCCTAGAGCAGGATTTTACAGGCGTAACCTCCTCGAAGATTACTGAGTTGGCTGTTCAACTTGTCAAGGGAGCCGATGAAGACGCAGTAATAATTATTCCTGTGTTGAAGGGAGTCTTGCCAGCTGAAGCAAGCCGTGCAGAAGTGGATGTCGCCCAAATTAGGAGTGCTGCTGAAAGGGCTCTGCTCGTGCATCCCGTTGTTTTGCTACGCGAAAGCGAGGTCTCAGAGGAGATTGTTCGCTCAATATTCGAAAGCGAATTCAAAGACTTGAAAACGAAATCCTTCGAATACTTCTTACAGATTTTCTCCGAACGCTACAGCCGCGAAGAAGCCGAAAGAATAGCTCACATAGCAGTCAGCCTAATTGAACCACTAACCAAAAGACATGAGGAAAAAGTGAAACAAACCCTAGAGGGGTTTCTAAAATGAAGATCGAAATTGTTCAACTGGAAAACATTCGCTCTCACATGAAATCAACAGTGCCCTTTGCGAAAGGCTTCAACTGTCTAGTCGGCGGTTTAGGCTGTGGAAAATCCAGCATATTATTCGCCATAGACTTCGCTTTGTTCGGAGACCCCATTGGCAGAAGTTACGAGTATCTTTTACGTGAAGGCGCAGACAGCGGAAAAGTTCTCGTTCAATTCATTCAAAATGGGAAAAGCTACAAAATATCTCGTGGGCTGAAGAGGCGTGGAAAAGGCATAAGCCAAGACTTTGATGAATTGAAACTTTTCAAAGACGAAAAACTAATAGCAAGTGTAAAAAGCGACGCTGTGGCTGAACAGCTTAAGGCAATAACTGGCTTAGAAAAAGAGCTTTTCCGTGAAATAGTGTGGGTTAGACAAGAACACCTAAAAGAACTTTTAGATGCCACGCCAAGAGAAAGGCAAAAACGCCTAGACGAACTGTTCGGCCTGTCAGACTACGAAACAGCATGGAGCAATCTTGCGGGCTACCAGCGGGAATACGAAGGAGAAAAAAAGGCGTATGAAAAAGACCCAGATGTCGTTGGAATGGAAAAACTAAACAAAGAGTACAACCAAACGGTTGAAGAATTTTCGCTCATCGAAATTGAGGTGCAAGACGCAGCGAAAGGGCTGAATGAAGCCAAAAAGGCTCTACAGGAGGCTGATTTGAAACTTAAAAAGCTAGAGGAGTTAAAAGCCCTAATCGAAGAGCTTAAAAGAAAAGAGGCGCAAACACTTGCAAACTTAACAAATGTGGAAGATGCTTCAGCCTCTTTAGCTGAGAAGATTGAAGAGAAAAAAAGCGCTGCTGAGAATTTGAAGCAACGCTTAAACGCCATGGAAACACAGATAGAGTCTCATAATGTTGAACTTAAGGAAATCGGAATTTCGCCAGACCAGCCGATTGAAACCCTAAGACAGTTTTTAACAACATTTGACGATCAAATCTCCAGCTTAAAAGGCGAGCAAGAAGCAGCCCTCAAAAACATGCAAATAGACAAGAAGAGAATCTCCTCACTGTCCGCTGAGAATCTCTGCCCCCTCTGCCTGCAACCACTAACGGAGGAATACAAAAACACCCTAATGCAAAGGATTCAAGAAGAAAACAATGAACGACAAAGAACAGTAAGCCAACTCCAACAAGACATCGAAGAACTACAGCAAATAAAGAACAAGGCAAACGCTGCCATTTCAAACTTGCAAGTGCTTACTCCAAGAATTGAAGAGTTAAAAACCCGCACAAACGAGGAATCCAAAGCATTGGCTGAGCTTTCAAAAGAGTTTGAGGAAAAACAAAAGCTAGAGAACGAGCTCCACATACAACTTGAAGGTGTGCGGGGAGAAATCAGCAAGTTTGACATATCTGAACTAGAAGCTGCTAGAACTCGAAGAGAACAAACTTTCAAACAATATTACTCGCTGGAATCCGAGTTAAGAACAAAGGAAAACCGCAAGAAAGACCTGATTAAGCGTCTAGACGAGATAAAAGAGAGAATAGACCAAGCTCAGCACAAAATCAAGCGCATGGAGAAAATAGTTGAGATCATGGAGATTATCGTCGGCATACGTGATGCCTATAGAAGTATTCAGCCTAAGCTCCGAAGCGAATTTGTAAAAGTCCTAAGAAACTTTGTTCAGCAAGTTTTTGACAGTCTAGTAGGTGGAGAAGGTCCATTGCTTAACGTTCTAGTTGATGAGACTTACACGCCATACGTTAAGAGCGAAGGCGGTGTTGAAAGGGAGGTCTCAAACCTATCCGGCGGAGAGCGAACACTGCTTGCTTTTGCATACCGCCTAGGATTAGGCCAGCTAATTATGCAGTCCAGAACAGGCCACGGGTTAAGCATGCTCTTACTTGATGAGCCAACTGAAAGCCTTGGAAGGGAAGATGGCTCAATAGACCGCTTAGCCGAAGCAATCTCACGCCTCAAAGCCATAGAACAAATAATAGCTGTTACACACAGCGAAGCCTTTGCGGAAAAAGCCGAACACGTGATAAGGCTTGAGAAAGAAGCAGGCGAAAGCAAAGTTTCAGTTGAGAGGTAATTAAAAAGTCATGTCAATTGCTTCTACTCTTAAGAATGTCTTCGATGGCGAACAAAAAACGGCAGTTATCACACATCTGGTCCTCTCTTGTTGCGTCTCTTTGTCTGCATTTAATACACTTAACACGTTCATCTGATTTCTGTTTTTGCAAAACATTCTTTAGCATTGTTTTCTCAATAATATAACTTCTTGGCAAGGCAATTATGGTTTATGAATTTGGAATATAGAGGTTGAATAAGGCTTTAAATTATGGGGACATGATGATTAGAGAAATCAAAATAGGGAATAATACTTGCTTAAGAAGCTGTTTTTTCCTCATCAACTATGTTTTCTAGAATACCAATTTTTTCAATCTCAATCCTTACAATGTCACCAGCTTGCAGAAATCTTGGTTTAGGTTTTAAAGCAAAACCGACACCCGCAGGGGTGCCAGTTGCAATAATATCGCAAGGTTCTAAAGTCATTACACGGCTTAAATGATACACTATTTCATAGACGTTAAAAACCATGTTTTTCGTTGTTGAATTTTGACGGAGCTCTTTGTTAACCCATGTGCGAATGTATAAGTTGGCTGTGTTTTGAAGCTGGTTTGCAGTTGTTACGCATGGTCCTGTTGGGGCGAAGGTGTCGAAGCTTTTCCCTCTAGTCCATTGCTTATCCTTAAATTGAATGTCCCGCGCTGAAACATCGTTCAGAATTGTGTACCCGAAAATGTATGACTTAGCATCTGAAGCCGAAACATTTTTGGCTCTTCTTCCCATAACAATTGCTAACTCAGCTTCATAATCAAGCTGTTTAACAAAGCTCGGCTTAACGATACTTTCATTTGGACCAGTTATGGCTGTGCGGGGTTTTATGAATATTACTGGTTCATCGGGTATAGCAGCACCTTGCTCCGCAGCATGGTCTCGATAGTTTAGTCCTAAACAAACAATTTTGGGTGGAGAAGCTATAGGCGCTAGCAAAGCGACATGGTTGACCGGAGAAGAGGCGCTTGTAACATCTTTTTCTGCAGCGTTTTCAAGTAACTTTTCTGCGTTTTCAACGCCTTCCGCTTCAGAACTTATAAATTCTTCCATCCGTCTTGGAATTTCTTTATTCAAACGTTTCGCTAAGCTAGGCAAGCATATTACTTTATTATTTACGAAAACGCCATAGTGTTCTATGCCTTCATGGTGATAGCGAACTAGCTTCACTACTGAATCCTTCTTTTAACTTGGAGCGATTCCGAAATATGTATATAAACTTAACTTGTAGACAACATTCTGTTGAAAAGGGAAAGAGGCATTCAGGTGCATGTGAGAACAAGAAAACTAGCGCTAACGGAGGGCATAACTGCTGGTGTTCTCTTCGGAACGGCTTCAATCTTTATAAGGTTTCTACAAAGCCTTGATGCGTTCTCCATAGCTTTCTGGCGTTTAATAACTGCTTGCTTAGTCTTGGTTATAATATTGCTTGTTCTTGGAAAATCATTTAGCCTCGACATTGTAAAAAGGAATATAAAGGAACTCTTCATCCTCAGCCTTTTCCTTGGTTTACATTTCATTTTATTTATATCTGCAGTGAAGGACACAACAATTCTAAACGCCACGGTCCTCGTTAACACAACTCCAATTTTCTCCATGTTTGTCTCAAGCTTTCTTTTCAAGCTTGAACCATCCCGCCTAGCGGTCGTTGGCTTAACGATCTCGTTTATAGGCGCATGCGTGATTGCCTATGCCGAAACCATGAATATGAGAGCAGAAGGTTTTTCTCCAAGCCTAAAAGGCGATTTAGAAGCTGTTTTAGCCTCCTTGGTTGAAGCCTTCTATCTCAATTATGGCAGAAGGATAAGGAGCCAGATGGCTGTGCTCTCTACGATGTTTCCGATATACATGTTGACAGCCATTATTATAGGAGTTTTAAGTGTGCCAGCCACAAACAAAATTTTAACGTTGCCAACCGAAGCGGAGATTATTTTTCCTCTGGTTGGTTTAGGCATATTGCCGACAGCAATAGCCCATACACTATACTTTTCTTCTCTATCAAACCTGAAGTCCTTCGAAACCGCGACTATGGCTTTGCTTGAACCCATCGGCGCAACAGTTTTGGGCATAGCCATGTTCCAAGAGATACCAGCACCACTGTTTATTTTTGGCGCTGCTTTGATTTTGATAGGAATTCTTTTCACTGTCGAAGAGAAGGTGGATACAGCTTAAGTTTGACGAAACAAATAAAAAAGGATAGGCTGTATTAATGTGCTAAAATGAGTTGAGACTATGGCGACTAGTGAGAAAGTATGGAAGTCTTTGAAGTCTGCCATGATGCATTTAGAAAATTCAATGCAAGCGTTGAATAGAAAGGATGATGACTCATTTGCCGAGAGCCTCTGGCACCTCGCAGCAGAACTGGAATATATGTTATTCCTGTTCTCAATTACTTTTCAGGATGAAAGTGACGTGTTGAAGTGGAAGCCAAACCCTGAAATTAAAAAAATCGAAAATAGTCTCTTGTTGGGAACCGTACAGAATTTGCTGAATGACGTTGAAAAGTTTGTGGTGAACGAAAAGTTGCTGGACGCTTATAAGAGTGCTCACACTGCGCGGAATTACATACTCAAGGTTCAGGAGGATATTGCCAAGAAGAAACATGAGGTGCTTAAAGGAAAGTAGAAGAGTTATTCTTCCTCAGAGATTTTCCTTTCTTTAACCATTATGCTGTTTTCTTTGCCGCCTATCACTCTGAAATAATCCTTCAATTCATTTTTGTGCAAAAACTTTCGCAAAAGCACCCGCAAATAAGACTTTGAAACAGTTTTTTCTTCACTCTTCACAATTATCTCGTTTGTTGCCGTTTCAACCTCAGCCTTTGTTTTTTCTTTCAAGAAGTCGGCAAGCTCTTTTATTAAGTCGCTGCCCTCACTTTTCAATTCCGATATGTCAACTCTCAATTCTGTCACTATTCTCCACCTCACTTTCTAACCATTATAATTCTTACTTGATCGCATGCATCTTCGCACGAATCCGCAATCATCTCTATAGCTTCAAAAAGCTGGCTTACCAAAACCGCAACTCCAACCTTCGGCAAGTCTTCCTTGCCAAGGAGTTTCCTAGCTTTTTCAAGTATATCGTCAACCTTTTCTTCTTCACGTTCTACGGCATCCGCGGCTTGGAGGGCTTCCTCGGGCTTCGTCATCATCTTATTCACGCATTTTTGAAGGGAAACCGCGCATTGCTTTACACTTCTAACCATTTCTATGAATTCATCTTTAATTGAGTTCGACACATGCTCCATTGGTATAGCGCCAAGTACGCGTGTGGATTCTCTGCTCCAGTCTGCAACCATGTCAACCCTCTTTACAAGGTCCATCAAGTCTACTCTATCTGTTGGCGGGAGCTCTCCCTTCGACACTTCGTCCATAACCTTTCTCCGCAACGCGTCTGCTTCTTTTTCGCTACTCGCCACTCTTTCGACATGTCTCTGCATTTCCTTCTCATCCTTCTTTATGGCTGATATTATAGCTCTTTCCAAGTCTTCAACTATCCCCGTTGTTAAAGCCAAATGCCGCTGTATAGTTGCCAACGCCTTTGTTTCCCTCCTCTTCTCAAACCATTTTATTAATTCACTCAACAGCCATTTCCTCCTTTAACCCAACACTTGGGTATGCAAACACATGCGCTTTATCAGGTGGAAAACTTACAGTAACCTTCTCACCCGTATTAAACCATTCTTCAGTTAGAGAAGGTTTAACAATCACCACCAAATCCTGGTTTTCAAGCCTAACTTCATACCGTATATTTGTTCCCTCAAAAGTAACCTTTTCTACCACGCCTAAAACAGAATTTTTACTCTTCTTTATCCCTCTTTCAATAACAAAGGCTTCCGGCCTTATCGCTAAAACAACTCTTTCCCCCCTCTTCATGTCTCTGCCGGCCGCTTGAACCTTTACCCCACCACGAAGCTCTATTACCACTCCTTTGCTACTTACCCTTGAAATATAACCTTCCAAGAAGTTCGACTCTCCGATGAAGTGAGCCACAAATACGCTTTTTGGATTCATGTAAAGTTCATTCGGGGTTCCAACTTGCATAACCTTACCTTTCTTCATAACAGCGATTCTATCTGAAATCGCCATGGCTTCAGACTGATCATGAGTCACATGGATGGCTGTTAAACCCAGGTCCTTAGTCATCCTCCTTACTTCATACCTTAGTTCGTTTCTCACTTTTGCGTCTAGCTGTCCCAGAGGCTCGTCTAGAAGTAGCAGCTTGGCTCCTGCTGCCAGGGCTCTTGCCACAGCTACTCTCTGCATCATTCCTCCGCTTAGCTGATTTGGAAACGCATCTAAGCGTTCATGAAGCCTAACCATCTCTAGCACTTCATGTCCTATTGTACCCACTTTTTTCATGTCAAAGCCCTTCACTCTCGGGCCGTAAGTTACGTTATCCCAAGAGTTCATATGAGGAAATAATGCGAATGTTTGGAAAACGAATCCGACATCCCTATCTTCTGGCGGAACATCATTAACAAGCCTATCTCCAATGTAAATCTCGCCTTCATCAGGCTTAATTAACCCCGCAATAAGCCTAAGCAAAGTTGTTTTTCCACATCCGCTTGGGCCGAGCAAGGAAAAATACTCCCTATCATGAATGTAGAGGCTGACGTTGTCAACAGCTACAATTTTTCCAAATTTTTTTGTAACATTGACTAGGCGAACGTCAGGCATCAGCTGCTTCCTCCACATGTCTTAAGCGATTGCGTAAATTTATTGCATAAATTGCAAGCTCTATATTAAACATGTCAGTATATTCCTTTTCCCCTAACAATAAATCTCAAAGCCAAGAGGATTATGAAGGAGACCAATATTAGAAAACCACAGCCTAAACCAATTTCCAATGGTGTGGCTGGTACTTTATGTTTGACCCAATCGACAAGGAATATGGGCACTGTTTTAAGCGTGGTAACTACCGCCAGAGTTGCACCCGTTTCACTTACACTTCGGGTAAAAATCATTATTGCGCCTGAAAGTATAGAGTACTTTGTTAATGGTAAAATTATTGTTCTAAAAACACCTAAGGGTTTAGCTCCGAGGGTTCTTGAAGCTTCTTCTAAGTCCACGCTTATCCTTTCAACCGCTGCTGACATTGACCTTACGAAGTAGGGGTACGTTATTGCCAAGTGAGCGAAAATTAATAACAATATCTCTGGTATGAAAGCGAAAGTTTCCCTCCAAAAAATTGCAAGGGAGACTCCTAAGGCAATTGATGGAATGATTAACGGAATGTCGACAAGCACATCTAAAACCGCTGATGGTAAGGTTCCCAACTTTTTTCTCGCAATAACTATTGCCATCGGCAGTCCTATGATGATGTTTAAGATTGTAACCACAGTTCCTAAAAGATATGAGAGAATGAGGCTTTGCCAATATTCCCCCCAACCACCTACACCCGATAGCGCCTTGGGCAGAGTGTCTGTGAAAATAGCTTCAAATGCTGGAAGCGCAACAAAAAGAGATGGAATAAGCACGATTACAAAAAAGACTAGAAGCGCGATGCTGTCCCTCGAGAATGCCGCTGTTGAATAGCTTAATCTCCTCTCAACCGTCGGCCAGACCCTTCTTATTGACAATTTTAATCTTGTTCCAAGAATGCGTATTATTGTAAAGATCAGGCAGGAGACGGCTATGAGTATGAAGCTTGTGAACACTATTGAGCCTTCATAGGTCGCTTGGTTGACTATTCCGTCTGAGAAATCGCTTTTCATTTTTTGGATAAAAACTGGTCCGTTTTCGAAGAACCCGGCAACCATCATTGTTGCTCCTGTCTCCGAAATTGACCTCGAAAACGCAAGTATGAAAACCGCTATGAAAGAAGGTTTTAGTATTGGGAAAGTAACGGTTCTTACCGCTGTAAATGGCGGTGCACCCAGGGTTCTTGACGCTTGCTCATACTCCATCTTATAATCAAGCAGTGCTCCAACTATAACTCTAACTATAACTGGATAGGAAAATGTGAAGTGGAGCAGTGCAACGAGGAGCCAACCCGGCGAAACCAGCGATCCGCCGAAAAGTGATGATAACCCCTCTGATTCACTCCAAAAGAGGAGCAGTGAATAGCCAAGCGCGGCTGTGGGTACAATGAACGGGATGTCAGCAAATGTGTCGAGAACGCTTAACCATTTTGATCTTCCACGTGCGATAAGCCACGCCATCGGCGTTCCAGTAGCGATGTCTATGGTGGAAACAAGTAGGGCCAATGTGAAGGAGTTTTGAATTGCGCTAAGCGCACGCGCCATGAGTTCTGGCTGGTTCAGAACTTGCTGCATCGTGTTCCATTTAATTATTATTCCCAGCGTCGACGGCAGCAATATCAGTGCGAAGAATATTATTGCCGAGGTTAAGTACACTCCATACTTGACAGCCGTTTTTGATGAAAGTTTATCCAACGCTTCTGCAATCTTGGGCTTATTCAACTGTTTTTTCCCAGCTTCACTCCCACAACTTTAAGTAATATTTCCTTTCTCATTCGTGCTTTTTAGCTGATAAATTTTCCTTATAAGAGGTGTCAGTTCGCCCGTCGAGCCATATCACAGCCATAAGCTCTATTGACTCTCTGCCTCATCATCCTAACAAAAATGAAGAGTGAACAAGACTTAAGGCTTTTGTAGTAATATGCTTTTTTAGGGTTTCATATGGCAATCTAGGTTAAAGCAAAGTATACAAGAAGTAAGATTACTCCCGTCATAATCAAGATTAGCCCCAATCGTATGAAGCCCTTCGGCTTCCAAGAGTCTCTCCTAAATATTTCTGTAGGTCCTATAACCTCTTTGCCCATTGCGCTTGCAGTCGCAGCCAGCATTGCTGCTCTTTGACTCGCTCGACTTATTCCGCCTGAACCAAGAAAAAGCACGGCGCCTACTATAATGAAGATTATCCCTTCTATAAATACAATGTCTGCTAGTGAAATGTAGGGGTGCGAAGAGAAAAGCCAAATGTCCACAGCATAAGTAACACTTGCAAGCACTAGCGAGACAGTAATTAAGAATGTAACATTTCGTAAAATGCTTCTGTTCATACCGCTCAAATTAAGGAGAGAAGCTTTACAAGTAAAAATCTTTTGCTTAGTCATGCAAACTTTAAAGGATAAAATTGATAATACCTAATATCAAAAGAGTGAAAATTATGGATGTTCATGAAGCCATCAAAGGAAGGAGAAGCATAAGAGCCTTCAAGAATAAGGATGTTCCACAAGAAATCGTTGAAAAACTCATTGACTTTGGTCGATGGGCACCTTCCGCTGGAAACATTCAGCCATGGGAATTCATAATAGTTCGAAAACCTGAAATCAAAAGAAGGCTTGTTGAAGCAGCTCTCGGTCAAACGTTCATCGAAGAAGCTCCCGTTGTAATTGTTATTTGCGTAAATGAGTATCGTTCTTCGCAAGGTTATGGTGTCCGTGGCGAAACCTTGTACTGTATACAAGACACAGCCGCCAGCATACAGAACATTCTCTTGACGGCCTGCTCGCTTGGTTTAGGCACATGCTGGGTTGGTGCATTTAGAGAGGAGGAAGCAAGAGAAATCCTGAAAATTCCTTATGGAGTAAGACCAGTAGCCATAATTCCCGTAGGGTATCCCGCTGAAGCTCCTTCACCACCAAGCAGAAGACCAATAAGTCGAATTGTTCATTATGAAACCTTTTAGGTGGAGCCTTTCATGAAAATGCGTAGTTTTTACCTAGGCGAACTTACATGGCCTGATGTAAAAGAATTCTTAACAATGCATGATGTAGCTGTTGTGCCAGTCGGAAGTTGCGAGCAGCATGGACCACATCTGCCTATAGACACCGATGCCTATGATGCATTTTGGCTTTCAATGAAGGCTGCTGAAAAAGCTCAATGCGCCATCGTAGCTCCACCAATATATTACGGCGTTTCCTCGCATCACATGGACTTTCCCGGAACGGTCACTCTTAGTCCCCACACCCTAGAACAATTAGCCTACGAAGTAGCTTCTTCTCTAATAAAGCATGGATTTAAGAAGATAGTTTTTGAGAATGGACATGGCGGAAACTCTCCTGCTCTGGAAGCAGCTGTTCAAAGAATTAAGGCAGACACTAACGCTTTTGTAGTGGTTGATACTGTCAGCCTCATACCAGACTTCATCGAAAAGTCAATTGAAACCGTTTATGATGCACATGCTGGGGAATTTGAAACTTCCACAACCCTTGCAAATCGAGAAAACTTCGTGATTAAAGAGAGAATTAGGAAACCCGCGATTAAACTTCCAAAATCAAAGTACACAAAAATTGGATTAAAGGAGACTGGCCCAAAAGTTTCTTGGGGTTTCCGAACAAAAGAAATAAGCGAAACAGGCGTAATAGGCGACCCCACGAAGGCTTCGAAAGAGAAAGGCGAAACTGCTTGGAAATTGGCCATAGAAAGACTTGCAGATTTGCTAAGAGAACTCGATGGCATTTGATAAACCATGCTTCAAAACGAGGTGGAGGAATTTTTAGAAAGATAGAAGATTACGTAAATGAAGTGGTTAAAAACCTTAACCCTCGTTTAGTTATTCTTTTCGGCTCCTTTGCGACGGGTGACATCAACGAAGGTTCGGATGTTGACATATTGGTTGTCGCGGATTTTGAGAAGAAGTTCATTGATAGGGTAAAGAAGTTGATGGATATAAACACTTTTAGAATACCCATTGAGCCGATAGGCTACACGCCCAAAGAATTTGATGAAATGGGAAAAAGAAGAAACCCCTTCATTATGAAGGTAATGGAAAAGGGTAAAGTTATGTATAAATTGTGGCATTTTAAGTCGGTTCAAGCTTAATATATAGCTGTTCTTCTTAGGTAAATGAGGAAGCAACTTTGCGTTATTCGGCAATCGCAGATGCCTACGAAAAAATTGAGGCAACAACTAAAAGGCTTGAAATGACAGACCTCCTAGTCGACCTTCTCAAAAGCACACCGCAAGAAATCATCGACAAAGTCGTATACTTAACTCAGGGTAAAATATATCCAGACTTTGTCGACCTTGAAATAGGCGTAGCAGAAAAGCTTGCGATAAAAGCTCTTGCCAGAGCCTCCGGAAGAACAGAGAGCGAAATTGAGGATGATTTGAAAAAGAGTGGAGACATCGGAGAGACCGCCCAGAAGTATACTGTCAGCAAAAAGCAGGTCACTTTTTTCCAGCAACCTCTAACAGTTTCAAGAGTCTATGAAACCCTCGACAAAATGGCTAAAGCTTCAGGCTCAGGCGCTGTGGATGCGAAAACTGCCCTTTTGGCTGGGCTTTTGTCCAATGCAACTCCCAAAGAAGCCAAATACATAATGAGAGCCGTCACCGGAAATCTCCGCTTGGGCATAGCTGACATGACCGTTTTGGATGCGTTGGCAATAGCTTACGGCGGCGGGAAGGAAGCCCGTGAACTTATAGAGAGAGCCTACAACATCTCCTCAGACCTTGGAAGAGTCGCAAAAGTTGTTGCTGAAAAAGGTTTGGAAGGAATCAAAAAGTTTGAAGTTTTAGTAGGGGAGCCAATAAGACCCATGCTGGCTGAGAGGCTTTCCACGCCCGAGGAAATCCTTGAAAAGCTTGGCGGGAAATGCATAGCTGAATATAAGTATGATGGTGAAAGAGTGCAAGCCCACAAGAAAGGCAATGAGGTTGTTCTCTTTTCCAGACGCTTAGAAAACATTTCTGACCAGTACCCAGACGCCATCGAACTTCTCAAGAAACATGTAAAAGCAAAAGATGGTATTTTAGAGGCGGAGTGCGTTGCCATAGACCCTGAAACAGGCGAAATGCGGCCCTTCCAAGAACTGATGCATCGCAGGCGCAAGTATGGAATTGAGAAAGCCATGGAAGAGTATCCCGTTTCGCTTTTTATGTTTGACGCGCTTTACGTTGACGGTAAAGACCTAACCTTAGAGCCCTACCCGATTAGGCGAAAAGCACTTGAAAAAGCGATTAAAGAAAGCGACAGAGTAAAAATTGCCAAATATATAATAACTGACAACATAAAAGAACTCGAAAAATTCTTCCAAGAAGCCATAGAAAACGGTTGCGAAGGCTTACTATGCAAATCAATTGCAGAAGACTCCGTTTATCAAGCCGGAGCCAGAGGATGGCTCTGGATAAAGTACAAGCGAGACTACAAGAGCGAGATGACTGACACTGTGGACCTAGTCGTTGCAGGAGCCTTCCACGGTAGGGGAAAGAGAGCAGGAACCTACGGCGCCCTTCTCCTAGCAGCCTACAACCCAGAAAACGACACTTTCGAAACTGTTACTAAGTGCGGAACAGGCTTTACAGATGCGGATTTAGAGAAAATGCCGAAAATGATGAAAAAGCACGTTATACAGCATAGGCATTCAAGAGTAAATTCAGCACTTGAAGCGGATGTATGGTTTGAACCAGTTGTTGTGCTTGAAATCTTAGGCGCGGAAATAACATTAAGCCCAATTCATACATGTGCTATGGACGCCATAAGGAAAGGAAGCGGGTTGGCGATCCGTTTTCCACGCTTCACAGGCAACTATAGGCTTGATAAAGCGGCTGAAGATGCAACAACTTTAGAAGAAATCGTTGAAATGTATAAGAGGCAACTCAAGAAAATTGCGGAATAGTGATCTTGATAGATATTGGCATGACCGAAGGCTAATACGTTTCAGTTGAATATGGTTTCCGTGTCTACTTCTTTAGCCTGATCTTATCCGTTATTTAGCATATTAACCAAATAAGATGCCTAATTTCAAATCGAGTTTATCCCCTAGGCTTTTAAATATCGCAAAAGGATTTTTTCAACCCTTTCTTTCGATGGAGCGTACCTTATCCTCACAGAACCGAATGATTTCAGCCGCAATGTTCACAGCCTCCTGTGCGTCCTTTTTTGTGTAATAATCGAGTGGTGCCCTTCAGGATGGAAGTTTGGATACCTTATAGGAACATAGTGCCTGTTTCCGCAGCTTACTGAGCCGAAAAGCAACTCCACTAGCAATCTTCGCCGTTTTATGCTTTTCATTGCGTGTTGAAGGCTTTCTTCGCTTGCCTTAGCCAATCTTAGTTCTCTGCAACCTGTTCATTCCACATTGTTGCGAAACCCTATATTCTTAAAGCCGTTTATTTATAGAACGGTATCCTTTTTCCTTCACCTTCTCATACTTCTTACAGGCATATGGATGCGCACGCGACATAGTTTTAGGTAATACCAGTCCTTTGGCACCTATGGAAGTTGGGTGCAATGGATTCTAAGCGGCTCTAGAGGATGGTATAGCTGATAATAAATAACGCCAGCGATTGTTTCCACCCTCAAGGCTTTCACAAATCTTATATTCCAAAGTCGCAACATAGGTGTGACATTGATGCTAAACCCGGTAAAACGGTGCTAATATGGCAGGTTATCGAAGGGGCGAGATTGAAATTATATGTGATGTTTTAGAGGTTTGCTTCAGTGATACAAATAAGACCAGGATTGTTTATGCCGTTAATTTGAATGTTTTTCGTTTAGGGGTAGGTTGGAAATGAGAACAGATGAATCGGAAAACTTATTTGCTTTCTCCTTTCTCCCACTGTTATCCTATCATCTGTTCTCACCAAAAGCCTACATGGTAATGAAAAGGAATTGTATGAAGAAAGTTGAATTTTTGAAGAAAAGCCAAAACACAAGTGTTAGTACAAATAGCATCAATTAAATCACCAATCAGAGTTCGAGTTTTAGTCTTAGGCAGTCATTTTGTGAATTCGATTCTGAATTCATTTCTCCTTTCCCTCTTTTTGTTATGCTTAGTGTAGGTAGCCAGACTAATCTGTGCGGGTTGTGCGCCACGATAAACATACCAAAAAAGAGCAGGAGAAAAAGAAAATCACTAAGGAGCAACTAGGCGAGTTAACCAATGATCCATTATCTACTTACAAATCGAATGGCAACATATGTAATATTTTCAGATGGAGTTGGAAAAGTTTCATGATTTGCTCTTGCTTTCATCCAGTGATCTAGAAGGAAGTTTCACAAAATTTAAAAGAGAAGATAGAAGATATACATGCCGCATAGCTGTTCAGGCTATGCTTAAAAATATGAGGAGAAAGGAAAAATGAAAAACAAACTAGTAGCAGTGTTGATGCTTCTAATGTTTCTAGCAAGCATGTTGACCGTGGCGTTCAACATAACACCTGTAAATACATAACACCTGTAAAAGCATTAATTACTTCTAATGTTCCAATTTCCATTACCACAGACTTTACTTTAACAGATGATTACAAGTTCATTGGTTGTGATGGTTTTCATATAGACGCGGATTCCGTTACATTGGATCTGGCTGGTCACACGATAACTGGTGATAAAACAGGACATATCGGCATTAAACTAAATGGTAGAACAGGGGTAACCGTCAAGGGCGGCACCATAGAGAACTTTGAACAGGGAATCTGGCTCCTTACCTCGAGCAATAATATCATCAAGGACAACACCATCTACATGTATACAGTAGGAGAAGGAATATGGCTCGACGGCTCCAGCGACAACATCATCGAAGGCAACACAATTTCGGGCAGTTCGACGGAGGGAATCGGACTGAGTGATAGCCTAGGTTCTTACAGCGGCAACATCGTTAGATACAACAACCTCTTCAGCCGCACCATTGGGATCAGACTCTGGGGTGGCACGGCCAACATTATCGAGGGCAATACCTTGTCAGGAAGCGGCAATGCGATTCGAGTCGACACAGGATACGGCAGAGCAAGCAGCGGCAACATCATCACGGAGAACATCTGCTCCGGCGGCTATAGTGCTGCAATCGCGGCAGTGAATTGGCGCTTTCCCGGTGAGCCTTGGGGGATCTTCAGCAACATTCAGGTGACATATAATGACATTATCAACAACAAGGCAGGCATATATATCACTGGCGAGATCTATGCTGGCGTCACCTACCCAGTCGATGCAACTGCCTTCGCGGTAAACTACAACAACATATTTGGCAACGAGCTCTACGGAGCGAAGAACCTGGGCACCGGAACCCTCGATGCCCGCTTTAACTGGTGGGGCGACGCAAGCGGTCCCTATCATCCGACACTTAACCCAGCCGGTCTCGGCAACAACGTCAGTGACAACGTCAATTTCAATCCTTGGCTTGGATTTGTAACCTTTGATCAGGTTGGCGTAGGCTCTGATTTCACTGGAACAGTTCTAACCGTTGACGGCACTGGATATGGTGTTGGTGATCTTCCAAAAAACTTCAAATGGATTACTGGCTCGACCCACACTTTTGCCTACGGTTCACCGCTAGTCGTAAGCACGGACAAACAATACGTGTGGGCATCTACGGCAGGCTTGTCCACCGATCAGAGTGGAACAATAACCGTTCCTTGTATAAACGCGTCGGTCACAGGCTACTACAAGACCCAATACAAGATTACTGTCACTGCAAGTCCACCAGAGGCTGTGAGCGGAACATTCGATGTCACATACACTAAATGTGGAACTCTCTACAATTTAGTAGGGCAGACAACAACGTGGAGTGACTGGGCTGATGCGGGTACAGCCGTGACTGTTAGCAACCCTCAAGACATTATCAACGATGGATACGGCATAAGATACAAGTTTGACTATTATGCTCCATCTTCCAGCGTTACCATGACCGATGCCAAAACCATCACGCTAGTCTACAAGACCCAGTACTGTTTGACTGTAATTTCACCATATGACACGCCTGGAGGCATGGGCTGGTATGATTCGGGTTCAACTGCATATGCAACATTAGCCACCGGAATGGTAGATATTACTGCAAAAGTGCGAGCTGTTTTCACAGGCTGGAGTGGCGACGCTTCTGGAACTGGTCTAAGCGCCTCGATTTACATGGATGGGCCTAAGACTGCAGTCGCCAACTGGAAGATTCAATACTATTTAGATGTGGTTACCGACCCATCAACGCTTCCACCAATACCTGGCGCAGATTGGTACGACAATTGCACATGGGTTAGGTTGACAGCGCCCCAATACGTTCCAAGCGAGGCAGGTCTGAATGGCGTTCGCTACAGGTTTAGCTACTGGGACGTCGATGGAGCATCACAGGGTATTGGAGTTAACCCAATTGACATACACATGAACGCCCCCCACATAGCAACCGCCTACTACGTGACTCAGTATCTTGTTACCTTTATCCAGACCGGTCTGGACGGAACGGCCATCGGAACGGTTGTCACGGTGGACGGTTCAGCTAAGACCTATGATGACTTACCCTTTAGCATGTGGGTTGACAACGGCACCTCAGTCAGCTACAACTACGAAAGCATTGTTTCAAGCAGCGATTCTGGCAAGCGGTTCAGGCTCAACAGCGTAACAGACCCAGCCTCACCAATAACAGTGACAAGCCCAGTGACAGTAACAGGCAACTATGTGACCCAGTACCATTTGACTTTGGCTACGAGTCCTCCAGGCGTTAACGCTCCAACCGGAGAAGATTGGTATGACGCTGGAACCTACGCTCCCATATCAACCGCTCAGTACGAAGACATAGTGACTGGTTCTTCTCGATATCGGTTCAACGGATGGACAACTGGCGACATAAGTGAAATAACTAATCCATCATTAACTTCCACAACCGTCTACATGGACAAGGCAAAGACCGTGACAGCGAACTACGTGACCCAGTACAACATTACATTTGATCAGACTGGTGTTGGCTCTGACTTTACCGGTACCGTAGTTGTCATAGATGGAGCGGACTATGGTGTTAGCACCCTTGCTGTCTCATTCTGGTATGACAGCGACTCAACCCACAATTTTGCATTCCAGTCGCCATTAGTTGTCCCTCCAGGTGCGAAGCAGTACGTTTGGAACTCCACAAACGGTCTGTCTTCGTTACAGTCAGGTTCAATCACCGTCACTGGCTCGGGAAGTGTAACTGGCAACTACGTGACCCGCGTACACGACATTGCAGTGACAGACGTTGTCGCGGACCGCACATGGGTCTACCAAGGACACACGGCATCCATTAACGTCACAGTCCTAAACAAAGGAGACTTCCCTGAAACTGTGACAGTTATCCTCTACTACAACATAACAGCCAACAAAATAATAGGCACACAAATCATAAACCTGATCCCAGGAGAAAGTCAAACACTCATTTTCGTATGGGACACCACAGGCGTGGAATACTGCCACAACTACACACTAACAGCAGTTGCAACAATAATACCGCCAGACAACGACCCAGCAGACAACACTTTCACCGATGGCAAAGTAAAAGTCAGAATCTTAGGCGACACAAACGGAGACGGCATAGTTGACATAGAGGACATATATGCTGCCGCCATAGCATACGGATCCTATCCGGGCCATGAATTGTGGGACCCAGACATGGATTTGAACTCCGACGGAATAATCGACATAGAAGACATATACACAATAGCCCTATACTACGGATTTGCCTGCTAAAATTAAACAAAATCACCCCCCATTTTTTTTATTGGTAATATTTCTCTGGAAATTCCCGTAAACACATCGACCGCATGACGCTACATCGTGTAAGCATACCTTGTTCGGCGCTACTCTCTAAGTAGTGGTTTCATAAAAACTGAAGCTTTCAGCTGAAAGGAGACAGGCTTAAACAGGTGGTTTCTTTTACACTAACCCTTATATCAGGCTTTTCTCCACCTTACTATACGGAGATGCATATGCCTCAAATTATGTGTCCAAATTGTGGAATGACAATAAATTTGGAAAATCGTAAAGGGATAGACTTTAACTTAATTGAGAGCGCAACTAAAAAAGGACCAAGAACCTTTACTGACCTATTACACATTACAAAGCTTTCACGAAAAACCTTAAGTCTAAGGCTTAAAGAGCTGTGCGAAAAAGGCATCCTTGTTAAAAACGGCGGCATCTATAATTTAAATGGAGTTTTTCATTCGGAGGAAAGTGGTGGAAACTTTATGAAAGGATTCTCGAAGGTCATCCACGATAAAAGGATGAGAACAGGCTTAGTGTTGCTTGCTTTCTTGCTGTTCTCATCTGCATCGGGGTATGTCTTGGCGACCTTTCTTATACCTAAAGAAACACACCAAGAACCAGTGATTCTAGGAGACTTTACAATGGCACTTGACATCAACAACGTTAAGGATTTATATGCATGGCAAGTTGTTATAACGTTTAACTCAAGTGAAATAAAAGTTTTAAAAACAGTTTCAGAAGGTTTTCTGGGAACCGGTTTTCCGTTCTTCTTAAATGCAACAGACATTGGTGATGGCATACTACTATTAGGAGGCTCCCTTTGCGGAAACGTTCCTGGAAAAAGCGTTAGCGGTAGCGAAAGATTAACAACTATCCTTTTTGGATATTTTGTGAACGACTATAAAGAGCCGAGAATAGTTTTGAATGAAATGTTCCTTAAGACATGTTTAATTAGTTCGGAGGGTTCCTACATTCCTATCAAAGATTCAACATTGACGCTTTCCACCATCGAAAAATAAATATGACATTGAGCTTAAGACGAAATTTTCCTTCACTCCCCTACTTCCTTTTTAAGGACGGTATTTTGGCTTTTCATTTAAAGATAATTCTTAACACCAAATATTAATAGCTTCTGCGAAAGAAAACAAGCAAAGCTTACAGCTTCAAGTAACTGTTGTTACCGAGTCAATTAAACTACTTAGAGAAAGAACGTTTTCTTCGCTTCCGGCTTCTTGCCGCCCATGTCGATAAGACAATACCCATAGTGCTAAATGAGATCCCAATTGGCAGAAAATAAGTATAGGGATAAACTACCACAGGATATTCTTTTTCTATAGCAAAATAGGTAGGTGCTTCTGGTTCTTCTATGGGAGATGGTTCAAAAAATGGCTTGCCGTACTCGTCGCGAGCTATCCTTGCTGTGTATATGCCGTTAAGTTTTACGGTTCCACCAACATATGTTGGATACTGTTGTTCCACCTCTATTCCGTCCCGAACAGTCCAGTTAACAAAACATCGTGAAAATGGAATTTGTCCTCCTCCAGATTCATAAATTGTCCAAGCAGTGTTGTATTCAGTTATTTTACCGTTGGCATCAACTATTTCAAACCAAATATGCCTATGAGAAACCGGTGTATAGTCGTCAGGTTCTTCGAACACAGGCTTTTCCCAGTTTTTTCCAGGATGACATATAATGCGTATTTTATCTCCTGCCTGAAGATAACCTGAAACTTCCCAAGCGTCCTCTGCGTTAGCAGCAATTTCAATTTTTCTCATGAGCTTCTCTGAATTATAGTTTAGAGAAAGAACCACACCGATGAGAAGAAAAACGACTCCAACGGTAAAGAAAAGTTTCTTCACAGATCTTTCCTCACGAGATTAGCTTTAATGGAGTTAATAACCTTTTTTCTATTCGTTGACGATGCACAGATTACAATAGATACGCTAATATAAGAAAAGTATTCATTTAACAGTTAAGGGTGATAATTTGATGTGGGTTGTCAAAGAGAAGTGGTTTTGGATAATCGTTATAGCTGTTATTTTAGTGCTTGTTCTTCCCTTGGCGATAATTTTTTTAGTTTTGAATTTGCCACCTACAGTAAGAATGATGGTGACGATTGCAATAATTATTGGATGGGGTGTAGTCGCGGGCTATAAAGATTGGTTAATCTCTAAGCGACAAGCGGAAGAGAAGAAAAAATGACTTTTGAGTTCAAGATCATCGCTTTTTGAATACTCCAAACAACATTGCAAGAAGTACTAAGCAAGCTAACATCGCGAGGAATACGGGTTCTGGTTGTATGAAGAATTTAATACTGTACGGGACATCCAAAGTCATAAAGAATGTTTGATTTATCCACAAATAGAACGCTCCACCTAAGCTAACTATTCCCAGAGCTTTACCAAAGGAAGTTTCCAATACTTGCTGCATTGCCGCGATCAGAACAAGAATCATCCATAAATTTGTGAACAAATAGATAGTGAATGGCCATGCAAGCGTCAAATATGGTTTACTCATTAACATAAATGGCGTGAAGAATTGTAGGCCCACTGGCACATAGGCCAAGGCGACTAATGTCGCAATTTTCTCGAGATTAGTTTTGCCTCGAAGGGATAATGTACATACTAAATAAAGGATTAGCGATAGTGTGATCCATTTTAACATCGCTAACCCAATGTTGATCACTGCTGGCGCGAGAATGGACATATCTAGAACAGCTTCGCCCAGTATTAAAATTCGAAATGCAGGATTGAGTGACTGTGCATTAACAATTTTTTCGGTAGAGAAAGCATAAAGTCCACCGCCCAACCCGCTTAAAATATTTACAAGGATAAGGGCATAAGTTGCATGTCTCAAGGAATGAGGATTTTCATTGAAACTTCTGTAAAGTGTGGTATCTAGTCTAGCTGCTCGAATTATCTTGCCTAAAAAAGTTTCCCTTGGAGGCGTTGGCCATTCAAAACCAATTGTTCCTCCAATCACCGCAAGCACTAAACCTATTATGAAGCCTCCCCCGCAAGAAATGCTTAAAATTGAGAGTAAAAGTATTAAAAAGCATAATATCTTACGGCGGAGAGGTTCCATGTAAAGTTTTATTGAACAATATAGAATGATTGATGCGAATATTAACCAAACAAGTGTCCATGGGCCTTCAACCCATCCTCGAAAGCCGAAGGACACTTTAGCCCAAAATGGTGAAGTGGGATTTACGATTTCTTGTGGAGAGGAAATACTAGAGGTTGAGAGTATTAACGGTCCTTTGTTAATCCCAACCAATAATCCATTGATAAACATCAAAGCTCCGCCAATTAGGGATGATAAAAACGCAAATATAGGCTTCTCTTCAGCTGTTAAATGTCTTTCTGTAGTTTCCTTCTTGACAACAGACCGGACTATCGCTGAAGCCAAGAACATTAACAACGCAGCTGCAAATATAAGATACCATCCGGCACCTCCTCCCCAAACCCAGAAGTCTCCACCATTAGTCCATTCTGGAAGATTAAATTTTGTTTGCATTTTTATGGCGCCCCAAAAATTACCGATGTCCTTTGGGCTTACGAGCGGCCAAGTTGTGGGGATGTCCACTGGGGTTAACTTTGGAAGTTTAGATATAGCCACTGAAAAGTTTGCCATTAAGACGATGGGCGCAGCAAACAGCAGTATTGCAGCAATGTACCCGATGAGTGTCATGTAGCGATGGAAAAATCTGCCAGAGCTTGCCAAAACAACCATGATTAGCATTAAACATGAGAATCCTAAACCCGAGATAGTAATAATATGCGCAACGTTGAACCAAAATGATAATTCTGTAAGGTTCTCCTGATTTTCTGTTAAATTGTTAAATGAAATGGTTGTCACTTGTGTTTCATTTTCTATGGTTTTGGTTGCAGTCATAGTTTGGAGAAGATGATATTCTGTTTTGATCTGCGAATCTAAGAGTGCACTTGCTTCTGGAGACGCGTTAATAGACCACCATGGTAAGAAAACCGCTGCAGCCGAAAGAATTATCGCGATTAACATTAAAAGAAATATGTAAACCCATTTATTTTTCACGAATTTCGTATGTTTCCCCCCTTTATATCATTAAGAGTACAAATGACATGCGACATAGTGTTCCTTGCCTTTACTCACTAATTCTGGTTCTTTTTTACGGCATATATCTCTCATAATAACTGGGCAACGAGTATGGAAACGACAACCGGAAGGTGGATTGACGGGACTTGGTATCTCTCCTTTAATTACCACTTCAACACGCCTTGATGTGGGATCTGGAATCGGAACAGCTTCCATTAAAGCTTTAGTGTATGGGTGCAAAGGATTTTGGATGATTTCATCGACTGGTCCTCTTTCTACTATCTTGCCCAAATACATTACAGCCAAGCGGTTGCACATATGTCGAGCTAGGGCTAGGTCATGGGTGATATATAGAAAAGAAACTTTGTATTTCTCTGCAAGATCAATCATTAGATTTAGGATTTCAGCTCTGATGGACGCATCTAGCATGGATACGGGTTCATCAGCCACTATGAATTCTGGCCGGAGTACCAGAGCCCTTGCGATGGCAACCCTTTGTCGTTGACCTCCGCTAAGTTCATGTGGAAATCTGTAAAGAAACTCCTCCGGCGGAATTAATTCAACATCTTCTAGGCTTTGATCAACACTTTTAAAAATCTCATCTTCATTCTTCAGTCCTTGAACCCGCAATGGTTCAGCGACTATATCTTGAATAGTCATCTTTGGGTTTAGGGATTCATAGGGGTCTTGGAAAATTATCTGCATTTTCTTGCGGTATTCTTTGAATCCTTTTTCTGATATCCTTGTAATCTCTTTATCATAAAAATAAACTTTACCACTTGTAGGTTCCACTAATCTTATTATTAATCTTCCTGTCGTAGTTTTTCCGCTGCCGCTTTCCCCTGCAAGACCAAATATTTCTCCCTTTCTAATGTCGAAACTTATTCCATCTACAGCCTTTACAACGGGAGGATTTTTTGAAATGATAGACCTAAGGAATCCCAAGGATAAGGGAAAATATTTTTTTAACTCAATAACCTTTATTATGATTTCATCCATTCTTCTTCTCACGCTTTTTGATGTAGGTGACAAGCTACTAAATGTCCAGCTTTGACTGGAAGAAATGAAGGATCATTTTTCTTGCATATATCCATCGCATAAGAACATCTAGGGTGAAATCTACATCCTAAGGGGGGATTAAGGAGATCTGGTGGGGTGCCAGGTATAGAAATCATGCGTGTCCTGGCAACCTTAATGCTTGGGAAGGATCCCAGCAAGCCTTGAGCATAGGGATGCAAAGGTTCTTTGTATAGGCTATAGATGTCTCCACATTCTACAATTTTGCCTCCATACATAATAGCAATGTCATCACATACTTCTGATAATATTGATAAATCGTGGCTTATCAGCATCATGGAGAGGTTTAATCGTTCCTTTAGTTGTCTCATAAGTTTTAACACTTGAGCTTGGACAATGACATCTAGGGCGGTACCTGGTTCATCAGCTATTAGTAGTTTTGGATTGCAAGCTAGAGCCATAGCAATCATCGCACGCTGTTTCATTCCTCCGCTGAACTCGTGGGGGAAGTTTTCAATTCTAGACGGCTCTACTCCGACCAATTCAAAGAGTTTTTTGGCTCTTTCAACTGCCTCTGATCTACTGATATCTGGCTCATGAGTGAATATTGCTTCGACGATTTGATCAACTATTTTAAAAACAGGGTTGAGGGCGTTCATTGCGCCTTGAAATACTATGGATATTCCTTTCCACCTTATTCTCTCTCTCATCTCAACTTCTTCCATATTGACAATGTCTAAATCATCAAACAGTATTTTTCCTTCTATTATTTTGCCTCCGGGAGGCAATATTTTAAGTATTGAAAGTGCGGCTGTTGTTTTGCCGCATCCTGATTCACCAGCTAACCCAAAAGCCTTTCCTCTTTCCACTTTAAAGCTGACTCCGTCTACGGCTTTCACCCATCCCCGTAAAATTTTATAATAGGTGTATAGATTTTGGACTTCCAGTATTGGCAGAGGCATATAGGTATGTCGTTCTCCTTTACACGTTTGAAGCTTTCTTGACGCTTTAAGGATAATTTTAGTATATTTAACCTTTGCCCTGAATATAGAAAACTGTGAATATAGGTGAAGCTTTCTTTGAAATTAATTTAATAAGTTCCCGGAACTGAATTAATTTGTAGGTGAGATTCAAATGATGTTTCGGTGGGTTGACAAGGGTGTTAATTTGGGTTCGTTGATAGAGCGTGTGCAGTTATTTTTCGAATTTAACGGGTTTAAAACTAGAATTGACAAGTTGAAAGATGGATGGTTGGTTTCGGCTGTTAAATCTGTTGAGGGAAACCCAAAAAGCGTGTCTGTAAAAGTATTTGGTCAACCGGATGATTTCACCGTTGGATTCTCTTTTAAGGGATATGGACGTGAATTAGCAATTCTAGGGCCTTTAATTTCTCTGTTCGGGTTAGGTTCCGTTGTTCGTCGAGAAGTTAGATGGCTGGAGTTTTTTGAAACTCTTGAGAGGAATTTTTGGGCTTATATGGAAAATGCCGTTGCTGATATTCAGGTGGAGAGAAAAACCATTGGGGAATGAGTTGAGCGAAAGCTTAAATACGCGTTGGAGCTATTTTCGAAAATGTGTTAGGTTGATTTGTGATGGGACTGCGTAGTTACATTGCGAAGAGGCTGGTTTATTCTTTTATACTTGTTATCATAGTCATATGTTTGAATTACTTTATATTCTTCGCGATGCCTGGTGACCCATATACGCTTTTTGCAAATCCTATACGCTTTACACGTGAACAAGAGGAGCAAATAAAGCAGTTTTGGGGTTATTATGACCCACACTGGGTGAGGCTTCTCAAATATATTACTAACCTTTTACATTGGGAGTTTGGTGTATCGGTAAGATCTATGGGGTCTGTTGGAGAAGAGATGACGATTCGGCTTCCTTGGACACTATATTTGCTTGGGGGTTCTACGCTCTTTGCTGCACTTTTAGGGGTTTTTTTGGGTGTTCTCGTAGCTCATAGGAGAGGAGGGCTGTTTGACGGATCACAGGTTGTCGGCTCGTTAGTGCTCATGTCTCTCCCGACATTCTGGATTGGACTTGTTTTGATATTGGTGTTCGCTGTGGGTTTGAGATGGCTACCCCATGCTTTACCCTATCCTATGGAATGGGGGTCCGCTACTATAAGTTTTCCAAAGCCTTTAACCATAAACAGCCAGTCTTCAGGTGCTTTAAGCATTATGATTTTTGTTAATCCTAGTGAGACGCTGAGGTTTTTTGCTGGCTACTTTAGTCATTCGTTTCTACCCATACTTACCCTTACACTATTTCAGTATGGGGCGTTTCTGTTGCTCACCCGAGTTGTAATGATAGAAACGCTTACAGAAGATTATGTTGTCACAGCAAGGGCAAAGGGAGTTGACGAAACGACCGTTTTGTTCAAGCATGCGTTGAAAAATGCTTCATTACCCATTGTTACGCAAGTTGCTCTATATTTTGGAAGCATTCTTGGAGGAGCTATTATAACGGAAACTGTTTTTTCTTGGCCTGGTTTAGGTACATGGACTTATGATGCGATAGTTACATGTAATTATCCTGTTTTGATGGCGATATTTTACGTGTTAGCTCTGGCTATGATCGTGGCAATTTTTATAGCTGACTTACTTTACGGAGTCTTGGATCCAAGAATTCATTATGGTTGATTAAAATGTCGCTCAAGAGAAAGGGCGTCTCCTTTGCTGCGAAGCGTTTTTTGAATTTCCTGAAGATGTTCCTTCGAAATAAACGTGGTGCGATTGGTTTGGGTATAATCGGATTTTTTGTTTTTGTGGCTTTGTTTGGTCCGTATTTGACACCGTATACCCAGTTAGGAGAGATTCCTGGAAGAGCAAATGTGCCATTGGCTTCTAGTCTGGCAGCTCCCAGTTGGTTGAGAACTCTGCCTGTTGCGTTGGGCGGTCAGCCGACTTTGAGTGAAAATGTTATAGTGGTTAATGACTCATCTTTTTCCATCTCCAATTGGAGATGGCCTTATGGGGAATGGAATTTTTCGGTATCCCCAGACGTAGGCTCTGCGGTTGAGGTGAGATACGACGGAGAAGGAGGTTATCCTCCTGGAACTGGTGACGGTTGCGTTGTCATTTCTTTTAAAAGAAGTGGTTCCCTAACTTATGGAAACATCAGTATGAGGTTGTACAAGGAGTTTGAATATCCATATTTGGGGCCTCCGGGAAGCGGAAGGGCGGAGGGAACCATGTTTATTAATGGAACTGTGCATCGTGAATATAGGCGTGAGTGGGATATAGTGAAGTCTGATTATGATATAATAGAGGTTGATGTGTATGATGTTTATGGAAAGTTGTCGCTTTTTGTCGAAAAGGATGGAGGCTGCAACACACTGTGGCCTACTGCCACTTACCCCTCAAGTTTGTTTAATAAGTCTGGCTTCTTTGTTGTAACGAATGAATGGGGAGTTGCTTCCCCATTGATTGAGGCCGATAGAATATTTTACAGCGCTGGGCGTTACAGATTTGGTGTAGAAATATTGCTTTTTGATTGTTATAATGGGACTGAGAACGCTGAGATCGAAGTGCGTTTGGACAACATCAAGTTGAATTTGTTAGGAACTTGTTGGGGGATGCTCGGTACAGACTTTTTTGGAAGAGATCTTCTTGGTCAGCTTATTTCTGGCGCTCGTGTATCGCTTTATGTTGGGTTGCTTACTGCGGTGTTGAGTGTTGGTATTGGTCTCATTGTTGGTCTTGCTGCTGGTTATATGGGAAAATTCGTCGACGAATTTACGATGAGGGTATCGGATATTTTACTTGTTCTGCCTGGACTTCCATTGTTAATTGTGTTGTTCGCTGTTCTTGGCGCATCTATTGAAAATCTGATAATATTACTTGGTTTGCTTGGTTGGATGGGGTTTGCCAAGCTGATTAGATCACAAGTGTTATCTCTTAGAGAGCGAGCGTTTATAGAGTCAGCTAAGGCGTCTGGTGCAGGAACAAGGTATATTGTTTTTAGACATGTCCTTCCGAATGTGATGGGTCTGGTCTATGTTACTTTGGCTACGACCGTTCCTGGAGCCATAATGTCTGAAGCTGCTTTGAGCTGGCTTGGCTTTTCTGACCCAAACAGGATGTCTTGGGGTAGGATGCTTTCTGAGATGCAGCAGCATAATGCCGTTTTGAAGCTGTGGTGGGTTCTTCCGCCAGGTATATCCATTGCACTGTTATGTGTTGCGTTTGTTTTGCTCGGTTTCGCCCTTGATGAGGTGTTAAATCCTAGGCTTAGGGTTCGCCGTTAGGAACGTTTTAATGTTTATTTCACTACTGTAACTATTTTCCATAAGACTTTAATAGTGGTGTGCTCGATTTTATAAGTGCTATAAAGAGGAGAGAGGAAAATGCGAGAAAAAACAGTTTTGATGACTTTGGCTATTGTAACCCTGATGCTGTTGATGCTTGTCTCTGTTCCAGTGAAGGCTTGGGAATACTATAACACTTCGATTTACAGTCCTCAGACTGACAATCTGACTGAGAATTTTGGTCCGAGGGCTGACATGGTACAAATCACCTTGTACGCTGATGAGCTCGCCGAGTTCACAGCGCTCGAGATGGGGAAACTCGATGTGACGGACTGGCCTGTTGACGAGGCGCATTACGTGCCGTGGCGCGACGCGCCACTAAACGCGTCCATAGCCGTTGTGGACACCGGTCCAGAATTCGGAATGTTCCTCTTGGACATAAGGATGAACAACGAGACTCGACTCTACTATCAGGTAGGCGCTGACGTAGGTGCGGACGTAGGACCGAATCCGGCTTACACCGCGCCCTTCGGCAATCCGATGGCTGACATTTGGCTTAGGCGCGCTGTGGCATCGTGCATTGACAGAAAATACGTTGTTGAATCGATCGTGAGCGGTGGCAAATTACCCCTGTTGGGTGCACCCTTATACACGGTTGTGAACGACCCGCCCTACACCGGCTATGGCCACCCGGAGCTCAATCCGGCTGGCGCCTTGAAAGAGTTGACATATGCAAAAGGAGACGGGTCAGCTGACATAGCCTTAGGCAACAAGTTCCTAGACGAACACGGCTACACGATGGTTGCCGGCGTGAGAACCAAGGGTGGCGTCGCCTTCACAATTGACCTGGTCATAAGGGAAGACCACACATACCGAAAGTTGTTTGGGGAGGATCTGTACAAGAAACTGACCGACGCTCCTCCGGCTGGCTTAGGCCTGTCTGTGAACCTGCTTCGTATGTTATCTGCTGGTGCTAGAGTGGAGTTCATGGACAAAAAGAAGCATCACATGTACACTGGAGGCTGGGGACTGACGATCGACCCAGACCACCTGTACTACCTGTTCCACATAAACAACTACTACCACCCTGGAAGACCCCTGAACTACGCCTACTACCCAGGAGACTACGCACAGATAACTGTCCCATACAACGGCTGGCAATACAACTACACCAACGTTCCAGGACTGAAGGTACCGGTGGACTGGGCCTCGTCCTACGACATAGACCTGAGCGACTACTTCAAGACATGGAACGCAGGCGACAAGGTCTGGAAGAACCCGCAGAACTACTGGTCAAGCGAAATGATGATTGCACCCACTCCCGAGAGGGCGATCAACTGCAGTCGGAAGTCGCAGGAGGCGATGGCCTACTACGTTGTTGGCTCACCCGTCTGGGCCTCAAGGAGCTTCACGGCATTCAGCAGAACGTACACCGGACCTGAAACCGCTTATCATGGCAAACCATGGAAGGGTGTCGTCAACGAGAAGGGCTTAGGCGTCTGGAGCTGGTGGAGCTTCTACAACATGCACACCTCAGGAGATACCTTCGGCGACGGAACAATGACGATAAGGTGGGGATTCCGCCAGCCAACCATGTCCCTCAACCCAGTCTACGCCGAGTGGGTCTGGGACTGGTACGTCCTGAACAAGGCTTACCTCACTGCACTAACAACCGACCCATACGTGCCCGCTATAGACGTTAGTATGTTGGCTTCGAGCTGGGACGTGGACACATGGGACGCCTCCGGACTGGGACTCGGCATATGCAGCAAATTCACCTTCCACCTGCGCCACGACATGCACTGGTCGGACGGTGTGCCAATCACGGCCAGCGACTTCGTTTTCACGTGGGGCAACAGACTTGTTCCCGGATCGATAAGCAACATACTCTACACTAGAAAGTTGCCGATGCCTTACTGGTACGGCTCAATCGCAGACATGATCTCAATTGCTGCACCCGACCCGTGGACGGTAATCGTCTACCTGGACGTTTTCGCCCCTGTCTTCGGTCTGCACTCAATGACAGGCTTCAACTATGTCTTACCAGAACACATCTGGAAGCCCATAGCATCAACTGGCGATCCAACGGCACCATTTAACCAGCCCGCTGTTGGCAGCGGACCATGGAACATTAGAAGCACAGCCTCTGTGAAAGTGGGAGACAGCATATGGCTCGACAGGAACGAGAAGTTCTTCCAGTACAGAAACCCAATCAACATATGGACAAAGCAAGAAAGCAAAAACACCTTAGGCAACGCCCACTGGCTAGTTTTACCCGAGACAAATATAACTGTGAACGTCACGGTGTACATCCACAACAAATACGTATACGAAACCGGTCCCAAAAAAGAGAACGTGTTCCCGCAGACAGAACTCGACGGAACAAAGAACGTCACTCTGTGGAAGTGGACTGGTGCGGGATGCCCCAACGACCAGGAAAGTTACGTCCTCAACAGGACTCTGGCAACAAACGTAAGGTGGGCGGCTAACCGCTCGCAAGTGATAACTGAAAAGTACACGGGCTTGGTCTTGAGTCCCGGATGGTACTACGTAAAAGTCGACTTACACATCGACAGCTGTAGATACTTCGACGGCACGACATGGATTACAGTTCCTCCAGCAGCTAATCCATTCTACTGCACGAAGATAACCTACAAAGAGTTCATGATTGTCACGCTGAGAGTTGACTTCGGCGGTCTGCTGTTTAAGCCTTGTCCACCAGCAACTCCCAAGTATGAGCGGATTCCAGACCTAATAGTCGACATCGAAGACATCTATACTGCTGCGCTGGCTTACGGCGCGATGCCAGGACACGAGAGATGGAGCCCTGCAGCTGATATAAACGTTGACTTCATAGTCGACATCGAAGACATATACAGTATCGCGTTGGCGTACGGTTGGACTCCGTAAATTTAAAACACGCGATCCATCATCTCCCCTTTTATTTTTGGTTGGAAAGTGAAGTTTTAGCAGTGAGTTTACAGCTTTACTTTAGTCTTGAAATTGACATCAGGGAATATAGAAGATAATTCCGGAATGCTTAAAAGGAGATTCTACATATTTTAACTTGCAGAAAAAGGAGAAGGGAGAAAAGAAATGTTAAACTATAAGTCTAAGATTCTAACAGCTTTGCTCACCGCTGCACTTTTGCTTGGCATATTCCCAGTGTACGCTGGCTTCCCACGACAGCCTCATTCAGGCAACGCAGTTTGGATAGAGGCACCTTTGACCTCCATTTCCCTTGACCCATGCAACATAACCTTCACAACAGCCACATTGCCGACAGGTAACAAGTTCAACATAACAGTCTGGGTCAACTTCACCAGCATCACGCCCGGCGACTACATTGGAGCTTGGGGATTTGTTATAGTCTACGACAAGAACATTCTGAACTTCACACGGTGGGATCTCACTGATCGTACGGCGCCAGACCATCCGGTGCGTCCAAACGCCCCAATTAGCCAATGGTTCAAGAGTGAAGGAGTATGGAAGATTGAGAAAAAGTTCTCCATGGGTAGTTGGGATGCAGACCACGATTACCTGCTGCCGGGAGAAAGCTGGCTGGCTCCCGACACTGGTGAACCAGATAACCCCAAAGCCGGAGAAATATCTTATGGAAGTGTCTGTTGGATAGAATTTGTAATCCTAGACTTCCCAGGAAAGTATGAGGAAATTGTTAGCTCTATCTTCTTTGACACCACGCTTCCGGTGCCAGAGTCGAAGCTCCTGGACGAGACTGGCGGCCGTGTTGATGACCAGTTTACATTCTATGATATCCCATTCAAGCTGGCTTGGGCGCCACCAACAGTTAACCCATACATGGCTCTTGACCCAACCTCCGTCACGTTCGGTCCAGACCCACCTCGCGTGAATTGCACAGCATTAGGAGAATTCAAAGAGACCATATACATTAAGGATCTGGATCTCAGCTGGGCCTTGACGAACGCCTCATTCACAGTGAATTACAACACCGCGTTGCTGACGGTTGTGGACGTAGGGGCTAACCAAACAGCCTTCGATGTAGCCCACAGCTGGGATAACACGACAACGCCTGGAAAAATAGTCTTCTACCTTGAGACGAGCAAATCGTTGTCTGGTAACGTTAAAGCAGCCAACGTAACCTTCCATGTCATTTACCAAGGAGACTACCCAGTAGTAAATGTGACCACAATCAGTTTCAGCGACATCAAATTGATGGATCACGTGGGTGAAATTCCAACCAGAGCATCTGTACCGGCAACTGTCACCATCAACGGTGTACTAACTCTGCCTAGACCATGGCTTGAAGTAAAGTTCTCACCCTCAAACGTGATAACCCTCGGACCAGAACCAGTAATAGGCAAAGAATTCACCGCTGAAATCTGGATCAAGAACCTGGACTATGCATGGTACCTAATAGGGCTCGAGTACAGGCTAACATACTGCCCACTGCTACTAAATGTTACAAAAATCCAAGAGGGACCATACCTACCTTCCCACAACCAGACAGCAGAGCCGCCACCCACTTGGTTCTACGGCAAAGTACAAGCAGACGGTGTGTACGGACCGCATGTGCTGGTAGGCGAGATTATAATACCAGTACCTATGGGCGACTGGCCGTATCCACTACCGGGAGATAGGCCACCAGAAGACGGACTAATAACAACAATAACGTTCAAAGTACTAGACCAGGAATGTTGGCCTGAAAACCTGACCTGCGCACTGAAATTCGTCAAATCAAAGCTCATTGCCAAAGATGGCAAACTCATACCAACCGACGTTCCAGTGAACGGCACAGTAATAGTGTTAGGCGTAAATAGACCTGGAAGAATGATCGACGTTTACGGCGGCGCATTGAACCGCGGCTATGGAGCAAAAATATTCCCAGCACCCTTCGGAGGACAAGGAGCTGACGGAAACATGGACCTCGTGATACCGCAATCAGTAGTCTACCTCTTCGCAGATATAACGTACAACTACTGGCCAGTACAATCAAAGGATGTAGGCTTCGAAATAGAAGGGCCCTTTGAGCAAGAAGGGTGGACTCCAGAACAACCAGTACCCAGACGTGCTTTCCACGTTAGAAAGTACGCAAACAGGACAGACGATGTGGGCGTGGCATGGATCAAGTTCCAGATGCCATGGCCATGCGTGAATCCAGAAGACTACTTCGGAAAGTACAGGGTCACAGCCACCGTGGACATATGCAGCGTGGTAGTAACGGACATACTCTGGTTCGACTACTACTACCTAGTAGAAATCACCAACGTCGCAACAAACAAATACTGCTACGAACACTGCGAAGATGTGGAGATAACGATTGAATTCAGATCTAAGGCACAACAACGCTATCCAGTGCTATTCGCAATAGTGATACAAGACGAGCTTGAAACCGGCTTCGGCTACGCATACTTAGAAACATTTGTTCAAGGTGCGGAGTTCTGCCACTGGAAAGAATACGCAGAATCAGTAACAATACACGTTCCGAAGTGGGCCTTCGCAGGAATCGCCAAGATATACGTAAGCGCTTATGACAAAGACCCAACAGTCGGCGGAGCACCATGGTGTCCAACATTCGGCCTAGGATGGCCACTAAGCGAAACACTACCAGAAATCTGCATATATCCGTGGTAAAACCAATACCCCCTTACATCTCCTCTTTTTTTTGAGTTTAAAACAACAAATGCAATTTGTCCCTTTCAGAAGAGTGCTAGAATTATTTTCCAGAAGACTTATTAATTTTGGAATCTAACAACACAAATGAAGGTGCAAGAATGCTTATCCTAAAAATGACTTTGAAATTTATTACCCTCTTCCTCATCCTCCTAACATTTCTAGCCCTTCTAAGCGATTTAAACTCTCCAGCAGAAGGCTTAGGATACCAAGATAATCCAAAAATCACAACACCAGATCCCGTACTAATAATGACAGCAAAGACAGACAAAGAAACCTACCTACTAAGACAAAAAGTAACAATAGAAGGAAACATAACCCAAGATGGATCACCAGCCACAGACCTAGTAGTAATAATTCAAGCTGAAGACCCAAGAGACAGACGAGTCGCTTATAGAACCCTAACAATTGGAAACCCAACAGAAATGTGGCCAGTTAATATAACAAACCTATTCTTAATGGATATGGCCAGCAAACCAATAAACACAGCAAAAATAGGTACACTGATCCAAGCCGGAATGACAATAGATAATTGGCAATCGACCGAAAGAGAGGTCCTCGCAACAATAACAGTTTTCGACGCAAACATGGTGCCTCTACAAGCAGGCGTCTGGAGCGGCAGGATAGACCCACTCCAACAGGCTTCACCGAGATTCTCCATATCCATAGAAGAGTGGGCATGCTCAGGAAAAGCCCTGATAATCGGCAACGTTTACAGCGGAGAGCCAAAAAGAGGAGGAATGGCCTACGCTGTAGAAAAAACAGCCTACTTCTGCATAAGCAGAACCCAACAAGGTCTACTGGAATATCCAGAGCTACCACCCCCACCACCACAAACAACACCCGGCGCCTTCTCCACATACATACGGCTTCCACCCGACCCACGAGAAGGACAATACAAACTATACCTCACCAGCCAAGCCAGCCCCACCGCGAAAGCTACAACGACAGCCACATTTAACGTTCAAAGCACCTCAGGATACCCACCACAAGCCTCCTTCGCCTACTGGCCAGCCGCACCATACGAAAACATGACAGTAACATTCGACGCGTCGTCATCAACAGCCGAAGGCTTCAACGACACAATAGTAAGATACGAGTGGGGCTTCGGAGATGGAACACCGAAAATAATCAAGGAAGGAAACTACACAAACCCGCCTGACCCCACAGCAACCCACAAATACATAAACGCAGGCCAATATGTTGCGACACTAAATGTAACGGACAATGAAGGATTATGGAGCACAACAGCAAAACCAATAAGCATCTACCCAGAATTTGGGCCAACAGCAAACTTCACCTACACACCTTTACAGCCCAGAGTAAACCAAACAATAACGTTTAACGCAACAAACTCTCAGCCGGGATGGAGCAGAACTCTAGGCGACTACAGCCCAATAACAAACTACAACTGGAACTTCTCAGACGGAACAATAATAAACACAGCAAACCCAATAATAGCCCACATCTACACCCAACCTGCAAACTACACAGTCACACTAAAAATAACTGACTTCGTCGGAAGAACACACATAGCTTCAACAGTAATTCAAGTCTATAACGTGACAGCAAAACCATGGGACATAAACGGCGACGGAATAACTGACGTCGAAGACCTATACACAGTTGCGCTACACTACGGACAGACACCAACCCACCCAGACTGGGATCCGAGGTGCGACATAAACAGCGACGGAATAATCGACATTGAAGACCTATACACGGTTGCGTTACACTACGGCGAAATGGATCCATAAAACACCATTTTTAGCCTTAATACGTTCAAGAGTGCCCTAAGAATTTTATGTTAGGTTACATTTTGTTGGATATTCCAAAAAAGTTTATATTTCTGTTCCAGAACATGCTGCAACTCTGCAGGAGATTAACCAATAAATTTTATCAATACTCGTCACCATAATTGTGACTGTTAATGAAGTGAGACTTTAGGGCTGCATCACAAATGAAGCTGAAAATGAATATAAACAGAATGCTCCTGCTCTCTTTAATATATCTAACATTTGAGTTAACAACATCAAATACCCATACGGATAAAATAGTTGCAGTGTCTGGTTTAACCCCAACGATTGATGGCTCAATCGAACCTAGTGAATGGAATGACGCCGCCATGATCGCTATTTCCGTTGCCAGCACCGCCAATGCCACAGTTAATGTTAAACAAGATGGCACCAACCTTTATATTGGGTTCGATATCCCCGACGTTACCTCTAATGCAAGTGATTCTTGCGTTGTCATCTTAGATGTTGACCATGACCAAAACACATCACTACAAACAGACGACAAGTGGTTTGCCTCTTCTCGCCAAGATGGCGAAACAGAATACAATGTAACTGCTGGAGGCTGGTTTCCCACCAAAATATCCGGTTGGACTGCTAAAGCTGGTTCTACGGCAAGTGGTTGGCAGTTAGAATATAATATTACTTATTCAAAGCTTGGTATAATTTCCGGAACAAATAAAACCATTGGAATTGCATTCATCGTTATTGATAGAGACGTAGAAAAAGGATGGTACATTTGGCCTTCTACAGCAAGTATCTTGAAACCATCCACTTGGGCTGACATGACTTCTAATGGATACGACTGGGCTCAAAGAGTTTCTCCATGGTCGACACTGCTACTACCTCTAATCACTCTATTTGTTGTTGCCATCGCGGTACTAGTAGTAGCTAGAGTAGCACATAAACGGAAAATACGAAAAGAAATCCACTGAACTCATTTCATATTTACTGAAAGATGGGATATATTCGAAGACGCAAGAATGTTTTTAAATTACTGAGACGGTATTTTTGGTAGGAGAGAAAGGAGAAAAATTGATTTTGCCCAAAAAAGGGAAGACTCTCTTCCTTTTCAAGTTGATTTGCTTAATCATACTACCGTTGCTCACATTTTTTGCGTTAACTTCTGTCCATGCTCCGGACCCTCCGAAGTATTACCCTACTGGATACAGTCTTTTAGGCCAAACGCAATATGTCTCAGGTTCTTTAAGCGATTCACAATCTGACAACGGCGTTTACATGATTTTCCGAAGCTACGCGAGCGTAACGGCGCCTCAAACACTTTACACTCATCAAGAAACGACGACAATAGCTGGCACAAACTACTTTCTGCTGAAACTGGAAAGTGCTGAGACGACGGGGGCCACTCTAACTGCAAGCATGTCGTCTACGGGCAGAAAGTTATGTGGAAAATTTATCTATAATCTGCAGGGCGTTTCCTCAATTCCCGCGAGCACATGGACCATTTATTATCGAACCTGGTTTTCAGCCGGAGGTGCAGCCCACGCAGACATAGACATTTTGATACGCAAATCCGATGGTACAGTCCGGAGCACAGTAGCGACAAATGTTGCAAATTCGGGGCCCTTGACCACGGCGCCGCAAACTCTTTCAGGAACCTACTCTTGGATAGCCTACACCGTTCTAGATCAAACAGACTGCTTAGAGATTGATTTCTATGTGGAGGTCACGACTAAAAGGTCTGGTGCAACAGCTTATCTCAGAATAGACGACAACACTTTGGCATTGGGTAATCAAACTAGAGCAACCAACATTAACCTTCCAAGCGAATATACCATGGAAGTCGAGTTTACTGGGTCGTCCGATACAGATTATTGGAATAAGCTCGTTTGGACGATTGATAGCGCATGGACAACTGATAACGTCACCGTCACACTGCAGCTCTACAATTACACACTCGGCGGCTATCCGGCAAGCGGGAATGGCTATATTGCCTACACCTCAAGCGCAACTCCAAATACTGATGAAACGAAAAGTCAAAACATAACAACGAATCCAACCCATTTTCGCGATGGTTTAGGCAATTGGAAAATCAAGGTTAAAGGAGTTAAATCAACCACCACCCGGTTCGACTTTAAAGCAGACCTGGTCGAATTTGAAGTCACTGTAGGCGACACGACTCCACCAGTTTGGTCAAACGCTGGAACAAACAACACGCTAGCTGAGCAACCCACACTCTTCTATGTCAAATGGACAGACAACGTTGGGTTAAGCGGCTACATTTTTGGAACGAACAACACAGGAACATGGACCAACGATACGTGGACTCCAATGAGTGGAATCACCAATTGGAGCAACATAACCAAAATCCTGAACAGCACAAGTGGATCAGTTATACAATGGACAGTTTGGGCAAATGACACGTCTAACAATTGGAATAACACCGGAATACACACACTTACGACGACCCAACTTCCAGTGGCTTCCTTCACCTACTCGCCTTCCACCCCCTACACTGACGAAACAGTCACCTTTAACGCGTCATCCAGCTATGACCCTGACGGCACTATAGTGAGTTATTTCTGGGATTTCGGCGACGGCATCGACGGAACTGGTGTGACTGCAACTCACGCCTACGCGGATAACGGAGTCTACACGGTTATGCTCACAGTGACGGATAACGGCGGCTTAACTGACACCGATTCCCAAGCTATTACTGTTCTTAACCGACCACCATTTGCCTCTTTCACAGAGAACGCAACAACAGTATACACGGGCCAGATTATCTACTTCAATGCCTCGGCGAGTTATGACCTCGACGGCGAGATAGTCAGTTACTTCTGGGACTTAGGTGACGGAACGAATGTAACAGGCATAACAGCAAGCCACTCATATGCAGACAATGGAACCTACATTGTTACCCTCACAGTTACCGATGACGATGGAGCGACCGCAACAGCCATAGCAACTAAAACGGTTCTGAATAGGCCTCCAATAGCATTGTTCACTGAATCCGCAGAAACGGTGTTTAAGGGAGAAGTTATTTACTTCAATGCATCATCCAGCTATGATCCAGATGGCTCCATCATTAGTTACTTCTGGGATTTCGGCGATGAAACCAACGCTACAGGGATAGTTGTTGACCACGCCTACATAAATATTGGGACCTATACTGTAACCTTAACTGTAACAGACAGCGATGGTGCAACAGAAACAGAAACAGCAGTTAAGACTGTTTTAAACCGCCCCCCAGTAGCACAATTTACTGAGTCAGCTACGACGGTTTTTACAGGTGAGATTATTCACTTCAATGCCTCCAATAGCTATGATCTTGACGGCTCCGTTATTAGCTATTTTTGGGACTTTGGCGACGGCACCAACGCCTCTGGAATCACAGTGAGCCACTCCTACATAGATAATGGAGTCTACACAGTCACTTTAACAGTAACTGACAATGAAGGCGCAACAGGAACAGCAACCGCCACCAAAGAAGTTTTGAACAGACCTCCAGTCGCATCGTTTACAGAATCAACAACAGTTGTTCTCACCGGCGAGGTTATTCACTTTAATGCTTCAGCAAGTTACGATCCGGATGGCGTGATTGTTAGTTACTTCTGGGATTTCGGCGACAACACAAACGCTTCTGGCGCCATTGTTAGCCATGCTTACTCAAATGACGGAATATGTGTGGTGACGTTAACTGTTGCAGATGATGATGGTGCAACCGCCAACGCTACATCCACCAAGACTGTACTGAATAGATCTCCGGTGGCCTCGTTCACCGAATCTGCCACTGTTGTTCTTACCGGAGAAGTTATCACGTTTAACGCCTCTGCAAGTTATGATCTTGACGGCTCAATTGTTAGTTATTTTTGGGATTTTGGCAATGGCACCAATGCAACTGATGTAGTTGTCACTCATGCCTACGCAGACAATGGGTCTTACACGGTTACTTTAACAGTAACAGACGACGATGGTGCCTCTGCCATAGCTAGCGCTACTAAGACTGTTCTGAATAGACCCCCAGTGGCATTATTTACTGAATCCGCAACCACCGTGTTCACAGGAGAAGTCATTCATTTTGATGCTTCGGCTAGTTATGATCCTGATGGAACTATAGTTTCATACCTCTGGGATTTCGGTGACGGCTCAAACGCCACAGGAATTGTAGTGCAGCACTCCTATGTTGATGACGGCGTTTATACAGTAACCATTACCATAACTGATAATGATGGAGCAAGCTCCTCGGCGACCGATGCAAAAACCGTTCTGAATAGACCGCCAGTAGCATCGTTCACTGAATCAGCCACAACAGTTTATAAAGGTGAAGTTATACGCTTCAACGCTTCCCAAAGCTATGACCCGGATGGAACTATAAAGAGCTATACATGGGATTTTGGTGACGGCACTAACGCAACGGGCGCGACTGTTGACCACTCTTATACCAATGTAGGAACTTACACTGTGACACTAACAGTTACCGATAACGACGGCGCAACCGCCTCAATCAGCGCTACCAAGACCGTTCTGAGCAAACTCCCAGTTGCCAGCTTCACGGAATCAGCTACCGTTGTATATACGGGTGAGGTTATCTACTTCAATGCATCTAGTAGCTATGATCCCGACGGCATGATCATCAGTTACTTTTGGGATTTTGGCGACGAAACCAACGCCACAGGAGTTGAGGTAAGCCATGCTTACGCCGATGATGGCAACTATACAGTAACCCTAACCGTAACAGACGATGACGGTGCCACAGCCTTTTCCACTGCGACCAAGACTGTGCTTAACAGACCTCCAGTTGTTTCATTCACTGAGTCTGCAGAAACTGTCTATACTGGTGAGGTCATCACGTTTAACGCCTCTGCCAGTTATGACCCAGACGGTTCCATTGTGAGCTATCAATGGAACTTCGGCGACGGAAACATAACCACAGTGTTTACTCCAATCGTAATCCATGCTTATGCGGACAACGGAACATACACGGTGACGCTAACAGTCACAGACGATGACGGCGCAACCGCTTCTACCTCATCTATAAAAACAGTTTTAAACAGACCACCTGTTGCATCGTTCACTTTTTCACCGATAACCCCATATACAGGCGAAACTGTATTGTTCAACGCAAGCGCCAGTTATGATTCTGACGGTTCAATCATAACTTATGAATGGGATTTCGGCGATGTTAACGTCACAACTGTAACCACTCCAACGGTCACCCATACCTATGTGGACAACGGGACATACACAGTCACACTCAAAGTAACTGATAATGATGGCGTGGTAGACACAGCTTCTCAAAGCATCGCCGTGTTGAACAGACCACCTGTTGCTTCGTTCACCGAGTCTGCTACAACCGTGTTCACGTATGAAATCATATACTTTAACGCCTCTGAGAGCTATGACCCCGACGGCTCCATCGTTAGCTACTTCTGGGATTTTGGTGACGGAACAAATGCCACGGGAGTCATTGTTAGCCACGCCTATGCCGATAACGGCGTCTACACGGTAACCCTTACGCTAACTGATGATGACGGAGCAACCAGCACCGCTACCGCAACAAAGACGGTACGGAATCGACCTCCTGTTGCCATTTTCACTGAATCCGCCAAAATCGTGCTCACTAGTGAGACCATCTACTTTAACGCATCACAGAGCTATGACCTAGACGGCTTTATTGTTAGCTATTTCTGGGACTTTGGCGATGGCACCAATGCAACAGGCGTAAACGTAACCCACGCTTATGTCGATGATGGAACCTATACAGTAACACTATCCGTTACCGATGATGACGGAGCAACTGCTACTGCCACATCAACCAAAACGGTTCTGAATAGGCCTCCCATTGCCTCTTTTAGTGAATCGGCGGAGACAGTGTTTACTGGCGAAATTATCTTCTTTAATGCGTCTGCGAGTTATGATTCAGACGGTATTATCGTGAGCTACTTCTGGACGTTTGGTGATGGAACTAACGCAACAGGTGCCACTGTTGAACATGCATATGCAGATGACGGTGTCTACATGGTTACTCTTACCATTACCGACGACGATGGAGCAACTGCAACGACCAACGCTACTAAGACTGTTCTGAACAGACCACCAGTTGCTAGCTTCACAGAATCTGCCACAACTGTCTATACAGACGAGGTCATTTACTTTAACGCAACCTCCAGCTATGACCCTGACGGCGCTATTGTTAGTTATTTTTGGACTTTCGGAGATGGAACAAATGCCTCGGGAGTAACGGTTAACCATGCGTATGCTGATAACGGAGTCTACACTGTCACTTTGACGGTTACCGACGATGATGGAGCCATAGCCACCTCGACTGCGACCAAGACCGTTTTGAACAGGGCTCCAACAGCCTCGTTCACAGAATCTGCCACTACTGTTTTCACGGGTGAGATTATCAGCTTCAATGCTTCTGCCAGCTATGATCCAGACGGTTTTATAATAAGCTACTTCTGGAGTTTTGGTGACGGTACAAATGCCACTGGTGTGACAGTAGACCACGCCTACGCAGATGATGGAATTTACACGGTAACCTTGACACTCACGGACAATGACGGTGCAACTGGCACGGCTTCAGCCACAAAGACGGTACTCAACAGACAGCCTGTCGCTTTATTTACAGAGAATGCCACAACAGTTCTAACTGGCGTAACCATACGTTTCAATGCTTCGGGCAGTTACGACCTCGACGGCACCATTGCAAGCTACTTCTGGGACTTCGGAGATGGTACCAACGCTACAGGCATGATTGTTGACCACGCTTATGCAGACAATGGAGCATACACCGTGACTCTGACAGTGACCGACGACGATGGCGCTACGGACACAGAAACCGCGGTCAAAATAATTCTAAATAGGCCTCCAGTGGCAGTTTTCTCAGAGTCCGCAGAAACAGTCTATACAAACCAAATCATCACATTCAATGCTTCTGCCAGCTATGATCTAGACGGCACAATAGTTAGCTACTTCTGGGCCTTTGGCGATGGAACAAATGCAAGTGGCGATATCGTCACTCACGCCTATGCGGACAATGGATCTTACACTGTTACCTTAACAGTCACCGATGACGATGGAGCGACCGCAACAGCCACAGCCGTCAAAACTGTTCTGAATAGATCGCCCATCGCCAGCTTTACTGAATCCGCGACCACAGTTTATACGGGTGAGGCTATTTTCTTTGACTCCTCTGGCAGCTATGATTCTGACGGTTCCATCACTAGTTACTTCTGGGACTTCGGGGATGGGACGAACACCACAGGCGTTATCGTGGAACATGTATATCAGGATAATGGCAATTACACTGTTACTCTAATGGTAACCGACGACGACGGTGCAACTGCTACTGCCACCTCAACTAAGTACATTCTAAATAAGTCGCCTATCGCGTCATTCACCTATTCACCTACACTTCCGATAGTAGGCGAGACAGTGACTTTCAACGCGTCAAACAGTTATGATCAAGATGGCTCAATAATGAGTTACCAATGGAATTTTGGCGACGGTAATGTAAGCACTGTAACCTCACCAGTAATAACACACATCTATACCATATTTGGAAATTACACAGTGACATTAACCGTAACAGACAACGATGGAGGCATAGGCACAACAACCCAGATTTTGACGATCAGAGACTATCCTGCAGCAGCATTCATTTATTCCCCGAGTTTTCCGATAGTTGGCGAGACAGTGACTTTTAACGCCTCTTCTTCCGTACCCAATGGGGGCGTCATAACTAGCTTCTTCTGGGACTTCGGAGATGGAATACCCTCCGTTAACACAACCAACCCAATAACAACACATGTTTATTCAACAGTTGGAAACTACACAGTCACCTTGATTGTCACAGACAGCGAAGGACTCACTGGCACTACAACGGATATGGTAAGAGTTAGAGACTATCCATCTGCTACTTTCACCTTTTCGCCTAATTATCCGGTGGAGGGAGAAACTGTAACCTTCAATGCGTCGTCATCAACCCCAAATGGTGGTGTCATCACAAATTATAAGTGGAATTTTGGCGACGGAAGCACAGCAATTGTGACAGACCCCATAATTGCCCATATCTACTACGCCATAGGAAACTATACAGTCACTTTAACAGTTACAGACAGTGAAGGGCTGAGTGACAGCGAATCAAAAATCGTGAGTGTTAGAGGCTATCCAACCGCCGCATTCACTTATACACCAGAAGCTCCATACGTCGGCGATACTGTAACCTTCAACACCTCTCTCTCCAATCCTAACGGAGGTGTGATCATTAGTTATTTGTGGAATTTCGGCGATGGCTCCCAACTCCTTAACACAACAAACCCCATTACAACCCACATTTACACGCTTGCTGGAAACTATACGGTGACTTTGACCATTACAGATAGTGAAGGATTAAGCGATACAGACATGCACTCAGTGGTAGTCGCCAAGGCGCCAATTGCAACTTTCACTTACCTACCTCAGTTTCCAAAAGTTGGTGAAACTGTGACTTTTAACGCCTCAGGCAGTTATGACCCGAACGGCTACATTGTTAACTACACATGGAATTTTGGCGACGGCAACTTAACAACAATAACCACACCTGTCATAACTCACGTTTACACATCAACCGGAGTCTATACAGTCATCCTTACAATAACCGACAACGATGGATACACCGACACCGCAACCGTTACAGTAACACTTGGAACGCCCAAAGCATCGTTTACCTATACGCCGAAATTTCCGATAGTTGGTCAAACAATTACCTTCAATGCGTCGGACAGCTATGATCCCAACGGTTACATTGTCAGTTATGTATGGAACTTTGGCGACGGAAACATTACAACCGTAACAAATCCCATAATAGTTCATGTGTATGATGTTATTGGAAACTATACTGCTGCCTTAACTGTGGCAGACAACCAAGGGCTAACGGACACAACAACTCAAGTTGTATCCGTGGAAAAAGCTCCGGAAGCATCCTTCACTTACACACCTGCCACTCCCTACGTGGGCGACACTGTCACCTTTGACGCCTCCTCATCAACCCCAAGCAGGGGAAACGTCACCAGCTATTTGTGGGATTTCGGCGATGGCTCTTCGCTCACAAACACAACTGATCCAATCGCAACACACCTTTACAAAGCTGAAGGAAACTACACAGTAAGCTTAACCATTACAGACAGTGCTGGACTAACCAATACTGTTAAGAAAATAATAGTAGTTCTGCAGTCTCCAGTAGCAATCTTCACCTATTCACCTATTTATCCTAAAGCATTCGACACTGTAACCTTCAACGCGTCCAATAGCTACGATGCAAATGGACACATTGTTAGTTATGTTTGGGATTTCGGCGACGGAAACATGGCCACTGTAACAAATCCCATAATAACTCATGTTTACAATAGAACTGGAAACTACACCGTCATCTTGATCGTGGCTGACAATGAAGGGTATACGCACACTAAAACTCAAAGCCTATTTGTTTCCATACGACCACCTGTTGCAGATTTTATAAGTACTCCCGATTTTCCAATAGCTCGCGAGAGCGTCACCTTTAATGCATCAACCAGTTATGACCTCGATGGCTACATCATAAGTTACAAGTGGGATTTCGGCGACGGAAACATTACTACCGTGACCAGTCCAATAATTGCTCATATCTATGGATCATATGGAAACTATACGGTGATTCTAACAGTCACTGACAACGATGTTCTGTCAGATAACAAAACATGCACAATAAGAGTTAGAGATTATCCGGTAGCAGATTTCACAATTTCCCCAAGCATAGGTGATGTTGGTAGTCCGACAACTTTTAACGCCTCTTCATCAACCCCAAATGGCGGAGTTATCTTGAGTTATTTCTGGGATTTTGGTGACAAAAGTCAAATAAACACTACAGATCCAATAGTGACTCATGTATTCAATAACATTGGAAACTACACCGTAACTCTATGCCTTACGGACAGCGAAGGATTAAGTGGCACCAGATCCAAAGTGGTGCAGATTGCTGAAGAACCCAAGGCAATCTTTTCATATTCGCCCACAAATCCATACATGGGCGATACTGTTACTTTTAACGCGTCAGACAGCTATGATGTTGATGGTCAAATTGTTTGTTATGTTTGGGACTTTGGCGATGGTTCAGCCATTCAGAACACAACCAATCCGCTGACAAATCATACCTACAGTATCAGCGGAAACTTTACAATTACATTAACTGTCATAGACAATCTAGGTTTCAATGGCACATCATCAAAGTTGATAAACGTTAATAAAACACCTGTTGCAGTTTTCAGGTACTCTCCTGATAATCCAATTGCTGGTTACGTTATAACCTTCAACGCTTCCGAAAGCTATGGCATCATTCGCTCAATAGCAAACTATACCTGGAATTTTGGCGACGGAAACATAACAACTATTACAGATGCGGTAATAACTCACATATACTATGTAGAGGGAACTTACTCAGTAGCATTAAAAGTAATGGATACCGGCGGGTATGTTGATACAACTACCAAGACAATTATGGTTAGGAACTACCCCATTGCTGATTTTACCTATTCACCCAGCCCAGCTGTGAAAAATAAAGACGTCACTTTTGATGCATCAATCTCACAGCCTAGAGGCGGGGTCATAATAATTTACATTTGGAATTTTGGGGATGGAGCAACGATCAACACCACAAATCCTGTGATGTCCCATGTATTCACGACAATAGGAGACTATAACGTAACATTGAAAGTAATAGACAGCGAAGGACTTTCGAATGAAATCATAAAAGCCTTAAGAGTTGCAGACTATCCAACAGCTGAGTTCACATGGTCACCCCCTTCTCCAACAGCTACTGAACAAGTGACTTTCAACGCCTCCATGTCGCAAGCCAACAGCGGCACAATCACTGTGTATGTTTGGGATTTTGGCGATGGTTCCCCAATATTAACTACTGGATTGCCGATCGCAACACATACATACTCAAAGGGACAGGATTACAAAGTAACCTTGACAGTAATAAACAGTGATGGACTAAGCTCCACCATCTCTAAAACAATAACCATTTTGAAGGCGAATCCAAAAGCATCATTTGCTTGCAAACCAGAAGTTCCCATCGCAGGCCAAGAAGCGACCTTCAACGCTTCCCAAAGCTATGACCCGGATGGAACTATAAAGAGCTACACATGGGATTTTGGTGACGGTAACATAACAACCACAACGAATCCAGTAATAACCCATGTCTACAATACCGTTGGAAACTACACAGTAACGCTAAACATTACAGACAATGACGGCCTAACAGCTTCAACCTCAAAAACCGTGAAAATTATAGCTTTTCCAACTGCTGATTTTACGTGGTCACCCTCCATGCCTGAATCATCGAGACCAATGACATTTAATGCGTCGATGTCGCAAGCCAACAGCGGAGTCATCGTGAGTTATGCATGGGATTTTGGTGATGGAAACGTAACAACCACAACGAATCCAATAATAAACTACGTTTACAGCTTCTATGGGAACTATACGGTGAAATTAAACGTGACAAATAGCGACGGATTATCAGCCCGCAAAGAAAAGACGGTCACCGTTGTCGGTTGTCCGCCTGAAGCCAATTTTAATTGGCAACCAATCTACCCTTTCAAAAACCAAACAGTAACCTTTAACGCCTCAATTTCAGTCCCGAACGGCGGCATAATTGTGTCATATGAATGGAACTTTGGAGACGGCAGTCCAACCGAATTTATTCTGCTTGAACCCACCATAACTCATGAATATTCGGCTTATGGACAATATACAGTAACGTTGAAGGTATCAGACAGTGAGTATCTAAGTGCGACAGTGTCAAAAGTGATAGTAATCGTAGCCCCTCCGTATGCAAACTTCACCTGGTCGCCGCAATACCCACACACATATGAAGCTATTACATTTAACGCCTCTCAATCGTCTGCCAACGGAGGAAGCATCGTCAGTTACGCTTGGGATTTTGGTGATGGTAATGTTACAACCACGACAAATCCAATAATAATCTACGTCTACAAACTTGCGGGAAGCTATACAGTAACGCTGAACGTTACGGACAGCGAAGGTCTATGGAACGTAGCAACAGAAATAGTAGAGGTTACAGGAATAGCACCACCAGAAGCTGACTTCACTTACTCTCCATCACCTGCATACGTTTTTGAAACCATCACCTTTAATGCCTCTATGTCGTCAACTAATGTGGGCACCATTACAAGTTATACATGGGATTTCAGCGATGGAAACGTGACGACTTTAACCGTCCCAGTTGTGACTTATGCCTACGTAGCGTCAGGGAACTACACGGTAACTTTGACAATAAAAACTGACATCGGATTGAACGATACGGTCTCAAAACTCGTCACGGTATTCCCAGTTTGCGGTCCAACTGCAAAGTTCACCTGGGTCCCATCTTCGCCAGCTTATAACCAAACCGTGATGTTTAATGCCACTGCTTCATCTCCGGGGTGGAATGGAACAACGCATCCTCCGATTGCCTATTATGTTTGGGATTTCGGCGACGGCAGTTCAATTAATGCAACAAACTCAATCGTTTATCATGTGTTTTCGCAACCGGGAAACTATTCCGTCACGTTGACGGTAACAGATTCGGTTGGGAGAACAGACACGGTTTCCGCAATAATTCAGGTCTATAGCGTAGCAGCAAAACCATGGGACGTAAACGGAGATGGAATGGTGGACATCGAGGACATATACTTGGTTAGCCTACACTATGGACTAAGCCCAGAAGACCCAGGCTGGGATCCGAGATGTGACGTAAACAAAGACGACATGGTCGACATTGAAGACCTATACATAGTTGCGCTACATTATGGGGAGATAAGGTAAACAAAACCTTTACATTCGAACCCTCTTTTATTTTTAACCGAAAATAAGAGTTATACCTAAAATCACGGCAATCTGCAATTTAAAGCTCCACCTTCTCTATTTTTATTAAATTGAAATAGAGGAAAATTCCAAAAGCCTTTAATTATTGAAAAATAATAAATCAAATATAAGGAGAAAGGTAAGATGAAAAGGAATAAAGCAATAGTTACATCGATATTTCTAGCAGTTCTCGTGTTAACGATGCTGCATGTATATGGAGGAGAAAATCCAGAAGAGCCACATCCTGGGAATGCTATGTGGATGGAGCCTTCAAACATCAACTTAACCGACCGAGACATTGGTTACAAGTTCAACGTAACACTCTGGATAAACTTGACTGACGTTCCGGGCCCAGCAAACGAGGTTGGAGCTTGGCAAGCTGCAATAGTTTACAATAAAACATTGTTAAACTTTTCTCGCTACGACTTTACTGCTCGTTTGCCTCCGGACCACCCGATTCGTCCAAGTGCCAAGATCAGCGAGTGGTTCAAGAAGGCAGGCACATGGAAAACCATGACAAAATTCGACCGCGGCTCCTTCAATACAACCCATGACTATATATTGCCGGGCGAAACATGGCTTGTCTCGGATCCTGGTGAACCCGAAAACCCGATGGCCCCAGAAGGCAGCTTCGGAAGCCTAATATGGGTTGAGTTTAAACTAATAGACAAACCATCGCCCCCCTATATCAATTACATTGAGTTTATGACAACAGGTGTTAGACGTTGCAAGGTACTAGACGAAAATAACGTCGACATATCGGGCACATTTTCTTTCCCCCCGGCAATATGCATATTTGGGGCAGCTCCGCCGCCCACCTATGACGTTACAATCGCCGCACATTGCTACACTGAAGGAGTTTCTGTAAGCGTAAGCATCACGATGGATGGAACCTCATCCGGCTTCAACACACCCCACACCTTCACAGGTCTAACTGGAACCCACACGTTCACGGTGCCGAACAACGACCCCAGCGGCCACCCATTCAAACAATGGGGTACAGGCGAAACAAGTACAACCATAACAGTCAGCACAGGCGGGACATATACCGCGTATTATCAAGAGGGACTTCCGCCACCAGTTGGAGCTGCCATAAATGTAACTCCTGCAGAGATAATAGACCCTACAATGCTTCCTTCGTCAACCTTCTGGATAAACATCACAATAAGAAACGTGGCAAACCTGAAAGTATGCGTGTTCAACTTATCCTATGACCCTAACATAATCGGCTGGATGGGTGTGAGCCTGTTTAAAGTTCAAAACCAAGTTCCGACAACAAAGCTAATAATCGACGATGAAGCAGGCTTCCTATGGGCTAGACTTACATATCCCACACCAGTAACGGCAACACAAGCGACACCAATTGTAACAATCCAGTTTCATGTGGACTCCGTTGGAGGCACCCCGCTGGACCTTCATGACACACAATTTCTTGACTCCGGAAACAACCCAATACAACATGGGGAAGAAGATGGATACTTTGCAACCCTCATACGAGACCTAAAAGTAACAAATGTCAATGCATCACGCAACTGGGTGTATGAAGGCTGGGATGTGAACATAACTGCAACTGTCAAAAATAATGGAAACCAAAAGGAAACCTTCTGGTTAGCCGTATTCTACAACAACACTGTAATTGCAAACTGCACGATTGAAAACTTACCCCCAAATAACGAAACAACAAGAACATTCACATGGAATACAGAAAACGTGACAGCCTGCATAAACTACACGATAATGGCAAAAGTTCAAATCTTACCATACGAAACCAACACAGCCGATAACCAGTACCTCGACGGTTACATAAAAGTTAGGATTCTAGGCGACGTAGACGGAAGCGGCATGGTGGATATTCAAGACATTTACATAATAGCGCTATCCTTCGGGACAAAACTGGGTGACCCAGGGTTCAACCCCGACGCGGACTTAAACAGAGACGGCTGGATTGACATAGAAGACATATACCTGACAGCACTAAACTACGGCAGAAAATGTTAACCATATCCCCTCTTTTTTACAATCCAGCATCAACGGGCAAACCCAAAAACGAGTTTAACGTGATTCTTCTTCGAACTTGAAACCCGAACATAACTTCCAGAGTTTTTATTGTCAAAGCACTGAACAGCTTCTCATAACACTTAAATAAAATAGGGACATATACCCTGCGCACAGAGCGGTGGAAGCGCTCTGTAATTTATACAAGGGAGAAAGGAGAAATGAGAAAGACATTAGCTAGCATACTTCTGGTAACATTGATCCTTGTGAGCTCATTAAACATGGCTTTCATCGTAAAACCAACATCAGCACAAAACGATCAGAACGAAATCGCAGAAAAGGGTTTTCCTAGAAAAATAATCCAACCAACTGTGCCAGATCAGGAAAAAAGTTTGCAAGGCAACCGACATGACGTTTTTGAAGGAAACCCTGACACTAAACAAAACGAGACTTCTGAGAACTCTCGCCAACGTTCTCCGAACATGGAAGACCAATGGAACCTTAACTATACAAACGAATGGAGCGACTTTGCCTATGTAGATGGGAACAAGACAAGGCTAGTTATTGGAGTTGACGGCGGCAATCCTGAAGGTTTCACTGGATTGGAAAAAATAGCGGCTGAGCACGGAGCAAAAATTGTCAACACGGTTTCGATAGGCGGCGAAGTTAGAGCAGTAATAGTTGAGCTGGCATTTGCTTCTGTGGCAACATTTTCGGAAAAAGCACGCCTTCTTAACTTAGCAACCTACATAGAGCCCAACATGAAGTTTAAAGCAACCATCACTCCAAACGACCCCTACTGGATGATGCAGTGGGGACCACAAAAAATAGAGGCTGATTGGTCGTGGAACACAACTGTGGGAAGTCGCGATATTCTTGTAGCTGTTATAGACACGGGCATTTATTATTATCACGAGGATCTTGCTACAAACTATGTTGCATTAGGTTATGACTGGGTGAATAACGATACAGATCCGCTGGATGACCATGGACATGGAACTCACTGCGCAGGAATAATAGCCGCTGTGCTAAACAACAGTATAGGCATTGCGGGGCTTGCTCAGATCAGGGTTATGGCTGAGAAAGGCTTAAACTACATGGGATGGGGAACTGAAGACTGGCTCACAAATGCAATTATACACGCTACCGATGCTGGAGCAAATATTATTAGCATGAGCTGGGGAGGATACTTCGATAGCAAGCTCATCTATGAAGCAATAAAGTACGCATACGACGCCGGCGTCCTATTAGTTGCAGCCGCTGGCAATGAGGCAACAAGCACAAAGCCCTACCCAGCAGGATACAAAGAGGTCATAGCCGTGGCCGCAACAGACCAAAACGATTACACTGCTCCGTGGTCTAATTTCGGCGACTGGATCGAACTGGCAGCACCAGGCGTCAGCATATATTCCACTGTTCCTTGGGGGTATGAATCATGGAGCGGCACTTCCATGGCTTGTCCCCATGTTGCTGGCGTAGCCGCCCTCGCAGGGAGCCTATTTCCAAACAAGACAAGAGACTGGGTGAGACTCTGGTTACGCTACACTGCAGATGACTTAGGCGACAAAGGCTTTGACATCCACTACGGATACGGCAGAGTAAACGCCCGAAAATCCGTTGAGTGGGTTCCGCCGCAGCATGAGCTAATAGCTTATGAGTGGGAAACACCGCCATACTTAGAACCAGAGGCTTCAGCCACCATTAATGCTACAATCCTCAATTTTGCGGAAAACGATGAGACTGATGTGATTGGGCAGCTCTATGTAAACGGCACTATAGTTGACTTTGAATCCATAGCTTTGTTAACCAGCGGGAACTCAACAACAATAAGCCTTTCATGGAACCCGATGGTTGAGGGTTTATACAATGTCACTTTATATGTGGTGCCTGTGTTGGGAGAAGCAAACGTAGAAAATAATGTTCTTTCGAAGTATGTTTTTGTTGGATTTCCAGTGAAAGCGGTCGTGTTACACTCTGCAGGAAACGTTTTTGGCGACATTATTTCTAACTGGCAAGTGCTAAACAATGAATGGTACTCGTTCGGCAACACTATGGTCTCCATTGACTATACGACTCTGAACAAAGAAGACATAACCTATGAAGATATTGCTGCCACAGAAGCAAATGTGTTGATCATCTCGTGCGCATACGACCCGTATGCTGGCTGGGAGTTCACAGATTCGGAGATTGAAGCAATCGAACGATATGTTCATGAAGGACATGGGTTCATAGGTACCGCAGGAACATTTTACTATGGGGTTCCGAACAACAACAAGCTGGCGGATTTGTTCGGACTAAACAAGTCTGTCATGTGGTATGCAACTTGGACGAATCTTCTGCACATAATCAACATTACTCATCCGTTATTCAGAAATGTTCCGAACCCCTTCATCTTCGAAGAGGTAGAAACGGTTATCTCCTCTGACGGACGGTGGGATCAAAATGAGCTGGCTAGAGGAGAATATCTTGCACTTGGACATTATCGGGAAAGCGCGATAGTTGCTTGTCGAGGATCTGTGTATATTTCTCCATGGCTGGAAATAATACCCGCGTACTACCATCACCACTTACAGCTCCTCTACAATGCGATAACATGGTCACGATACCAGAAACCAGAACATGAACTCATCGCGTCTTTAGAAGTTCCAAAGCGCCTTAACCCCGGTGAATCAGCACAACTAAATGCAACAGGTACCAACAGGGGACTAAATAACGAAACAGAAGTCACACTGGAGTTACTCATCAATGGCACAATTGTTGATTCTTTCACGATACCAGAACTGCCTGTTGATTCCTCCTACACGCTTAACTATGATTGGACTCCGACAACCGAAGGCGTATACAATATCACGGCGTATGCACCGCCAATGCATGGCGAAGAGTTTACAGAAAACAATATTGTCCAAAAAATGGCTCTGGTTCTTTTAATTTATGTTAGGAGAGTTCTTGTCTATACAGACGACTATGCCGTTTCACCATCTTCAAGATATCCCATTGTGGCTTTAAAAAATCTAGGAATAAACTACACTCACTACAGCGACGACCCTAATGGCTTTGGAACAGCTCTAGTAAGCCAGCCCTGGGATCTAGTGTTAGTGGACCACGCCAACTTGTACGCGTTAGGAAACTACTGGACAGAACTAGACGAATATGTTTGTAATGGCGGCCTCCTAGTCTTAAGCACCTTCGACATTGACGGATCCGATTCAGAGCCAACAACTCTATGGAGCACTCTGGGTGTTCGTTGGGTCTCAGATATGTACAGTCCTCAACCAGTATTTCGATGGATTCCAGAACATCCTATGTTCACATTTCCAAACGCAGTTGGCAACCTCACCTCATACATTGAAGGGTACTTGGACGATGGAGACCACGTCGCAGCTACCACGGGAACAGCAATCGCGAGCTTCACAAAATCCCCAAAAGAAGAAATTCCTGCTATAATCGTACCCCCAACAGAAGAACATGCCGCGATAGTCGTTGGCAATAAGCATCAAACCGTACTTTTCAGCTTTCTATTATGCGAATTTCGATACGACCAAGACAGCGATGAAAAGCTTGACGCAGTAGAACTCTGGGAAAACGCCATCGTGCATGTAACTAGACGTCATGAACATGACCTTGCTGTTTCCTTGGATGCGCCAAAGTCTCTTAAACCTGGAAAATCCGCGTTGCTCAACGCAACAGTCCAAAATCTGGGCTTGAACAACGAATTCAACCTAATATTACAGTTATTCGTTAATGATACAATGGTTGAGAATGTAACAATCCCCGAGCTGTTAACTGAAGCATCCTATACCGTAAGCCATCATTGGACCTCAACAATTGAGGGAACGTATAACATAACGGCCTATGCACCACCAATACTAGGCGAAGACAAAATCGGTAACAACTTGAGATCAGCTAAGATCTTTGTTTCTAGTCTCGTTATTGCCCTATGTAAGAACGTTGACCCTTGGGATTATCCTTCAAACGAGAGGGCACTCGACCTCTATGGCATTCCATACGTTGTGCTTCGCTCCAGCGACTTCGGTGATGTTGACCTGAGTGTCTATACAAAGGTTGTGATTGCCTCGGATCAGGACCAAATCTTTTACGATGCTATGGACAATTACCGCTGGTGGTTCGAAGACTACGTGCGCAAAGGCGGCGTATTAGAGATACATGCGGCAGACTGGGGTTGGCATGGTGGCCACTGGGTAGGTCTTCTCCCTGGCGACTTGGCTTGGGCCAGCTACTACGGGCAGTACGTTACTGTTGTCGATCCATCGCATCCTGTTTTATGGACGCCTAACATAATTACGGAAGCTGAACTCGACATGTGGAATTTTGCGGTTCACGGCTACTTCAGTTCTTACCCAGCAAACTCTCGCATAGTTATCATTGAAGATTTTACACGAAAACCAGCCTACCTCGAATTTGAGTATAGCGCAGGGATAATTGTGGCTTCATCCCAAACACTTGAATGGGTTTACAAGCGCCGCTTCAGCCTAATACTAGAGAATAGCCTGCTCTATGTTCCTGTGAAATACGCGCACGACCTTGTCGTGATGTTAGACTCTCCTGTTTTTCTTGAGCTATACGCTTCAACTTTGCTAGAAGCAACCGTTCGAAATCGAGGGTTAAGAAATGAAACCTGTGTGGAGCTTTATCTGCTAATTAACGGTACCGGGGTAGACAATGCAACAATCCCAGAACTGCTAGTAGGCCAGTCTTACACCTTTAGTCACGTGTGGACTCCGGCTAGAATTGGAAACTACAACATAACAGCCTACGCTCAGCCCGTGCCTGGAGAGGAATATATAACAAATAACATAGTAGCACAGAGCACTTACGTTTTCTTCTACACACGACAATATGTCTCACACCAATGGATCGGCGGAGGAATTCCTATGGGCTGGCATGCAGACGACGCCAGCTGGAACTACACATTGCCCTTCGAATTTCCATTCTATGAAATGTATGATAAAACAATATACATTTCAAGCAACGGCTTAATAACGTTCATTCGCCCTGACACTAGTCATTCCAACAACATACCCTACTTATCAACAAAATTTGCAATAGCGCCAGCATGGGACGACTGGGTAACATACGATCCCTTCGACATCTACATCTGGCAGAACTCCACTCACGTTGGCATTCGATGGTATGTCGCCGCCTGCTATAACAATAGTATTGTTGCAAACTTTGAAGCCGTATTAAGGTCAGATGGATTAATACAATTTAACTATGGATACAACAATGAGACCGTGTCAGCTACAATAGGAATATCAAACGGTGTCAATCATATCTTGGCGGAAGACGCCAGAACTCTTGACTACGTTAACACCATAGTTTTTGACGTCCGCGTACATGATGTAGCCATACACAACATAGCGATTTCTGAAACGCAGGTCTATGTGGGAGAAATTGTGAATATAAACGTGACTGCAGCTAACGAAGGCACAGCTACGGAAAACTTCAACGTAACACTTTATCATGATCCATCGGGGAACTCAAGTGGCCCAACAGAGCCACATCCCGGGAACGCCATGTGGATCGAACCCTCAACTACATACCTAGCAGGATTGCCTCAGCACTACCGCTTCAATGTTACTGTTTGGATAAACTTCACATCAATAGATCCTGGCGACCATATAGGCGCATGGCAGTTTGTAATAGTTTACGAGAAGGCTTACATCAACGCCACTAGGGCTGGATACACGGCCGGAACCATGAGCGAGTGGTTCAAATCAGCTGGCACATGGAAAAGATGGCCAAGTTTCGATCACGGCTCCTTCAATGCCACCCATGACTACATAATTCAGGACGAAGTATGGGCTTCACCAGATGTCGGTGAACCTCCAAACCCCAAACCTCAAGAAGGTAGCTATGGAAGCTTAGTTTGGATAGAGTTTGAACTGACAAACGTTCCGACTGAACCCTTCACAGGTTATTTCCAATTCATAACTACTGGAATTAGGCGATGCAAGATCTTAAACGAAAACGGAGAAGATGTCACATACCAATTTGATTTCATCGCAAATGCGTACTCATTCGCTGCTCCACCGCTTCCGCCTTATGAATTTATTGGAGTGCAAGAAGTCGTCAATCTTCTTCCAAATTCAAGCACTATCTTAACCTTTACATGGAACACAACAGGACTACCGCTTGGAGCCTATGTTATGACGGCCATCGCAAGCTCGGTGAAGGGCGAAGTAGACGTTAGAGATAACATTTACACGGACGGTATAGTAGAAATCCTTTGGATACACGATGTTTCAGTAGCCAATGTGAGTGTATCTCGAACATGGATCTATGAAGGCCAGGATGTCCACATCAACGTAACTGTTGGAAATAGCGGATGTTTCAAGGAAAATGTGACCCTAAGCGTCTTTTATAACATAACCGCTGGCGAAGAAGTAGGCACACAAGAAATAGAGAACCTGCTTCCAAACGAAAGCAGAACAATGACTCTGACATGGGACACAACGGGCGTAACGCCATGCAAAAACTATACGATAACGGCTTTAGCAATTATAAGAGAACTTGACAGCAATCCTGCGGACAACATGATGGAAAGCCCAGAAAAAGTTAAGGTTAGGATCTTAGGTGACATGAACGATGATTCTATGGTTGACATCGAAGACATATACATTGTTGCAATGGCCTTCGGGGCATACCCAAGTCATCCACAATGGAATCCATATCTCGACATAAACTCAGACGACATAATCGACATTGTTGACATATACATCGTGGCTATAAACTACGGAAGATGCCTATAGCACCTTCTGTTTTTTTCTAATATACAAACCTATAACTCTCCCTCTTGGCATTTTAAACTGTTTTTAACAGTTCTTTTCCTGCTCCGTGGAAGCTGAAACAACGAAAGCATGCACCATTCTAAAATAAATTTAAACTTGTCATGAGACGAGACACATATGATTTTCAGAAAAGCTTTTAACCATTATGATACGTATACCTAAAGCAATGAAGGGAAGCGAAATGAAAAAATATCTAATACTCCTAACCACAGCAATAGCAATTACAATGGTGTCAACCGCATTTTCAGCACCAAGCGAACCACACCCTGGTAATGCCATGTGGGTTGAGCCTTCAAGCATAGACCTAACAGGCAGACCATTAGGCTACAGATTTAACATAACAGTATGGATAAATTTTACGGCAATAGACCCCGGCGACTATATCGGTGCATGGCAATTTACAATAGTCTATGAGAAGGCTTATCTCAATGCCACTAGGGTGGGTTACACTCAAGGCACTATAAGCGAGTGGTTCAAAAATGCTGGCGTCACAACAACATATCAAGTGCCAGCCGTACGGGCATCCTATAACACTACACACAACTACGTACAGCATGCAGAAACATGGTTAGAGGGATCGAAGGCTTCTGAAGGAAGTTATGGCAGCCTCTCTTGGATAGAATTCAATATCACTGCAACTCCAACGGATCCCTTCTATGGCAAATTCAATTTTACAACAACTGGTACAATACGTTCTAAGCTAATGAACGAGAATAACATCGATGTAGTAGGCCAATTCCTCTTATATGAAGGCATATATCTTATTCCGGAGTTTACACCTCTCGTAGCGATTATATCCATAATGATCGCCACATGCATCTCCACTGTTCTAGTAACCAAAATCCGAAAGAACAAATAGACAAAACCAATGTCTACACAACCTTCCATTTTTTTATCCTGAATAAAGACTCAAAGTCTTTATTTAAACGTCAGTAAATTTAAATATAGAACATACTTCTATAACTTAAACTTTAGGTGGAAAGTTTGAAAAAACAAACGCTCCAAATCCTTTTAATAATGCTTTTATGTGCAAACCTTTTTACGATTTACGGGACATCAGCGCAAGACCCACCACTACTAAAAACAGAACCCCAATCATATATCGCCCCAGCATCATATGTCAACGAAACTTTTAAAATCAACGTAACGATAAATAACGTTCAGGCTTCACAAAAACTGATAGGTGTCCATTTCCGGCTGAGTTTCAATAACAGTCTTCTAGAGGTTTTGAACGTTGCAGAAGGACCCTTCTTGAGCATGTTTAATCAAACTTCTGCGCTTCCTTACACTTTCTTTGTGAGCTATGTTGAGAAGGATGGCATGTTTAAACGTCCTCACGTACTTGTTGGAACCATGCTTCTGCCCAAGGGCCCGGGAGACTGGCCGGGTCCATTCCCAGAAGGAAACGGAAC
>Ga0209725_1000004_pt1 | contig 181974 bp, 191 predicted proteins | sample I18A1metaG_FD_184145 | JGI IMG/M metagenome (GOLD analysis project Ga0209725, IMG submission 184145) | Lake sediment bacterial and archeal communities from Gulf of Boni, Indonesia to study Microbial Dark Matter (Phase II) - ​I18A1 metaG... | ecosystem: Environmental > Aquatic > Freshwater >...
ACCCCCTCCACCTCCAGGAACGGCGACATGCCCTACTTGCGGTGGACCACTAACATACGTTGAACAGTATCAGAAATGGTACTGCTACAAATGCAAAAAATACACATAACCTCCAAATTCTTTTATATCTTTTTTTGTTGACAAAAGTTTTGAAAAGAAAAAGGGTTTATTACTGAGCGGGCTGAAGCATAAAGAATGCCTCAGTTAAGGCAATGTTGACTTTTCTGTAAGTTTTACGGTGCTAGTCTAAATTTGTCTCTTGGATAAAGCGTTGCTTCTCTTATGTTCTTTTTTCCAGTCAACATCATCGTGAGTCTCTCTAAGCCTATGGCCCAGCCAGCATGCGGAGGCATCCCGTAATCGAAAGCCTGCAAATGATATTTGAAGGATTCTGGGTTCAGGCCTTTCTTCTTTAACCTTTCTATTAGAAGCTCCTTCGATGCGACTCTTGTTCCACCTGAGGCTAGCTCTATCCAACGCCACATTAAGTCGAAGCCCTCGCATAAGTCTGGATTGGCATCTCGTGGTTTAATATAGAAGGCTTTGGAGTGTGTGGGCCAGTCAGTTATAAAGTAGAAGTATGGGTGGATTTTGCCCAATGCTCTCAAGGCTGGTGTCGGTATGTCTTCACCCCATGGAACTTCTATGCCCTTACTCTTCAAGTCACGTAGCACTTCATCATATTTTAGACGTTTGAAAGGTATTTCCGGCACTTTTATGCTATATTTCAACGTAGCCAATTCTCTCTGGCATTTTTCGTTAACAATTTTGCAAACGTATTGCATAAGTTGCTCAAGCAGCTGCATCACATTCTCAGCATCAGCAAAAGCCTGCTCAATGTCTATCGAAACAAACTCGCTTAAGTGGCGACGTGTATGCGACTCCTCAGCCCTAAAGAAGGGGCCTACTTCAAAGACTCGCTCAAGGCTAATAACAAGTTGCTCCTTATACAATTGCGGACTCTGGGCTAGAAACGCTTTCCTTTCGAAGTAATCCACGGAGAAGAGAGCTGCACCGCCCTCAGTTGCTGATGCAATCATGCGTGGAGTGTGTACTTCTATGAAGCCTCTTTCAAATAGGAAATCTCGTATGGCTTCGACGGCAGTGTGCTGAATCTTGAAAACCGCTATATGTTCCTCTTGGCAGAGGTCCAATGCTCTTGCATCTAGTCGAACTTCCAAGTTTGCAGGCGTTTTTCCAGTGATGTCTATTGGCAATTGAGGGATGGCTGTGCTGAAAATCCTAATCTCTTTCGGTATCACTTCGACGCCCCTAGGCGTAATATCAGTCTTTTTCACAACACCTCTCAAGCCTACGCTATACCTTTTCTGCAAAGCATCAGACTTCGAAAGAACTTCGCTGCTTAACTTTTTCCGTGGAACCGTAACTTGAATTGTGCCCTCCCTATCCTGCAAGATTATAAACCGTATCCCACCCAAATCCCTAATCTCTTGAACCCAACCAAAAAGCGTAACCTCTTCACCGTCCATCTCGGGCTTAACATCAACTGAATAATGCGTCCTACGCCAATCACTAATGGAATCCAACTTCATAGGCAACCGCTCAACTTAATCCGTAAACTCCACTCGCAAGGTTATGTTGCGAACTTTACTGGCAATCTCCTTTAAAGCCTTTACATTAAACGGTGGCTGTCTCCCATGCCTCTTCCTCAAGATAACCCTAGTCTCAGTGCTCCCATCAGGCAACCAAATCGTGTTAATCGTCACTATACTCAAAGGAGCAAACAAATCCTCCAAAAACTTCCTATCATCAACACCATACTCCAAAACACGAATCGCCTTACCAGTTTCCTCACCCAAGGCTTTAATGATCTTTCCGCCATAGCCCAAAACACGAGGAACATCCCCGGGTCCAACAATTATCCCCAAAGTCTTGTCAACATCAAAAGCTTTATGAAAAAAAACATTCTGAAGGGAAGGATACTTCTCCTCCAAAGACAACAATAAACGGGCGATTTTCAAGTCCAATTCGCTAACTTCTCCAGAGTTAAGTTTGGCTAAACACTTTTGGCACAGCATTCCGCTCTTTAAACAGAAACTACATAGTACCGTTTTCATCTAGAAAAGCACCCTCCACAAATAAAGGAGGGGCGGCGGAGCACTGCAAGTTTATGCGAAACTAACCTAGCGTTCTAGCGTTATCTCGATTGTGCTAACGTTTGTGGGCGTGCCACCCTCTTCTCTGGGTGCCATCTGCTGTGTTCCAATGCCGACCTTTTTGACTTTTACGTCTGGCAAGAATCGGCGCCTGACAACCTCAACGACATCAACTGCTCGGCTTATCGATCTCCCTCGTGCCTTAACATTTACTTCTTTTGCTCCGCCGTGAAAGAGGGTTATGCAAGCCAGTACATAGTTCATTACTGGCTTATTTCCGATCAACACTGCGTTGCTTTCTGACATTCTGTACCGCCTCACTCCTAGTTTTCACATTTCCTATGGCTTCATAACCATTTTTATCGGTAAATAAATACATTATGGTTTTAACCTCTGATTCTAAGTTCTACCAGCAAAATTAAATATTAAATTACACGCTCATCCGCGTTTGTCTGTTTACTAAATGCTTAAATAATCCTTATAATTGTAAAACTTAAACTTAACATAATAATAAAAAGGTTGAAAATCTTGGAAACACTTACAAGACGCCCAATGCAGCTTTTAAGAGTACTTTACGAAAAAGGCAAATTCACCAACACCTACACTTTACATGTGAAACAAGACGAGTTGGCAAAACAGCTAGGCATAAGCAGACAGGCATTAAACGTTCACCTTCGAAAACTGAGAGACATAAATTACATCCGCACAGGCAGAGGCTTCATAGACGTAACAGAAAAAGGATTAAACGCGCTTGGAATATTCTCAACCCCAGCCTTTATATTCATCAAGGTATCGCCCCTCAAAAGAATGTATGCCTATGAAAAAATCAAGGAACTCACTGTTCAAAGAGTCTTCAGGGTAGCAGGTGATGTTGATGCCCTCTTAATAGTTGAAAGAGATAAACTTGACGCAGCATTAAAAAGGTTATCTTCCATTGATGGCGTACAAGACACAAAATCTTACGTCACCATAGAAGCTATAAAATAAGGAGAAAAACTGTAATGAAACTATTCGAGTACGAAGCCAAAAACATACTAGCAAAGTATGGAATCCCAATACCACAAGGAGGATTGGCAACAAATAAGAAACAAGCCCGCGAAATGGCGGCCAAGCTAAAACCACCATTTGCAGTCAAAGCACAGGTGCTAGTTGTTGGAAGAGGAAAGTCGGGCGGAATACTCTTCGCCAACTCTATTGAAGAAGCTGAGAAAACTGCGGAAAAACTGTTAAACATGCGGATAAAGGGCATACCTGTAAGAAGCGTATGGATTGAAGAAGAAATACAAATAAAAAGGGAACTCTACTTCGGCATAACAATAGATAGATTTAAACAAAGCTATGTCGCAATCGCTTCTGCAGCAGGCGGAATAGAAATAGAAGAAATAGCTGCCAAAACTCCAGAAAAGGTCGTGAAAATTTTGATAAATCCTCAACAAGGCCTTCGCTCTTTCCAGGCCCGACAAATCGCAAGAAGAATTGGTTATGCTGGCAACCAAATTCCAGACCTAGGAAGAATTTTTGAAAGGCTATGCTGCATTGGCATGGATTATGACGCAGAATTGATTGAGATGAATCCTCTTGTGGAAACAGTTGATGGAAAATTTGTGGCAGCAGATGCCCGCATAATAATAGATGACAACGCGCTATTTAGACACCCGGAATACAAGAAGAGGTTCCTTGAAGGCGAAGGCGAGCTTAGCCCACAGGAATTAGAGGCCATGAAAAGCGATTTAGCTTATGTTAAACTGGACGGAAACATAGGTGTTATAGGAAATGGGGCAGGTCTAGTGATGGCAACACTAGACACGATTCAGTATTACGGCGGAAAACCAGCAAACTTCTTAGATGTGGGGGGCGGAGCCCCCTCGGAGAAAATAGCTATGGCTCTTAAAATCGTACTTTCAGACCCAAATGTCAAAACCCTTTTCATAAACATTTTAGGTGGAATCACCCGTTGCGACGAGGTTGCACGAGGAATTCTGGAGGCAAAAGAGAAGGTTGGAGTGGCAAAACCAATGGTGATTAGGCTTGTAGGCACAAACGAGGAAGAAGGAAAGCGGATACTAACAGAAGCGGGAATCCAAGTTTTAGAAAGCATGGAAGAGGCAGCAAAACGCGTGGTTGAAATCTCTGAGTAGAGAGAGGCAATGATTTGGGAATAATAGTAAACAAAAACACGTGTGCAATAGTTCAAGGCATAACTGGAACTCAAGGAAGCTTCCACACAAGGCTTATGCTAGAATACGGAACAAAAATTGTAGCTGGTGTAACCCCAGGGAAAGGAGGAACCCAAATTCATGCTATACCAGTCTACGACACAGTTGAAGAAGCCCAAGAAAAACATTCAGCCAATGCTTCAATAATTTTTGTCCCTGCCCCGTTCGCGGTAGATGCAGCTTTAGAAGCCTTGGAAAATGGAATAAAAACCATCATAATAATAACAGAACACATTCCAATAAAAGATGCAATAAACTTAATGAGTTATGCAAAACAGGTCAACGCAACAATAATCGGACCGAACACCCCGGGCATAATAAACCCTGAAGAATGCAAGCTTGGAATAATGCCAGCCCACATATTTAAACCCGGCAGCATAGGCATGGTTTCGAGAAGCGGAACACTCACATATGAGATAGCAGCCAGCTTAACCAGGAAACAGTTTGGACAGTCAACATGTCTCGGCCTTGGAGGAGACCCAATAACAGGCTTAAACTTCATAGACCCACTAAAAATGTTCGAAAAGGATCCGCAGACGAAAGCCATTGTTCTGATAGGGGAAATCGGTGGCAATCTTGAAGAATTAGCAGCAAAATACATTATAAGCGAAAGTTATCCAAAACCAGTTGTGGCTTTCATAGCTGGACGTTCCGCTCCACCAGAAAAGCGTATGGGACACGCTGGCGCAATAGTAAGTGGCAAAGCGGGAACAGCTGAAAGCAAGATTGACGCTTTCAAAAATGCTGGCGTAAAAGTAGCTGAAAAACCAAGCGATGTAGCAGAATTGCTAACTAGTTTTGTTAGTGTCTAGAAAGACGATAAATATCGTCCATCCCTCTGTGCGAGTTATAAAGGAAAAGGAAATTACGCCTTAAAGTTTTCCTAAAAATAGAAGTTCTTTTGCTGATAACTGGCAAAAAGTATATTTGCCACCTGATTATCTCAGTGTTAGCCACGAAAGAGAGGTTAGCAAATGCCAATTATGGATCCATTTAAGAAAACCATTGCCCAAAAGCATAGACTCTACGCAAAAATTTGCCGGGAATGCGGGGCAAGAAATGCTGCAACCGCAATCAAATGCAGAAAGTGCCGAAGCAAGAATTTACGCTGGAAGAAAAGAGAACTGGTAAAGTAATTTTCCTATTTGCTAAAGGGTTCTAATCAAAGTTTCAACATTGAAAACGGTGTTTGCACATCCATTCTTTATTAGGGGGACGGCTTGACCAACTAAACCCATGTTTTTCAATACTTGCCCGCTTATCCTTATCTCTTCACCACAGGCAACCCCGACAACACCTTCATATTGTTTGACTTTCAAAATTTTGGGAACGCAAGAACCACCAGGCAAAATGTAAACGTCGTAGCCCTTCTTCTCAGAGAAAAGAACTGCCTTATTAATTAAACAGTCTGGCGAACAGCGCGCACAAAAATAAGAGGGAATGGTCGGGTCAAACACTGCCTTACAACGATTATCCATATATTTCCTAGCGCAATGAGGCAGGAAAAGCGCTCTTTTTCTTGCTTGAACAAATTTTTCTCTTTCTAAAAGGTTTCTAGCTTGCACGTCAATAAGGTCTTGAAGAAGGAGTACGGCATCCGATAAGTTAAGGCCTGTTGCCTCCTGAATCTTAAATTTTTTAATAATACCTTGCAGGGTTCTGCCAACTTTCTTATGCATACCCCTATGATAGCTAACCCTAGCAATCTCGGTAAAGAAGAAACGTGAAACCCTCGAGAGATCAAAGGTGAATTTGTATGGCATAACCTACATGTTATAGGGGCAAACTTTTAAAATTAACTATATATCTTATATCTAGTCTCAAATCGACGTTTATCGAAAGCCAAAGGGAGGCTTAACGGTGGGTTTACTTGATAGGTTTAGAAAGAAAACGAAAATAGTTGTGGAATCTGCAAAACCGATGACAGAACTTGAACAGATCTGTGGAGACGACAAGGAAACATACGAAGCATTAATTAACACGATGTTCCTTGATCCCAGAAAAATCGGAATTACAATGAAGAATGCTGTCGAGAACGCTAAAAAATTTCGAAAGGAAAAGGATTTCATAAGAGCTAGGATATGGTACGAAATTGCCGGAGGTTTAGCAATTTACGAAGGAAACGTGAAGAAAGTGGTAGAGTATTTCAGCGAGTGCGAAAAAATCTCATCAGATAAGAAGTATCTAATCTTGAGAAATCCAGAAAGAGCTGTAGCCAAAGCGCATGAATATTATCAGAAGTATCTAAGAGCCTAATTCCTAAAAATCTATAAGAAGTATAGGTGCAAATGGAGGTTAATTGTTATCTTGCTATTTTTCTGTTTCTTCAGTGTAGCCTAGAAGGTCTCTTAGAGATTTCACTTCTTCCCGTAGCATGGTTACTTCGCTTTCAAGAGCGCTGACCTTCGATTCTGCAACTTTCCTTAATTTTTCAATTTCAATCATCAAGTTTGCACGTTCGGTCTCCAAAATCTTTATTTTTTCACGTAGAGTCTTTAAAGTCTGCATAAGTTCTCCCTTTATGCCTTTAATTCTTTCAACCATATTTTTAATACTTACTGTCTCTTCGATTCGGGTTTCAACTTCTACCGCGGTTCTAAACCTAGCTTTACAGTTTGGACAGTCAAATATTCCCATAACAAGTTTAGATTCTTCGCCCTTTTTCAATGGCTTTCTAGAAGGAATAGGCCAAGTCTTAACTGGAGTAGCTACTTCGGCCCCACATTTCGGACACTTAACCAAGTTATAAACCCCTCTCATTATTATAGTCTTAGAGTCTAAAATGTGTTTTGTAGCAGACGCCTGATAGATTTTGGGCAAATTATTAATTGTAGGGTATATTAAATGTAACAACTGGCAGGTGAGAAAATTATGCACGTTACCGAGATGAAAACCAAGCTAGAAGAAAAAATTAAGTCGTTAGAGAAGGAGAAAAGCATGCTTTTAGAGGAAATAGGGGAGCTTAAAGAAGTTGTGGAATTAAGCGAGAAAGCAAAGGATTTAGAAAACGAGGTTAACAAATTGAAAAATGAGGTTAAAAGTTTAAAAGATAAAATTCCGCAAGAATTTCTTCAAGAACTTGGCGAGGTCGCATCCTCATTATTGAAAGAAGAAGAGGAAATGTCAGGTGAAAAGTGCTCCGGCCGTGAGGAAGACGATTTTCTTTAGAACCACTTAACGTGAGCGAAATTTGGATGGGTAAAAAAGGGGGGAGTGACTAAACAGTTATATCGAACATTAACCGTTCAACAAGCTCTTTATAACGGTTTCTAATGGTAACTTCAGTGACTTGTGCTATCTCAGCTATTTCTCTCTGCGTTTTTCTTTCACCAGTCAACACCGACGCTATATAACTTGCTGCTGCTGCGATGCCCGTTGGACCGCGGCCTGAAGTGAGTTTGAGTTCTTTTGCAGCAACTAAAATTTTATGGGCGATTTCTTCAACCTTTCCTTGCATTGTCAACTGGTTTGAAAACTTTGTTATGTACTGGCTTGGTTTGAGTGGCGGGATAGAGTAGTTAAGCTCCTTGATTAGAAAACGATAGCTGCGACCCACTTCTTTTTTGTTCACGCTTGATGCTTGAGCTATCTCTTCTAATGTTCTAGCTAGTCCGCATTGTCTGCAAGCCAAGTAAATTGCCGCCGAAGTCACGCCCTGAATTGATCTTCCACGTATCAGCCGTTCCTTTACGGCTTTTCGGTAGATGACTGAGGCGGTTTCAAGGATGTTTTTGGGAAGATTTAGGTTATTGGCGATTTTTGTGATTTCGGATAATGCAAAGGCGAGGTTACGTTCTGTTGCGTCTGAAACTCTTATGCGGCGCTGCCATTTTCTAAGGCGATAGACTTGTGCCTTCTGTCCGGGAGATAGGCTCTTCCCATAGATATCCCGGTCATGCCAATCAATCATGGTTGATAAGCCTTTATCGTGGATCGTGTAGGTTAGGGGAGCGCCAACCCTTGTCCGTTTCGTTCTTTGCTCATCATCGAAAGCTCTCCACTCAGGTCCCCTATCAGCTATTTTGGCGGCTACCACGAAGCCGCAGTCCATGCAAACTATCTCAGCACATTCATAATCACGCATAATCCTTGTGCTACCGCATTCTGGGCAGCATTGAACTTTCATAGGTTCAACGCGTTGTGATGGCGATGCAGAGTCGGAATCCTCATGCCCTTCTTCATCGCCGCTCATTCATATTTTCTCCTTTCTCCTTTTTGAGGGGAGCACATACAGCGTTTTATTTGTTAATCTCTCAGGCTCTCGGATTGTGGGTTTTATTGTTGCGTAAGGCGAGGATACGGGACCGAAAATGTCAAAAATCTTTCCAACAGCCCTCAAATTCTCATCAACAACTGTTTCACCAATTCTTGGAATATTTTCAATTTTGATCACAATATTCCGGCTCGGACTTATATGGAGGACTCGGCCTAGTCTCTGCAAACTTTTTAATTCCCCTCACGAAAAGTGAGGATGGTTCAAACGAAACAGTTTATTTAAACCTTTCTACAAGAATGTGTGTGACAGAAGCTTTTCATCCATTTTTCTTGGCGAAACCTTCGCAAACAAATCTTTCGAGTCTGTGATTTCTCCAGCAAGCTCCCTCTTTTTCCTTCGTACGTGCATTCATCTTCGATTATAGAGTCCTACAAGCTCACCTTTTGCAAGTATGTGATCCCAAGTTCCCATAGGAGCGTCTGGGTCATCAACTATGAGAACGAGACTTTTTGTTCCTTCAGGTATTCCTTCGATGTTGAGTGTGGGATTCACATCGTCACCGTCACAGGTGTACTTGGAAGGAATTGCCTTGTTGCTTTCAAAAGCGGGACTGGTGATGGTTAATTCTTTCATGCGTCTCGCCTTTTTTAGAGTTCAATGGAAGAGCCTACAGCTTGTAAATAAAATTCATGCTTTGGAGTCGGGGAATAGGTTTACATCTCGGTTTAAATTCTTGACGAATTTGGATTGCCATTTTCTTTTCATGGAGAGGCGGAACTTTTTTGGGTGAAATAAGTTTAATTGATATCTTTGCGATATCTCGTCCTATTTTTAACTATGATTCGAGACATTAAATCCCACTACAAGAACAGAAAAGTTATAGCTGAAGTGAAAGAAGTTATTATTACGAAAACGAGTTTGAATAACAATGGAAGAAGGTCACATAGGTCTTTCAAACAAGAAGATGGAAGAAGCAAGTAGCGAGAATTTTCGTTTAGCTCTTTCTTATCTTGAGAAAGACCCTCATACAGCCTATTTTGTCATTCATGTTTATTCTTCACATTATGAGCTCGGGTCACCTTATTTGCAGAGAAGCAATGTTGGGGGAGCTTCTAGGTGGAGGAAGAATTTCTTGGAAAGAATTGGCTTCATGCATTATTCATCATGTAATATCCTTGGTGGAGAATGTTATTTTAAGGTCATAGAGGAAGTAAATAAGAATCAATTCCTAGAAAACCCAATGGCACGTATGCAAAGAAACCAGATAATATATGATAGATTCAGAAAATTCGCAAACCAAATAGGCGATATCTACAAAAGAATGCGGGAAATTGACCGAATGCTTGTTGATGCTGGTTTTGAGCTTCCTTGGGTAGAATTGAAGTTGTCCCCTATAGATTATGGCAAAGAAGAAAGAGTGTATCCAAAAGGTTACGTTTATGATTTCTACAAGGATATTCTTGAGATATTGAAAGAAGCGAAGAATGAGGTTATCATTACTGACAATTATGCAGATGAAGAACTCATCAATCTATATTTGGAAAAGATTCCAGAAGGGGTCAAAATCAGAGTGTTAACGCAAAAACCCCAAGGAAACTTCATTGCAGTCGCCAAGAAGTTTAAGACTAAACCGAACGTGGATTTTGAAGCCAGAAAGAGCATGGAATGGCACGACAGATGGGTCTTCATTGACAATGAATGTTGGGTAACGGGGCAGTCCGTTAAAGATGCTGGAACGAAACCGACTTATCTTGTCAAATTGGGAGCATATGAGCTCCTCAGAAAGACATTCGATGAAGTATGGAACAAGGCTTCACTGCTCGTATAAGAAAAGCAGACCTAAAAATGCGGAAAAGTTATAGCTGAATTAGAATAGCTTGCAATTGTGAATAGACTTGCCACTAATGAAAGATGAAGATGAAGTGATAAGGAAAGTTATTGTGCCTATGCTTAAAGAGAGCCATTTTGTAAAGACATTCCAGAGAATAGATAGACTGCACCAAAAACTGAAAACTGAAGGTGCTTTGACGCCAGAAGAGATTGCGATAAAGCATCCTTTTCATCCAGATGTTGACGTTCTTTACTGGTCTAAAGAATATGCCGGAGAACCAAAAATATACGCTTCTGAAGTAAAATACTTTCGGCTCAGAGATGACGTTGTTTATCCCACAATTTATGAAGGTCTAGGCGAAGCTATGATGCTGTTTACATTTGGATTTGACTACGTTAGTCTTTGGCACTTTTTCGACCCAGAAATTCCTTCTGAAATTATTACCAGATATAGAGATTTAACCCAGAATCTTGTAAATGACACCAATTCGCCAGTTAATTATCGGTCATGGTTGCTTGCAGATTTTCTAAAGGATGAATCATCTGTGTGGAAAGAAGCAATGGAAATCCTTAGACGAAACATGTTTGTTAACGATGCTACATTCTCTTTGAAACCTAATCCGCTCTCTAATAGATGGGACACTAAAATCATCAGAGCGATAATCAAGAGAGGATATAGAATGGTTTCAAAGTAATTCACTATTTTCTTTGAGCCGAGAGCCCAAACCCTTTCCTGTCCTTACCAAACAACAGATGGCTTATTAATGAGTCAAGACTGAGAATCAGTAATGAGAGCGATTATATGAGTGAAGCGACTATGGAGCTGGTACGCACACTTGTTTCGCTTGGTGGGGGTCTAGCAGGCTATGCGTCTTTTGTTTACTTATTATGGAAGAAACTTAAGAAGAAAAACTTCATAATCTATGACGTCAGCGGGTTTTATGAGACGAAAGATTCACAAAACAAGGGGTTTAGTGACATAACCGCTATGGTTGATACCGCGTTTTTTAATGATACCGACAAACGCTTTCAGTTACTGATATTATTGGTACCTTAAAATATAACAAAGAACTTTATGCAAAACTAGCTTCTAGTATTGACATCCCAAGAATTCCAGATGTCTACTCGGAACGACCTAAGAATTTTGAAGAAGTAGGGTCGTTTAGCATACCGCCACAAAAAATAATCAAGAAAAAAATAGTGATAGAATTCCAAAACATAATTTTAGACTATATAGACCGAAAAGGATGGGTTCATTTTGTCGGTTTTATGAACAATGGAAAAACGCCATTCTTACGCTCAGACACTAGGGAACTAAAAGAGAAATGGAGTGTCCATCCTCTAGTCATGTTGCTTACCGTTCATGTCAATGTAAAGAAAGAATATCGTAGATATATTCAGCTCTTTAAGAAAAATGAAAAAATATCAGCAGGCACTTTCAACATAATAGATATTAAAAGAATAGAGAAAGATTATCGCGAACACTTCTAAGAACATGAAAATCCAAACTCACCCAAGAACTGGAGAACTGTCTCTAGCTGCCACCCAAAGTTGACGAAAAGTTGTTTTATAAAGTTGACAGTTTTAAACTCTCAAGTAAAATAAAAAACCACACACAATTTAAAGTCGATTTTCTGTCATTCTACGCTCGAATAGAGCGAAATTTCAGCGAATTTAACCTAGCGAAGATGGTGCGGGGGGTTAGGTTTGAACCCACAACAAGTAGCGATTTCTAACGCATACTCTCTTTTTTCCTATCCAAATAACCAACAGAACTCTCTTTCAGAACACAAAAAAACAACTCTAAACTAAAACCTCAAACACCCGATTCACACAACACACCAAAAAACACAAACCACCCTACAACCAAACATATTAGCATCCAAATAGACGGGTCTTGAGCCCCGTCCTCTGCCCTCAACAATCTTAACGAAACCTACAACTTCAGCTACTCATCATACTTCTGACACCCACCTTAAATTCCTCAGAACCAACAAACCTAAGCATAGGAGATGCCAAACAACAAACACCACAAAAAATCAAAACAGATAAGCACAACTAGACAGACCAAAGGTTCAACCTATATATAAGAGGGATCTAGTCACCGCAGAGAGCCACACTCACCCAAAACCACAAACAAGTCACCAGACAAAACACAACTCACATCTTCAAAAGTCGAAACCTTCATAAACAAGAAGTGTTGATAAGACTGTGCATTTGAAGGGTGAAGGCTCATGTCCAAACCATTCTACATAAAATTTGAGACCCCAAAAGAAATTGCAGATGCGGCCTATGAAGCCCTGCAAATAGCCGCAAAAACGGGAATTGTAAGAAAAGGCACAAACGAAACAACAAAAGCCATAGAAAGAGCTCAAGCAAAACTTGTGGTGATAGCTGAAGATGTTGACCCACCAGAAGTCGTGGCCCATTTGCCGCTCCTATGCGAAGAAAGAAAAATTCCATACATATTCGTCCCAAGCAAAGAGAAACTCGGCAACGCCGTAGGCATCGATGTCTCCGCTGCTTCTGCATGCATAGTCAAGGAAGGAGAAGCCACAGGATTAATCAAAGAAATAATTGCAAGAATCGAGCAAGCGAAAAGAGGAGCAAAGTGATGAGCAGGGAAGAGAAGACTACCGAAGGAGAACTTACCCCAGCAGAAGTTATTCAAATTATTGGACGCACAGGCGTGACTGGCGAGATCACACAGGTTAGGGTGCGCATCTTAGAAGGAAAGGATAAAGGACGCATTATAACGCGTAACGTCAAAGGACCGATAAGGGTTCAGGATATTTTGATGCTCAGGGAAACCGAGAGAGAAGCAAAGAAAATCAGCAGATAACTTGGAATCAAAATTATTTAGAGGGATGCCATTGCCTAGACCTAGGAGATGCTCATTTTGCGGAAATGAATTCCCAGCGGGTACAGGCATGATGTATGTTAAAAATGATGGATCAATTCTATGGTTCTGTTCAAGCAAATGTAGGAAGAGTTCTTTAACCTTTGGAAGAGATGCACGTAAACTTAAATGGACAAAATACTTTGGTAAAGAAGAGAAAGGAAGAGCTTAACCGTTCGAAACGCATGTTGCAAGAAAACTCATGAAGAAAAGTTTGCCTTTTAACTACCTTTTATTTCCAACAAGCGTTTCCCATAGGGACTTATTGTGAATGCACCCTATGTCAGGTTTTTTCACGTTTCCATCGAAGTAGCTGTAGGCTCTTGCCCGGCATCCTCCGCATATATATTTGTCCGGACAGCTTCCGCAACCCACTATTTTTCCATTCACTACGTAATCTTGCAGGTTCTCTCTTACACGAAGTTTCCATAAAAGCGGATGGTTATCCCATATTTCTTCGAAGTTGTCTTTCAATATGTTGCCTAGAACCGTGTCTCTATTTGTTGGGAAGAAGACACATGGTTTTATGTCTCCGTTGGGTTCAAGGCAGCAGTATAGTCTTCCAGCTCCGCATCCGCCCAAAAAGTTTGCGACGCTTTCTATGCCTTTCTTTGCTGCGTAGTGAGCTTCAACCATAAATTTTTCGCCGCATTTCCGCGAAAGTTCCTTTGTTACGCTTGCGTACTGTGGGCTTGTGCTGAAAAATCTATCAATCTTCACATGCGACCTGCCACATTTCAGTTGTTCCTCTTTCGCCTGCAAATATAGCCCAATTATCTCTTTTCCAATAGTTTCGAGCACATGAAGCCTCTCATCCGGAGTCAAGTCTAATTCAACATATGCCTTCGCCCTTCCCGTTGGGATATAATTAAAATGCATGAACCTTACGCCTAATTGTTTTGATAACTCTACTAGTTTGTCGAGTTCAGATAGGTTATCCCTATGCAAGACAGTTGCGATACAAGTGTCTACACCTTCTTCTATGCAATTCTTAACCCCTTCCATTGCACTCTCGAACGCTCCAGGTATGCCCCTAAACTCATCATGCACTCCGGGAGTTGCTCCATCAATGCTTATTTCTACATAATCAACTCCAGCATCTTTGATTCTCTTCGCATTGTCTCTTGTGATGAGTGTTCCATTGGAGGCTATGCTTACATAACCTATGCGTTTCTTGGCGTAAGCTGCAAGTTCAAAGAAGTCTCTTCTTGCAAGGGGTTCGCCCCCGCTAAGGGAGAGAGCTGGCAAGCCTATGCCACCTAACTTTGAAAGGATATCCAATACTTGTTTTGCTTCATATGTTGACAACTCTGCTCGTCTCTTACCGCCAGCATCCTCATAACAATGCTTGCATCTCAAATTGCATTGATAAGTGAGATCCCAAACAATTTCAAATGGTCCAGCAGGAGTGAAAGGCACTCGCACACCATATTTCTCTATACCCTTCATCATCAAGCCAAAGCCTCTAAGCCAAGCCTCACCATATTGCTTGTTCAGAAACTGACTGCGCATGAAGCTTTTGTCTGCGCGTAAAAGACGGCTTCCAACCTCATAGAACGGGCTGGCTATTCTATTGCTTATGTGCCGGCATGTAGGGCAAAGAGAAGCAGGTTCGCCCAAAAAATCCTTCAAAGAGTTTAGAAGTAGACTGCCATCCTTTGAACATTCCCTGTCAAAAACGCTAATTAGTGATTTAAGTATAGGATTAATAGATACGGAAAAGAGAGCGTTTTCGACTGCATCAATTTGCATGTTAAGTCACTTTCAAACTTTATGACGGAAAAGATGATTATTATAATTTTCCCCACAAGCCTATTTAGATGTGCACATCGTCTTCTATATGTATCAGCCTCTGAAAGAATTAATCTATTAAGATATACAACAAGCATCTCAAACAACAGAAATGAGAACAAAAAATTAGAAATTATGGTAGCGGGGGGTCGACTTTCCAGAGACTAGAGACCCAGCCTCTTTTTGAACGACCGTTAGAGGCAGTCTAATCTAACTGCTATCTCTGGGTCTCTCAGAGCATCCAAGCCCTTATGAGCCCAGCGGGTTAATCCTGGCTACCCCACCCCGCTACTTCTATGCTGAATGATCGCTTTCTTAAATCTTTTGGGAAATACCGCCCCATTGTACGTTATCGTTCTCATTATGAAAATATTTTAGTATCACTCGCACATTATGGAGTTTGGTGTGAGGAGAATGGATAGACTGTATTTCCGTCAGATATTTAATCCGGTTCTTGAGAATCCGATTTTTGTGCAGGGACTTCCTGGTTTTGGTAATGTTGGGAAGATTGCGGTTCATCTTTTGGTAAAGTTTTGTGGGGCAAAACCTTTTGCAGAACTGTATTCGCCCTCTTTTCCGGACTATGTTTCAGTTAATTCGAAGGGCATCTGCCACTTGCCCCGATATGAGTTTTATGCTGGGCCTATGGAGAAAAATGATTTTATAATAATGACTGGGGACACGCAACCTTCATTTGATGATGTTGTTGCACATTACGAGGTCTGCAGTGAGATATTAAATTTTATTGAAAAAAGGGGATGCAGTTTCATTGTAACGATTGGCGGAGTACCAATTACAGAGGAGAAGGCGCAAGTATATGTAGCTGCGACTTCGCCAAGACTTGCCATGGAGTTTATGGAAAAGGGGGCAGTAATATATAGTAAAGGCAGAATTGTGGGGGCTACTGGCCTAATGCTGGGACTCGCAAAGGAACGCAATCTAGAAGGTGTATGCCTATTGGGTGCAACAACTGGTTTTAAGGCGGATAGGGGCGCGGGTTTTTCCGTTTTCAAGTTTCTAATGAAGGCTCTGGGCAATGAATTGAAGGAAGGGTTATAAGAGAAAACACTTAACTTAAAAACATCACTGGAACGTGGATACATGAATGAGGAAAAGCAAAAAGGCAAAGGCAGAATCCCTGCTAGGGTTAATCTTAGTTCAAGATTCTGGAAAATATTTTTGGTAGTATTAGTGGCTTTCTTGACTTTTGCAGGACCAACTTACATAGTTTATTTACTTCAAAATGTCCTCGAGATAAACTATGCTGTCTCCATGGTTTCCGGATTTGTCCTTCTTATAGCTGGTTTAGTGCTTATATGGTATCTAGTCAAGAAGAAGGTTATTTCATAGGTGAAAACTCGGGTTTATGCCTCAGATACCCCAGGGTGCATCATCTTTTCAGAGGAGTAAATTCTTCATCGGCAATTAAAAGAATGATCACTTCATGTTAAAAAATTATTCGGTTATGGTTGGTTTGGGAGCAAAGCATATAAGATATGCTGAAAGATATAGCAACTATGCAAGAGAGTAAAGAGAAAAAACTCGAAGAAATGATAAAGAAGAATGAAGAATCAGCCAAAAGAACAACAATAATACTGGAGAAAGAAGAACGAGAATTCATTGATTCCTTGATCCGAGAAGGAAAGGAGCCAGGAATAAAACCCCTTATTTCAAAAATGCTTGATGTCTACAGAAGCATGATGATTTATGATTGGCGTTTTCCAGGAGAGTATTACTGCGGCATAAGTCGCATAGCCTTCGTGAACTTAGAACTAATCAATATCCTCCTCCAGCACGTTCCAAAGGAAAAATGGCAAGAAATCGGAAGAAAAATGGGTGAAGCTATAAAAGTCTCTATTGAAGCAACTCTTGACATTAAGACTGCAAACCGCGAAAAATGGCAAGAAGTTTTTAAACGCCTAAGAGTGCAGGGATTTGGCGACCTCTACATAAGAGAAAAGTACATACTAATAAAAACACCATTTGTGGGCGAATCTGAAATTTGGGCAGGCCTTTTGGAAGGTTTACTCGGCATAGAAGTGGACATAAAAACTTCCACACAACCATTTGTTTTTGAAATTAAGGGAAACTAGATTTAAAGCAAGGTTTCCAAGTGTTCTTTTACATAAGAAGAAAGAAAGCGAAAGTTAAATAAATTCTTCTATTATAATATTAAAATAGTGAAATTTATGTTAAAGAGGAAATTTAACGGACACAAAATATGCGAGGCCCTAAGCGACCCAACAAGAACTAAAATTTTTAAACATCTAATCCAAGCCTATCCAAAAGCCCAGACGATTACTGAAATCGAAAAAGTTTTGCCGAAACATGTCTCCGCGACCACAATATCTTTCCATCTTAAAAAGCTTCGTGAAGCTGAGTTGATAACGACCAACGGACATAAAAGGGGATTTAGGGCAACAAGAAAGATGTTAAACATTGACTTCAATAACGACGGATTCCATATAGAGGAGGAATGAACTTGCATGAAGCCATGCTCTATGAAAAGTTGGAAGATAAAAAAGTTAGATGCAACTTGTGTGGCAGAAGATGCCTCATAAGTGACGGAGGAACAGGCTTCTGTTTAGTAAGAAAAAATGAAAATGGAACACTTTTTTCACTTGTTTATGCTAAAGCAATATCAGCTTGTGTAGACCCAATAACGAAGAAGCCGCTTTCACACTTTAATCCTGGAGCATTAGTTATGTCTATTGCCACGGTTGGCTGCAACTTTCGCTGCCAATTTTGCGACAACTGGATGATAAGCCAATCGAAAGAGATAGCTGGCACACATTTCCCTCCGGAGGAAGTCTTAAAGGCGACAAGAGACAATGGTTGTCAAGGAATAAGCTACACTTATACTGAACCAACAATATTCATGGAATACGCTTACGACACGGCTAAACTCGCCCATCAAGTGGGATTCTTTAACACTTTCGTTACAAACGGTTACATGACGCCAGAAGCAGTAAAAACAATCGCACCCTATTTGGATGCAGCAACGGTGGATTTCAAAGGCGGCGGAGACCCGGAATTCTATAAGACTTTTTCGTCTGTTCCATCAGTTGAACCAATTTATGAGGCCTTGAAAGAGATGAGGAGAAGCGACATTCACATAGAAATCACGAATTTGGTTGTTCCAAAAATGGGAGATTCAATCGAAAGGGTTAAGGAGCTTGCAACTTGGATAAGAGATGCTCTTGGTAAAGACACACCTTTCCACCTGCTACGTTTCCACCCAGATTATAAATTAACGACAATTTCAGCCACCCCAATTGAAACTTTAGAAAAAGCATGTATTGCTGCAAAAGATGCTGGGCTAAACTACATTTACGTTGGAAATGTACCGGGGCACCCGTGCGAAAACACCTACTGCCCCAACTGCAACGAACTGTTGATTAAACGATACAGTTTTGAAATTACAAGATGGAATTTGACAAAAGACATGCGTTGCCCAGTATGCGGACACGAAATCTCAATTAAAGGTAAATTGCACTCAAGCGGATACTCCTATCCATACGCTTTGTTTTAATAATCCTTTAACGCAGAACTATAATTGAAGGAAAATGTGGAGATTCCTCCGTTCAGACGCTATAGCTGTGCTAAAAGATGAAATGGCACGGAAGAGTTTAGACAGATACTTTTTTGTTATGCAAAATGAGAAAAAGGCAAAATTTATGATAGCTAAACAACTTCCGGCAGAATTTAGCGGAAGCGATTCGACGGAGAAACTTTGGCAAAAACACGCAGACCTTACAGAGGAATTTTACAAATTTGAGAGGGAAATTGACACTGGACAGGAAAAATTGAAGGAAGTGAAAATCCCGGAAAAATCTTATTTGGATTTGAAAATAGAAATCGCAAACAGAATTCTTTCCAGTTGTCATTTTTGCACGCGCAGATGCGGAGTTAATAGACTCAGAGGTGAATTAGGCTTCTGCAGATGCGGCACGGAAATAACTGTTTCAAGCATTTTCGAACATGTCGGCGAAGAACCAGAGCTTGTGCCTTCTGGAACCATTTTCACAATGGGCTGCACAATGCGTTGCCACCACTGTCAAAACTGGACAATTTCTCAATGGATGGAGAAAGGGGAAGTTTACGAGCTAGAAGAATTAGCAAAAGAGGTTGAACATCTCCGCATGAACGGTTGTAGAAACGCCAACCTCGTCGGCGGAGAACCGACGCCGTGGCTTCAACAATGGCTTAAAACCTTCAAGCACGTAAATATAAACATTCCAATTGTTTGGAACACAAACACTTACTACAGTCCAGAAACAGCACAGCTTTTAGCTGGATTCGCCGACATCTATCTATTAGATTTTAAGTATGGACCGGGCGAGTGCGCAGAAAAAATTTCTGAAGCACCAAACTATTGGAATGTATGCTCACGTAATCATTTGGAAGCAAAAAAATATGGCGAGCTTATAATACGTGTGCTAGTTTTGCCAAGCCATCTGGAATGTTGCACAAAACCCATCCTAGGCTGGATAGCTGAAAATTTAGGCATAGAAACGAGGGTTAATGTTATGTTTCAGTATAGACCTGAATGGCGTGCGTACGAAGTTCCGGAATTGTGCAGAAGACTTACTAGGGATGAAATGAAAAGAGCGTTACAGCTGGCTAAAGAAGCAAAACTGGCAAACTTCATAACATAAACACATAATATCAGACAAGTCGACAAGCGAAAGCTATTTCTCAAGGCACCTTCACTTCTAGAATCAGATCGAGTGATTAAGATGCCTTATTGCCCAGAATGTGGCGGAGAAATGCAATACATGCTAGCCACCAAGCACTACGTGTGCAAAAGCTGCGGACTTTCTTTAACGCAGCAAGAGCTGATGGAATTAAGAGAAAAGCTAAGACCCACATTTGAAACTGACAAGGAAGAGCAAGAAAAGCGGAAAAAAGAATACTTGAAATGGTGGCTTAGCAAGAAAAAATAAACCGCATGTTCAGCTTTTATGCGGTAAGTTAGCAAACAGCATAAAAAGGACAAAACAATCTTATTTTTTAAATGCTTAATTAAAAAGTGAGAAAATGAGCCCGCAAATGGAGATAATCTGCGTTGGCAATGAACTATTAATCGGCAAAACATTAAACACAAACGCTCATTGGATGGCCAAACGTGCCACTTCATTAGGAATTTTAGTGAAGCGAATAACAATTGTAGGCGACGATGTTGACGAAATCTCAAATGCTACGCGCGAAGCTTTACAGCGAAAACCAAGGTTCATAATAACAACAGGCGGACTAGGCCCAACATTTGACGACAAAACATTAGAAGGAATAGCCAAAGCCATAAACCGCAAATTGGAAGTTGATGAAAAGGCTTTGGAAATGGTAAGGGAAAAATATGAAGCATATGCCAAAGCAAGAAAAATGGAAAAAGTTGAGTTGACACCGCCAAGAGTAAAGATGGCAAAGCTTCCAGAGGGGGCAGAGCCGCTGCCAAACCCTGTTGGCACGGCTCCAGGCGTAATGATAAACGTTGAAGAAACGCTTTTTATAGCGTTGCCTGGTGTCCCTTCGGAAATGGAGGCTATTTTTGAGAAATCTGTTATGCCTTTGCTTAAAAAGGAAGCAGGAGAAGTTACGTTTTTTGAAACAAGTATTCATGTGAATAACGTCATGGAGTCGACTCTGGCGCCTTTAATTGACCAAGCGATGCATAACAACCCCTATGTTTACATAAAATCACATCCAAAAGGTGAAGAGAAAAAACCCCACGTTGAAGTCCACTTTTCAACAACAGCAAAGGACTTTAAAACCGCCAAAGACTGTCTGAAAAAAGCGATGGTTCAACTGTCAGATTTAATAAAGAAAAACGGTGGAAAAGTTAGGTTGAAGAAAAAACAATAGCTTTGTCGAAAGATTTTTGTTTGCTGGAATATTAGCCTTAATATGGTTGCGGTGAGGACAGGCTTGGATACTAACTAAAGATTATTGAAAATCTGGGTGCTTGAAGTAGCCTTTCAAATTGTTCACGACTATTGATTAGCAGTTCATAAACGCCATATATCAGGCGGACAACAAAATTTTTCATGAAAGAAGTGAGGCGAAGGCTTTCTCAAGTATCCCTAATAATAACGGTGTTACTGGTACTCTCTTACCTACCAAATTGCTGCTATTCAGAAAGCTACAGCAGTTCCTATCAACTCTTAGACAAACCAAACGGTTCAAAATGTTATAGACTGAATGTTACAGTTCAAAAATCGCTGTACGAATACTACACCGAAAAAAGCCATAAGCTAAATTCGAACAATGATTTCGCCAAGTTTGTCACGCCATATGCCTTAAAACCAATTGCCGACAGCCTCTGGGAAATTTACACGGATGATGAGGATTACGCAAATGGGGTGTTGATGATTGTTCATCAAATACCTTATGAGACAACTACGTCAGCGAAATATCCTGTAGAAACGATTGCGGAAAACAAGGGGGATTGTGACCCCTTTTCCTGCGTTGCGGCTTCCATCATAAAGGCAGGCGGACTCGATGTTGTGCTTCTATACTATGAGGATAAGGCGCACATGAATGTCGGCGTCAGCCTTTCGCACACGCCACATGATGCAAGGAGTCAAGCCTGTTACATAACTTATAACAACATCAAATATTATATAGTTGAATGCACCGGAGGGAACTGGCGAGACGGATGGAGAGTTGGCGAATGCCCAGACGATTTAGAACATGCGCCTGTACAAGTAATTACCCTTGAAAACTGCGAACAATCAGCTCCGGGACAAGTTTCAGCAAGCTACAAAACCCTAACGACTTCAACAATATCGCTGACCATTTCACCCACATATCTTATTGAAAAGGGCACCGTCACACTTTATGGGCAACTTTCACCGACCCTGCAAAACAGAACCATCACCATTTACGTGAAAGTGAATAATCTACCTTGGACGATTTTAGGCACAGCTACCACGGATTCTGGTGGGAAGTTCACGTACGCTTGGAATACAGAGACTGCTGGCATATGCTATATTCGTGCAAGCTGGTCGGGAGATGATGATCATGCTGGAGCAGACAGCCCAACTCGAACCGTAACAATTTTATCTATTTTCTTTGTTTCGCTATTAGGTATCGCCGTGATTTTAGTCTGTGTGGGCATGGTCGCATTTTTCATGTCAAGACAAGCTCAACAAGAAACTCCAGAACCACAGCCACCAGAAATCACATCCTAACAGAAAAAGCTTTTACTTTAGGACGAAGGTTTGATACTAACATGGTATTCCTTAGCTAAAATAGGGATGATTAGATAGTGTTTATGGTCTTCATCATAGGAACAGCTGGGTCAGGAAAGTCTCTGCTAACGGCAGCCTTCAGCGAATGGTTAAAAATATCCAAACAAGATGTTGCGGTAGTGAACCTGGACCCAGGGGTGTTATCGCTTCCATATTCGCCAGATGTGGATGTCCGCAACTATGTAGACGTTGGAAGCTTAATGGAAAAGTACGATTTAGGTCCAAATGGCGCATTAATAATGGCTGCTGATTTGATCGCGGATGAAATTGAAAAAATTTCAAAAGAAATTGAAGATTTAAAATTCGACATTGCTTTGGTGGACACCCCAGGGCAGATGGAGCTGTTTGCTTTTAGAGCAAGCGGACCCTACATTGCTAGTGAGCTAACGAGGGAACCTAAAGCCATAGTTTACTTGTTCGACGCTGTTTTTTCGGTCAACCCACTAAACTATGTTTCAAACCTCTTCCTTTCAGCAGCAGTCTACAACCGCTTTCTCTTACCCCAAGTGCATTTGTTGTCGAAGTGTGATTTGCTTCCGAAAGATGAAGTTGACAAAGTTGTCGATTGGTCAGCCAATCCAAAGGCTTTAGAAAATTCAATTGAACAAAAACTTGAAGGAACAAAGCGTTTGCTCAGCAGAAATATGATGAACGCGGTTTACCAGCTTGGTTTAAGATTTTTGCTTATTCCAGTTTCGGCAAAAACTAACGATGGAATGATAAATTTTAACATGGCTTTAGAACGCATATTGGCTGGAGGAGAAAAATACACATACTAACTATAGATATATAGATAAAAAAGGGGATGAGGGATTTTATTTTTCCCTACTTATAGAGGAATGCCTTGATAAGTGCCAGCAGTACTCCACCAGATCGTAGTTGAGGTTGAAATTCACCGTGGTTCCAGACGAAGACCAATATTATGTCTCGTCCTAACGCTTGACAGATTCTCCAATGTTTTTTATGAAGATGCTTCCGTCGGGTTGTTCAATGGCCATTGGAACGTAATATCCTGTGACTTGTTGTGATCCGCCTGGATAGGCTCCTGGGTTGTTGCCGGGTGGGTCTAATGGCGGTGGGGATCCTCCCACTGTTGGAACGTATGGAACCAGCGCGGGGTCGCCGATGAGGTACATGGTGCTCCAGTAGTTCATGCCAGCCATTGTGGCGTAGTAGTAGTGCAAGACGTGGGTGTTGACGTTAGCGTATGCCATAGCCTCGCCCAATGAGAATTGACTGCCTGTGTCAGGGTTTGTGTGGGTTAATGCGTTATAGAAGTACGCTGCGTCGCAGTCGCCTTCACAAACCTCCTAGCTTGTAATGCCCATAATTACAGCGACGGCTCCCTTACCGACAATTTGGAGTGGGAATTCAGAGGCTCCTGTCATGCATGCTGTTACACGGACCACAGCATAATCCAGTGGAGGCACTCGATAAATGTACTGAGATCGGACTGGGCTGTCAAGAACGTCGTTGTTTATGAAGTCCCAGATTTCTCCCGACCAGCCGCCCTTAGGTGTCTCACCACCAATTTCAATGTCGTAGTAGTATCCTGTTGACCAGTCATATGGAAACGTGGTCAGGCCGTTGCCTGGTCCTGCCATGCCTGTCATGAAGTTTCCGTGGCATGTTAGGTGCCAATATCCTACACCGGCCTCAAGCTCTGGCTTCACGTTAGCCCAAGTTGGATAGCCGTCTGGCGGGCCATCTGGCGTGTACCAAGCTAAATCAAAGCCTGCACTTGTCAACATGCTCGGCATCTGAGCATAGTAGTCGTAGACGCCAACAGTATAGGATGCAAGGAATCGCCCTGCCTTGTCAGTGTTGGCGGCAACCCACTCATTGTATGTTCCAGCACGGTCAACTAATGCCACAGCATCAGCCACGGTGTCACCAGTTATTCTGCCGCAAGCATATCCATACCATGACAAGCACTCTTCAATCACGAAGGGGCAGTAGGCCACGGGCACTTGTCCAGCGGTCATGCTTGATGGCCATGCGTCTGCGGGATAGGGAAGGCTTGCGTCCCACCATTTAGTCATTCCTAAGGCTGATACCCAGTCTTTCATTCTAGTCTTGATGTCTCCAACCAAAGCCACGTAGTGGGGTTGATAACCAAGCTCTGCTTCAAACCAGTTGCGGAATAGGTCGCGTACGTCCGCCTTATGCCTATCTAAGTGGAGTATGACGTTTATCTGCGCCTTATCTCCTGATCTGTAATACCCCATCGGAACTGGAATGCTTCGATAGCCCCATGCATAGTACGCTATCCATAGGTACGTTTTGAGACCGCCATCCATCAGCAGGAACTTAACTTGCCTGTCAAGATCCATCACAACGCTCTGTATTTCCGGAGGCAGAGTTAACACAACTGCGCCGGGATGATAGTATAAGAGTCTGTCTATCACTGGTTGCCACTCCGTCTGTTCTTGCGGTGCAACAATTATGACATAAGAACCATTGGCTTTTACGCTTGTTACAAACGAAAAAATTGGTAGCAATAATAGTACAGCCACAAATATTGCAATGAATTTCTTTCTCATATCTTTTCCTTCCTCCTAATCTACAGCAGTTTTTAATGGCTCGCCTTTCTATTTTAATTTTGTGGAATCTTCCTCTAGTTTTAATACTGCTGGCACAATTTTTACATGGCATCTCTTTGCGCGCCTATCTTACGTTCCTAACGAACAAAAAATCGAAGATTTTTCCACAAGCTAATTAACCACGGAATAAATTGGATTATTAGGTGTCAAAATGGGCGAGAAGATTGCTCTAGTTCCATTTTGTTTGCTTCTTATTTTGAGTCATCCATCTGTTTTAGGGGCCGTTACAGGCTTTCAGCGCAATAGACTTTCTGCATATCTGCAAGAGAAAGCGATCACAGCAGATTCGGCGATTTGGTGGGTTCCAGATAACTTCGAAACGATACAAGAAGCAATTAATTCGCCATTGGTGGGTCTTGGGGATACAATTAGGGTGAGACAAGGCATCTACAATGAACATGTGGTCGTAAATAAGACCGTGTCGTTGATTGGAGAAGACTGTTTGACTACTTTTATTGATGGAAACGGAAACGGAACGATTGTAAATATCACTGTGAACAATGTATATTTTAGCGGTTTTACTGTAATAAACGGTGACTATGGCATCTGCGTTTTTGGCTCTACAGACTCTGCCGTAGTCGGAAACAACGCAAACAATAACCAATATGACGGCATCAGTCTCAAATATTCCAGTCACTGCACAATTACTAGAAACAACGCAAACAATAACTATGGGTTCGGTGTCATAGTTGATTATTTCTCCAGTAATTGCACAATCAGCGAAAACAACGCAACCCGGAACTGGATCGGCATAAGTGTTGAAAAAGAAAGTCATAATTGTACAATGGACGAAAACAACGTTGAAAACAACGATTACCATGGCCTACAAGTATATCTTTCCCAAAACTGCACAATTGTTGGAAATAACGCAAAAAACAACCTATACTACGGAATTCATGTCTATTTTTCCAACAATTCAATTATTTCCAAAAACACGGCAGACAGCAATGCAGAAGGCATTAACCTTGAGGAGTCCAAACATTGCAATGTTGATGAAAATTTGGCGCAGAACAACTATTATGGCATTTGTTTCCTGTGTTCCGACAACGGCACTGCTGTTGGAAATACAGCGAGCAAGAACATGGTAGGCGTCTATCTCTACTGCTCTAATAACACTATTTTTTACCATAACAACTTTGCCAACAACACAAACCAAGTAGAAATAATCGAATCCTACAATAGCGCCTGGAACAACAGCTACCCTTCTGGTGGAAACTACTGGAGCAACTATACTGGGGTCGATCAGTTTTCAGGGCCGAGTCAAGACGAACCTGGTAGCGACGGAATAGGCGACACATCACATGCCATTGATGTAAACAATGCGGATAACTACCCCCTTATGAAGCCATGGACTAACATAGCGATAACAAATGTTTTCCCTTGCAAAACAATAGTAGGAGAAGGATACTCCTTTCCAATCAATGTGAAAATGGAAAATCAAGGCAACTTCACTGAAAACTTCAATGTCACAGTCCATGCTAACACTACTTCTGTTACATCACAAACCGTCACCCTAACAAGTCGAAACTCTACAACCATCATCTTCACATGGAACACTTCTGGCTTTGCTAAGGACAACTACACAATATGGGCTTATGCTACGCCTGTTCCAGGCGAAACAGACACGGCAGACAACACCCTTACCAATGGCATAGTGACGGTTGCGTTTGTGGGCGATGTTAACGCTGACGGAATAGTTGACATAGAAGACATATATTCTATGGCGTTGGTTTACGGAACAACACCTGGAGAGCCAGGTTACAAGCCCAACCTGGACATAAACTACGACGGCATCATAGACATAGAAGACATATACACCGCAGCACTACACTACGGAGAAAAAGACCCATAATCCCCACTGCAGAGCAGCCAAAAAACTTCGAGGAACAGATCACAAATTGATTTTCCTTTGATGAGATCAGTGCGCGCCCATAGCCATTATAAAATAATTGTTTGGTTATTTTCAAAAATTTTGAATCAAAGTAAGCTTAAATTTGGTTGGTTGCAGGGACTCGATTTGAACGGCCGATCTTTGGGTCTCTTAGAGCTACTAGCTCTTATTACATATCTCAACTATGCAAACAAAATACTAAAAAATGATTATGGACAATCCACACGCAGGCGACGGTGCTGGCGTGATAGCAGATGTTGAGCTTTTGCGCTGGTGCCCTAGTCGACTATCAAAACATGAACTACTTTGACGCAGTCACAAAGATGAAAAAGCCTACGACACTACTGTGGACGCTTGAAACATGCAACTGGCATGCAACATACATATGCGCGTAATTTCCATCTCATATTTTCTTCTTAGCAGCCTCAGAGAAGTGCCCATGCTGCCGCCACCGCGCCATACTCGGCCTTTCCTAGACAGTCGGCGCTAGAGATTATTATCACGTCATTTTCCTCTGGTCTCATAAGCATAACTATTTGGCTTGCAGCTTTCGGAAAGTCTTCAGCCACATTATTGCTTACTGATGGAATAATTAAGCGCCCTTCTCTGAACAGTATTGTTGTTGCACCTTTCGCGCCAGCTATTATTGCTGCGTCGCGCTGCTCCATTCCTGACTTAACTTTATCCCCATGATTTTTAATTAGAACCGCAAAATTGTAATCTGCAAGAGTCAGCTCATTTTTCCCAATTTTAACTTTTTTCTTAAAAATTGATTGATATTCTTTGAACAGCATTAAACCCTTATCTGTGAGTGCGCATCCAGCTTTTGAGGTCTTAATTAAACCAGCGTTTTTTAATCGACCTATTATGGTACGTACAGCCCCTTCCCCGACATTTAGATTCTCAGCGAGCTTGCTGCGGCCAGTTGGTTTCTCTGCTATAAGCTCTATTGCGCGCAGCACGTGGAACACGGAGAACGTTGGAGATGGACCTGGAGCCTTTTCGCGTATAATTTTTTCTAAAAGTTGTTTAAACGCATGGGACATGAGCTTTCACAATTATAGTTTAGCTTCTATTTATTATTAATTATTTACAGATGAGAAATACGCGGGATTTGAGACATTCAGCGTTTTGAACTTGTTTTTGTAGCATAGTATTCTCTGAATATACCAGCTGTCAGTGCGATTAGACCTACCGCCAACAAGTAGATGAGCGAATAAATGAATATTGAAAGCAGATTCTCATATGTGACCGCAGATGGCAGTTGTGGACTGAAGAACACTGTTATCCAAATTATGACAAAGGTCGCGATGCATCCAATTCCAAGGCCGACGGAGAGTCCGTGGACGAAGCTGCTTTTATCTTCTCTCTGATCATTTAACCTTAAGTTCCTCTGTTTCACTTGCCCATGTTGAATGCCTTCTTCATTTACTTCTTCTTCGTACCAGATACCTTCCTGTGTTTCTCGTTCGGCCTCCATGATATTCGCCCTTATTGTGTTTCGTTGTGGAGGTGAATAATAAAATTATTCAATCATGGATTCTAATTTAGGATAAGAATTTAAAATATGGAAAAATGGGACTATTTTGAAATAAGCTTGGGTGCAAGTTGCTCTATGGCGTTCTTTAGTTTATCCCATTCATCAAGATTTCTAATGTTAAACTTGTGCTTCCTTTTCCATGTTCCGTTTCTGTTCTGCCAGAGATACAAACCAATTGACCGCCTTCCGAAAGACTCGAAGACGACTATTGCTTCCCACCATTTTTCGCTCTTAAAAATTGTAACATAATCAACAACCTTATAGAAGCCAGATATAGGTAGTTTCTCGCTTGCGTCAGTCATCCTGTGTTCCGCCTTCCCTCATAAGTTAATCTTCAACCATTTATGCGTTTTCAGCCTTGACCGTTTGACTTAACTTTTCAATTAATTTGTCCGCAAAGGCTTGCATCTGTCGATGTTCTCCAACTGTTAATGCCAAAGCTCCTTCGGTAACATGTCCAAAGTGACGCCTGGACAATGTCCTAAACGTGTTTTGCGGTCGCCAGTTTCCATCTGAATGAGTTTTATCCTGAAGGGTGTTTCTTCGCGGATTCCATAGAGAAGATTGATGTAAATGTCTGGTGTTTGATTTGTCAGGATTTCAATAAGTTGCAGGGGAACTTCATTTCGGAACGTGTTTGCATCAGTTTTTAACGTTATTAACCGTGTTTGAAGACCAAGTTTTAAGGCACCATTTGCAAAGGCAGTGCCAACATCCATCTTCACATCGTCGCAGAAAATTATTATGCTTTCACCTTTCTTCGCTTCCAAAACACATTCTAGCGCATTTTTCGCAGCTTCCCAAGGATTCATTAACACCACCTCACGACAATTAGACTCTATGATAAGGTTTTACAGTTTAAAATAACCTATCTGTTCCTCTTTGATAAAACATAAAGGGGAATTAAAAACAGCGAAACAACACCTAAAAGTAAAAAATAACTTGAATAACTGGCTTCTGACATGAGAAGGTAGGTTGGTGCAAGATTTAAGATTCTGCCAATCATCAACCCAACCTCCATTAACACCAGGATACTCGCATAATCTTCCCTACTGAAAGAGTCACCATAATGGGCAAACCAAGAAAGGCTAAAAGCACCCGCCAAGCCAGAAAGCAGAGACAAGGCTACAATTTGATTCATTGTAGATGCAAATGCTATCAAAGAATACCATAACGCATACAGAATCACTCCAATAATGGCAAATTCTGCACGGGTTCCTTTAATGTCTGAAAGCCAATTAACTAGAAAAGTTACAGCCGAAATCAGAATCGCACTAAGGGAAAGCACCAGTCCCATGAAAAGGACTGCTCCAGAAACTTTATGGACGAAGAATGGGTAGGCAAGCCAGTAGGCTTCAGATAAGCCAAGAAAGATGAAGGATAGAAAGAAAATAGCGAATATTCCTTTTTTAGGGATTGAGAATTCGTGAGTTTCTGGTCTAAATTCTAGGCGTATGGAGAAAAAAAAGGCAATAAAATATAGAATTATTGAAACTGTAAAGAGCGTTGGAAAACCGAAATTTGATATTGTGAAGCCACCAACCGCTGGGCCGACAATGCTCGCTAGAGAAGGAATTATCGAGGAGAATAAACTTAATGTTCGAGCGCGTATTCGTGATTCGCTTAACCGGAATTGGAGAAGGTTAAAGCTGGGCCAAAAGGTCGCTATGCTTAGCCCGTAGGTTAATCCTAAAAAATATGGGGTTTTAATGTAGATTAAGACTATGTAAAAGAGAATTGTGGAGAATATTCCGAACATCATTATTCTTTCAAAGTTTTTGACGAATTTTAGCAGGATAAGCGGGAGTAAGCCTATAACTATAAATGTGAAGAGTAAAATTTCAACAATTTCCGCTACATTTAATCCTAGATCTTGAAAATAGACCGGAAGGAACATTCCTGAAAGATTGCTTGTAAAAAAGAAAATGCAAACAACAATAGCTAAAGTCTTCAATGAATTAGCTCGCACTGTTCACTACCTCTAACATCACTATTGACAGAACTAAGCTACAAAAGTACATTATTAAGAATTGCTTATATGGAGATCACGCCATATCCTTTAGAAAATCTGCATATGCGGTGGAGGGATCGGAATGAGATATGTCAGCAAATTCAAAAACAAGAACAATGAAGTGGATTCCCTCCGAAGACATGGAGACTATAGCTAAACTCTGTGGAATATTTAACCAAGGTAACGTCTACGAAATATTCTGGGAATATTGTGGCTTAAATGCGGAAATCCTAAGCAAAAAAGAAGCATACGGTTGGCTTTATTATGAAAATGGTAAGCTCAGTGGTTTTGCTTTGAGTAGACGCAGGCAAGGTGTTGCGCGTATGAATGAAGCCTTAGTTTTTGAGGAGGTTTGGGGACCATGTGACGGTATATCAAGTGAACTTGTGGCATTAAGCAGAAGAGACAGAAAAAGAGCGCTTCAATTCAAAAAGCTAATTAGCTCTTTAGATTTCGGGTCTTCAATCGTGTTGCGGGCAGCTGCTGATAACCAGTTTGCGCATATGGTCGCAAGATCACTAAAAGCCAGATGGGTAAACGGGCTCATTATTGCAGAAAGAAAATTGGACGTAAAATTTGATTTCGATTCCAGCAGGATATAAATTTAGGATGTTTGAAGACGGAGATCAATTTTTCATGTCTGAAATCCATAAGAAAGCACTTAACGAAGATGTTTCTCCTAAGGACTACAAGGAATGGGCAACAGCGGCAAACTGCCAAACAATCATAGCTATACATCGAGATGCACCTGTTGGCTTTATAATTGCCGAAAAAAGATGTTGCGGTTCTTTGGGTGACTTCAACATAGCAGTTAAACCAGCCCATCAAAGCAAGGGGATAGGTTCAGCTTTACTCAGGGCTGCTTTCAACATCCTCCTCGACATGAAGGTAAAGAAAGTTATTGCGGACTATTTAGTACTTAACACCCATGCTCACAACCTCTATCAAAAACACGGATTCAAGCTGCAAAGAATCTACAATTACTTCTTGGTGTAAGAGCCCAAGATTTTCAGAAAAGAAAAAGATTCTACAATTATGAAACAAATGAAGTTTTAAATTTAACAGAAGCGAAAAGACAACTATAAAAATGAAGGAACTGAGAGCGATGTACGTTGTAGGCATATCCGGTAGTCCGCGAAAAGAGGGAAACACCGCCATTTTGGTAAAGGAGGTGCTAAAGCACATTAGAGGTGAAAAGAAGTTTATTTCGCTTGCTGGCCTTAACATCAATCCATGCAATAGTTGCGATAGATGCTGGAAAGAAAACATAGAATGCGTGATTGACGATGACATAAAATGGATTATAAAGGAGATGGAAAAGTGCGATGCAATGTTACTCGGTTCTCCATGTTATTGGGGAATGATAAGTGCGCAATTGAAGATGCTAATAGATAGATCCGTTTCCATATTTGAGAAGAGCACGTTGAAAAATAAGATAGGTGCGGTGGTGGTCACCCACGATGTCCATGGACAAGCAGGCGTGATAGCTGCTCTCTTGATAGCTAATTTCTACAATGCTAATGGTATTCTCTATGCTGGCAGAGTGATTGGAGAGGGCGGAGCAGAAATTGGCCACGTCAAAAAGGACAAACGAGCCATGAGAAGAGCCAAAGAAATGGCAGAAAGAATAATGGAATTACATAAAATAATGAAGAGGAGGTGAAAACGTGAGTGAAAAAGAATGGAGCCCTCCAAAATGGATGTATCGAGACAGACGACCTCCAAATGACGACGCCCATTTCGAAAACATGACAAGAGTTATCTTTCTGGCAGGATTAAGCTGGAAAATGATCGATGAAAAGTGGCCCAACTTCCAGAAAGCCTTCAAGAACTTCTCTATAGATGCGGTTGCAAAATTTAGCGAAAACGATGTAAAGCGACTTATGAGTGATGCAGGCATTGTGAGAAATCGAGCGAAGATAATTGCAACAATCAACAATGCAAGGCAATTTCAAAGCGTAAGAAAGGAACATGGGTCTTTCCGTTCCTTCCTCGACAGCCTTGATAAATCAAGCAATTATGCCTTAGTTATTAAAGACCTTGGCAAGAGATTTAATCGACTGGGTCCATCTTCGGCACGCATATTCCTTTACAGCGTCGGAGAAAACGTAAGACATCCAGAAGAAAAATAGTGTCTTATTTGCCCATTCCCATACACTTTGAAAAGCCCACGGATAATGTGCGGAGGCTATGATCGCTGTTGGTAATTTTATTAGCAAAAATAAAGAGTAAATTATTAGACTATACATCCTAAGTTTTTAAATTAGCAGTATGAATTTCACAGTCAAGGGAAGGGAGCATGCTTCACATGTTGGATGTGATTATCAAAAATGCGTACATAATTGACGGTACAGGTGGTCCAAAGTTTGAAGCTGATATTGGAATTAAGGGTGAAAAAATCGTTGAGATAGGCAAACTGGAGCCTCAAGCAGCGGAGATCATAGATGCAAAGGGGCTGGTGGTGTCTCCTGGATTCATAGACATGCATTCCCACTCAGATATCTCATTGTTGATTAATCCAAAAGCAGAAAGCAAGATTAGACAAGGAATAACTACAGAAGTTATTGGAAACTGCGGCAGCTCTGTAGCACCATTGAATGAAATCATTAAAGACGAAATGAAGAAAACCATACCAATTATCGAAGAGGCTGGATTAGACCTAGATTGGTCAACAATGGGAGAATATTTAAGTCTATTAGAAAAACAGGGAACAGCTGTTAATGTTGTTTCTCTTGTTGGACATGAAAATGTAAGAGTGTGCGCTATGGGATTTGACAACAGAGCACCAACCAAGAGAGAGCTAAACGCAATGAAGAAGATACTAGCTAAGGCAATGGAGGATGGAGCGTTTGGGATGTCTACAGGACTGATTTATCCACCTAGTTGCTACGCAAAAACCGAAGAATTAATCGAGCTCTCCAAAGTTGTGGCGAAATATGGAGGAATCTACGCCTCTCATATAAGAGGCGAAGACGACGAACTCTTCACCTCTGTGAAAGAAGCCATAGAAATCGGCGAGAAAGCAGGAGTACCCGTTGAAATATCTCATCATAAGGCTGGAGGAAAGACCAATTGGGGAAAGGTTAAGAAAACACTCAAAATGATTGAAGAGGCGAGAACCAGAGGCATAGATGTAACATGTGATGTTTACCCATACACGGCAGGAAGTTTCGGGCTAAGTGCGATGCTTCCACCATGGGCTCATGAAGGAGGAAGCAAAAAACTCTTGGAGAGATTGGAAGATCCTGAAACTCGTAGAAAATTGAGGAAAGAAATGAAGGAAGGAATAGAAGGGTGGTCGAGTCCAATTAAAGCGGCTGGTTGGGATGCCACAATTATAGCTCGAAGTAAAAAGCATCCAGAGTTTGAAGGAAAATCAATTGCAGAAATCGCTAAGGCAAGAAAAGTGAACCCCTTTGAGTTTGTGTTTGATTTACTGATAGAAGAAAATGCATCTACCAGCGTAGTGCGATTTGCAATGTGCGAGGAAGATGTTCGCACAGTCATGCAGCATCCCTTTTCAATGATAGGAACTGACAGCTCGGCAGCAGCACCCTATGGAGTCCTGAGCAAAGGTAAACCTCACCCAAGGAGCTATGGAACCTTTCCGAGAGTTTTAGGAAAATATGTGAGAGAGGAAGAAATCTTAACTCTGGAAGATGCCATACGCAAAATGACAGCCCTGCCAGCGCAAAAACTGAGATTAAAAGAGAGAGGATTGATCAGAGAGGGAATGTATGCAGATATAACCATATTTGACCCGCTATTTGTTGTTGACGAAGCCACCTACATCAATCCTCACAAATATCCCAAAGGTATAGAATACGTACTTGTCAATGGCAAAATTGTTATTAAAAGAAATGAACAAACGGGGATGTTGGCAGGCAAAGTTTTGCGAAAGCATCATCAATAAGCTACCATCCCTTTAGCTTCATGCAGTTTTTTTTAAAAAAAATCAGACTATTCCGAAAATTCAGAAAAAGTTAAATAATCCGATATATCTACTAAACACAGGCTTTAAGCAAAGGAGAAGCAAAAATGGATCCCAAAGAGCGAAAGGTTAAGGAATTTGTAAAAAATTGGTATTCGCAAGTTGCAAGAGGAACTTCCTGCTGTTCTACCGCAGACAACACCTCTCTAAAAATTATTGGTTACTCAGAAGATGAAGTCAAAAACCTCCCAACAGAGGCTACGAGTTCTTCCTGTGGCTGTGGCAACCCAGTTGGTTTATCAGAGCTTAAGTCAGGTGAAACAGTCTTAGATCTAGGGTCAGGCGGAGGAATGGACTGTTTTCTTGCAGCCGAAAAGGTTGGACTGAAGGGAAAGGTAATAGGCGTGGACTTTAGCGAGGAAATGGTTAAACTAGCGCAGAAGAACGCTGTAGAGGTGAACGCGAAAAATGTGGAATTTCGGCTTGGCGACATTGAAAACTTGCCTATAGAAGACGAAACAATTGATGTAATTATGAGCAATTGCGTCATAAACTTGGCATTGGACAAGCAAAGGGTCTTCAATGAAGCTTACAGAGTTTTAAAGCCTGGAGGTCGCATTGTAATATCTGATATTGTTGCAGAGAATAAATTGCCAGAATGGCTTCAAAAAAGCCTTGAGGCTTACGCTGCATGTATAGGTGGAGCGTTGGAAGAAAAGGAGTACATTGAGAGAATCAAGCATGCTGGTTTTACGAACGTGGAAGTTGCCTCGAAGAGAAAGGTCAAAATCCTCAAGAAGGAGGAGACATCGTTAAGCGAAATACAACATAGTGTTTACCATATTGATGTTATGGCTGTGAAACCATTTGATAAGAATTGAACTTATGAGTATTTTGTAAAAAGGAGATGATGGATGTGAGTGAAGAGAAAAGCTGCGTGAGTATTAGTGGTTTTCGGGGAATCAAACTGGAAAGTCTTGTTTCTATTGATGATAGAGGTCAAATTGTGCTTCCTAAAGACTTGAGGGAAAGAGCAAAAATAAGGGCTGGGCACAAGCTGGCAGTTGTCTTGTGCCAAGACAAAAGCGGTGATGTTTGCTGCATTTCTTTAATTAAGGCTGAGGCACTCACGGAGAGTATTAAAAAAGCATTTGGACCTCTGTTAGAAGAACTAACAAAGTAAGGTTTGTGAGTTGCACAAGATTTCCTAAAGTTAATATGTTTGGATTTTTCCTTGTGCTAGTTCCATGCAGAATTTTTCTATATTTTCAAGCTCGTACTCAAGCACTTCGCTTATTTCGTGTCTAGCTTTATCCAAGTTATTCTTGCCTTTCATTATGACCTGAGCTGCTGCTACTGCGGGGTGGTCTATTGGGCTTCCGATTTTGCTTAAGAGCCAGATGTAGACCTCTTCAACTTTTTGCACTTCTTCATAAACATGTTGAGCTATTTTGTATGTTAGGACATTGTAGATTTTTCCTACATGGCTTACTGGGTTTTTACCGGCTGCAGCTTCGGAGCAGAAAGGTCTGTTTAGTGATATTAAGCCGTTTACGCGGTTTCCTCTGCCTACTTGTCCGGAGTCGCCGCTGTCTGCGCTGGTTCCTAGAACCGTTAGGTATACGCCTCCTAAGCCTCTTCCTTGCACATCTAAAGTGTTTAGTTGCACAGCAACGCTCTCGAAATCTGTGTTAACTGCAACATACTTGTGGATTTCTTCGAGGATTTTGGCTTTCTTTTCAAAATAGTCATCTTCGCTACTTATGAAACGGTCGACAAATGCCATTGAAATTGTCAAGTGCAGATCATTGTTTGTTCTGAAACCCATGACTTTTATATCTTCGCCGGATTCGGGAAAACGTTGCTTAAATTCTTTGGAGTTTAGAAATTTTTCGGTTTGTAGAACTATTTTTTCTGTTCTGGTCATAGGTGCATAACCAACAGCCGCCGAAGTATCATTGGCCCCCAAAACTTTTCCTTTCCGCCTGAAGATGTCGACGAGGCCTGCTGAACCTGGCTTTAGCTCAACTTGATATTTAACGTGCTTTTCTGGGTCTATGAAGCGCATGTTCTTTCTAAACCATTCTTTGGCAACATCTATGGCTATTTTACTGATGTCTATTTTCGTGCCGTTAAATTCTGATGTTGCTCTGTCGCCGAATACAAAAAGCATCGGTTGTTTCAGTACACCTCCACCAAATCTTGGCTCAGCTACTCCAGCCACAAGCAAAGACTTGTCAACGTTATGGTGCAGTATTGAGCCTGTCTTCTCTAAGTACTCTTTGCTTAAACGAATGGAAATATGGTCCATTACGGCGTCGCATATATAGTCTGGGTGGCCTAGGCCTTTTCTCTCAACAATTTCTAAGCGTTGATTTTCAAGGGGTGTCTGTTTTAAGCCTTCAACAATTATGTTTCGCATGTTCGTTTTCCTCTGCGAAGTTTAGGGTGTATGTGCAACAACAAATATATATTTTACTGTATCAATTTATATTCAAAAATAACTGGTGGTTATATTTGGTAATAACGGGCACTTCGCTTAAAGAGTTAAGAGTGGAGGCGGGGTTAACCCAGAAAAGGCTGGCAGAGCTTATTGGTGTGTCGCAAGCCCATATAGCAAAGATAGAGCAGGGGAAGGTTGACCCAAGGCTCTCAACAATCAACAAAATCTTAGGAGTTCTAACAGAAGGGAAAAAGAGGAAATGCAAAGACATAATGGCTGAGGGCGTGCTTTTCGCAAAGCCAAACAATAGCATTCTGAAAGTGAGTGAAGTTATGGTGAGGCACGCTATTTCTCAGATGCCTGTACTGAATGGGAGCAGAGTTGTTGGGACGATAACTGAGGAGAACATAATCAGAAATCTGAGTTCAAATATAGCAGAGGAGAAGGTTAAAAACATCATGGGTTCCCCTTTACCAACAGTCTCGGAGGAGACAACGGTAGATGCAATTCGTCCATTACTTGAAAGACATCAAGGCATATTAGTTGCAAGAGGCAAAGAAATTGTCGGTATAATAACTCGGTCGGATTTACTGAAAACAATTGGCTGAAAGGTGGTGCCTATGCTATTGGAAGAGTTTAAAAATAAAGTAGCCAAAGCCATTACAGAGTTAAAAACGGAAAGGCTGAAAGAGGCGGTAATAGTTCACCATGACGACGCAGATGGTTTATGCTCGGCTGCGATTACGAAAAGGGCTTTGGAACGTGAGAGAATAAGGACTAGGACGTTTTGTTTGGAAAAATTCTATGCTGAAGTTATTGAAGATTTGCATTCAAAGGCTGGTCAAACAATTTTTTATGTGGATATCGGTTCTTCGCACGCAGACTTAATATCCGAGTACAATAAGGGGCGGAATTTAACGGTAATATTGGACCATCATGACCCTAAGCCTTCTAGTGACCTGAGGGTGTTTGATTTAAATCTCGAACTGTTCGGGTTTAAGGGAGAAACGGATTTTTCTGGGTCCACGTGTTGCTATTTGTTTGCAAAAGCTTTGAGGGAAGAAAATTTTGATTTGAGCTATTTGGCTTTGGTTGGAAGCTGCGAAATTCCAGAGGGCTTTCTGGGAATAAACAAGATGATTTTAGATGAAGCCTTAAAAAATGGTTTGGTTAAGCAGAAGGGTAAAGGTTTTGAGGCGGTGAAGTTTAATTTACGAGTGGATGATTTATTTTCTAAGCTTCAGGTTTTGGGCGCTGTGGGTTATTATGAAGGCGGACCTGAAATTGGGATAAATGTCTGCCTGGAAGGATTAAGCAGCGAGGCTGAAGAGAAGATTAATGATTTAGAGGCTAGGCGTAAGGAGGCTAACCGTCGAGTTTTGGGCAGGCTTTACCGTGAGAGGCTTAAGGAAACTGCGCACATCCAGTGGTTTGATGCTGGTGACATGTATGCGGGTATGGGTACAAAGGTGATAGGGCAGTTTTGTTCCTTTCTGTCTTATCAAACGCGCTTGGTGAAACCGAACAAGTACATCCTAGGGTTTGTGAATGTGCCACAGGAGATTCCAGGCTGGGGTAAGCTGAAAGAAAGGTTTGTTAAGGCTTCTGTCCGTGTGCCTAAGGTTATGCAGTCTCTAATTGATAGTGGAAAGTTGCCGGGTGCGGTGAATCTTTTAGATGAGGCTTCTGAGGGTTTCGGAATAGCGGATGGGCACCAATATGCTGCAAGCATGATATTGTCAACAGACAGGAAGGAGATGCTGATAGAGAATGCCGAAAGGTTGATGGGCGCACATTGATTGATTTCTTAACTAATATGAGACGCTCTCTTTTGCTCTGTAGTTAATATACCCCCTATTTATAGATTGAACTTCTAATATACTATTATTGTCCTCGCTCAAGGTAGATTCCAGATGGGCCGAACATACTTCTTCCATGTTTGCAGGTTTTCCGAGCAAGATTTGCAGGCTAAAATCCTCAGAGTTTCTGCAAGACTATTCCCTTAATGCAGAAACTTATAAACACAATAAAAAAGAAACTTGCATGGAGAGGCTTTGTCTTGTCCAGAAAGGAGCGTTTGGACGTTATCGCCGCCGAAGTTGTAGTTTGCAAAAAATGTTCCCTTTGGAAAACTCGCAAGAATGCTGTTCCAGGCGAAGGCAACGCAGACACCCAAATAATGCTTACTGGCGAAGCACCTGGCTATTCGGAAGACGTTAAGGGAAGACCTTTCGTTGGGACAGCTGGCAAATTTCTCGAAAACTTACTGTCCGAAATTGGATTCTCAAGAGAGGATGTTTTCATCTGCAACGTTCTGAAGTGCAGACCGCCCGGAAACCGTGAACCTCAACCCAAAGAAATTCAAACATGCACACCCTACTTGGATAAGCAGATAAAGATTATTCAGCCAAAGTTCATTGTTACGCTTGGAAACTATTCAACAGTCTACATCTTCTCAAAAGCTAATCTTCCCTTCAACAGCATAACACAGGCTCATGGAAAATTCTATGAAGCATCCATTCTAGGCTTGGATGTGACGATTTTCCCAACATTTCATCCCGCCGCAGCACTTTATAGTGCAAAGTATAAGGAACAGTTAATTAACGATTTTCAACTGTTAGGGCGTGAGCTTACGAAAAGAGGACTTGTTAGTCGCTCATCTTCTTAACAGATTTTACATCATCAAGTAGCTCTTCTGCACTTTTGTAGGTTTTAGAAGGCAAGTCTGCCAGAAACGCGTCGAGTCTAACCTGTTTTCCGTCTTCAACCTCCGCAAGCCTCCACCCAACCTTTTTAATTAACATGCTTTTGGAAACTGGATAACGTGTTTTTTCAACAACCTCCCTTATAGAGGCTAAGCCCGTTGAGCCAGTGATTTTTGGAAAAGTTCCCTTTGACAAGTACTCCATAAAACGCGCTCCATCCTCGAACATTGAGAGATTGTTGAAGAGAACATAAACATCCTTACCTTCCCTTTCATAGGAGGCGATAAGCTCCTTCAGTTTTTGCAGTTCCACATCACTGTGTTGGTAATAGTACATCTGCCCGCCTAAGCCATGAAGCCTAAAATATACTATTTCGCCCGTGTACGCTGGCATAATCCTAAAAGGGTCAGTGACATGCGTAACATCCAACTTTTCCAGCACTTGCCCAAGCAGTTTGTAAGTTTCCGTGGTCTCCCAAGCCGGTCCACGAGTCTCCCAAACCAAAAGCAAATCTCCACGGTCTACCTCATTGAAAAATCGCTCAGCATCCGCAAGCTTGTCCGGTCTGAAGGAGCCGGGCGTCTGGATAAGCAATATTTTTGAGTTTAAGACTTTGCAAATTTGCTTCATCTGGTTGAAGGCTTGAAGGCTTGCCTCTTCAACCTTCATTTTTGCCTTGTGGCTAACATCTTGATGCGCCTTAACGGTGAATTCAAAATTTTTCGGTGCTTTCTCACGCCAGCCTTCAACGGTTTCCATGCGTGGATACTGATAAAAAGTGCTGTTCAGCTCCACTAGGCTGAAGTTTTCAAAGTATTTTTTCATGGAAGTTGGAAAACCGCAACATCCAACTTTAATCATTTCAGCCCACTTATGCACTTATCTTTGGGGGTGGGCGAACTGGCCTACCAAGTTTCCTCCGCAAAGCAATGCGATAAAGCTTCCTTAAGGATTTCACCAGTTGCTCAACACTGGGCAAATTAGAATAAACAAGCGGAATGCGGTCGTACTCCGCCAACTTAATAGAGTTTTCGTCCGGCTGAGTGCCATGGAAAACCACCAACCGCGGCTTCAAATTGCTCATGCGCACGATAAGCATGGATGAAATCCCATTTTCAACGTGTGTAAAAACCAACGCTCTTTCAGTTGTCACACCGAAAAGCTGAGAGAACTCCAACCCCGAAAGCGTCTCAATCGCCCTCTTGCTGTCCACAACGGTGTAGCCCAAAACCTCCCTAACATATTGACTTGAACACGCTATAACCTCGCCCTGTATCGCCTTACACAAATACTCCACACGAACTGGAATCGGAAACTCACGAAGGTCTATTATGGCGTTGCTCGGCGAACCCGTAAGCTTAGCAAACTCACGAATAAAACGACCTCCACGCTCTTCATCAATTTTCAAGAGAGCCCAGACAAATCTCCGCACAAACCTTGTGCCCGGACTTTTTCGTCTTCCGCTTTCGTAATCGCTAATGACAGATGATGAAAGAATCATCTTGTCTGAAAGGCTCATCTGCGAAACAGCGAAAAGTTCACGCCATTTTCGCATGGTCGCCCCAGGCTTGCTTGAGAGGATTATCTCGCCAGCAATTCTTCTTGCCAGAACTTCGCGAACACTTGGAGACACAGACATGTAAACGCGACCCTTCCAGTCTGCTAAGCCTCCCTTTTAAAATGGCGTGATATAAAACTGTACCGCTTTTTTGCTAGGCTTGAAAAGGTTAGAAAAAGAAAAAGGCAATGTGTGTTCTATAGAATTGACTCTTTGTTCAGTGGAAAGGCTGTTGTAACCCTTATATCATCGATTCCCAACACAAACTGCGTAACTCTATTTAAACCTATACCGCATCCGGAATGTAGTGCCCCTTGTTCCTTGTAAAACTCAAGATACCATTTGAAGTCCTCTATACTTCCGCCCTTTTCAACCAACTGCTTAAACATAGTGGAATTTATCAATCGCTGGTAGAGTTTATCGTATCTATATTCTCTTTCAGCCGCCCCTACAGCTTCTCCACTAATTGGCAAAAGTAAGTCTGCACTGTTGACAACAGCAGGGTTTTCGCCATTTTCCCTCATATTGAAGAATTTTATAGCCTTTGGAAAATGCGTCACGAATAAGGGCATGTTTCCATGCATTTGAACAAGTGCCTTTTCATGATGGCTTTTTAAGTCGTCGCCCCATTTGACTCCATATTCCACTAGTAATCCAACCGCCTCGGTGTAGGTTATTTTCTCGAAAGGTTCCCTAACTTTTCTGAGCCGTTCTATGTTCACGTTTAAAAGTTGAAGCTCTTCCTCTCGCTCATTAAGTACACAGTTTATCATAGAACATATCGCACCCTCTATGTGTTCTAGTAGTTCTTTGAAGTCCCCTGCAAATTCCAGCTCTATTAAAGTGAACTCTGACAAGTGGCGCTCGTCAGCTCGTGGTTCTGCTCTAAAGCTTGGTCCAATACACCAAACCTTTTCAAGGAAAGGCGTCAAAACCTCTAGATAGAGCTGTGCCGTTTGGCTTAAGTATCCTTTCTTCCCAAAGTAATCTAACTCAAACATCGTTGCGATGTTCTCGCATGCCCCAGTCGCCTTCGTCAAGTGTGGAATAACAACCTCAATGAAATTATGCTCTTCAAAGTATTTTCTAGCCCCTTTCAAAAGGCCTGATTCTATCTTTACAACCGTGTGCATCGCCTGCGTTGAAAGCAACTTATGTCTATCTTTCGTATTCTTAAGAAGACAAAGGCTTCTCTCTTTACTTTCTTTAGAAGTTTTCTCTATCTCACTAATTTGGGTGTCCACGACCCGCACCAACAATTTTCGCTTCGAGCTTATAAATTTTGTTGTCATATCTGTGAAAGGCACGTTTGGATCAAGCTGCTTCTTTAATGATGTGTGAGGTTAAAAATCGCGATTCTAATGACCCATTAATGAAAATGATAATGGGTAACAGTATTACTTAAACTATAAAAATTAGAAAAACTCCAACAACAATTATTATTGACCCCAAAGCATTTTTTGCCGTTACTTTTTCATGCAGAAAAAGGATTCCTGACAGTGTTGAAAATAGGGGCGTGGTCGAAGATATTGGGACAGCCTGCGATTCTGAAGTGTTTATGAAGCTGTATGTTAAGAAAAACCATCCTAATCCTAGTGCCACTATTCCTCCAGCAATCAGCGCTGTCAGCGTTTTTCTTTGCATTTTCAGAAAGCTGAAATCTCTGTCAATTATTGGGGCTGAAGCCAGCAAGAAAACCGCTATTGCTGTTACTCTAATGGCGTTTATTGCTAAGGCATGGTCTAAATCGGGTGTCTCTTTTACAGCCATGTTAATCATTGTTATACTTACAGACCATATCACAGCCGTTGCCAGAGCTGAAACAACACCTTTAACCGAACTTTTATTTTGCATTTCCGCACTGCCTATTTCTTTCTCTTGACTCAGAAGCCATATTCCAAAAACTATTGCAATAGCTCCAAGAACTACAGGAAATGTGACTGGCTCTCCTACCAAGAAAACTGCCCATAAAAGGTTGAACAGTGGATATGTACATGTTATGGGAACGGATCGCGCAACACCTATCAGCTTTAAACTCACCATGTATAAAGTGTCGCCTAAGCCCAAACCAATTATGCCACTCACGCATCCAAGAATAACAACATGCGTGGGCAAGTTTAATAGAATTCCAAATTTGCCTATAACCACCAAACAAGCAATCAAAACTATACTTGTGCACACACAACGCACAATGTTTGCCGAAACCGGCTTCGCTTTCAACAATGCTTCTTTATAAAGTATAGCAGATATAGTCCAGCAAATTGCAGCACCTAAAGCCGCCAGCTCACCTATCATTGTTTCACGCTGATTTTCAAAGCTCTTTGGGAAAAGATTTGCTTAAAGCTGTTAAATATCTACCGTTTACTTAGACAAGTCTAGGATGTGTCCGAAATATGAAAATCCTTGTTTGTTGGTCTGCGGAGGTCTCTGAAAAGTTTCCAGAACTCTCTGTTGGTATAGGCATAATCAACAACATCAGTGTGGAAAAAGATAATGAGCAGACTCAGAGGCTTAAAAGAGCCGTCTACGAAGAAACAAGAGCCAAATATAACATTGAAGCATTGAAAGACAATCCAACAGTAAGGGCTTACAGGGATTTCTATTGGAAACTCGACATAGACCCTACAAAAACAAGGCCTTCAGGCGAGGCGCTGCTTAGGAGAGTTTTGCACGGTAACGAGCTTCCAACAATCTCCACAGTGGTGGATGCGTATAATTTGGGTTCCATGAAAACAATAATTCCGATAAGCGGATTTGATGACGAAAAACTAAACCCACCCTTTCACATAAGGTTTGCAAAAAACGGGGAAACTTTTACCGGTATCGGATTGAGTAAACCCGTGACTTTAATGGATAAAGTGCTTATTTTGGCTGATAAAAAGCAGGTTTTGTGCATTTACCCGTACAGAGACTCGGATCATACCAAAATAACTGAGCGAACAAGAAGTGTGCTCATAGTTGGGTATGGTGCTCCTGGAATAACCGAACAGCAGCTAAGAGAGGCTGTAGAAACAACCCTTTCATTCATTGAACTGGTTTCAGGTGGAGAAGCCGGAATGGTAAAAGTTTTTAGCTCCACACCCAAATAAAGGATGGTGTCAACTTTGTCTTTTCGCGTTAAAATGGAACAAGCAGCTGGAAACCAAGAATCCAACATCGTTTTAGCCTTAGACTTTCCGTTTGAAAAACCAGAAAACCGTGAAAACCTCTTCTCTAAAGCAGAACGCATTTTAGAAACAGTGCACCCTTACACTTGCGCTGTGAAATTTAACCATCACTTGGTTCTCCCTCTCGGCACATTTGATGGCGTTCAAAAACTCGTTAAAAAAGTCCACGATTTTGGGCTTATGGCAATAATGGATTGTAAAGTGAACGACGTCGGCTCGACAAATCAGGTTATAGCCGAATACTATTACGCTGCTGGTTTTGACGCTTTAATCGCTAACCCTTTCATTGGATGGGAAGAGGGCTTAAAACCAATATTTGACGTTGCGCGCAAGTTGCAGCGCGGTGTAATCCTTCTTGTTTACATGAGCCACAAAGGTGCAAGCGAAGGCTATGGACAAATAATCATCAATGCCGAAACTGGAAAGAAAATGCTCCAATACATTTCATTTGCGAAAAAAGCCCTTAAACATGAGGCAGACGGCGCAGTTGTGGGTGCAACATACCCTGAAAAGATAAGGGAAGTGCATGAAATACTCGGCGAAAAAGTTCCAATTTATTCTCCAGGAATAGGCGCACAAGGCGGAGAGATAAAATCTGCTCTAAAGGCTGGCGCCCGCTACCTCATTGTGGGGAGGTCAATAACGCTATCAGAAAACCCCGCAGAATCCGCAAAGCAAATCAGAGATTTTGCGAAGCACTGATGAGTCATTTCGTTAAGCAAAAAACGAATGAGTCGCCAAGAACGCCGCGTATAAGAGGGCGACTGTTCCAATTAAGTTTATGAATACGTCTAACGAAGGACCAGCGGCATCCTTCAACGAGTCGCCAACGGTATCGCCAATAACGGCGGCAGCGTGTGTGGGTGTTCCTTTGCCGCCTAAATTACCAGCTTCAATGAATTTTTTGGCATTGTCCCATGCCGCGCCGCCAATAGACATTATCAAGGCGAGAGGGAGCATTGTTACTAGGTTTCCAACAATCAAGCCGCCCATAGCCTCACGGCCAAGCGTAAGACCTACTGCCAAAGGAACAGACACGGAGAGAAAAGCTGGAGGTAGCATGTCTCTCAGAGCGGCTCTTGTGCTGATATCCACACATCTGGCGTAGTTGGGCTTTTCCTCTCCATTTGCGAGTCCAAAGTTTTCGCTGAATTGTTTGCGAACTTCTCTTATCATGCTGTAAGCTGCCTTTCCAACAGCCTTAATTATGAGAGAGCAAAACACGAAGGACAGCATTCCACCGATAAGCATTCCAGTCACAACCGAGGGCTTCATAACGTCAATTGTTTGAAGTTGCGCTGCATTAATGTAGGCTGAAAACAGAGCTATCTGAGCCAACGCTGATGTGCCTATAGCGTAAACTTTACACACCGCCTTCGTGACGTTGCCAACTGAATCCAACGCATCCATAACTTTTCGCTCCTTAGGACCAGAGCCGACCATTTCGGTCATGCCGCGGGCATTGTCTACAATTGGACCGTATGAAGACATTGAAATGAACGTGGCGGTTATGGAGAGAAAACCGACAGCTACCAGTGCTATGCCATACAAACCGTCAAAGTGATAAGCGAGCATAACAGCCGCTGAAAAAACAATGATGGGAACAACGGTGCTTTCCAAACTCATAGCAAAACCCATTAGGATGTTGGTGGCCGGACCTGTTTTTGATGCTGTTGCAATTGCTTTTACAGGGGTTCTATCGGGCGACGTGTAATGTTCGGTTAACCATGCAAACAATATAACGGCTACGATTCCGGTTAATGTGGCGTAAAAAGCATCCAAGCTGTGTAAGAGAGCCCAAGCTGCGAAAGCTGAAGTAACGCTGGCCAGAAGAGCCGCTATATACATGCCTCTGTTCATGGCTTGTCTTGCATCGCCATTCTTGGTTTTAACAAAAAATGAGCCAACGGCGGATGCAAAGATTCCAGCTCCAAGAACCGTCAAGGGATAAGCTAAGCCTTCACTTCCGTACATAGTCACGCCGAGAATCATGGCAGCAACCAGCGTGCACACATAAGACTGAAAAACGTCTGACCCCGTACCTGCAACGTCTCCCACGTTGTCGCCTACCTGATCAGCGATAACGGCAGGATTTCTAACGTCGTCTTCTGGAAAGCCCATCTCCACCTTGCCAACAAGATCAGCGCCCATATCAGCGGCCTTTGTGTATATTCCACCGCCTACACGTGCGAACAGCCCTATGAGGCTGGCGCCAAAACCCAAACCAACAAGCAAGATAGGGTCACCAAGGAAGAGATAAAGGGCGCTAACCCCCAACAGACCTAATCCGGCCAGAGAAAGACCAATAACTGTGCCGCTGTTGGAGGCTGTTGCAAGCGCCTCTTTGAAACCATGCTTTGCAGCCTCAGCTGTTTTCGCATTGGCACGAATGGCGATAAATACGCCAATGTACGCTGAAACTGCGGAGAAAAATGCCCCAACGACGAAGGTTAGTGCAGCGAAAGTGCCGATGGTTAAGAAGAGAAGAGCTGTCAAAAATGCGCCGAAGATTGCAACGGTTCTGAATTGACGGTTCAAATAAGCTGTTGCGCCTATTTTGACAATGTTAGAAATTTCAACAATGCTCGATATGCCGTTCGGTTTCTTGAGCACACGGTGAGCTCGGTAAACCGCGAAGAATACGGCTGAAAGCCCGGCAACTGGAGCAACCCATGTCAAGTTCAAGCGAGGTGTTCCCCTTCATTGTTCTCTGTTGGCTAATTGTGCTCGACCACCTAACTAACCAATCGCAACACAAAGCGCAACACTATGTTTTAAACTTTACGATTCCATTATAGCATGAACAGCCTTTGCTAACAAGTAAGTGAATCTGACCCGAGGTTATGGCGACTTTATACATGTTAGTCTAAAAGGCCGCAAGATCACAGGATGCAAAATGACTGAGAACTGAATCAAGAAAATTAGGGGTGAGAAGATGTTATCTCCCTCGTCTTTCCCAGAGCTCCTTTTTCAGCAAATCCCTAACCGCCGACCTTATAGCCGAACTTCTGCTCGGATACATGTTCGCTCTCACAAGCTCATCTAATCCTTCCAGATAAGCCTCCGGTAACAAGACTGTCACGAGTTTCATGCCGCTTTCCCCGACTATGTTATGCATATAATATGCAGTAAATATAAAACTTGACCAAACCTCTGATCCTCAAAAGCTATGATTCATAGTAATATCTCTTCTAATGCTCTCTGAAATGTCTTGTGTACGTCCTCAACATACAAGGCACGACGGCGAATTCCTTGCTGAACTGTTCCGGCAGCAACTAAAAAGGCGCCTACTACGTCACTTATTGTTGGGTCTGGAAACGCTATTAGCGCTAAACCAAGTTTGATTAGCGCTGAGCTGCTACCTTTCCGCGACAACTGCTTCGTTGCCCTTGCTTCATTAATTACTCCTTTCATGGCTTGTATCAAGTCCGCGTAACTTCCGTTTAGCTCATTTAGAACGTTAACCGTGGTCCTCATTTCTTCAGCCTTCATTTGAAACACACTTACCTTTCCTTAACATAGAAATTTTAGAGCAGAAAAACTTTAATTCCTTGAAATCTTTCCGTTGAGTCTCTCCATCCTGAAAAATCATTAATTTTTTAAAAGATTTTTTGAAATTTAAGTTCTAGCCTAGGTGTTTTTTATATAATTGTGGAAACATTGTAAATCATAAATGCAGAAATATCCAGTAAATTATTATTTTGAAAACCAAATAATCTATTCTGGTAAAGAGGCTCAGCATCCTTGTCGGATGAACGTTACACTTTCATTGGGTTTAAGAGCTCCTGTGAACCTGAAAATCCCATTCAGATGGAAGTTATAAGCAAGGTTATCGTCCTGAAGATACAGCGCAACGGCAAACACATAAAACGCAAAACCGCAAATCAATTACTAACCCTGAAAGAGAGTGGTGGCTGGATTGGAAACGTTTAACCCAAAAAATTTTGTCGAAGCCGAAATCAAGGAAACAAGAAAGGGCATTGGTAACGAAAAGGCATTAGTGGCTGTTTCCGGCGGTGTTGATAGCACAACATGCGCCGTGCTAACGCACAAGGCAATAGGTGAAAGCCTTGTTTGTGTAATACTGGATGATGCCTTCATGCGAGAGAATGAACCGGAATGCGTGGTCGAAACATTGTCTAAACCGCCTTTAAATGTTCCAACAAAAATAGTCAACGTCCGTGAACGCTTCTTACAAGCTATGAGGGGGTTAAGGGATGCCGAAGAAAAGCGCAAAATGTTCCGCGAAACCTTCTACCAAATTCTCGGCGAAACAGCCAAAGGAGAAGACTGCAGAGTCCTCGTGCAAGGCACAATACGCGCAGACATAATGGAAACTGTGGGCGGCGTAAAAACACAACATAACGTTCTCGAGCAAATGGGCATAAACCCGATGGAACGCTACGGCTTTAAAGTTGTTGAACCCCTCAAGACATTGTATAAGGAACAGGTGAGAATGGTCGCCAGATATCTGGGACTGCCATCTGAAGTTTCTGAACGACAGCCATTTCCAGGACCGGGTCTTTCAGTGCGCGTTGTTGGCGAAATTCGTCCAGATAAGTTAGAAACTGCGAAGAAAGCCACAGCCATCGTTGAACGCGAACTTGCGCAACATAGGCCCAGCCAATACTTTGCTGTAATCATTGATAATGAAGAATCACCGCAAGAGCCTGGAATTTTCCGTATTCAACAATCTGTGGCACACCTTCTTAATGTTCCGTCAAGAAATGTTAATGTAAAAATCTTCAGAGACAAAGCGACTGGAGTGAAAGGCGGCGAAAGGCGTTACGGCAGAATAGTTGGCGTAACTGTCGAAACTATGAACGGAAAAGTCCATCAATCACCAATCAAAAATCTCATCTTCCTTCAATCGAGCCTAATCAATGAAAATCCGGCAGTTGCACGAGTACTTTATGCAATTAAGAATTTGCCCGAGAAAAAACCTTATGTTGTCGGTGTAAGGGCTATTCAAACCCGAGACTTCTTAACAGCACAAGTTTCAGAAATACCATGGACAATACTAAACAAGACAGCCGAAGAAATAATTGAGAAATGCCTAAACGTGTCAACAGTATATTATGATGTTACGCCAAAGCCACCAGCAACAATCGAAATGGAATAAGGGCTGGAGAAAACAATAAGTGTTTCTAGACGTTTTACAACTATGAGCAGGCATGTTTCGTGTTAGAGTGAACAAAATCGAGTCCATTCGTGACTTAGACGGTAACCTTGGAAAACGCATAGAACTAATCGAAGACCGAGAGATTCCACACTTTGTAGTCAGACCACAAACAGAAGAGGCAAAAGTCGTGCAGGATGTCCTTCAAGCTTTACAGCAACAACTGCCAATATTTCCAACAAAAGCACAATTTGCAATTCCAAAAATAATCTTGTTCTTGACAGAGCAAGAATACGAGAGCTTAGGCATAAACTTTGATGTGAACCAAATTTATGAAATAAAGCTTGAAGATCGCACCATAAAATTCACGAAAACCGCATAATCTCTTTTCTGAACTGCCTTAACGCGGAGTGCTTCGGATGGAAGGACAGCACAAACATCATGTTTCTTAAAGCCGTACAAATTTCCTTTATGTCGAATTTTTCATCTTTATCGCAGTAAATTGGAATAGGCTCATCGTCACCGTTTTTATAATAAACGTATATCGGCGCAAACCTCTCCTTAAAAATGATAACTTCCAAATCCAAATCTAACAAATTAGTTATCTTCTTAGCTGCCGTGCTTACAAGCTGCATTCGCTTTCCCCGAAACGCAAAACTTGAAGCATAAACCAACAGTTTTCCACAACCGTTCCTTAACACGCACACTCACCAAAAACTCGACAATAACAAAACGTTTTTAAAACAGGCGATGAAACGACACACCTGCCCTGTGGAGAGAGATAAGTTAAAGTGAAAACAATAGAATTTTTCAGAGATTACTCAACACGAAGGTGAAAAGCGTGAAAGCTAGGGCGCGCGTATTGATAAGCGGCAGAGTTCAAGGAGTCTTTTTCAGGACTGAGACAAGGGATGAGGCTAGAAAACACGGTGTGAAGGGATGGATTCGCAATTTGCCAGACGGCAGAGTTGAAGCAGTATTTGAAGGAGAAGAGGAAGCCGTTAAGGAGCTTATAGAATTTTGTAAGCAGGGGCCGCCTGGAGCAAGGGTTACTAGCGTAAATGTGATGTGGGAAACTTACACTGGCGAGTTCAAGGGCTTTGAAGTAAGATATGCGTATCGATTTTAACTTCTTTTTTTGGGCACTCTAAAATGTGATTCTTTTCCTGCACTTATGTACTCCCCGCCTATTCCGCGCACAGTGGAAGCTATTTTGGCAAAATTTTCAGAGCCCAAAAATTGGCGAGGCTTTATCATTATGTACTCTTCTTTTTCTTCAAAACTTAGCAGGTTCTCCAAGTCTTCTGGAAACATCATTTTGATGTCCTCTATAGATTTTCGCTTTTCAGCCTCAGGTGCTGCGGGTGCTGGAGCTTTGGGCATCGGCTGAGTAATTTGTGAAACTGCTAACGATTTCAGTGAGGCAGAAACCGTTCGGAGGTCTTCTGCAACTCCGTTTAAGACCAGTAGAAGCTCATCAATTCTTTCCACAAGTTTTTCAAGTTTCTCTCTTTCTATGCTCATATGCCTTCTTCCCTTCAAATCCTTAATACTTAACGCATTTATTAATTATTTGTGATTCCTTATTAAAATGGAGAGTCGGCTAAAAGTTAGGGGCATTCATTACGTGATCGAAATCGATGGGAGTCAAAAAAGCGGAAGCGGCACAATCCTCAGGTTGTCGATTGCCTTAGCCGCTATACTCAGGCAGCCGTTACACATTTACAATATCCGACAGAATAGGCCGCAGCCGGGTTTAAGACCTCAACACTTGGAAGCGGTTTTAACAGCTGCTAGGCTTTGCGACGCCGAGGTGGAAGGCGCAGGGCTTGACTCGCGTGAGCTTTGGTTCAGCCCCAAAGAGTTGAAGGGCGGAAATTTTGAGGCTGAAATCGGCACCGCTGGAAGCATTCCTATGCTTTTGATGACCGTTCTGCCCATATGCATATTCGCAAGAGATACTGTGCAGTTGCATGTGTCAAAGGGCGGAACGGATGTTTCGAATTCGCCCACCGTCAATTACATGCGAAACGTGTTTCTGCCGACGCTAAAGCGCATAGGACCCAACGCGTCTATAATAGTTCACAAGTATGGCTATTATCCGAAGGGTATGGGCGAGGTAACCCTAAGAGTTGAGCCTTGCAGGTCTCTGCAACCATTACGCTTAGAAAGTTTCGGCAAACCAAAAGCCGTAAAAGGAGTTTCAGTCTGCACATTCTTGGCTGAGAGGAAGGTTGCCGAACGCCAAGCAAAGGCGGCAAGCGACTATTTAAGGGAAAAGGGCTACTGGGCAGATATCCAATTCATAGATGATAGGTCAAATCCTCTACAGAAGGGAAGCTCACTCGTTTTATGGGCTGAGTCAGATGCTGGTGCAATCTTGGGCGCCGACGCTATTGGTGAACTTAGAAAGACAAGCGAAACAGTTGGAATAGAGGCTGCTGAGAAACTCTATATGGAAGTTTCCGCTAAAGCCACGGTTGATGTGCACTTGGCTGACATGCTCATTCCGTATGTGGCGTTGGCAAAAGGCAAGTCGGCATACCTAACTCGAAAAATCTCAGAACATTTAGAAACAAACATTTGGCTAGCTGAAAAAATGCTTGGCGTCAAATTCAACGTTGAAAAAGCCAATGGGCTTTACAGAATAGAGAAGGTTGGCTGATGCAGTTTGCTGAAGACGAAAATTAGGGGAGTATACTCAACAGCCCTCACAAAACTGCTCTTAGACAACGGCTTCGAGATCGTTCAGCTATCCCCAACCATAAAACAGCGCTTCAGTCTTTCGGAAAATCAGTCACCGCCAGACCTTAAAATAAAGGATAGATACGACCTTCAAGGAGTACGGGTTCTCGGAACATCCAACGCAGTAACCGCCTTACAATCCCTCTTACACTCCGCCTTTGTGGATGCCTTAACTCGAAAGTGGCGGGCAAGCGTTGACGGGATATACAAAGGAAACATCGTAGATGCGGATGCAGAGACGCTATACGTTGAGATAGACAATGAAGTGACAGGAAAACTTCCGAAATCCGAGGTTTCAAACACAAACGCAAAGCAAATAGTCGTTCAAGTCGAAAGGAAAAGAATGGGCTGGAAGCATCCGGTTTTAACCACTAAATTAAAAATTGTTGGAAACTACGCTATTCTAGTACAAAACAGCAAGGTCGGGGTTAGTTTTAATATTCGGGATCTGGATAAGCGGGCAGAGCTTTATGCTTTAGGAAGGGAGTTTGCGCCCGGTGGCTGGGGAATTATTTGGCGTGAGTCTTCGGCAAACCAGCCGAGAGAGGTTTTGGAAAGCGAGATAACATCACTAAAAGCGAAAGCTGAACTTCTCAACGAGAAAGCGGCAAACGCTGTGGCTCCAGCCCTGCTAATTGAAGGTCTATGTTTTATGGATGTGGAGCTTCCTTCAATTTCTAAAAGTAATTTAGATAAGTTACGGGCTTCTGTGGTTCCAACTTTGGATAAGCACCACTTTTACAAGAGTTGTGGCGGCAAAGTTTCTGCAGTTCTGGAAATGGCTGAGAAACTTTTGGAAAAGGGTCAGGATAGAAGAGAAGTTGAAGAGGTGTTTAGAAGACAGGTTATGGGCGAGTTTCCCGAAGTCGGCTCTGTGGTGGATGTTGAGCATGTTAAGCTAAGCGGACGTGTTTTCCACCTCGGGCAAGCGACAATCGAAAGCGTAGAGAATGAGCAAACTAGGTACAGCAGAACAATACGAAGCGACGGTTTCTATGATGGATTAGGCTGCAGAAAAGAGACAGGAGACAAAGCAATAAGCGAAACAAAAACTGGGCAATGGTGGATAACAACAAAATACTTTTCTGAGAGTGAAAAGCTGAAGGGAGCATACATAAACCTAAACACGCCAGTCGAAGTTTATCCAAAGGCAATCCGCTATGTGGATTTAGAAGTAGACGTTTGCATCCAACCAGAAGGCGCGGTTATGGTTTTAGACATGGAAAAACTTGAAAAAGCCCTAGAGAAAGGCTTCATAAGCGAAGCACTTTTTGGAACGGTTAAAGAGAAAGTGAAGGAGATCACAAGGAACGAAAGCGCCACGAGAATTAGTTGAAGTTGTATTCAATTAGGCTGTAGTGAATTAATTTATTTTACACTTTAATTAGGACGTTAAAAGAAAGTAAATTGTAGTGGTTTGATGCCAAAAGAATCCCTATGTGTTAAAGTTCCGAGGATTTACGGCGAGAAAGCCATCGTCCTAGCCAACAAGTTCGAAATTGTTAACAGAGAACTGGAAATTCAAAGAGACACCGACTTCATCTACGTTCCCCTTACTCGTCAGCCACAGAAAAGCGAGCTGGAAAAACTTAGGGAACATGTTCCTGATTTCGAGATTTTGACTTACACTTTTCCGGAAAGGAAGAAGCGAGTGAAAACATTTGTCGATTTGCTTGAGGAAAAGCTTCCCCCCTATTTATTGGCTAGTCTGCCGCGTGCAATAGAGTTTGTTGGAGATATAGCCATAATCGAGATCCCGCCTGAGCTTGACACTTACAAAAAGGTTATTGGCGAAGCAATTCTGAAGGTGCATGGAAACGTGAGGACAGTGCTCGCTAAGGCTGGCGCTGTCGGTGGGACTTATCGCACTAGAGAGTTTAGCATAATTGCTGGAGAACCCAAAACCCAAACCATCCATAAGGAGTATGGATGCCAGTATTACGTTGACTTGGCTAAAGCCTACTTTTCTTCACGCCTATCATACGAGCATAAAAGGATTGCATCCCTCGTAAAAAAGGGTGAAACAGTCATAGACCTATTCGCTGGTGTAGGTCCCTTCTCAATTCTCATAGCAAGGACTCATGAAGAAGTAGAAGTTTACGCGATAGACGCTAATCCTCATGCGATTGAGTTTCTGAAGCGAAACATTAGGCTTAACAGGGTTGAAGGCAAAGTCCACCCGATTCTTGGCGATGCAAAACAGGTTGTTAAAGAAAGGCTTTCAGGCATTGCAGACCGTGTGATCATGAACTTGCCAGAAAAAGCCATAGAATTCGTGGATACGACATGTGAAGCGCTGAAGCCAACAGGTGGCATAGTACACTTCTACAGCTTCGTTAACGCAACTAACTCGTTAGAAAACGTAAAGCTCCGCTTTAAAGAGACTGTTAAAGAATACGAAAGGAAAGTGGACAAAATTCTGTTCTCTAGGCTTGTCCGAGCAACGGCACCCTATGAGTGGCAAGCCGTTTTAGACGCAAAAATCCATTAAACTTTCACTGTAAGTGTGATTTTCACTTTTTGCTTTGGATTTCGCATTTTCTCCACGAGTTTTCTTGACAAATCATATGCTGCTTTGTCTGCCTGAACCGCCAATGTTCTGCTGCAAACGTAATCGCTTTTTCTTACAACAATGTCTGTTGGATGCGCCAAAATCAGCCGTGGGCTTCCAAAAGCATTCACTACCTCAACAACTTCTCCAACATTGATTAATATGACTATCCTAGCGTTCTCCTTACGCAGATTTTCCTTAAATTCCGGGCTTAAATCGGCTACAGCCTTCTCCGCTGATACCGCAATAATACAGTCGCCCTTTCTTGATAACCAACTTTCCTTAGAAAACTCCAAGGTCGTTTTGTGCACTGCTCGAATGTTTTCGTGCCCCCATGCAAAAATAGTTTCGGTAAACTCCATAATAAAAAACCTTAATAAACAAAGAAGGTTATTCGAGAACCTCTATTGAGTCAACTTTTCCATCACCGTCCAAGTCGAACCCTTGTATAACTGTTGCGAACGTGTCTTCACCCCTATAGCCTTTCAAGGTTTTCTTCCAAAAGTTTGTTAGGGCTAAGACGCACGCCTTTGTGCCTACTGCTTTGTTTCCAGCCAAAACCATAATTCGCTTAGTGTTATCCCATGGATTCACGATTTTGGCTATCAACCCAACGGTATCCGCAGTATAAACATTCGACGTCCTCTTTGAAACTAAACCTCCGAATAAGAAACCTTGCTCCGAAGGTTGCATGTTAAACCTTATTGGCAAATAATCATTCAACTCCTGCGCCAGAAGGTTTGTTCCAGGCCCACCAACAAGTATGAGGTTATTCTTCTCTTCTTTCTCAGCCTTCACATCCACATCAAGTTTTATGGCAAACTCTTCAGGCACCTTAGCAAACTGTCCCAGGAAAAATGTTAAATAGGAAGCATAATGACCGTCTCTTGCACTTGTTTTGAATGGGCCATGGGGTGTTGGACTCCCCACAACTATTTTTCCTTCAAATGTGCCGTCCTTTTGAATGAACTCTCGAAAGAAACTTTGGACTTGCTCATCCACGCTTATAAGCGAAGGTCCTTGCACTATTCTGTATCCTTGCGGCAGCTCTATTCCAAACGCTAATGAAGATGCTCTGTAGTATTTTGCAATTGCCCCCTTCTTTTCTTCTTCTCTGGAAACGGTTATAGCTCCCGCCTTCGCCAGCTTCCTTATATGATAGTAGACTTTCTGTTCATGGATTCCCAACTGCTTAGCTATTTCCAGCGGATACATTTCCCTCTCAGAAAGCATGGTCAAGATCTTCCAAGTAAGCCTATTCAAAATCATCTTCAACCTCTGCGAATCCCTGAACATCACGATATCCTTAACCTTTCGCGTCTTATCCTCTTCGTGAAGCAACAATTTTTTATCCATAGCCTTTCATAAGACATAAAGCCTAATCCATTATTAAAATTTTTATTACGGTAACAGAACTAATTGGTTAAAAGCAAGACCAAACAAACCGACAGTTGATGAAAATGATAAGCTGCTATGTCACAGGCATACTTCCAAGACCAAAAGAACTCATCGAAGTTACCAGAGCCTACGAGAGAGGCGGAACTGGCGAAGAGAAGCTTGAAGACGTATTTGAAGAAGCCACTGCGAAGGTCGTGCATGCCCAAGTATCCGCTGGTTTTAGTTACATCTGCGACGGGATGCTCAAGTGGCAAGACATGCTCCGACCCTTCGCAGAAAATTTGGGGGGAGTAAGAACTGGAAGCCTAGCCAGATGGTTCAGTAACAACACGTTTTACAGAAAACCAGTAATATTGGGTGATTTGAAACGGGAAAAGAACATAACGGAGGAAACAACATACACTAAGCACTTGCCCAAAAACTTTCCTTGGAAAGCAATCTTACCAGCGCCCTACACCTTTGTCCAACTCTCTGAAAATAAGTTTTACAGGAATAAAGAGGAACTCATGTTCAAATACGCCCAAATATTGAGGGATGAAATTGAAAGCTTAGCCAAACTGGGCTTTAAATATGTCCAATTGAGCGACCCAGCATTAGTCTATAATCCAATTGCCATGCACATGAGAAAGAATGAGCTTGGCATCGCAAGTGAAGCGTTAAAAGTTGCGGTCAAAGGAATACCCGTAAAAACATGCCTTCAGACTTTCTTCGGGGATTTCTCGCAGATTTTGCCTGAAGCTTTAGATTTTCCCGTAGATCATTTGGGAATCGACTTATATGAAACAGATTTTGAGAAGCTAAAAGCGTACAGTTTTGAAAAGGGTGTTGCCTTAGGTTTGGTGGACTCACGAAACTCAATTGCTGAAAACCAAAACGAATTGACCCAGATTGCGCGCGAAATCATCGAATCCATATACCCATCTAAAATGTGTGAGGTATTTATTTGTCCTAACTGCGATTTGGAGTTTCTGCCATGGGAAAGGGCTGAAAAGAAAATGAGAATCGTAGCTGCTGTAGCTAAGCGTCTCAGGAAGGAGTTTAATGAATAAACTTTTTCCAACGCAGGAGATAGGAAGCCTGGCAAAGCCGCGATGGAGAACTAGAGGCTACAAAGGAGAGACGCTGTCAAAGGAGGAGATAGCTAGCGCTGTAAAATGGGGGAGAAAACTAAGAATAGAAAACTTGGATTTACTTGTTAAGGTGTTAGACGAAAGGGACTCTCCAATTAGGCGAAAAGCCATACTTGAATGGTCCGCAAAGTATGCCATTCGACTCTTCGAGGCAGCTGGTCTGGATATAATCTTTGACGGCGAACAATGGAGGTCAGAAATGTATGAGCACGTTATAAAAAGCGTGGCTGGTTTCAAGTTTTTGGGTTACGTAAAATCCTTTGACTATAGATACTTCAACAAAGCAGCTTGCATAAACAAACCAAAGTATGTAAGACCCTTCTACCTCCATGAGTTCGTGTTCACAAAAGAAAACACGAAGAAAATAGTGAAAGTGCCCTTTACCGGACCTTACACGACCGTTGATTGGACGTTTAACGAATATTATGAAAAGAAGCTTAGCGGAGAAGTTAGAGATTTTAAGCGAAGAAAATTCGAGGCTAAGAGGGAGTTTCTTTTCGACCTAATAAGAGAGGTTATACGACCGGAAATAGGCAAATTGGTGGATCATGGAGCCCAGTGGATTCAAATAGATGAACCAGCAGCAACAACCAATCCAGCCGAAGAGGAGATGAAGTTGTTTGTAGAATCCTTTGATGAAACTGTCAAGGGTTTCAACTGTACCTTTAGCCTACACAACTGCTACAGCAACTACAAAGTCTTAGCAAAATATGCTGGCGAATTACGAAGTTGCAGCCAATTGGCTCTTGAATTCGCAAATAGAGACAGCAAACAGGCTGGAATAGGAAACGTAAGAACTGGTTATGAAGAAATAAAATTATTTGAAGAATACGGTTTCCACGGAAACTACGGCTTAGGCGTGATAGATGTCCATACCGACTTTATAGAGCCACCAGAACTCGTTAAAGACAGAATTTTGCACGTCGCCAAAATGATTAATGACCCCCGCAAAATATATGTAAGCACAGACTGTGGCCTAAGAACAAGAACATGGGAAATAAGCTTCAAAAAACTAAAAAACATGGTTTTGGGAGTAGAACTGGCAAGAAAAGCGTTGGGATGATGACCTTTACAAATTTTTTATTAACGCTTTCCAAAAATGGGAAGAGCTTTACGTGTTTACTGCGCTAGAACACGGAAAAGACTTGAAAAAATTTTTTAAAATTAAAAAATTTCTCCTAAAAATGCTTATATGATTCAAAGAGGCTTGAATAAAGCTTACAAGAGCATAAAAAAGGCTATGAGGCTTAGAAATGTGTGGGATCTTTGGTTGCATATTGAAAAATGGAACCGCAGCGCCTATAATACATGAAGCTCTGAAAAGACTTGAATATCGTGGCTATGACTCTGTTGGAGAAGCAACCCTATACAACGGTAAACTCTATATAAAGAAAGACCAAGGAAAAATAGACGAAGTTCACACGACTCATAACCTCGATGATTTGCCCGGAATCATAGGCATTGGACATACAAGGTGGGCTACACACGGTGCACCATTAAAAGTTAACGCACATCCACATGTTGATTGTAGCGGGCAAATAGCCGTTGTCCATAATGGTATCATAGAAAACTTTGCTGAGTTGAAGCTAGAGCTGGAGAACCGCGGTCATATTTTCGTGTCTAAGACTGATACTGAAGTGGTAGCCCACCTTATTGAAGAAAATTTTAAGACTAATCCTTTCTTAAGCCTTGCTGATGCTGTTCTTGAAGCCGTAAAAAGGGTTGAGGGTTCACATGCTATTGCCGTAATCTCAACGAAAGAACCTGATAAGATAATATGCGCCAGAAATGAAAGCCCACTCGTTATTGGAGTGAATGAAAATGCAATTTACTGTGCTTCCGACATCCCAGCGTTTCTCCCCTTAACCAACAGAGCAGTTATAATTGATGATGGAGAGCTCGTTACACTTTCGCCGGAAGGTTTTGAGATTAAAAAAATTCATGATTCAAGCGTTGTCATGCGAGAACCGAAACTTATTGATTGGACAGCTGAAATGGCTGTTAAACAGGGCTACCCTCATTTTATGCTGAAGGAGATTCATGAACAGCCCGCTTGTCTCCGGAACACACTTAGACTGCAAGAACATTACCTGGATTTGATGTCAACTTTTCTCGACCGCGCCCATGAAGTTTTTATTGTGGCTTGCGGAACATCCTACCATGCTTGTCTGGCTGCTTCTTATATGTTTTCTAAGCTTGCCTTTCTAGCAACATACCCGGTAATAGCTTCAGAATTTATGGAGCAACATGGCAAATCAGTGAACGTTGACAGTACAATCTTGGCAGTAAGCCAATCAGGCGAGACTGCAGACATGCTTGCCTCTGTGAACGTTGCCCGTCAAAGAGCAGCAACGGTTCTGGGGTTAACTAATGCCATTGGTTCAACATTGACGCGTGTTTCACGGGTCTACATTGGCCAGCAGTCCGGTCCAGAAATAGGAGTGGCGGCAACAAAGACTTTTACAGCCCAACTTTCAGTACTGGCTCAACTATCCCTTAGACTTGCAAAGAAAAGAGGCAAAGTTTCACAGGATGAAATGGACTTTTTAGCTGAAAAATTGGAGAAACTGCCGGACAACGTTGAAAAAATAATTAAAACACAAGAAGAAAAAATCAACCAAATTGCAAAAAAATACAAGGATTCAAAAACATTCTTTTTCTTAGGTCGTGGAATAAGCACAGCCACAGCCTATGAGGGAAGACTCAAACTCATGGAAATAGCATATGTACCAGCCATAGCCTTCCCTGCCGGAGAAAGCAAACATGGACCCATAAGCCTCGTGGAACCTGACTTCCCTGTGGTTTTTATTTGCCCGAAGGATGAGACCCACCGAACGTTGATTGGTAACATCATGGAGATGAAAGCCCGAGGCGCGTCCATAATTGCTGTTATAGAGGAAGGAGACGAAGAAATCAAGAAACTAGCTGACGACTACGTGGAAGTGCCTAAGGGTGTTCCTGAGGTTCTGTCACCTATATTATTCGCTGTCCCATTGCAGCTTCTGGCATACTACATGGCTGTTGAGAGAGGCCACAACCCAGATATGCCAAGAAATTTAGCAAAGTCAGTAACAGTAAAATAGCCCTTTCTTTTCCCATTTTTATTTGAAATGCAAATACGTTAAAAGTCTATCCTGCAATTATTTGTTTGGTGCTCTGATTTGGAGAAAAGGGATTGGGAAAAACTTCTTGACAGCCTAATAAAAGAGGGTATTCTGCGCTCGCCGAAGGTGATTAAAGCTATACGGTCTGTGCCGCGTGCAAAATTCCTTCCAGGGAACATGCAGTCTTACAGCGCTGTGGATACACCGCTTCCAATTGGCTTTGGGCAAACAGTTTCAGCGCCACATAGTCTCGGCTTCAATGCTGGGCTAGGCGAAACATGATTTCAATAATGAACGAAGCCCTACAATTGGAAGTCGGTCACAATGTGCTAGAAGTCGGAGCGGGTTCGGGATGGCATGCTGCAACAATAGCGGAGATAGTTGCTCCTAGGGACGCGCCTAGAAGCGAGTGGGGGCATGTATATACAGTAGAAATAATTCAGGGCTTGGCTGAATTTGCAAGGAAAAACATCATGAACGCCGGGTACGGCGACCGTGTAACAATAATTTGTACAGACGGTTCTATGGGATACGCTGAAAAGGCTCCTTACGACCGGATTCTCGTTACAGCAGCCGCGCCAGATGTTCCAAAACCCTTAATTGAACAATTAAAGCCTAACGGAATCATGCTAATCCCTGTTGGAAGCATTTCCTTTTTTCAAAGCCTTATGAAAATTGTAAAGGGAGTTGATGGGAAAATTAGGGAAGAAAACCTCGGCGGAGTAGCCTTTGTACCATTAACAGGGCGTTATGGTCACAAAATTTAATTTTACTTAGTTCATTGGGATGCTATTCGATTGACAGTTTCTCTCGGTAAGCTTGTATATCGAGGAAGCCGTGCCCGCTTATGTTCATGCATATTACCTTTTCTTCACCAGCTTTTTCAGCTTTCAATGCTTCGTCTATTCCAGCCCGCACTGCATAGCTTGATTCCGGTGCTATTAGCCATCCTTCTGTTTGAAGAAAAATTTTTGCAGCTTCAAAAATTGCTTTTTCGTTTGCTGGATAGGCTACTGCACTTACAAGGTTGTGATATTTAAGGGCGCTAATCAGTGGAGCCGCCGCGTGATAACGTAAACCGTCAGCCTTTATTGGCACCATTTCAGTTTTATGCCCAAGCGTATACATTTTAAGTAGGGGTGTATGTTCGGCTACATCGCCGAAGTCATAGCGGTATTCACCCTTAACAAGGTTTGGCGCAGCTTCAGACTGAGATGCTAAAAACTCGCATTGACGTCTTTTCCGCAGAACTTCGCCAGCAAAAGGCAGGGCTAACCCGCCGAAGTTTGAGCCTCCGCCTAAACAACCAATAATTAAGTCTGGGGAGTCATCAACAAGTTCAAATTGCTTTATGGTTTCTAACCCTATGATCGACTGATGTATGAGAACATGGTTGAGAACGGAGCCGAGGCAGTAGACACTTCCACCGTGAGTTTCAGTATATTCCAGACCTTCTGAGACAGCTATGCCCAGTGATCCTTGATGGTTTGCATTTTGAGCAAGAAGTGTTTGTCCTATGTTTGTTTCTTTACTGGGAGAGGCATACACTTCTGCTCCCATAAGTTTCATTAATGTGCGTCGCTCTGTCTTCCAGTTGTATACGTTTCGCACCCAAAAGACCACGCACTTAAGTCCCATAATCGTTGCTGCGTAAGAAAGAGCGCTACCCCACTGACCTGCTCCGGTCTCCGTGACCAAAATTGTTTTTCCTTCTTTTGCTCCATAATAAGCTTGGGCTAGTGCGGTGTTGACTTTATGAGAGCCTGTTGGCGAAAGGTCTTCACGTTTATAGTAAAGCCGCACCTTGTTTAACCTCAAATATTTTTCCAATCTTCTCGCACGATAAAGAGGACGAGGACGTCCTGCCTGAATGTACAATTCTCTTATTTCTTCAGGAATCGGAATCCATGCTTCAGTTGACATTTCTTGCCTTAAACATTCGTGAACCATGGTTTTCCTAAGAAATTCCATTCGTGAAGGACCAGTTTCAGGTTCCCTTGGTGGAGGTAAGGGTTCTGGTAGGTACGGGGTGATGCTGAACCATTTAGTTGGCAGCTCATCTAGGGGAAGGGAAATCTGGTTTTCTTCCAAGCTATATCACCGTTTTGGAGTCGTGTATTATGTTTGGACAGAAGTTAAAGATTTCCATGCTCGGAGCTAGCCAAACCATTTTTCCAAAGTGGTTTTTCCTTTAAGTTTCTTGGCTCCTTCTCGCATTTTCTGTAAAGCCTTTCTCACACGGTCTTCTGAAAAATCTCTTTGTCTGCAGATGAAGTCTATTACGCCCTCAACATCTAGTTCTCTCCACTCTACTTTATAATTGTCTGTTACTTTTGGGTGGAGAAATATCTCCCTAATTCTCCGAGGTTCAACTGGAAACTCTGCGTTTTTCAGGTGTGGCAGAGCATTTTCTATATTTCCATGCTCCTTTACCAGTTTTAAGGCAGTTTTTGGTCCTAAACCCTTTACGCCTTCAGGATTGAAGTCTGTTCCTATCAATATGCCTACATCAACTAACTGCTCATGCGTTATTCCGCAATCCTCTAGAACCTGTTTTAGCTCAACAACCTCTGGGATGACCTCGATAAAGACGTTTTTACTGGGTAGTTTTCTCCGACCGGAAATTGTCACATTTCTAATGAGTTTTGGTGCTCCGAAAAGTAAGCTGTCATAGTCTTGGCTTGCGCAGTAGTCTGCGTCTTCGCGTTTTGTTAAGTGCGCTGCTTGGGCTTCTCCTTCGCTTGGAGCTTGAATCCATGGAATCCCCATTAAATCTAGGAGTTTTTTGCTGTCCTCTGCCATGTAATCCTTTAATCGTGATGTGGCTTGGGCGTACATGCGGGCTTCTTCAATTTTGCCTTCCTTCACGGCTTGCTCATATTTTACTAGGGCTTCCTCTTTAGCTTTCATGCGCCTTTTAATTTCAACTTCCTTAAGTGCAGGCGGGGTTCCATCAAAAACATAGACTGGTCTTATGCCTATCTCCACAAGGTTGCTTGTTCTGTAAAGTAGACCGCTTAAATGGCTTGTGACTCTTCCGCTGGTGTCCTTTAATGGCGTACCATCTGGCTGGCGAATTATGGCTAGAAACTGGTATAGGGCGTTGTAGGCATCTATGGCTATGGATTTTCCGCTTAAATCTTCAAGCCTAACCGTCGTTTTCGGAACAAGGTCTCGAAGGTTTACGCCCAAAACAATCCCGTAAGATATGGTATTAAACTGCAATAATAAACTTGCGAAAAGAAACGCAGAAGATATAAGTAAGCCCTACGATTACAGAACCATCACCGAGATGATCGTAGTGGCAGAAAAGACGGCAACATTAACTCTGGTTACGTGTACAAGTTGCGGTAAACCAATTCCACCAGGAGCGGAGGCTACGAAATTTCTCTGCCCAAACTGTGGAGAAATCCAGATAAGGCGCTGTGGAAAATGCAGAAAGTTTGGACGTCCATATAAGTGTCCAAAATGCGGCTTCATTGGTCCGTAGAGCCTCACAATATGAGAATAAAAAAGTGGGAATTGAATGGCTACTCTGGCGGTATCTCGGTAAGCAATGTCTTCAGATCGATACCCATCTTCTTGTTCCTGTACGAGTAGTATACGTACAACGCTAAGCCTATACCTAGAACAAGGCAAGATATCATGATGTCCAAAGGCGTCATGAGTGTTGCGTTTGTAGCGAAGAAGAATATGCCGAAGCCAAAGGCCACGACGCCGCATACGGCAGGAAGCGGTACCCCTGCAACGTCAGCCTTGACGCTCTCGTATATCTCCGGTCGGACGATTGGTAGTAAGGCGAGTGCAAGCCCTGTGAACAGATAGCCCAGTAGGTACATGAATGTGGCGTTGATTCCGCCTGCCAGCGTTCTCAATGGACCAAGCACGGGAGAAGAGATGATTATGCCTATTGTTCCCCCGACCACCATGAATAGGATTGCCCATGTCGGCGTGTGGAACCTCTCGCTGACGTTAGCGAATCTTTCTGGGAAGAACCTGTCAAAGGCGAGAGAGAATACTCGCCTCGTTTCCATCATCAGCGCTGCGGGCTGCACGTGATAGAGACTAAAGGCGCCCGCCGTTGCTATTAAGAATGCAAGAAGTACATTTCCTCCGGCAAAGATAACAGGGAACATTGGTAGCACAGGTTCAATCCTGGGTGTGATTTTAAAGTCCGCTGCCGTTCCCTTGTAGTAGGCCCAGTTATACTGTGAAATGAAATCGCCACTAGCGTAGAAAGCCGACGCTGCCATGGATATGTATATCACAGCTGTGATAAGCGTGCCAGCGATTATTCCAACCAACAGGTTTCTCTTTGGATTCTTTACTTCGCCTGACCATTGAGCAGGGTTATGGAACCCAGAGTAGGCGAAGAGCGCTGCGCCTGCGACCGCTCGAATTGTGGCGTCAAAGTTAAACGCGGCTGGTGCCCATTGATATTTCTGAGCAATTGCCACGATCTCATTGAAGGATCCTGCACCCCAGACCGAGTCCCACGCCGGTTTAAAGGAAGTGGGGTTGAACGGGTTAGCAAGATTCAATAGGATACAAGCGATGGCGCCTACCACAGGAACGAACCATATTACTGCTGTATAGGCTTTGAATGCGGTCCCTCCGATTGTCAAAAAGAACCAGATGGTCAAGAGAAGAAGTAATGCCCCTGCGATCTTTATCGTCGGATCGGCCGTTAAGAGGAATGTACCGAAATTAGCTAGGTCAGCATTGCCAATGCCGCTCCCGAGGACCCTGAAGGCGACGCCCCACAAGGTTACATCTGTATAGAGCAGGAACCCCATTGAGAACCATCTTCCGAGAAAGTTTCCTATGGTCACAACGTAGCCTAGCGCTGGGTTAGTTGTCCTTGATATGAAAACGTAGTCTCCTCCCGCTCTTGGCATGCAGGATGCAAGCCATGCGTATGAGATAGCGAAGAAGAAGGCTGGGATCAGCCCTATTATGAAGGCTAGCGCCGCGTCCGAGCCAGGGTATGTGTAGGGCATCCTTATTGACAGCCCCCAGATTCCGGCGCCGATCATGTTGTTCATAGCCATCATGAGCACCATCCAAGGGCCGAACTCTCTAACAAGCCCAGTAGCCTCTCGGATGAAGATAGCTTTAGACATGTTCTACTTACCTCTCAGATAACGTTCACTTTGGCATTTATTCTTGTAAGCTTATAAGTTTTTATAATAGGATTTTCACGTAGGATTGAATACATAATTCAATACATTGATTTTCGAACAGGTCTCATAAACAAAAATTAGCAAGCCACCCGCCAGTGCCCCTGAACCTTCTCGCCGCTCAAGAAGACGATATAGCCTCGCAATATGCCTTCAGCATATTCAGATCCCGGGTTCACGCAAAATGTTCTGCCAAACCTTTTGAAGCCAGCCGACTCATGTATGTGTCCGTGCAACCCTAAGAGAGGTTGGTATTTTTCTATTATGTGCCTTACAGCCTTGCTGCCCATCGGCGCGAGTTCTACTCCTCCTCCGAAGCGAACTTTGACTGAGAAATCCTCCTTCAATTGTGGAGCGGTGTCGAGCCCTGAGTTGTATGGCGGTGCATGGAAGTTACATACAAGCTTCTTGTGGTTCTCAGCTTTGTTCATCAATTCTTCTAGCATAGACTTAAGTTTCTCGTCAGGCGCCTCTCTAGTGGTTTTCCAAGGAGTCGGGTTGACCCAACCGCATGTCACCATGTCATATCCATCAGGAAGATGAACAAGTTTCCTTTCACAAGCGATCACCGAATCGCTCTTCTCAAGGATTTCATCAACAACTAAGCGGTCATCGTTTCCCGGAGAAACGTAAAGCAGAGATTTGCCCTTGAAATTTTCCGAGGCGAGGTCCATCCATTGTTGCATGCGCTGCACCATGAGACGGTTGAACAGCTCTATCTGGGCCTGCTTGTCAGTGCTCAGTCGCTCGACATCTTCCTTCTCGCAAGGATACGGATAGTAACCAGCGTTCGCTATCTTCATACATTCTTCTTTAAGGTTTGCCGCGGTCAAGCTAATGTGTCTACCAAAGATGCTGTACGAATATTTGTCGTTATCCTTAACGACAGGAATGACCATTTTCCCTGTCAGGTCGCCGCCCAGGATTGCTATCTCGACCTTGAAATGATCGATTACTTTCAGGAATTTCTTCCAACAGACATCACTACCGTGAACGTCGGAGGCGAAGAAAAGCTTTAACATCCGATCTTGACTCCAATTTTCAAGTCTAATGATGCTTTATTTCAATAAATATACTTTATGAACCGAAATCCAACCCAACCAATATCTTTTTCTATTTTCTTAACAATGTTACTTTGGGATGAGCGACTTGAAGCGTTGCATCCTCTTTAAAGACTATGATGGGACCACTTATGAACTTGACACGCCTTTATCGTCGAAAGTCGATTATGAAAAGGTTAGGAAAGATCTTGAGGTGCCGGATTATGTTGGTAGGTCAAGCTTCCAAATCGAAAGAGGTTTGGTTACTATTTGGACTGGACTGAATGCTCATCGACTGAGGGAACTCTTTCCAACCGCGTTCATTCAAAAGACAGTTAAAGAACCTATACATGTGCTCTTCTTTGGTGGAGCAGCTGTCCGCATGCTTTGTCCGAGTGCAAACCAGTCTTCAAGCCCTTTCTTTCGTGAATTGAATGACATAGACTTGATTGCACCGAAAAGCCACGCACAGAATCTATACAAACTACTATTAGCTCTAAGCGATCTCTGCGGAACAAGGTATCATTATTTTGTCGCCCGCTCTGATCGAAGGTTCAATGCCATGAGAGCGGGGAAACGATATAGGTTAAGGACAATTGAAAGGATATGCGGAGATGGGTCTCTAGAGTGTGGTGTGCTTGACATATTCACAGATTGTGTGGATCTTAGACACAAGGTCGATGTTTGCGAGATGTTTAATTCTCCGAAAGTGAACTTGTACACTATTGGTGTGAATAACATTCTTCTGACAAAATGTCAATTTATCTTCGATGTTCCCGCGTCTGTCCGAAATGAACTTGTCCTTCAACAACTGGACTACCGGATTCTTGACTATCCTCACTATAGGAGTGACCGCCTTCTGATAGGTATCGAGGAGAAGGACATAAAGGATGTGTGCGCATTGCTTCTTGACCACGAAATTGGCGAGGAAAAGGACAACATAAGCATAGACAAGATACGCAAGATCCTTGAAAGAGATAAGAAGTTTGCTCTAACTTTCAGACTCAACCTAGAAAACATACTGAGGAACGAGGCTATCCTCAGAGAGATGGGGGTTCCCAGCGACTATATTGCGCAGATTTTCGCTCGTATCCAAAGCATTCTAGAAGCCACGCCTAAGGTGGAAAAGAAGTGGAGCAATCCGTGGTGGAACGTGGATGTTGAGACACCTCAGATATTCGGAAAGGCCTCGAGCCCGTGAATACGAGAGATTTCAACTCTACAAGATAATTATTGATCGAAGATGAATGAGAAAGACTTAAATGGGGTCTCCAAACTTGTTAATGGCAAAAACTGATTCATAGGGGAAGACTTAGATGGGTAGTGTTATAATATCGTACAAAATATTTCCAACAGACATAACAGTTGACTTCAACAATTTAAGAAAGAAAATTGAGGAATGCTTACCAGAGTTTTCTTCCATTTACGGATTCGGAGAAGAGCCAATAGCCTACGGCTTAAACGCCTTAATAGCACACATTAAAATTCCAGAAGACAAAACTGGCGTGCTTGAAGAGCTTGAAAACAAATTGGGAGGAATAAGCGAAATAAGCCAAGTGCAGACGATTATGGTGCGTAGAACAAGCAGATAACCTTAAACGATTGTTTTAAACATTTATATAGGAATGAAACTTTGTTTCGAAACGTATTACACAGCGATCATGGAAGGGTTCTAGTTGAGTGAAGTGCAATTACGAGTTGGGGATGCGAGACAGCGGGATGTTGGAAGAGGCATAGCCCGCATAGACCAGAGAACAATGCAGAAACTAGGCATAAGCGCCGGCGACGTGATAGAAATAGTTGGCAAAAGGACAACTTCAGCCATAGCTTGGCCAGCCTACAGCGAAGACCAAAACCGAGACATATTACGCATTGACGGGTTCACACGCAAAAACGCTGGAGTAGCCATAAACGAATACGTCATTGTCAGACCAGCTAAGGTTAAAACCGCCTTAAGCCTCACCCTCGCGCCGGTTGACATGCGCCTGAATGTTGACGAAGATTTTGCAACTTTTGTGAAAAATCGCTTGATGGAAAGAACGCTTGTTGAAGGCGACACAACCCTCGTCATGATGCTTGGACACGCTATACCCTTCACTGTAACAAAAACACGTCCCCATGGGATAGTGAAAGTCACAGCGGAGACGAGACTCACAATTTTGAGTGAGCCAACACCTGAGGGGAAGGGACTGCCACGAACAACATACGAAGATATTGGAGGGTTGCATGAGGAAATTCAAAGAGTAAGGGAGATGGTTGAACTCCCGCTAAGGCATCCTGAACTCTTCCAAAGACTTGGAATAGAACCTCCAAAGGGCGTGTTGCTTCACGGCCCTCCAGGTTGTGGCAAGACACTTTTAGCTAGGGCTGTGGCCAATGAGTCAGAGGCAAACTTCTTCTCAATAAACGGACCTGAAATAATGAGCAAGTTTTATGGAGAATCAGAGGCTCGCCTTAGAGAAATCTTTCAACAAGCTCAACAGAACGCTCCAAGCATAATATTTATTGACGAACTGGATGCAATAGCGCCTAAACGGGAAGAAGTCACAGGCGAAGTTGAAAGACGTGTGGTCGCACAACTTCTCGCCCTAATGGACGGTTTATCGGGCAGAGGAAATGTTATAGTTATAGGTGCTAGTAACAGGCCTGGCGCACTTGACCCGGCCCTCCGGAGACCAGGCAGATTTGACAGGGAAATCGAAATAGGTGTTCCAGACAAGCAGGGAAGATATGAGATTCTTCAAATTCATACGCGCGGCATGCCGTTAGCCGAAGATGTTGACCTTAAGAAACTGTCTGAGATAACGCATGGGTATACGGGTGCAGACTTATCAGCCTTAAGCAGAGAAACCGCCATGAAAGCTTTGCGTAGATATTTGCCACAGATAAACCTTGAAGAGGAGCGCATACCGCCAAGTGTACTGGAGAAAATGGAAGTTAAGATGCAAGACTTTATTGACGCTTATAAAGAGGTTACGCCGACAGCCATGCGTGAAGTTTACATAGAGGTGCCCACAGTCCATTGGGATGACATAGGCGGACTTGATGAAGGTAAGCAAGAGCTTATAGAAGCGGTGGAATGGCCTCTGAAAAATCCGGAAATCTTTACGAGGCTTGGCATAAAACCGCCGAAGGGTATACTTCTTTATGGGCCTCCTGGCTGTGGTAAGACGCTTTTGGCTAGGGCTGTTGCAACTGAGAGTGAAGCTAACTTCATAACAATCAAGGGTCCGGAAGTATTCTCGAAATGGGTTGGCGAATCCGAAAAAGCCATAAGGGAAGTTTTCAGAAAAGCCCGAATGGCAGCTCCATCGGTGATTTTCTTTGATGAGATTGATTCGCTTGCTCCCCGTCGAGGCTTAGGTTTTGCAGACAGTGGAGTAACAGAACGAGTTATTAGTCAACTCTTAACCGAAATGGATGGCATTGTAACTTTAGAAGATATTGTTGTTATAGCGGCCTCAAACAGACCTGACATTGTAGATCCAGCGGTTCTTCGTCCTGGACGGTTCGACAGGTTGATATACGTGCCGGAACCGGATGAGAAGAGTCGGCTTCAAATATTCAAAATTTATACTAAGAATATGCCCTTGGCTAAAGACGTGGATATACCCAATCTAGCTGCCATGACTAAGTATTATTCTGGTGCTGACATTGAGGCTCTTTGCAGAGAAGCAGCTATGCACGCCCTGAGAAGAGACATAAACTCTAAAGAAGTTACACTGAAAGATTTTCAAGAGGCAATGAAGGAGATTAGACTAGCAATTACTCCTGACATGGAGAAGTGGTACAAAAGTTTCATGCAGCAGGTTCGGCAAGTGCAAAAGCCTGCAACACCAGTTGCTTAGGAGCATAGCTTATGCCTGTTAAAACCTGGAAAACTCGACCAGCCTACTTTGTTTTGTTGGAGATTTTAAACAAGAAGGGCGCTATGACCGATGTAGACCTTTTTGAAGCCTTCAAAGAAGAGTTTGATGATTTGGGCTTTAAGGATTTTAATGAATTGCTGATGCGGTTAGAAGTTAGCGGGAAAATACGTACAACCTCTATGGCTCGTGGAAAAAGACGGGTTGAGCTTGTAACATAAGCATTCAGTTAGGCGCATCTGTGTGTAGTGCATGAAAACTGTTTCAGACGTAATAGTCGTCGGAGGTGGACCTTGCGGTTCCTTCGCTGCTATGAACCTTGCAAAACTCGGTGTTAACGTAATCGTTTTTGAAGAACACGGCGAAATCGGCGTTCCATCTCACTGTGCAGGACACTTGAGCGTTAAAGGCTTAAAAATTCTGGGATTGTATCCGCTTCCGGCAAAAATTGTTGAGAACGTTTTTTACGGAGCGAATCTCTATTCGCCAAAGGGGAGGAATTTTTCGGTTCGCTTTCCCTCGCCAATAACGTGTGTCGTTAATCGCGTTCTCTTTGATAAGTATGTTGCTGGAATGGCAGAAGCTGCTGGTGCTCACTATTATCTAAATTCGCGCGTTGAATCTCTAATCATTGAGGATGGTTGTGTTAAGGGAGTAAACGTCAAGCAAGATGGGAAGATTGAGAGAAAGTTTTTGGCTAAAATTGTTGTAGATGCTGAGGGAACATCTTCAAGGATTTTAAGGCAAGCTGGCTTACCCTCGCTTAATCGTCATATGCTCGTTAATGCTTTACAGGCGGAAGTTGAGAACGTTAAAGACATGGAACCCGATATTGTTGAAGTCTTTTTCGGGAAGAATTATTCTCCCGGCCTTTACGCATGGCTGATTCCCAAAAGCGATGGAAAAGCAAAAGTTGGATTAACCGCAAAAGCTGGAAATCCAAAGGAGCTTCTGCAAAGGCTTATGTTTAAACATCCCTCAGCTTCAAGGAAATTACGCACTGCAAGAATCTTGCAAATGGCGTTTCATCCAATACCGCTTGGGGGACCGATTCCCAAAACTTACTCAGATGGATTCTTAGCAGTGGGAGATGCAGCCTCACATGTGAAGCCAACCACGGGTGGTGGCGTAATTTTTGGTATGGCTTGTGCGAGGGTTGCGGCTGAGGTTGCTTGTGAAGCTTTACGGGATAATGATTTTTCCTCAGGATTTCTGGGGTTATATCAAAAGCGTTGTGAAGAAATTTTGGGTTTTGATGTAAACGTTATGTTAAAAGTGAGGAAAATGCTTGATGCAATGTCTGATGAAAAGCTCGATGACGCTATTAGCTTCTGCAAAAAACTCAGCCTAGATAAAACCCTCCAAAACATTAGAGACATAGACTTTCAGGGGCAAGCCCTTCTGCGCATTTTGCGGAGCCCTCGGATGCTTTCGGCTCTCTTATATTTGGTTTTCCTTTATCTGTCTGCAAATCCTTAAAATTATTGGGAAAACTACCACATATCATAAAATACTTATACAACTTATCATAAATCTATATCGATAAATTAAGGGAGGTGTTTTGAAAATGGAAACTGTACTTAGCGTAGAGCCTAAAGCTGAATTAGAGAAGTATGCTCATTCTCTTACTCGGTTTAACAAGTAGAAAAATATCAGGTTCACTAAATTCCAGGTTATGGCAACTTTAGTTCGCTAGGTCTGAATTATGCAATTGTCAAGGTGAATTTCTTAGTCAAAATAGACCATAGAAAATCTTTTAAGTTTGTCCCGATTCTCAGCTAAAATGATATGGTAACATCTTTGCACCTCATCCTTATTGTGCTTATTTTCCTGCATCTGGACGTGGCGATCTGGATTGCATAAGAAAAAATTTCACAGGGCGGACCCCTTCTTTGAGAACATCCTTCCTTTTCGAAAATAAGAACGTATTCTTTCTAATAATAGCTGGATTCTTCTATGGTCTCTCTATTGGGATGGCTAAGCCTGTTCTTTCAATCTTACTTAGAGAGTTCTCTACATCTAATACAGAGGTAGGTTTGCTGATGTCTACTGTTGGCATCACTACTATGTTCTCTACCATTCCTTGCGGATGGTTATCTGATGTAATAGGCAAAAAACACACATTGATAGTTCTTCTACTGGTATCACTAATCTCCGACTTTATCTTTGCAACGACAGCTTATGTCCCCTATTTCCTAGTTGCATTAACCTTCTCAGGCATTGTAGCTATGTTTGGTGTCATCTCACAGGCTTTAACCCTTGATTCTGTTAAAACACAAAAGAGAGGCATATCAATAGGGTTGATAATGGCCGCAACTAATCTAGGAGCTATAATAGCTGGTCCACCCATTGGAGGTTTCTTGGCACAGACTTATAATATTAGATGGCCGTTTTACGCAAGATTGCTAGTGACAACGTTCTTACTTGTAACTATTACTATTTTCATTCAAGAAAAAAGATTAGAAAATCAGAGCAAAAATTCGGCGAAGAACCTACGAGTGGCAGAAAAACTGTCTTTTTCAGAGAAATTAAAGATTATCTTCACAAATAAAGCATTGTTGGGATGCGGATTAATTTTCTTTGGAACAGGAATGTGGAGCTCCACACTGGGGACATTCTTTCCAATGTTTTGCCAGGACAAATTGAAAATGTCCATTGGACAAATAGGCATAGTTTTTTCGATTGCGGGAATTGTAGTTCCTATCACTCAAATTTTTGCCGGAAAAGTCTCCGATATTAGTCGGACAAAAGTAATAATTATTGGAACTATTGTGGCTAGCAGCGCCATTTTTTTGATCTCATTGGCAACCAGCATCCTAATGCTCTCACTTACGCTTCTGATGTTTAATGTATTTGCTGCCATGAAGGACCCAGCGGTAGTAGCATATGCAGGGGATGCTTCCACCAAAGTCGGAACAGGAAAAGCCATCGGCATAATTTACAACTTAATGTATGTTGGAGTTTTCTTAGGAAATATTTTTGGAGGATTTGTTTATGATTCAATAGGTCCTGGCGGGCCATTTTATATGGCGTCATTTTTTGGAATTGTTGGATCATTTTACGTCGCTTTTTCGGCAAAATAAAATAAAAGGAGCGCGCGCTACCAGAAGTAGAAAAATATAATTAGATTACACATAAATATATTATTTGTCTCAAAATTATAAAGGAGTAGGGATTATCCAAGGCTCGTGTGAGGACAAGCTTCACTACTCGCCTTAAACAAGTTTTAGTTACTTTTTAATTTTGCAAATTTTTGAGGTTGGGGGTAGGGGGTCATGACATAAAATCCTTCAAGTTTAAAGTTAAGTCTGCATGATAAAAAATATACGGAAGTTTTACTATTAATCCTTAAAATCTGCGAAGAACAAACTGATAAGAAACGGTTGAAGAGGGCATGTCTAATTTCCGTTACAAGCAAGTTATCGTTTTTCGTTCCGATCTAAAGTTGAGCAAGGGTAAAATTGCATCTCAAGCAGGGCATGCTGCGGTTTCAGCGGCGGAAGAAGCCCGCAAACATCACAAAGAATTGTGGAAAGCTTGGATAGGCGAAGGCCAATGCAAAATAGCTGTTAAAGTGAAAGGCGAGAAAGAATTGTTAGAGCTGGAAAAACAGGCGAAGGAGCTCGCGCTGCCATGCGCATTAATAGTTGACAGAGGTCTTACCGAGATTCCTCCGGGAACAATAACCTGTTTGGGAGTTGGTCCAGCAGCTGCGGAAAAGATAGACAAAATAACTGGGAGACTTCCTCTTCTTTAGAAAAGGCGTAAGGGTTTGATTGTCCCTAAAATTGAGAAGCTGGTGGGCATTGAGGTTTATGCTACACGTTCTTCGAGTATCGGCGGAATTATTCGAGGGTCTGTTGAGGATTTTGTTGTCGAGGAAGTGCTAGTCGATGGTTCTAAAGCGGCAGTTAACCAATCTGTTACACACCAAGTTTTGGGCTCATCACCTGTTAAAGACCGCTATCTGCTATGTGTTCTGATTAAAAGAGATTGGGACACGCTTCAAGCCCTTAAGGCGGTTGCTGAACAACTGGGCATAAGCACACGACAAATCCAGATTGCAGGCATGAAGGACGCTAAGGCTGTTACCGCTCAACACATTACTGTTGAAGGCGTGACAGCCGAAGAAATCCAAAAAGTTCGCATCAAAGACATAAAAATCCGTCCAGTAGGTTATTTCCGCAGCAACCTTTCGCCATATTACCTTCTAGGAAACAGTTTTAACATTATGATTAAAGCCTTGAGCCACAAAAAATCCACTATTAAAAAAAGAATATTAAAAACCATCGAGGAGCTTGAAGAGGTGGGCGGCGTTCCAAACTTTTTCGGTCACCAACGCTTCGGCACAACCCGTCCAATAACGCATCTTGTTGGAAAAGCCCTCGTTAGAGGCAGTTTTAAGAAGGCTGCAATGCTTTTTCTGGCTAAACCAAGCCGGTATGAGCACCCAGAATCCAGGCAGGCTCGCGAAGAGTTGCGGGCTACACAAGACTTTAAAAAAGCGCTGAAAACCTTTCCGAAGCAACTGCGTTACGAACGGTTAATGCTTAAGCACTTAGCTGAAAAATCGGATGATTTTATAGGCGCGTTCAGAAGGTTGCCGATTAAGTTGCGCGTGCTTTTTACTCAAGCCTATCAGTCTTACCTTTTCAACAAGTTTCTTAGCAGAAGAATCGCGAGTGGGCTTCCGCTGAATAGAGCTAAAGTCGGAGACTATGTTGTGAATGTGGAGCGTTCTGGTCTGCCGATGCTAGCGATGCATAAAATTGCAAATGTTGAAACGTTAGCAGAAATCAATAGGGCAATACGCGCAGGGAAAACGCGTTTAGCTCTTCCGCTGGTCGGTATAAAACAGCATCCATCCAAAGGCATTCAAGGAGAAATTGAAAAACAAATCTTAGAGGAAGAAGGCATCAGCCCAGAATGCTTTAGAATCAAAGCCATGCCAGAGAACACTACAAAGGGAGAACTGCGAACTGCCATAACTCCGCTAAACAATTTCTCTCTCGAAATTTCATATGATTCAACTAACCTGTCAAAATACAAAGCTAAGGTAAGCTTCACGCTATATCGTGGCTCTTACGCAACGATAGTTCTAAGAGAACTTATGAAACCACGCAACCCAATAACAGCGGGATTTTAACTAACAAGTTGCATCCTTGGGGAAATGCGTATTTGAGTCTAAATATTGTGAAATATTAAAACTAGAGAGTTCTACACACCAAAGCTTACATAGAGAAATCAAGAACACATGCGTTTTAAGGCATCAACGCCTTTCATCCCCGCTTCAACACCGAGAACCTTCGCCTTAGACGTCACAGCCTTAACTTGTGCATTAAGCACATCTTCAAACGTTTTCACTCCGCTCACCATTGCAGCCGCTACGCCCAATCTTTCAGCAGCTTCAACATTCAAAAAACCACACATAACAAAGCCCTTCTCAGCAACAATCAGAAGCAACGGTGGGCTTTCAGGCAAATCCACTCGCAAACCTAAACAACCCCTACTATCGACCTTAACAGTCATAACACTAATCATTCCAAACACCTTTAAACATCAAACATAACTCTATACATTATTCAAGTTAAATAAAAATTACTAACATAAAACTGGAGAAAAACCCCTACTAATGCTGACGAAACTAAAGAAAAGAGTTCAGCAAATGCTCACAGCCGAGGCAAAAGTAGCCCAAAAAATAGGGTTAACGCCGAACATGATAAGCGCTATAGGCATAGCCTTTGCTTTTCTCTCAGCTCTAGCATACGCAGAATGGCATCTTTTGCTTGCAACGGTTCTGCTTCTACTTTCCGGGTTCTGCGACGTTTTAGATGGAGCATTAGCCAGGCTCTTCCAAGAAACAACAGCCTTTGGTGGATTTCTGGATTCATTGTTGGATAGGTATGCTGACGCCGCCATATATGTGGGCATAATTCTAGGCAGCTTATGTGATGCCCCATGGGGTTTAATGGCTATAATAGGCTCTCTGCTTGTAAGTTACAGCCGTGCAAGGGCGGAAGCTGCTGGAATAAAGATGGAATCCGTCGGTTTAGCGGAGAGAGCGGAACGCATAATCATACTAGCAATAGCAAGCATAATCGCAATCTTTTGGCAACCAAAAGAAGTAATAAATGCAAGCATAATTCTGCTAGCAATACTTTCGAACCTAACAGTTCTCCAAAGAAGCCTACACGTTCATAAAACACTAAAGAAAAAGGAAACTAGCTAGAGGCTAAAATCTTCTTCTAGGACGCATACGCAAGCGCCGCTCTTCCTCAGCCCTAACCTTTACAATACCCCGATGCACAGCACAGGAAACACAATAATACTTCGTATCCGATGGAACAGCAATATACGCACCCTTCTGGCGAAGCTCCTTCGCCAAGGCTGGATCAACAATTGAGAGCCTGCGAGTAACTTTCTTAGCCTTGTCCCGAGGCACCAGTTGACCGCACATGGCACATTGAACAGCGCCACTACTACCCTTACTGCCTTTTGATCTTCCACGACTCTTTCGCTTAAACGGCAATACCCTTTTCTCCCTAACCTTTCATTCAACAAATAGTACAATTTCTACCTTATATATCTGTCCTTAACTTTGGAATTGAAGCAATGTTCGCTTTCGCATCAACCTTAGGAACAAATTTCCCATTGGATACGAAAGCTACGTCAAGATACGGATAACCCTTGTTGGTGTAACAATCATTGAAACTTTTTCATCATTTTCCTCGAAGGGAACAGCGTCAACAACTTGCATATCGTGAACAGTTGTCACCACAGGGATTTCTCCAAACATTCTTTTCAGAGTGCTTATCTCCACATCTCCATATCCATGTCCTTTTCCAAGTCTGTACCCACTAAAATCAACGGCAACGGAGCCTTCAACAATCAAGTCTGGTTTTGGAATAGCTTGGGCATTAACTGTTTCTCCATACCTGAAAGCTCCTCTTATTGTAGACGCGAGACTCTCGAAACCCTTAACCTTTTTAGGATTAACTACGATATACCCGTGTTGCAGCTTGGGCGAAGCCATAACAAGCAACTTTCCATCCAACAGTGCATATTCTCTAACTTTTTGCTGGGCGAAGTCTGGGTTGGCAAACACTACCCTCGCCTGTTTCCATTCTTTCAAAAGCCTAAGTTTCTCTGCAGCTTTTTCAGAACCAGCAAAATTCGGAATACGCCCATAACATGGAAGCGGAAATCTTGCGATGCCGCCGATTTCAAGTTTAGTCCAGATTTCTTCACGAAGCAGTTTCTTGGCAGTTTTAACATTCATTATTTTTCGCTCAAATGTAATGAGTGGAGAAGAGAAGTGGCTAAATTATGTGCAGTTCTTTTCCGATTTTTTCAAAGGCCCCTATGGCAAAGTCCAAGTCTTCCCTTGTTAAGGCGGCGTTCATAATGGTTCTTATTCGGGCTTTATCTCGCGCAACCATCGGATAAACAATTGGCAAAGCAAAAATTCGCTCCTCAAAAAGTCGCGCACTCAATTTTTTCGCGACACCACTTCCGCCAACTATTATCGGCGTTATTGGCGTTTGGCTGTTACCTATATCAAAACCCAAATCCTTCATGGCTTTTTTGAAATATCTAGTGTGCTCCCACAACGTTTGTATGTGCTGAGGTTCGCTTTCCAAAACGTCAATGGCGGCTATGCAGGCAGCTGCAACCGCTGGTGGATGCGAACCGCTAAGGAGCCAGGTTCGAGACCTGTTATAAGCAAAGTTAATCAAGTCTCTGGAGCCAGAGACGTGCCCACCTACGACACCGAAGGCTTTTGAAAAAGTGCCCATCTCTACGTGCACCTTGTCGCGGCCAAGCTTAAAATGAGAAACTATACCTCTCCCCCCTTCACCCAGAACGCCCTCACCGTGAGCGTCATCCACATAGACCATGGCGCCATGTTCCGAGCCAAGTTTGGCTATTTCATCGAGAGGGGCTATATCGCCGTCCATGGAGAAGACGCCGTCTGTTATTATCAGTATTCGCCTATATGGTGAAGAGCGCTTATCCGCTTCATCTAAAACGCGTTGCAATTCTTGCATATCAGCGTGCTTGTAAACGGCTCTCTCAGCGTGTGATAGTCTAACACCATCAATTATACTGCCGTGGTTAAGCTCATCACTTATTATTAAGTCGCCTTTGCCTGCCAGCTGGGGAATTAAGCCAGAATTAGCTGCTACACCTGTCTGGTAAACAAGCGAAGCCTCTGCGTGTTTAAACTTTGCCAGTCGCCTCTCAAGTTCCACATGCAAACCCATGGTTCCGGCAATCGGACGAACAGAACCTGAACCAGCACCGTGTGTTTGCACCGCTTTTATCGCCGCCTCTTTCACTCGCGGATGATTACTGAGCCCTAGATAATTGTTGGAACAAAACATCAGAACCTTTTTTCCGTCAACAGTGCACCAAGGAGCGCTTGGACCTTGCAAAACCCGAATCTTCCAGTCAAGCTCATTCTTTACAAGTTCTTCATATTCCTCTCGTAAGAAGGCTGTTGGATTTCGCATTTTGTCACCTCTTTTCCCTAATTTCTCACGCATTCTCTTAACCCTTTCTCGCCTAGACCTCAGCTTTAAATTTCTTTTTCAGTTTCTCTATCATATCCCTTGTCATAGAAGCCAAGTCATAGGTGGGCTTCCACCCCCACTCTCTGCGCGCTACGCTATCGTCTATTGACATCGGCCATGAATCCGCAATCTTCTGTCTAAAGTCAGGCTTGTACTCACATGCGAATTCTGGAATATACTCTTTAATTTCAGCCGCCAGCTCTCCAGCAGAGAAACTCATCGCCGTGACGTTGTAGCTTGTACGATGTTTTATCTTAGAGATATCTGCTTCCATCACGTCTATGGTTGCCTTGATGCAGTCGGGCATATACATCATTGGCAACACCGTATCCTCCCTCACGAAGCACGTATAACGCTTCTTCTTGATCGCCTCATAAAAAATCTCAACAGCATAGTCCGTGGTGCCTCCTCCCGGTGGTGTCTCGCTACTTATTATACCAGGATAACGAACACTTCGCACATCCAAGCCGAATCGAATGAAATAGTAGTTGCACAGTAGCTCCCCAGCGACTTTTGTTACGCCATACATTGTTTTTGGGATTAAAACAGTGTCTTGAGGCGTGTTTACACGAGGGGCTTCAGGACCGAAGACAGCGATAGAGCTCGGCCAAAAAACTCTCGTCATATTGTGCTCCCTTGCAGTTTCAAGTACGTTGTAAAGGCCGTCCATGTTTGTATGCCAGGCAAGCTGTGGATTTTCTTCGCCTACAGCCGAGAGGACAGCCGCTAGATGGTAAATTGTGTCAATGTCATACTTCTTTACAACTTTCTCGATGTTTTCTTTATCGCCGGTGTCAACATACTCAAAGGGGCCAGACTCTAGCAGTTTCTCGCTGGGCTTCCTCCTATGCCCGGCTGCAATAACGTTATCTTTGCCATATCTCTTTCGAAGCTCTATTGTCAGTTCAGACCCTATTTGACCAGTGGCGCCGGTCACCAGAATCTTTTTCATGCTTTTTCTTGCCATTTGACAGCCTCATTTGTCGTGAGAAAACGATGTTCAATTTTTGAAAATATAAGAGTTTTCGGGTGAAAATTTATTTTTAAACCATTGTTTACTGTTGAGATTTCAGCTTGCGATATAACTCCTCAATAGGTTTTTCATGAAAGCCAACTTTAATTTCCACTTTCACTTTTTCAGCATCTACAACAATTAATGCCGCTGACCTTTCGCCCCGCCTATCTCCACCACTTTCGCTTCCCGCCTTTAACGCATTCACCATTCCCCACGCTAAGTCTCCACCAGTGCTTTCAAACTCTTTGGCAATACTGGCGACAACATCCGTCTTAGAAAGCAGATTTCCGATGGCAATGTAATCTTTCCCTATAACCTCCGCATAATATTCCGGGGCGTTAGCGCCCGTGAAAACAGCCTTTCTCCTTTTAAAATCCATTATCGCCACTTGCCTAAGGTCTCTTTCAAGGTCTTCCTCCAAAAGTTTATTTAATGTCTCTTGAGGGGGCATGCCCCTCGCCATCAACTCTAGCCCTTTGACTCCGTAGATGACGTTTGTGTATGCTTGAGTGGCTAAGACGCCTATCCCTGGTTTTGCGTGAGGGACTCTGTCGCCTACTGATGTGGAGCCTGAAGCAACAGCCACGCCCAATAGTTTAGAGTCTGGCGATATAGCTAGTATAGAGAAGGTCCCGTAGAATATGTTAGCTCTTGACGTTTTCATTAGTAGCCTCTCTTATCCAGCTTATTCAAACCGTGAAGCTTCTGAAATAGTTTATAGCATCCTTAACTATCTTTTCATAAGATGAAGGCTATGAAGCTGGGCTTTATCGTAAATCCGATTGCAGGCATGGGAGGGAGGGTTGGTCTAAAGGGTACAGACGGAGTCTTAAGAGAGGCTATTTCTAGAGGAGCTAAACCAATAGCACCTAAAAGGGCAACGGAATTTCTGCAAAAACTAAAGGAAGGCATGGAGGATAAAAAAATTGAAGTTTTGACTTGTCCTGGAATTATGGGTGAGGAAGAAGCAAGAGCTGCAAGCTTTCCAGCTCATGTTATGCCCATGAAGATTGGGGAAGAGACAAGCGCTGAGGATACGAAAAATGCGACTAGGCTGTTGACCGCTGTAAGGGTGGATTTGATGGTTTTTGTTGGTGGGGATGGCACAGCCAAAGACATTTTTGATGCCATGCAAGGCTGTAATGAAGTTCCAGTTTTGGGCGTTCCTTCGGGAGTGAAAATGTATAGCGGAATTTTTGCAGTAAACCCTCAAGACGCCGTGGATGTTATCTTGGCCTTCTATGAAAACCAAGCGGAAATAACAGAATTTGAAATCATGGATGCCGATGAAAAGGCTATTCGAAGCGACGCTTTCTCGGTTAAGCTTCACGGTCTTCTGAAAGGACCATTTGTTCCCATGCGAATTCAAGGAAGCAAACAAGTGAGCCCAGAAACGGTTGACGAGAAGGAAAACCAAACAGCAATAGCGCGATTCATAATAGAAGAGACGCAACCAGACGCCACATTCATACTCGGACCAGGAACAACCATCAAACGCGTCGCAGAACTGCTAGGCGTGGAAAAAACGGTGCTTGGCGTAGATATATATAAAGGGGGTAAAGTCACCCTGGATGTGGACGAGAAAAGGATTTTGGAAGAAGTCGAGGATTGGCGAAAAACTTGGATTGTTCTCTCGCCAATTGGGCATCAGGGGATTCTTCTAGGAAGGGGAAACCAGCAGATAAGCCCAGAAATCATAAAACGCGTTGGAAAACAGCGGATAATCGTTGCAGCGACTAAAGGCAAGCTTCAAAGTATAGAAGGAAACACTCTGAGAGTTGACACGGGCGACGCTGAAGCTGACAATATGCTTAAAGGATACATTAAAGTAGTTACGGATTATAGAGAATGGCGGCTGATGCAGGTTCAGTAGAACACCCTTAACGAAGATATCTCCCACAAGCTTGCTTTTCTTCTCTTTTCATGCATTTAGAAGGAGCCATATACTCTTATTCATGATACGCATTTTCCTCGAAGTAACTAGTCTCTCTTGCATGTGGGATCAATCGTCAAGAAGTGGAAGACTATAGCCGCGGCAACACCCGTCAATCCAAGAGCAGCCCCTAGGCCCTCATAATCAAAAGAGAGAAGCACAAATCCTCCCAACACAGTGCCAAGGGCAGAACCCAGATTCATAGCCGCTGTATCAATAGACATCATTGTACCACGAAACTCAGGAACCTGTTCAAGAGTCAAGGTATTAGATGCAGAAGCTACCATGCCAAAAAACCAAGCGGCCACGAAAATCAATGACAGAGAAAACCATAGATTGGGCACATAAGCATAGGAAATCGTGAATATACCCGCTAAGAGGGCGGTCAAGACCGTTGAAGGTTTCCTTCCAGACCTGTTCACGAGCCGACCGCCAACCAAGCTACCAAGAGTATAGCACAAGGCTGCTCCCAAGATTACGATAGATGCAAAATCTCTCGACACCAGAAACCGTTGCCTGACAAACGATGCTGCATAAAGATAGACCGCCACAAACGCGGCTGAGCGAAGAACATCACCAACCAAGCAAGCCGTGGCAGATCTGTTTGAGAAGACACTCTCAAAACTTCTCAGATAAGTCTTCCCGTCCACTATGGGTTGGTGGCTACGCGAAGTGGATGGCAAACCGATAAAGCCTAACAAGAGACTTACAACCAAAATAGGTATCACGAAATCGATGAGAGCCAGGCGCCACCCCCCAAGACCAGCGATTAGAGCGACTATAGGGGCTCCTACGACCCATGCCAACGCCCCACCAGCAAAACTCCATCCGATTGCATTTGCCCTCTTCTCCAAGGGACAATGCTCTCCAATAAGCGTAACAACCATAGGCGAAACCATAGCCCACCCCAACCCACTCAGAGAATAGGACACAAGCATCGCATTGAAATCCAGAGCCAACAAACAACCCAAAGCCGAAGTGCAAATGAGCATCAGACCGACGAGAAGTAATGACTTATGCTTAAACCGAACACTTAGAACACCCATTAACAATGCGAAGACAACAGCGACAATAGAATAGAGAGTGTTAATCTGCCCCATAACCCCAACAGAAACATTGAAAGTGTTTCCTATGTCAATTAGAAGAAGTGATACCAAAACTGCCAATGGACTTGTAGCAAAGTAAGAGAAGACCAGCGAAGGGAGGAACAACCTTTCAACAGAACCCTTTTCCTCATCATCCAAATTCTACAACTCCATCCCATTCCATACCAGACTAAAGTTCAACCTATATATAAGGGGGTATATAACCTCAGACAGACCAGTTCACACCATAAATTTAAAGTATAATAGAGTTCCATCGCAGAAAACTAAAGCGGGTAAGCTTTGCATACTCCATGCCGCAAACCAAAAAAGCAAAGTAAGATTAAGCCTAGGCTCCAAACTTCTTAGTCTTGCCAATTAAGTTCATCAAAATGAGCATCAAATCCATGCCCCTTATTCTGCTTAAACCGCCCCTAGAACAGGCTCTCTCATTAAACTCTTCAACATCATCACGGCGAACATACGGGCCAGTTATTGCCACTGGAACAGGGTCTCCTTCATGACCCCGCGTGACGCAAGATGTTGTATGGTCAGCGGTTACAGCCAAATAGGTAGAGCCCAAATCAATGTTGCCAAGCATATAGCCGAGCATACGGTCAATTTTTTCAATCAACTCAATCTTCTGTCTAATATTTCCGTCGTGGCTTGCAACATCTGTTGCCTTTACATGTAAGAGCACGAAATCATTTGCTATTGAAGCTTGAACCGCTGCTTTGGCTTTTGCCATAAAATCTGTTAGAGGCGTTCCAGTGGCGCCTTTAACATTCACCAATTTCATCCCCGCAACTCTGCACGCACCTCTAATCAGCGGTGTAGCAGCTATACATGCAGCGCTTATGCCATACAATTCTGAAAAGGGCTTTATAGCTGGAATCGTACCCGCGCCTCTAAACAGAATGATGTTTGCTGGCGGCAGTCTTCGTTTAACTCTTTCCTTGTTAACTGGATGTACCTTCAAAACTTTATGGAACTTATCCATAAGCTCATTGAGGATTTTGGCGGTTTGCTTTGTTGCAGGACTACCATCCAACGGTTTTATCTCCAAAACCTTTTTTCCTGCTTTCCCAGGGTCCGAATCATTAACAGCGGTTGAGAGATTTAATCCACGGATAATAAGGACTGCACGATGCTGAACCGTGTTTCTGAACAAAAATTTGGCTGGTGGCTCCTCTAACTCGACTTTTTGAATGCTTTCAGCCAGCCTAGCTGCATCCTCAGTTGCGATTCTGCCAGCACGCCTATCCAAAACAACAAGGTTTTCATCTACCGCTGCAAAGTTACACCTAAAGGCAACATCACCTGGCAAAACTTCCACACCTGAGCCTATGGCCTCTAAGGCACCCCTTCCAGAGTAAACCTTTAAGGCATCATAGCCAAGCAAGGCTAATGTAGCGGTATCGCTTCCAGGAGGCGTTCCAGGCGATATGACGTCCATTATACCGCAGATTCCCGTCTTTGCTATTTGGTTTAATGAAGGTTTGTGGGCTACTTCCAATGGCGTTTTCCAGTCTAACTCTTCTATTGGCCTGTCAGCCATTCCATCTCCAACAACTAAAATCGCCTTCAATCTCAATTCACGCCATTTTAATCGACGAGACACATTCAAGTTTAGATTATGGGCAGTTAAAATACTTGTGCATTTTATCGGTTTGACTTAACACAGAAACATGGCAAGAAAACATTTAATAATTTCTTTTTGCATTCTCATGTGAAGTGATCTGAATGGGCGATTTAGTTCCACATTGCTAAATTTTTCCCGCACTTAGCCGACATTAGGATCAATTTTGCACTAGAATTATATTCAGCCAGCATTAAACAAAGGGAGAGATAGAAATGTCGGACATTGGAGTCACTGTCAAAAAAGCCGAAGATTTTCCTGAATGGTATACGCAGGTAATCTTAAAGTCGGGACTAGCAGACTATGCTCCCATAAAGGGCTGCATGATTTTCCGAGAGCACTCATACGCCATTTGGGAGAAAATCCAAGAAACCTTCGACAAAAAAATAAAAGCCACAGGACACAAAAACGTCTACTTCCCGCTTTTCATACCTGAAAGTTTCTTGAAAAAAGAGGCTGAACATTTCGCAGGATTTGTCCCAGAAGTTGCATGGATAACAATCGGCGGGGACACCCCACTAGAGGAAAAACTTGCCATAAGACCAACATCCGAAACAATAATCTACGCAACATACGCGAAGTGGATTAGAAGCTGGAGAGACCTACCGATAAAGCTGAACCAATGGTGCAGCGTAGTAAGGTGGGAGACAAAGGCAACAAGACTCTTCCTAAGAACAAGGGAATTCCTCTGGCAGGAAGGACACACTGCCCACGCAACAAAGGAAGAGGCAGACCAAGAAGTAATGGAAATCCTAAACATATACAAGGATTTGATGGAAAACTATTTGGCGATTCCAGTGCTTGCCGGAGTGAAAACAGAGAACGAGAAATTCGCAGGAGCCCTCTACACAACAACCCTGGAAGCAATGATGCCAGATGGAAAAGCACTACAAATGGGAACATCGCACAATCTAGGTCAAAATTTCTCAAAGGTCTTCCACATCAAATTCATCGGAGAAGACGAAAAGGAACATTATGCTTGGCAAACATCCTGGGGGTTTTCCACAAGGATAATAGGCGCTGTTGTAATGGTTCACGGCGATGACAAAGGTTTAGTGTTGCCTCCAAAAATCGCCCCAGTGCAAGTTGTTATAGTTCCCATACCCTACAAGGACGTCGATGTAAGCTCAATATTGGCAAAGGCTAAGGAACTCTTCGAAAAGTTGCATAAGTCTGGAATGGCGGTTGTTCTCGACGACAGAGCAGAGTATACTCCAGGCTGGAAATTCAACGAGTGGGAACTAAAGGGTGTGCCAATAAGGATAGAAATTGGTCCAAGGGATGTAAAAAGAAATCAGGTAACATTAGCCAGACGAGACACTTTCGAGAAAATCACAGTGAAAGAGACAGAAATAGTGGATGCTATAGCAAAACTTCTTGAAGACATCCAGAACAAACTTTTCGCCAAAGCCAAAAAATTCTTAGAAGAAAAAACTACCACGGTGAAAACCTACGGCGAATTCAAGAAAACTTTGAAGAATAGAGGCGGGTTCATTAGAGCTTCTTGGTGTTCCAATCCCGCATGTGAAGAAAAGATAAAGGAAGAAACTGGAGCAACAATTAGGCTAATACCTTTCGAGAAGGAAAAGCCGTTTTCAAAATGCATATACTGCAGTGGTGAAGCAAAGGAAGTCGTTTACTTCGCCAGAGCATATTAACCAATCCAACACTTTCACCACTTTTCTTCGAAAAATATTTCAGGCCAGAAATGAAATCTTAACGCAATGAACAAAATAATCATACATTCTGCAAAAGAAAATGAAATTCCGCAGATTGCAGAAATGATTTATCAATGGTCACATTGGCAACGTGAAAGAATTAATTCAATAAGAGAGGCAATAGATGAAAAGAATCAGGAGGTTCTTGTAGCAGAGTTAAATGGAAAAATTGTCGGAGTTCTGCAGCAACTATTTTTCCAAGATATTCTACATGGAAGCTACAACTGTCATATACTTTTTTTATTAGTAGATAAAAAACACCGTGGAAAGAAGATTGGTTCTAAACTTCTAAACAGAGCCGTTGAGAACGCCAGAAAGAGAGGAGCTGTGGAAATGCACGTTGACACAATATACAAAAGAGCCGAGAAATTTTATCGGAAGCACGGTTTTAAAGATGACGGTGTTATGTTGGAGCTTTCCCTCTAGCTTTTAAGGAAAAATATTCATTCGTATAGTTTTACGCGCTTTTTGAGTTGTTTACCAACGTCTCCTAATCCTAGCTTGTTCAGCGTTGTTTTTGTTGGTATTCCCCGCTGGTCCCAGCCTCTTCTCTCGTAATACTTCTGCAACATAACATCATATTTTGCTCTATCAAGCTTCGCGCCTTTAAACGCGCCCTTGGTCAACGGTTCTTCAAACCATCTTGCAGGCGGAACATCCATTTCCCTGCCCCATTCCTTGCCATATTCACGTATCCAGAAGGCACGAATCAAGTTGAATACCCTATCAGCAATCACGTTCAAGTCATCCCAAGTCATCTGGAAGCCTGTTGCTGCATACAAAAACTTCGGATACCACTCAAGCTCAAAGCCAACCTCAACCCACGGAAGCCTACAGGTCGTCAAACACTCAAAAACGCCGCCACGAATACGTTGCAACTCAATGACTTTATCAACTTTCTCCTCACCATAGCTTTCCCTTCCAAACTTAACTTCCCAAGAGATAACCCAAGCATCCTTATGATGCGCCCCGGCAAGGCTAGTGCCATAAGATAAAGCCATGGCAGGAGCCGCGTGACAATCATAAGCCGAAATTTCCAGTCCCTTCACGTGCATGGCCCAACGGTTTGAACCTTTACCAATTTTTTCAGTTGCAAAGCGAACTCCCTCAGCGAGAATGCCACCTAAACCACGTTTATGAGCGATGTCTTCGATCAAGTCCCTGACCGCCTCATAATCACCCCAAGAAAACTTGTTATTAATGAGCTTCTTCTCCGAAGCTTCTATCGCGAAGCCAATAACATTGCCTAAAGAGATTGTGTCTAAGCCAAGTTCGTCGGCGATCCTATTGAGGGTGGCAACCTTTTTTAAATCGCCTAATCCTATGTTTGAGCCTAGCATAGCAACATTCTCATAATCAAGTTCTGATTCTTTTTTATCAGCGTCTTTAACAACATTGCCGCAAGTCATGTTACATTGTGGACATCCACGCTGGGAAGCCTTAATCTTCTCCATGGCGAATCCGCCTATAGCTTCAGCCTCTTCGAAGACTCCCTCGCTGTAATTACGCGTTGGGAGAACACTGTTTTCTTGGCTCCACTCGATGGTCGACATCGTGCCCTGCCGCTTCCAAAAAGCGTAGTTTGGCTTGGTTAAAATCTCTCTGTAGGTTTCAACGCCCAACTCCTTCAATTCCTTTGGATGAGCAGCAGACAAATCGCCATAACCAACTATGACGACAGCCTTCAAATTTTTAGAGCCCATAACTGCTCCTATCCCTGGTCTGCCGCCAGCTCTTCCCTCCTGAGAAACAACATTAGCGAACTTTACGAGGTTTTCTCCAGCTTGACCTATAGAGAGAACGCCAGCTGTTAGTCCATAAAATTTTCTAAGTCTGCCTTCAGCTTCGAAAGAATTTAAGCCCCACAAGTCTTCAGCATTAACAAACTCTATTTGCCGATCTTGGATCAGCAGAACACTTGGTTTTTCAGCTTTGCCTTCTACAACTATGGCGTCATAGCCAGCCTTACGCATCTGAACAGCAGCATTGGTTCCAACATTTCCGTCTCCATAACCGCCAGTCAAGGGACTCTTAGCTGCCACGACAAGTTTACCACTACTCGGGAGGGCAAAACCCGTTAAGGGACCAGCAGCGAAAACGAGCTTGTTCTCAGGCGACAACGGATCTGTTCCGGGTTTCAACTCACCCCAGAGAATTCTAGCCGCAAAGCCTCTTCCTCCAAGAAAGCCTTTAGCCATCTCAGCCTCATATTCTTGCACAACAGCTCTGCCTTTATCCAAGTTTACTCGCAATAACTTGCCATTCCAGCCGTACACAGTTATCCATCCTTCTCGGAAGAATTGAATATTGTGTGTTTATACGCTTAATAAATCTGATTATTAATTTTCCCCGTTCTACGCATTTTAAATTTCAAATCCAAACTTTAAGCTCGTTGATGCATAAATCACCGGATGCGGTGAAAGATTTAATAATCGTCAAAAGAAATCTAACTCGAAGCAAAAAGGGGAATGAAGCATTTTGAACAAAAATAGACCTAAAGTAGCAATCATTGGAGCTGGCAAAATGGGTGAAGCCATAATTTCAGGACTTCTCAAGTCAGGTGAGTACGAATCACAAGACATACAAGCCTTCGAAATCATCGAGAGCCAAAGCAAGTATATCAGCCAAAAATATGGCGTGAAATGCGCAGATAATGCAAAGAAGGCCGCGTCTTTCGCGGACATAACGATAATAGCTGTAAAACCCGGAGATGTAAAAAAAGCCTTAGAACAAATCGAACCCGCGACAAAACCGGGAAAAATAATCGTGTCAATTGCTGCTGGCGTCACATTGGAATTTCTCAGAAAACATTTGCCTGGGGATATCCCGGTTGTTAGGGTAATGCCCAACCTCGCATGCCTAGTCAGAGAAGCTATGATTGTGGTATGCCCGTCTGAAAACACAAAAAAAGAAGAACTTAAAATGGTAATGGATACGCTTTCACTTTTAGGACGCGTCATAACGCTAGACGAGAAATACTTGAATTTGGCAACAGGCTTGGTTGGAAGCGGACCAGCATACATATACTTAATCATAGAAGCCTTAGCCGACGCTGGCGTAAGGTTAGGCTTGCCAAAAGATATCTCCATACTGCTCGCTGCACAGACAACTCTCGGCGCAGCGAAAATGGTTGTCGAAACCAAGGAGCACCCGGCAAAACTTAAGGATATGGTCACAACACCTGCTGGCACAACAATTGAGGGACTCCTAGCGCTTGAGGAAGGCAAACTGAGAGCGATAATGATCGAGGCTGTAACAAAGGCAGCTCAAAGAGCAAGGGAACTCCAGCCAGCTTAGAAACCGCTGAAATGTTTATTTACTCCAAAAAATATTGAATCACAACCTAAAATTTCGTAGCATCCTGGGAGGAATATAAACGCCTAAGAATACAAAAGCAATCTCAACTCTATGGCTCATTGTGTTAATGTTAGTTTCCTTCACACTTGGTTCCATTGTATCGTATTTGTGGGTTATGGGAATCTACTATAAAATGCCGGAAAACGCTACACTGCTTGTGGTCACTAACGCAGAATTTGCAGTTGACAACGCAACGTACTTTAATGTAACAATTCTTAATCCATCAAACTCTGTTTCAGATGCAAACATAACAGCCATACACCTAAGCGTCGAAGGAAAAAATGAAACATACGATATAACAGATGTAGAAGTGTATGGAGTAACAGGCTCAGAACCTATAGATTTTCCCTATACAATTCGAAAAGGAACAGAACCAATTTTTAAATGTAATAAGAATTGGAGCAACTTTGCTGGAGAAACCGTAAGGATAGAACCCGCAGCAGCCAATGCCTCCACAAGAAGTTATTCATATTCCACACCAAACGTGAAGTTAAATGTAAAACCCAACTTTGATGAACAAATCTTTCAAAGCATAGAATATTTCAATTTAACAATAGAGAACTGGCAGGCTAAGCCCACAATAAATCTTACAATTTCAGAGATAATTGTTAATGATTCACCTGTGAATACTACTCAACCACTTCCATATGTCTTGTCACCCAACCAAACAGAGATATTCCGATGTGAGCGAAATTGGGAGGACTTAATGGGAGTTAATGTTACAATAACTGTAAAAACATTGGAAGGCTACGAATCAGTCTATGTAACAAACGAACTCCCAGGCGCCATTCTTTTCGTGGATGAAATCAACTTTGACTATGCAGATACAGCCTATTTCAATCTAACTCTCAGCAGTTCAGAGTATTCAACCGCAACTGCAATAATAAATAAAGTGAACCTAACATTAGCAGATGGAACAACGATGACGCTCAACACAACCCCTCCATTGCATATTATACCAATACCCATTCCGCCAAACCAATCATCAACTATCAAGTGTCTGGGTTGGGACTGGAATATGTCTCGTAACGAAACAATCACGGTTACGGTTTACACTGAGCAGGGCTTCACCGCACCCAGCAAAACCGTAACAACACCTCCCGCCATTGTTTGGAATATAACCGATGTCAAGTTTGATTTAGATGACATAGAACACTTTACGCTGAATGTGACAAACATGCCATGCTCTCTTAACGCGGTTAATGCCACAAAGATAGAGTTCAATCAGAATTCGACAGACATGAATCCTACATTAATAGCCGCGGGCGAACAAGCGACTTTTAATTGTGGATTTAACTGGTCAAGCTTCGCCGGACAAGACATCACAATTACAGTTCACGTCACGTATGACGAAAATGAATCATCGATTTCATATGCTCTAAAGTTACCGTATCTTAAAATAAGGAATGTATCATTTTTCAATTTCCCGCTTGGAAACCCCTATGCAAACGTTACAATCTATAACAGCGAGTTTTCCAAAATTAACGCAAACATAACAAGGATGTTTATCCAAACCGATAATGAAACATCACCTATTGATGGAACAATAACGAGCCCGAGGATAAGCTCAGAAGGATATCAGCTCGTCATAGGGGCAGAAGTGACGATAGTTTGTCCATGGGACTGGAGTCCGTACTTTGGTAAATATGTAACAGTTATCGTGCAGACCGCTGATGGATACCAAGTGTCAATGGCATTGAAAGTTGAATAACCCTTCCACAATCTTTATTTTTCCCTCAGACAAAGCCTAAGCTCTAGAAAGTGATAACTTTGACCACCGTAAAGGTCACTGAAAGAGTACGCACCATAGAATATGCTATCCGCGACGTTATTGTCTATGCAAAGCAGCTTGCGAAAACTGGCAAAAAAATTTATTATCTCAATCTAGGAGACCCTGTGGCATTCGATTTTGACACACCGCTACATGTTAAGCAAGCCTTAGTTAAAGCTGTTGAAGAAGGAGCAAACGCTTACTCACCCTCTGAAGGATTGCCGGAGCTTAGACAAGCCATAAGCCAGAAGGAAAAAAGAGTTAACAGCGTTGATGTTTCTGCTGACGATGTGATCGTCACCTCGGGGATTTCTGAAGGCATCCAGATGGTTATGGCTGCACTCATTGATGTTGGTAGTGAGATTCTTCTTCCGGGACCAACTTACCCGCCATACATTTCCTATGCAAAGTTGTTCGGCGGAAAACCGATTACATACGAGACTGCTGAGGAAAGCGGTTGGCAACCGAATATTGATAATTTAAGAAGCAAAATTTCAGACAAAACTCGAGGAATCGCAATTATCAATCCGAACAATCCTTGCGGTGCACTTTACGAAGAGAAAGTTGTAAGGCAGATATTAGACATGGCAGGCGAGTACGGCATCCCAGTTTTGTCGGATGAAATCTACGACCAGATAATATACGAGAAAAAGTTTGTTAGCACCGCTAAATTGGCCAAGGATGTCCCGGTAATAGGGTTAAATGGCTTTTCAAAAGCATATTTAATGACTGGGTGGAGACTCGGCTACGTATATTTCCGTGACCAAAAAGGTCGACTGCAAGAGTTAAAGCAATGCATCGAAAAAGAAGCAAGGATAAGGCTATGCGCAAACACCCCGGTCCAGAAAGCCGGAGTGATGGCTCTAAATGGTCCACAAGACCACATAAAGGATATGGTTGAAAAGCTTAGGCGGAGAAGAGACTATACATGGAAAAGGCTGAATGAAATTAAGGGGATAAGCTGCACAAAACCTGAAGGAGCATTTTATGTATTTCCAAAAATTCATGCGGTAGGGTCGAAGTGGAAAACAGACATGGAATTCGTTTTAGATCTCTTGAAGGAAACCGGCGTGCTTCTAGTACATGGGTCCGGATTTGACCCTGCTTATGGTGCGGGACACATTAGAGGAGTTTTCCTTCCACCCATTGAAACGCTTGAACAGGCTCTTAACGAAGTTAAGCGTTTCATGGAGAATAACAGATAGTCAAATGCGGTCGACTCTGCATCATCTATACCACGGATGCAAGTAGTTGGAAGGCTTTCTCCTCTATTTCCGCACATTCCGTTATTTTCAGTTGGGCCTTAACCAAAATGTCTTTAACATTATCTTGCTGTGCTTCACTCGCTACGAGAAGAATCCTTGCTATCTCTGTCCAGATGTCAGCCGATTTCATCATCAAATCGCGTGCTTCTCTCAGAATTTTTGCGCGAAGCACACCGTAAGCCTCTTTTAAGAAACGAGAGTACATTCTTCTAAAGAGACCACCTCCTGTGCCAGCTTCTTCTATAAAAGCGTAGTCGAGAAAAAGATTCAGCTTGAGCATTGGGATTTGGGCCTTAAATTGAATAGGGTCGTAGACTGTGCCCCGTATGATGTCAGGCCATTTGACAACTTGATTCGCGAAATGTCTTATTCCCTTTATGCCCAAATTCTTGATTGGAGGGTTCAGAAAACGCTCTGCATTGGTTTTTATGGCTGTTTTGATGGCTTTCTCCAACGGTATCAAATCCTTTGGAAAGGCAAAGGTGGCCCAAGCGTTTCTGGGAGGAAATGGTTTAAACGTGGAGCTTCGCGCTTCTTCCAAGTTCTCAAGAGAGGTGGCGAAAAGTCCGTCTTCCCTCCGCTTTACCTCAATCTTTTTGTTACGGACGTCTGTGACATAGGCCTCTCCTCTCTCTTCGTCATATCCAGCAAGAACGATCGCGTGACCACCGAAGTGACCCGTCTTACCTCTCCAGTAGTCGAGGTAGAACATGTCAACCTGAAGCATCACAGGAACATCGTTATCGATCAGCTCCTTGACAGCTTGCCACGCCTTTTTTGCGCTTGTCGTGGTTCTCTTCTCCCATTTAATCCCGAGTATCCGACATATGTCTTCTATTCCTTTGCTACCCAGTCCACCGACGAATATTGGAGGCACGGCTCCTTTCGTGGGCCAATAAACAAAGCCCAAGCCGCAATTTAACCCGAAAACCATGTCCTCGCTAAACTTGTGACCATGAAACTCAAAAACATCTCTAAGTGATGTGGACCCGCAATGAACACCTGGTCTGTGGACAAACCCTTTAACCATTTTTCTCATAATCTCACTATTTTTGGATAATCATTAATAGCTTGTCTAGTGTGTGCGTTTTCTACTTTCTTTGACAGCGCTCGATCGCGCTCTCAAGATTGATCCAAGCTTCTTTAGGATGACACGCGTTTGGAGACTTATCTCCAAATTTTACTGGTAAATGGATGTTCCCTCTTGTGGGTTCCGAACTAGCTTTAAGAATTCTTCTATCAATCCTTTAGTTATTGAACCGGGGGTTCCATCGCCTATTTGCCTTTTGTTTATCTCTCTTACAGGCACTATTTCAGCAGCTGTTCCCGTGAAGAAAACTTCATCTGCATTAAACAATTCATAGGGTGTTATGTTCTTTTCTATAACTTCGTATCCTAACTTTCGGGCAAGTTTTATGACCGCACCCGCGGTTATTCCAGGCAATGCGCCCGTATAGCTTGGCGGGGTGAATAACCTTCCGCTTTTCACTATGAATATGTTTTCTGCTGCCCCTTCGCATACGAAGCCATTCTTGTCTAGGCATATTGCTTCGTCAACGCTGTTTATGTTTGCTTCAATTTTTGCCATTATGCTGTTGAGGTAGTTGAGGGACTTTATCTCGTGGGTTGTTGCGTCCACAGGGTCTCTTTTAACCCACGAGAGCATAGCTGTAACGCCTTTTTCCTTAGCCTCGCTTTTGTGTAATTTTATCGTGTCTGTTATCACAATTATTGTCGGTTTTATACACTTCCTAGGGTCCACCCCAAGGTCTCCCATGCCTCTTGTGACTACTAGGCGAATGTATGCGTCTTTCAAGTTGTTTTTCCGCAGAGTTTCCAGCACTATTTGTATCATCTCTTCCTTTTTTAATGGGATTTGCAGCATTATCGTGTGGGCTGAACGGTAAAGTCTGTCAATATGCTCTTTCAGTTTGAAAACCACGCTGTTGTAGGCGCGAATCCCTTCAAAGATGCCGTCTCCGTATAGGAGCCCGTGGTCATAAACCGAGACTTTTGCCTGCGATTTTGGATAATATTCCCCGTCTATGTAGACAAGAAGTTCTTTTTCCAATGGTTTTATCCCTCAAACTAGAGAGATTAGTTTATTCAATTAAGGTTTGATATATTTTTTGCAAAAATTCGGTTGTTTTTACCATTGTTAGCCGTAGAATTGTGGTCTTTTTGTAAGGTGTTTTGGTAGGGGAAGCGGCTTGAAGGGCTTACCTTTTACTGTTTCTTCAATCTCGCTTACAAGTTCCTCAAGTTTCATTTTGCGTATTTCTCTAGCTTTTCTATCCCTTACTGCAAGAACACCAGATTCAACTTCCTTTTGTCCCACAACAATGATGTAAGGAACCCATTCCATTTCTGCCTCCCGAATTCTCTTCTGTAAGGTTAATGCTCGATCGTCAATATCTATACGTATGCAATTGGCCTCTATTTCCCCAGCCAGTTTTTCCGAAGGTTCAAGGAATTTGTCTGACATTGGGATTATGCGCGCTTGTGATGGTGAGAGCCACAATGGAAGCATTGGCGGTTTGCCGCTTTGTTGTTCTTTGTAAGCTTTTTCCAATAGCGCGTATACACATCTTTCAATTGCCCCACTTGGGGAACAGTGCAAAATTAGTGGATAATGTCTTTCGCCCTTTTCATCAACATAGGTTATGTCGTATCTTTTTGCGTTTTCAACGTCTATTTGGTCTGTTGAGAGGGCTGCAGCCTTATCCTGATTGTCCACTAAATTGAAGTCCCATTTCAGCCTAAAATAGAAAAAGGGTTCCTTCCACATCTCAACTAAGACAGGTCTGCCAAAGATTTTTGCTAAATAAGCTATGAACTCTCTGTTTTCTTCGTAGAAGTCGTTTGTGAAACGTATTGCTCCCTCATAGTCATCTTTTGATAATCCTATTCCTTCCAAGATTTGTATGCATAGCTTGAATCTTGTTACAAACTCTTTTTTGGCCTGTTCGAGGTCTGTGCAGAAGGCGTGGCAGTCTGGCATTGTGAAGGCTCTTAGGCGTCTTAAACCAACAACTTCGCCGCTTTTTTCCCGCCTGAAACTGTAGTGGGTTAATTCGTAAATTTTCAGTGGCATGTGCTTATAGGAGAACTGGGCATCATGAACTATCAGGAACTGTCCGAAGCATGCGGCAAAGCGCAGAAAAAGTTCCTTATCCTCTGATTTTAGCAGGTATTGCCTCGCTGGGAAACGATTTATGTAGTCTGCTAGGCTTGGGTGTTGAAAATCATACATAACTGGAGTTTCAACTTCCATGGCGCCGTACTCTATAATTTTGGCTGTGACAAACTCTTCAAGCAAAGATTTGATCAGCCGACCTTTCGGATACCAACGGATGTTTCCAGGGTCGCTTCCAAGTTCATAATCGGCTATTTCTAGTCTCTTCATTAAAGGCACATGCGGCGGCATTTGTTGGCTTGCCCTTACCTTTGTTATTTCATATTTTGCGAATCTTTCGAGGTTTTCGTTTCCTTTGAAATTGAATTCTTTGACTGGAACTAATTTTCCGTCTTGTTGAAGAATGTACCAGAGTGACTCCAGTTTTTCCTCGGCTTTCACAGCTTCAGAAACCTTTTCCTCTTTTTTCTCCTTTATTTCGGCTGACAGGATTACGCGGGATTGTTCTGCGAGCGGATGCCCTTTTATTGATATTGTGAATTGTTTGTTCCAGCCGAATGGAGCACGGTATGTTTCTATGCCTTTCTCCTTTGCGTGGGCTTCCATGGCTTTGACTGTTTTTAGTGCGTCTGTCGGCTTCGCCAGGTTACTGCTCAAGTGTGCGTAGGGATAGATTAAAATTCGGTTCACCTTCAGCTTTTCGAGGAAGGCGGAAACTTCGTCTATGGCTTTTTTGGCTACCGTTATATCATCGCCTTCCTCAACCGCCGTGAACAACACGACGATTTCTTCTAGTCGCACTTCTTTCTTTTCGGCTTCTTCAGCCATGGCTATTTCTTTTTGGATAGGTTTGTACTCGATGAAGTTTGAGTGTAACTGTAATATTCGCATGGAACACCGCCTCTTGTTTAGCCTTTATATCGCCACTTCTCAAGCATCTTCTCTTTTTTCGTCTTCTTCTTATACTCTTTATAATGTTCCTTGCATAGATAGGCACGCCTTTCGCCGCCAACGTTTAACCCAGCGGACTTAACCATTTCACTTGAAAGCGAACGGATGGCATCTCCGCCGCAGCCGGATACGCTACACTTTACCCCTTTGCCAACACGTCCCAAGTGTTAACGCCTCTCAAATGCATGTGCTTTAACGCAATAGAATACACTTCATCCCTTAATTTCTTTTTCATAAAGCAAACGCGCTCTTCTGTATACTTCTACCTTCTCGCCTAAAAATGTGGGGCCAACAGCCTCCACAACAAGCGAAGCAACCGCCGAACCAACACATGCACACCGCAGAGCATCTTCACCACGAACATATTCAGCTAGAAAACCACCAATAAAAACGTCTCCAGCTCCTGTTGGGTCAACGACCTTCACAGACCTGTAAGCCGGAATGTTATATAGGGTTTCTTCCATGGAAAGCACTGCACCCTCCATCCCTGAGGTGACAATGACTAATTCAACGCCGTAGTTATGAACAGCCTTTACGGCTGAACTAAGGTCTGATAGGCCTGTCACAGCTTTAATTTCTTCTGAGGATGACTTGTAAATGTTAACGAGTTCTAATATGCGTTCGTCTGTTAGCGAACCGTGAGTAACGTTTCCGTTCTGGTCAAAATTTCGCACCAATCCCTGCGGGTCAAGAGACAAAACTTCAGCACAATTTCTCAGCTTCTCTGCTACATCGTAGGCTATTTCGCCAGCTATTGGACCGATGTGGACAGCTTTGGCGCTTAAATACTTTGGCAAATCATCAACAGTTATGGGTGGTGCTCTGCTCTTCAGCTGCAAACTTCTACTCGATAAGTCACTACGGTATTTCAGCTCGAAACGCGTAGTGCGCACATTCTCAACTTTAACCACTCCAGACAAATCGATGCCCTCTTGCCTAAGCCACCACAAATAAGCCTCTGGAAAATCACCGCCAACCTTGGAGACAACAGAAACCGTTGCATCCAAACGCCTAGCGGCAAAAGACACATAAGCCACAGAACCACCTAAGACGACAAAGGGCGTTTGTCTGTCTGGAAGAAAGATGGAATCTATAGCAAAATGACCCACCGAAATTACGTCAAACACGTGCAAATTTGCCTCCAACGCAGATATTATGAAAAACTGAGCTTAAAAACTAGGAACATGATTTACACTAAGACCCTTTCCATTAATTTTTTATTTACTGCCAAGACTTGAGGATCACCAACTCATCTGCAGCAAATTCTCAAGCGTACGGCGAATAAACCGCCTAACAATAAAAGGCAAAACCATAGCAGAACTGGCACTACAAAAGAAAAGGGCTCTCACCGAAACAGAAGTCAGCGGAGAGGAACTGCAAGAGGCAAAAACGTGGATTGGAAGAGACACAAAACGCCCCTGGTAAACAAATTCATTTCAAGCCGAAAGTGTCCGCTGTCTTAGCTGTTCTTAACGGATTTCTGTGGGCTTAGCCTACATAGTGAGCCAAGGAAACATAACGGCAACAATCATATGGTTCGCCATAACAACAGGCGCAACAGCAGGACTAAGCTACTACAAAGAAAAACAATAATTAATTCTCTCCAAGGCTTCCCTTCACTATCTATTGTTTCAGCCTTACACAAGTATTTTGAGTTGTTCGATTTTGTTAGCTAAGGCAGAATAGAGATAATCTAGAAGGTGATGAACCTGAATATTACTGAAACCGGATTACTTAGAATATCATCTGTCTATTTCTTTCGCCGGGTTTGCCGCGTTCTTTTTGAAGCTTTAAGTATTTTTTGCATGGTTTCCAATTCGTTTGCTACAGCGTCATAAAGTTCGTCTAATTTATTCTTCCAATCGTCAAGCCCAACCATTTCAAGCGCCAATTCATCGATTGATTTCTGAATTTTGTCGTGTGTTCTAATTCTTTGATAAAGTGATTGGACATCGAGTTTTTCAATTTCAGCGAAGAGTTTCAGGGCCTTGCCCATGTTTTCATTGCTTAAATTCTTTATGTCAGGAACATGAATGTGAGCCCATACCTGATTGCTATGTAAAGTGACCCATGCGCCTTCAGTTTCTGCCATAAATGCAATTAACTGGATGAAAGACAAAATGCTATTCAAGTAAACCACGAGCGCCTTTCCCTTTTCGGTATCAGCGACTTGCATATTGAGTAGTGCTGATGTGGTCCCTATGATTTTGTTCTTTGAGTAGAAAGTTAACCAATAAAGCTCAGGTGATGACAGTCGAATCTTTCGTACTAAAAGGAAATTACCAGCAAGGTCACCATAGGCGCTTTTGATATCCTTTGTAGCCTCAAACATATTAGTCGGTGGCAACAAATCTGTCAACTTCAGCACATCATTGGGTAAAATATTTGGGTTAACTATTGCGAACTCCTCTTCGTTAGTTACATTAATGTGTCTGACCTGGCTGTAAGTTCTTAAAGAAGGAACAGTCGCACTAATGGGGATTGTAATTGACATTTTTGCTCTCCTCAGCTTTAAATGCACGCCATTTTCGACTACTTTATCAAATAGTAGCGCGACGCTTGGGCTTCTTGCGCCATACCTGCCTACAAATAGTTTCCTACAAAACTTCTCGAAGCCTTTAGTTTTGTGCTGTCCTGGATTGTATACTCTGATTCTAATTAAGTGCTCCTTTTCCAAATCATTAAGGGTCGGCTTATCACGCATTCGCTCTAAGAGCTGAAGAGCGAGCACATTAGCTTCAACAGTGTTGAAGCCTACAAGCGGTTTTAGATTGTCAATATGCCTTGCTACAAGGTCTTGAGAGTTAAACACTTTCAATACTTCCAAGTCAGCAATGCTAAGCATTGTATCAGAAGATGAGGTAAACTCTTGAACTTTATTGGCCAAGTTTCCCAATTGATTTCGAAGTTCTGAGAGCTTTTTCTTCAGAATAATCACGATAAGCGGTTTTGGAGTCTTGCCTTTTCTAAACACAATCAAATAGTCACGGTAGTGTGCAGCTTCACTGAAAGCGACCTCGGCTGCACTTCTAACCAGATATTCCAGTGTATATCCATGCGTGTGAAGATAATTTCTGACGCTTTTGGCAGAGCGCCCTACGAAAAACTCTTCTGGAATTACCACCGCTAAAACTCCACCTTCTTTCAAAAGGTTGTCAGCAGGAACAACAAAGTAAGCCCAATAGCCAGTTTTACCTCGGACTTCAGGCACTAGTTTCTCTAATTTGCTTATTTCATCGGGTATTCTTTCTCTCCTCGTAAAAGGAGGGTTCATTATCACTACATCAAAATCTTTTGGTACTCCTATGCCAGTCATTGTTGTAAGCCATTTATCGAGGGTTTGTTCAACGGTTGGCGGATCTGATTCTACTTGTAGGGGTTTGACCATAGTCTCTACACCGTCACGGCTGTAAACGTTGGGTTCGACCCTGACTCGAATGTTCTGAGATGTTAGATTTGTTGTAGTCATGTGTGCGGCGAAGTGCATCACATCTACGCCATAAATATCCTCTGTTATGAACTTCTTGTGTAATTCATCCTTCTTCATCGGTGGAGCAAGCTGAGATTTTCTGTGATAAGACTCAACCAGTAATGTGCCCGAACCACACGCGGGGTCAAGCACTTTAGCGTCCCATTTATCAACCGCTAATGTAGCAAGCAACTTTGCGGCTTCAGGTTTTGTATAAAACGCACCCAGATTCTTCCTTGTTTCAGGCGGAATTGTCTCATGGTAGAGCCTACCAAACAAATCTTCTCTTATGTGCTGGGGGCGTAGAGCCTTAAATTTAGATACAAGCTTTGCTGTAGAGTAAACTATTCTCAAGTCTTGTGTTTGCATTAGAAATGGAAAGAGGTCAAGTCCAAATATTCGCGGGTACTCTGATCTAACTTTCTCAAATAATTTGTCGAGCACACTTAACAAATCATCTGGAGGGCGAATGGGATTTACGTCTGGCAGCCTATCATAACCCAATTTCTCCGATAGAACCTGATAAAAAAGCAATTGATTTGCCAAGATGTAAGCCGTTATATCCGCAATGTATAATTTCGCTTCATTTTCCGTAATTCCAGAAACATCCTCAAGCAAACTCTTGTAAATGTCAAACCTACCAATAACAGCCATAGCACTGTCCAGAACAGGTTTCTCAACAAGATGCGACCTTAAATACGCAGCAATTTCACTGATAGACCCCCTAGCAATATCAACAACTAAATCATAGTTCACCCTCGGAGTCTTAGTTCTCAACCAATCTTGAAAATGACTTGTTACCAAGCTGGCGAGGCTATCCAGTGTTGTTAAGTCTTTTCTGTCAGCCAGCCACTCAGTCAGAATGGTTGCAGAAACTTCAAGGTTAGGATACACCCTTTCAAGTTCGGTAGGAGGTATATCACGAACATAACTAGGGAACAACAAAGCCATGGCATGTGGCGTTTTTAGCATGAGCGCTTTAGCATAAGCGTCTACCAAAGCTTCCTCTCGTTTAGTCTCCATGTCAATCTTTACTTCAGAAACAACCCTTGAACCGTCGAATTCAATTATTAAATCGGGCTCTTTTCCCTCAACCCCAACCTGAGTGACATACCTACAACCATACTTACCAAAAACCCTACCTATATAATCGTAAAGAGTTCTCTCCCTGACCCTCGCTGACAAGGTATATCAGTCCATTACCTTAATAACTTCAGTTCTATTAATTAATGTTGATGTAGCAGATTTGAGGTGTTAGAGATTGTCTATAGGAAGTGAGGCTCGATTAGAGATTAGACCCCAGAGATACAGACTTGCACTTGTACTTCGAACTCTATTTTTCCCCTTTACGTACCCTGATGTGGCTGAGTCGTTAAAGAAGAGGGGTTATATTATCCCACCACTGCCGCCTTTGCCCCGCGGTCCGCGCATTTACATAGGTGGGCGTATCGCTATGAAAGATGATTGCACGGTAGATATTGATGATAGTCGAAAACTTATTGCCTGTGAAGGAAGCTCCATTCAAACTACTTTAAATACTTTCAAAGAACTGGTGGTCGCAGCAAAGGAGGATTTCTACGTAGACTTGGATAAGGAGACGGACTACTTAGAGCTACTGGCCGACATCGTAGTAGTGACGGAGAAAAATCCTATGGAGTCTATTGAAAGAGTGTTTGAAGAAAATAACTATCTGAAAAGGGCAAACGAAATTTTGAATATCGATTCTTCAATTTACACGTTTGGCGTTGCTATCAAAGGTGGAAACCCAGCAAGCAAAAAATGGTTGGACATAAGATTTGAACCCCGCATTACCATGCCGACTCGCGGTTACGACGTCCACATTGTGTATAGAGATAGCGATATCAGCAAAGTTTTAGAATTTGCAAGTAGGGTTAATTTAAACATAGAAGAATTGATCAAACAAATGGAGGAAGCATCGTGAGTCGCCACCAAGAGACCCATCCGCTAACCATGAGATTTCCTCGACTACCCGTACGAGCAATAAGGGTGACTGAAAGAGAAGAATACGAACTCGAGCTTGGACCAGAACACATTCAAGAAATAATTTACAGATTATTTCCAGATCTATCCACCCTATTAGGAGAACAAGCGCTAAAAATAGCGAAATTAGAAGAACGACTGGAAGAGTTAGAAAAGGCTTCGGATGCAACAAAAAAACTTTCTATAGAACAACACAAAATGCAACTTCAAGACATGATTTGCAAGAAATTAAGGGAACTGTTGGAAAGGGAGTATAAGGGCAAATACGTAGCGATCACATATGACGGGAGGATTGTTGCGTTTGCTGATACAGATATTCAGTTACTACAAGAACTCGAAAAGATCGACTACCCAGCAGACCAGATTTTCTTACATAAAGTAGGCTCCCGAGCTATCACTGGCTGGCTGTAGATGAATCGGAAACCGATCGTAAGAAGTGGCAAACCATACCCCTTTTTACGTACTACCGTTGTTGTTGCTAACCCGCTCACTGGAAGACAAGTGACATTAAACGAGAATTGTATGGTAGATACAGGGTTTGACAAAGATGTTTTTGTGGCAGGATATCATACTTTGGAAATCACTCAACTTGGCTTGCGACTGTACGACGTGAAGATTACATTAGCAGACGGAAGAGAAGTTATGGGTAAATCATGTTTTGCCAGAGTTGAAAAAATAGCTGAGTTTGAGTTTCCGCGTCCAGGTATAGAAATCAATCTACTCTGTTATGGAGAGCCAAAAAACTCACTACTAGGTTTAAGACTTTTAAGTCGGTGGATTGCAGAGTTTCACGGTCCAAAGCATCTTTTAACTCTATTTGAACCAAACGTTTCTTGACGCATCAACGTCGCGCACTAACTCATTACACATTTCTCGGTAGCAATTACAAGTGTTGTCGCGCGCATTTCCTTTTTCGTACAACCCCAAGCTTCTCGTAGAAAACCTGTAGTGCCCAGCCTTTGCCCACCTTCTCAGCTGCTTTTTGTCCTATTAAGCGGTCTAGCTTCTTGTTCATGCGTCTTATGCGCTGACTTACATTCCAAGGCTTAAACCTATACTCTTTCAACAGATGGGCTATGTCTCTTGGCAATATACATACGATCCAGCATGATGCAGCTCCTCTATTATGGCTCGGTCAACCTCATCCATGCAAGCCACGTCCTCCACATGTTCCTGGTCAAAAAGAAACTCGTGCTCCAAACCCATTAACAACATACCGCTGAGTAACCTTCAAAGCGTTCAACTCACGCCTAACCTCACGAAGAAGATGAACAATATACACAAAAGCCCTACCACGTTCAAGTTTTGGTTCAATCTATTTATAGGGGGGATAAACACTCCGAGAGCAAAAGAGCTCACCAACCCTTCCGCAAACGAAAATAGGTGTAGATAAATCAAAAACAACCGTCGATAATTTTTATTGTCAAATAAGGTCCCAGTCTTAGGTCAAAAACCCACCTCTACCACGCTAAAGTGCACCCACTAAACGCTTTATGACTGAAGAAGAAGGATGGCTTTGGCTAAGTCTCCTTGGCATTCTTCCAGTGCTTTTCGGGCTTCTTCTAGGCTTTTGCCTGTTTGGTCCGCCACAAGCCTAACATCCTCTTCAGGTATTGCTAATTTGCGTTCTGCAGCTTTCTCAGCTATTTTTCCGCCTGTTACTTGGAAGATTTTTTGTCCTTGAACTTCGAGTATTGCTACTTCTGGTTCTGCGATAATAACTTCCTTGTCAGGTGTCTTAATAATAACTTCTTTAACGTCTTCGATTGTGCCCATGCTCATGCCCATGCGCTGCATCATGCGCCTTGCTTCACGAGGGCTAACGCGTCTATGCATAAAATCACCCCTTCCTTCACCTAAAAGTAACTTTCAAACTTCATATACTTAACCTTCTTGCAAGCATCCACGTCTAACCTTAACAGCAACACCACTCTTGAAGGCTTCCATTTCTTCGCCCGACAAGACAGCCCGTCCAACAGCCAAAACATTGCCAGCCTCATCAACGACGATAACTTCGTCTTTTGGGCGAATCCTGCCATCAGCTTTTATGACGTGAACTGCGAAAACGTCGCCGCCCTCAGCAATAAACTTTGAAACATCATTTCGAATAGCGACAAAACATTTCGCAGAACATGCATTCTCAACAATTCGTTTCGCACCCGCAACACTTAGAGAGAATAAGCCATCTGTTGGGCGGAGAGTCGCAAGCCTCTTACCACCCAGGTAAACGTAACGAATCCTGCCAGTTCTTTTAGAACAAAGGATTTCAACGTTTTCCGGAAAAAGCTTGACGCCTACCCCTTTTCCAAACTGGTAATCCGCTACACTTCTAATCCGCCTAAGGTCATCTTCCAAGGTTACGCACCATTAACCAGCATACTTGCAATTCGACAACTATAAACACAACCAAATAAATAAAAACAGTTTAGGTGAGTGCCAACAATTGCGATGCGAAGTCTGCGGACACAAAATCTACGGCAAACCATACAAGGTCATAATTGAAGGGGCAAAACTAACAGTATGCAATGAATGCTCAAAGCATGGAAAAATCGTCTGGGAAGAGCCAAAACCTAAACCCGCAACGCCAAAACCCATAAAAACGCTTCCACAAGTAAAAATCCAAAGCAAAAAACCACTAGAAACAACGGTAGATGCAACCCAAGAACTAGTAGAAAACTTCGACTCGAAAGTAAGACAAGCAAGGGAAAAGCTGGGACTTTCCCACAAAGAACTAGGGAAAAAAATAAACGAAAAGGTATCTGTTCTCAAAAAAATCGAAACCGGAAAAATGACGCCGAACAACATACTTGCAGCAAAACTTGAACATACCTTGAAAATCAAGTTGCTCGTTCCAGCCTCGAAGGAAAAAATTCCGCAGATAAATATCCCTAAACCATCAAGCCGCGAACTAACCCTAGGAGACTTAATTCAGCTAAACAAGAAGGGGGATCAAACAGAACGAAAGCCATCATAGTCCAACGCCGACAATCCTTTGAGCCATCAAGCCTAGAAGAGCTCAAGAACCTGGCGGAATCCGCAGGATACGCGGTGGTTGGCAGAATAGAACAGGTTAGAGAGCCAGACTCCCGATACCAAATAGGCGCTGGAAAAGTGGAAGAACTTGCACGGCTTGTAAAAGAAACAGGCTCTCAAAGAATAATTTTTGATAACCCGTTAAAACCCGTTCAAGCCTACAACTTGGCGAAGGCCACAGGCGTCGAAGCAATCGACCGTTTCCAGCTAATCCTTGAAATCTTCATAAGAAGAGCCACCACAACAGAGGCAAAACTGCAAATCCAACTCGCAAGGCTAGGATACGAGCTGACACATGCAAAAGAAAAAGTGAGACTGGCAAAGAAGGGAGAACAACCCGGATTTATGGGGCTCGGTGCATACGAAGTTGATGTCTACTATGAAGCTGTGAAGAGACAGATACATTCAATACGAAGAAAGTTAAAGAAGATTCGGGGAAAACGGCTTTTGCACCGCGAACGAAGAGCGGAGCTAGGTTTTTCGTCAATTTCTTTAGCTGGATACACAAACGCTGGAAAAAGCTCGCTGTTTAATGCTCTCACGGAAGAAGAAGTCCCAGTAGATGCTTCTTTATTTACAACGCTCTCTACAACAACTAGGCTTGTGGAATTCTCAAAGAAGAAGTTTCTGTTAACGGACACGGTTGGCTTCATAGACCGTTTACCACTAACTTTGATAGAGGCGTTCCATTCAACTCTTGAAGAGACCGTATACTCAGACCTAATACTTCTGATAGTAGACGTAAGCGAGCCGATGGTCCTCGTTGAGAAGAAACTTTCAATCTGCCTAGAAACAATAGAACGCATAGGAGCAGCCAGCGTCCCAATAATAACAGTCCTAAACAAAATCGACCTACTACCAGAAACAGAAATTCAACGAAAACTCGAAAGCATGAAAGAGAAGGCACCAAACCCCATCCTCATATCAGCATTATACAAAACCAACATTGACGCACTAAAGCAAGAAATACTAAAAAAGCTTGAAAACTACGTTCGAGCCTCATTCACCATACCATTAACAAGTGAAGCCATGTCATTTATATCATGGCTATTCAAAAGCACAGACGTACAAACAATCAATTATACGAACAACTTTGCGCACATAATTTTTGAAGCAACACCGTGGTTCGCAGAGAAAGTAAAAAACCGTGTAGAAGAATTTAATGGAAAATTTGAGAAAATCTAAGCAAAAATCCTAATGAAGGGAAAAAATGCCAGAAATATTTGTATTACGGTGGGGCCACAGACCACAAAGAGACGCAAGGCTTACAACACACGTCGCATTAACAGTACGGGCATTAGGAGCCACAGGATTCATACTATCAGACATAGAAGACGGAAAAATTAAGGAGACAATCGAAAAACTAACAAAAAACTGGGGAGGCCCATTCTTTTTTGAAATGGGGACTCCTTGGAAAAAAGCTGTAAAAGACTGGAAAGCCAGAGGCGGAATAGTTGTCCACTTGACAGCATACGGAGAAAACATCCAAACAAGCGACATTTTACAAAGGATTAAGAATTCTCGAAAAGACATTCTAGTTATTGTCGGAAGCCAAAAAGTTCCAAAGGAATTTTTCTCGAATGCAGTCTCTGATTTCAATGTGGCAATCGGGAATCAACCTCACTCGGAATGTGCAGGCCTTGCTGTTTTCCTAGACCGCTTTTTCGGGGGAAAGGAGTTGACAAAAAGTTTCTCTGATGCAAAAATAAGAATAATCCCTCGGAAAAGGGGGAAGGAAACGGTTAGAAATTGTTAATTTCCGACTCAGATTTCATAAAGAGATTTAAATTAAAGCCTTAATATATAATATACGTAGATGAGAACTGTGTTCAACAGTTGAGCAAAAGGGTAACCATGTTATCAACAATCGACGACACAACATTAACAAGGGTTGCAGAAGCGTTAGGTGAAGAAGAGGCTGTTAAATTAATTGGAATTCTTAAAAACTCAGATGAGATAACGGACGACGAAATAGCAAACAAAACAGGTGTAAGACTGAATTCTGTTCGAAAAATCCTCTATAAACTTTATGACCATTCCCTTGTAAGCCTGAGAAGAACACGCGACCCAAAAACTGGATGGTTCATATTCCATTGGAAACTGCAACCGGACCAGCTGGAAGGCTTCATATTAAGCCAAAAACGCCGAGTGCTCGAAAAGCTTAACATTCGATTGGCATACGAGAAAAATCATGACTTCTACTACTGCTATATGCCGGGATGCAAACGAATTCCATTTGAAGAAGCGGTGGAGCTTGTCTTTCGATGCCCCACATGCGGAAAACCGCTAATGCACTATGAAAACGAAAAAATCATTCAAGCATTAACAAAAAAAGTCGAACAATTAAGGAAGGAACTGGGTGAGTGAAAAGCTTCCACCAAGAGAGCAAGCGTTGCAATTCCTCCATCAAAGTGGATGCTCAAGATATGTGATAAGGCATTGTGAGACAGTAGCTGAACTTGCAGTGAAAATCGCAAAAGCCTGTAAAGGAAGAGGATTAGACGTTGATTTAGGACTTGTAGAAATTGGAGCCCTCCTACACGACATTGGTCGCTCAAAAACCCACACAGTCCATCACGCCGTTGTGGGAGCAGAAATCGCAAAATCACTAGGCTTACCAGAAAACCTCATCTCAATAATAAAAAGGCATGTTGGCGGCGGAATAACAACAAGAGAGGCAAAGAAGCTGGGATGGCCAAAAGACGTTTACGTTCCACAAACGCTCGAGGAAAAAATTGTCTCGTACGCGGACAAACTAATTGAGGGTGCACGACGAGTACCAATAGAAAGAACCATAGAAAATTTTTCTAAAGAGCTACCATTCTCTGCTATTGTAAGGATAAGAAGGCTACACGAGGAAATGTTGGCTTTAATTGGCGACTGCAAATGCCAACTCTGACATTACTCACAAAAGTCTACAACAATTTTCAACTAAAACTCGTTGACAAAAATTTAAAGTCCATACTTAAGGGCTTGAGGGTTGAAGCGAAAATCTGCGGAGTTACCTCCCGCGGATGGATGCAAATAGCCCTTTCTGGCGAAGACGAAACAGTGGCGTTACGCTATGTGACCGATGAAATAGGTGCATGCCCAACCACCCTAGAGCATGTAAATAAATTTTCAACGATAAAAGGACGCATAACAGCCCTAAATAAAAGTAGAGACGAAATCTATACAGACATAGGAGTCTTCTCACCTAGCACTGTTGATGCTGCAATCTCCCTACGACACTTACAAGCTCAACTAGTGGATGGAAGAAAGGTTGCCCTTGAAAAACTGGTTAAGTTATTTGGCCTCTGTGAAGACTTGCCATTAACCGTTAAAATTCTCAACATAGACAAAGAGAAAAGCCACATAGATGCCATGCTCTCGGAAAAGCAACTTATCCAGTACAGAAACTGGACGAAATCTCTTTTGGACAGGTTAATAATCCTCGGCTCGTCTACCTTTGAAATTAGACTGGCCTTAAAAGATGCAGGTTTAAACCGAGACGTAGTAAATATAGAGTCTTTAGGATTGTTCGAACATGCACTTTTATGCAAACTCGGAACAGACGCCGCCGGGTTGATCCCAAAAATCGGTAAAAAACTACGGAACGCAACCTTCAGCATCTTTAATCCTAAGGAATTCCTAGAATTTCTAAGAGATTCTGATTGGGCAAACTATTGCTCTCTGAGGTGACTAAGCCCCCTTATATAGGTTCAACAGTAGGTTCTCGTAGTAAACCAGGCTATGTTTTGGCAGGGAAGTGCGTGGCTCAAGGTCTGATACTTCAGAAAAGCCCATTTTGAACTCCTTCTCCAAAAGAAACCATTCGTGATGGGCCCGGGCCGGACTTGAACCGGTGACCTCAGCCTCGTAAGCTCTCCTTTTTAGAAAAGGAGCTTGAAATTGACTTCATACACGGGCGTGTAAGCTCAAGCGTTTTCATGTGGAATTACTTTAACCCGGCATGGATAAGCGATTTAAAAGAGAGAACTTTCAGAGCAATCAGCGAGGCCCAAGCCAAAATTTCTTAACTTCCCCCTTTTCTTTTTTCCAGAAAAGGTTTAATCTTCCCGAGTTTTTGTATTTCACGTCGCTTTGGTCAACGCGAGTTGCATCAAAGTCTTTTGAGCAGTTTTTGGAGTTATGTACAATTTTTGCGCAATTTCATTCGGAGTAACAGGCGCATCCCTCCTGTTGCATTTAATTTATGAGCAAAAAATGACGTCGTTGACGTATCCTGTTCGGAAATATTCAGCGAACCGGAAGCATGACTATACGGGTTTCTCTGTCAAAAGTAAATTGGGAAAGGGATTTCTCCTTGACGAGTTTAAGAAAGCGGCTTAACAATATTCTCGCAGAGTTAGCCATTATACGCGAGGGCTTGAACAAGTCAGGTCGCTATCCCTCCTGTTGCTTAAGGGTTCACAAGGATGGTAAAATCAGTTGTGATATCATTGGTCCCTTATTAGAGGAAGATTTTCTGAAAGAATGCCAGAGATGCCAAGCGCACATAAAGAGCATGCTATCTCGCGTGAACATAGACGATGTTCAGAGTTAAGCGTATAGCTAATTTTTGACGATACTCTTCTCAAAAAAGAGGGAACGGGGAGCTTTTCAGTCGCTCCCTTTTAGTTGTCACCAGCTCTTGTATTCCTTTACGGGGGTTGTTGGCATGGTGTAGGTTTCGACGACGCCTGGGATTGGGCGTATCTTGTTCTGCACAAAGTTCATGGCGTTGTCGTGAGTGTCGGCTTCAAACCATATGCAACAGTCCCATGCTCCAAAAATGTTGTAGGTGTAATGCAGCGTCACACCAGTTGAGGGTTTGTCTGGAAGCCTTTTCAACTCTCGCACAAAGTCACCAGTCTGCCCTGGGTTAATCTTCACAAGAAGCAAATACATAGGCAACCTGGGTTCACCGGAAATAGAATATGGTTATAGAACAATTTATAAGTTTTATCATCTATGCTTCATAGGAAATCATCTTTTTAGCTTCTGCATCGTTTTGAAACGAGGAAGCAAAGCTGGTCGCGCAAGGCATCTCCAGAAGAACTTTGGTTTTTTAGCTTTCTAATATCCTCAGCCAACTCCTTATCCTGAAGCGTTTCGGCCACCAACCTTTCAAAGTCTCCTCGGTGAAGGTGAAACTCCAACGATTTAATGCTGACTTCTCTAATTTTCTTCGCAAACTCTTCCAAGGACGAGGCACTCTCACCCGTGTAATTCCCAATAGAAGTGAAAAAATAGAATGCACTCTCCGTTGACGGCTTTTTAGACGAAGCCATCAGCCAATAACTCTCCTATGATGAATATTTGGCTCGTTTTTAAAAGATTTTTCAACACATTATGGTGATAAAAATGAAACTTTGGTTACATGTCGTCGAGAAGAGAAACCTGCGATGGAAGGCTTCTAACGCTGTGCTCGGTGCTCCCTCGCAATAGATGCTTTATCTTCCTATAACTTTTAAGGTATCGAATGCCTTTAGCCGTTGTTTTGTAGATGATCTTTTCATTTTTCTTAGCGGATTCGAGAAGCTCCAATTTGACGAGAAGGGATAAATATGCAGTCAATTGTGCAAAGCTTAGACCCGCCTTATACATTATTTGAGTTTTATGGATGCCATCCATCGCAACCTTCAATATCCGCGCTATGATTTCGAGGCGGTCTCTACGTTTTTGCGGGTTTTCCCAAACTTCACGGAGCAACACAATCATCTAAGACTGTTCTATGACTACATCAGACAGCATATCTAAAAAGGAGTATTCCCAAAAGGCAATATATCTTAACGTAAAAATGTCAATATTTGGCCGTTAGAATTCTAAAATTCGCAAATTTGGCAAAACATTAAAATCCACCTTCAACTTGTGTTTTTAGAGAATATTGATTACGTGGTCCTGAGAAGAAGTGTTTGAAAGAGAGAAGGTTGAAACGACAGTTAAAGTCGTAAACGTAGTTGCTTCTGCAACATTAGGACAGAGAGTAAACCTTGATTCCATCCTTGAAGGTTTTCCCAACGCCGAATTCCCCTCAAAGCGATTTCCAGGCCTTGTATTTAGGCTGAAGAAGCCAAAGACCGCCACCTTAATCTTCCGTTCAGGCAAAATTATCTGCGCGGGCGGAAGATCAGAAAACGAAGCGTCAAAGGCCGTTGAGAATGTAGTCAGGGGACTCACCAAAAAAGGCATAATTATTCCCAAAAAGTCAGAAGTAAAGATAAACAACGTCGTTGCTTCAGTAAACTTGAGGCGAACGGTTGACCTCACCTCAATATCTACGTGGCAAAGGACAATGTACGAACCCGATCAGTTCCCTGCCCTCATCTATCGAATGGACGACCCGAAAGTGGTGTTCCTTATATTTTCCACTGGAAGACTGATTTGCGTGGGTGCCAAAAATGAGGATGAAATCCATAAGGCGATTAGAAAACTCATTCAGAAGCTTGATGTCGGGGGCGCTTCTAAAAGTCTTTCGTTTGATAGATCTAATACAGATAGTCAAATGAAGTGTGCGGAAGGCATTCCTGTAAGCCGGTTCAAATTAACGGATTTCACATTTTCAGATTCCCAAGGAAAAGCATGCATCTACGTGGATGGGTTATGGTGTAACAATAAGTTATGCAACGGAACTTCATGCAAGTTCGCCAATTTAATACAGAGAAGGCTCGTTAACGGCTTCTACGGATGCTGGGGCTTCCACTGGCAACAGGGATGGTACACGACAGAGACCAAGAAATCGCAAAGGAAACATAATAATTAAAGCAGCAAAAGTCGAATGGATGCGCGTATCATTGACTTGTAACTCTATAGGTACTGACATGTGTACCGCAGTGTCTCGCGTCTTTTTTACCTAAGCAGCTAAAGAACAAGCATGTGCGCTTAACCTTTGATATACTTCATGTATCTTGGGTAAAATTGTATGGCCTTGCTTTTAAGCTTCATGTGATGTCTGCACCTATCGTTTTTCGCTCTTGGACCGCCTCTGCCTGTGTCTTCCAGAACTCTATAAGCTCTGCTATAACCTCGTCCATATTCGTGATTTTGCCATCAGTCCTCTGCATGTCTCCCGAACAGCCAGCAAACGCCTATAAGTCTCCCACCCAACCCAAACCTGAGTCATTCGCTTCTCAGAAGACATACAAGCGTTCCTAACATGCCTTAACCGATATTCCAAATTCATACTTGAGAGACGGCAAGCATGTTAAAGCTTAATCCTCAAACTTTGCTTTAGTTGTGTCGGTGGCTAAGTGCAGGGACTGCCGCTTCATAGACTACTTCACATTAGAAGACAAGCACTGGTGCCACCAAAACAAAGGTTACATAAACCCAGAAGACAGCATATGCCAAAATTTCAAGCCAAAAATAAAAGGCCCACTCGACAAGTACATCTGGTAGACAGAGTTTGAATCATTGTTTTTGTCCGCATTCTGGGCAGAAGCGGGCTGAGACGGGAATTCTGCTTTTACAGTTTGGGCAGATTTTCAAAACAAGTTGGGGACGCAGTAAACTACCACAAAAATTACAATATTTAAAATCAAAAGAAACCCGTCTCCTACATCTCGGACAAATTAAGAACCTTTTAGGAAAAGGAAGAGGAAAAAGAACCCAAAATCCAACGTTCAAATGATACACCAGCTTCAATAAAAGATTTCTCCCCCATATTTCTTTCTCACTCCAACAAAAAATTACAGCATTCGCTATCCACCTCAAAAGCAAGGTTCAACCTAATATTTCCGCCAGATGTTGTGAGGGCACTGGTTCCAGAAGTAGCTGCTGCCCTTAAAAGTGCAGTTTCTGCATTCCGGCGCCTCAAAGAGCTGAGGCCTTATTCTAACGCCTGAGCCGCCAGACAAACTCCTCTCCAAATAAATTATTACGTTTCAGGCTTAAAAGTTGAGGCATGATCTGACAGGTTTCAACTGTTGATACGTTTACTTTTTAAAGGCCAACCCATAAGCAAGTTAAAAGGTGAAAAAATGACAAGAGAAGGCTACACCCATATAATAGTTCCACAAAGCTTACATGACCAGCTTAAGATTTTAGCCCAACAAAACAACCTATCCATAAACCAGCTGATCAGCCAACTCGTGAGCGTAAACGTTAACGTAAAAGTGAATGTCGGTATTAATACCAGTATTAATACCGCCTACCTAACTATACAAAAACAAAGCCCTCTTCTAGCTCTAAACCAAAATATCAGCCTAAAACAAACTGCTCTCACAAAAAGGGAAGGAATGGAAACCGTAGGTTGCTATCAGAGGTGGGCCGGGCCGGACTTGAACCGGCGACCTCAGCCTCGTAAGGGCTGCTTTAGGCTTGCTTTTCCGATGCAAATGTCCTAACCAAGCTAGACGACCGGCCCATTCTCTTAAGAAAGTATTTTGGTTTTTAAAGTTTGTTTGCTACAAGACCTTTTAGAATTTAGATTTGAATATGTTCATTGATTTCTACGCCGAGAACACATATAAATAGGTTTAATTTTATACTGCATTAAAATTTAGGGACACTAAATGAAGAGGATTCTTGTTACCGGAGCTGGGGGTCCGGCAAGCATAAATTTTGTCATGTCACTGCGTATCGCCCCAGAAAAGATGTTTATAGTTGGAACCGAAAGCAATGAACATTTTGTTCACTTGTCTTGTGCAGACAAGAACTATTTGGTTCCAAGCGCAACTGATCCCGCTTACATTGATAGGTTGAATGAGATCATTCGGAAAGAGAAGGTTGAATTCGTTTACGCTCAACCGGATATTGAGGTCGCAGTTATCTCGGAAAATCGTGACAAATTGGAAGCTGATGTTTTTCTTCCTTCAAAAGAGGCTATACGTGTGTGCCAAGACAAATTTGAGTCGGCAAAAAAATGGTTGAAGAAAAATGTTTCTGTGGCAAGATTTTTAGAATTAAAAGATGATTCTGATGTTGACAAAGCCTTTGAAAACTTTGGAAGTCCTATCTGGATTAGAGCCACGCATGGAGCAGGAGGAAGAGGCAGCACACCGGCGTATAACAAAGAGACAGCGATAGCGTGGATTAAATATTGGAAGTCGCGTAACGAAGACTGGAGATTCATAGCGCAGGAACATTTACCAGGAAGAAACCTGGGGTTTCACAGTTTATGGAAGGATGGTGAGCTCGTAACGTCCATGGCTAGAGAACGCCTCGAATACATTTATCCGCATCTTGCACCTTCAGGCATTACTGGCACACCTTCGGTTCAAAGAACAATTCATGATAACGCTGTAAACGAAATTGGGACAAAGGCAGTTCTCTCCATCGACCCAAATTTCAATGGAATCGCCTGCGTTGATTTAAAGGAGAGTAAGAGGGGAGAACCATATGTGACCGAAATCAACGCCGGAAGGATGTTCACCACATCTTTCTTCTTTTCCTACGCAAGCAAAATCTTACGCAAAGACCATTACGCAAACATACCATACCTATACGTCAAACTCGCGTTCAAAGAAGGCATCCCAAACATTCCAAAATACAATGTTTTGCCGAAAAATGTCTACTGGATTCGCCATATCGATGTGCCAGCGAGGCTGGTTAAGGAAGGAAAGGTTATTGGAGAGATGTACAGTTGATCGAAGCTGTTATATTTGATCTTGACGGCACAATAATTCATCTGCCAATCGATTACGAAAGGCTTTCCCAAGAGTTTAAAAAAATCATGAAGACAGTCGATGCGCGTCCGCTGGCAAAAACGATTTCGAAGTTGGACGAAGGAACAAAAAAGAAGGTCTTTGTGGTTTGGGATAAGGCTGAACTCACAGCTTTGGCAGACGTGACAGTGAACGATAAGGGAATTGCTCTTTACAAGAAATTCTCGGAAAAGCCTAAGGTCCTAGTAACTATGCAGGGCAAAGCCTTGGTGCGAACTGTTCTCGAACGTTTAGGCTTATCCTTTAATTTTGTGGTCACTAGAGAACATTGCCTTGACAGAGTTGAACAGCTTATAATTGCTACAGAGAAGCTTAAAGCATATCTCCCTAATGTTTTGTTTATTGGGGATACAGATGACGATTTTCTTGCCGCTAAAAAAGTTGGATGCCAGTTTTTGAGGGTTATGGAATGAAGGTTTGGTATGATGCGTGCACAGGTAAGCATGTAAGATATGGTGTAGCCATTGCAAAACGTCTCCGAAGCTTAGGACACGAAGTCACATTAACGACCAGAAGGCATCCTGACACATTGCCGTTGGCTGAATTTTTAAAGGAAAACTTTATTGTAGTGGGACGGTACAATCCTAAATCTTTGCTAACGAGATTAAAGGAAAGCATGCGACGCCAGCTTCTATTTTGTAAAATTTTCGAGAAAAGTGCCCCGAATGTCGCCATTTCACACGGTTCTGTGGACCAGTGTAGGGTGGCATTCGGTTTAGGAATTCCAATAATTTCAACCGTTGACACTCCCTACGCTGATGCTGTACATAGACTTACACTACCCCTTTCAGATTACATTGTTGCTTCAAAGGCAATACCCAGAAAAATCTTACAAGCCTTCAATGTTAGGGGAGAAATAATAGGTTTCGACGGTGTGGATGAAGTTGCATGGATTAGGGATTTTGAGCCCAAGATACTGTATGATTTTGGAAAACCATTGATTGTGGTTAGGGAATTTGAAGCAAGAGCGATATACAGCAAAAAGAGAATAGACATGTTTGCCTTAGCGAAGAAATTAACAAAGCTTGGAAATGTTGTATTTCTCTCAAGGTACCAACGTAGAACCATTAAGGGCTTGATAATCCCTAAAAAGTTTATTGACTCTGCCAGTTTGGCTACGCAAGCAGACTTATCTGTCGGTGTAGGGGGAACCATTACGCGTGAAGCAGCATTACAAGGAACGCCAGCGATTATTGTTGAAATACTCCCCACGCAGCATGTAAATGAGTACTTAGCCAAGAAAGGTTTTCCGATTTTTAAAACAAAACCGCCGAGTGTACTAAAACTTGCAGAAAAACTTCTAGGAGAGAAGCACAATGTTAAACATTTGTTAGCTGAACTTGAAAATCCGGTTGACGTTATCGCAGATATCACAGAGAAAATTGTTAAAACTAAAGATTTTTAGGTTTTTTAGCTTTGACAAAGGCTTTTCTTTTCTCTTCATATTCTTGTCTCGACATCATTGGCTTTGCTGGTACACCTTTTACAACAGTGTCGGGCAACACATCTTTTGTTACTACGCTTCCTGCTGCAACTATAGAATTTTCGCTTACTGTCACGTTCGGCAGGATTGTTACGCATCCGCCGACGACTACGTTGTCTTTTATTATGGATGGCGTTAGGCATCTGCTATGTGGGAATTTGTCGTTTAATAGGCTGCTGTTAGGTCCTATAAACACGTTGTCGCCGAGTTTGCATTCGTTTGAGATTGTCACGTGAGCTTGTATTATGCAGTTTTTGCCTATGACGACATCTTTGCCGATGTCGCAGAAGCTCCCTATGCGCGTCCCATCGCCGATTTTTGTGCTTTCACCTACAACGACGTAATTCCAGATAACAACATCTTTGCCGAATCGCACATCTTTCCCGATTATCACTCCCTTTCCAATCTTTGGTTTCGGCATAATGCTTTCCAGCGCTTCATTGTTATTAGATATGTGAGGTTTAAATAGTTTGATAATTTACTTGTTGTTTCTGTTGGAGGCGAAGGAGTTTGATTAAAGAGAAGGTATTGGTTATTGGTCTGGGTGAAGTTGGGCGTCCATTGTTTGAGTTGTTGGTGGAGAGTGGATGTTTCGAGGTTTATGGTTATGACATTAATAACGAAAAGATGCGTGAGGTTAAGCAAACCACGTTGCCAAGCGAGGTAGATGTTATGCATGTTTGTATTCCATGTTTCAGTCAAGACGAATTTGTGAACGCTGTGGTAGGTTATGTGAAGCAGTATAAACCTAAGCTCGTGATCATTAACAGTACAGTTCCACCTGGAACAACGATGGACGCGCATAAGCGTTGTGGCTGCCTTTTTGCACATTCCCCTGTTCGTGGCGTTCATAAAAGCTTGGAACATATGAAGTGGGAGTTAAAGCGTTGGATAAAATATGTTGGTGGCGTGGATGCAGAGTCTGCTAAGGCAGCCCGTAAGCATCTTGAGGTTTTGGGTTTGAAAACTAAGGTTTTAAATAGTAGCGTAGAAACGGAGTTAGCGAAGTTGTTTGAGACAACTTGCAGAGCTTGGATGATTACTTGTTTTCAGGAAATGCACCGGATTAGTAGGTTTTTTGGGGCGGATTTTGACGGGGTTGTTGATTTTTTGGAGGATACTCACCGAGTTAGACTGGATAGACCCATTATGTTTCCAAGCGTTATTAGCGGGCATTGTGTAATTCCGAATGCTGTGATGCTTTTGAAAAGTTACGACTCTGAGTTTCTCCGATTGATTTTGAAGTCGAATAATAAGCGAAAAGAAGAGATTAAAGATGAACGTATTCGGAGTGAAGTGGAAAATGTTAGAAAAAGAGCGGAAGCTTTAGAAAAAGAGTTGACTAAGAGATAGAAGGCTAACGTAAACAAACAACAACTTAAAAGTGTTAAAAGACAGAACAGTAAAGTTTGCAAATGATACCTATGAATACCACAATGGTTGTTGTCGGCACCCGTCCCGAAATCATAAAAATGGCGCCCGTAATTAGGGCTTTGCAGAAAAACGATTTGCCATTCATTCTCGTTCATTGCGGTCAACACTATGATTACATTATGTCTCAGCAATTCATTAAAGAACTTGAACTCCCCACACCTGATTACAGCTACAAGGTTAAAGCGTATTCTCAAGGCGTACAAACAGCACGAATAATAACTCATATAGAGAGGCTGCTAAAGAAAATAACACCAAAGCTTGTCCTAGTTGAAGGAGACACAAACGGCGTATTAGCCACAACCTTAGCAACAGTCAAGCTTGGTATTCCTGTTGGGCATGTCGAAGCCGGGTTAAGAAGTTTCGACCTACGCATGCCAGAAGAACATAACAGACGCCTAACAGACCACGCATCCACTTATCTGTTTGCGCCAACAAAAACCGCCGAAAACAACCTCAAAAAAGAGAATGTTTGGGGAAAAATTTATGTGACTGGTAACACCGTCATAGACGCCGTAATCCAGCACCTGCCAATAGCAGAGAAAAAATCAAATATCTTGAAACACGTTCAATTTGACAGATTTGCCTTAGCGACCGCACACAGAGCAGAAAACGTAGACGATCCAAGAGTGCTTAAGAGTTTTATCGAAGCCTTCGCAGAAGCTCCCCTACCGGTCGTTTACCCGATGCACCCACGCACAAAAAAGAGACTTAGACAAAATAGGCTTTTGCATAAGGTCAAAAGTTGGAAAAACGTGCAGATTTTGCCACCTTTAGGCTACTTTGACTTCTTAGTTCTGATGAAAAAATGTGAGGTGATACTGACGGATTCAGGCGGCATACAAGAGGAGGCAACGGCACCGCCAATAAGAAAACCTGTTTTGGTTATACGGCTTTCAACGGAAAGACCTGAAGCTGTTGAAGCGGGGTTTGCCGAAGTGGTGGGCACAGAAAAACAAAACATACTAGAAACCATGAAAAAGGCATTAGAGAATAGAAAAAAACTTCCTGAAAAGTCTCCTTATGGAGATGGAAACGCTGCTGAAAAAATCGTGAAAATAGTTAGAAAAGAAACGGCGGTTTAGCCCTTACAGAATATCCATAGATCCCGCCTAAGAGACAATGTTCCTCGGCTTTTGCACATGAAATGCTTTTAAGTCTTTTTCCTGCTCACTGATAAGTATTTCGTCATTGTGGATTAGGCATTGTTTTGGTTATGTGGGTTCCTGTTTGTAAGACATTTATTTCATAAATATGGTGGTTTATGTAAGATTATAGTTAGGCTTTGGTAGAAAATAGCTTTATATCATCGTTGATAGTACGGTTAGGTGTTGTGAAGGGTTTCGGCATGAAAGTTTCGCGTCTTGCCTTTAGAATGTGGTATTATTTCAGGTTGGGATATACTACATATTTGACTTTCTTGTTGGGGTTCGCGACGACTTTGGTCACTGTTTATTATTTGGCAATCACAAATATTCCAGCCTTACGAGACGTATTTCCACATTTCTTATGGTTCGCCATAATAGCATTAGTAATAGGAGTGCCAGTTTCCTGTCTTCTCGGCTGGTTTCACATGAAAGGCAGCGCATTATATAGCTCTGAAGTTGACATCTCTGTTGAAGCGAATCCGTATCTTTACAAAATCCAGCCTGGATATTGGCAGGAAGCATTCACACCTCTATATCTCGAACTCTTAAGAGGGATGAAAGCGATGTTAGAGAAGCAAGGCATGCTGAGCAAAGAGGACAAAGAACGAATAGAGGACATAGAGAAGAAACTAGCGACTCTGATAAAAGGAGGCTACGTTGGTGCAATGCGCGTCCGCAAATTTGATGCAGAACCATGATCCTAGTTGCTTGCGTAATAATGCAGAGTATGTATGACGCTTTTAGGATTTCATATATTTCTTTGCGACAAACCACATTGTGAAAAGGAAATGTGCCAGAAATCAACAAGAGCGTACTGGAACGCACCACTTTCCACTATGCTCCACACTTGGCTTAGGCTTCATTATTTCAAGTCCGGGTTGATGGATACCTCTTCAAAAACTTTTATGAGGTTTTCAGTCATGGTTTCCCACGTGTACTTATCTCTAATAGTGTTCCATGCCGCTTGTCCTACACGCTTACGGAGATTTTGGTCGGATAATAGTGTGTTTAAATACTTGGTTAAGGCCTCTGCATCGTCTGGGTTGTAGAGGAAGCCGTTAACGCCGTTTTGAATGGTTTGAGCGGTTCCCGGAAGGTTTGTGGCTACCACTGGCTTTCCGCAAGCCATGTACTCTAGGATCTTTAATGGATGGGCCGCTGCAAAGTAATCCTTTTGAGGGAAGATGTTGACACAGACATCAGAGTCCATAATGTATTTCGGTACCTCCGTATGCGGTATGGGGCCTGTAAACAAGAAATTTTTCTCTAAGCCTATCTTTTTGACTTTATGAATCCACCTTGACCTATCGTGGTTTCCCACGATTATGAAAAAGGTTTTTGGTTTCTCCTTAACGATGTTTGAAGCCACCTTGATTAGTATGTCAAGCTCGTATAAGTAGCCAACAAATAAAACTATGTGCTCAGCGTTTAACTTGTCCTTCAATCCAATTCCACGAACCATAGGGTTAAAGATTGCTGTGTCAACTCCATTAGGAAGCACTACGATTTTTTCTTCAGGCACACTGCATCTCAACATTAAAAAATCCTTTATTGGCTGTGAAATAACCAGAATCTTGTCAGAAATCTTTACCGTAAGAGATTGTAGAAGAGACGGGTAAAGTTTAAACAAATCAGCACAGTCAAGCACCATTGGGAGCCCTGTAAAGATTTTGCATTGAGCTGCGGGGTATCCGCCCCAGCAGTTGGGCATGTACCCCAATAGCAAATTCACGTCTTTTCCACGAATTATAGAAAGCCCTTTCACCGCTAGATAATTGGTAAAAACCTCACCCAAGATAGCCCATAGCTTACGAACCTTAAAAAGAGGACGGAGGAGACTGGGAATAGCAAATCGATGTACGTAAAGTCCGTCGACTACCTCGTCAGCATCAATGTTTACGTGTGAGCCCGATATGATCATGTGAAATTCCCAGCCTCTTTTCACTAGGCATCTTCCTAAACTGGGAAGACGAATGGCTTCCCCGAAATATCCGGGGAATCGTATCGACGAGAACGAGAGAACCCTCAACATTCATCCACCTTAATAAGTGAAACACTCTTAATTGTTAACTGAATTATCAAGGCTCCATGAACAAAAAATTTTCGCTCGCAAGAAGAATTCATGGATAATTTTAATGCTGAGTGATCTTAACTGATGCAGTTATTGACATATGGAGATGTGAATTTCTGTAGAGATCTTCTCTTATGGATTTTTGCGTATCTATGTTTCCTCAACTGACACTAATGTTTTTAGCATAAACTATGATTTTCTTAATAGGGGTGCAGTGTCACTTGACTGAAGTCTCCACGCTATCACCTAATAAGGAAGAATTGAGGTTTTCTCTGGATCTTGCTGTTAAGTGTCTAATAAATCCGCCCATATATAATAACGATCGTAGCTCTCCTGCATTCGGAGGATTCAACGGTATTCACTGCTTAACCAAGCCGAGAGGAAAATATGAGAAGCCCTTCGTATACACAGAAATCACAGGTTATGGCGTCCTTATCTGCTTAAAACTTTGGATGTGGAAAAAGAATCAAATGTTCCTAGAGTTAGCTCGTAGGGCTGGTGATTGGATTGTTAAAGCACAGTATTTAGGGTCGAATAAGAAGGCGTATGGAGGGTTCTTTGACAGATATTACAAGGATACTAGCGAATTCTATCCTTATCTTTACACCTACCCTGCTGCAGTCTGTTGCGCAGCTTTAACTAAGCTTTACAAGAGCACCAAGGAGTCTAAGTATCTGGAAACTGCCATAAAGGCTGCAGATTGGCTTGGAGACGTCATGTGGCAACCGCTTTCGAGGGCTAAAGGCGCGCTTAAGGAATGCTACAACCTTGCCAAAGACAGGTTTTCGATGAGGCTCTACCCATATGAAGCCATCTGCACGGCTTTAACTCTAATGTTGTTTGATGCTCTGTTAAAGGATGAAAGGCATAGTTCTATCGTGGAGAAGGCGTTGTCTTGGGCGCTTGCGACTCAGAATAAGGACGGAAGCTTCCCAATGTATTATGATTTGACCGAGGGAAAATATAACTCCGTTCTCTATACGCATTTTATCGCGTACACGCTTTACAATTTAGTTGGTTTCCCTCTTTTAGACCTATCTGAAATGTTAAATAACGTGAGCTATATGGAAAAAGCGATTAAATGCGCTGACTGGCTGATAAAAAGCCAAGATGAAGATGGCGGCTTATTCACCTATTATCACTCCTTTGGGAAGCACAGCTGGCATAAACAATCGCCAAGCGTGGCTCAGGCTGCATGCGCTTGGCTTAAACTTTATGAGATAACAGGTCAGGAGAGGTATATGAAGGGGGCTATAAAGGCAATTCGATGGTTAATCGAGAATCAGCATAAGGTAACTGATAAAAAACATTTAGCTGGAGGGTTCTACTGGATATATCCAAATAAGGAAGTGAGATTCATTGATAAAATCTGGGGTGCCGCTGACAGATTTACACGCAAACTCGGTTTTGCTCATCCACACCTTCAATTTCTAGATAGGATACCAACGTGGACTACACAATTCGCCATCGAAGCCCTCTACAACCCAGAAAAGACGTTGCTTAAAGCCTAAAATTCCATTAATTCACAGATTTATTTTTGGGAGATCACTTGTTTATACATGTCTACTTCTTTTTGTGAGAGAATGTTCCAAGCAAATCTTTTAAGAATAATCCTTCTTGCATTGGTGCCAAACTTTTCCCCCAAAGAGGGGTTAGAAAGGAGAAAAAGGATGGCTTCTGAAAGGGGGGTTGCATCCCTAAATTCCAGCCCTTCGGCATCTCCGCAATTGACCAAGAGACCGGTTTCCTTGTTTTTAATGACTTCTGAATGCCAATCGATTCCTAGGGCGATGATGGGCTTGGCTGACGACGCGGCTTCTAATAATACAAATCCAGACATGGGGCAGACCACCACGTCGGCCATGGCCATAAACTTCGCCACCTGGTTGCGAGGTTGGGCTCCGACAAAAATTGTTTTTTCCTCAATGCCTAGTTTTTTGGAGAGGACAACAAGATCCTTTCTTCGGTCTCCATCTCCTACGTAGACAAACATGGTTTCAGGGATTCTTGAAATGACGGAAACCTCGCTTCTTAAAACATACTGCATATAGGGATACCTATCTTTGTCTAAACGGCCCACGGATAGGACCACTCGTTTATCTTTAATGCCTAACAGGTTCCTTATTTTCAATTTGTCTTGCTCAGGGGAAAAGAGGTCTGTTTCTACACGGTTCGGAATTACCTTTATTTTCTCTGAGCTGATACCCGTGGATACAACCTTTTTTCTTAGGTGTTCACTTATACAAACGATTCTATCAGCGTTTTTTAAAGTAAATTTCTCAATAAACTCGAGAATCGCCCATTTAAAAAGAGGTGGCTTTGACATGTAGCGTTGTTGTTCGTAATCTGTATGGATCGATATAACCACTGGAACCCGTGTTAGTTTCCCAGATATTACGGCAACTAAACCTGCTAGAAAAGGGTTGTAGGCCCTAATTATATGAATTCCATAGATTTTTATCAAGATTGCTGTTCTAAACACGTAATAAAGTACATTAAACGAAGTTCTAACCGAAGACCATAGTAGTCCGTGAACCTTAATCTTTTCTGATAGATTATAATCCTTTTTTTCGTATGGAGAAAAAATGTGGACTTCGTTAAAGTAATCGATTGGGTTAAAGTATCTAATAAGGAAGTTTTTTCCATAGGTTTTTAAATACGCTACAACAGGATCATTTGGGACTACGCCAAGTTTCATGACTAAGCTCTACCAGCATTCATTATTTTACAAGCCTTTCTCTTTAACTTTGCTGGATGGTTTACCATGAGCTTGCACAAAAAAGAATTTGCCAATTCCCTTTAATGATGATGTGCCCATGAGCAAATAATTGAAATTATTTCTTGGAATGCGCGACGTGAATGGTTGCTGTTGCCTCGAAGATAGTTTATTGCGTATCCTTCTGGTTTTGTTGCAAACCTTTTCTCTCTTGTCCGCCCTTCAGGGACCACCAGATAACCAAAAAGAAAATTTTAAACAGAGTCCTAGGATCCTTAATCCACAGGATGACCTTCCACCACTTTCGCTTTGGCTTGTACCTTGTCCAAGACAGCGTTGCGTGTTTCCACCCTTGCCAGTCTTCTTTGAAAGTGTTCCTCAACGGATCGGTTGTGGATTTTATGAGGTGAACCACTGGTTTCATGTTGAGCTTGGCCATCACAACACCAACGCTTTCAATGGCTAGAAAGAGCTCATAGCATTCTCCATCCATGGTAATATTCTCATCGAAGCCACCTGCTCGAAGATAATCATCCTTTGTAACGAACAGGATAAACGGGGGGTCGTTCCAAAACGCAAAGCCGAGTCTAACTCTTCTTACGTAATACTCGAACCATTCGCGTGGGAAAGCTAAGTCATCGTCCATTACTACTACTATTTCGCCATGGCACCTAGTAACACCGATGTTCCTCGCCTTACTAACATTTTTAGTTCTTTCAATTACCACTTCTACGGGTAGCCCCTCCAAAGACTTCAAAGTTAAGACCTGGTCTCTTACCGTTGGGATCACCACACTGACTGTTGATAGGTTGATTTCCACTTGTTCAACACCCAAGGTTGATAATTTATCCCCCTACATTCAGCACCAAAAGTGTCTGTTTAATACAGGATTTAAGCGTTTTCTGACAGTCTTTCCTCTACCCTAGGAACGCGGTAACTCTACCCTTTTAGGACATCGGCATAGGTTTAATTCACGCACATGATGAACAATTGGTGGGCCAGCTTAGAGCCATAATAAGCATTATAAGGAGCTCTCCTAGAGCTAGAGCTCTCAATACAGGGTTTGATTGGGCTACGCTTTGAAAATATGCTTAGGAGGAGCGAGATATTTAAGCGGGTTCCTCAGGTTATGATGTGGCTTTCAGACAAAGCTTATATAATATGGCGGGGCTTTACTGAAACCCATTGATTTACTTCAAAGCTTTGTGCGACGGTTGAGAGGTTGATCATAAGCAAAACCCCTGTTCGTCTAACCCTGGGTGGTGGCGGGACGGATTTGCCCTCATACTGCTCCAAGTATGAAGGATTTGTCGTTGCGTCTGCTTTGAATAAGTACATTTACTTGGTGGTCAAGCGTAGATTTGAGAAGGAAATTAGGGTAAGCTACTCTGTGACTGAGATAGTAAAGTCTGCACATGACATTAGGCACCCTGTGGTGAGGGAGGCTTTAAAGCTTCTGGGGTTGAGGAATCATCTCGAAATAGTCTCCATATCCGATGTGCCCGCTGAGACGGGCCTAGGCTCTTCAGGAAGCTTCACAGTCGGCCTCCTGCACGTTCTCCACGCCTTCAAGGATGAGAATCCTTCGCGTCGTAAGCTTGCCCAGGAGGCTTGTCGCTTGTTGATGGAGATTCTTAAGGATCCCTGCGGTGTGCAGGACCCCTACATAGCAGCCTTCGGAGGATTCATATGTCTAGAAATAGCTAAAGACGGCAAGGTCGCCGTTTCACCTCTAAAGATTTCTGATGACGCTGTCCGTGAGCTTGAGGACAACCTACTATTCTTCTATACGGGCATCAAGAGGAACTCCGCTCAAGTCCTTCGTAACCAGAGTAAGTCCATTGATGATTCGAGGGCTTTAGAAGCTATGCACCGCATTAAGGAGATAGGGTTCAAGGTTAAGCACGCCCTTGAAAGAGGGGACTTAACGGAGTTTGGCAGACTACAGCATGAACACTGGATGGCAAAGAAGAGCACCTCCTCAGAGATTTCAAATAACCCAATAAATAGGTGGTATAGGAGAGCTCTAGAGAATGGGGCCATAGGTGGTAAGATCATGGGGGCTGGTGGCGGCGGCTTCCTCATGCTTTACTGTGAGGACAACAGGGATATTGTGAAGAAAGCTATGGCCAAGGAAGGCTTGAAAGAGGTCAAGTGTAGGTTTGAACGTGAGGGTTCCAAGATAGTTATTAATCTTTAGGTGGTTTTGTGCGCAGCCAGGAGTTTATAAGAATTTACCTTCAAGAGTTGGAGTCCATAACCAAGCGTATAACGGTTGAAGATATTGAGAAGGTCATAGAGCTTCTTTATGAAGCTTGGAAAGAGGGGAGACAGGTTTTTCTAGCTGGAAACGGCGGTTCTGCCTCCACGGCGACACACTTTGCAAGCGACCTAGCTAAGTTCGCTTCGGCTGAGGGAAAAAAGAGGTTTCGAGCCATAGCCTTAACAGATAACGCGCCTTTAATTTCGGCGCTCACCAACGACTTGGGCTGGGAGAACGTTTACGTTGAGCAGCTGAAGAACTTGATGTGCGAAGGCGACGTTTTCGTGGCGATTAGTGTTCACGGAGGTTCTGGAGTCGACAGGGCGGGTCCTTGGTCCCAGAACCTTTTGAAGGCAGCTAAATTTGTAAAGGATAATGGTGGGAAGGTTGTTGGGTTAGCTGGCTTCGATGGAGGCATCTTAAAGCAGATTGCCGACGCTTGCGTAGTAGTGTCTATAAACTCCACGCCTCAAGTGGAAGGCTTCCATGTGGTGTTAACCCACCTTATCTGCGCTGGGCTTCATAAATTGATAGCAGGATGATAAATGGGAACCACGTATATGATAGTCAAGCTATGCTGGCTCGCGGAGCGCGAGAATGACAAATGAACAGAGCCGTATTCCTGGACAGAGACGGTGTTATAAACGAGATTGTTTACTTCCCTGAACTCGGCGTCTTAGACTCACCCCTTAAACCCAGGCAGTTTAAGTTATTGCCCGGTGTTGCAGAGGCAATTAAGACGTTTAATCGTCTAGGCCTTTTGGTGATTGTTGCCTCGAATCAGCCTAGCATAGCAAAGGGTAAGATGACGGAGGAGGCTTTTGAGAATGTTAGGTTAAAGATGAAGAGAGAGCTGGAGAGAAAGGACGCGCGTATAGACGCTGAGTATTACTGTTTCCATCACCCCTCGGCTAAGGACGTTAGATATAGGGTTAACTGTGATTGTAGGAAGCCAAAGCCAGGTTTGCTTTTAAGGGCGGCAAAAGACTTTGCCCTAGAGCTTTCCAGATGTTATATGGTAGGTGATAGCTTAATGGATATCAAGGCGGGCAAGGCTGTCGGCTGTCGGCTTTTCTTGATAGGCTATTTAAAGTGTGATTTATGCAGGCTCATGAAGAATGAGCGGGTTAAACCAGACCTCATCGTTCCCAGCCTACTCCAAGCATCTAAAATAATCAAGAAGGAGGTGAACGAAAGTAGAGATATTCCTTGACACTGCAAGCGTGAAGGAGATCAAGGAGATAATACCCTGGGGTATTATATCAGGGGTAACAACCAATCAAAAAATCTTTTTGACGGAGAAAGGCGTCAAGTTCGAAGACCGAGTCCTAGAGATCCTGTCGCTGTTAGATGGACCGTTGAGCGTAGAGCTTACGAAAACTGTTGGGAGCGACGAGGATTTAATCGAAGAAGCTAGGAAGTACTCAGGTTGGAATCCGAAGAACGTGGTTATCAAAGTGCCCATGTTCGGCGACGGCAGGGGACTGCGAATAGTTAACAGGCTCAAGAAGGAGAACATTAAGACAAATATGACATGTTTGATAACAACGAACCAGGTTTTGTTGGCTGCTAAAGTAGGAGCCACCTACGCCAGCATATTCTTCAATCGTGTAAAAGATTCCGGCGGAGACCCTGTGAAGGTTATACAAGAATCTAGACACATCATCGAGAATGGCGGCTTCTCGACAAGAATAATTGTCGGAAGCATTAGAGAGCCTGAGGATGTGAATGAAGCAGCCGTGGCTGGAGCTCATATAATAACCATACCATACAAGATCCTAGTACAGATGCCACACCACTGGAAAACAGAGGAAACCATCAAAGAGTTTGACCAGGCTTGGTTGGAGTTTAAGAAGGCTGAAGTCAGATTAAAATAGCGGTCATAACATATAGCTTCGCAAATGATCGCCGTCATTCTTGCGGGCGGGTATGCTAAGAGGCTTTGGCCATTAACTTTGGATAGACCTAAGGCTCTGTTACGGATAGCTGGCAAACCCATAATCGACTATGTTGTTGAGAAGCTGGTTCCGTTAAACCCGCCCATAAATAGGATTGTTTTGTCGACGAATTTGAAGTTTCAGCCTCAGTTTCAAGAGTGGCTGAGGGCTAGGAAATATCGTAACATAGAGCTTGTTCCTGATAGCTCGCTGAGGGAGGAGGAGAAACTCGGCGCCGTAAAGGCCCTCGCTAACATCGTGGCAAGGAGAGATAAGGAAGATGTTGTTATTTTAGCCGGTGATAACCTTTTCACTGATAACCTTGACAGCTTTCTCAGCTTCTTCAATGATAAGCAAGCTCCAATAACAGCCCTTTACCATGCAAGAAGCAGGGAGGAGGCGAGGAGAGGGGCCACCGTAACCGTTGATGAGAGCGGAAGAATATTAGAGTTTATTGAGAAACCCACGCATCCGAAAACGACCCTTATAGGGGCATGCATCTACGCATTTCCAGCAGGGATAGGTAAAAAGCTTAGAGAATACTTGGAGTTGGGATTGTCTAGTGACGAGCCTGGGAGGTTTATCGAATGGCTTCATAAACAGGAGCCTGTTTATGGCTACGTGCTCAAAGACTACCTATGGGATATAGGAACCCCAGAATTGTATAAGGCCGCTGACAAATTCTTTACGAGGCCGAGCTGATTGAAGGCTACCAAGTGAATAGTAAAAATCTCGTTGAAGGGATTGAAGGTTGAAAAGGTGTTTAATAACTGGTTGTGAAGGTTTCATCGGCTCCCACTTAGCAGACTTTCTGGTAAAGAACGGGCATGAAGTATACGCGACGGTTTACGGCGACACTAAGAATATAAACCACTTGAAAGGCAGGATCGCGATGTTAGGTTGCGATATGAACAATGAGAGAAGGGTTTTGGAGGTTGTTCACGAAGCAAAGCCAGAATACATTTTCCATTTGGCTGCCCAGAGCTTTGTCACGGTTTCCTGGGAAGACCCAGCATTAACGCTGAAAACCAACGTTTTGGGAACGCTAAACCTTCTTGAGAGCGTTAGAGGGAGTGGATTGAACTCTCTAATAGAGATTGTCGGCTCGAGCTCAGTTTATGGGTCAAGAAGTGAAAGTGAGCCTCCTTTAAGAGAGGAAACAGGTTTTAGGCCTACTAGCTTTTACGCTATTAGCAAGGTTGGTGAGGAGATGCTCGGCTACCTTTATTATAAAGTTTATGGAATGAGGGTTATTCGAGTTCGTCCCTTCAACATGACTGGCCCGAGGAAGACCAGCGACGCTTGCTCTGACTTCACTAAGGGTTTAGTCGAGATAGAGAAGGGGTTAAGAGACATTTTAGAGATCGGCAACTTGGACACTGTCCGAGACTTCACTGATGGTAGGGATGCTGTAAAGGCGCTTTGGCTATTAACTGAAAAGGGGGTTTCAGGCGAGGTTTATAACTTGTGCTCAGGGAAGGGCTATAAGATGAAGGATGTCTTGGAGAAGGCTATATTGCTTTCAGGATTGAAAGATGTTAAGATTAGGCAGGTTACTGAGAAGCTGCGCCCTTATGACGATCCTATATACATTGGTGACAACTCTAAACTTCGCGCTCTCGGCTGGGAGTCAAAGATTTCCATAGAGAAGACATTATCCGACATGCTGGACTATTGGAGACAGAGCCTATAGCGTATGCTTCTGGTGGTAAAGAGATGAGGCTTCAGGGTAAGGTTGCCATAATCACGGGTGCCAGCAGAGGCATCGGCAGAGCAATTGCACTGGCGTTTGCCCAGGAGGGCGCGGACGCTGTGGTGGTTTCTCGTAACCTTTCTGAGGTCGAGGAGACAGCAGCTAAAATAAGGGTTTTGGGAAAACGCGCCTTAGCCCTTAAAGTTGATGTGTCGAGGAGGGAAGATGTAGAAGTCATGGTGAAGTCAACTCTCAGAGAATTTGGTAGGATAGATGTTTTAGTGAATAATGCTGGTATACTGGGTCCTGTAGGGCCTCTTGTTGAAAACGATGCAGAACTTTGGACAGAGACTGTAAAAGTGAATTTGGTAGGAGCCTTTCTTTGCTGTAAATATGTTCTGCCAGTTATGATTAGTCAACGTAGCGGGAAGATCATTAACCTTTCAGGTGGAGGAGCTGCCTATCCAAGGCCGAGGTTCTCGGCCTACGCCTCCTCTAAAGCTGCTGTTGTCCGCCTCACTGAGACGTTGGCCGAAGAGGTGAAGGAGTTTAATATCCAAGTTAACGCGATAGCTCCGGGCGCTGTAAATACCCGCATGCAGGAGCAGATTTTAGAGGTTGGCGAAGCAGCCGGAGAAAGAGCCTTGTCTGAAGCTAAGAAGGTTATCAATGGTAAGGGTACAGACCCTGAATCAGCCGTGAAATTAGCCATTTTCTTAGCTTCTGATGAATCTGACAGTCTTACGGGCAGGCTTATAAGCGCTGTTTGGGATGACTGGGCTAGCTTAAAAGATGAAATAAGGGTGAAAGAAGCTATAGCTAAGGGATTATATACGTTGCGTAGAATAGATGGTCAATTTTTTGGTCCCAAAAACGGAGATATACCGAGGAGGTGATTTTATTGAAAACCGTTGTGACCGGCGGTGCAGGCTTCATTGGCAGCCATCTTGTGAAGAGGCTTCTAGACGAGGGCAGAGATGTCGTAGCTGTGGATGACATGTCTAGGGGTAGTTTATTGAATCTAAAAGATTTAGGCGTGCCTCTTGGCTGCGCTATCGAAGCCAACTTAAGAGACTACGGTCAGGCCTTAAATGCAATTGGAGGCGCTGATGTTGTCTTCCATTTGGCCGCTAGAGTGGGTAGCGTAGAATACCTTCACGGCAGTGAGCTTGCTGAGCTTAGGGCTCTCCAAGATAACTTAATCACGGATGCCAATGTTTTCAGAGCGTGCACAGAAACAAACGTTAAGCGTATAGTTTACGCCTCTAGCGTTTCAGTATATCCGATAGATTTACAGCGTGAGCCTGGGGTGGTGTTTTCTGAAGATGATCTACGATATTATAATCCTGAGGGCGGGTATGGATGGGCTAAACTATTAGGCGAGATACAGCTAGGGTGGATGAAGGATGTAAACATCGGCATAGCAAGAATTTTCAATGTTTACGGAGAAGGGGAGCCTCTGGATGAAACCACACATGTCATTCCAGCCTTAATACGTAAAGCAGTAACTTATCCAAAGGAAGACTTCATAGTATGGGGAGATGGCGAGCAGTCGAGATGCTTCATATACGTCTCCGACTGCGTAGACGCCCTGATCAAGCTTGAGGAGAAAGCTTCAAACCCACCGCTAACCGTTAACATAGGCTCTGACAAGCCCGTCAAGATTAAGGAGATAGCCGAGAAGATTGTGGCAGTATCAGGTAAAAATATAAAGATCAAGTACGATTCTGGGAAGCCTGTAGGACCTTTAAGCAGAACAGCCAACATTACAAACGCCAGGAAGAAACTGAGTTGGAGTCCTAGCGTCATCTTAGATGAAGGACTTAGACGCACTTACAGCTGGGCTGAGAAGAGGCTATTGAAGCTACTGGACGCCACTAGATAGAGATTGGTATGGAGTTAAACGTAGCGGTGCATTCTCAGACGTGGGCTTTTATTGATTGTGAGCGTCTCTGATTTTGTTAGATAGTCTTTGTTAAGATAGTTTAGGTTGAGCTTGCACAAAGAAGAACTTGCCAATTTCCTTCATTGATGATATACCCAAAAGCATCTCCAAAATTTTAATGTAGAGGTCGCCGAGTATCCATCGGTTGATGACATGCTCCGGTAGAGCTATGGGAATGGGGTTAAATCCACTTATCTTGAAGTGGAAGTGGAGGCTTAGAAGCTTGCATAAACCTTCGTGGTTAATCTTCCTGAGGTTTTTATAAGCCCTATATTTTTGATTTGGTGTTGTGAGGAGTAGGGTTCCATGGCTTTTTAGCACCCTGTAGGTTTCTTCGATTTCTCTTTCAGGCGTTGAGGTTTCAAGTATTCTTGGATCAATTTTGAAGTCATACGTGCTTAGGGCGTTAGCTATGATGACGTAATCAAAGGTTTTCTTTGAGAAAGGTAGGAAATGCATATCTCCGAGGACAAAATCTGCGTCTCTGTCTATTTTCTTTGCGATTTTGAGCGATTTTCTGGAAATGTCTAAGCCGACATTCCAATTGGTTTTGGCGGGAATCTCCGATAAAATGACACCAATACCGCAGCCAATGTCCAAGATTTTCTTGCGCGAAACCCTCTGAAGCATAGAAATTAGGTGAAAACGCACATCAAAAGCGTCTCCCCACCAGAGGTTTGGGGCATGCTGCTTAAATTTGGTTAGAATACGTTTTCGATTCACCATAATCCCCGGAATTTCTTGAAAAGAATCTTTCCATACTCAATGGGCTTTTAGGCAGTACTCATGATAGGCTACTAGCCGACCACCCCACTTTGCCTTAAATCGGTAAATACCCTGTTCCTTTGGGGTCTGAGGGTTTGGGTTTACCCCTGTGAGGTCATAGTATCTGTAGCCCTGCTCATGCCCCCACTTTATGATGTGCCATTTTAGCATGTCGTTTGCGTAAAGCTTGTTCTCAATAGCATAGGTTGACTGCCCAGCCCCCCACTCGTTCAAATAGCCATTGAAGGTCGATACCAACAGTCCCGCTAGTGTTCTGTCTCCCTTTTTCGCTACGAAGCATTTCATCACGTTTTTTTGGCTAAGCATTCTCCATTGTTTATAGACATGTGAGTAATGATAAGGTTTAACCTAGTCTCTGATTCTGGTCTCGTTAAGAACGTTAAAATACTCAACGAACTCATCTTCATCCTTGACCCTTTCTACGGTAACTCCTCGTTCAACAGCTCTTTCCACATTTTTCCTTGCAGAATGTTTCTCTAAACCGAGCCAAAGTTGCTCGATATCCTTCGTTAGGTCAATGACAAAAGTTGCGACCTCTTTAGACTCGAAGCCCATCGCCTTAAAGGACTCAATTTTATCGTCCAAGGGATGTGGATAACCGCTGGAAATGTCTACTCCCTCATCTTTCGCTATCGTATGCACCGCATCCAATGTCTTACCATAGGCTTCACCTCTTTCTTCCGCGATAGGAGTCACGGGTCCAAAATGCCAATGATATAGGGGCTTAGTCTTCATGAGAAGTTTGACTAGAAGGTTGCCTAACGGCTTATCATAAACCCTTCCGTGAAAACGGCATGTCTTGAAAAGAAGGAGCTGCCCGAGTGTTTTTCCATGATCTTCTACCGTTATGAAGATGGGTTGTTCTTTCGTAATGTCTCTGACGGAATCTGCAAAGTACGTAGTCTGATATATGGTACCGTACTCAGACTTCTCCAAAGCCTGATTCCATTCGGCTTGGTCAACTTCATTTTTGACTGACGCTTTCAAGCATTACCACCTACGGCACCATGACTACTTGATTTGTATAAATTTTTCAGCAACTTTTCCAGAATTATGATAATCCAGCACCCAGATCCTCGACTCTTCACAGATTTTCCTACGCTTAACCATCAGTATAAGTCATACTTTTATATATCTGATTTTCTGTGCGCGTATCAACGATGGTGAAAGCTCAGGACAACATAAATAAAATTATAATCTCGGACAATTATAATGGAAGAAAATCGCTAGAGGTGGAACTATTTGAAGCCTATGGACGTTGTAATACCCACTAAAAACTCTGGAAATACGCTTAGACACTGCTTAAATGGAGTAAAACGGGGGATTAACATTAATCGAATAATCATTGTTGATAACTATAGTCAGGATGAAACCTTGACTATAGCAAGGGAATACAACTGTTTAGTTATTCAATCAGAAGCAGGTCTCGGATATAGAAGACAACTTGGAATAGAACATGTAGAAACTGACTTTTTTGCTTTTGTGGATAGCGACATAATTCTTGTTCCCAACTGGCAAAAGATTATGCAAGGATACATGAGACCTACTGTTGGTGCCGTTGAAGGGAATAACTTGCCTATATATCCGCCTGCACTCAAAAAATATATCTTAAGAACGTTGGTAAATCACCCGCGTCTCGAAGAAGTAAAAATTGGGGAAAGAGGAAACACCAGTAATGCCCTTATTAGGAAGGAGGCCGTTGTGGGAATAAAGATACCCAGTAATTTGTTGCTTAGAAAAAAGTTGTGTGATAGAATCATATACACACCTCCTGAATCATTTTGCCCATTTGAGGATCATTTCATCACACAATATATACTTAATCGAGGATGGAGATGGATACGCGTACCCGTTTTTTCTCTCCACCTCAAACCAAATTTTGCAAAGAACGCCCAGTGGGTTGGAAGTGGTAGAAGAATAATCGGTGTGGAGATTACTGGTATATTTAAGCACTTGGTTTATCTGGTATTTCACGGCATTCAGAGTGGCTTGAAAATGCGCAGTATGAATATTATGTTTATACACATCTCCGAAGGATTAAATAACTTAATTGGATGGCTCAAGTATAACAAATTTGAAAATACGTTTTGAAAGTATAACATCATGGGCGTGGTTTTTGGCAATAGGTCAGTTGAGGGCGAAGAGCATGGACGATTTGCCACTACCACTCATACAGTAAAGAGTTTGAAAATCAATTCGCAAGGTTTTGCAACGTAAAACCAGCAATCGCCGTAAACTCAGAAAAAAGTGTATTAGAAATTTCCCTAAGTGCAAGGAACATAAACTTAAAATTTAGCGCATGCCCTATTTCAGAAAGCGAGAAAAACAATTAAGGCGGTTTATAAAGTGAAAACAAAGATTCAAACGGCCGTTATTTTGGTTGGGGGGGCAGGATTACGAATGCGCCCCCTTACAAAAGACGTGCCAAAATGCATGACACCCTTACATGGTAAACCTTTATTATACTGGACATTAACTTGGCTAAAGAACTATGGTTTTAAAATTATAGTCTTAGGGGTAGCCTACCGCAAGGAAGCAGTAATAAACTATATCAAAGAAAATCCAATGGGAGTAAAGGTGAATTTTAGCGAACACACAATAGAAGGCGAAACTGGAGAAGGCTTTCGACTAGCCATTGAAAGATACGTGAATGACGAGAATTTCTTAGCCATGAATGGAGACGAATTCACTAATCTAAATCTCCAAAAATTTGCAGAGTTTCACCTAAAACATAAACCAGTCGCCACAATAGCTGTTTCACCCATGCAATCGCCTTTTGGAATATTAGAAATTGACGGAAACAACATAGTCGGGTTTAAAGAAAAACCTATTCTTGAAGATAAACTTGTCAGCATAGGCATATATATTTTTAACCATTCAATTTCAGATTACTTGCCAGATAGAGGATCCATAGAAAAGACAACATTTCCGTTGCTAGCAAAAAACAGACTCCTTAAGGCATACAAACTCGGCATGAACGAACGATGGTTAACTATTAATAGTGTCAAAGATTTATCGATAGCGGAGAAGGAGTTTGCATCCATAAGAGGATTATAAAATGGTGAAAGTGCTAGTAACTGGCATATTAGGGTTCATAGGTAGCCATCTGGCGGAAAAATTAGTTGACGAAGGATACGAGGTTTACGGGATTGTTCGCCGAGTCTCAAACAGAAACTTGGAAGTCATCAAGAAAATTCTAAAAGATATAACGCTGGTCACAGGAGATATTACTGATTATACATCTATTCGCAATGCATTAAAAACCGTTGACCCCGACATTGTTATTCACTTGGCAGCTCTCACACCTGTTCGCGACTCATTTGAACGTCCATTCGAATACCAGCAAGCAAATCTTCTCGGAACAATGAACGTAGCACATGCGATGCTAGAGCTTCCCGACCCGCAAACCAGGAAAATAATTGCTGCGTCAACAGCGGAGGTATACGGTTTACAAGGAAAAGAACCAATGAAAGAAACCCTCGCATTAAAACCCACTAGCCCATATGCTGTTAGTAAGGCTGCAGCAGACCTTTACCTTCAGATGATGTCCCATACCTACAGCTTAAATGGCACTATATTAAGACCAACAAACACTTATGGAAGGAAATTCGATACTAGTTTCATGATTGAATATTTGGTTACTTGTATGCTAAAAGGCGAGAAGGTTTACATTGGCGCACCTAACTCCGTTAGAGACTATATGTATATAGATGATCATGTGAATGCTTACTTACTCGCCATTAAAAGCGCCAAAGCAAATGGTCAAATTTATAATGTTGGAACTGGGATTGGTATAAGCAATAGAAAACTAACTGAAATGATAGCTGAAAAAATCGGATATGAAAAAAGGAAGATCACGTTTGGTTCGTATCCTCCTGGCTATCCATATCGCCCATTAATTTCTGATCAGCCATCCATAGTGTTAGACCCGACAAAAATCAGAAAAGAACTAAACTGGGCACCTACGGTCTCTCTCAGTGAGGGCATCGACAAGGTTATCTCCCATTTCCAAAAGTAAATGCCGAAAAGGAATAAGGTCAATGCCGCCTTAAAGTTGCAGAAGCGAACCCATCCACAGTTCAAGGGAATAGTCTTTATCTTAAGAGTTTACCTTTACGCTCATCCGAATGCGAGGAGAAAACTCGGAAGATTAAAACAGAAGGTGTGGTAAAATGGGTTTCATTAAAAGTTGATTGAAAAAATACGTTTTTGGCGCTGTCCCAAATGTAGAGAGAGGAATCCGAAAAACTTGTTGGTCACATGCTTAGCGATAGTGGGTTTCTTTGCAGCTCTCAACGAAGTCTGGCCTATGCTTTACTTGATTAACCTCTGTAAGATTTGAGTCTTTCATAGATAGCGTTATAATTAATATTGAAGATTTGATAAATATGATTTGGGGTAAGTAGTTAGGACGTAAATATATGAGTGATTTGTCCACCACAAAAAAGGTAGCAAAGTATTTTGAGACAATTATGAAGAAATCTATGGAATATGCCATGCTAGATCCATTTGAGAGATATAAGCAAACTCGAAGACAATACTGATGTTTGAGTTATCTTATTTACAAAAATGGAAAAAAGAAGTATTTTTAGAGATTGGTGTCGGTGGAGGACATGATTTTAAACATTATGTAGAAAAAGCCTCTTATGGGGTCGGAATGGACATATCTTTGAATGCACTTCATTCTACAAAAAATAAATGCATGAGACAAAGCAATCATCAATTTGACGTTGTCTTAGCAGATGCCCAGAATTTACCATTTAAAGAAAACTGTTTTAGCACAGTATTGTCATCAGAAACAATTGAACATATACCTAATGTCCAGAGGATGATAAGTGAGGTCCTTCGAATTATCAAGCGGAACGGGCTTTTCGCAGCGAGCACACCTAACCTAAATAGTATTCAAAGAATTGAATTTTATCAGTATCTTAAGCAAGTTATGAAACATCCGAAAATATATCCACCAGAAACATGGTATTCTCCTAAAATCCTAAGAGATATTTTAACTTTACATGGATTCAAAGTGTTAAGACAAACCTCAGTGAACTATTTACCATTGGGTTTATTTTTCAAAATACCGATCATAGGGTTAATTATACGGTTCTCCTATGGAAAATTCTCACATCTGTTAGAACAAATAGAAGATAGGATCTTGAGAAAAACTTTTTTGAAAAATTTTGGATATACTCAAGGAATAAAGGCTACAAAGAAAGTCTAATTTTAAGACCGTTTAACACGTACAGTCAGCGGAAACACCGTTTACATAAATAATAAATGCCAAATAGGTTTCGACCATATTCGTTTTAAGTTGATTCTCGTCCAATAGGCGAGCCTGAAAACTTGAGGGCCAAATGTAGTTCCCTGAAACTTCAAAAATACATCTTCTGTGAGAATGTCCCCGCCACCTCGTTCATAATAGACACCAATGGCTTCGCCGCTAGCTTTGGAATAATATCTTGGCTTTTCTGAATGTCAGCATCATTTAAAATTTGCTGTCCGTTCCTATACGATGATAAGGTGCCTTATACCGTAAATTCCTTGGACATTGTCAGACGCATATCCTAAAAAGAAAGCCTCGCCGCTGCTACCAAGGCTCTAACCAAGAGCCTCACCTCCTTGTCAACAGCGTAGAGCAGAGAGAAGTAAATGGCTATGCCTAGAACGATAGCGCCAACGGTTTCTACCGTATAAACAGGCGATACAAGCCATACGACCCCAGCCATGGCAAGGGAACAAGCCAAGTACCTTAACCAAGCTTTTACAGGAAATTTATACCCAGTCCTGCGGTGAGCAATGACATTATTTACCAAGGCTAAGACTGCGTAGGATGCGGCTACCGCACTGGCGCCTCCCACTATACCGTAAGGTGGGACGAGGATGAGAAGGAGTGGAACGAAGATGGCAGCATAAAGGTATAGAAAGGATGAGGATATGAATAGCCCGCTCCTCAAGAGCTCTTTTTGAGAGAACCCCAAGTCAGCATCAACCCTTTCAACGCCTCCAATCACGTCTGTTGAAAATGATGAGAGACAGGAAAGGAAGTATGCTAAGGCGAGGATGTAGAAGACTGATAAGCCTTCAAGGTACTTGGAACCAAGGATAGTTACTATCTGTCGCCCTAAGACAAAAGAGCCGAGCAGCATTGGGGTACTGAGCATTAGCAGGAATCTGAGGCTTGTTTCAACACTCTCCTGAATCTTTCCCCTATCCTCCTCCCCCAAAAGCTTTGGGTATAGGGCACGTATCAGAAAGAGGGAGAGACCCATCAGGGAGGCGATGTTGTAGGCGGCACCGTACATAGCTAATGAATTAGCGTCAGTGAGAAGACCAACGAAAAACCTATCTAGGCCTATAATGATCGATCCAACCGCGCTGTAGAAAACGATCCATGAAGAAAGAAGCCACTTCTTCGCATATGCGGCTTTAAAGCCTTCCCTCCATTCATCCCGAAAGTTGTATAGGTAAAAGAGGCATTGAAGGCTGTAGGCGGCGATTAAAGCGCTGAGGACGCCATAAAGGCCGAGGTTAAAGAAAACCAATAACAACAGGCACACGAGAAGCTTTGAAAGTTCAAATACTATGAGGCCGTATCCTTCATATTGGGGTCTTCTGCCGTAGGCAACAGCGCTGAGGCTGTTCATCAAGGACATTAATGGAATCAACGGAGCTGCTAGATAGAAGTAGTGGATGCTAAGGGCATCCTCGGTTCCCAGACCACCTGCGAGGACTGGGGAAAGAAGGAGAAAGACTAGGAATAAAGGAACGGTGAGAGACAGATTTATTAAAACGCCTGTCTTGGCGACACGATGGCCTCTGGCTGTGTACCTTATTATCCACATACACACAAAGCCTCCTGTGAATGTAAAGAATGTCAGGGCTGAACTTAGAAAGTGCCAGACACCAAACTCTGAGACCGCTAGTCTTCGGGCTATCACCATTGTGAACAGAAGGCTGATAATGAGGCTTACCACTCTTGACGCAAAAATGATTAGCCCTCCGTAACGAAGCCGAATTTCACTCACAGCTTTCACGACACCTGCCGGCATTTTTTTTAATTAAAGAGTGGAGATATATATTAAATAGACCATGAGAAAAGGTATAGCAAGGTCTCGTTGAACCAAATAGGTTTATTAACGGCTAAAAGGAGACAAATCCTTCTAAGGTGAAGCAATGTCGAAAACAATTCCTCCTGTTAAACTCTATTTTCCCGAAGAGGATATCGAGGAAATAAAGGCGTCTATAGTTAGAATTCTCCACTCTGGGATGCTTACACTCCACACATATACAAAGGAGTTTGAAAATCAATTCGCAAAACTCTGCGGTGTGAAACACGCCATAGCCGTGAACTCGGGAACAAGCGCACTAGAAATAGCTTTACGCACGATGAAGCTTAAACCAGAAGATGAGGTGCTGGTTCCAACAAACACTTTTTCGGCTACGGCTGCAGCAGTGATTCTCGCAGGAGCCAAGCCTAAACTAACAGACATAAACGCAAAAACCCTCTGCATAGACATAGAGAATGTAAAGAAAAACATAACCCGGAAAACAAGAGGGGTGATGGTTGTCCACATCGGCGGACTGATATGCCCAGAAATCGAAGAAATAAAGGAACTATGTGAGAACGAAAAGCTCTTCTTGATAGAAGATGCTGCACACGCTCAAGGTTCAATTATAAACAAGAAACCAGCTGGCTCATTTGGAGACGCTGGATGTTTCAGCTTCTACCCAACAAAAGTGATGACAACAGGCGAAGGCGGAATGATAACGACAAACAACGATGAAATAGCAGAAAAAGCCAAAATCCTGAGAGACCAAGGCAAAGAAAACTTCAATAGCAACATAATTATCGAACTTGGCTATAATTGGAGACTTCCAGAAATAAGCGCTGCGATAGGCATAACTCAGCTCAAAAGACTTCCAGAAATAATTGAAAAGCGCAACAAAATCGCGAGATACTACGACAAAGAGTTGGAAAAAATCAGGAGGATAACCTCCCTAAAAACTCCGTCGAGTATCCGAAATAACTACTACAAGTACATTGCTTTCCTAGACTCTGGTATAAATAGAGAGAAACTAAAGGACAACCTTAAAGACAAAGGCGTAAGATGCAGCGGCGAAGTTTATTGGCCACCACTACATCTCCAACCAATCTACAAACAACTACTCGGCTCACGCGAAGGAGACTTTCCACTAGCCGAAGATACGTGCAAAAGAATGATATGCTTACCTTTATATGCTCAAATGACTATGGAAGAGGCACGATACGTAATTGAAAAGCTAAGAGAAACCTTAGCTAAAATGTAAAATCAGGTGTTCAGATATGAATGTCCTTGTGACTGGTGGTTCAGGCTTTATTGGAAGCCACATAGTGGACAAGCTAATAGAACAGGGATACATGGTCCGCGTTTTTGACAAGCAAAAGCCACTCAGAGAAGATGTTGAATGGTTTAAAGGAGACCTCCTAAACGAAAACGCAGCCCTAGAAGCATGCAAAGACATAGAATTCATCTATCATCTAGCCGCCATAGCGGACGTAAACATAGCTCTCTCCAACCCAGCCTTATGCATGCAAGTAAACGAGATTGGGACTTTAAACTTGCTGAACGCCGCATCAGCAATGGAAGTCGAACGAGTATTGCTCGCCTCAACCACATGGGTCTATGGAAAAATAGAAGGTGAAGTGGACGAAAGCACCCCTATACCGCCTCCGGACCACATATACACAAAAACAAAGATAGGCCAAGAACACCTACTCATCGCATGGCACGAGCAAACAAGACTCCCATATACCATTCTGCGATATGACATTCCCTATGGACCACGAATGAGAGCCAATATGGCTATGGCCATTTTTGTGCGAAAAGCTATGAAGAAAGAACCCATCACAATCTTCGGTGACGGAAATCAGGGTAGATGCTTCATTTATGTTGAAGATTTAGCGAAAGGTAGCGTCGCTGCACTGCAACCGTCTGCCTGTAACCAGGTTTTTAACATCGCTGGAAACGAATTTGTTACCGTAAACAAAATAGTTGAAGTCCTACAAGAAAGCTTCAGGGACATAAAAGTTGAACACACACCTCCGAGACCCCATGATTTTAAAGGAGTAGTCGTAAACATTGAAAAAGCTCGACAACTACTAGACTGGGAACCAAAAACTGCATTTAAAGAAGGACTCAAGAAACTCATTGAGTACACACGCAGCCAAAAAATCTAAGAAGACCTCATCAACTCTCTTAAACCATCACCAATGGAAAATTTCGGCTCAAATTTCAACATTTTTTCCGCTTTACTAATATTTGCGTAGCTATCTCGAATATCTCCCTCGCGCTCATCAGTGTAAACAACTTTTGCACCCTTTTTACCGAAAAGTTCTATTAAAATACTCGCAAGGTCGTTTATTGCTGTTCTAGCCCCGGTTCCTACATTAAATGTCTCTCCTGAGCAATCCTTGCAATTAAGAGCGAGCAAACACGCTCTCACCGCATCTTCAACATACAAGAAGTCTCGAGTTTGATTTCCATCTCCATATATAACAAGCGGTTGCCCCTTTCTCAGCGATTCGAGGAAAGTTGTTATCACACCTCCGTAAGGTCCGCTAGGCTGTCTTGGACCGTAAACATTAAAGAACCTCAAGCAAACGGTTTGTAAATCGTATATCTGGTGAAAGACTTTGCAGTAGTGCTCTGCAGCAAGTTTTGAAGCTCCATACGGTGACAAGGGATTTGTTGGATGTTCCTCATCTATAGACAAATATTTAGCCTCTCCATATACGGCACAAGATGACACATATACGAAACGTTGTATGTTTTGTTTTAAACTCGTTTCTAGCAGGTTCAGTGTCCCATTCACATTTACTTCGTCAACAAGCAATGGATTTTCTATGGACAATGGAATATTTACAATAGCGGCTAAGTGAAAAACGACATCTACTCCCTTAACAGCCTCGTCAACATCTTTTAGATTTCTAACATCCCCTCTGATTAAACTGAAATTCTTATCTTTCAGGTGCAGTTTTATGTTTTCGATTCTGCCGGAAAAGAAGCTATCAAGAACCACTGTTTTAAATCCCGTCTTCAAAAGGTGGTCGACAAGATGACTTCCTATGAAGCCTGCTCCACCCGTAATCAAAACTTTTAGATCACCCATATTTTCACCGCTAAATTGATCACCTTTTATTCGAATAAAATTCATAATCCCTGTTAAAAGTCTTGGGTTTGAAGAACACGTAAAACAGTTTTATAGCTGGGCTTCATTCGTAATTCACACAACGAGGGTGAACGCAATTGACTAAGCTGGTATACGCTCATGATGGAGTAAGCACCTACGATGAGCTTTTTTTAAGCTCTCTAATGAAGGAATATGATGTTTACTTTTTGACGTTTCACCCTTCCCCGTTATATATCCCCATGGGGGTTAAGACTATTAAAATGGTAGACCCTCTTCCAGAGACAAATCTTCATCCCTTTGAAGGGTTACGCAAACATCTTTTAACCCCAGTAAGGGCGCGAATTTTCAAGAAAAACTTGCTTCGAGTAAAACCCCATGTGCTTATGGGATGCTGGGCGAGTACTTATGGTTTTTATTCTGCCTACTCAAACTTTCATCCCTTCATACTTCTTGTTTGGGGTTCTGATGTCTTAGTTTTTCCGAGAAAGTATCCTCCACTCAGGTCTCTTGTGATCTATTCTCTAAGGAGAGCTGATGTTGTTGTTGTTGATAGCGAAGCTCAAAAGGAAGCTGTAATAAAGCTTGGATGTGAAAACCAAAAAATTGTAAAATTTCCATGGGCTAACCTAAATGGATTCAAAAGAGATGAGCATCAGCGCAGAAAAATCAGAAAGGAATGGGAGTGGAGTGATAATGATCTTGTTGTCATAAGTTTAAGAAACCACAAGTCTATTTATGGAGTTGAATATTTAATCCATGCCATTCCACACATCGTTAAGAAGAACAAATATGTAAGATTCCTTATTCTCGGCGAAGGCCCCCTCACCGAGGTTTTTAAAGCGAAAGTAGAGAAGTTCATAAAAAGTGGTCATGTGAAGTTTGTGGGAATAGTTCCGCACGAGAAGGTTGCAGAATACCTAAGCGCCGCAGACATTTACGTCTCCACATCATTCTCAGATGGAACATCCGCAAGTCTATTAGAAGCGATGGCCTGTTCGTTGTCAGCAGTTGTCACGGAAATTCACGGTAACAGAGAATGGGTTGAAAATGGATCAAACGGTTTCCTTGTTCCCGTGGCAAACTCTGAGAAACTCGCTGAGAAAATCCTATTGCTAGCTAATGATCATCAACTTCGCAAAAGGTTACAGATAAAGGCTGAAGAGACTGTAAGAACAAGAGTGAACTGGCAGAAAAACATAGGAGAATTAATGGAAATCATTAATAGAACGGTATCTATTTAGATAGAGAAACTCTCATCAAAGCCATAAGAAATTACAATAAAAGATCGATTAAAACATTCTGCAGTTGGCCTTTATCCCTTAAATTTCGAAAAATGGCCTTACCTGTTCCGTAAAGACGGAAAGAAACATCTTTAAATGTTAACTCAAAAATTATGGCAGAGATTGACCTTTCTATTTTTGCCCTTTTTAGAATCTGCGCGATTGCTTCCGCTTTCTTATCGTATTTGAATAAGACGATAAAGTCTCTTTCTTCGCCGCATGTTTCTTCGATCCTAGCCACGTAATCTTCAATAGTAACCATTAGACCTGCTCGATCTCCTTCAAAACTTCGGCGAACCGGTCGACTTCTTCGCGGGTATTGTAGATGTAGAAGCTTACTCTAGCTGAGGACTTCAACCCGAATATTTCATGTAAAGGCTGAGCGCAGTGGAAGCCGCTTCTGACCATGATTCCATAATTGTCAAGGAACAAGGCAACATCGTGCGAACTTAAACCGTCAATGCCAAAAGGAATTATCCCGCATTTAACGGATGCTTCCCTAGGCCCGTAAATCATAACTTTTTGGCTTTCTTGCATGCGTTGCATGACATATTCTGTTAACATTTCCTCGTGGGCCTTTACATTTTCCATGCCCAATCTCCTCAAGTATTTTACGGCTTCCATCAGTCCAATGCCGCCGCAGATGTTGGGTGTTCCAGCCTCGAACCTCCAGGGCAAATCGTTCCAAGTAATAGAACAACGTCGCGTTGTAAAGTCGAAGGAAACGTCTCGTATCATTTCTCCTCCGCCTTGAAACGGTTCCATCTTCTCAAGAATCTCTCGTTTACCGTATAAGACGCCTATACCCGTTGGACCCAACATTTTATGCCCTGAAAAAGCAAGAAAATCTACGTCTAAATCCTTAACGTTCACAGGTAAATGCGGAACGGACTGTGCCCCGTCTACAAGTATTAAGGCTCCGTGTTCATGTGCGACTTTGGCGAGTTTTCGCACATCGTTCACAACACCACTAAAGTTTGAAACATGACTTACACACACAATTTTGGTTTTTTTAGAAATCTTGTTTTCAAAATCTTCATAGTTTAAGGTTCCATCATTGTTTACTTCCACGTATTTAATACCGAATCCTTTTACTTTTGAAAGGAGCTCCCAAGGGACAATGTTGCTGTGATGCTCCATTAACGACACTATCACCTCATCCTCTTTCGTGAGATTATGGCAACCCCAAGTGTATGCAACTAAGTTTATTGCTTCAGTTGTGCCCCTCACAAAAATTATTTCTTCCATACTGTTTGCGTTTATGAAGTTGGCAACTTCTTTGTGCGCATCCTCGTATAGTTCGGACGCTTCCTGAGAAAGTGTGTGAACTGCTCTATGAACATTGGCATTATGGTTTTCATAGAAATTTTTGATGGCTTCAATCACTTGTCTTGGCTTTTGTGAAGTTGCTGCGTTGTCAAAGTAGATTAGTGGATAATTGTTTATTTTTCGTTTCAATATTGGAAAGTCTTCCCGAATTTTGTAAGGGTCTAGCATTATTGCCCCCCTTCCTTTTTCATCCTTTTTGCGAGCATCTCAGCCAGTTCTTCCTCTTCCAATGCTTGTTTTTCCTCGAAACTCAACTCTCCATGTAACCATTCCGGAGAGACATTCTTATTTTTGTAGTGCCTTCTGATAGCTCGCTTTAATGCTCCAACGGCTAGGATGCCGCAGTGAAACTTTACGCTTGGCAGCCCGCCAACAGCTTCGGTTATACTTTTCCAGGAGATTTTCCAAGCGTCCTCAAGCTTCATTCCTTTAATCATTTCCGTGGTTATGCTCGATGTTGCTATGTTTGCGGCGCAGCCGTAACTCTCGAAGGACGCCTTTTCTATAACGTCCTGATCGTTGATTTTTAGGTAGAAGGTTATCATGTCTCCACATAATGGGTTTCCCGCTATGGCCGTCACTGTAGCGTCTTCCATTTTTCCGAGATTTTTTGGATTTCTGAAAAGCTCGAGTACTTTCGGGTTATAGGGTAAAGGTGCTCGAGACAAATTATTCCACTCCTGCTGTAGTGCCAACTATCCCTCTTATTCTTTCAACAGCTTTTGGAATCACTTCCAAAACGTGGTCTATGTCTTTTTCTGTATGGTATCGTGTGACTTTCATTAGTATGCTGCCGTGAGCCTCGTCGAACTTTCTGCCTATGGCAATGAGAACGTGGCTCGGCTGCAGTAGTCTTCTTGTGCACGCACTCCCACTTGAAACGTAAACGCCGCTTAGGCTTAACTCGATCGTTAATGCCTCGCCTTCGCATCTCAGAAAGCTCATGTTCACGTTATCAGGGGCTCTTTTATCGCCTTTAGGTCCGTTAAGCCTGACGTCTGATATTTTACCAATTATTCCATCAATCAGCCTGTCTCTAAGCATTCGCATGCGGTTCACATTTTCTTCAAAGTTTTGGAAGGCTAGCTCAGATGCCTTCGCGAAACCGACAATTAGGGGTGTGTTCTCAACTCCAGGCCAAAGCTTTTGTGTTCCTATCTGGCCTTCTAAAATTCTTTCCACGTTAACACCTTCTTTTACGTATAAAGCGCCTACACCTCGCGGTCCCAAAATTTTGTAGCTGCTTACTGTTGCTAAATCTACACCCAAATTTTCCACGTTAAACCGAATTTTACCATAAGCGTCTGAGGCGTCGGTATGGAAAATTGTTCTGGAGTTTTTGTCCTTAACTATTTCTAATGCTTCTTTGATTGGTTGCACTGTTCCAATTTCGTGATTTACGGCCGCCAAGCTTACAAGAATCGTTTCTTTGTCAACGGCTTCCCTTAATTTTTCAAGGTTTATGAAGCCTTCATTGTCGACGGAAATTTTTGTTGTGGTAAATCCGTATTTTTTCAGCATGTCGGTAACATGTAACACGCTTAGGGGCTCGATTTCTGAAATCACGATTTTTTTACCATTAGCTTTCATAGCAAAGGCTGTTCCCATCAGTGCTAGATTGTTGGCTTCTGTTTCCCCTGGGGTGAAGTTGAGTTCCTCAAGCGTTTTACATCCCAAAAATGTGGCTACATTTTTTGCTGATTCCATTATTGTTTCGAAGGCTTCCCAGCCAGGTTTATGCGTGAGTGTAGGGTTGCCGTATGCACGTTGATTGTAGTATGGGAGCATTGCGTCAATCACTTCTCTAGCAACCATGCTCGAATTTTCAGCGTCCAGGTAGACTTCATGCTTCAGGCCTTCGTGTGCCCGAAGCAGTTCTTTTACGTTTTCAATCATCCCAAATCCAACCATTAAGGCAAAGCGTCTTCTTCAATGCTTAGTATCGCTCTTTCTAATAGAAAAACATAACCCAAAAGAATCTCGCTCCATAATACATAACACTTTAAATTATTGGTGAAGTAATTGCTGTTGTAAGAGAGTAGATGGGCGCGTTCCAGTGAAAATAACAGATCTGCCAATTCCAGAATCAGTAGAAGAAATGATAATTAGGTCTGGAATTGTTGAGCTTTATCCCCCGCAGGAAGAGGCGATAAAAGCGGGAGCCCTCGAAGGAAGAAATCTTGTTTTAGCCAGTCCAACGGCTTCTGGAAAAACTTTGATTGCTGAACTTTGCGCGCTCAAGCAAATATCAGAGAAAAATGGGAAAATAATTTATTTGACGCCTTTGAGGGCGTTGGCGAATGAAAAATTTGAGGAGTTTAAAAAATATGCTTCCATAAGGAAAATCGATGGAAGACGGGTAAGGATAGGCATCAGTACAGGCGATTTCGACAGCAGCGACCCATGGTTAGAAAGATACGACATAATCATAACTACAAATGAGAAGGCAGATTCGCTTTTGAGGCATAGGGCTAAGTGGATGGATGAGATTTCGCTGGTGGTCGCTGATGAAGTGCACCTGTTAAATGATGCTGAGCGTGGTCCAACTCTTGAGGTTGTTTTGGCGAGACTCATGCAGATTAGTCCAGATATGCAGATTTTGGCTTTGAGTGCGACGATAAATAATGTTGAAGAAATTGCGGAGTGGCTTAAAGCAGACTATGTTACAACCGAGTGGAGACCAATCCTTCTAAAGGAGGGAGTCCTGCTCCATGACGAAATCCAATTTAGGGATGGGGATGCCCGAAAGATAGAGAAGAAAACAAAGAATTTAGCCATAAACTTGGCGTTAAACACCGTTAAATCCGGTGGACAAGCGTTAATCTTTGCTGGAACACGGAAAAATGCAGTTATGCTAGCGAAGAAGGTTGCAGGCGAAATTGAAGGAGTTTTATCTAAACCCACTAAAAGAGCTCTGGAACATGAAGCCGACAGAATTTTGGCAGCTGGCGAAAGAACAAGAATAAGCGAGTCACTCGCAGAGCTGGTTAAATGCGGTACAGCTTTTCATCATGCTGGTTTAGGTGGTGGACACCGCAAAATAATAGAAGATTCGTTCCGACAGGGAAAAATCAAAATCTTAACCGCCACGCCAACACTGGCTTTCGGCGTAAATCTTCCAGCCAGAACGGTGGTTATCCAAGATTATAGGCGATACGAGCCTGGATATGGCTACTATCCAATTAGCGTTTTAGAGTACAAGCAGATGGCGGGCAGGGCTGGAAGACCCAAATACGATAAGGTTGGAGAAGCCATACTTACAGCTAAGACTAATGATGAAGCAGACTATTTGATGGAGAGCTACATCCTTGCACACCCAGAACGGATTTGGTCAAGGCTCGCCGTTGAAAGAATCATGAGGTCGCATGTACTGGCAACAATAGCGGCAGATTTTGCCCACACAGAGCGTGGAATTTATGACTTTTTCGGCAGAACCTTTTACGCACATCAGTATGATGTAAGTGTGATTAAGAGCATTGTAGCGAAGATTCTCAAGTATCTGTATGACGAGGAAATGGTTGATGTTGCTGGCGAAAACATTTTTGCCACGAAATTTGGAAAGCGGGTAAGCGAGCTCTATATAGACCCGGTTTCAGCTGTTATAATCCGCGATGCATTAAGGCAAAAACCTGTATACCTAACAGACTTAAGTTTGCTCCACATGATTGCTCACACGCCGGACATGGGTCCAATACTGCGACCATACACGCGAGAATTAGATGAAGTAGCAGTTTTCATGGAAGAACACAAAGATGAGTTTATTGTGGCTGTTCCAAACGAATGGGAAGACAGAATCACCTACGAACAATTCCTCGGAGAAGTGAAAACAGCAATGGTTTTGAAAGCATGGATTGAAGAGATGAGCGAAGACGAAATAATCGAAAGGTTCAGAGCACAGCCAGGAGACCTCTACAGAACAATCGAAAACGCGAAATGGCTGCTTTACGCTACACATGAGTTAGCAACGCTTTTCGGCAACAAACAAGTCCTGCCACAAATCCTTGAACTCATGGAAAGAGTAGAGAAAGGAGTAAAGAAAGAGCTGATGCCAATAGTTAAATTGGAGGGAGTTGGGAGAGTCCGCGGACGCATACTTCATAATGCTGGATACAAAACAATAGAAGACATAAAGCACGTGCCGATTGAAGACTTGATGAATCTGCCGTTGATAGGACCTAAACTAGCAAAGAAGATTAAGGAACAAGTCGGTGGTTTCGTGAGGAAGGAATCGTGGGAAAAACTTGAAAAAGAGGAAGCTTGGAAACAGAAAGCGCTAACAGAATACTAGGCGCGCGTAAGATTTTGTAGAAGAACAATTGTAAACATTTGATTGATAGTGTGATTCTTTATGTGGATGAAAATCGGTGAAGCCCCGCTAAAAAATGGTGAAATAATGGAGATTCGTATGGTTAAAGCCCCAGATGACGATCATAGACATGATATTACGTCGTTTCTTGCTCCCAATAAGAAGATATGGTTATGGCACTTGAACATGGCCGTCCGAGGGGAGTTAGACGAATTGTATTCTCGTTTCTACCTTGGATTTTTGAAGGGCAAAATAATTAGTAATGTTTCAACATGGGAGTACGGTCCAATAGGGATTGTAGGCCACTTGTTTACAGTTGAAGATTGTCGCAGGAAGGGTGCTTGCACAGTGCTGATGAAAACACAAATACAGGATTTTCTTAATCGAGGTGGAAAGATTCTTATCGGTGGATTCAAACCGTCCAGCTATCCCATCGCGAAAAATCTAGGCTTTAAGAGCATAGTTAACAACTCTGAGGTTATGCGTTATGATATGTGCTCCGATTTCGAGAGGGAATATTTTCAAGCAAAAAAGACGGTCTGCAGAGACTCTATGTGGAAGGATTGGCCCGGTGTAAGCTTACTCTTCACCGTCAAAGAAGGATGCTATTTAAGGTCTGTAAAACACAAAATTTTTGGGCCTTTCGATTACGAAGATTACTTTTTAGAAGATATGTGGGAACGGTTGAAGGGTTTATGCATGTCAAAAGTTCTTGTAACAGAAAAGGGAAATGTTGTTGGTTATGCAACTCTCACTCTTAAGCATCATTTAGGCGGTAATTGTTGGTTATTGGATTTATTTGTCCATCCGGCTATTATCTCTCATGTCAATACAATGCTAAATGCCATGCATTGGCCAAAGGGCAAGATAAGGTGTTATGTTGAAGCAAACTGTCACGAAAAGCACCAAGCACTTCTAACTCAAGGCTTTGAGGAGAGAGCAGTTCTTCAAAAAAGAATTAATGGAAAGATATTAAGGATTATTTTGATGCAATTTGAAGCAAAGCCAAACTAGCGTTGGCTGTGCTTATTTAACTATAAAGCGCTCTAACTTTGAACTCTCTCCTAATTTTCTCAAGCATCTTTATCTGTTTCTTCTCTCATACATGCTGAGAAATCTTTCAGAGTAAGGAAATATCGTTTCTTTGTATATTTTGCATGGAAATTCTGAGCAGTCTCTCACGCAATAACCAATGCCCTTGTTAACCACACATTGAAGTTTTGAACAGACCCTCCCCAAGTTTTTCATCTGTTCAGCCATCTTCTTTTTAACAACATCTTTATCTTCTGGTAGACCAGAGCCGCATGGAAGGCATATTCCCTTAACAAATAATCCACAGGTGCTGCAACAAATCCCGCAAGCCGCTATATAAACACGTTCTTTTTCACACATCTTATTTTTCTCGCATGCAGTTCAACAGTTTATCATCAGAAGCTACGCAACTAAGCCCCTAGTCTTACGCTCTTCCATTGTCTTTTTAACCATGAGCTCAACCTGATTTACTGCAGTGCCCAAATAATTTTTCGGATTTAATGCTTCGTCGATTTCTTTTCCGCTTAATTTTTCACGTATAATCTTGTCTTGAAGAAGGACATCTTTAAAATGTCGTTTTTCCATTTCGCTTTTTATGGCCAGTTTTCTGAGATACTCATGGGCTTCTTGTCGGTTCACGCCTTTCCTCGTTAATGCTATCATTACTGCTTCAGACATTGCGCGACCTTGAGTTAATTCAAGGTTTTTTAGCATGCGTTCTTCGTCAACATGTAAGTTAGCCACAATATTGCTCATCAAGAAAAGCATGTAATCAACTAAGACGCATGTTTCTGGAATGATGAAACGTTCCGCAGAAGACTGTGTCAAATCCCTTTCATGCCATGTCACAACATTCTCTAACGCGGGAACAACAAGGCTCCTAACGATTCTCGCTAAGCCGCAAACCCTCTCACAAGTTTCTGGATTCCGCTTATGAGGCAGTGTCGAACTGCCAACCTGCTTCTCCACCTCGAAAGGTTCAAAAAGTTCTCCAATTTCGGGTCTCTGTAGCTCTCGAATTTCGGTGGCAAAATTGTCAAGCGTAGAGGCAATCATAGCCAACACGCATACAAGTTCGGCATGGCGGTCCCTTTGAACAATTTGCGTGGAAATCTCGGCTGACTTAATCCCAAATCGCTGCATAACAAGCTCCTGAATCTTCATGGCATGCTTGCCCAAACCAGCTTGTGTGCCAACAGCCCCGCTCATTTTTCCAACCAACACACGCTCTTTACATTGCCCAAGCCGCTGAATATGCCTAGAAATTTCACGCATCCAAACCCCAAACTTGAAGCCCAAAGTTATAGGCAATGCGTGCTGACCGTGCGTTCTACCCATCATCAACGTGTCTTTGTATTGCAGGGCCTTTTCCATTAGGACTTTCTCAAAATCGTCCAGCCTTTTCCCAATCAGTTCCAAAGCTTCTTTTAATTGAAGAGCATTCGCCGTGTCCACAATATCGTAGCTTGTTGCTCCAAGGTGAACATATCCCCCACTTGGTCCACAGGCTTCTGCCAAGGCTCTGACTAAAGCGGCAACATCATGCTTTATTTCACGTTCAATTTCTTTTATACGGCTTAATTTGGCATACTTTAAAGAAGCCATAGCCATGATTTTTTCTGCATCCTTCCTTGGTATGTTGCCAACCTCAGCGTGCGCCCAAGCCAACGCCGCCTCAACATCAAGCATCTTCTGAACCCGCGCCTCTTCTTCAAAAATTCTCCTCATCTCCGCAGTTCCGTAACGACCCGTTTCAATCGGGCCCATGTCAATGGGTAGAATGGACAAACCCTTATCCCTCGTGAAAAGATAGGGCGATTAAAGATTAATGTTTTACCTAAACCAATACAATAACAGCTTAAGTTTAAGGTTATCAGTGCATGGGAGCAATAATTGCGGTTTTAAACAAGAGAGGCGAGAATGCAGCAGAAAAAGCAGTTAGCATGCTCAAAGTATTAACGCCCAGAAACGCTGAAGCCTTTGGAATAGCCTCACCGTTCATCACGAGAATAGAAAAAATTGTTGATGCCTTGCAAAGCCGAGATGTAATAAAATCGCATATGGTAATAGGACACGTCTTCTCCAAAATTCTTAATCACGATAAACCCCAACCAATAGAATTGGATAACGCGACGTTAGTTTTTGAGGGAAGAACTTATCCGCCAATTAAAGATGTGCCCGATGTAGAAGCAGTTGCAAAAAAGCTACAACCGAGCCGTGAAGAAGCAGTTAAAACTCTTATTAAAGAAGTAGAAGGCGATTTCGCATTCGCAATAGCTGAAACCGAAAGGCTTATTGCGGGCAGAGATGCCATGGGCGTCCGACCACTCTATTATGGTGAAAACGCAAGTTTCGCTGCTCTGGCTTCTGAACGTAAGGCGTTATGGAAAATTGGAGTAGAAAAAACCGATTCTTTCCCGCCTGGACACATCGCATTTGTTAACAAAAACGGTTTCAAATTCAAGCCCGTTAAAACGCTTACCTACTCTAAGCCAAGAAAAATAACAATGCAGACCGCAGCTAAAGAATTACAAACGCTTCTACAGCATTCAATCAAAGAAAGGGTTTCTGGGTTAAAAGAAGTGGCGGTAGCCTTTTCAGGAGGATTAGACAGCAGCACAATCGCCTTTCTAGTTAAAAAATCAGAAGCAAACGTGCACTTAATCCACGTAAGCCTCGAAAAACAATCAGAAACCGAACATGCAAGGATGGTTGCAGAAGAGCTGAAGATGCCGATACACGTTTACCTATTCAAAGAAGAAAATGTGGAGGAAGACCTCCAAAAAGTTGTCTGGTTGATTGAAGAACCAGACCCAATCAAGGTAAGCATAGGTATCCCATTCTATTGGGCAGCACAAAAAGCGGCGGAAATGAAGTTTAAAGTGATGTTAGCTGGCCAAGGTGCTGATGAACTCTTCGGAGGATACAGACGTTACATAGATTATTATTTGTTATATGGCGGCGAAAAGACGAGAAAAATGATTTTCAATGATGTTATTAGAATTCATGAAAGTAACCTTGAAAGAGATTTTAAAATCTGCAATTTTCACAATGTCGAACTGCGTCTACCCTTTGCAACATACAAAATGGCGAAATTCGCCGTAGATTTACCCATAAAACTGAAAATCGAACCAAGACAAAAAGCGTTGCGAAAACTTGTGTTGAGGCGAGCTGCCGAAAACCTTGGGCTCCCAAAACATATAGTGGAAAAGTCGAAAAGAGCGATGCAATACGCGACAGGTGTAAACAAAGCTCTCAAAAAATTGGCCAAAAAGCATGGAGTGCCCATAAGAGGATACTTAAACAAAACATTCCAGAAAACCATCAAAGAGATGGTGTAACATGAAAAAGACAGCCGTAGTTTTTTCACCCATATATTATCGGCACGATACTGGCAAAAAACATCCTGAGTCGGCTCAACGCCTCCGTGTAATTGTCAATGAATTAAAGAAAAGCAAGCTTTTGGGAAATGGAAATTGGCAATTCGTACGCCCAAGAAAAGCGCACATAGGACATGCTCAGCTAATCCACAGCATAGAATACATTAGACTCGTGGAGGCTGTTTGCAGGTCTGGAGGAGGCCTACTGGATTTAGAAGATACCGTAACTTCTCGTGAAAGCTTTGAGGTTGCTCTTTATGCTGTTGGTGGAACACTGAAGGCTGTTGACCTCGTCATGGAAAAGAAGTTTGAAAATGCCTTCGCATTGGTGCGTCCCCCTGGGCATCATGCCGGAAGGTTTCGTGCGTGTGGCTTTTGCATCTTCAATAACGTTGCCATAGCCGCTGAGTATCTGCTTAAAAAATTCAGGCTGGAAAGAATCCTGATATTGGATATAGATGCACACCATGGAAACGGTACGCAAGAAACTTTCTATAAAACTAGTAAGGTTCTATACATAAGCTTGCATCAAGACCACCGCAGCTTTCCAGGAACTGGGTTCATAGATGAAATCGGAGAAGGCAAAGGCTTAGGCTACAACGTCAACATCCCATTGCCTTTCAGAACCAGCGACCAAATCTATCTAAAGGCAGTAAAGGAAATTGTAACGCCGATAGTATGCCAGTACAAACCACAATTCATATTGGTGTCGGCTGGTCTAGACGGCCACTACACTGACCCCGTGGCAAATCTTTCCCTGTCAGCGTTATGCTACCGAGAAGTTTACAAAACAATAGTGAATCTAGCATCAGAAATATGTGGAGGAAGACTTGCATCAGTTCTTGAAGGAGGTTACAGCCTTAAATTCGTCGGAAAAATAGCCGCAACAGCTACTGCAAAAATGAGTGGAGCCCCATACATCATAAATGATAAAGTTCCGGTAACTGACAAACGCGCCAGAAGGCGAGGTGAAACAGCCATAAGGGATGTGAAAGAAATTCAAAGAACTTTTTGGAATATCGATTAGCAACTTTAAATATGGAGAAATAAAATTAAAAGCTAAGGTTACTCGATTACTTGGATTGCACTTTCAGGGCATTGAACTTCACATGCTCTGCAAACAAGGCATTCCTCAGGCTTTACAGGGACAGATTTTCCATCTTTAACCTCAAAGACGCCTACCGGACATGTATCTACACACGTGCTGCACCCGGTACATTTATCATTATCAACTACTATTTTTACCATGCTCTATTTCCCCTCTAACTATAGTTTCATTGAAGTCTAAGCGGTAAAATAAAAGCGTTTAGGTTCATCTAGCGGATTTCTTCACGTAGTCTCAAGAGGATTCCTTTAATTGCTGTTTCAGCCCTCTCTTTTCTATGCTGGTAATCGGTTAGAAGCTTTCGATAGGCTTCCAGTGAAAGTTCTCCCCGAGTATGGCGAGCCTCAATGCTTTTGATGTTGCCTTCAACCTCGTCAATTTCGGTTTCTGTAATTTCAAGTTGCCGCATTAAGTCTGCATATTTACCGCCAGCCGCACTCATCTTCTCCCTACTCTCTGCTAAGCTTCTAGACAGTGTGCTGAGGCGGGTTTCCAGAGTTTTTCTCTGCACCTTATACCGACGCCTAGGAATCTTCCCCTTCCGCACTCTGGTTTCAAGGGATTCTAGTTCCAAAACTATTCTCCTTTTCTCTTCGTATGCATCCACAAACGCCCTAATATACTCTGGACGAAGCCTCAATGCTACCGTGGGCACAGCAACCCGGGCTGGAGCCCCAGGTCTTTTCCAAACAACGGCAGCTACACATCCAATAACTGCTAAAGCCCACATCCATAATGTGGGACGGAAAGATAACCACAAGGGATTATATTCATATATTATTGCAACATCAAAAGCGTCTAAAGAAATTACACCTTCCCTATTTATGCTCACCACTTCTTGGAAAACGTTTCGCGTTATGCCATAGGCGTCGCTAATGTTGTTTTCAAAATTTCTAAGCAGCACAACCTTTGCTCCTTCTGGCAAAACAAAGCTCACCGATGCTTGCTTAATATAATAATTCACATATTTGAATAAGGAAATGTTAAAGGAGAATTTGTTAGCCCCATCCTGAGTAATAAAATCTCTGGGCAGCTGATATTTCACTGTTAACTGTGTGGATTCAGTAGCCTCGGATGGCAACGTAATTTTATAGCGATTCGTCTTTTCGTCAGTCCGTGTTGGCTCAGCCGTTTTTCTTCCAAACTGGTCTTGCGCCCTTGGGTTAGAAGCGTTAGGAGGTAGCATCACCTCGATGGAACCTACTTTCAATGGCGCCTTATTTTTTATGCGATAAGTATCTGCTCCCTCTATTTCACCAAACTCGTTTAGCCTTATCTCGCGTTTCATTTCCTCCACATCAACTACTAGTATTTGATCAGTAGCAAGAGAGAATATCACTTCGGACGCATTGTAAGTGAACGCGGGAAGATTCACTTCTGAATAATTAAACGCACTAACTGTACCGCCGGAGTATAATGCACCTTGGGGTAAAACAATTGAGGCATTGCAGATGGCGGCTGGCTTCGTTAAACTAGGAAAGGCTGGAAAGTTTAAGCTGTAATAGCTCGTGGCATTATGTATGACAAGATCATTTGAGAGCACAAATATAACCGTGAATACTTGCGGAGTACCGCAAGGAAAGCTTATTTTTACACCGTAAAAACCAACGCGATTTTCCTCTAAGGGCACGTTAAGACTCACAGGAAAGGTATAGGATTCATTATAGGCGATGCATCGAAGAACATATGAACCATACTCATAGGGAAAGCCTATCAGAAAATCGCTGGGTGCTTGTCCAGTCACATTTATTGTCACAGTGTCGTTTACTAAAACATAGCCATTGTACAGAACCTCAATCGCGTGGTTCACATGTTCTATACTATAATCAGCGGTTTCTGCTTTAACAATTTTGATGTTAAATAAAATTGAGACAAGAAACACCACAGCTATAGTTAAGACAGAAAATGCTAAGGCTGCTTTTTTCACACGATTTTCCTCCGCTTGCCTTTGGAATTTTTAGGCTTTCTATTTATTGACGAGCTTATTTATTTACTTTTAGAGACACTATAGCATGTTATTTTATTCATGAGTGATGGCGCAGCTTATTCTTGGAAGTCTGGGATTCAAACTTACAGAGTTCATAGAGAAAAACTCGCCTTTCTCTTCCATGAGAGTCCTTCTGAATCTCCTCTTGCACTGATAGCACCCTAAACGGACCTAAGAAAACATATTTTCCAGGCGACTTCTTTTCAAAGACATAGAGCGGGTATTTCTTTTCCATCTGTTGTTTTAGGACCCAATTCCCCCTCTCCATCTTTTGGTCTCCAAAGCGTCCCTCACCAGTGTATAAAAGTCGGTTGTTAATTTTCCTATCTTTATATGGGTTTCGTATAAGGTCTTCGGGTGTTTTGTGCAACGCGGTGATTAAAACCACATGTTTAATTCCGGTTTTTAAACTCCCACTGTATCTTATACCCCGCTGAGCGCAAACATTAAACATTTCTGAAATATATCTGTTGGTAACTGTTTGACCAGCCTTTGGATGCATGTTCAGCAGCTCTTGTTAGTTGTAATTTAATGGGATGCCCCGAATCTATAAATTAGTCTTTAGCGCTAAAATGCAAAAGGGACATTTAATTGGCATTTTATGACCCCGTTCAAAGGCATTTAGCTGTTGAAAAATCGGTCACCCGTATGGGACTTGAAGGTCAAGAGAGAAAGTACTATCGTATAAGAACAGCAAGGTGGTACGGTGGAATAGTTACAGCTGACTGCGTTGGCTGCGGCTTGATGTGTAAGTTTTGCTGGGTTTCAGATGTGGTGATGTTTCGTCCATCTGAAGTTGGAAGGTTTTACACTCCGACAGAAGTTGCGAACAGCCTGGTTTCCTTGGCTAAGAAATGTGGCTTAAATTTGTTGAGGGTTAGCGGCGGGGAGCCCACAATAGGAAAAACTCACCTAATACAACTTCTTAACAACCTACAAGGCAAGGGATACAACTTCATCCTGGAAACCAATGGAATACCTATAGCTTATGAGGAAAGCTATGCCGCAAGCCTTTCAAAGTATAGTTTTGTTCATGCGAGAGTTTCACTGAAGGGATGTAATGAAGAGGAGTTCGCAATGCTTACAGAAGCCAAACCAGAGGGTTTCACATTGCAGCTAAAAGCCCTACAGAACTTGATGGATGCAGGAGTTAGTTGTCACCCTTCGGTTATGGCTTCTTTCTCGCGGAGGAAAAACCTTTTAGAACTTATCCGAAGACTTAAACAAATCAACCCGGATTTTGCCGAGGAATTAGAGGTCGAAGAATTAATCCTCTACCCTCACGTAATTAAGAAAGTGAAAAAGCATAAACTGAAATATTATAAGGCTTATACGCCAGAAAAAGTACCGACTGAACAAATCTAAGCGTGTGCTGTCACAGTTCACTATGCTTCAAGTAGTAATTTTCCTCTTTCTTTGGTCCGAAGCTTCTTATACCTTTCTCTTTAAGTTGTTTTCTGAGCTTATCCGCATACTGCCTTTTTATTTCGCCTCTTTTCTCCATGTAAACTATTATCTCTTCTGCTTGTTCCTCCGTGTCGCATCGCCGAATAAAATCTATTACATCAGGTATATAGTGAACAAATCTTTCTGAAGCTGCTTTTTCTCCAGTTTGAACGTCCCTTCGCACAGAGTTTATTCCAACTTTTTGCTCACTGGATTCTAGCTCTCTTGCTAGGTTCGGAAACATCTTTTTGAACGTTTCTTTTTCGAATTCCAATGCACACCCTTCAAATATACCAACGCATCTTCGCGTTATGTATTGAAAACCTTCTATTTAAGTGGCTTCCCTCGCAACCTTCTTTCTTGAATTTAGAGAGTTAACGCTTCATTATTTGCTCATATAATCCTGCTGTTCTTTCAGCTATTTTATCCCATGTAAACTCGTCTAAAACTCTGCGCCTGCCATTTTTTCCAAGCCATTTTATTTTCTCGGAGCTCTCTAAAGCGCTGGTAATACCCCAAGCTATGTCCGCTGGATTGTTTGGATTTATGTGGAAGCCACATTGTTCTTCACCGCAAGGAATAACTACTTCTCGCATTCCGCTAACGCCTGCTGCTCCAACAACAACTGGACGTTCCATGCTCATTGCTTCTAGAGCAACTATTCCAAAAGGTTCGTAGAGACTTGGAAAAACTGCAACATCACAAGCAGCATAGTGAATAATGCGCTCTTCTTCTTGGATGAATTCGAAGCGAAATTTTACATAGTCGTGCAGTTTCATTGTTTTAACCAGATTAACCAAGTAGTCTTGCAAATCGCCTAAGCCTACAATGACCAATTTTGCTCTGGGTATTTTCTGTAAAATATGGGGCATAGCCATTATTAATTTATCAACACCTTTAACACCAACAAGTCTTCCAAGGAAGAGGATCATAAGTTCGTCGTCTTTTATGCCGTAAAAATCTCTGAGCTTCTTAACTTGTTCAGCGTTTACCGTTTCTGGATTATATTTTTGTGGGTCAACACCGTTATAGCAAACTTGGATCTTTTCTTTTGGAAAGTCAAGTTTTATAAGTTCATCTTTCATGGCATATGAAGTTGCTACAATGAGGTCGGCTGCCTTTGCGCCGTGAAGCTCAACATTGCTTACGACTTCTGAGCCGTTTCCAAGAGTTCTTCCTTTCTCGGTGGAGTGAATGTGAAATGCGAAGGGTAGTCCAATCTCTTTTTTAATGGTGATGCCACCTATAGCCGAAAGCCAGTCATGAGCAACTACAATATCGTATTTGAAGTTCTCTTTTTTAATGAGTTCGTTGACGAGTTTTGAAGCGCTTAGATAATTGTAGACGAGGATTTTAGAAAACAGTTGAATACCTCTACCCCATTTTTTAATGTCTTCAGCAAGCACATCAGGAAGCGAATCAGAAACGTCAATGTGTAATGGGCGGTGGATTTCTATTCCTCTCCAAATTTCCCGTGTCGGGAGACTTCCAGCATCATCGTTCATCGTAAAAACCGTAACGTCATGGTCCATTAAAACAAACCTTCGAGTAATTTCAGCGGCGTAGGTTCCCAAACCACCGACAATTTTCGGCGGGTACTCGTAGACAAGCACAGCCATCTTCATCCATTTTCACCGTCATTGCTTACCCTAACGGTAGGTTATTGCTTAATGAAAAACATTGCTTATTTACGTTTCCTATTCTTATGTTTGCTTTATTCTCGACGCATCTTTTTGTTATACGTAACTACAAACTAAAGCATTCACGCTTCTGCTATAAGTACCCAGCGACTTTGAAGTTTCCCTTCAACTTCTTTTTCGCGCAGCTTCAAACTAATAATTTTAAATTTTTTAAAAAAGCGCATTATCTCTTCTTTATCGGAAAAATGATGAAGAACACCCTTCTCTGCACCTTCTTGCCTAATGAATGTGTCTCCTTCAACTTCCAATTCTTTCCCATATATGTAGGTTCTTTTCGATAGAAAGTTGATTAGTAATAATCCTTTTTTCCTTAGCATCCTTTGAATTTCAGAAATCGTCTCTTGAATACCTTTAATTTTTTGATGATAAATGGTGTGAAGGCAGATGATAGCGTCAAAACAAGAGTCAACATATGGTAGCATTTTCATATCGCACTCTATGAGATAAACCTCTAACTTTTGCCCCTTGAGCCTCTGCTTAGTTAAGTTTAAGCCCGTTTCCGAAATGTCTGTCCCATGAGCTTCAAATCCTTGCTTTGCCACGTACACTTGATGTCTTCCTGCGCCGCATCCCAAATCTAGAACCCGCATCTTCTGTTTCTTCTCTTTTAACATGTTAACAAAGTCAACAACAATTTCGTCGGGTTCTTCTCGACTATATCCTTCCTCACGTAATATTTGATTCCATTCTGCCAATAATTTCTCCTCTAATATTTCCATTCATGCTCCATATCGTCAAAGCACTCACTTAAAGCATTACTTCAGAATATTGCAGATAGACTCACCATTAACATAACACCATTTCAGATTCAAAAAGGAAAATTTGAAAAGCCTATTAAGCTCATATAAATATACTAAATGGAGTGCAACAGTATGAGCATATCTCCTATTAAACGGTTAATTATCGAAACTATGTGGATGCTTGATAAACCGGTTAAGGCTAATGAGATAGCAAAGGAGACAGGGTTAGGTTTTCGTCAAGTTAGGATGCACTTAATGTGGCTTACCCGTATGGGGTATTTAGAGTCGCCGGAAAAAGGGCTTTTTGTCTTGACAGAAAAAGGCAAGAAATCGCTTGGGTTCCCAGAAATAGATAAAGAAAAGGCCGCTAAAATTTTGGCTTATTTGCCCATGGAAAAATCATTCCACTTTTACGCTGACATTGGAAAACCCTTAAACATTCATGCGGTGAGCCTCCAAGACTTCTGCGACAAAATCTTGAAAGTTGACACAGGCTCAATAGAATTTCATATTAACCGTGGTGATTTTGAGACATGGTTTATGGATTTGGGAGACATTGAACTTGCAAGAAAAACTCTACTTATAAGGGAACATAAGATTTTGGGAGAAGAAATGCGCAAAAAACTCTATGAAATTGTGAAAAATCGATGCGAAGAGTTAGCTAAGATAAGGAAGCAAACGGCTGTTAGGTGATTTAGTAGAATTTTAAGCTGGCTTAAAGCGTCCCTTAAGTTTCTCTAGAATCTGCTGTAACGTTGTATACTCCATCTCTTCAGGACCTAGACGAGCAGGCTCAAACTCTCCCATACGTCTAAGCATAGATGCATATTCCAAAGCTTCTCGCCTAGCCAATGCAAACGCAGTATCATCAAACAAGTCAGCCATCATCGGTTTTCCAGCGTCATCACTTGCAATTTCGCCATTCGAAACTTGAAAACCTAACGCAACTATTCTCGGAGGACCATCGAAAGCTGTACATTTAGCATCTTTTAATCCGACAGGCATCATTGGCCCCCAGTGGCTTCCTCGCATCCATCCTTCAACGAGATAACTATGCATAAACGGCACAAGTGCCTCCCCTACCGCCGGAAGCCCATGTTGCGCACGTATAATCATAACAGGATCGTCTTTTCCTACGTATTTTCCAGCAATTTGTGAAAGCCTAGTCACACTTCCTACAGCACATATTAAGTCATCCCTAGCTCTCCAGACACGCGAGATCATGTACCGCTGCACTGTTCCAATTAAAGCAATTAACTCATACATCTCTTCTGGACATTTAAGCACAACCATCTTGTTCTCTGTAGTGTCTAGCACCTCGAATTTGAAGCCGCCAGCCATGTTCGGATCAATCACAAGACCAGCTGTGTTCATGGGGTCGGCGAAAATGCGGAAAAGCGGCAAATTGAAGGCGCCACCAGAAGTCTTGTCAGCCGCAAGAACTACAATAGGGTCGGAACCTCTCTCTTCTATTTCCATTTCGGCAAATCCCGGGCCCATCCCACGGATATTTCCGCTGAAAGCCGTTTTCAAAAGGTCTTGTCCAGCACCATAAAGTTTCAGTTCTAATGCCTTGTTTGCCGCTTCTTGGAATGTGTTCCATGCAAGTTCGTGAATACTTGAATCTGATTCGCCTTTTTCATGCACCATAAGTAGTTGGAGATCGTCCCCAACGTTGAAGGCATAATAGCTGTTTATCAAGCCTTCTCCTTTTGCTTTTTTGAGATTTTTATCAGCGATGTTTAGGAGTGGTTTTGGGACAACATGATGGCCTGCTAATGAGCCTACATCGCATTTGATTAGGGAAATTGTGGTTTTTCTTGGCATATACACCACTTTAGATTCAGCTTCGGTTTAGAGTTAGATTGTGGTTCTTAAAAGATTTCCGAAAGATGCTCTTATAAGAATTAATGAAATAATAAAGGCTTTGTATTTGGTTTAGGCGAGGATGCTTAAATGGATGAGTTAAAAGTAGTTTCCGTGAAGATACCTGAAGAAGTCTATAAAGAAATGATTTTGCGTGTTCCAGAAGGTGAAAGAAGCAATTTCATCCGGGACGCCATAGCTGAAAAGCTTCAAAAAACACCGAAGCCAGACAAGATTCTGGAGTTGGAGCATAGGGTCAGCAAGATGGAGGATGATTTTTCAGAAATAAGGAAATATCTTGCAGATTTAGAATTGCTCACTTATGAACGGGGGGAAACAAATCCCCACGCTTTTTGCATGGATGAACTGGACCATAAGATAATAGACTATCTTATCCACTACAAAGGCGCAACCACACCGGAACTGGCTGAATACTTAAAAACAAATAGGTGGCTGGTTTTGAACAGGCTTAGAAGAATGCAGAAAATATCAAGAAAACAGCTTGGAAAATCCATAATAGACTACTATCCAGGCGAAAAGTCAGGCAAGAAAAAAGCTTGGTGGATAAACGAAGAGATGATCGAAATGTAGCTTGGAGGCTCTATTAGAATAGTTCTCCCTGTTTGGTTTTAGCCCCCTCTATATATAGGTTGTATTATACCTTGAACCAGTAACAATTAATTTCAGTTATGCCCAACTCTATTTCGTGGGCCCGTAGCCCAGTATGGATTAAGGCGCCGAACCATGAAAAGATGCGCAAGCCTCCGGGCACTTGGAATGGAAGAAAGCCGGAGAACAGGGGTTCAAATCCCCTCGGGCCCGCCAAAATTAAATAGTCTCAAATATCGGTTTCTAAAAATAATCAGTGAACTTTCTATATGAATTCTATCTAAAACTGCTTAGCGCTAGCGCTGTGGGTGGTCATCTTGATCTATTACTCCAGTCACGACACTTGCAGAGGCTATTACTATAGAAACTGTCTGAATGTCAACCATTCCTAGCACCTTCCTGTTTTCTTTTCTTCATTTCATTGTAGAGGTATTCATATTCAGCATATAGTTGTGGATGCCTTTCCTTTCTAAGGCCTTCTACTAGAGGCTTCATTTTTTCCCATGTATAGATGGGTGCAGTGGGGAAGAGCCTTGCAACAAGGTTAAAGTCTATAAGTTTCATGTATAGAAGAATACCAACGCCTTGAAAGAATACGCTAACTGTGGCGAATGCTATGGCTTCTGGTTTTTCAGGAAACCCTGTAGGAGCATACTTTTTCTTGTAGTCGTTGAAGTCCTCAAATTCCATCGTCATGAATTTAGTATATGCTTCAAAAAATTCCTTGCTGCTATAAGTTGAATATAGTCTCATGACCAAATCTGTCTGTCTTATCCTATTCTGATGTCTAAGCTGAAGAGCATAATACACAACTCCAGCCACAACACTTGCGGAGGCTACTACTATAGAAACTGTCTGTATATCAACCACTCTTGACATCTCTTTGTTCTCTCTTCTTCATCTCGTTGTAGAGGTATTCAAACCACTGAAAGGCTCTTGGAGTTTTATACTGTTTTCTAACCCCTTCAATTACTGGTTTCATTTTCTCCCACATTAAGATAGCACTTTCGCCAAGGAAGTCAGCAAGCAAGTCAATGTCCACGAGTCTTCTATGCAGAAGAACGCCTACACTGCCTACATAAGCACCGAGCATATAGAACGCCACTGGCTCTGGTTTCTCAGAGTAGAATGCCCCATACTTCTCAACAAAGTCATTGTAGTCCTTATACTCGCAGGCCAAGACCTTTACATATAATTCTCGCAATTCCCTGCTACTCAAATTGAAATAGGGCGATAGTAGCCTAAGGACGAGGTCTGTCTGTCTTACTCTTGTCTGATGTCGAATCTGAGAAATGTAATAGATAGCTGCTGCAAATACACCTGCAGATGCAATCACTATCGAAACTGTAGATATGTCAACCAATTCTTAGCACCAATACTAAATTAGCCAATTAGATTTAAAGAATTACACACAAAACATATTGTTTAGCTATCCTTTATTCTTTCCAGAACTGGTTCGAGCACAAGTCATAAGAACTGGAACAAGGGGACATAGTCGACTAGGTGGACAGATTGTCATACACTAGTCAAGCACCACCACTTACAGCCAAAGAAATTGAGTTTTTGCTAGAAAGGAACAATATAGCAAGAATTTGCAGCCATAATGAAGACGGAACCATACATGCTGCTCCTGTCGGCTACAGATACATGAACGGTCAAATAGTGATATTATCCCATGCCCCTAGTCGAAAAACGAGAAACATCAAACGGAACAATGATGTTACTGTGCTGATTGACACTCAACAGCCAATTAGAGGCATTCTCATCTACGGCAAAGCAGAAATAGATCATGACAAGGTTTACGAACAGGCGGTTTCAGTAATGGAACCTTTTGCACGCGACATTCCAAAAGATAAGTTGCAACGTTTTACCCAAGCCTTTCTTGATTCAATAAAATGCGTAATAGTAAAAGTCACACCGAAACGCATCATAACCTTCGACCACACCAAATGGGAGGTATATAATAATTTAGTCAAAACCTACCTTCAAGAATAAGCAAAGCACATGTTCAAACAGCGCACAGTTTACGTCAGTTTCTTAATAGAAAATCTTAGGATAATCTTCTGGTAGCCTGGATTTTATGATATGGCCCATACCCAAACTCTTATCCTAAGATGCGTATAATAAAAGCATCGAGAAAGATATGAAGTTGAATCATAAGTTAAGATTCGGCGCAATGGTATTACCAAACGCATCTTGGAAAGAGATAATCAAGCGTTTCAAATACACTGAGGAACTGGGCTTCGACATCACAGGGACTGGAGATCATTTTGTAGACTGGTCTAGGCCAAATGACCCATGGTTTGAACTGTGGACACTCCTAGCTGCAATATCTGTGGAGACAACCCGCATAAGACTGGGATCATATGTAACGCAAATCCCCTTTCGGAATCCTGCTCTCCTTGCTCGTCAAGCCCTGGCAGTCGACCACATCTCAAATGGCCGACTAGAGCTAGGCCTCGGAACAGGAGTTCTCATAGACCCTGCATGCGAGATGATGGGTCTCCCAAATTGGAGCAGTAAGGAGAGAGTTGCACGCTTCAAAGAATACGTTGAGATCGTGGATCAACTGCTATCGAACGAGGTCACTACCTACAAGGGACGCTACTATGAAATCAGAGAAGCCGTGATGAATCCTCGTCCAATCCAGAAACCGCGCCCTCCCATCACTATTGCCGCACTAGGGTCAGTCATGTTGAAGCATGCAGCTCGATATGCTGATACGTGGAACACATATAGCACAAGCAACACTTTCGAGGAGCAACTTGAAGAAACACGTAAACGCACCCATCTTATTGATAAATACTGTTCAGATATCGGGAGGGACCCTTCCTCATTACGTCGTTCTTACTTGATGTATGATGTGGGAGCTCGAACTAGAAGAGGCTATGGGATGATTAACTACTATGATTCGGAGAAAGTCTTCGTTGATATGGTGCAAAAACTCATCGATGTGGGGATTACTGAGTTCCTACTATACTATCCTTTCCGTGGGGAGCAGCTACCCATTTTCGAGAAGATAGCACGAGACGTCATCCCAGAACTAAAAGAAAAATACAATAGATAACTAGCTCTTATCAGCTACTTCTTCTACGATACAACAGCAAATGTTCGAGGAAGTCCGCAAATCCCAAGGCGAAAAAGTATGAATTCAAGCTTAAGCAATGGTAGCCTTGGAGAGACCGTTGCTTAGGCTACAATTTATACTTCTTAGCTTTAGGGAGTTTCGCCCATTTTCCCTCTTTTTGAGGAAAGTTGTATGTTAGGAGGTGCGAGTTAGAATTTTAAGTTCATAAAGACATATCCCATATAGAGGCAACTGATATGAGCAACGACATTCCACTTCATGAGAGGCGCGTCGTCTATAAGGTTCCTGGCATGAATAACGTGAGTGTCAAACGTGACCGCACTTATAAGAGTGTAAATGGAACTCAACTCAAGATGGACGTTTATACACCTACAAGTGCATCTACGAGCACTAGAGTTCCGGGCGTTCTATTCATTCATGGTGGTCCCATTCCATCTGATTATCGACCTGAGCTGAAAGATTGGGGGCAATATCAATCATATGGAGAGCTGATTGCCGCCTCAGGGTTTGTAGGCATCACTTTCAACCATCGCTATTATGAATACTCTCAGCTAGAGCAATCCGCTAACGACATCAGAGCTGCTATCCATTACACCCGAGAACAAGCAGAAATATTCAACCTTGATCCAAATCGAATGGGCCTCTGGGCAATCTCAGGAGGTGGACCACAACTAAGTTTGGTCCTTCAGGATAAACCAAAGTTCGTACGTTGCATCGTTGCCTATTATGCTATACTTGACCTACATGAAATTAAAGAGGCTTCGGCGACACTAAACGAAGAGACTTTACGAAAATCTTCACTTGCATCTCACATTAGTCACCTTTCCTTCGATGATGTCCCAGTTTTCATGGTGCGTGCTGGCTTAGACCGCCCAGAACTGAACAAGACAATCGACCTCTTTATTCGCGAGGCGCTCGTTTCCAACGTCCCTCTTGACCTTGCAAATCATCCCAAGGGACGCCACGCCTTTGACGTGCTCGATGACGATTCTCGTTCTCGATGGATCATTACAAGGACGATAGAATTCCTCAAAGCCAATTTGCTGGAGAGCTAGCGAAAAAGTATGAATTCATGATAAAACAATGGTGGCCCGGGAGAGATTCGAACTGCCGTTGTGTCCTTTCAATGATTTAAACCAGCATTTTCAACATGGGGAATTTAAACGGGGATTTGAATCTACTCGGGCCCGTTACTTATAAATCATTGGTTAGTTTGTAGATAATGCTTTTTCTAATGTTGTTTTCGTCTATCTTGAAGGTTTCGGACTCTTCTATTTTTAATATAGCCTTTAAGGCTTCGGAATTAAGTTCGCTTACGAGTCTGAATATTTCTTTTTTGGCTGATTTGAGATGCTTTTGGAGTGTTTCCTTATTTTTGTATAGTACTCCTGCCAAGGGGCATATTTCTTCCTTTTTTAGGTACCACTCGATTTTTCGGCTTGGCATATTTATGTCGAAGGTTATCGGCCCCGCCACACATGTTTCTGGTTTCACCGGATGAATTATGCATTTTCCTGTTTTTTTATCATAGAATACGCAATAGCCTTCATCAGCGACGTTTGGAAAAGAGTAGGTTGTTTGAGCAAAGGGATTTTCAATTGGAATCTTTTGCGCTTTGAGATACTCCTCTATAATTTTTTTGCGCTTCAAACTTATGGGTGGATTTGCGTTTCTGCAGCAATTCAAGTTAACTTTGCATTCCATACATACGTTAAAAAAGTCTCTTTGTCTTTCACCTTTGAGGGGCATGTCAGGCTTCTCCGTCATTTTAGAAGTAGGGTTGATTATCAACAAGATTCTTTATAAGCCTTGAGTAAACATCGATTATCGCTTCTCTAAATTCTGTTTTTTGAGCCTTCCTCAGAACTCTCTCTCTTATAATCTCTGATAAACTTCCGCACTCTATCCTTTTCTTTATTATTGGAAGATACTTCTTCTCTTCCTCGGTTGCATTTTCCAAAGCGATTCTGAAAAAACATTGACAAACTTGGCGGCTAGTTGATCCACGCGGATGCAGAACCTTCGCGTTTAACCCACCTAACGTGACCGAGTTAAAGTCCTTTACTAGAATTTCATGGTGCAAAAGCTTAGCTGTTTCATGCATCACTCCCCTTAATACCGCTCGAACAAAACAACTTAAAGCAACATCCGATTTGACGCATTCCTGCTCATCCATCACTCTTATTTCAACAGCCTTCCTATCAAACCGAAAGATGACACCTCGGGAGTTAACCCAATCCTGGTAAAGAAGAGGCTTCTTCACACCAGCGTTAGCCAAGTCCAACGAGTATCTTCCGATAATTTCCTTTTGATATTGCTGAAACGAGGAAACATATTCTGGAATAACATCTCCGGTTACGGATGGCACTTCCCTTTGATTGAGCATATAAAAATACAGTCTACTATCCACATTTTCTCCAAGTTTTCCTTCATAAATCGGCGAGGATGCAGAAATTGCTGGCAAGTAAGCGCATATATTTGCAAGCAGATTATGCAGTAAAATGCCTTTTTCCTCCTTAGAGTATGGAAGGTTTAGCTGAAAACTTTGAATGTTAAGCCATCCATGCTGTTTAAGGTTGAAAACTTTGCTGTATGCTTCGTAAATTTGCCGATGGCGGTGAGGCCACACACTTGTATCTTCAAGTTTTAGTAGGGGGTGCATGCCTGTCCCAAGGAAGGATGCACGATATTTGCCTTCTAAGAAATCTAGCATTGTTAAAACTGCTTCATGCATGTTTTCTTCGAAGGTTTTGGGTGATTTGAAAGGCATGTTGGGTCTAATTTCCATCACGTGTAACTGGAGTTCTTTTCCAAAAGTAAAATGAGGCTGTTCTACGAAGTTAACGACACGACCTCGGAAATCCTTTATAACCTTGTCCACGATAGGTAAGGCTTTGAGTTCTTCGTCAACCAATGAAAACTCGTGTTCTGGGCCTAAGACCTCTAAGGTTTTATACGTATCGGTTCCCTTTCATTCTAATTTCTGTCTGAAATGTGCATATAAACGTACAGTTAATTTTAAATATGACCACTGCAATACCGAGGATTTAATCATCTGGTGTTAAATGCGTGTTGGTCGTCTCAAACATCGACCTACCGACAAACATGCCTATAATGAAGCCGCCAACGTTCCTTGAGTCATCAATTAAAGATTTCACTCTCAACATTAACAACGACTACCGCTACCTAAAAACAGGATACTACGTGTCTTTGCACGCGGAAATTTTGGGGAATCCGGTAATTCCATCAAGCGGAAACACAATAGACGCTCATAGAACGCCGATTCTTTTACTTAGAGCTTCAAAGGCTGGTGTTCCAACATTACCATATTTAGTAACGGATTCCGTGAAACAAATAATTTCAGAACTCGGTTTTCCGGTGGTTGTTTTCGCTGTAAATCCCTTTATATATGACGGATTCAAAATTGCTAAGAATAAAAGTGCACTCTATAGGGCAATGAAAAGCCTAGGTATGAATTATAAGTTTGCAGTTTGCGCGCAGCCCCTTAAGGGTGAAATGATTTCGTTCAAATCTATTTTCGGCAAATGCGGACTCGATGAAGACTTTAGAGAGGTCTCAGAAAAGGTTTACGAGATATTTAAGATTCCAATCTGTAAATTGCATGCTCAACGCATTGAGGGAAAAGCCTACTTGTGCGGGCTTCAACCTTTGAAAAGGGAAGAACTTCTTCCATCCGACTTAAAGGCTATTTCCGAAGAAATTTCTCTGATTTTGAAGCAAGGTGAATCTCTCGTTGGCTAGGATAGCCTGCTTTGTTGAGAAATACAATTTTACCGACCATAGGGAAGAAAGGGCACTCCAGAACTTCAAGTACACGGCAGAAAAATTAGGTCACGAATTCAATTTTCTATTCAGAAAGAACCTCTCAGAAATTCCAAAATGTGACACTGTTTTTATTAGGGCAACTACCGACCCGCTTTATACCGCATACATAGTTTCTAAAACTGCTTGGGAGCTAGGTCTAAAGGTAGTCGACGACCCCGAGTCGATTAGAATTTGCGGGAACAAAATCCACTTGTACGCTCTCTTCGAAAAATATAATGTTCCGAATATTCCGACAACTTTTTTAAACAAGGAGGAGATGCACCACAAACGGCTTTTGGAAATCTTTGAAATCTTCGGAAAACCAGTCGTAGTGAAGGCTCCATACACAAGCTTTTCGAGATATGTGGAAAAAGTCGCTTGCGAGACAAGTTTCAGGGAAGTTGCCAAAAGATTCTTCAGAAAATCCGACGTTCTGGCAGTGCAAAAGTTTATGCCAACGGCTTTTGACTGGAGAGTCGGCGTCTTAAACGGCGAGGTTCTCTATGTATGCAAGTACATGATTCCGAAAGGCAAATGGAAACACGGCGTCAAACTTAGAGGCAAACCTACCTTCATCTGGGGCAGGACAGTGTCGATGAAAAGAGAAAATGCGCCTGCGGAGCTTAAAGACTTAGCTTTGAAAGCCTGTAAAGTTATTGGAAACGGACTTTATGGAGTGGACATAAAAGAATTCAACGGCAACTATGTGGTGGTGGAAGTAAACGACAACCCAAGCATTTACGCAGGCTACGAAGACCTAAGAAACAAAGACTTATACGGAAAAATCATAGCATACTTAGTCGACTAAGATCAGCTTGCATGATAAAGAATCGCACGAAAAGGTTAAGTCTTATATTACTTGTTTTACATGTTCCACAGAAAAAGTGACGTACATGGGGATAAGAGACTTTCTGCGAAGAGAGTTCTCATTTATCGCAGGCAATTATCGTATTCTCATCATAAGTTGGATCATAATGGATCTCGCCATGGAAATGCCTGTTCCAAACTATCAGTATTATGTCCAAGCCTTAGGCGGAACCGGTATGGCGTTGGGAATAATAGGTTTTGCCAATTTTCTTGCGATGGCAACTGTGGCATTTCCAGGCGGCTATCTTGCAGATAAGTATGGAAGACGTTGGCTTATATCCACCATGACTTTTGGATTGGCGCTTTCCTACGTGTTCTTTGCACTTGCCCCGACCTGGCACTTCATCTTGCTAGGAACCATCGTTCAAAGCCTCTGTCTAATATACCAGCCAGCCCTTTTTGCGATGGTTCAAGATTCACTTCCACCAGAACGTAGAGGAGTTGGCTCATCACTAATACAGATGATTCACGGCACATTCAACACTCCGGGTCCCATAATCGGGGGGCTTCTTCTGCTGCAGTTTGGACTGGTCAACAGTATGAGGATAGTCTATTTCATCGTAATGTCGCTCTTTCTCATTGCAGCAATATGGCGGCTCAGGTTAAAAGAAACCTTGATAAATGGAGAGCCCATTCGTTTCAGATATTTTATATCTTCGTATCCGCAAGCGATTAGAGAATGCTGTATCAACGTGTGGAGATCTGTGCCTCGATCAGTGTTATGGCTGTTTTTCGTTCAGATCATATTAATGTTTGCAAATGCGCAGATCAACGTGATTAATGCAATATACGCAAGAGACGTGCTTGGAATTCCCGAAAAACTATGGTGGCTCACGTTTATACCGCTCCTAGTAACTATGATGGTTGCGTCTATTCCAATTGGAAAAATGATCGATAGGATCGGACCCAAAATTCCGCTTATGCTCGGACCATTTACCCTCGCCTTTGCTTTATTGCTTTTTGTCAATGGCAACTTCTTTACTATTATGGTTTCAATGTCCTTGAACGGAGTAGTATTCTTGTTAATAATGTCCTCTGCTATGACCCTTTCCGCGAATCTTGTAGAACCGCAAAACAGAGGCAAGGTTAGAGGGTTCCTCAACTTCATGGGCTACATCTTTACTGGGGTCGGCATGCTACTTGGCAACTTTTTCTATAACCTGATCCCTCAGCTGCCATTCTACGTAACTATTGGATTGACCCTCCCTATGATCCTCATGATCTTGTTCCGAGTGCACGAAACCCAAAAGTAATCAAGCGCGAAGCAAATCGTCCCCCTTAGGAACACAAGAAATTCGACACCTATTTATCTCTATGCCAACAATTTCTCATGGTTAAAGGAGAAAAAAACATGTTGAAAGATGCTGTTGAGGATTACGATTTTTCTAAAAGCATGTCGGTCGATGAACTTGTTTTGCAGATGCAGAAGGCTTGGGGTTTTACTGCGGGAAAACTTGCTGTAGGCGTAAATATTTTAGAGCAGATGATTAAGTCGCATGGTTGTGTAAAGTTTCTATCTTTCACCGGTAATCTTGTGGCTACTGGAACCAGAGGAGCTTTAAAAGAGTTTGTGAAACGAAAACTCGTTGACGTTATCATTACGACTTGTGGAACCCTCGACCATGACGTTGCAAGATGCTGGAAAAAATATTACAAAGGGTCATTCGTCATGAATGATGCCAAACTTCACGAAAAAGGCATAAACCGTCTTGGGAATGTTTTGGTTCCAAAAGAGAGTTACGGCATAATAATAGAAGAGAAAATGCAAAAACTACTTCAAAGCTTATGGAAGGAAGGCGTCAAAGAGGTTTCAACAAGCAAGCTATGTAGAGAAATAGGAAATCGCGTATGCAACGAAAGCTCAATCCTCTACTGGGCAGCGAAAAACAAAATACCCGTCTATGTGCCTGGCGTCACGGATGGAGCAGTCGGATACCAAACATGGCTTTTCTCTCAAGACCACGAGTTCAAGCTTAACCTACTAAGGGATTCTGGAGAACTCAATGAAATAGTTTTTACGGCGAAGAAGACAGGCGCCTTAATAGTTGGCGGAGGCATATCAAAGCATCACACGCTCTGGTGGAACCAGTTTAGGGAGGGATTAGACTACGCTGTATACATTAGCACCGCTGACGAATGGGATGGAAGCCTCTCTGGTGCAAGACCAAGAGAAGCAGTTTCATGGGGCAAGATAAGTGAAAAGGCAAAGAGCATCATGATTGAGGGCGATGCCTCAATAATCCTGCCAATAATGGTGAGTGCTCTCATAACTAGGTTAGAGCATGCCTAAGAGGCATGGATTTCTCGACTTCTTAGGAGATATTGGAAATATAGTTGACGCTTCAAAAATCAGGTGTTGAACTTGATGATGCGCTCTATTGTTTCAAATTCTGATCCGCATACGTGGGCGGAGTAGTGTATCCCAGTTAGTTATTCGCAGAAACTGCTAAATGCATTCATGCATAGTCTAATGTTAATAGGTGGAAAATTGAAGATTTCAAAAGAAGAACTGGCTCAGTTAATAGATTCCACGCTTGTTAGGGCAACAGCGACAAAAGGCGAAGTTGAAAAATTCTGCAAGGAAGCTACTGAATATGGTTTTAGATGCGTTGTTGTTAATCCAATTTATGTAAAATTTGCGGCGAAACTCTTAGAGGGGTCGAATGTTAGGGTTTGCTCAACAGTGGGGTTTCCCTTCGGCGTTTCGCTGCCAGAAATAAAGGCTTTAGAAGCCGTTAAAGCCGTAGAGGACGGTGCAGACGAATTGGATATGGTCATTAATTTCAGCGCTTTGAAATCAGGTGATTATGACGCTGTGAAGCAGGACATCGCCGCTGTTGTAGACGTAAAACGCTTGTCAAAGGAAATAATTGTTAAGGCAATCATTGAAACTTCCTACTTAACAAGGGATGAGAAAATAATTGCGTGCAAGCTTGCCAAAGAGGCTGGAGCGGATTTTGTGAAAACTTCAACTGGTCTATTTGGCGAGGGAGCAACTGTTGAAGATGTTAGGTTGATGCAGCAAACCGTAGGCGAAAACATGGGTGTCAAAGCAGCGGGCGGCATAAGAACCTACGCTGATGCAGTGGCAATGATTGAAGCAGGCGCAGACAGAATAGGAACAAGCACAGCCGTGACAATAATTAAAGGTGCGCAGCCTTAAACTTTTTACATTCTCTCTGGCGCCACTATGCCAATGAGGTTAAGCGCATTTCTCAGTGCTATTCTCACGGCGTCTGTTAAAGCGAGTCTTGCGTCGCTTAGTTCTTGCGGCTTCGCTTTTATCACTGGAAACGCATTGTAGAACGTGTTGAACTTGTCCGCTAGGGCATTGGCATAGTCAGCAATTAGGTTGGGTTTAAGATATTCTGATGCTTCAACGAACGTGTCTGGGAAACCAGCCAGAGCCAAAACTATTTCGGGTTCCAACTTTTCGTTCAGTAGCTCGTAGGCAGGCTTTTCCGGTTTTCTCGCCGCTTTGCGTAGGATGCTACAGGCTCTCGCGTGAGTGTATTGGATGTAGGGTGCACTGTTCTTCTCGAAGTTCAGCACTCTGTCCCACGTGAAAACAACGGGTTTTGAAGGGTCAACCTCAACGAGCGCGTAGCGAACCGCGCCTATGCCCACAAAATTTGCAATTTTCAGCTTTTCTTCCTCTGACAGCTGAGGGGAACGCTTCGAAACCTCTTCGTAGGCTCGTTTTACAGCTTCGTCCATAACCTCATCGAATGTTATGAAACGCCCTCTTCGACTCGACATTTTATAACTGGGAAGGGTCACCAAATTATAGGCGAAGTGAACAAAGTTTTCCGCGTGCTTGCTGTAGCCTAAAGCGTGCAAAGCTATTTTCAATTGCAGTTGTGCTAGTGTCTGCTCCATCCCTATCACATTGACAAGCTTATCTGCCTTTTCAAACTTCCATAGTGTATAGGCGATGTCTCGCGTGGTGTATAGTGTTGTTCCGTCAGCACGCACAAGTGTCAAAGGTGAAACTTCATAGTCTTCTCTCAAGCCGAGTTTCTCCCTCAAGTTAAGCTCTCGCATCACCTTTCCGGCGTCAAACTCCAAGACTCCACCTAAAGTGAAAACGTATGGCGTAGTCTTCAGTTTTTGAAGAACTTCTGCAACTCGGTTGCTCCATACGAAATCGCTTTCCCAATCCCATGAATCATAAAAAACCTCTGCACGGCTCAACGTATCCCTAAAACCTTGTAGGCATAGTTCGCTAACCTCTCTTATGACTCGTTTAGCCTTCGTATCTCCCTCTTCGTAGGCCCTGTTTAACTTGTTAACCTCGTTTTCGGGGTCCACATCCTCGCTTATCTCCACTAAAAGCTTTTCGAAAAGTTCTGGAAATCTCTCCTTCAGCTCAGCAGCCACAGACACCCAATCATCCAGTTCCCTGTTGATCCTCGCAATTTCTTCATCCTTAGAAACTGCTTTTGCCCGCTCAAGTTCCTCCTTCAAACGATTAATTTCAACCAAACAGCTCGTGATTGTGTAGATTTGGCCGATGAATGGGTCTGGTTTTCCTTCAGGTTTCGGTTTGCCTAGTTTTTCGTATCCGTAGGCAATGACTGCCGTTTGGCGACCAACATCGTCAATGTAATAGTGGCGGAGAACCGTGTGTCCTCTGGATTTTAGTATGCGAGCGAGGGCATCACCAAGCATTGGGTTTCTAGCTTGCCCGATGTGTATTGGATGAAGCGGATTTACGCTTGTATGCTCCACAATTATTTTCAATGGATTTTCGGTTTTAACAAAACCATACTCGGCATCAAGTTGCCTAACTGATTCAATGGTTAAGGCTGAAAACTTTGCAAAATCCGCATGAAAGTTTATGTAGCCTTCTCCAGCTGGAACAACGTGCTCGATTAAGGAAAACTTTGACTTATCTATCGCTTTAACTAAGCGTTCAGCCAAAACCAGTGGTTTCTCGCCAAACTGCTTGGCAAGCTCAAAGCATAATGAAGAGGCTAACTGGCCAAACTCTGGATTTGGCGGCTTTTCCAATGCCAAATTTACAACTATAATTTCTGGAAAAACCTTTTTGAGAGTGGCTTCTAAAACAGTTTCGCATTCCATGCGGAACACGGCGAAGGGATTCTCTGAAGCCATTAATATGTTCTCCATTTTTCGAGTTCTCTAAAACTTTAAGAGGCGAGGTTGTATTTTAATTTGAAATTGCCGCCATTACCCAAGTATGGACGTAAGCGATTATGAAGACAAAAATAATCTTTTCAGAAAAGTGCTTAGGCTATGGGTCTTGGCATATTGAAGGACCTGAAAGAGTTAGAAGAGCATACGAAATCCTGAAAGAGAGAGAGTACGAGTTTCTAGCACCTGAACCTGCCTCTGAGGAAGATTTGCTGAAAGTGCATGACGCTGATTACATTGGGAACCTCAAAAAAGGTCTGGCTGAGGATGCTGACACTCCAGCATACGAAAACATCTACGAGTATGCAAGGCTTGCGGCCGGAGGCGCCATATTAGCAGCTAAGGTTAACGGACTTTCCATTATGCGACCGCCGGGACACCACGCTGGAAGATACGGCGCAGCGTTAGGCGCGTATACAAGAGGATTCTGCTACCTAAACAATATTGCAATAGCAGTGAAACATCTGGACAAGCCAACCTTGATTCTAGACATCGATGGGCATCATGGGAATGGAACACAAGAAATCTTTCTAAGAGATGAAAAAGTAACGTATGTTTCTCTGCATCGCCATCCACATTATCCAGGAACAGGCTACGCTTCGGAGGCGAATTGCCTAAACTTTCCATTATATGCTGACTGCGGAGACGAAGCATACTTAAAGACTCTCGACAAGGCTTTGAGCCAAGTCGGCACACACAAGTTTGAGGCTGTTGCGGTTTCAGCTGGATTCGACGCCCATGCTGGGGACCTGGCTTCCCTCGGTTTAACGGAAAAAGGTTACAGAGAAATTGGAAAGAGAATAGCAGCATTAAACAAGCCTACCTTCTTTTCTTTGGAAGGCGGCTACTCGGGCGAAAACATAGGAAAAGACATAGACGCACTGCTTAAAGGATTGGAATCCTCAACCTAATTGAACCCTCATATAAGAAGAAATAGAGGTCTACAGACCAATCAACAGCTCGTTAAAGCCGTACTTCAGTCCTCTACAACTTCGATAAGCATATCTATTTGCAAGCAAGACTTTATCCTTAAAAAATGTAAGAATAGTGGAGACACCAAATGGATAGAATTATTGCCTATTGCGGACTCGTTTGTAATAAATGTCCCGCGTTCATCGCAACCAAGAAAAATGACGAAGCTGCAAAGAGAAAAATCGCTGAGGCGTGGTCTAGACAATTTGGCTTGGAATTTAAGTCCAAGGAGATCAACTGCGACGGATGCTTTTCACCGGATGATCGGCTTTCGGGGTTTTGTCTCAAGATCTGCGAAGTAAGACCTTGTGCGCGGACAAAAAATGTCAAGAATTGTGCCTACTGTGACCAGTACGCTTGCGAAAAACTGGAGACATTTTTTGCTAGGGCACCCGAAGCGAAAAAGACTCTCGACGAAATAAGGAAAAACATTCAAAGCAAATAGCGACATTGCACCAAAAGAAAAAGGGAACACAATGAAACTATCGAAGACCAAAGGGTTGGCGAGACAAAATAAGATGGCGGGCCCGAGTAGATTCAAATCCCGTTTAAATTCCCCACGTTTGACGTTTCAACATAAATGCACTAGCTTGAGAAATCCTAAATCTTAGCGAAAGTTAGAAATCCGAATACTCACTATGTTTTTTGAGGTGATATGCCTGAATATTAAGACAGTTAATATAACCTTTCGTGTATCGGATTTCCTTGGGTCTGTATCCTTTTACGAAAACATTCTTGGTCTTCAGAAAAAGACTCAGTGGCCCACTTATGCCGTTTTTGACTTATGCGGGATAATGTTAGGCTTAGAACCTGGAGGAGAAAGAGGAGTCAAGAAAGGCGTGCCAGACATCTACCTACAAGTTGATGATGTGGATGACGCTTACAGAGAGCTAAAGGGCAAGGGTGTTAGGTTTTTAACCGAACCAAAAGATCAGAGTTGGAGAGCTCGAACAGCCAAGTTCGTAGATCCTGATGGGAACGCTTTCATTTTGGTGCAGCTCAAAAAATAAGGTGTTGTGGCGGTGAAGACAGATGGAAGATGAGAAGGCGAAAGAGGCAAAGAGAAGTGAAGTTGGGTACTGTGGTAGCTACTGCCGAACTTGTTATTGGTACAATGATGCCTTGAGAAAGCCCGCTGCACAATTATTGGATCTAGTTAAAAGCCATTTTGAGGTTGCGGGTTGGATCGACTATAAAGGTGGCTGCTCAAAGGAAACAATCAAGGGACTTGAAATTCTCTCAAAGAGTGCGTGTGCCTTTAACTGCAAGGGTGGTAGTGGCTGGGGCGGGTGCCCTGTTCGTAAGTGCTGTATTGCAAAGGGAATTGACTTCTGTTTCGAGTGTCAAGAGTTTCCGTGCGAAAGAAATTGGAGTGAAAAAAGCGAGCACGCTAATGTTTTTACAGCCAATAAAATGAAGCGACTTCAAGAAATGAAAGAGATAGGAGTGGAAGAGTGGATCAAAAAGCAGTGGGAGTAAAGCTAAAAGCCCCTCGATAAGATTGTTTTGCCGCAACCCTTATGCCCCTACACGCCCAAACTCGCTTTTGACAAGATGATTGAGCTGGACATTCCAGAGAGCGTGGCGGATTTCATTGAGGGTAGGTTTCCAACGAGGATAGGCGCCAAACATTACATGGCTTTGGCGAGACAAGCAGACCAGAAGTACGGAAGATACGCAGATCACGTTACGCAGCTTAGGCAAAAGGCTGAATTAACAACAGCCTAAAGCTTTTTCTTTCTTCCTTTACATGAGAAGATAGTAGAACTTTCTTCTATTACCGATTACATAAAAGAGAAATACAACTTCGAGGCAATTAGTGGATTGTCCAAATGAAGAAGAGAAAAATGAAGAAATTGTTTTCTTGGATAATGCTGGCCATGCTTTCAGGAAGTATGTTACTGTTGGTAATTGATGTCCAGCCTGTGAAATCACAACCTGAGAAACTGGCAAGTGGAAATGAGATATGGACCTTTGCGATTGATTCTGAATATTTATATTTTACGGAGCTTGCCGATGGTCGTATTCGTAAAGTTGCAAAGACTGGAGGACCTGTGGCAACGCTTGCAACCGGTATACAAAGGGTGACAGAGATCACATGTGATTCAGAATATGTATACTACGCAGATGAATATTCAGGCTACGATGGCAAGGTCATAAGGATACAAAAGAATGGCGAAAACCCCACAATACTGGCCAGTGGACTGATTTGGATTTTTTTCATCGCTCAAGACACAGACCACATATACTTTGCAGAGGGACAAAGGCCGTCCAGCCCGGGCTCGGTAAAAAAAGTTCCCAAAGCGGGAGGTCCTATCATGACACTTGCAACTGGGATTTCGGAAACTGGTGGTCTCGTGGCAGATTCAGAATATGTCTACTTCGTCAGTAATAGGATCACTGCAAGTAGAATAAATAGGGTAAACAAGGACGGAGCTAATCTCGTAACGTTAGCAAGCGGATTAGGCACGCATGTAGACTGGCTTGCAGTCGACGATGAGTACGTGTACTTTGCGGAGTATACACCATATCAACAGGGTGCCAGCAGGGTTGGTAGGGTTCCTAAAGCTGGGGGATTGGTTCAGATATTGGCGGATGCGCAAAACAATCTTTGGGGACTTGACACAGACTCGAACTTTGCCTATTTTTCAGAAAGTGGCGCAGGAAATATTAAAAGGGTTCCAAAAAATGGTGGAACGATAGAAACATTGGCAACTGGATACCCTGGTACAGGACAGCTCATTGTTGAATCAAATTGCGTCTATTACTCGGTTGCCAACTGGGGGCAACCACACGTCTTTAACGGCGTGTACAGGCTCCAGTTGACAATACGAGCGATAGTTGACATTGACCCTAATACTTTGAACTTGAAGAGCAACGGCGAATGGATTACTTGTTACATTGAGCTCCCTGTAAGCTTCGATGTCGGTGATATTGTCGTTAACACGATCTTACTAAATGGTACCATTGGAATAGATTTAGAGTCTCCCACACAAATTGGAGACTACGATTGCGACGGCATCGCCGATTTAATGGTAAAGTTTGACCGTTCAACTGTAATAGACTGGCTTCGCTTAGCAGATTATAGTCAAGATACTGGAAAAAGCTTTGAAGTCAACATGAAGATAACAGGGATGGTTACGGGAACACCATTTGAAGGTGCTGACACGGTCAAAGTGTTATTTAAATGATAATCAAATGGATTTAAAGCCTCATTTCCTCTCTTTTTTCCTAAACAGGTAAACTTTTTTCTGTGTTGGGATTCCCTATATGAATCTAAACGATTATCTAAAGAACTGATATTAGGGCTGTCCCAACAATGTATAGAGGACCGTCTTGGGATCGTCCCACAGCCAGTTACCCAACAACTAATCAGCCTATTACAAACCCTAAACCAACAAATCAGCCACAATCAAGTTGCTTTTACAGAACAAGTGGAAAATTGGCGGGCCCGGAGGGATTTGAACCCTCGATCTCCGGCTTTCAGCGCCGAAACCATAGGACTACGGCTCCGCAGGCCAGCCGTCCAAAATCCTTCTTCTGGCGTTTTGCGTAGCCGTAGATCCGAGGTTCAAATCCCAACTGCTGGAAGTTACTATGTGAGTTGGGTTGATAAGCGAAGCGGTTTTCTTGAGTACGTGGAAAGCAAGAGGTATGATCCGACAACGGCTAAGACGATGGTTCGTTATCTTGACAGGTATGTTAAGGCTTCGATTGAGTCTCCGATGGACGTGATAAGGTTGTTCAATGGCTTATCGGTAGGTCAAGCGCACCATTTGAATCGGGCGTTGAGGGCTTTCTTTAATTTCCTTGAGATTTTGGGTTTTGATAAGGATTGGCTGGATCGTTTGAGAAAGGCTATACCTAAAGACCAGATTGGCATCGACATTAAAGTTCCTGAGGAGCAGTCTATCACTGAGAACCTGTCAAGGATATCTAAGATTGCGTTAAAATATCAAGCGTTGTGGCATCTATGCTTAGATAGTGGCTTACGGCTTATAGAGGCTATACATTTGATCAGAGGTTTTAAGTCAGAAAATCTTCAGCAAGTCAACGGATTTTGCCGCTATAAGGTCGGAGAGTTTAGAGGTAGCAAACAGGCTTACTTCGGATATTTCACAGAATATACACTGAGACTCATTCAAAGCATCAACAGCGAGAAATTTGACCGTCCTGATGCAAGCCATTACTATTGCAAGTATGGTTTTACGTCGCCGAAGTATTTGCGGAAGTTTGCTTTTGATAAGATGATTGAGCTGGACATTTCAGAGAGCGTGGCGGATTTCATTGAAGGCAGGGTTCCAACGCGGATAGGCGCCAAACACTATATGGCTTTAGCAAGGCAAGCAGACCAGAAGTACGGAAGATATGCCGATCACGTTACGCAGCTTAGGCAAAAGGCTGGGTTACTTACAGCCTAAAACATTCCCTTTTTTTTCTTTTCCCAAAAAAGGTTCTGTCAACTCTTGGGGGCTTGGATGATGGGGGACTTTTCTTAAATTATTAATGTGTGTGCATTAATAATTTAAGCCCCCCCTTTTAGATTATTTTCACATGGTTGGCTATGTGATATGCTATGCTTGAGCGTTAACGCTCTATGATTTCTCTTGCACATGAATTCACTGAAATTCTAAAATGGATAGGGGATGTTTGGAACGAAAGACCATTCGCAGAAAAAAGAAAAAGAAGCTGAAACAGGGATAGGATCAGTTGAGGTTATTTTTCCTTCTTCGGCGTGGGTATTTCTTTAAGAC